>Ga0213872_10000008_pt1 | contig 226283 bp, 197 predicted proteins | sample VelepicomBERX_R2_FD_160071 | JGI IMG/M metagenome (GOLD analysis project Ga0213872, IMG submission 160071) | Rhizosphere microbial communities from Vellozia epidendroides in rupestrian grasslands, the National Park of Serra do Cipo, Brazil - RX_R2 | ecosystem: Host-associated > Plants > Roots...
ACCTTCCTGTCGAACCTGGTGAACTGGTCGTTCGCGGAAGCCAACTACGCCTAAAGGCGCGCGCTGAAGCAAAAAGCCGGCCCTGGGCCGGCTTTTCTTTTTGGGCGCAGCGCCCGCCTCAGCCGCGCCGCCCCGCCGGCCAGGCCATGGGCGCGCGCATGGCGGCGCGCCAGCGCCACGCGTAGAGCGGCAGCAGCACCAGCGCCGCAATCAGCAGGAAGCCCGGGATGCTGAGCCGGCCGCTTTCCATCGCCCAGCGCGCCGCCATCGCGGCGATCGAGATCGGCAGGTAGACGAAGGCGCCCATCCAGCCCTTGAGCAAGGCGCCGCCGGTCCAGTCGCGCAAGAGCACGAGGCCGCCGCCGAGCAGCGTGACGCTGAACGCGATCAGCGCGTACTGGGTGCCCGAGAACATCAGCAGCACCAGCCCGATCACGACCGCACCGATCGCCCAGAGCGCCAGATAGCGGGCCATCAACGCGAGCGCGAAGCGCCGGTTGAAGGCGCGTCCGCGCAGCACGCCGGGCAGCAGGCTGACGAGCGCCTGCTCGTTGCGGCGCCGGATCACGCTCGCGTGGAGCTGCGTCGCGGCGCCCATCAGCACGCCGAGCAGGCCGAACAGGCTGTTGGCGAAACCCTCGCCGACCTTGTCGCCGAACCGGAAGACGTCGCCCAAGCGAAGGCCGACGAACACGATGGCCAGGATGATCATGAACACGACCAGGCCCTGCGCCAGCGTGGACGCATGGGCTTGCGGGCCGAGCGCCAGCATCTGGCGCTCGAAGGTGATGTGGCCTGCGTCCGCGCTTGCCAGCGTCCGCTCGAAGTCGCGCAGGTAGCCGCGCGCGAAGAGACGGCCGCACCAGCCCGACTGGACGACCTCGCCCGCCATCGAGGACTTCACCGCGCGGCGCCGCTTCTGCAGGCGCTCGTAGAGGGCCTGGTGCGCGCCGTCGCCATCGCGCACGAGACTGGCAAGGAAGATCGCCACCGCGGCCAGCACGCAGGCCAGCCCGAGCGGCGCCGCTGCGGCGTGCAGCAGGTCGGCCAGCAGGCCTTTCGCGCCGGACGAAAGATGGCGCGGCAGCATCGGCATGAAGCCGATCAGCCCGGTCGCCGCCCAAAGCAAGGGCCAACGTACGCCAGCCGCGATGAAGGCCAGCGATGCTGCCGTGGCAAGGCCCACGCCGGAAGCATGCAAGGCCTGCCCGGCCAGCTCCGCCGCGACCGCCAGCGCGAGAAAGCTCAGCACCAGCGTCAGGCGCAGGCGGCGCGGGTGGCCCGGCATCAGGCGCGCGAAGCTCGGGTGGTTCTGGTTCAGCGTGCTGGAGACGAGCTGCCCCCACGCGCCGGCGAGCGTGATGAGGCCGAACACGCACAGGAAGACTTCGGCGAGCTTGACGCTCACGAGCAGGGCCGCCAGCGGCGAGCCCACCAGCAGCGCGGCCCACACGACCCACGCCCACCAGGGCTGCGGATTGGCGAAGCTCTGCCAGGCCGCGCGCAGTGTGATCAGGCGTGCGCCCGCGCCCTGCGGGCTCAAGGCGGCGGCGCTCATTGCGTCAGCTCCGCAAACAGGTCTTCGAGGCTCAGCGGCTCGTCATGCAGGCCTTCGGGCCGCGCCGCGTGTTCGCCGGTGGCCAGCACGGCGAGCTGGCCGCCGGCGAGCTCGCGCCGGCTCAGCACCGTGAGCGCCTGGGCGCGCACGTGCAGGTCGACACGCGACGCCGGCCCGGTGATGCGGCGACAGCCGTCCATCAGGTCGGACAGCGGCGCCTGCACGGCGATGCGCCCGCGCGCCATGAACGCGACGTTGAAGGCGACGCGCTCCAGGTCGCTGAGGATGTGGGTCGAGAACACGACGGTGGTGCCGCGGTCCAGGACCTGCTCGACGAGCTCGCGCAGGAAGTCGCGCCGGCCGACCGGATCGAGGCTCGAGACCGGTTCGTCGAGCACGAGCAGGTCGGGCTCGGGCGCCAGCGCGCGCACGATGGACAGGCGCTGCTGCTGGCCGCCGCTGAGCTTGCTGATCAGCTGGTCCTGCGGGATCTCCCAGCGCGACATCAGCGCTTCGGCCTTGGGCGCATTCCACTTCGGGTAGAAGCTGCGGAAGTAGGCCAGCAGCTGCTTGGGCGTGAGCCAGTCGAACAGCTGCGACTGCTGCGGGACGAAGCCGATGCGCGCGCGCATGCCGTCGTCCATCTGCGCCAGCGGGCTGCCGAAGAGCCGGACCTCGCCGCCGGCCGCGTCGCGCAGGCCCAGCAGCGATTCGAGCAGCGTGGTCTTGCCCACGCCGTTGCGCCCGAGCAGGCCGACGACCTGGCCCGGCAGGAGCTGCCATTCGAGCTGGTCGAGCACCGGCTTGCCCGCGTAGGACAGCGTCAGGCCGCGGACCTCGACCGAGGCGGCCGGCGCCGCGCTGCTCGCCAGCAAACGGCCGGGGGAGTGGGCTTGGGGAAGCGAGAGCGTGTTCATCGGGGCTCCTCGTGAAGAATCGTCTTGAACAGGTCGAGCGCGTCCTGGGGCTCGACTTCCAGCTGGCGCGCCGCCTCGGCCGCCTGCGCCAGCGCCGGGCGCAGCAGCGCCATGCGCTCGGCCTGCGAGCGCGCGCGCCGGTGTTTGGCCGCCACCACCATCGCGAGGCCGCGGCGCCGCTCCAGCAGACCTTCGGCTTCGAGCAGGCTGTAGGCCTTGGAGACCGTCATCGGATTGATCGCCAGCGCCAGCGCCAGCTCACGCACCGAGGGCACTTCCTGGCCGGCCACCAGCGCCCCGCTGGCGACGCGGCGGCGCAGCTGTTCCATCAACTGGCGGTAGATCGGCTCGGGCGATCCCGGGTTGATGCTGAAGGCCGACGCGTCCGACATGGGTGTACTGCTGTCTGAGTGTATGGTGTCTGTAGTACACCATGCGGCCGTGACACTGTCAACAAGCTGAATACGCGGCCGGCCGGCGCGATGCACGTCCGGGCCGCTCGGTGGCAAGATGGGACATCCCTTCCAAAGCGCTCAGGCCATGCACCAAGCCACCGCCCATATCGAGCTGCAGCAACTGGTCGCGCGTCTCGCCAACGCGTTCGACCTCAAGGACTGGGAGGGCCTCGGCGCCTGCCTGGCGGATTCGCTCTACACCGACTATGGCGAACTGCGCGGCAAATCACCCGAGACGCTCACGCGCGAGCGCTTCGTCGAGAAGCGCCGCCATGCGCTCGCCGCGCTGGCGACGCAGCACCTGGCGGGCAATATCGAGATCGAGACGCGCGGCGATCGAGCCGATCTCAAGGTCGCGATGGTCATCGTCCAGCGCAGCGCGGCGGACGAAGTGCTGAACACGCATTGCCTGTATTACGTGGGCGCGATCCGAAGCGAGGGCGCCTGGCGGATCGACTCGATCCGCCAGAAAGTGCTGCTGAGCGCCGGGTCGGCGCGGCCGGCTTAGCGGCGCGCCAGCGCGCGTGCCGCTTCGGGCACCAGCGCCGGGCCGCGGTAGATCAGGCCCGTGTAGATCTGCACCAGATCCGCGCCCGCGTCGAGCTTGGCGCGCGCGTCGGCGCCGCTGAGCACGCCGCCGACGCCGATGATGGGGAAGCCCGCGCCCAGCGTCGTGCGCAGCAGGCGGATCACGCGATTGCTCGCTTCGAACACAGGCCGGCCCGAGAGGCCGCCGGTCTCGTCGGCATGCGGCAGGCCTTGCACGGCGTCGCGCGCAATCGTCGTGTTGGTGGCGATGACGCCGTCGATGCCGTGCTTCTTGAGGCTCAGCGCGATGGTCTCGACCTGCGCTTCGTCGAGGTCCGGCGCGATCTTGACGAACATCGGCACGCGGCGCTTGGCGGCGGCTTCGAGCGCGGCCTTGCGCTCGACCAGCGGTGCGAGCAGGGCGTCGAGCGCCTCGTCGCTTTGCAGCGCGCGCAGGTTCTTGGTGTTGGGGCTGGAGATGTTGACGGTGATGTAGTCGGCGTGCGGGAACACGCCGTCCAGGCCGATCAGGTAGTCGTCGACCGCGTTCTCGATCGGCGTCGCCGCGTTCTTGCCGATGTTCAGGCCGAGCTTGCCGCCGGCCGCGCGGAACGAGTGCGCTTTTCTGACATTGGCGATGAAGGCGTCCAAGCCTTCGTTGTTGAAGCCCAGGCGGTTGATCAGCGCGTCGGCCTGCGGCAGCCGGAACATGCGCGGCCTGGGATTGCCCGGCTGGCCCTTGGGCGTGACGGTGCCGACCTCGATGAAGCCGAAGCCCATGGCGCCCAGGCCGTCGATGCAGCGGCCGTTCTTGTCCAGGCCGGCCGCGAGGCCGATGCGGTTGGGGAAGCGCAGGCCGGCGACCTCGACCGGATCGTCCACGCGCGTCTGCGCCCAGAAGCACTGGGCCGGCGTGTTCTGCAGGCGCGCGATCGAGCCGAGCGTCAGCTCGTGGGCGTGCTCGGGATCGAGGCCGAAGAGGAAGGGGCGGGTGAGGGCGTAGGGAATCAGCGGCATGGGGCGCGATTGTCCCTCAGCGCCGCACCGGCCCGCAGGCCCCGCATAATCGGCGCGGACCGCGCCCCGGCGCCAGAGAGATCCCGCCATGAACATCGACGACCCCATCCATGACCGCGAGGCCGGCTCGCGCGACGCCACGCTCGACACCACGCGCACCGACGACACCCGCATCGGCGCCGTGCGCCCGCTGATCAGCCCCGCGCTGCTGCTCGACGAGCAGCCGCTGCCGGCCGCATCGCTCGAGCTCGTCGAGCGCGCGCGCCGCGAGATCAGCGATGTGCTGCACGGCCGCGATGACCGCCTGCTCGTCGTCGTCGGCCCGTGCTCGATCCACGACCACGACCAGGCCATGGACTACGCCCAGCTGCTCAAGCGCACGCGCGACGAGCTGGCCAGCGAACTGCTGATCGTCATGCGCGTCTACTTCGAGAAGCCGCGCACGACGGTCGGCTGGAAGGGCTATATCAACGACCCGCGCCTGGACGGCAGCTTCCACATGAACGAAGGGCTGCGCCTGGCGCGTCAGCTGCTTTTGGACGTGACGGCGCTGGGCCTGCCGGCCGGCACGGAGTTCCTGGACCTGCTCTCGCCGCAGTACATCGCCGACCTGATCGCCTGGGGCGCGATCGGCGCGCGCACGACCGAAAGCCAGAGCCACCGCCAGCTCGCGTCGGGCCTCTCGTGCCCGGTCGGCTTCAAGAACGGCACCGACGGCGGCGTCAAGGTCGCCAGCGACGCCGTGCTCGCGGCCCAGGCCAGCCACGCCTTCATGGGCATGACCAAGATGGGCACGGCGGCGATCTTCGAGACGCGCGGCAACGCCGACTGCCACATCATCCTGCGCGGCGGCAAGCAGCCCAATTACGACGCCGCGAGCGTGCAGGCAGCCTGCGAGTCGCTGGCCAAGAGCGGGTTGCGCGAGCAGGTCATGATCGACTTCTCGCACGCCAACAGCAGCAAGCAGTACGAGCGCCAGATCGACGTCGGCCGTGACGTGGCCGTGCAAATCGCCTCGGGCGACAAGCGCATCACGGGCGTGATGATCGAAAGCCATCTCCAGGCCGGCCGCCAGGATCTTGCGCCGGGCCAGACCAAGGCGCAGCTCAAGCCCGGCGTGTCGATCACCGACGCCTGCCTCGGCTGGAGCCAGACCGAGCCGCTGCTGCGCGAGCTGGCCGCGGCCGTGAAGGCGCGGCGCGGATAATGCCGGCCTTCTCGCGAACTCACTGCATGCCATGACCCAAGACGAACTCAAGGCCCTCGTCGGCCAGGCCGCGCTGGCCTATGTGCAACCCGGCTCGATCGTGGGCGTTGGGACGGGCTCGACGGTGGACAAGTTCATCGACGCGCTCGCCGCCAGCGGCATGCCCATTGCCGGCGCGGTGTCGAGCTCGGTGCGTTCGACCGAGCGCATGAAGGCGCTGGGCATCCAGGTGTTCGAGGCATCCGAGGTCGGCTCGCTGCCCGTCTACATCGATGGTGCCGACGAGATCGACCACGGCGGCCACATGATCAAGGGCGGCGGCGCCGCGCTGACGCGCGAGAAGATCGTCGCGGACCTCGCCACGCAGTTCGTCTGCATCGCCGACGAATCCAAGCTCGTGAATGTGCTGGGCAAGTTCCCGCTGCCGGTCGAGGTGATCCCGATGGCCGCGGCGCAGGTCGCGCGCCGCTTCAAGGACCTGGGCGGCGACGCGCAATTGCGTGCCGGCTGCGTGACCGACAACGGCTGCCACATCCTCGACGTGCGCGGCCTCGAGATCCATGATCCGGCCGCCTTCGAGGCCGACGTCAACCAGTGGCCCGGCGTCGTCACCGTCGGTGTGTTCGCGCGCAACAAGGCGAGCGTGTGCCTGCTGGGCACCGCGGAAGGCGTGCGCACGCTGAGCTTCTGAGCGCCGCGATGGACATGGCCCAGATCCTGTGGGGCGTGCTGTTCGGCGCCATCGGTGCGGGCTTCATGGTCTACGGCCGCAAGCAGGGCGCGCTCGCGCCGCTCGTATGCGGGCTGGCGCTGGTGGTGTTCCCGTACTTCGTCACCAGCACCGTGCTGCTGGTGCTGATCGGCGTCGCGCTGACCGCGGCGCCATTTTTCCTGAGGTAGCGAGCGGCCGGGCCGTGGTCTATCCTCCGTCGCGCGAAGCCGAGTCCACCGACATCGTCAGCACCGCGACCACAGAGACACCATGCGCCTGCACACTTCCTCTGCCATCGTCCTGGCGTTCGTCGCCGGCCTTGCGGCGTCGCCGCTGATGCAGCATGCGTTCAGGGAAGCGCGTGCCGAGTCCGCGCCGCCCGCGCCCGCACTCACGCCGATGATGATCGACCTCACGGCGCTGAACTACGGCAACCTGCCGGCCACGCCGAACCCGGAGATGCACGCCAAGCCGCTCGTCGTGACCGAGCACGCGACAATCGCGCTGCAGGCCGGGAACGTGGCCAAGCACCTCCACAACCACTCCGACGAGATCCAGTACATCGTCGAGGGCAGCGGCTCGATGTGGCTCGGCGGCGAGCGCCACGAGTTCAAGCCCGGCACGCTGATCATCATTCCCAAGGGCACGGCGCATGCCGGCACGCTCGTGACGAGCGGCCCGGTCAAGGCCATCGCGATCAAGATCCCGCCGCAGGCGAAGGACGATCAGGTCTTCCTGGACTGAGGGCGCTCCTTCAGCGCAGCCGGAAGACCGCGATCGCCTCGGTCAGCTGGCTCGACTGATCACGCAGGCTCTCGGCCGCGGCGGCGGATTCCTCGACGAGCGCGGCGTTCTGCTGCGTCATCTGGTCGAGCTGGCTCACGGCGGCGTTGATCTGGCGGATGCCGTCGCTCTGCTCGCGCGTGGCGGCGGAGATCTCGCCGATGATGTCGGTGACGCGCTGCACGCTGCTGACGATCTCGCCCATCGTCGTGCCGGCGTTCTGCACGAGCTGCGTGCCGCTTTCGACGCTCACGCTGCTCGCGCCGATCAGGCCCTTGATCTCCTTGGCCGCCTCGGCGCTGCGCTGCGCCAGCGAGCGCACCTCGCTGGCCACGACCGCAAAGCCACGGCCCTGCTCGCCGGCGCGGGCCGCTTCGACGGCGGCGTTCAGCGCCAGGATGTTGGTCTGGAAGGCAATGCCGTCGATCGTGCCGATGATGTCGTTGATGCGGCGCGAGCTCGCGCTGATCTCTTCCATGGTGGTGACGACCTGGGCGACCACGGCGCCGCCGCGCTGCGCCACGTCGGTGGCCGATTCGGCGAGCTGCTTGGCCGTGCCGGCCGAGTCTGCGGTCTGCTGCACGGTGCCGCTGAGCTGCATCATCGACGCGGCGGCCTGCTGCAGGTTGGAGGCCGTCTGCTCGGTGCGCGCCGAGAGATCGTGGTTGCCGGTGGCGATCTCGCTGGAGGCCGTGCCGATGCTGTCGGTCGAGCCGCGCACGGCGCGCACGAGCTGCAGCAGCGCCGACTGCATGCCCTGCAGGGCACTCAGCAGCTCGCCGGTCTCGTCCTGGCCGCCTGCGGGAATGTGCTGCGTGAGGTCGAAGCGGCCGATCGCGTCGGCGGCTTCGACGGCCGAGCGCAGCGGCGCGGTGATCGAGCGTGTCAGCCACAGGCCGAGCCAGACGCTCACGGCCAGCGCGCAGAAACCGAAGATCATCAGGCGCGTGCGCGACGCGGCATTGGTCTGCTGGACGAGGTCGGTGGCGGCGTCAAGGCGTTTGCGCTCGATGTCGAGCAGGGTCTTGATGTTGTCCTGGAAGGCCTGGGCGGCCGGCTGGAAATCGTTCTTGAAGGCCTGCTGGGCCTTGTCGGCATCGCCCGCCTTCTTGGCCGCGAAGACTTCGTCGCGCGAGCTCAGGTAGGCCTTGCGCGCCTCGGAGACCTTGTCGAAGGCGGTCCGCTCCTCGGGGGCGTCGAGCAGGCCGTCGAGCCGCTTCTGCAACTCACCCGACTGCCGCGACGACTCGGCGGTGACGGCGGCGAAGAAGCTGGCCAACGAGGGATCGCTGCTGACGGCGGTGGCGGTGACGCGCGTCACGCCGTTGGTGATGTTGCGCGACCAGTCCGAGGTGGCCCGCTCGGCGGTGAGGCTGTGCTCGCGCATCTCGGCCGTGACGGCGGCAATGCGCGTGAGCGACCAGTAGTCGAGTCCCGAGCCGATGAAGGCGATCAGGAGCACCAGGCCCAGCACCGTCAGCATGCGCTGCCCGATGCGACGGCCGCCGATTGCGAATCCGCTCATTCGTGTCCCCTCCAACGCGCGCCCTGCGGCGTCCGCGCTGCTGTTTGTTTTGTCAGTCGGGCAGGATAGGCGAAATCGGCTTCGCCGGGGGCGAAGCGCCTGTTGCGTAACGCGCAGGATCGACGGCGTCGAGCAGGCTGGCTTCGACCGGGCAGGGCGCGCCGGTGAGCAGTGCCGCGACGATCTCGCCCGCGAGCGCCGCGAAGCCGATGCCGCGCGAGCCGAAGGCCGTGCAGACGGCCAAGCCCGGGCGGCGCGGGATCAGGCGCGGCTGGTCGGTGCGGCCGACGTAGGCCGGATCGGGCAGGCCGCCGATCAGCGGCAAGCGATCGGGCGCGAGCAGGCGCCAGGCGACGCGGCCGGCCAGGGGCGGCGCTGCGGCATCGTCGGGCGCGAGGCGGTTCGAGAGGCTGCGCCATTGCGCGATGTTGTCCGTCTGGTCGCGCGCGCGCAGCGCGGGCTCGAAGTCTTCGTCGTCGCTGGTGGCGCCGCACCAGAGGCCTTGCGCGCTGTCGCTGATCGCGTAGCCGCCGCCGGCGATCGGCATGTGCGGGCCGGGCTCGGGAAGATGAGTCAGCTGGCCGCGCTGGCGCACGAGCGGCGGCGCGAACCCGGGCAGCAGGCCGAAGCCCTCGTGGCCGCCGGCCAGGACCAGCGCGGGTGCTGCGGCGATGAGCTCGCCCGCGGCGTCGAGCACCTGCCAGTGCCCGGCCGCGAAGCGCAGCCCTGCGACGCCGCGGCCGAAGATCGTCGCAGCGCCATCGAGCAGCGCATCGACATAGCGGGCCGGCGGCAATGCGCCGCCCGCGGGATAGAACCAGGCCGGCTGCTGCAGCGGCAGGCCCGATCGCGCGCCGGCCTGCGTCGCATCGAGTGCCTGGACGAAATCCTCGGGCAGTTGCTGGGCCTGGATCAGCGCCCGCATGGCGGCTACGTCGCGTGCGGTTTCGAGCCGCAGCAGGCCGGGCTGCACGCCGGGCAGCGCCAGCTCGCGCAGGCGCGCCGCGGTCAGCAAGGCGCTGGCGCGGCTGAAGCGCGCGTGCGTGCCGTCGCCCGGGTGCACCGTGGCATGGAACAGGCCGGCCGGATTGCCCGAGCTCGCTTGCGCCGGGCCGGGGCGCGCATCGACGAGGGTGCAGCGCAGGCCCTGGCGCATCAGCGCATGAGCGCAGGCGGCGCCGGCCAGGCCCGCGCCGACGACGATGGCCTCGCGCGCGCCGGGCGCCAGGGGCACGCGGCCCGCGGGCTTTTGCATGGCGTGGCGCGGCGCGAAGCGGGCGCGCGTCATGCGGCCCTTGGACGCGAAGCCCGGCGCCTTCTCGACCTCGAAGCCGGCGGCCCGCAGGCCGTCCAGAACCCCCGGCGTCCTGCTCCAGGTCGCGGCGGTGGCGTCGCGTGCGGCGAGGCGGGCCAGCAGCTTGAGCAGGTAGGCGTCCCAGAGCTCCGGGTTCTTCGCGGGTGAGAAGCCGTCGAGGTAGAAGGCATCGACCTCGGCCACGAGTTCCTTCAGCCAGTCGCGCGCGTCGCCGAGGGCCAGCAGCAGCCGCACGCGGCCGCCGTCGAAGTCGAGCACGTGGGCACCCGGCGTCAGCGGCGGCCAGGCGTCGACGAGCGCGCGCGCGAGCGCCGGCAGCGGCGAGCCGGCGTGTGCGCGCTCGAGGTCGGCGCGGCGCAGCGGGTGTTTCTCGACGCTGATGAAGACGAGGCGCTCGCTGCGCTGCGCGTCTTCGCGCCACGCGGCCCAGGTCGCGAGGAAGTTGTTGCCCAGGCCAAAGCCGGTTTCAAGGATGACGAAGCGCTCGCGCCCGCGCCAGCGCGCAGGCAGGCCGTTGCCGGCGATGAACACGTGCTGCGCCTGCGGCAGTGCCCCGGCGCGCGCATGGTAGACATCGCCGAACAGCGGGCTGGCGGGTGTGTTCGGGTCGGCGAAGTCGACGTCGGCAGGCGTGATGGGCTGGGTCTTCATGGGTTCGGGCGCGATGCGGCGATTGTCTTATCGCCGACCGCGCCGCCCAGGAAGTTCAGGCCGCCCTCTCAAGCCGCCATGACGTAGACGCCCAGCTGGCCGTGCTTGGCATGGCGCTTGGCCATGGCCGCCGCGCTCGCCACGTCCTCGGAGCGCAGCGGGCTGCCCGGCGAGATGCGCACGGCGCCGATCGACAGCGTCGTGCACGGGTGGAAGCGGCGCTCGCCGTGGCGATCCTCGGCCATGATGCCGCCGGCCTCGAGCGCCTCGGCATCGAACAGATTGCGCGCGAGCTGGTTGAAGCGCACGACGATGTCCTCGCAGCGGCGCTCCCAGTCGTCGCTCTGGAACAGCACGACGAAGTCGTCGCCGCCGACATGGCCGATGAAGTCGCGCTGCGAATCGCAGTGGCTGCCGATGACGCGCGCGACAAGGCGGATCATCTCGTCGCCGCGCCAGTAGCCGTACTCGTCGTTGAAGGGCTTGAAGTGGTTCAGGTCGGCGTAGGCCGCGACAAACGCGCGCCCGCTCGCGAGCAGGCGGCTGATGTGCTGGCTGATCGGGATGTTGCCCGGCAGGAAGGTCAGCGGATTGGCGTGGCGCGCGGCTTCGATGCGCGCCTCGGTGACCGAACGCACGAGCTGCTCGCCGGTGCCCAGGCCCAGGTAGCGCTCGTCCTTGGTGATGATGAAGCCTTCGCGCAGATAGCGCTGGTCGCTCGAGGTCAGCACCGAGGTCAGTGCCTCGATGCCGGTCTCGGCGTCGACCATCAGCGGCGACGGATTCGCGAACAGCAGGCAGCTGTGCTTGGCGTAGAGGTCGTTGAAGAAGGGCTTGGCCCAGCGCGCGATGAACTGGGCGCGGTCGATCAGCGCGACGGGCTTGTCGTCGGCGTCGAGCACGGCCACGGCATGCAGGTGCTCGTGGGCGACGAACAGGCGGTAGAGCTGCTCGTGGTTGGTCTGCTCGCGCGCCGTCGGCGCATTCATGCACAGGTGCTCGGCCTTGACGCCGCCGCCGGCAGCGCGGCGCAGCTCGGGCATGACGGCGATGTCCTGGCTCTCGAGTACCGCCTGCGCGGCGGCCAGCGGCTCGCGCGCGCCGCCGGGCGAGGGCCGGCCGAGGAACCAGCCCTGGCCGTAGCTGACGCCGAGGTCGCGCAGCACGCGCAGCTCCTCGGCATGCTCGATGCCTTCGGCGACGAGCTGGGCGCCGAAGGTTTCGGCGAGCTGCAGCAGCGCGCGGAAGGTCTGGAGCTTGCCCGGATGCGCGGGCAGGTCCTGGGTGAAGTATTTGTCGATCTTGACGATGTCGGGCTGGATCTCCGACCACAGGCGCAGCGAGCTGCGACCGTCGCCGAAATCGTCCAGCGCGATGCCGACGCCGCTCTGGCGCAGCCGCAGGATGGCGCGGCCGAGCTCGCCGATGTCGTTCACGCGTTCGTGCTCGGTCAGCTCGATCATCACGCGCGACGGGTCGACCTCGAGCGCGGCCAGCAGCGACAGGTTGCGCTCGGCCCGCGCGTCGGTGAAGGTCCCGGCCAGCGCCGAGGCGCTCATGTTGATGAGCAGCTTGCCGGGCAGGCCTTCGCGGGCCCAGTCGGTCAGGGCCTGCAGGGCGCAGAACTGTTCGAGCTCGACGCTCAGGTCCTCCTGGCGGCCGGCAGCGAACAGCGCGTCGGGGAACTCGAGCGGTGATCCAGCCGGGCCGCGGGCCAGGGCCTCATGGCCGAACACCAGGCCGCTGTCCAGCTGCACGATGGGCTGGAACAGGGTCCTCAGTTGCTTGCGCTTCAGGATGTCGGAAACGCTGCAAGGCAGCGTCTGGGCGAAGCGGGGCGGGGCGGCGGCGCGAGTCTCGGTCATCGGGCGCGCAGCTTGTCAGCCGAATATGACGGTCAGAAGACGATGCCGCATGCAGTCCGGCGAAGTGTTGCCAACATCACGAACTGCGGCCTTTGCGGGCCGCGCCGTCGTGCCTCAGATGCGGTTGAGCGAGATGCCCGAGGTGCTGCGCAGGCGCTCGATCAGCTTGCCGGCGATCTGCTGCAGCGGCAGCACTTCGTCGGCCGCGCCCGCGGCGATGGCCTCGCGCGGCATGCCGAAGACGACGCAGGAGGCCTCGTCCTGGCAGATGTTGTAGGCGCCGGCGTCCTTCATGACCTTCATGGCCTTGGCGCCGTCGGCGCCCATGCCCGTGAGCATGACGCCCAGCGCGTTCGGGCCGACGACGCGCGCCGCCGAGAGGAACAGCGCCTCGACCGAGGGCTTGTGCCGGTTGATGGGCTCGCCGTCCTGGACGCGGGCGATGTAGTTGGCGCCGGAGCGCTCGACCGACAGGTGCAGGCCACCCGGTGCGATATAGCCGTGGCCGGGCAGGATGCGCTCGCCATCGCTCGCTTCCTTGACGCGGATCTTGCACAGGCCGTCGAGCCGCTTGGCGTAGCTCGTCGTGAAGCCGGGTGGCATGTGCTGGGTGATGACGACGGCCGGGCAGTCGGCCGGGAGCTTGACGAGCACTTCCTTGGTCGCCTCGGTGCCGCCGGTGGATGCGCCGATGAAGATGATCTTCTCGGTCGACATGCGGCCGATCGAGGCCAGCGTCGTCGCCGGCGCGGGCGCGGCGGCAGGCGCGCCGGGGGCGGCGGCCGGCGTGGGCGCGGCGCGGCGGATATGGGCCTTGGCGGCGACGCGGACCTTGTCCGTGATGTCCTGGGCCAGCAGGCGGATGCCGTCGGCCACGCCGATCTTGGGCTTGGCGACGAAGTCGATGGCGCCGAGCTCCAGCGCCTTGAGCGTGACCTCGGCGCCGCGCTCGGTCAGCGTGGAGACCATCACCACGGGCATGGGCCGCAGGCGCATCAGGCGCGAGAGGAAGTCCAGCCCGTCCATCTTGGGCATCTCGACGTCGAGCGTGATGACGTCGGGGTTGAGGCTGCGGATCATCTCGCGCGCCACCAGCGGATCGGCCGCGGCGCCCACGCATTCCATGTCGGTCTGCCGGTTGATGATCTCGGTCAGGATGGAGCGCACCAGGGCCGAGTCGTCCACCACCACTACGCGTGTCTTGGCCATATCGATACTCTCTTGAAACTGCGTTACTGCTTGCTATGCACGCGGCTCTGCTCAGAACAGGTCGATCGAACCACCCGTCGAGACCACCGGCTGCGCCTTCTGCGCTGCCACGCGATCCTGCTGGACCAGCGCGTCGGTGTTCGTCGGGGCGAGCCGCTTGACCATGGCCTTGCCGCTCTTGGGAAGGAAGCAGACCTTGCGCGGATAAACGTCCATCACGTCCTTGCTGACGATCGGAATGCGCTCGGTCTTGAGGTAGTCCATCACGAAGTTGGTATTGCGCTCGCCAACGTTGATGGTGTTCATGCCCGAGATGACGGCGCCGCCGCCGAAGATCTTGGCTTCCATGCGCGACTTGGACGCGCCGCGCTTCATCATCTCGTTGATCAGCAGCTCCATTGCGAACGAGCCGTAGCGGCCCGAGTCGCCCGCGCCTTCCGGGAGCATGAAGTGGTTCATGCCGCCGATCTGCGCGTGGCGGTCCCACAGGCAGGCGGCGATGCACGAGCCCAGCGTCGTCATGACGAGCAGGTCCTCGTTGTCGACGAAATACTCGCCCGGCAGGATCTTTACGGCGGCGTTCTTGAAGTGCGCGTCGTAAAAGAAGAAGGAGGCCTCGCCGTTCTTGCGCGTCACGGTCTTGAGCTGCGCCACGCGCGCCGCGCCTGCGGCGGCCTCGGCCGAGGACGACAGTGCGCTGGAGGAGGGGCTGATGGCCATCGTTCGATCCTCAGACGCGCTCGTAAATCGTTTTTCCGCGCAGGCGGAACAGGTCGCGCGACTCGGTGAAGTTCTCCGAGTGGCCGACGTAGAGCAGGCCTTGCGGGCGCATGACTCGATGGATGCGTTCGAGCACCTTGCGCTGCGTCGGTGCGTCGAAGTAGATCATCACGTTACGGCAGAACACCATGTGGAAAGGCTCGCCGAGCTGCCAGTTGGTGTCCATCAGGTTCAACGTGCGGAACTCGATGCCGCGCTGCAGTTCGCGCTTGACGCGGATCTTGCCGGAGTTAGCGCCGGTGCCGCGCTCGAAGAACTGCTTGAGGCGCTGCGGGTTCAGGCCGCGCGACTCGAGGTTGTAGACGCCACGCCGCGCGGTGTTGAGCACATTGGTGTCGATGTCGCTGCAGGTGAGCGACACGTTGGCGCCGGCGCCAAGCGACTCGTGGCAGGTCATGGCGATGGAGTAGGGCTCCTCGCCGGTGGACGCGGCGCAGCACCAGATGCGGATGGGCTTGCCGGCATGCGGCTTGAGGTCATCCATCAGCGAATGGAAGTGATGTTCCTCGCGGAAGAAGGACGTCAGGTTGGTCGTCAGGCTGTTGACGAACTCCTGCCACTCCTGCGTGCCTTGCGGGCCGGTCAAGCTTTCGAGCCAGTCGAGGTATTGCGAGAACGCCTTGTGGCCGGTTTCGCGCAGGCGGCGCGAAAGTCGGCTGTAGACCATGGCGTGTTTGCCGTCGTGCAGGCTGATGCCGGCGTGGCGGTAGATCAGTTCGCGGACGCGATCGAAGTCCGAACGGCTGAACGAGAACTCATGATCGACGACTTCCGGCGCGGAGGCGCTCGTCATTGGAGGCATACGGGCACTCTGAAGAGGGGCCTTTCGTGGTCCGCCGATTGTGTACTGGTTTGTCGCAACATGATGCAAATACGGGGCACCGGTTTGCATGGACAGCAGAAAGGCAGGAAAGAGGTCTCACTTTCGCGGCTTTGTCGCGACGGAGCGACTGCTAGACTGCTGGCAATGTCCGGCTTTGTGTCTGGCAGTTAGCTGTCGCAATTCGTCCGCGCGCCCCCGCCTTGAACCCCTTGCCGTCGCCAACCTTCGTCGACACCCGCCGCCTGCGGCTGGACCTGGCCCTGCACCTGCTGGAGCAGGCCGGCGCGACGCTGCCTGCGGTCGAACCGGGCAGCGAGGCCTGGCTGCAGGCCATCGTCGATGCGCTTTGCGACCTGTCCAGCAAGGACGGCATGACGGGCCTCTTGAACCGTCGCAGTTTCGAGATGGCGCTGGCGCGCGAGGCCGATCGCGCCGCTCGTTCGGGCGAATCGGCGCTGCTGCTGCTGCTGGACGTGGATCATTTCAAGATGGTGAACGACACGCATGGCCACGCGGCCGGCGACGAGGTCATCAAGGCCGTCGCGATTGCGATCGCGCATGCCGTGCGGCCGATGGACACCGTGGCGCGCGTCGGTGGCGAAGAATTCGCCGTGATCCTGCCCAATTGCGGCAGCAGTTTCGGCACCACGGTCGCCGAGCGGATCCGCACCAGCGTTTCCGCCATGCGCGTGACCGTTGCGCCGGGCAAGTACGTCAGCGCCACGGCCAGCGTCGGGGGTGCCTTCGCGCCCGAATGGGTCCGCTCCTCGCCGCTGCTCTGGATGGAGCGCGCCGACCGCCAGCTTTATCGCGCCAAGGCCGAAGGGCGCAATCGCGCCTGCATGGAACCGCAGTTCGAGGCGCTCGTCAGCGCTGAAGAAAAGGGCATGCTGTTTGCCATGTCGCAACAAGATCTGCCACAGGAATCCGAATGACAACGACTCCCAGCTCCGCAGCCGCGCCTCCCGGGCGCGCGCTCGCCCGCACGCTGGCAGTGACCAGCGGCAAGGGCGGCGTGGGCAAGACCTTCGTGACGGCGAACCTCGCCGCCGCGCTGGCGGCGCGGGGCTACAAGGTGCTGGTGCTCGACGCCGACCTCGGGCTCGCCAACCTCGACGTCGTCCTCAACCTCTATCCCAAGCTCACGCTGCACGACGTCTTCACCGAGCGTTGCACGCTCGACCAGGCCATCCTGCCCGCGCCCGGCGGCTTCTCGGTGCTGCTGGCCGGCTCCGGCATGGTCGAGTACTCGCGGCTCACGCTCGAAGTGCGCGACAAGCTGCTGCACATCCTCGACGTGGTCAAGCCGCGCTTTGACTGGGTGCTGCTCGACACCGGCGCCGGCATCTCCGACGTGGTGCTCTACGCGATCTCGCTGGCGCGCGAGGTCATGGTCGTGGCCACGCCCGAGCCGACCTCGCTGACCGACGCCTACGCCACCATCAAGGTGCTGGCGATGCAGCAGGAGCGCCGGCATATCGGCCTGCTGGTCAACCAGTCCAACCGCGTCGGCGAAGGCCGGCTGATCTGCGGCCAGCTGCAGCAGGTGCTGCAGCGCTTCGTCGGCAGCGCGCCGGGCGAGGCGTTCAAGCTGGAACTGCTCGGCGAGGTGCGTGCCGACGTTTCCGTGCGCCAGGCCGTGCTCAAGCGCCAGCTGCTGCTCGAGAACTACCCCGGCAGCGATGCCGCGCAGGCCATCCGCGCGCTGGCCGGACGCCTGCTCGGCCCCGATGCCCACTGAAGAAACCGGGCCCGCGCCGTTCGAGACCATCGGCGGCGAAGCGGCGGTGCGCACGCTCGTCGACCGCTTCTATGACCTGATGGACCTCGAGCCCGCCTACGCCGAGCTGCGCGCGGCGCACGGTCCGCGCCTGGACAACGCGCGCGACAAGCTGAACTGGTTCCTGTGCGGCTGGCTCGGCGGGCCGGACCATTACATCGAACGCTTCGGTCATCCGCGGTTGCGCGCGCGGCACCTGCCGTTTCGCATCGGCATCCGTGAGCGCGACCAATGGCTCGCGTGCATGTTCCAGGCCATGCAGGACTGCGGCGTCGACGAAGGCCTGCAGCAGCGGCTGCAGGCCTCGTTCGCGGGGACGGCCGACTGGATGCGCAACGTCTGAGCCGGCGCGCGTGGGTGCGAGCCGCTACTCGATCCTGAACAGGAACTCCTGCGAGAAGCGCACGTTGCCAGGGCAGACATAGCCCTCGCGCAGCGCGCGCTCGATCGCGCCCTTGACCGCGCGCTGCGTGCGGCTGTCCATGCCGCCGCGCAGGGCGTGGATCTCGACCTGCGTGACGCGGCCGGCCTCGGTGCCGGCGACGACGCGGAACAGCGCTTCGCCGCTCCAGCCGAGCGCGGGCAGCTCGGGCGCCTGCATCTTCGTGCACGCCACGCCGACGGACTGGACGCCCTGGGTGGCGTGTGTTCCCGCCGGCGCGAGCTGCGGCGGACTGCTGGCGTCATTGCGCGGCACAGCCTGATCGATCGACACGGTCGGCACGAGCGATGGCGGCGCTGCAACGGGCACTTCGGGCGGCGGAATCGGGACGGGATCCGGCAAAGTCCAGTTGAGCTGGGTCGGTTTGATCGGCTGCGCAGGTGGCGGAGGTTTGACGGACGTCGGCTCGATCTGCACCTTGGTGACGTCCGGCAGCTTGGGAACGCTGACGCGGTGCAGCGCACTGCTGAACGCCACGACGTGCAGGCCGACGACCACGCCGATGCCGACGCTGCGCGAGCCTGAGCTGTGCGGGAGAGCTGCCGTCGAGTCCATGATTGCTCCTGGTGGTGGGGAACCGGTGCACGCAAGCTTGAGCCGACGCTAAGGCAGCGTGCCGGCAGCGTCAACCAGGGACTCGTGGCGATGTGGCGCCGACGCCAGCGCGGTGATGGCGCGCCGCGCCGCGACGCTCAGCCGGCAAGCAGCACGATCAGCGCGCCCGCGCCGCCGTCGCTGCCGCGCGCCTGCACGAAAGCCAGGACTTCTTCCTTCTGCACGAGCCAGCGCCGCACGCGGCCCTTGAGGATGGGCTCGCGGCCCGGCGAGCCGTGGCCCTTGCCGTGGACGACTCGCACGCAGCGCAGGCCGCGCCGCGCCGCATCGTGGATGAAGGTGCCGAGCGCTTCGCGGGCGTCGTCGCGGCGCAGGCCGTGCAGGTCGATCTGCGCCTGCAGCGCCCAGTGGCCGCGGCGCAGGCGCCGGACCACGTCGAGGCTGATGCCCTCGCGGCGGTAAGAGAGGGTCTCGTCGGTCTCGAGCAGCGATTCGACGTCGAAGTCATCCGACAGCGCCTGCAGCAGCACCTGCTGCTCGTCGGCCTCGCGCTGCAGGGGCAGCGCCTCGGGCGCGCTGTGGCGCTGCACGACGCGGCCGGTGTCGGGCAGCCTGGTGATCGGGCCGACGCTGAGCTCGAAGAGGCGCTTCTCGCGCTCGGCCAGGCGCGCCTCGGCGGCGGCGCGTTCGCGCTGCTCGGCTTCGAGCTGCTGGCGCTTCGCGAGCTCGCGCTGCAGGCCCTTGAGCGCGGCGAAGTCCTTGGCGAAGGGCTTGTTGCTCACACCAGTCCTTGCTCGGCCATCGAGACCGTTCGCCCCTGCGCGGCGACGAGGTGGTCGAGCACGCGCACGTCGAGGAGGGCCAGCGCGTCGCGCACGCGCGTGGTCAGCTGCGCGTCGGCGCGCGAGGGCTCGGCCACGCCGCTCGGATGATTGTGGGCAAGGATGACGTTGGCCGCGCCGAGCTCCAGCGCCCGCTTGGCGATCTCGCGCGGGTAGACCGAGGTCTGGTGCAGCGTGCCGCGGAACATCTCTTCCATGCGCAGGAGTTGCATCTGCGAGTCGAGAAACAGCACGGCGAAGACCTCGTGCGCGTGGTGTGCGAGGTGCAGGCTGACGTAATCGCGCACGGCCGCCGGCGAGTTGAAGACCGGTGCCGCGCGCAGCTGCTGGCCCAGCGTGCGCCGTGCGATCTCGAGCACGGCGGCGATCTCGGCGCGCTTGGCCGGGCCGAGGCCGCGCACGCGCGCCAGTTGCTCGACGCTGGCGTTCATCAGGCCAGCCCAGCCGCCGAAGTCGTCGAGCAAGGCCTGCGCGAGCTGCAGCACGGGCTGGCCCGGCAGACCGGTGCGCAGCAGCAGCGCGAGCAGCTCGGCATCGGCGAGCGACTGCGGGCCGCGGGCGAGCAGCTTCTCGCGCGGGCGGGCTTCGGGTGGGAGGTGGGCGAGGGCCATGACTGCAAGGGCCGGGACGAGTGGCGACGGGCGCCAAAGGTACAGCACGAGCGGCAGACTAAAATTGCCGCCAGTCTAGCCAGCTTTACGCTCATGAATCCCCGCATTGCGCCCGGTTCCTTCCTGACCTTGCATTACCGGCTCGCCGGTCCGCAGGGCGAGGACATCGTCAATACCTTCGCCGACAAGCCCGCCACCCTGACGCTTGGAAGCGGCGAGCTCGCACCCGCCATCGAGGCGCACCTGATCGGCCTGGAAGAGGGCGTGCGCACGACCTTCGAGCTCGCGGCCGGCGAAGCCTTCGGCGAGCGCAATCCCGAGCTGCTGCAGCGCGTGAAGCTGGCGCTGCTGCGCCAGCTCGGCGACCCGGACGAGCAGTACCACGTCGGCGACGTCGTCCAGTTCCCCACGCCCGACGGCCGCGGCTCCTACGCTGGCCGCGTCCAGGAGGTGGGCGACGACGCGCTGCTGTTCGATTTCAACCATCCGCTCGCCGGCCAGCCGGTGAGCTTCGAAGTGCAAGTGATCGGCGTCCTATGACCCAAGAAGTCCTGCTGGCCGAACCGCGCGGCTTTTGCGCCGGGGTGGACCGCGCCATCGAGATCGTCGAGCGTGCGCTCGTCAAGTTCGGCGCGCCCATCTACGTGCGCCACGAGATCGTGCACAACACCTACGTCGTCAACGACCTCAAGGCCAAGGGCGCGATCTTCATCGAGGAGCTCGCCGAAGTGCCGGCTGGCGCGACGCTGGTCTTCAGCGCCCACGGCGTGAGCCAGGCGGTGCGCCAGGAAGCGGCTGAGCGCGGCTTCCAGATCTTCGACGCGACCTGTCCGCTCGTGACCAAGGTCCACGTCGAGGTCGCCAAGCTGCGCCGCGAGGGCTTCGAGTTCATCATGATCGGCCACAAGGGCCACCCCGAGGTCGAAGGCACGATGGGCCAGCTGACCGAGGGCATCTACCTCGTCGAGGAAGCGGCCGACGTGCAGCACGTGCGCGTCAAGGACCCGAGCAAGCTCGCCGTCGTCACGCAGACCACGCTCAGCGTCGACGACACGGCGGAGATCCTGGCCGCGGTGCGCCAGCATTTCCCGCAGGTCCGCGAGCCGAAGCAGCAGGACATCTGCTATGCCACGCAGAACCGCCAGGACGCCGTCAAGGTGCTGGCGCCGCAGGTCGACGTCGTGATCGTGGTCGGCAGCCCGACCAGCTCCAACAGCAACCGCCTGCGCGAACTTGCAGAGCGCCTGGGCACGCCGGCCTACATGGTCGACGGCGCCGAGGACCTGCGCGCCGAATGGTTCGAGGGCCCCGACCGGACCTTCGCGCGCGTCGGCCTCACGGCGGGCGCCAGCGCGCCCGACGTGCTCGTGCAGGCCGTCATCAGCCGCCTGCGCGAACTCGGCGCCACGAGCGTGCGCAAGATGCCCGGCGTCGAGGAGCACGTGCGCTTCCCGCTGCCCATGGGCCTGGGCGACAAGTCCATGGCCGACGTCGCCGCGTCGCGATCTTGACGCGGCCGCGCCGCATCGACCAAATCCTGCGGCAGGCGCTGACCGCCTGCCTCGACTGACAAACATCGCCCAGCGAGAACCCCATGCTCGACATCACGCTTCTGCGCAAGGACCTCGACGCCGTCGTCGCCCGCCTTGCCACCCGCAAGAATCCCCAGCCCTTCCTCGACGCCGCGCGCTTTGCCGAGCTCGAAGCCGACCGCAAGGCCGTGCAGACTCGCACCGAGGAGCTCCAGGCGCGCCGCAACAGCCTGTCCAAGCAGATCGGCATGCTCAAGGGCAAGGGCGAAGACGCCTCGGCCGTGATGGCCGACGTGGCCGGCATCGGCGACGAGCTCAAGAGCGCCGCCGAGCGCCTCGAAGTCATCCAGGCCGAGATGGGCGAAATGCTCATGGGCGTGCCCAACCTGCCGCTGGCCGACGTGCCCGTCGGCGCCGACGAAACCGGCAACGTCGAGGTGCGCCGCTGGGGCAGCCCGCGCAGCTTCGATTTCGCCGTCAAGGACCATGTCGACCTCGGCGCGCCGCTGGGCCTGGACTTCGAGACCGGCGCACTGCTTTCGGGTTCGCGCTTCTCCTTCATGAAGGGCACGGCCGCGCGCCTGCACCGCGCGCTCGCCCAGTTCATGCTCGACGTGCAGACCGCCGAGCACGGCTACACCGAGTGCTACACGCCCTACATCGTCAACCGCGAGGTTCTCGAAGGCACGGGCCAGCTGCCCAAGTTCAAGGAAGACATGTTCTGGGTGCTGCGCGGCGGCAGCGAGGAGCAGGCCGAGCAATACCTGATCTCGACCAGCGAGATCTCGCTGACCAACACCGTGCGCGGCCAGGTGCTCGACGCCGCCAGCCTGCCGATCAAGCTGACCGCACACAGCCCCTGCTTCCGCTCCGAAGCCGGCAGCGCCGGGCGCGACACGCGCGGCCTGATCCGCCAGCACCAGTTCGACAAGGTCGAGATGGTGCAGATCGTCCATCCCGAGCAGAGTGGGGCGGCGCTCGAGCAGATGGTCGGCCATGCCGAGGCCATTCTGCAAAAGCTCGGCTTGCCGTACCGCGTCGTGCAACTGTGCACCGGCGACATGGGCTTCGGCGCCGCCAAGACCTACGACCTCGAAGTCTGGGTGCCGGCGCAGGGCACCTACCGCGAGATCAGCTCCTGCTCCAACTGCGAGGCCTTCCAGGCGCGCCGCATGCAGGCGCGCTTCAAGAACGCGCAGGGCAAGAACGAGCTCGTGCACACGCTCAACGGCTCCGGCCTCGCCGTGGGCCGCACGCTCGTGGCCGTGCTCGAGAACTACCAGAACGCCGACGGCTCCATCACCGTGCCCGAAGCGCTGCGCCCCTACCTCGGCGGCCTGGAAGTGCTGAAGCCCTAATTTTTTCTGCTATAGTCGCGGGCTTCACTCGGAACACTTTTAGGAGAGGTGGCAGAGTGGTCGAATGTACCTGACTCGAAATCAGGCGTATCGCAAGGTACCGTGGGTTCGAATCCCACCCTCTCCGCCAAACATGCCCGAGAGCCCGATGTTCATCGGGCCTTTGATCGGCAAGGGGCCGTAGCCCCACATCAACCCCACATCCCCCAAAAGGGCTGTGGGGTTTTTTGTTTTTAGCCCGCTGCCGTCAGCGCTGCGGGCAGCTCGACGCGCACAAACTCGGCCACGACCACCGCGGTTTCCTTGGCCGGCGGGTACTCGGGCAGACGGCGCTCGGAAAGCGGCGACTCGCGCGCGAACACCTCGACCAGGATCCGGCCCATGCCGGCAATCAGCCGTGCCAGCCTGACCTCGTCGCGCCGGCGGCCTCCTGGCGCCCTGCCTTGCCTTTGTCTGGCATTCACAACCCCTTCAATGGCCTTGTCGTGGGCTGTTTAATTTCTGTCATATAAATACACAATAATTCACGCAATCGTTTGCGCAAGCTAATTGAATTGATTGCGCAAGCTGGCTGTTCGCCCAGGGCAGCTTTCTTGAGACGAAGCGCTGCGCGCTCAACAGGAGTGATTGGAATGGTTCAACAGAAATTTGGTCGATTTGCCCTCACGGCGCTCAGCGTGGCGGTGACCGCCATGGCGGCCGCGGCCGCGGCGCAAGCGCAAACCACGGCCGACGCGGCGCAAGACACGCCCCCTCAGCGCGCCAATGCTTCGACCACCTCGAACACCACGAACGCGAACGCCACGAAGGCCACCATCGAATCCCTCGAGAGGGTGACCGTGGAAGGCCGCCAGCAGCTCGGCGGCGGCCTGATGTCCGTGCAGGTCGCGCCGAAGGCTGTTTCGACGATCACGCGCGCCGCCATCGAAGAGTCCGCCCCGAGCGCGACCTACGCTCAACTGATCGACACCATCCCGGGCGTTGTGTCCATCACCGACGACCCGAGCGGCCTGTTCGACGCCAACTACCAGATCCGCGGCTTCACCAACGACCAGATCGGCGTCACCGTGAACGGCGCGCCGGTCAACGACAGCGGCAACTACCGTGTCTATCCGACCGAGTACGGCGACACGGAGAACATGAACGACATCACCGTGCTGCACGGCTACCCGGACGTGGATCAGGCCGTGGCCGGCGCGGCCGGCGGCTCGATCGCATGGTCCACCATCGACCCCTCCCGCAAGTTCAGCGTCGACACCACGCTCTCCGGCGGCAGCAACAGCTACCAGCGCGAATTCATGCGCGTCCAGACGGGCGACCTCGGCCCCGTGCGCTCGTGGATTTCCTACTCCCACAACAGCACCAACGTGTGGCGCGGCCTGGGCAATGCCCAGGTCTGGAAGGTGGACGGCAAGTCCGTGTGGGCCATCGACAGCAAGAACTCGGTCACCGCTTCGCTGCAATACAACCACCTGATCCGCACTGGCAACTACCAGTACGAAACGCAGGCGACGGCTGCTTCCAACTACGGCGCCAACTACGACACCACCTACACGGGCGCCAACACCAACTACTACAAGCTGCATGTCAATCCGTTCGAGGACTACATGCTGAGCCTGGACGGCGAATTCACACTGCGCGATTCCCTGCACCTGACCGTGATTCCCTACTTCCAGTACGGCTCCGGCGGCGGCGGTTCCGGCTACACGTTCACCGAAAACACCACGGCCGGCAACGTCGGCCGCTTCGGCTACGCCAATTACGACCTGGATGGCGATGGCGTCGTCACCAATGGCAAGAAGGTGATGACGTATTCGTACAGCGGATCCAAGACCTGGCGCCCCGGTGTGCTCGCCAAGCTGATCCAGGACTTCGGCGATACCGACACCTTGACGTATGGGTTCTGGCTCGACCGGCCGCGCCAGGAGCAGAGCCAGACCTACTCCACGGTGGACGCCAACGGCAATCCGCTCGACATCTGGGGCGAAAACAATCTCATCACGTACACGCCTGGCGGTGCGCCGCAGTACAACTACCTGGACTCCACCACCACCACGCTCAAGCGCGTCTTCATCAGCAATGAGTGGACGCCGAACGACAAGTGGACGGTGACGCTGGCGGGTGCCTACACCAACGTCGAGCGCGCGGGCTTCGGCTACCAGCACTACGGCGCGCACGCAGCGTCGGCGACCTATGCCTATACCAACCAGTACGGCGGCTACGCTTCACACACCTGGAACAAGTTCACTCCGTCGGCGGGCGTGAAGTACCAGTTCGACCGTGCGAACCAGTTCTACGTCGGCTATGGCCGCAGCTTCCGTGCGCCGGTCAACGGCGTGATCACCCAGAGTGATTCGGTGCGTGCGTTCTACGAGCAGACTCCGAACGAGAACGACCCGAAATACAACGGCGGCTATACGCCGGCACAACTGCAAGCGGCACTGAGCAAGCTGGCCGTCAATCAGCCTGAAACGGCCGACACCGTGGACCTCGGCTGGCGCTACTACCAGGGCGCCTTCTCGGGAAGCGTCGACGCCTATGCCTCCAACCTGAAGAACAAGCAGGTGAATGGCTACGACAGCGCCAGCGGCCAGACCGTCTACCTGGCGGTGCCGACGCTGCACCAGCGCGGCCTCAATGCGGAAGGCAGCTACAGGCTGAACCGCAACTTGAGCCTGTACGCGTCTTATGCGTACACCAAGTCCACCATCATGGATGACACCTTCGCACTCGGAGACGGCACCTATCCCACCAGGGGCAAGGCATTCGTGGACATCCCGAAGAACACGTTTGCCCTCGGCGCGAGCTACCACCAAGGCCCCTTCTGGCTAAGCGCGAACGCCAAATACCGCAGCGAGTTCTGGGCGGACTGGGTCAATACCGAAAAGGCCCCCGGCTTCACCACGGTGAACCTCAACGGCGGCTGGAACTTCGGCGACGTGGCTTCCTGGGCCCACAAGGTCAAGCTCAAGGTCAACGTGACCAACCTGACCGACAAGAAGGCCGTGACCTTTGCCAGCGCCACCAACTTCCTGTCTACCAACCCCGCGGGGGCCGGTCAGCTGATCGACGCGACCACCGGCAAGCCTCTGTACGCCAGCGCTTCGACCTACAACCTGCAGGCACCACGCGCGGTGATGGTCAGCCTGAGCGCGTCATTCAACTGAACCCGCTAGTCAAGCAGCGCTCCCGGCGCCAGCCATCCGGCCCATGCCGGATCGAGGGTCGGGGGCAGATTCAAGTTTTTCACCGGTGAATTCGCCGGTTTGGTGAGGAATCCCTTCATGAAGAAGATCAATTTCTGGATGGCTGGCGCGGCGGTGACGCTGCTGGCTGCAGTGTCCGGTTGCGGTGGCGGCGGCGACAGCGGCGGCAATCACTTGCCGCCGACGGTGGCCGCGACGCTGCCGACTGCGGCCACGCCCGGCGTGCCGGTGAGCATCACCGGCATCACGGCGACCAATGGCACGGCCCTGACAGTGGACTGGGGCGACGGCACGCAGGACGCCCCGGCGACCATCCCGGCGAGCCTGACGCACACCTATGCATCGACCGCCACTTGCGTGAAGGCCGCGCTGTGCAACATCGACCTGGCCGTTCTCGGCTGGGGTACGGCCGCCGAGCTGAAGGGCGCTGTCGTGCTGAGCCCGGCCCCGACGCTGGCGGCCACGCTGCCGACCACCGGCACGGCGGCCGTGCCGGTCAGCGTCACGGGCGTAGCGGCGGCCAATGGCACGGCGCTGTCGGTGGACTGGGGCGACGGCATCAAAGAAACGCCGGCGCTGAGCTCGACAAGCCTGACGCATACCTACGGCACGGCGGGCAGCTACACCATCGACATCGTGTTGAGCGGCAAGAACAACGCCTCGGTCGAGAAAAAGGCCAGCGTCACGATCAACGCCATCGCCCAGCCGGCACTGACGGCCACGCTGCCCACCACCGGCGTGGCGGGAACGGCAGTCAACATCACCGGCATCACGACCACCAATGGCACGGCGCTGTCGGTGGCCTGGGGCGACGGTGCGACGGACACACCGGCTCTCAGTGCCACGAGCCTGTCGCACACCTACGCGGCAGCGGGCAGCTACACCATCAACGTGGTGCTGGGCGGCTCGTCGAACAGCACGCCGGCCCAGAAAAGCGGCAACGTCACGATCACCGCTGCCGGCCCGGCCCCTGAACTCTTCTTCAGCGAATACATCACCGGCTCCAGCAACAACAAGGCGCTGGAAATCTACAACCCGACCACGAGCGCAGTGGACCTGAGCGCCTACTCGATCATGATGTGGTCGCGCAACGCCTCGGGTGTGCCCGTGGCGGCAACGGCGACGCAAACGCTGGCACTGAGCGGCACCCTGCCAGCTGGCAAGACGCTGGTGATCTACAACGCCTCGGCCTCGGCGGCGCTGACTTCGGTGGTCACCGCCAGCGGCACCATGACCCAGGCGGACGGCGTCTACGCAGCCACCAACGGCCACCAGGTGACGTCCTTCAACGGCAACGACACGGTGTACCTGTACAAGGGAAGCACGGTGGTCGACGTCTTCGGCGCCTCGAGCGACCTTGGCACGACGCCCGTCACGAATGGCCCACTCTTTGGCTGGGGTGGATCCGATACCGCCGCCGCCGCGGTGACGTATCAACATACGCTGCGCCGCAAGGCAGGCATCGTGCGTGGCGACTCGGCCCTGGACGAGTCCTGGGATCCGACCGTGGAGTGGGACGTCTATCCGAAGGACACCTTCGACGGACTGGGCCAACGCTGAGCATCCAGCGCTGCGGGCCGGTGCTGGCTGGCCCCTTGCGATGCCTCGCGACTCTGCCTGGCCCCGCCCCCGCGGCGGGGCCTTTCCTTTCCATCTGCCTCACCGGACGGCACATGACCAAGACCACATCCCGCAAGCGGCTCCGCCGCACCATGATCACCCTCGTCGCGGCTTCATTGCTTGCCGGTCCCAACGCTTTCGCCTGGAGTCGCCTCGGCCATTGGCTGGTGGGCGATCTGGCGCAAGACCAGCTCACGCCTGCCGCTCGACAGCAGGTTGCACTCCTGCTCCAGGGCGAGCCGGCTCCGACGCTCGCTGGTGTTGCGTCCTGGGCCGATGAATTGCGCAGTACCGGCTCAGACCTCGCCAAGAAGTCCGCCAAGTGGCATTACGTCGATCTCGATCCCAACACCTGCGAATACCAGCCGCCGCTCGCCTGCCCGGGCGGTGACTGTGTGATCGCGGCGATCGACGCGCAGCGCAAGATCCTCGCCGACACCACGCAAGCGCCCGAGACGCGCCGCGATGCGCTGAAGTTCCTCGTTCACTTCATCGGCGATGTGCATCAACCGCTGCATGCCGGATCACGCCAGGATGCCGAGGGTCACAACGACGCCGGCGGCAACAAGTACCAGATCAGCCTGCGCACTGCCGTCGTGCCGGAGTTCCGCGGCGCCAAGGGCCGCGGCGCAGGCGAGCCCATCCCCACCAACCTGCATGCGGTCTGGGACTATTACGAACTCGAATCGGCGGTGCTGCCAGCGGAAACCTACGCCGCGAAACTGCGTCAGGATGGCGTTCCCCAGATCGCGCCGGAGGCTTTGGGCAGCCCCGCCGACTGGGCCGTTGAGTCCTGCAAGGGCGTCAACGCACAAGGCGTATATCCGCTGGACGGCGATGGCCAATGGCAGCACAAGCTCGGGGGCGCGTATCTCGACGCCAAGCGGCCCTATGCCGAAGCGCGCATCCGCATTGCCGCCGGTCGTTTGGCCGCGGTGCTCAATGACGCGCTGAAATGATTTCTCGGGCGCCAGGATTGGCATGCGACGGGCAGGAGCTTGCTCATCGCCCTGGGATCACTGGGACGCCCTGGCAAGCGATTTGGCCTCGCAACTGGCGGCCAAGCTGCCAGCCGGTGCTCAGCTGAACGTCGATTTTCCTTCTGATGACAGCGAGTTCGGCCAAGGGCTGCGAACCGTGCTGCTGACTCGTCTGACCCAGGATGGCGTCACCCCCACGACGGAATCGACGCCGTTCAAGCGGGAGATCAAGACACAGGTAGCGGGGCGGTTCAGACCGCGAATGACCACTCGCTGAAGCTGGCGTGCGCGGGCCGATGCTCGCGTGCTGCCTGGGCCTTGGCCGCCTCGACCCAGCGCTTGGCCAGCGGTAGCGGCCCGAAGCCGGATTCGGCATTGATGTGGCCGACGGCACCGAGATTGCTCAGGTGCGAGCCCCAGCGCACTGCCCAGCGCGACGCGCTGACCGCACTCATCCACGGATCGTTCTGGCTGCTGATCAAGGTGCTGGGAACGGGCAGCCGGCGATGCGGCAGCAACTCGGCAATGCCGAACTTCTCGGGATCGGCAGGCGCCACCAGCAGCGCCTCGCGGATCGGCGAACTCGGGTTCTCGGCCAGGTGCCGGACCAGCGCCAGCACACCGAAGCTGTGGGCGACGGCGATCCATTCGCCGCCGGCGTTGTCGAGCGTGCTCTGGATGCGGTCGGCCCAGCGTTCCAGATCCGGGCTGCTGAAGTCGCGCTGCACCACACGCCGCGAGTCGCGGTATTGGTGCTGCAGCCAGGTCTGCCAGTGCGCGGGTCCGCTGTCGTGCAGGCCGGGAATGATGAGAAGTCGAGGCGGGCGATACGAGATGGCCATGCTGTTCCCCGTTCAGAGCGTGGCGATCGAGACTTCGGTCGACTTCACCAGCGCCACCACCTCCTTGCCGACCACCAGGCCGAGTTCCTTGACAGAGCGCGTGGTGATGACGGACGTGACGACGAGTCCCGCCGGGGTCACGACATCGACCTCCGACACAACGGGCCCATCGATGATTTCCTTGATCGTTCCTCGGAACTGGTTGCGGACATTGATCGCCGTGATGGTCATGAAAACTCCCTCGGTTGGTATCAAGAGGCTAGCCGCCGTGACCGCGTGAACGGAACGAACTCATTCGTCATTCGATATGCAGAAATCGATTGAACACCAGGCCTTGCGCGTCCATGGGAAATGCCAATCGATTCCAGGGAATGGATAAGGACATGCGAATTTCTGCGTTCCTGGAACGATTGCTGCAATGCACTATGTCGATGCGTAATGCGTTTGGCGGCGAGTTGTCTAACCGCTCAAGTGCGTTATCAATTGCATTAACTAGACAAACTTCTTTTGGAGGGGCGCTCGCGTATCTATGTCGAATACAAACATTGAGATCCTGGATGTTTCGCCGCTCGACCCGATTGCGAAGCCTTTGTTCGATGCGCTTCGTCTTGAATACAGCTCGCGTTACCGGGACTTCCTTCCTGATGGCGATGACTCGGCCAACGACGAATTGACGCGCTATCCCGCCAGCCTCTTTGCGCCGCCGGACGGTGCGTTCCTGCTGCTTGTCGACGCGGGCGAAGTGATCGGTGGCGGTGCCTTCAAGCGCTACGACGCGAATACGGCCGAACTCAAGCGGATCTGGACGCATTCCGGGCACCGCCGCCGCGGCCTTGCCGCGCGCGTCGTGACCGAACTGGAAACGCGGGCGCTGCGCCAGGGCTATCGACGCATTTACCTGACGACGGGATTCCGCCAGCCCGAAGCGGTGGGCCTGTACCGGCGCCAGGGTTACGAGCCGCTGTACGACCTGTCGATCGCGCTCGAAGTCCACTTGCGCCTGCCCTTCGGCAAGGACCTCGTCGAGCCCGGCCGCATCGAGACGCTTGCCGACCTGCGCGCGCCCGGCCCGCTCGGCTTCCCGACGGCCGACGCGCCCGAACTGGCCGGCGCCCATCAATGAGATCTGACTGGAATTCCATGAAACCCTTGAATCGCCGCAAACTGCTGCAGGCTGTCTCGAGCACCTGGCTGGCCATCGCATCCGGCATCGGCGCGAGCGCCCGGGCCGCCGCCACCTTTGACCTGAGCCCCGCGCAGAATGGCCGCGCTCGTACCGGCCCGAACGCGAAAGCCATCGCGCAATTGCCGCCCGGCCTGCGCTTCACCGAGGACGGCGTGCTGACCGTCGGCATCACGGTCGCCTGGCCGCCGCTCAGCACCTATGCCACCGACACGAAGACCGTCGTCGGCTTCGACCCCGACCTTTCGCTGCTCATTGCAGACAGCCTGGGCCGCAAGCTCAAGCTGGTGCCGCTGGCCTGGGAAGACTGGCCGCTCGCAGTGGCCTCGGGCAAGGTCGATGCCGTGCTCTCGAACGTGACCGTCACCGACGAGCGCAAGGAGAAGTTCGACTTCTCCTCGTATCGCCGCGACGTGCTGGGCTTTTACGTGCCGACCAAGAGCCGCATCCAGTCGATCCGCGATCCCAAGGACGTGGCCGGCCTGCGCGTGATCACGGACTCCGGCACCAACCAGGAAAAGATCCTGCTCAACTGGTCCAAGGCCGATGCCGACCACGGACTCAAGCCCGTCCAGGTGCAGTACTACGACGACTTCACGGTACGCGAAGTGGCGCTTCAATCCGGCCGCGCCGACGCGATCCTGAGTGTCAATTCCGGGCTCGCCTACGCGGCGGCGCTCAAGGGCGATCTGCGCCTCGTGGGCACCGTCAGCGGCGGCTGGCCCGTCACGGCGGAGATCGCCGTCGTGACGCGCAAGGGCGGCGGGCTTGCCGCGCCGGTCACGCAGGTGCTCAACGACCTGATCCAGTCGGGCAAGTACCGCACGGCGCTCGAGCGCTGGAACCTCACGTCGGAAGCGATCGACGTCGCGCGGACCAATCCGCCCGGCCTGCCCAAGTCCTGATCGGCGCCGCCCGGTCGCTCCCCTTGAACGCGCTTGCTCGCCGGCGGCGGGCAGGGACTTCTTTTGTCCAAAAACCATCCATCGAAAAACGAAGAGGATTGCATGAGGGATATTCAGACAGGAAACCTGCGGGGCGTTTCGGGCCGCACGGCGATCTCGGCAGCCGTGCTGCTGCTCGGACTGCAGAGCGTAGCGTCGGCGCAGTCCGCCGCGCCGGACGGCGCGGGCGTGCTGCAACTGGCGTCCGCCAATGTGCGCGACGACCACGTCGGCGACCAGAGCGGCGTCGAAGTGCAGGAGCGCGTCATCGTGACGGGTTCGCGCACGGCGACCAAGGCCAGCCAGAGCCTCACGCCCGTCGACGTGATCACCGGTGCCGACCTGCAGTCCACCGGCAAGAGCAATCTGCGCGATGCCCTGCAGCAGTTGTCGCCCTCGATCTCGCACGCCGCGTACCCGGGCGATGGCGGCGTGCTGACCGATGCGCTGACGCTGCACGGCTCGACGCCCGACCAGGTGCTGGTGCTCGTCAACGGCAAGCGGCGCCACACCACGGCCAACATCACGCAGGACTCGGGCCCGCAGGCCGGCTCGACGGGCGTGGACATCGACCTCATCCCGGTCGACCTGATCGACCACATCGAAATCCTGCGTGACGCGGCCGCGGCGCAATACGGCTCCGACGCTATTGCAGGCGTGATCAACATCATCCTGAAGTCGAGCGCCGGTGGCGGTGCCATCACCGACACGGCCGGCCGCACCCTCCATGGCGACGGCTTCTCCAACAACGTCTCCGTCTACAAGGGCCTGGCGCTGGGCGAGAACGGCTCGCTGACGCTCAGCGCTGAATACGACCACCAGAACCACACCGAACGGACCAACCCCTACGACAACTACTTCGGTTTCCTGCCGAACGGCGTGGGCGCCTACAACCCGATCGAGGGCGACCCGCGCGTCACGCGCAAGCTCGTCGGTTTCAACGCCGACTATTTCCTCAGCGACAGCCTCGAGGTCTACGGCTTCGGCACCTACGGCGGCCGCGCGTCGGCCGCTTACCAGAACATCCGCTCGCCGCTCATCATCCAGGCGATCTACGGGCTGCCAGGCCTGCTGGCCACGCGACCGAACGGCTATGTGCCGACCGAGACCACCAACGAGAACGACTTCTCGCTGACCGCCGGCGTGAAGGGCGACGACCTGCTCGGCTGGAAGTGGGATTTGAGCTCGACTTACGGCGGCGACTCCGATCGCCTGCGCGTGAACGACGACGCCAACCTGGCCTTGTTCGTTACGACCGGCAGCACGCCCAGCAATTTCAACCTGGGCAGCCTGCGCAACACGCAGTTGACGAACAACGTCGACCTGTCGCGTTCTATTCCGTCCGTGCTCGCCGAGCCGATCACGCTGTCGCTCGGCGGCGAACAGCGGCGCGAGACCTATGGAATCGACGCCGGCGCGCCCGACTCCTGGGGTGCCGACGCCATCACCGGCCTGCTGCCATCGAGCGCCGGATCGTTCTCGCGCAACGTCTACGGCGCCTACGCCGACGTCGCCGGCAAGTTTGCCGCGCCGTGGCGTTTCGACGTGTCGGCGCGTTACGACCATTACAGCGATGCCGGCAACACCTCCAACGGCAAGATCGCGAGCCGCTACGACTTCACGCCGGAGCTGGCCCTGCGCGGCAGCGTGAGCACGGGCTTCCGCGCGCCTTCGCTGGCGGAAGAGCACCTGACCAACCTGACCGTTTCGCCGACTTCGGCCAGCGGCCTGCTGGCCGCGAACTCGGCGGGCGCGCAGGCGATCGGCGCGCAGAACCTCAAGCCCGAGCGCTCGACCAACCTCAACCTCGGCCTGGTCCTGAACCCGTCCAGGGACCTGAGCCTGACGCTCGACGCCTACCAGGTCAGCGTGCGCAACCGCATCGTGCTCGGTGGCACCGCGGCCGGCGCCGCGGCCATCCAGGCGCTCACCATCGCGGGCATCACGGTGCCCGGGCAATTGCTCCAGGCCGCGCAGTCGAACCCGGGCCGGATCACGGCCGACTACTTCACCAACGGCGCCAGCACGCGCACCCGCGGGCTGGACCTGACGACGAGCTACCGCTCGAACTACGGTGCCTACGGCCGCGTCGACTGGAGCCTCAGCGCCAACGTCAACCACACCACGCTCACGCACATCGCCACCAGCAATGGCGTGCCGCAACTCAACCAGTTGCAGTCGGCCTGGCTGACCTCGGCGGCGCCGAAGGACAAGATCATCGTCGGCGCCGACTGGAAGGTCGCCCGCATCGGCCTGAGCGTCCACGAGACGCGCTATGGCGCAACGAGCGACTACCAGGAATACATCACCGGCCCCAACGCGTTCTCGACGACGACCTTCGAGCGTTTCACGAATTCGCCCAAGTACATCACCGACGTCGAACTGCGCTTTGAGGCGACCAAGCAGTTCGAGGTCGCGGTAGGCGCCAACAACCTCTTCAACGTCCATCCCACCACGCTGCCGCAGGACACCTGGTTCTCGGGCTCGCAATACGACGCCTATGCCGCGCAGATCAGCTCGAACGGCGGCTTCTATTACGCGCGTGCGCGCTACACGTTCTGAGGCGGGCGGAGGAACGCTATGTCCTATTCCCTTTCGATTCTCGACAAAAGCCCCGTTGCGGACGGCGCCAGCGCGCACGACGCGCTGCGCTTTTCCATCCGGCTGGCGCGGCGCGCCGAAGCGCTCGGCTACAAGCGCTACTGGTTCGCCGAGCACCACGGCGCGAGCATCCTCGCGAGTTCGGCCCCGGAGATCGTCGCCGCGCATGTGCTGGCGCAGACCTCGCGCATCCGCGTCGGCACCGGCGGCGTGATGCTGCAGCACTACAGCCCCTTCAAGGTGGCCGAGTCCTTCCGCGTGCTGGCGGCGCTGGCGCCCGGTCGCGTGGACCTCGGCGTGGGCAAGGCGCCCGGCGGCCTGCCGCTGACGACGCGCGCATTGCAGTCCCTGCACGACAAGGCCCGCAAGCCCGCCTTTGCCGATCAACTGGCCGAACTCGACGCCTTTCTCGGCGAGGGCGTCGGGCCCGGCCATCCGCTCGCGGGCGCGCAGGCGCTGCCGGTGCCGCCGGAGGCGCCCGATCGCATCCTGCTCGGCGGCAGCCCGGAGAGCGCGGAGCTCGCCGCCCGGCACGGCTGGTTGTTCTGCTACGCCGGCCACTTCAACGGCGACGAGTCGAACATCGCCCGCTCGATCGAAACCTATCGCCAGCTCACCGGCCGCGCGCCGCTGCTTGCGCTCTTCGCTTTCGCGGCACCGACGCGCGCCGAGGCGATCGAGCGCGTCGGCGCACTGCGGCTCTTCAAGGTCACGCTTGCCAACGGGCAGAGCGTGAACCTGCCGAGCGCCGAAGCAGCCGCCGAGTTCGCGCGCCAGGCCGGCGTGCCCGACTACACGCTGACCGAGCTGAAACCGCAGGTGGCGGCCGGCACGGCCGAAGACGTGCGCGCCGAGCTCGATGCCTTGGCAGCGCGCTTCGGCATCGAGGAATTCGTGATCGATACGCCCGTCATCGACTACGCCGCGCGTTTCGCTTCCTACGAAGCACTCGCGACGGTGACGCAGGCGGTGCCTGCCTGAAACACCACCCACTCAATCAATCAAGGAGCACGGACATGACTCAGAAGAACCTGACCTTCGGCATCATGCTGCACGGCGCCGGCGGCCACATGAACTCGTGGAAGCATCCCTCGGGCCCGGCCGACGCCAGCGTGAACCTCGACTTCGTCACCGGCATCGCGCAGAAGGCCGAAGCCAACGGCGTGGCCTTCGCCTTCGTGGCGGACGGCCTGTACATCAACGCGAAGTCGACGCCGCACTTCCTGAACCGCTTCGAGCCGATCTCGGTGCTGTCCGCGCTGGCCACGTCGACCACCAAGATCGGCCTGGCCGGCACCTTGTCGACCTCCTACAGCCACCCGTTCACGGTGGCGCGCCAGTTCGCGTCGCTGGACCTCATCAGCGGCGGCCGCGCGGGCTGGAACGTCGTGACCTCGCCGCTCGAAGGCTCGGCCAAGAACTACGGCGGCACGCACCCGGACCATGCGCTGCGCTACGAGATCGCCGACGAATACCTCGAAGTCGTCCAGGGGCTGTGGGACAGCTGGGACGACGACGCCTTCGTGCGCAACCGCGCCACCGGCCAGTTCTTCGCGCACGACAAGCTGCACACGCTCGACCACAAGGGCCGCTTCTTCGAGGTGGCCGGGCCGCTGAACATCCAGCGCTCGCCGCAGGGGCAGCCGGTGATTTTCCAGGCCGGCTCGTCCGACGCCGGCATCGACCTCGCCGGCAAGTACGCCGATGCGGTCTTTACGCATTCGCCCTCGCTGGAGGAAACGCGCGAGTTCTCCGAACGCGTGCGCGCCAATGCCGAGGCGCACGGCCGCCAGCGTGGCGACGTGAAGATCTTCCCCGGCATCGGCCCCATCGTCGGCAAGACGCCCGAGGAGGCCGAGGCCAAGTACCGCGCCATCCGCGACCTGCTCACGATCGACGAGGCGCTGGCCTATCTCGGCCGCTTCTTCGAGCATCACGACTTCTCGCAGTACCCGCTCGACGCGCCGTTCCCCGAGCTCGGCGACCTGGGCAAGAACAGCTTCCGCTCGACGACCGATCGCATCAAGTCCGAAGCCCGGCGCAAGGGCCAGACGCTGCGCGAGGTCGCACTCGAGGTCGCAACGCCGCGCTCGAACTTCATCGGCACGGGCGAGCAGATCGCCGAGGAGCTGATCCGCTGGATCGACGCCGACGCCGCCGACGGCTTCATCCTGGGCTTCCCGGTCCAGGCCGAAGGCCTCGACGACTTTGTCCGCCACGTGATCCCGGTGCTCGAAGCGCGCGGCCGCTACACGCGCCACCTGAGCGGCAACACCCTGCGCGACCACCTCGGCCTGCCGCGCCGCGAAAGCCGCCACGCCGCGGCAGAAACCGCCTGATCGCGGCCCCTCTGAACGGTGAAACCATGAGCCAATCCCTGCAGACGGCCGACTACGCGGCTGATTCCTACGCAGCGCCAGACGCGTCAGATGCGCCCGCGCGCGGCGACGACGCCTACCGGCACTTGCGCGTCGTGCCGGCCGGGCGCTGGAAGCGCAACACGGCCACGCTGCTGGCGCTCGCGCTGATCGCGCTGGTGCTGCGCTCCCTGCTCGGCAACGAGCGCTGGGAGTGGGGCGTCTTCGCGCAGTGGTTTTTTGCCGAGCCCGTCATCGACGGGCTCGAGCAGACCCTGCTGCTGACGGCGCTCGGCTCGCTCTTCGGTTTCATGCTCGCGCTGCCGATCGCGCTGGCGCGCCTGTCGCGCTCGCCGCTGCTCTCGGCCTGCGCCTGGGGCTATATCTGGCTGTTCCGCTCGATCCCGCCGATCGTGCTGCTGCTCCTGCTCAACAACCTCGGCTACCTCTACGAGACGGTGCACATCGGCATTCCGCTGACGAACATCGTGCTGCTCGATCGGCCGACGACCGAGCTGCTCGGGCCCTTCGCCGCGGCCGTGCTGGGCCTGACGCTGAACTTCGCAGCCTTCTCGGCGGAGGCCGTGCGCGGCGGCATCCTCTCGGTCGACCAGGGCCAGCGTGAGGCCGCCGCCGCGCTGGGCCTGCCGCATGCGCGCCAGACCTGGCGCATCGTGCTGCCTCAGGCGATGCGCGCCATCGTGCCCAGCGCCTTCAACGACGTGATCGGCCTGGCCAAGGGCACCTCGGTGGTCTACATCCTCGCGATGCCCGACCTGTTCTACACGGTGCAGATCATCTATCACCGCAACCTCGAGGTGATTCCGCTGCTGATGGTCGCGACCGCCTGGTATCTCGTCATCCTGGTCGTGCTGTCGGCGCTGCAGCAGCGCATCGAGCGGCACTACGCGCGGGGCGCCAGCCGTGCGGCCGACGCACCCGCGCTGCTCACGCGCCTGCTGCACGGCCGCGACGGCAAGCAGCGCAATGCAGCAGGCCTCGCATCGGCCGAGGTCGTGCCGCACCCGTCGGCCGCGGCGCCGGGCTGGGCGAGCCAGCGCGTGGGCGGCCAGGTCGCCATCCACCGGGTGTCCAAGAGCTTCGGCGCCCTCAAGGTGCTCGACGAGGTCTCGCTGCGCGTGCCATCGGGCAGCGTGACCGTGATCCTGGGCCAGTCGGGCTCGGGCAAGTCGACCCTGCTGCGAACGATCAATCACCTCGAGCGCGTGGACGACGGCTTCATCGACATCGATGGCGACCTGGTCGGCTACCGCCGCAGCGGCGACACGCTCTTCGAGCTCGGCGAAGCCGAGGTGCTGCGCCAGCGCGCCAGCGTCGGCATGGTGTTCCAGAACTTCAACCTGTTCCCGCACCTGACCGTGCTGCAGAACGTCATCGAGGCACCGTTGGCCGCCGGCGTTGCACGCGAGCAGGCCGAGGCCGAGGCGCGTGCCCTGCTGGCGCGCGTGGGCATGGCCGGCAAGGCCGACGAGTGGCCGCGGCGCCTGTCGGGCGGCCAGCAGCAGCGCGTGGCGATCGCACGTGCGCTCGCGCTCAAGCCCAAGGTGCTGCTCTTCGACGAGCCGACCTCCGCGCTCGATCCGGAGCTCGTCACCGAAGTGCTCGACGTGATCCGCCAGCTCGCCGAATCCGGCACGACGCTGCTGATCGTGACCCACGAGATCGGCTTCGCGCGCGAAGTCGCCGACACCATCGTCTTCATGGACCGCGGCCGCATCGTCGAGTCCGGCCCGCCGGCGCAGGTGCTCGGCACGCCCTCGCATCCCCGCACGCGTGAGTTTCTTTCGAAGGTGCTGTAAGGTCGTCGGCCATGTCTACAGAAACGCTTGAAGCGCCGCCGAGCGCGGCCGTGCTCGACTGGACGCAGCGCCTGGTCGCGATCGACACGACCAGCCATCGCCCCAATCTCGGCCTGATCGAAACCCTGCGCGACGAGTTCGCGCGCCACGGCGTCAAAGCGGTCCTCACGCACGACCGGCGCGAGGGCTGGGCCAATCTGTTCGCGACCGTGCCGGCACGCGATGGCGCCACCGAGGGCGGCATCGTGCTGTCGGGCCATACCGACGTCGTGCCGGTCGCGGGGCAGGACTGGTCCAGCGATCCCTTTCGCCCCGAGGTGCGCGAGGGGCTGCTCTATGGCCGCGGCACCTGCGACATGAAAGGCTTCATCGGCAGCGCGGTGGCGCTGCTGCCGGAAGTCCTCGCGCGGGACCTGCGCCAGCCGCTGCATTTCGCCTTCTCGTACGACGAGGAGATCGGCTGCGCCGGCGCGCCGTCGATGATTGCCGAGCTGCGCGAGCGCGGGCTGCGGCCTGCGGGCTGCATCGTCGGCGAGCCGACCAGCATGCGCGCGGTGATCGCGCACAAGGGCATCAATGCCTATCGTTGCCATGTGCATGGCCACGCTGCGCATTCGTCGCTCACCAGCAAGGGCCTCAATGCGATCGAGTACGCCGCGCGCCTGATCTGCCACATCCGCGATATCGCCGACCAGTTCCGGATCGCCGGACCTTTCGATGAACTGTTCGACGTACCGTTCACCACCGCGCAGACCAGCCTCATCGAAGGTGGCAACGCGATCAACACGGTGCCGGCCTCCTGCCGCTTCTCCTTCGAGTTCCGCAACCTGCCCAGCGTCGATCCGGCGTCCATCATCGGGCGCATCGAGGGTTTCGCGCGCGACGAGCTGTTGCCACGCATGCGCAGCGAGCATCCCGATGCCGCCATCGAGTTCGAGCGCCTGGCCACGGCGCCGGGGCTGGATGCGGCGGAGGAGGCCGCGATCACGCAGCTCGTCCGCGCGCTGACGGCCGATCGCGCGCGCCGCAAGGTCGCCTACGCCACCGAAGCCGGCCTGTTCGCCCAGGCCGGCATCCCGACCGTCGTGTGCGGCCCGGGCTCGATCGAGCAGGCGCATCGCGCCGACGAATACGTGAGCCTGCAGCAGCTGGCCGACTGCGAGCGCTTCCTGCGCCGGCTCGTGCGCGGCATCCAACAAGGCGATTGATGAGTTACCTCGACACCGACCTGATCGACGACTGGCACGCCCACGTCTATTTCGAAGCCACGAGCCGCGACGCCGCCTGGCAATTCCGGCAGGACGTGGGCGCGCAGTTCGGCGCGGCCGTCCGCTTCGGCAACTTCAACGAGCGGCTCGTCGGGCCGCACCCGACCTGGTCCTACGAGATCGCCTTTGGCACGGGCGACTTTGCGCGGATCGTGCCGTGGCTGATCCTCAATCACGGCGCGCTCGACATCCTGCTGCATCCGAACACCGCCGACGGCCTGCGCGATCACCGCGACGCCGCCGCCTGGATCGGCCGCTCGCACACGCTGAACCTGCAGGGCCTCGGGCCCTGAGCGCCGCGAACTCGCCCATGAGCGCCATTCACTGCGAAATCGACCTCGATGCCGACGGCCGCCACGTCGGCTATCTGCGCCTGCCGCATTCGGTCCATCGCTCCGCCTACGGCTACATCCCGATCCCGATTGCGTCGGTGCGCAAGGGCGAGGGCCCCGTCGTGCTGCTGATGGGCGGCAACCATGGCGACGAGTACGAAGGGCAGATCCTCGTCGCCAGCCTGATCCGCGAGATCGACGCGCAGTCGGTGCGCGGCCAGATCATCTTCCTGCCGATGGCCAACGCACCGGCCGCGGTCGCCGGCCTGCGCACGTCGCCGATCGACGGCGGCAACCTCAACCGCAGCTTCCCCGGCGACGCGAAGGGCGGCCCGACGGCGGCCATCGCCGACTACATCGAGCGCGTGCTGCTGGCGCGCGCCGACTACCTGATCGACCTACATTCGGGCGGCAGTTCGCTGCTCTACGACGGCGCGAACATGCTGGCCGTCGAACCGCCCGATGCAGCGCAAGCCGACAAGCTGCGCGCCGCACTGCGCGCGCTCGGCCTGCCGCGCGCATTTCTGCACGGCCTCAACCCGGCGCTGGCGTCGGGCGCGGCGCAACGCCAGGGCGCGATCGCCATCCTCGCCGAGCTCGGCGGCGGCGCCTCGGTGCAGCCGCAGCTGCTGCGTGACGCGCGCCGCGGCGTGCTGCACTTCCTGGGGCAGATCGGGCTGCTGCACGGGCTGCTGGTGCCCGACGGCCCACCCGCCGACACGCGCTTTTATCGCGTGTCGCTGGCGCGGCATTACGTGTATGCGCAGGAGGCCGGCCTGTTCGAGCCCCTGGTCGAACTCGGCGAAACCGTCGTCGCGGGCCAGCCGGCCGCGCGGATCCATTTCCCGCATACGCCGCTGCGGGAGCCCGCCGTCCTGCACTTCGCCGGCAAGGGCGAAGTCGTGTGCCGCCGTGCCGTCGCCCAGTGTGAGCATGGCGACTGCCTGTTCCACCTGGCCGAAGCGCTGGCTTCCCCGTGACGCCCCTATGATGGCCGCCGCCATCAACGCCCCGATCTCATGAAGAAACCTCTCGCATTCGAATCGAAGAAGCAGGGCGCCGCGGCGAGCCTGCATGCCGTGCTTGCGCTGGCCGCGTGCGCGGCCCTGTGCGCGATCCCGACGCAGGCCGCCTTCGCGCAAGCGCCCACGGGGCAGCCGATCGTGTCGAACAAGACCGGCGAGCAGGGCGGCTACTTCTACTCGTTCTGGACCGACTCGCCGGGGACGGTCTCCATGACGCTCGGCGACGCGGGGCGCTACAGCGTGCAATGGACGCGGACCGGCAACTTCACCGCGGGCAAGGGCTGGTCCACCGGCGGCCGGCGCGAAATCGGCTTCGACGGCCATTTCGACGGCGGCAGCAATGGCTACCTCGCCGTCTATGGCTGGAGCACCAAGCCCCTGGTCGAGTACTACATCGTCGAGAACTACGGTGACTGGACGCCGCCGGGCGGCGAGCCCATCGGCACCTTCGAGTCCGACGGCGGGACCTACAAGATCTACAAGACGACGCGCGTCCAGCAACCGTCCATCCAGGGCACGGCGACGTTCGAACAATACTGGAGCGTGCGCACGACCAAGCGTTCCAGCGGCGTCGTCACGACCGGCAAGCACTTCGACGCCTGGGCGAAGCTGGGGATGAAGCTGGGCGACTTCGGCTACATGATTGTCGAGACCGAGGGCTATCACAGCAGCGGCAGCTCGGACGTGACGGTCAAGTAACTCGGCTTGCCGGCATGAGGGCCGCGCCTCGCATGCCGTTGGCGCAAGGGCTGGCACCCTCAGAGCCTGCATAAGGAAATGCGCCCATATTCGTAGCGGCGCGACCCGCTGCTGCCTAGAGTCGGCCCTCCCGCAACTCTTACGAGGCAGTTCATGTCGCGTCGCTGGCGTTCGTCCCCGGCCCTGTTCACCGCTCTTTGCATGCCCTTGCTGGCGCATGCGACGAACGGCTATTTCTCCGAAGGCTATGGAGCCAAGTCCCAAGGGCAGGCCGGCGTTGCCGTCGCCTGGGGCCAGGACTCACTGGCGTCGGCGAGCAACCCCGCCGCTCTGGCCGATGTGGGCGAACGCGTGGACCTGGGCCTGACCTGGTTCGTGCCGAGCCGTAGCAGCGCGATCGTCGGCAACCAGTTCGGCAACGATGCGTCCTACAGCGGCAACGCGACGCGCAACTTCTTCCTGCCCGAATTCGGCTATTCAAGACCGATCTCCGACGCGGTGACGGCCGGCATCGCTGTCTATGGCAACGGTGGACTGGATACCGACTACGCCAGCAATCCCTACGCGCGCTTCGGCGCGACGGGCCATGCCGGCGTCGGCCTGGAGCAGCTCTTCATCACGCCCGCCGCGTCGTGGAAGGCCAGCGCGACGCAGCGCTTCGGCGTGGCGCTCAACATCGCGTATCAGCGCTTCTCGGCCAAGGGCCTGGGCGTGTTCTCGGCGTTTTCATCGGACCCCGGGCATGTCAGCGACCAGGGCAACGACTCGAGCGTCGGCACCGGTCTGCGCCTGGGCTGGAGCGGCGAACTGGCGCCCGGCTGGACCCTTGGCGCGAGCTGGGCGTCGAAGATCTCCGGACGCTTCTCCCGATACCGCGGCCTGTTCGCGGACGCCGGCAGTTTCGACGTGCCCGAGAACTATGCCCTTGGCCTGAAGTTCGCGCCGGCCGAGGATTGGACCTTCGGTGCCGACCTGCAGAAGATTCGCTACAGCCGCGTGGCCGCTGTCGGTGATTCGATCCGCGGACTGCTCCAGGGAACACCACTGGGCGCCAGCGGCGGGCCGGGCTTCGGCTGGCGCGACGTCACGGTGCTCAAGCTCGCGCTCAGCCACGCCGTGAGCCCGGATCTCGTCTTGCGAGCGGGCTTCAGCCATGGCCGCCAACCGGTGCCGGCCGGCGAGACCTTCTTCAACATCCTCGCGCCCGGCGTGGTCGAGAACCATGCGACCGTGGGCGCCACCTGGCGCCACGGCGGTGGCGAATGGACGGGCTATCTGGCCTACGCGCCGGGCAAGGCGGTGAACGGCGCCAACTCGATTCCGCCGGGCAATCCACCCGGCGGCTTCGGCGGCGGCAACGCGAACGTGACCCTCAAGGAAACATCGGTCGGCCTGAGTTACGCCTGGAGATCGTGAGTGTCATCGCCATGCACGCGCGGCGATAACGCGCATATGCAAGCGCCGAAATCTTCGCAGACAAGCAGGCCGCGCCTGTCTACAGTCTGACCCCGATGGCGCCGATGCAATCAGGCTGAATCCGCTCGGCCTTCGGCGCTGTCGTCTCCTCGGTTGCGCAAGACCGTTTGCCCGTGCAGCACCTGCTGCGCGGGCATTTTTTTGCAATCTCGGTGAACGCATAAGCAAACGCGATTCGCTCGCTTCGCAACAGTGCCCGCGTTTGCCAAAGTGCGCGCATCCAACTTTCGAGATCGCATGACCACCACGCTTTTGCACCGTCCCGCGCCCGTTTCCGGCGAGCGGGCCGAATTGGACACGCTGCTGCAGGAAGGCCTGGAGAAGCTCGCGGCGCGGCTCAAGTCCACGGCCGTCCTGCGCGATCAGGCCGGCGGCCATGCGGCGGCCGAACGCGAGCTGATCCGCGCCAGCGGCCTGCTGGCGCTGACGATCCCGCAGGAGCTGGGCGGCCTGGGCGGCGAGCTCGACGCGCTCTACCGCGTGATCCGCCGGATCGCGCAGGTCGACAGCGCGCTGGCCCACGTGCTGGGCTTCCATCACCTGCAGCTCTATGGCGTGCACCTGTACGACGGCCCTGCGGCGCTGCGCCATGCCGACCGCCATCTGCGGGAAACGGCCGAGCAGCGGCTGTTCTGGGGCAATGCGCTGAATCCCGTCGATACGCGTCTGGTCGCGACCCAGGAGGCGGGCGGCTGGCGCCTGGACGGCGTCAAGAGTTTCTGCTCCGGCGCGCTGGGTTCGGACCGGCTGACGCTGTCGGCCCACACCGAGCGCGGCGAGTACCTGATCGGCATCGTGCCGACGCGGCGCGAGGGCGTGCAGGTCGAGCACGACTGGGATGCCTTCGGCCAGCGTCAGACCGACAGCGGCACGGTGCGCTTCGAGCAGGTCCGGCTCGCGGACGAGGAGCTGCTGCAGTTGCCCGGCGCCGTCGCGTCGCCGCGCGCGACGCTGCGCTCGCAGATCGCGCAGCTGATCATGACGCACCTGTACCTCGGCATCGCGGAGGGCGCCTTCGAGGAGGCGCGGCTCTACACGCAGACGCACAGCAAGCCCTGGTTCGCCTCGGGCGCGCCGCGTGCTGCCGACGACGTGCTGATTCAGCACCGCTACGGCGATCTCTGGCTGCATGTACGCGCCGCGCAGGCCGTGGCCGAGGCGGCGGTCAACCGCCTGCAGTGGGCGCTCGATCGCGGCCGCGCGCTGACGGCGCACGAGCGCGGCGAGGTCGCCATCGCCGGTGCCGAGGCCAAGGTGCTCGCGCATCGCGCGGCGCTGCAGGTGTCCTCGCAGATCTTCGAGCTCACCGGCGCGCGCTCGACCTCGGGCAAGCTCGGTCTCGATCGCTTCTGGCGCAACGCGCGCGTGCACACGCTGCACGACCCGGTCGACTACAAGCTGCGCGACCTCGGCCGCTACCAGCTCGACGGCCGCGTGCCGGACGCCACGGCGTATTCGTGACGGCGTGACGGGCCGGCGCCGATATGCGCGTGCCACATATGCATGCCGCAATTTGTTCGTTCCGTGCGAGCGCCTGCGTTTCGATACTGCGGATCCCCAGCAGTACTTCGCTCCGGACACGCCATGACCGTCACCCTCGTCGATCCGCCGGCCGCGGCAGCCCAGTTGCCGCCGTTGATCCGCCTCGACGGCGTGCGCAAGTCCTTCGCCGCGCCCGACGGCGGCCGCTTCGATGCGCTGCAATCGCTCTCGCTGGACATCGGCGCGGGCGAGGCCTTCGGCCTGATCGGCAAGAGCGGCGCGGGCAAGTCCACGCTGCTGCGGCTCATCAACCTGCTGGAGCGGCCCGACGCCGGCCGTGTGCTGGTGGGCGGCCGCGACCTCACGCTGCTGCCGCGCCGCGAGCTGCGTGCAACGAGGCAGGACATCGGCATGATCTTCCAGCAGTTCAACCTGCTGCAAAACGCCAGCGCCTTCGACAACGTCGCCTTCCCGCTGCGCCTGCACGGCCGCCACACGCGCGCCGAGATCGAGCAGCGCGTGCGCGAGTGCCTGGCCCTCGTCGGGCTGGCCGACCGCGCCGATCACTACCCGGCCCAGCTCTCCGGCGGGCAGAAGCAGCGCGTGGCCATCGCCCGCGCGCTGGCGCCGCGCCCGCGCGTGCTGCTGTGCGACGAGCCCACCTCGGCGCTCGACGCCGAGACCACGCGCGAGCTGCTCGCCACGCTGCGCGGCATTCATCGCGAGCTCGGCGTCACGCTCGTCATCGTCACGCACGAGCTGGCCGTGGTTCAGGCGCTGTGCACGCAGGCCGCGGTGATCGAGCAGGGCCGGCTGATCGAGCAGTTCCCGGTGGCCGAAGTCGGCAGCCGCGGACGCTCGGAACTGGCCCGCGAGCTGGCGCGCGAGCAGCAGCTCCGCGTGAATGAAACAGCGCGGGAGCTGGCCTATGGCTGAGATCCTGCAGAACTGGATCGACCTGCTGCCCGAGCTGGGCCAGGCCTGCGCGCAGACGGCGCTGATGCTGGGCATCGGCCTCGGCGCCGCGGTGCTGCTGGGCGGGCCGCTCGGCGTGCTGCTGTTCCTGCTGTCGCCGGGCCAATCGCTGGCGGCGCGGCGCGGTGCCGGCATCGCCTACCGCGTCCTCAACGGCGTGGCGAACACGGTGCGCAGCTTCCCGTTCATCATCCTGCTCGTCGCGCTCGTGCCGTTCACGCGCGTCGTCGTGGGGACCTCGATCGGGCCGCTCGCCGCCAGCGTGCCGCTGGCCGTGGCAGCAATCCCGTATTTCGCGCGCCTTGTCGAGCAATGCCTGCGCGACGTGCCGCGCGGCGTCGTCGAAGCGGCGCAGGCCATGGGCGCGTCCGAGCTGCAGATCGTCGTGCGCGTGCTGCTGCGCGAATCTCGCTCCGGCCTGGTCGGCGCGCTGACGGTGCTGGCCATCAGCTTTCTTTCCTACACGGCGGTGGCCGGCGTGGTGGGCGGCGGCGGCATCGGCGACCTCGCCATCCGCTACGGCTACTACCGCTTCCAGACCGACGTGATGGTGCTCACCGTCGCCATCCTCGTCGCCCTCGTGCAGCTGATCCAGTGGAGCGGCAACCGCCTGGCGCGCCGCCTGGACAAGCGCTGAATCCCCATTTCGACAAGGAACCCAAGATGTCATTGACCCGCCGTGCGCTGCTGGCGCTGACCCTGGCCGCCGCCGCCCTGAACATCGCCCAGGCCGACGACAAGAAGGAGCTGACCATCGGCGCCACGGCCGGCTCCAACATCGAGGTGCTGCGCCTGGGCATCAAGCCGCTGCTCGAGAAAAAGGGCTACAAGGTCCGGCTCGTCGAGTTCAACGACTACGTGCAGCCCAATCTCGCGCTGGCGCAGGGCGCGCTCGACGCCAACTTCTTCCAGCACATCATCTACCTCAACCGCTTCCGAGAGGACCGCAAGCTCGACATCGTCGACCTCGTGCAGGGCCCGATGGCGCCGTTCGGCCTGTACTCGAGGAAGCACAAGACCCTGGCCGAGATCCAGCCCGGCGCGCGCATCACGCTGGCCAACGACCCGGCCAACCTGGCCCACGGCCTGGCGCTGCTGGCCAGCCTCAAGCTGCTCACGCTCAAGCCCGGCGCCGACCCGATCCGCGTGACCGAGAAGGACATCGCCGCCAACCCGCTCAAGCTGCAGCTGCAACCGGTCGAGGCGGCGCAGATCCCGCGCACGCTGGACGATGTCGACTACGCCATCGTCAACGGCAATTTCGCGATCGCCTCGGGCCTCAAGCTCAGCGACGCGCTGGTGCTGGAGAAAACGCCTGATCACTACCTGCTCGTCGTTGCCGTGAAGAGCCAGGACAAGAGCCAGCCCTGGAGCCGCGACATCGTCGAAGCCTTCCATGCGCCCGAGTTCAAGGCCGTGCTCGACAAGAACTTCCCGGGCTACGCGCGGCCGAGCTTTCTCCAATAGGGCCAGCGGCATGAGCAGCACCAAGCCGATCCGCTTCAACGCGTTCGCGATGAACACGGTGGGGCACCAGTCGCCGGGCCTGTGGACACATCCGCGCGATGCCTCGCACCGCTACAAGGATCCGGACTACTGGCTCGAGCTGGCGCGGCTGCTCGAGCGCGGTCACTTCGACAGCCTCTTCCTCGCCGACGTGCTCGGCGTCTACGACGTGTTCGACGACGCGCCCGACGCCGCGCTGCGCCACGCCGTGCAGGTGCCCGTCAACGACCCGCTGCTGCTCGTGCCGCTGATGGCCCAGGCCACGCGGCGCCTGGGCTTCGGCGTGACGTGCGCGCTGACCTACGAGCACCCGTATACCTTCGCGCGCCGCATGAGCACGCTGGACCACCTCACGCGCGGCCGCGTCGGCTGGAACATCGTGACCGGCTACCTCGACAGCGCGGCGCGCAATCTTGGCCAGACGCGCCAGCTCGACCACGACGCGCGCTACGACCTGGCCGACGAATACCTCGAGGTCGTCTACAAGCTCTGGGAGCACAGCTGGGACGACGACGCCGTGCGGCGCGACAAGCCCGGCCGGCTCTATACCGACCCGGGGCGCGTCCACCCGATCGCCCACGAAGGGCGTCACTTCAAGGTGCCGGGCATCCACCTGTGCGAGCCCTCGCCGCAGCGCACGCCGGTGCTGTTCCAGGCCGGCGCCTCGAGCCGCGGCCGTGTTTTCGCGGGCCGGCATGCCGAGTGCGTCTTCATCAGCGGGCCCAGCATCGCGACGGTGCGCGCCGACGTTCAGGCGCTGCGTGCCAGCGCCGTGGCCGCCGGCCGGCGCGGCGACGACCTGCTGATCTATGGCCAGGCGCTGATCATCACGGCCGAGAACGAAACGCTGGCGCGCGCCAAGTTCGAAGACTACCGCCGCCACGTCGACATCGAGGCGGCCCTCGTGTTGCTGTCCGGCTGGACCGGCGTCGATTTCTCGCGCGTGCCGCACGACGCCGTCATCGAGGAGCTCGAAACCCAGGCCGGGCGCAGCGCGCTGGCCTCGTTCACGAGCGCCGACCCGACGCGGCGCTGGACGGTGGGCGAGGCCGCACGCTTCATCGGCCTGGGCGGGCGCGGGCCGGTCTTCGTCGGTGATCCCGCGCAGATCGCCGACCAGCTGGTCGCCTGGCAGGACGCTACCGGACTGGACGGCTTCAACCTCGCCTGCGCCGTCGCGCCCGACACCTTCCGCGACGTCGTCGACTGGATCGTGCCCGAGCTGCAGCGGCGCGGGCGCTACCCGGTCGATCCCTGCGGGCCGGCGAGCTCGCTGCGCCACCGCCTCTTCGGCGCCGGGCCGCGGCTCAAGGCCTCGCATCCGGGGCGGCAGGTCGTCCTGTCCCAACCCTCATCCCTCGAATCCATGGAGCCCGTGGCATGACCTTCTCGATCAATCGACGCAACACGCTGGGCCTGGGGCTTGGCCTGGCCGCGGGCCTGGGCGCGCGCGCCGAGCCGCTCAAGGAGCTGCGCCTCGACTACGCCTACTACTCGCCGACCAGCCTGGTGCTGCGCCGCTTCGGCTGGCTCGAAGAAGACCTGCGCCAGGACGGCATTGCGGTGCGCTGGATCCAGAGCGCCGGCAGCAACCGCGCGCTGGAGTTACTCAACACCGGCAGCCTCGACATCGGCTCGACCGCCGGCCTGGCCGCGCTGCTCGGGCGCGCCAACGGCAATCCGATCCGCACGCCCTACATCTACTCGCGGCCCGAATGGACGGCGCTGGTCGTGCGGGGTGATTCGCCGCTGCGCGGCCTGCGCGAGCTCAAGGGCAAGAAGGTCGCGGCGACCAAGGGCACCGATCCCTACCTGTTCCTGCTGCGCGCGCTGCAGACCGTGGGCCTGTCGCACAAGGACATCGAGCATGTGCAGCTCCAGCATGCCGACGGCCGCGTCGCGCTCGAGCAGGGCCGCGTCGACGCCTGGGCCGGGCTCGACCCGCACATGGCCGCCAGCGAGCTCGACGCCGGCTCGCGCCTGCTCTACCGCAACGTGGCCTTCAACACCTACGGCTTCCTGAACGTGCGCGAGGACTTCCTGTCCCAGCATCCGCAGCAGGTCCAGCGCGTCATCACCGCCTACGAGCGCGCGCGGCGCTGGACGCTGGCGCACCCGGACGATGCCGCGAAGATCCTCGCCGAGGAAGCCAAGGTCAGCCTGCCGGTGGCGCTGCTGCAGGTGAAGCTGCGCAGCGACTTCAGCCAGCCGCAGCCCGGCGCAGAGCACGTCAAGGCATTGCAGGCGGCCGCGCCCATTCTGACGGCCGAGCAGCTCGTGCGGCCGGGCGTGGACCTGGACCGAACCGTGCTCGATCTCGTCGACACGCGCTTCGCCGCGCCGCTGCTCAAGGCCTGAGGCCGCGATGGCAGAACAGGAACTCGGAGCGCCATGGGCCGGCGCTCGCGATGCCGTGTCCGCCTTGGCGCCGGCGTCGCCCGGCCCGTGGCGCGCGCGGTTGCGGCGCGCGGCGCTGGGCCTCGCGCTGCCGGCGGCCCTGCTGCTGCTGGCCGAGCTGGCCGTGCGCGCCGGCTGGCTCGGCTCGCACTGGCTGCCCGCGCCGAGCGAAGTCGGCCGCACGCTGCTCTGGCTCGCGCGGAACGACCTGGCCGGCCATGTGCTGGCCAGCAGCCTGCGCGTGCTCGCGGGCTTTGCGATCGGCGCGGTGCTGGCGCTGCTGGCGGGCACGCTGGTCGGCCTGTCGCCGCTGGCGGCGGCGCTGCTGACGCCGAGCTTCCAGGCGCTGCGCGCCATCCCGTCGTTGGCGTGGGTGCCGCTGCTGCTCTTGTGGCTGGGCATCGACGAGGCGCCCAAGCTCGCGTTGATCGCGATCGGCGCCTTCTTCCCGGTCTATATGGGCGTGGCCTCGGGCCTGCACGACGTCGACCGCAAGCTCGTCGAGGTGGCGCATCAACGCGGCTTCCATGGTGCGGCACTGGCGCGGCATGTGCTGCTGCCCGCCGCCATGCCGGCCGTGCTGACCGGCCTGCGCAACGGGCTGTCGTTGGCCTGGATGTTCATGGTCGCGGCCGAGCTCATCGCCGCCAGCCAGGGACTGGGCTATCTGCTGACGGACGGCCGCGAAACCGGCCGCGCCGACATCGTGCTGGCCGCCATCGTCGTGCTGGCGCTGCTGGGCAAATTCAGCGACGGGCTGATGGCGGCGCTCGAACGCCATCTCCTGCGCTGGCGCCATACGTTTGGAGGGGCTGAATGACGACGCATCCACTGCTGACGCTGCAACTCGAGCAGAAGCGCTACGCCCGCATCGATCGCGAAGTGCTGGGCGCGCTGCGCCTGGAGGTGGCGCCCGGCGAGGTCGTTGCGCTGCTCGGCGCGAGCGGCTGCGGCAAGAGCACGCTGCTGCGCATCCTGGCCGGCATCGACGTCAACTTCGACGGCCGGCTCGTCGTCGACGGACGCCGGCGGCATGGCCCGAGCGAAGCCATCGGCATCGTCTTCCAGGAGCCGCGGCTGTTCCCTTGGCTCAGCGTGGCCCGCAATGTCGGCTTCGTCGCGGGGCAGGTGTTCGATCGCGCGCGCGTCGCGGCCTTGCTGGCGCGCGTCGGCCTGGCCGGTTTCGAGGATCGGCTGCCGCGCCAGCTCTCCGGCGGGCAGGCGCAGCGCGTCGCGATCGCGCGTGCGCTCTACACCGAGCCGCGCCTGCTGCTGCTGGACGAGCCGTTCTCGGCGCTGGACCCGATCACGCGCGCCAAGTTGCAGGCGCTGGTGCTCGAACTCGCGCAGGCGCAGGGCACGAGCCTGCTCGTCGTGACGCACGACGTCGAGGAAGCGGTGCTGCTGGCCGATCGCGTCGTGCTGATGGCGCCGGCCCCGGGCCGCGTCGTGCTCGAGCGCGCGGTCGACCTGCCGCGGCCGCGCGCGCAGCACGACACGCGGCTGCAGCAGCGCCGCCACGAGCTGCTCGCGGCGCTGCATGCGCACTACGCCTGAGGCGGCGCTGATCCCCCGCGCGAGGCGGGGTCAGTGTCAGCCCCGCGCCACGCGGCGCACGACGGCGGCCAGGTGGTCGATCTCGTCGCAGGTGTTGTAGAAGGCCAGCGAAGGCCGCACCGTCGCCTCGACGCCGAAGCGGCGCAGGATCGGCTGCGCGCAGTGATGGCCCGAACGCACGGCGATGCCTTCCTCGTTGAGCGCGCGGCCGATTTCGGCCGGCTCGCGCCCGGCCAGCACGAAGGAGATCACGCTTGTCTTGTCGGCGGCCGTGCCGATCAGGCGCAGGCCCGGGATGCCGCGCAGGCGCTCGGTCGCGTAGTCGAGCAGGTCGTGCTCGTAGCGCGCGACCTCGGGCAGGCCGAGGCGCTGGAGGTAGTCCAGCGCCGCGCCCAGGCCGACGGCGTCGGCGATATTGCCGGTGCCGGCCTCGAAGCGCGCGGGCGGGCCCTGGTAGACCGTGCGCTCGAAGGTCACGTCCTCGATCATGTTGCCGCCGCCCTGCCACGGCGGCGTCTCTTCGAGCACCTCGCGGCGGCCGTAGACGACGCCGATGCCCGTCGGCGCGAACACCTTGTGGCCCGAGAACACGAAGAAGTCGGCACCGAGTGCCCGCACGTCCACCGGCAGGTGCGACACCGACTGCGCGCCGTCGACGAGCGTGCGCGCGCCAGCCGCTCGGGCCAGCGCGACGATCTCCTGCACCGGCACGACGGTGCCCAGCGCGTTCGACACCTGCGTCACCGCGACGAGCCGCGTGCGCGGGCCGAGCAGCTGGCGGTAGTCGTCGAGCCGCACCTGGCCGCTGTCGTCGACCGGGATCACGCGCAGCCGCGCGCCTTTCTCGGCCGCGAGCTGCTGCCAGGGCACGATGTTGGCGTGGTGCTCGAGCTGCGAGACGATGATCTCGTCGCCGGCGCCGATGTGCCGTGCGCCCCAGCTCTTGGCCACGAGGTTGATGCCCTCGGTGGCACCGCGCACGAAGATGATCTCCTCGGTCGAGGCCGCGCCGAGGAAGCGCGCCACGGTCTGGCGTGCACCTTCGTAGGCATCGGTGGCGCGGGCCGCCAGCGTGTGCGCGGCGCGGTGGATGTTGCTGTTCTCGTGCTCGTAGAAATGGCGCAGGCGCTCGATCACCTGGCGCGGCTTGTGCGTCGTGGCCGCGTTGTCCAGCCAGACCAGCGGCTTGCCGTTGACGCGCTCCTGCAGGATGGGGAAGTCGCGCCGCACCGCGTCGACGTCGAAGCCGCCGGGCACGGCGCGCGGCTGCAGCTGCGGCACACCGGCGCGCCGCGCGTGGGCCTCGACGAGCTCGGGCCGCACGAAGTAGAAGGGCTCGCGATCGGCACCGGGCAGCCCGGCCTGGTGGCGAGGCTCCAGCGCGGCGACGAGCGACTGCAGTTCGGCCTGGCCCGGCAGGCCGAAGCTTTGCGCGATCGTGAGGTCGTCCTCGGGCAGCGCCAGCGCGGCGAGGGCCGCCAGCGACTCACTTGTAGGTGTCTGGGTAGTCATGGTATTTGCCGATCTCCACGTCTTCCAGCACGGCCAGCGCGTCGTCGCTGAGCACCGCGAGCGAGCAGTACAGCGAGATCAGGTAGGACGCGATGGCGTTGCGGTTGATGCCCATGAAGCGCACCGAAAGCCCGGGGCTCTGCTCGCCGGCCAGGCCGGGCTGGTAGAGGCCCACCACGCCCTGGCGCTTGTCACCCACGCGCAGCAGCAGCACCTTGCTCTTGCCGTCGGCGACCGGGATCTTGTCCGAAGGGATCAGCGGCACGCCGCGCCAGGTCAGGAACTGCGAGCCGAACAGGCTGACGGTTGGCGGCGGCACACCGCGGCGCGTGCACTCGCGGCCGAAGGCGGCGATCACGAGCGGGTGCGTGAGGAAGAAGGCCGGCTCCTTCCAGACCTTGGTCAGCAGCTCATCGAGGTCGTCCGGCGTCGGCGCGCCCGTCAGCGGATAGACGATCTGCTCCGGCGCGACATTGGCCAGCAAGCCGTAGTCCGGGTTGTTGATCAGCTCGGATTCCTGGCGCTCCTTGATGATCTCGATCGTCAGGCGCAGCTGCTCCTTGATCTGGTCGTGCGGGCTGCTGTAGAGGTCGGACACGCGCGTGTGCACGTCCAGCACCGTCGTCACCGCGTTGAGGAAGTACTCGCGCGGCTGCTCCTCGTAGTCGACGAAGGTCTGCGGCAGCTCGCTCTCGTCGCGCGCGGCGCAGGTCACGCGGATGTCCTTGGCGTTCTTGACCTTGTTGAGCCGGTAGATGCCGGCTTCGACCGGTTGCCATTGCAGCAGGTGGGTCAGCCAGCGCGGGCTGATGACCGAGAGCTGGGGAACGGTCTTGGTCGCATTGGCCAGCTGGCGCGCGGCGTTGTCGCTCAGCGCAAGCTGGGCCTCTTGGCTTTCGGCCATGAGAACTCCTCGTCGTGGAAGGGTGGAAAGGGCAGGGCGGAAAAGGATCAGGCCGGCAGGGCGCTGCGGCGCTCGCTGTCGGCCTGGGTGACGTGGCTGCCGGCGGGCACGCTGTGCGTGAGCCACACGTTGCCGCCGATGGTCGAGCCGCGCCCGAGCGTGATGCGCCCGAGGATGGTGGCGCCGGCGTAGATCACGACCTCGTCCTCCACGACGGGGTGGCGCGGCGCGCCCTTGCGGATCTGGCCGTGCTCGTCGGTCGGGAAGCTGCGTGCGCCGAGCGTGACCGCCTGGTAGATGCGCACGCGCCGGCCGATCACCGCGGTCTCGCCGACGACCACGCCGGTGCCGTGGTCGATGAACAGGCCCGCGCCGATGCGCGCGCCCGGATGGATGTCGATGCCGGTGCGCGTGTGCGCGAGCTCGGCGATCACGCGTGCGATCAGCGGCACGCCGAGGCCGTGCAGCTGGTGCGCGAGCCGGTGGTGGATCATGGCCTCGATGCCGGGGTAGCACAGCAGCACCTCGTCGACGCTGCGCGCGGCCGGGTCGCCCTCGAAGGCGGCGAGCACGTCCTGGTCGAGCAGGCGGCGAATGCCCGGCAGCGCCAGCGCGAAGGCGCTCGTGATGGACCGGGCCTGCGTGGCGAGCCGCGCGTCGGCCTCGGCGCCGCGCGGGCCACGCGTGGCGTAGTGAAGCTCCAGCAGGATCTGCCCGTGCAGCGCCTGCAGCGCAGCGTCGAGCGTGTGCCCGACGAAGTAGTCCTCGGTCTCGGCGCGCAGGTCCGGCGGCCCGAGCCGCAGCGGGAACAGCGCGCCGCGCAGGCCGTGAACGAGGCCGTCGAGCACCTCGGCGGAGGGCAGCTCGCGGCCGCGCGGCTCGTGCTGGCGATGGCGCTCGCGCCATTCGCGGCGCGCCAGGCGCAGCTCGGAGACGACCTGCTCGATCGGCAGGTCTTCGGCAGGGGTCGCGGTCGTCATCGGGCCTCGTTCAATCCTGTTCCCAGGGCAGGTCGTGGAAGCGCCAGCCATCGCCGTGGCCGCGCTGGCGGTGCGCGTCGAGTTCGCCCTCGAAGCCTTCGAGCACGTTGAACGCCGCGGCGAAGCCGGCCTTGGTCGCGGCCTCCGCGGCGAGCGCGGAACGCTTGCCGCTGCGGCACAGCAGCAGCACGGTGCGCGACTTGTCGCCGCCGAGCCGGGCCTCGAGCTCGCGGGCGAAGCGCGGGTTGCGCGTCAGTGCCGTGCCCGTGGCCCAGGCGACGTTGAGGCTGCCGGGCACATGCCCGACAAAGCGGTATTCCTCGGGCGAGCGCACGTCAACGAGCGTCGCGGCCCCGGCCTGGACGAGCTGCCAGGCCTGCAGCGGTGTCACGCCACCGGCGTAGCCGAGTCCGCTGCGCTGCGCATCCGCCCGCGCCCCGGCGAGCAGGGCCTGCGGGTCCGGCAGGACCAGTGCAGCGAGCTTGGATCCTTCGGAGAACATGGCGGGCATCGGGCGCATCGAGCGGCACTCCATCCAATCAGCAGGGATGGCCCAGCTTAGGAGTGCGGTGCCGCGCTGGGAACGACGCGATCGGTACTTGCTTATGCGGTTTTTGCGGAGCGCTCTTGCGGAACAGATCGGGCCAGCGTGAGCTGGCTACCATGTGCCATGGTTTCACGTCGTCAATTCATCCGTGGCGCGGCAGCGCTCTCGATCACCGCGAACGCCGGGCTGCGTGCCGAGCCGGCTGCGCCGACCTCGTTCGCCGGCCAGGCCGTCTTCGATCGCCTGATGGCCCAGGCGGATGCCGAGGGCTGGCGTGCCTTGCCGCTCGGCGAGCTGATGGGCCGCTTCGGCCAGGCGCTGCTGGGCACGCCGTATGTGGCGCGCACGCTGGAGCTCGACGACACGATCGAGTACTGCACCGTCAATCTCGACGGCCTCGATTGCGTGACCTTCTTCGAGAACACGCTCAACCTGGCGCGCATCGTGCGCGCCGGCACGCCGACGCCGCAGGCCCTGCTCGACGCCCTGCGGGTAACGCGCTATCGCGACGGCGTGCAGGACGGCTATGTCTCGCGCCTGCACTACACGACCGACTGGATCTGGGACAACGCCCGCCGCGGCCATGTCAAGGACCTGGCGGCCGAGCTGCCCGGTGCCGCGCCCTTCACGCAGAAGGTCGGCTTCATGTCCTCGCATCCGCAGGCCTACCGGCAGCTGCACGCGCATCCCGAATGGGTGGCGCGCATCCGCCAGGTCGAGGAGCAGATCAACGCGCGGCCGAAGCTGTTCGTGCCGTTGGCGCAGGTGGCCGCGATCGAGCCGCTGCTGCAGACCGGCGACATCATCGGCGTGGCGACCGACGCACCGGGCATCGACATTGCCCACACCGGACAGTGTTTCAAGGATGCGCAGGGCGTGGCGCACTTCATGGACGCGTCGTCGGTGCCCTCGCGCATGAAGGTGTCGCTCGAAGGGCCGATCCACCAGGCTATCGCCTGGTCGCCGCGCAATACCGGCATCGTCGTCGCGCGGCCTTTGTAAGACCCGGTCAGGCCTCGGCCACCACCGCGATCGAGACCTTGATTCCCTTGGGGCGCGCCGGCAGCCGCGCGCCCTGGCGGGCCGGCGGATCGCTCGGGAACCACTTCACCCATTCCTCGTTCAGGCCCGCGAAGTCGGCTTCGTCGCCGAGCAGGAAGGTCGTGCTGACGACCTTGGAGAGCGAGCTGCCGGCCGCGTCCAGGATGGCGGAGACGTTCGTCAGCGCCTGCCGCACCTGCTCCTGGATCGTCTCGCCGACGGGCTCGCCCGTGCGTGGGTCGTAAGGGCCCTGGCCCGAGACGAAGACGAGCCCGGCGGCCTTGACCGCCTGGCTGTACATCGGGACGCTGGGCGCCTCGCTGGTTCGCACGATCGTTCGGGTCATGAAGAGCCTCCCTCGCTGGCTGCGGTCCGCCGATTTTGATATGGCCCTGCCGCAGCGGACAATCGCGCATGACCCAATCCGACCCCAACGGCGCCGCTTCCTTCGCAAGCCTGCCCCTGCCGCCGGCGATGCAGGCCAATCTGCAGCAGCTCGGCTACCTCTCGATGACGCCGATCCAGGCCGCCAGCCTGCCGCTCGCGCTGGCCGGCCAGGACCTGATCGCGCAGGCCAAGACCGGCAGCGGCAAGACCGCCGCGTTCAGCCTGCCGCTGCTGCTCAACCTGAACCCGCGCCGCTTCGCCGTGCAGGCCCTGGTGCTGTGCCCGACGCGCGAGCTGGCCGAACAGGTGACGCAGGAGATCCGCCGCCTGGCGCGCGCCGAGGACAACATCAAGATCCTGACGCTGTGCGGCGGCGCGCCGATCCGCAACCAGCTCGCCAGCCTTGCGCACGGCGCCCACATCGTCGTCGGCACGCCGGGCCGCATCCTCGACCACCTGGCGCGCGAGACGCTGGCGCTCGACGCGCTCAATACCCTGGTGCTCGACGAGGCCGATCGCATGCTCGACATGGGCTTTGCCGAAGACATCGCGCAGGTGATCGAGGTCTGCCCGAAGCAGCGCCAGACCCTGCTGTTCTCGGCCACCTACCCGGACGGCGTGGCCAAGCTCGCCGGGCGCTTCATGCGCGAGCCCAAGGAAGTGAAGCTCGCCGAGCGCCACTCCGCCAGCAAGATCCGGCAGCGCTTCTACGAGGTGACGGAGGCCGAGCGCCTGCACGTCGTCGGCCTGCTGCTCAACCACTTCCGCCCGGCCAGCACGCTGGCGTTCTGCAATACCAAGCAGCAGTGCCGCGACCTGGTGGCCGTGCTGCGCGCGCAGGGCATCGAGGCGCTGGAGCTGCATGGCGACCTGGAACAGCGCGAGCGCGACCAGGTGCTGGTGCAGTTCGCGAACCGCAGCTGCAGCGTGCTCGTCGCCACCGACGTGGCCGCGCGCGGGCTCGACATCGCGCAGCTCGAAGCCGTCATCAACGTCGACATCACGCCCGACGCGGAGGTGCACGTACACCGCATTGGTCGCACCGGGCGCGCGGACGAAGAGGGCTGGGCCTTCAGCCTGGCCAGCCTGGACGAGATGGGCTTCGTCGGCCGCATCGAGCAGATGCAGGGCGCCGCCAGCGAATGGCATCCGGTGAGCGAGCTGAACGCGCCGGCCGGCGCCGAGCCGCTGCACCCGCCGATGGTCACGCTGCAGATCCTCGGCGGCCGCAAGGAAAAGATCCGCCCCGGCGACGTGCTGGGCGCGCTGACCAAGGACATGGGCTTCGAGGGCGCGCAGATCGGCAAGATCAACGTCAACGAGTTCTCGACCTACGTCGCCATCGAGCGCGGCGTGGCGGACAAGGCGCTGCGCGCGCTGAACGCCGGCAAGGTCAAGGGCAAGTCGGTGAAGGCGAGGCGGCTTTGAACGGGTTCGAAACGCTCGGGCTTTCGCCGGGCCTCGTCCGCGTGGCCGATGAACTGGGCTACGCGCAGCCCACGCCCATCCAGGCCGCCGCCATTCCCGCGGCGCTGGCCGGACGCGATCTGCTGGCCTCGGCCCAGACCGGCTCGGGCAAGACGGCGGCGTTCGCGTTTCCGGTGCTGCAGCGGATCGAAGGCCGCAGCCGGCACGGGCTGCGGCGCGTCCAGGCCTTGGTGCTGGTGCCCACGCGCGAGCTGGCGGCGCAGGTCGGTGAATCCATGCGCGCGATCGAGCCCGGCCTCGAAGCGCCGGTGAAGCTCGTCGTCCTGCATGGCGGCGTGTCCATCAATCCGCAGCTCATGGCCTTGCGCGGCGGTGCCGACGTGGTCGTCGCGACGCCGGGCCGCCTGCTCGACGTGGTCGAGAAGAACGCGCTGAACCTCTCCAGCCTGCGCTGCCTGGTGCTCGACGAGGCCGACCGCCTGCTGGACGCCGGCTTCGCCGACGAGCTCGCGGACGTGCTGGCGCTGCTGCCGTCGGCGCGGCAGAACCTGCTGTTCTCGGCCACCTTCCCGGCCGCCGTCCAGGCCTTGGCGCACGAGCTCATGCGCGACCCGGTCCGGATCGACGTCGAGTTCGAGCCGGCGGCGCCGGAGCCGGCCGAGCCGGGCCGGCTCGAGGAGCGCGCCGTCGTCGTCGATGCGGCGCGGCGGACGCCGCTGCTGCGCCACCTGATCGAGCAGGGCGCGTGGTCGCGTGTCCTGGTCTTCGTGGCCACCCGCTACGCCTGCGACCACGTGGCCGACAAGCTACGCCGGGCCGGCCTGAAGGCCGAGGCCTTCCATGGCGACGCCAGCCAGGGCGCGCGCCGGCAGGTGCTCGCGGCCTTCAAGGCGGGCGAGCTGCAGGTGCTCGTGGCGACCGACCTCGGCGCGCGCGGCATCGACATCGCGCAACTGCCGGTGGTGGTGAACTACGACCTGCCGCGCTCGGCCGTGGACTACGTTCACCGCATCGGGCGCACGGCGCGTGCGGGTGCCTCTGGCCTGGCGGTGAGCTTCGTCAGCGCGAGCACCGAGGCGCATTTCCGCCTGATCGAGAAGCGCCAGGGGCACCGCGTGGCGCGCGAGCAGATCGCCGGTTACGAGCCGACCGAAACGGCGCCGGCCGAGGCAGGCACGGGCGGCGTGAAGGGCAAGCGGCCGAGCAAGAAGGACAAGCTCAGGGCCGCCAAGGCGGCTGGCCTGGCCTGATCAGCGCGCGAACCTGGCTGCGAAATACGACTGGCTGCGCCGCGCCAGGCGATCGAGATACAGGTAGATCACCGGCGTCGTGAACAGCGTCAGCACCTGCGACACCAGCAGCCCGCCGACCAGCGCGATGCCGACCGGCGTGCGCAGCTCCGCACCCGCGCCATGGCTCAGCGCCAGCGGCAGCGCGCCCAGCAGCGCGGCGGCGGTGGTCATCATGATGGGCCGGAAGCGCAGCCGGCACGCATGCAGGATCGCCGCTGCCGGATCGCTCTCGCCGCTGGCCTTGGCCTCGAGCGCGACGTCGACCATCATGATGGCGTTCTTCTTGACGATGCCGATCAGCAGGATGATGCCGATCATCGAGATCACGCTGAGGTCGTGCCCGGCCAGCAGCAGCGCGATCAGCGCGCCCAGGCCGGCGGAGGGCAGGGTGCTGAGGATCGTCACCGGGTGGACGAAGCTCTCGTAGAGCACGCCGAGCACGACATAGACCGCGAGGATGGCCGCGAGGATCAACCAGGGCTGCGAGCCGTTCGAGGCCTCGAAGGCGCGCGCGTTGCCCTGGAAGCTGCCGTGCAGGGTCGGCGGCAGCGCCTGCGCGTGGATCGCCTGGTCGACGGCCTTGACCGCGTCGCCGAGCGCCGCGCCCGGCGCGAGGTTGAACGAGAGCGTCACCGCGGGGAATTGCCCCTGGTGGTTGACCTGCGTCGGCTCGCTCGATTCCTGCAGGCTGGCGAAGCTCGTCACCGGCACGAGCGCGCCCGTGTCCGACGCGATGCGCAGTTGCCCGAACACCGAGGCGTCGAACTTCTGCTTCGGGTCGAGCTCGAGCACGACGCGGTACTGGTCGGTCTGCGTGAAGATCGTCGCCACCTCGCGCTGGCCGAGCGCGTCGTAGAGCAGGTCGTCGATGGCCTGCGGCGTGATGCCGTACTGCGCCGCACGCGTGCGGTCGATGAGCAGGGTGATGCGCGGTGCGCTGCCTTCGAGGTCGGTGGTCACGTCGCTGAGCTCGGGCAGCTTCTTGAGCAGGGCCACGAGCCGTGGCGTCCAGCTGCTCAGCTCGGCGAGGTCGGTGTCTTCGAGCGTGTACTGGAACTGCGTGGCGCTGGCGCGGCCGCCGACCTGCAGCTCCTGGCGCGTGCGCAGATGCAGGTCGATGCCGGGCAGGCCGGCCGTCTTCTTGCGCAGGCGCGCCATGATCTCGGTGGCCGAGCTGCTGCGCGCGTTGAAGGGCCTGAGGTTGATGACGAGCCGGCCCTCGTTCAGCGGCGCCGGGTCGGTCCAGCTGTAGACATTGGCCACGTCGGGATCGGCGACGACTTCGCGGACCAGCTCCATCTGCCGCTCCGCCATGGCGGGCGAGGAGATGTCGGTCGGCGCCTGCGCCAGCCCAACGATCTGGCCCGTGTCCTGCTGCGGGAAAAAGCCCTTGGGCACGACGACGTAGAGCACCACCGTCGCCGCGAGCACGAGCAGCGTGATGCCCAGCGTCAGCGCGGGATGCTTGAGCGTGCGCGTCAGCGCCACGTCGTAGGCCGCCGCCATGCGCGTGTAGACCCGCTCGGCCTGGACCGAGATCCGCGACGGCGCGCGGCCGTGGTCGAAGTGCAAAAAGATCCGGCACAGCATCGGCGTGATGGTCAGCGACACCAGCGCCGACACGAGCAGGGCGGCGCAGACCGTGATCGAGAACTCGCGGAACATGCGGCCGACGACGTCGCCCATGAACAGCAGCGGGATCAGCGCGGCGATCAACGACAGCGTCATCGAGACGACCGTGAACGCGACTTCGCCCGCGCCCTTGAGCGCCGCGTCGAAGGCGCGCTCGCCCGCCTCGACGTGGCGGATGATGTTCTCGATCACGACGATGGCGTCGTCGACCACAAAGCCCACGGCGATCGTGATGCCCATCAGCGAGAGGTTGTCGATGCTGTAGCCACCCACGCAGAGCAGGGCCAGCGTGCCGGCGATCGACAGCGGAATCGCCAGCGCCGGGATCAGCGTGGCCCAGGCGCCGTGCAGGAACAGGAACACCACGAGCACGACCAGCGCCACGGTCAGCATCAGCGTACGCTGGACGTCGAGCACGCTGGCGCGGATCGTCTGCGTGCGGTCGTTGACGACCTCGGTCTTGATCGCGGCCGGCAGCGAGCGCTCCAGCGAGGGCAGCACGCGCCGGATCGCATCGACGGTCTCGACGACATTGCCGCCCGGCTGCTTGTGGATGTCGACGATGATGGCGCGCTTGCCGCCGATCCAGGCCGCTTCCTTGACATCCTGCGGGCCGTCGATCGCGCGGCCGATGTCGCGCACGCGCACCGGCGCCCCGTTCTTCCAGGCCACGATGACGTCGTCGTACTCGGCGGCGTGGGTGAGCTGGTCGCTCGCGTCGACGGACACCGAGCGCTTGGGTCCGTCGAGCGTGCCCTTGGGCGCATTGGCCGTCGCCGTGCCCAGGGCCGCGCGGACCTGTTCCATGCTCAGGCCCAGCGCATTGATCTTCTGCGCGTCGATCTGCACGCGCACCGCAGGCTTTTGCTCGCCGTGCAGGTCGATCAGGCCGACGCCCTTGATGCGCGAGAGCTGCTGCGCGATGTAGGTGTCGGCGTAGAAATCGACCTGGTGCAGCGGTAGCTCGTCCGAGGTCACGGCGATCGAGAGGATCTGGAAGTCCGCCGGGTTGGCCTTCTCCCAGAACGGCGGCGCGGGCAGGGTCTTGGGCAGCAGGCCGCTGGCCGAGGCGATCGCCGCCTGCACGTCCTGCGCGGCCGCATCGATGCTGCGGCTCAGGTCGAACTGGACGACGATGGACGTGCTGCCCTGCGTGCTGCTCGAGGTCATGTCGGTCACGCCGGGAATCAGCGCGAGCTGGCGCTCCAGCGGCGTGGCCACCGAGCTGGCCATGACCTGCGGGCTCGCGCCGGGCAGGTCGGCTGAGACCTGGATGGTCGGCAGCTCCACCTGCGGCAACGCCGCCAGCGGCATCAGCGCGTAGCCGGCCACGCCCGCAATCAGGATCATGAACATCATCAAGGTCGTCGCGACCGGGCGACGGACAAAGGGCGCCGAGAGGTTCATGGGCTCACCTTCGGCGCCGCGTCGATGTTCACGGCGTCGCCGTCGCGCAGGCGCGACTGGCCCGAGGTCACGACGTGCTCGCCCGGCTGCAGGCCTTCGAGCACGACGGTGCGCCCGCCGGCCGCCGCGCCGACCTTGAGCCGGCGCAGCGCCACGCGCGTGTCGTGCGCGAGCACGAAGGCGTACGGGCCATCCACGCCGCTCTCGACGGCGGCGCTCGGCACGCTCAGCACCTGGCGCAGCTCGTCCACCTGCACGGTGACCGCGAGGAACTGCCCGGGCGTGAGCGCGTGGTCGCGGTTGTCGATCAGGGCCTTGGCGAGGATGCTGCCGCTGGCCGCATCGACGCCGTTGTCGATGAAGGACAGCGCGCCGGCAAACACGCGCTCGCCGCCCTGCGCGCGCGCCGTCACGCGGACCGCGCCGCGGTGCAGCGCGGCCTTGAGCGATTCGAGGCGCGCCTCGGGCACCGGGAAGCTCACGTTGATCGGATCGACTTGGTTGATCACGACCAGCGTCGTGACATTGGCCTGCGCGGCGCCGCCGAGCGGCAGCTGCGTCGCGCCCGCCACGCCGTCGTAGGGCGCGACGATATTGCAGTAGCCGAGCTGGAGCCGCGCGTTGTCGAGCGCGGCGCGGTCCGTCGTCAGCGAGGCCTGCATGGCGTTCAGATCGGCCCTGGACTGCGTCAGCACGCTTTCCGCAATGAAGCCCTGGCGGAACAGCGCTTCGTTGCGATCGGCGTCGCTGCGCAGCTTGACGAGCTGGGCCTGATCGCGCGCGAGCGTGCCTTCGGCCTGGCGTGCGGCGGTCTGGTAGACGGCCGGGTCGAGCCGGTACATCAGCTGGCCCTTGTGGACCGACTGCCCCTCCTGGAAGGCGACTTCGGCGACTTGCCCGTCGACGCGGCTCTTGAGCTGCACCGAGGCCTTGGCTTCGGCGCGTCCCGCAGCCTCGAAGCCCAGCGCCATGTCGCCGACGGTGGCCGTCCCGAGGCTCACCGAAACCGCGGGTACGGCCTGGCTCGCGTGCGCATCGGCCGCGGTGTCCTTGAACGCCAGCCTGGCCAGCACCGCCGCCGCGGCCAGGGCCGAGACCAGCAAGGCGGATCGGATCATGGTGGTTCTTGTCGTCATGCAGAGGGAGAGGTTCGAGTGATCGGGAGGCTCAGTCCGGCGCGGTGCGGACCTTGTCGAGCGGCAGATGCAAGGACACGCGCAGCCCCGTCATCCGCTGCTCGTCCGCGTACGCGAGCGTGACGCGCGCGCCGATGCGCTCGGCCACGGCCTTCACGATGGACAGCCCCAGGCCGGCGCCGAGCTGCTCGGTGCCGAGGCGGCGGTAGAACGGGTCGAACACGCGCTCGCGCTCGTCCGGCGGAATGCCCGGGCCGTTGTCCTGGACGCGGAGCACGGCCTCCTGCGCGTCGAGAAACGCAGATAGATCGACCCGGCCGCCCGGCGGCGTATAGCGGATCGCGTTGTCGACGAGGTTCTTGACGATGGCCGTCAGGTCGAACTCGCCCACCGCGAGCAGCAGGTCCGGGCCTTCCTCGACGCCGAGGTCGATGAGCTTGGCCTCGGCCAGCGGCATGAGGTCTTCGAGCACGCCGCGAAAGACGGCCCGGGTCGAGACCTGCGCGTCGGGCCGGTCCAGGAGGGACTGGACACGCGCGAGCGTCAGCAACTGGTCGAGCAGCTTGCGGCTGCGCTCGATGCCGCGCCGCAGGGTGGCGACGCGCTCGCGCGCGGTCTCGGGCAATGGCGCCTCGGCGAGTCGTTCGGCCTGGAGCGACAGCGCCGTCAGCGGCGAACGGAGCTCGTGCGCGGCGTCGGCGACGAAACGGCGCTGCGCCTCCATCGCGTGGGCGACCTTGGCGAGCAGCAGATTGATGGCCACCACGAAGGGGCGGACCTCGCTCGGCACATAGCGATCCTCGATGGGATGCAGGTCGCTTTCTTCGCGCTGGGCGACCTCGCTGGACAGCGCGGCGATGGGCCGGAACATCGTCCGCAGCAGATGGGCCACGATGAGCAGCAGGACCGGCACGAGGACCAGGAAGGGCAGCACCGTGCGGTTCGCATTGGCCAGGGCGATGTGATTGCGCAGGGACTCTTCCTGGGCGACGGCGATCCGGGTGCCGTCGGCCAGCGTCTTGACGAGGACCCGGAACGTCTCGCCGTTGACTTCGAGGGTCTGCAGCCCGTCGGCCAGCGTCGGCGGCAGGGGCAGCACGCCGCCTTCGTCGAGCGGGATCGGCGAGCGCGCTTCCAGGCGCTGGACGATCACGCGCGATTCCTCGTGGTCGGGGCGGATCGCCGTGTCGGCGTCCTCGGGCGTCAGGTGATGCCGGCTCGCCAGCGCGGCCAACTGGCGCAGCATGTCGTCCTGCAGGTTGCATGCGTCGTCGAACGCCAGCTTGAACGAGATGAGGCCGGCGATGACGGCCATCACCAGGATGGCCAGCAACAGCGTCAGCGAAAGCTTGCGCTGGATCGAATCGCTCACGCGGCCCTGGGAACCATCCATCCGATGCCCCTGACGTTCTTGATGATCTCGCTGCCGAGTTTGCGCCGCAGGGCGTGGATGAGGAACTCGACCGCGTTGCTCTCGACCTCTTCGCCCCAGCCGTAGATGCGGTCTTCGAGTTCCGAGCGCGAGAGGATGGCGCCGGGGCGGACCAGCAGGGCCTGGAGCAGGGCGAACTCGCGGTTGGACAGCCGAACTGCGGGCCGCGTGCCGACGATGGCCTCGCGGGTGGCGGGGTCGAGCGACACGTTGCCGTTGCCGAGCAGGGCGGCCGCGCTGCCGCCCTTGCGCCGCACGACGGCGCGCATGCGGGCCAGCAGCTCCGCCATCTCGAAGGGCTTGAGCACGTAGTCGTCGGCGCCGCCGTCGAGACCGCGCAGGCGGTCGTCCAGGCCGTCGCGGGCCGAAATGATGAGCAGCGGCGTGCTGTTGCCGCCTTCGCGCAGCCGGGCCAGCACGTCCATGCCATCCTTGCCGGGCAGGCCGAGGTCGAGCAGCACGACGTCGTAGCGCTCCGCGCGCTGGGCCGACAGCGCGTCAGGACCGTTTCGAACCCAGTCGACGGCGTAGGCCGCGTCGCGCAACGCGACGCGCACCGCCTCGCCGATCATGGGATCGTCCTCTACCAGCAATACGCGCATGCCGTCGAGTCTTGCACAGGTCCCATCAAGTTCCCGTCAAGCCATCGCCGGCACGCGCCGAAGCTGCTCCACGCGCGGACTTCAAGCCTTGTAGGCCTTCTCTGCTTCGCGAGCGGCCAGGCGCTTTGCCTGCACATCGCCGTGCGCGGCCTCTTGCGCGGTTTGCGCGGGGGTCTCAGCAGCTTCCTTGACAGCGGCGGCAGCCGCTTGCGCCGCCGCGCTCAGCGTGACCTTGGTCGGCGCGACCGGGGCCGGTGCGCTCGCTTCAGCCTTGGTTTCGGCTTGCGCTTCACGCGGTTTGGCGGCGGCGGCGGGGGCAGCCGAATGGCTGATATGGGAAACGGGACTGACCATGATGAACCTCCAGTAAATTCGCGGGAACTGGAATTAGTTACCCGCCAAATTTATCGGGCGGCAAATTGAAAAGTTAAGTTATTTTTAGATAATTTCTTTGGGCGACAAAATACCGGAAACGCCAAATGACCGAGATTCCGCTGCTGGAATATCGGTAATTTATTTGGTTAGTATGGGTGGCAAGACTTAGCCCATCCATAGGGCGAAAACTGCCGTCGAACGTGACTGCGCCATGGTTGAATGCGGCCGACTCATTTCCACGGAGCAGGCGTTGAAACTCATCCATGTCCCCAAGGTCGACTCGCGTTACTGGGCGGCCATCACGCTGGCAAGCGTCTTCGGCACCAATCTTGGCGATTTCTATGCCCACGAGAGCGGCCTCGGTGTTGGCTGGGGCCTGCTGCTGCTCGCGGCGGTCGTCGTGGCCGCGCTGTTGGCCGAGCGTATCGACACACTCGCTCACCAGCTCTATTACTGGCTGGCCATCATCATCATCCGCACCGGCGCCACCAATATCGCCGACTACCTGGCGTTTCGCGTCCGCATCCCGGGCCTGGCGCTGACGCTGGGCCTCGCGGCCCTGATCGCCGTATTTGGCTGGCGTTCGGCGCGCGCTGCCGGCCAGCGGCCGGGTGGCCTGCCCGATACCGGCGCGAGCTATTGGCTCGCGATGCTCGCCGCCGGCGTGTTCGGCACGGTGCTGGGCGACATCTGCTCGCACGCGATCGGGCAGGGCGCGTCGGCGCTGATCCTCGGTGTCCTGCTGGCCCTGGCACTGCTGTTGCGCCGCCAAGGCGTTCTGGCGATGGCGACGGCCTATTGGGGAACGGTCGCGGTTGCGCGCACTGCCGGCACCGCGATGGGCGACTGGCTGGCTGAGAACAAGCTGCTCAACATCGGCCTGCCGCTGTCGACCCTGCTGACCGGCGCAGCCTTTGTCGCCGTACTGCTGCTGTGGCGCAGCCGGCCTTCGACGGGTGGGCGGGCCAGCCTCGGTGCCGCGGCCTGATGGTGTGGAGAAGACCGCATGGCGCCGCCGCCTCGCGGTGTCGGTAAGCACGCCGCACCATTCGGCACGCCAATGAAAACGCCCGCCGAAGCGGGCGTTGCATGACGCTCTGAGGGGGCTGATCAGGCGGCGCGCTTTTGATTGCGACGCACTGCACCGCCGAGCAGGCCGAGACCGACGAGCATGAGCGCATAGGTCTCGGGCTCAGGCACAGCCGCTGCGGCCTGCGGAGCAAGCGCCACGCCGCGGAAGACTTCGCCGCCGCTCGAGGTCTGCAGCACCGTGAAGCTGTTGGTCGTCGACGTCGTGTTCGCGAGCGTATCGGTCAGGGCAACGATCTGGTCGGGATTGGCGCCCTGGTCCCAGCTGCCGCTGACCGTCGAGTCCGTCACGGTCGACGTCACGCCGTAGATGGTGACGGTGCCGTCCGCATTGACCTGGCCGGTGATGTTGCGCAGGCCATCCGTGTAATTCATGCCATTGCCGCCGCCGACCACCGTGCTCTGGAAGCTGGTGTTCAGGCCTGCCTGCACCATGTAGTCCATCGACCAGTTGCCATTGACCAGCGAGAACTTGGCCAGTCCACCCATGCCGCCAGTGGGGCCGGTCGACACGCCCGTGCCCGTCGTGGCTTGCTTGCCGTCGCCTTCGTAGGCCACGTACATCGTCGTGGCATTGGCCTGCCAGATACCGAACGGCGTTCCCGTGTAGCCCAGATAGCTGGAGCTACCGGCCACCTGGGGGACACCGGTCGTCGAACCGGCTGCGCTGACCGGCGTGACCGTCGCCGTCGAAGGCGAGCTATAGCCGCTGACCTGATACACCGTATTCAGGCCGTTGCCGCCGCTGCCCTTGCTGACGTACATCTGGCCGTTGTAGACATCGAGGCCGCGGAAGTTGTTGTCCTTGCCGGTCTTGTCGACCGTGCCGCCCGGGTAATTGCCGTAGTTGAAGCCGCACTGGTAGCCGCTGCCGCTGGTGGAGGTGCCCGAGCAGGCGCCGACGACCGTGGTGTTCGGGTTGGTCGAGCCCGCGGCAATCATCTGCACGCCGGTGGTCTGCGACAGGGCGGCGTTGTGCGAACCGTTGCCGGCATTGCCGACCATGTAGTAGTTGCCGTTGATCAGCACAGCCGCACGGCCGTTGTTGCCGCTGTAGGCGTTGGTCTGGGTCGACTGAACGCCGCCGGTGAGGTTGTAGACGCCGGCAGTACCCGTGGCCGTGGCGCTCAACGAATTCAGGTTGAGCTGAACCACCGTGCGATAGGCCGAGGCATTGACCGGATTGGCCGAATCGACCACGCCCGGCGTGTTGGAGTTGGAAATGTCGATCAGGCCAAGGTTGTTGCTGCCACCCGTCGTCACTGCGGCAACGCCGTTGGTGCCGGTCGACGAGAAGGACGTCACCGGGGTATAGCCCATGAAGGTCAGCGCCGTGCCGTCGCTCGAGATGTTGAGACCGAGCTCCGACTTCGACGAGAAGCTGTTGACCGCAACGTTCGGGTCGATGTTGTACTGCGCGTTCAGGCTGGCGCTGCTGGCGCCGAGCGAGTAGTCCTGCAGAAAGATCTGCGACGTGACGCCGAAGCTGCCATCAGCACCTGCATTCAGGAACACGTTCTGGAATTGACCGTTCGACGTGGCCACCGTGCCGCCCGACAAAACGCTGCCGGCGCTCAACTGCGCAACCTGGCCGACATTCTGATAGAAGCTGCCCGAAACGATCAGATCGCCAGGCGTGAGGACCTGGGCGCCTGCAACGGCAGGCAAGGCCAGCACGGCCGCAAGAGAAATGGCCTTGAGCGCAAATGCGCGATGCTTGTGAATGACGTTCATTAAATGACTCCGGATTTGGTGAGCTAGCGGTAGCGGCGCTTGGACCTTGACGGGACCTCGACAAATTTCCGTCACTAGAATCTTCTTCTGCACAAGTGAATCAGTCGTGACTTGAGTCCTGTTGTTTCGTAGCCCCTTCGGCACAGGTAGTCGACCTGATGGATGCATCGCGCCCAATTAGCTCAGCGATGAAAGAGTTGAGCCCCGTCGGTTCGAATGCGAATCTCGGGGCTTGTCAGAGTTGAGAAGTCTCAGGCGCGAGGACTTGGCGCAGAAACGAAATGAATTCCCACCTTGGCGGGAACTCATTGCTTGCCTCGAATTACGCAGACTTCCTGCGGCGGGCGACGAATCCGAGCGCCGCTAGGCCGGCCAGAAGCTGCACGTAGGTCTCGGGCTCGGGCACGGGCGTGGCGATGCCGGAAATGGACACATTGTCGAAACGCCAGTTGCCGGACGTATTGTTCAACGCCGTGCCCTGCGTGCTGAGGTCGTCGGCGCCGGTCGAGGCGTTGACGAGTCGGATGGCGAAATTGGCGTCGTTGGCCGCAGCCGGATCGACGATCGTCGCGGTCAGGCCTTGGAACCAGTCTTGTCCGCCGAGGGCATTGCTCTTCTTGTTGTCGCTGATGTACGCGCCTGTCACCGTGTTGTCCGAAGTGGAGTTCGTCAGGGACGCCAAGCCGGCAGCGCTGTTCGCTCCAATATTGATCGCGACGTTGTTGTAGTTAACGCCATCCGTGGTGTATTGCAATTGCAGGTTGCCTTCGCCCTGGGTTGTGGCGTACCAGTCGAAGCTGACCGTGATGCCGCTGTAGCCAACAGTGCTTGCGGCGAACTGCGCGCCCTGGGTGCCGATCGCGGCCTGACTGGACCAGCCATTGCCCGGGTTCTGGCCGCGGACGCGCCAGATCTGCGACGTGTTGGACAAGCCGTTGGCGCCGGTATCGGAGCTCACGCCGGCCAAGACATCGTCAGTCGTGACGGCGGTCGTGCCGTTGTAGGAGTTGGTCATGCCGATCGAACTGGCGATGCCGGTGCCAACGTCCGCCGCGGGGGTGTTGTTGCCAGCGATTGCGTCCGACTGGAAGTTCCAGAGAGCGATCGTTCCGGCCTGGGCGGCGGGCAGCGCGAGTACCAGCGCGGCAAGGGAAAGCATCTTCTTCATGAGCGAGCCTTTCAGGCGGTTAAGTGCGATCGAGTGCTGATTGAAGTTCGAACGTTCGGTCCCGGCCGGCGCCGGTCATGCCGACAAGTTCAAGCGGCACGCATCCACCTGCAATACATGCCGCTCTTCGCCGGAGCTTATTCAGCGTTCATGACGAACCTGCACCCCGGAGGGTGTGTCGGCGTAGTCTGTCCGGACCACTCGCCAGCACCAATTGCGCCGCCGGTCTTCAAGCCGCTTCCCGCCCTTGACCGCCCAGCTCGAAGCGCGCCACCAGTTCCATCATCTGGCGCGCCTGGCCACGCAGGCGCTCTGCGCCTGCGGCGCTTTGCTCGACGAGCGCCGCGTTCTGCTGCGTGACCTCGTCGAGCTGCGCAACCGCCGTGCCGATCTCGGTGAGGCTCTTGGCCTGCTCGCGGCTGCCGGTGCTGATTTCGCCGATCAGCGTGCCGACCTGGCCGATGCGCTCGACGATGGTCGCCATGGCCGCGCTGACCAGCCTGGCCTGATCGCCGCCGGCTGCCACGCGCGCGCTTCCATCCGCGATGAGCTCGCGGACTTGACTGGCCGCCGCCGCCGAGCGGCCGGCCAGGCCGCGTACCTCGCTGGCCACGACGGCGAAGCCGCGGCCCTGCTCGCCCGCGCGAGCGGCTTCGACGGCAGCGTTGAGCGCAAGGATATTGGTCTGGAAGGCGATGGCGTCGATCGTGCCGATGATGTCGCCGATGCGCGCGCTCGAGGCCGCGATCTCGTTCATCGTGCCGGCCATCTGGCCGACGCGTTCCTGTCCGGCCTGCACTGCCGTGGTCGTCTGCGCCGCGAGTTCGTCGGCCCGCTGCGCGGCGTCGGCGTTGTGGCGCACGGCGGCCGACAGCTCCTCCAGCGTGGCCAGCGTCTGTTCGACGCTGCAGGCCTGGCTCTCGGTGCGGCGGCTGAGGTCCGCATTGCCGGCGGCGATTTCGGCACTGCCGCTGGACAGCGATTCGCCGGTGTCGCAGACCTCGCGGACGATGTTGCGCAGGTTGTCCGCCATTTGCGCGAGGGAGCGCAGCAACTGGCGGGTTTCGCGGGGGCCGCGGACGTCGTCCTCGATTTCGAGGTCGAGCCGGCCATCGGCCACGGTCTCTGCCGCGCCGACCGCCCTGTGGATGGGTGCGGTGATGGCGCGGACCTGCAGCCACGAGATCCAGGCGACGAGCAACAGCACCGTGCCGAAGATCGCGATGTTGCGCCGTACGGCGTCCTCGTAGTCGTGCCGAGCCTGGGCGGCGTCTTCGGCGGCGAGTTCCTGCAGCTGGGCGGCGGACTGCGCAATAGCCGACGAAAGCGTCTCCAATGCCTGCAGGGCCTGCTTGCGCCTTGGCTCGTCGAGCGTCTGGCGCAGGGCGCGATCGGCGTCGGTCCACGCCTGCGCCAGGCCGGGGGCCGGTGGCGTCCGCTGCGCGAACGCGGTCCACTGCGCACGGGCCTGCTCGAGCAGCGGCACCACGGCCCCGGCATCGGCCTGCTCCGTCACGGCGCGCGCGAGCCGGACGCCATACAGGTTCTCCAGGGCCTGCAGGTCCCCGAGCGGCTGCACGCGGGCAGCGTACAGCGCCTGCAGGTGCGCGCTGCCGTCGCGGCGACCCATCAGGTTGGCGCTTGCGGCCAGCAGCGTGAAGGTCAGCAGGCCGGCGACCAGCAGGGCCAGCCGATGCGGGATGCTCAAGGCGTTCATCGAGATGTCTCCGAGTGGTGGCGACGCGGGAAGGCCGTGCCGTCCTGGCTTCTGTGACGAGCCGTCACGGATTCTTCTGAAGCACGGCCCGGACCGATTTCCCCGGCACGCCGCAGGCTTGCCATATCGCGCCAGCGCCGTGCGCAGGACGGCGCGGCCGGGTGATGATCACGGGCATCGGTCGGCGCAGGCCGTCTGCTGTCGCCAAATGAAAAGTGATCGAGCTGCCCGGGAAAGCGCCGCCAGCATCGATCTCCTAGATTTGCAACCCATCAGGGCGCCGTCCGAGCGCCGACCAGACAGGAGACCGGGCATGGCCCAGATCGTTCGTTTCCATGAAACCGGTGGACCGGAGGTGTTGCGCCTCGAGTCCGTGGCCGTCGGCGAGCCTGGCCCGGGCCAGGTCCGCATCCGCCACGAGGCCGTCGGCCTCAACTTCGCCGACACCTACTTCCGCAACGGCACCTATCCGGTGCCGCTGCCGAACGGCATCGGCGTGGAAGCCGCGGGCATCGTGGAGGTGGTGGGCGAGGGCGTGACGAACTTGGCCGTTGGCGACCGGGTGACCTACACCGGCTTCACGAACACGTTGGGCGCCTACGCCACCGAGCGCCTGGTGCCGGCCGCGCCGCTGATCCGGCTGCCCGATGCGATCTCGTGCGAGACGGCCGCGGCCATGACGATGCGCGGTCTCACGTCGGCCTACCTGATGACGCGCATCCACGCCTTCATGCCGGGCGACACCGTGCTGCTGCATGCCGCGGCGGGCGGCGTGGGCCTGATCGTGTCGCAGTGGGCGCGGCTGATCGGCCTCAAGGTCATCGGCACCGTCTCCAGCGACGAGAAGGCCAAGATCGCGCTCGAGCACGGCTGTGCCCACGTCATCAACTACAGCCATGAAGACGTGGCCAAGCGCGTGCGCGAGCTGACTGGCGGCGTGGGCGTCGACGTGGTCTTCGACAGCGTGGGCAAGAGCACCTTCATGGCTTCGCTGGACTCGCTGCGCCGTCGCGGCCTGATGGTCTGCGTGGGCACCGCGTCGGGCCCGATCCCGCCCTTCGACCCGATCCTGCTGGCGATGAAGGGTTCGCTGTTCCTGACGCGCCCCGCGCTGGCCGACTACATCGCCGACCCGGTGGAAAAGGCGGCGCTGGCCGACACGATGTTCGAGCACGTGGCCGCCGGTCGCATCCGCGTCGACATCCACCAGCGCTACCGCCTCGAAGACGCCGTGCAGGCGCACCGCGACCTCGAGGCGCGGCGCACCACCGGCTCGTCGATCTTCGTGATCTGATCGAGGCGAGGAGGACACCGCCATGCGCATCGAACCCCTGACCTGCGCTCTGGGCGCCGAGCTCATCGGCGTGAAGCTGCAGGACGCCATCCACGACGACGACCTGTTCGGCGAAATCTCGGCCGCGCTGCTCAAGCACCGCGTGGTCTTCCTGCGCGACCAGGACTTCAGCCGCGCCGAGCACGTGGCCTTCGCGCGCCGTTTCGGCGAACTCGAAGACCATCCGGTGGCCGGCAGCGATCCGGAACACCCGGGCCTGGTGCGCATCTACAAGAGCCCGGACCAGCCGAACGACCGCTACGAGAACGCCTGGCACGCCGACGCCACCTGGCGCGAGGTGCCGCAGTTCGGCGCGGTGCTGCGCTGCGTCGAGTGCCCACCCGTGGGCGGCGACACGATGTGGGCCAATATGGTGCTGGCCTACGAGCGGCTGCCGCAGCACGTCAAGGACCAGATCGCCGGCCTGTACGCGCGCCACAGCATCGAGGCCAGCTTCGGTGCGGCCATGCCGATCGAAAAGCGCCACGCGCTCAAGGCGCAGTTCCCCGACGCCGAGCACCCGGTCGTGCGCACGCATGCACAGACGGGCGAGAAGATCCTGTTCGTCAACGCCTTCGCGACGCACATCACCAACTTCCACACGCCGGATCGCGTGCGCTTCGGGCAGGACGCCAACCCCGGCGCGCCCGAGCTGCTGCGCTACCTGATCAGCCAGGCCTACATCCCCGAGTACCAGGTGCGCTGGCGCTGGCGTCCGAACAGCGTGGCGATCTGGGACAACAGCGCCACGCAGCACTACGCGGTGATGGACTACCCGCCCTGCCATCGAAAGATGGAGCGCGCGGGAATCATCGGCACCAAACCCTTCTGAGGCTTTCGCCTCGCCCCCCAACGACCGAACCTGCAGGAGACAAGCCATGCAATTCCTAGACGACTCCCTTCATCCCGAGAACCAGGACAAGGTCGTCATCACGACGGCGCCCTACGGCCCCGAATGGATGCCCGAGGACTTCCCGGAAGACATCCCGGTGACGATGGAAGAGCAGATCCAGAAGGCCGTGGACTGCTACAACGCCGGCGCCACCGTGCTGCACCTGCACGTGCGCGAACTCGACGGCAAGGGCTCCAAGCGTCTGTCCAAGTTCAACGAGCTGATCGCCGGCGTGCGCGCCCGCGTGCCGGACATGATCATCCAGGTCGGCGGCTCGATCTCGTTTGCGCCGGAGAGCGACGGCGAAGCCGCCAAGTGGCTGTCCGACGACACGCGCCACATGCTGGCCGAGCTCGATCCCAAGCCGGACCAGGTCACCGTGGCGATCAACACCACGCAGATGAACATCATGGAGCTGCTGTATCCGGAGTACCTGGCCGGCACCTCGCTGTCCAACCCGGCCTACATGGCGGCCTACAGCGAGATGACGGTGCCGGCCGGCCCGGCCTGGGTCGAGGAGCACCTGCGCCGACTGCAGGCCTCGGGCATCCAGCCGCACTTCCAGCTGACCGGCATCCATGCCCTCGAAACGCTCGACCGCCTCGTGCGCAAGGGCGTCTACAAGGGCCCGCTGAACCTCACCTGGATCGGCATCGGCGGCGGCTTCGACGGCCCGAACCCGTTCAACTTCATCAACTTCGTGCATCGCGCGCCGGACGGCTGCACGATCACGGCCGAGTCGCTGCTCAAGAACGTGCTGCCGTTCAACATGATGGCGATGTCGATGGGCCTGCACCCGCGCTGCGGCATCGAGGACACGATCATCGGCCAGCACGGCCAGCGCATGACCTCCGTCGAGCAGATCGAGCAATGCGTGCGCGTCGCGCGCGAGCTGGGCCGCGAGATCGCCTCGGGCCAGGAAGCGCGCCAGATCTATCGCATCGGCCACTGGTACAAGGATGCCGACGAAACCCTGGCCGCCAACGGCATGGCACCCAACCGCAAGCCGGGCGTGAAGAACGTGCCGTTGCAGGCCGCCTGAGCGAAGGACGCGCAGCATGGGAATGCCTGTTGTTGATACCGGCCTGCTCGGTCCGGACGAGGAACCGCGCGTCTCGCGTCGCTACGCCTGGCTCGTCTTCGCGCTGAGCTTCGGCCTGCTGCTGTCGGACTACATGTCGCGCCAGGTCCTCAGCGCGGTGTTTCCGCTGCTCAAGGTCGACTGGGGCCTGAGCGACGCGCGGCTGGGCCTGCTCAGCGGCGTGGTCGCGCTGACGGTCGGCGTGCTGACCTTCCCGCTGTCGGTCGCTGCCGACCGTTTCGGGCGCGTGCGCAGCCTCATCACCATGGCGCTGCTGTGGAGCCTGGCCACGCTGGGCTGCGCGCTGGCCAACGACTACGGCCAGATGCTCCTGGCGCGCTTCTGCGTCGGTGTGGGCGAGGCCGCCTACGGCAGCGTTGGTGTCGCCGTGGTGCTGTCGGTGTTTCCGCGGCGCATGCGTGCCGCGCTGTCGGGTTCGTTCATGGCCGGCGGCGCGTTCGGCTCGGTGCTCGGCATGGCGCTGGGCGGCCAGGTCGCCGCGCACTTCGGCTGGCGCTGGGCGTTCGCGGCCATGGCGCTGTTCGGCCTGGCGCTGGCCCTGGCCTACCGGATCTGGGTGACCGAAGAGCGCCTGTCGGCCAAGCGCGGCGGCCTGCCCGGTGCGCCGGGCATGCCGGCGGTGCCGCTGCGCCGCCTCGTGCCGGAGCTGTTCGGCTCGAAGGCGATCGCCTGTGCCTACGTCGGCAGTGCGCTGCAGCTGTTCGTGATGGCCGCGATGATCGCCTGGCTGCCGAGCTACATGAACCGCCAGTACGGCCTCGCCACCGCGCAGGCGGCGGGCCGCGCCGCGGTGTTCGTGCTGATCGGCGGTGTGGGCATGGTCGCCTGCGGCGCGCTCGCGGACCGGCTCGCCCTGCGCGACGCGAGCCGCAAGTGGATGGCGGCGATCGGCTTCAGCCTCGTGAGCTGCGTCTGCCTGGGCGCGGGCTTTCGCATGGCGCCGGGCGGCGCCCAGCTGCTGATGCTGGCCCTGGGCATGTTCGTCGCCGGCGGCACGGCCGGGCCGGCCGTCGCCATGGTCGGCAACCTGACCAAGACGTCGATCCATGCCACCGCCTTCGGCACGCTCACGCTCGTCAACAGCCTGCTGGGCCTGGGCCCCGGGCCGTGGCTCACCGGCGTGCTGGCCGACCGCATCGGCCTGGCCGGCGCGATGCAGACCGTGCCGCTGGTCAGCCTGCTGGCCGTTGGTGCCTTCGTGCTCGGCTGGCGCCACTATCCGCGCGACCTGCAGCGCCTGGCTGCACAAGCCGATCCCGTCGAGCCGGTCGCGCAGGCGGTCCCGGCGCGCTGAACCCGACATGACCTTGCAACGCCCCCAACTCCTCATCGTTCCCGGCCTGCGCGACCACGTCGCCGAGCACTGGCAGACCCATCTCGCGGCGGCCTGGCCGGGCGCCGCCACGGTCGAGCCGCTGACCGAAGACAAGCTCAGCTGCGCCGCACGCGTCAAGGCGCTGGACGATGCGCTGGCTCGCATCGAAGGCCCGGTCGTGCTGGCCGCGCACAGCGCCGGCGTGATGATCGTCGCGCATTGGGCGCGTACGCATCACCGGCCCATCCATGCGGCGCTGCTGGCCACGCCGGCCGACCTCGAAGCCGGCCTGCCCGCCGGCTACCCGACGCGTGAGCAACTGGCCGACAACGGCTGGCTGCCGATCCCGCGCGCGCCGCTGCCGTTCCGCTCGCTGGTTGCGGCCAGCACCAACGATCCCCTCGCGGCTTTCGAGCGCGTCGTGGGCATGGCGCGCGACTGGGGTGGCCGCCTGGTCAATCTCGGCGAGGTCGGGCACCTCAATCCGGCCTCCGGCTACGGTCCATGGCCGATGGCGCTGGACCTGCTCGATGAGTTCCTCTGAGACCGCCGATATTGCGGTCGGCATCGGCTTCGACTTCATCTGCCCCTGGTGCCTGATCGGCCTGCGTCATTGGCGCGCGGCACTGCACGAGTTCGGCTTGCTGTATCCGAATCGTGCAGTGGACGTGAGCTGGCGCGGCGTTCAGCTCCTGCCGGACGTTCCGGATCAAGGGCTGCCCTATCAGGCCTTTTACGAAGCGCGGCTCGGCGGCCCGCAGGCCGTCGCATTGCGGCGCGCACAGGTCCAGGCCGCCGCAGATGCGGTGGGGCTGCGCCTTGCCTTCGAGCGCATCGAGAAAATGCCCAACACGCTGCACGCTCACGCGCTGGCGCAGCGGGCCGGAGAATGCGCCGGCGCAGGATCGCAGTGGCGCTTCATCGAACGCGTGACCCAGGCCTATTTCGTCGAAGCCCAGGACATCGGTGCCGGGATGACGCTCAAGCGCTTGTGGGGCGACTGCGACCTGCCGGCCTGGAGCGAGGCAGAGGATCTTTTGATCAGCGCCCCGAAGCTGCAGCCGCGGCGGGGCGGGGCGGTGGACTCGGTGCCGAGCTTCGCGTTCGGGGCAGGCGTCGAGATCCAGGGCGCGCAGTCGAGCCGGGTGCTGCTGCGCGCGCTGCAGTCGGCCTTGCGCTGACGCACGGCTGAGCCGCGCGGCTCAGCCGTGCGCGCGGCTCGGCTCCTCGGCGCCCTCGCGGGCCCGCGCACGCGCCTGCGAGGGGCTGCAGCCGAATTGCGCCTGGTACCAGCGCGAGAAGCCGCTCGGCGCCGAGAAGCCCAGCAGGGCTGCGACGTCGGTCAGCGCGCGCTCGCCACCGGTCACGTAGCGCTCGGCCAGCTCGACGCGCAGCTGGTTGATGAGGTCCGAGAAGCTCGTGCCTTCGTCGGCCAGGCGGCGTTGCACGGTGCGGCAGACCAGGCCCAGGTGCTGGGCGACCTGCTCGATGCTGCAGCGGCCGCTCGGCAGCAGCAGCAGCGCCACCCGGCGGATGTCCTCCTGGATGGACGGCGCCCGCGATTGCGGCATGGCGTCGAGGAGTTGCTGCGCGTAGCGCGCCATGGCCGGGTCGGCGTGCGCGTTGACGGCATCGAGCTCGGCGCTCGCGAAGATCACGCCGTTGAACTCGTGGTTGAAGTCGATGCAGGGGCCGAGGATGCGCAGATGGGCGCTCAGGTCGCGCGGCGCGGCATGCACGAAGCACACGCGCCGCGGCTGCCAGTGGGCACCGAGAAAGCGCCGCATCAGCGTGACCAGCACGCCGATGCCCAGCTCGATGCCCTGGCGCGCGCCGGTGCCGCGCCGGGTGCTGACCTCCTCGCGGATGATGGCGATGCCATCGACCTCCTCGAGCATCATCGACATCGCGCCGTTCAGCGTGGAGAGGTAGCGCACGAGCAGGCCGATCGAGTCGCGCAGCGTGCGCTGGTCGCGGATCAGCATGCCCACGGCCCCGAGGTTGGAGAGCTGGCGCGACTCCGCCATGCGCAGGCCGAAGGCCTCGACGCCCGAGGCCTGTGCCGAACGCTCGAGCAGCAGGCCGACGCGCTCGACAGGAATTTGAAGGTCCGGCTCGCTCAGCGCGCGGACGTTGAGCTCGACATCGGCGAGCATGCGGTAGGGGTCGAGCCCGACGCTTTGCGCGACTTCGACGTAGTGCGTGAGACTGGCGGAGCGGATCAGGGCGCTCGACATGGCGGATGCGGGGCTTGGACTGTCGCCGAATGGTAAGCCCGGCCCTCGGCAAGTCAATGCAGGGTCGTACCGATCCAGCGGCTGATGCGACGGCCTCAAGCCGCTTGCTCGTCCGGAACGAAGACCCAGACCGTCCCCTCGCGCACGCTCGTGCGGAAGCAGGGAACGGCCAGGGCGGTGGCGCCCATGCGGCCGGTCTGCAGGTCGAACTCGAGGCCGTGAGCCGGGCAGCGCAGCCGCCCCGCGGCGACACGTCCGCTGGCGAGCGAGGCGCCCTGGTGCGGGCAGGCATCGGCAAGTGCGTGGACGGCCTCGCCGTCACGCACCACGGCGAGCTGGAGCTCGCCCGCACGCTTCCAGCAGGCCCGCTGCTCGGGCAGTTCGCGCAGGGGGCCGACAGAGAGCCAGCGCCCAGTCGACTCGTCGAGGCTCATGGCAGGGAGCGTGTGGGTTTGCCGTTCAGCAGCTCGCGATGCTGCTCGCGCAGCTGCGCCTTCTGGACCTTGCCCGTGGCGCCAAGCGCCAGCGAGTCGACGAAGAGCACGGCATCGGGCGTCCACCAGCGTGCCATCTTGCCTTCGAGGAAGTCCAGCAGCTGCGCGGCCTCGAGCGCCTGGCCGGCGCGGCGTACGACCAGCAGCACGGGCCGTTCGTCCCACTTCGGGTGCGGCACGCCGATGCAGGCCGCCATCGCAACGGCCGGATGGGCCATGGCGAGGTTCTCGATGTCGATGGAGCTGATCCATTCGCCGCCGGACTTGATGACGTCCTTGGCGCGGTCGGTGATCTGCATGAAGCCGTCGGCGTCGATGGTGGCCATGTCGCCGGTGGGGAACCAGCGGCGGCCTTGCGCGTCCTGGCACAAGGGGTTGGGGCTTTCCGAGCGCAGGTAGTCGCCCATGACCCAGTGGCCACGCACCATCAGCTCGCCGGCCGAGCGGCCGTCCCACGGCAGGTCGCGGCCGGCGGCATCGACGATCTTCATGTCGATGCCGAACACCGAGCGGCCCTGCTTGGCCTGCACGGTTTCGCGTGCCTCGAGGTCGAGGCGGTCGTGCGTCGGCTTGAGCTGGCACACGGTGCCGATGGGGCTCAGCTCGGTCATGCCCCAGGCATGCACGACCTGCACGCCGTAGGTCTCCTGGAAGCGCCGCATCATCGTCGGCGGGCAGGCCGCGCCGCCGATGATCGTGCGACGCATCGTCGAGAAGCGCAGCTGCTGGCTGTCCACGTGCGCGAGCAGGCCTTGCCAGACCGTCGGCACGCCGGCCGAGAGCGTCACGCCCTCCGACTCGAACAGCGCATGCAGCGAGGCACCGTCCAGGGCCGGGCCGGGCAGCACGAGCTTGGCGCCGACCATGCAGGCCGCATACGGCAGGCCCCAGGCGTTGACGTGGAACATCGGCACGACGGGCAGGACGACGTCGCGCGCCGAGAGGTTCAGCGCGTCGGGCCAGGCCGAGGCCATGGTGTGCAGCACCGTCGAGCGATGGCTGTAGAGCACGCCCTTGGGGTGGCCGGTGGTGCCGGACGTGTAGCACAGCGAGGAGGCGCTTTCCTCGTCGAGCTCGGGCCAGTCGTAGGCGTCGTCGTGCGCGTCGACGAGGTCTTCGTAGCAGTGCAGGGCCGGCAGCGTCGAGGCGGCCGGCATGCGGTCGCGATCGCACATCAGCACGAAGTGACGCACGCCGCCCAGGCGCGGCGCGAGCTTCTCGACGAGCGGCAGGAAGCTCAGGTCGAAGCACAGCACCTGGTCGTGCGCGTGATCGACCACGTAGGCCAGCTGATCCTCGTGCAGGCGCGGGTTGATGGTGTGCAGCACCCGGCCGGAGCCGGACACGGCGTAGTACAGCTCCATGTGCCGGTAGCCGTTCCACGCCAGCGTGCCGACCGTGGACTGCGACGGCAGCGCGAGCGCGTCCAGGGCATTGGCCAGGCGGCGCGCCCGCGCGGCGAGCGCGCGGTAGCTCTGCCGATGCAGGTCGCCCTCGACGCGGCGCGACACGACGAGCTGCTCGCCATGGTGTCGCTCCGCGTGGACCAGCAGCGAGGAAATCAGCAGGCGCTGCCGCATCATCAACCCGTTCATGCCGCCCTCAGAACTTGACGCCCGCCGACAGCATGAGGTTGCTGCGGTCCGCCATCAGGTTGTAGTGGCCGCCGGACATGTGCGTGTAGGCGATGTCGGCGTAGTAGCCCCGCGCCCAACCAGCGTGCAGTGCCGGGCGGACGGCCATGCGGCCTTGCGAGAACGAGCCGTCGTACGAGTAGCCGTGCACGTCGTCCGCCAGGGTCAGCGACGGCATCAGCGTGGCGCCGAGGATCGCGTTCGGGTAGACGGCCGCGGCGGCCAGGCGCCAGCCCCACGACGTGGTGGTCATGAAGCCGTCGGTCGTGCAGGTGCCCGGCGCGTACTTGAGGCCGACCTGGCCCGTCTCGCAGGCCGCGGTCGTCGCGCTCATGGCGCCCGTCTTGCTGTCGAGGTAGGGCGCCGAGCCGTAGGCGAACGCGCGGCCATAGCGCATGACGTTGGGGTTGGGCAGGTCGCCGATATGGCTGAGGCCGACTTCGCCCGAGAGCTGGATCCGCGCCGCGCCCAGCGCCTTCAGGAAGACCTGGTTGAAGCCCGCGCTCGCCGTGGTGATGGGCTTGCGGTCGTAGGCCTGCAGCAGGCCGCCGGCGGGCACGGTCAGTACGCTGCGCTGTTCGTTGAGCAGCGAGTTGGGCGCGCCCAGCAGGGTCGCGTTCAGCACGTCGTTGAGGTTGTAGCTCAGCGGCTGGTTCGGCCGGTAGGCCACTTCGCCGAAGAAGCGCGTCGCAGCGCTCAGCTCGGTGTTGAAGCTCAGGCCGAACAGGTGGACGGACTTCGGATAGACGATGCCGTAGTCCAGGCCGTTGCCCGTGCCGGCCGCCAGCGGCGCGAACGCCGGGTTCGTGACGACGCCGGGCGGCACGTAGGCGGCGTAGGGGTTCAGGCGCTCGAAGGCCGAGTAATAGGCGCCGTAGGGCGCCAGCGCGGCCGGCGCCGTGATGCTGATGCCGGTGGGCCACAGCACGCTGGGCATCTTGACCTGGAAGTAGGGCATCGTGGTCGCCGTGTTCATTGCGTACGCCGAGACCTCGGTGTGTGCCGCTTCGAACACGTAGTGACCGGCCAGGCCGAACTGCCCGCCACCCGACGGCGTTTCGTCGGGCAGGCGGCGCAGGTATTGGCCGGACGTGAGCAGGCTGCGCTCGGTCAGCGAAGCGACCGTTGCAACGGGCGATCCCGGCACGGGAATTGGGAAGGGAATCGCCGAGCCCAGGTTGCAGCCGGGCGGAATCACCGAGACCACGTCGAAGAAGGTGCCGCAGCCGGGCAGCACGGCTTCGCGGGACTCGTAGGGCAGGAAGGCGTCGGCGCCCCATTGCTTGCCGCTGACGAGGTGCAGGCTCAGCATGCCGACGGGCACGCGGGCTTCTTCGGTGATGGCGCCGGGACGCAGCTGCGCGGCGAAGTCGCTCGGGTTGATGGCCGAGTTGATGCCGCCCGCGATCATGCGCGCGCCGCCCCAGTTGCCGCTGAGGATGCTCTGGTTGCCGTTCCAGTCGAGCACCTGGCGGCCGAACTTGAGGTCGAGCTTGCGCTGCTCGCCGAGGTCCACGGTGCCGAAGACGTAGACGTCGCGCATCATGCCGTCGCTGAACTTGGCGCCCTGCTGGAAGCCCTGGTCGGACAGCGGCGTGTTGGGCACGTAGCCGTTCGGATAGTTGCCGTAGGCGGCCAGCTGCGTGCCGAGATTGAAGTCGTTCCAGAGCGCGGCGCGCGCGAACAGGCCGATGTGCCCGCTTTGCACCGTCAGGTCGAACATGCCCTGGCCGATGGTCGACACGGCGCGGTTCTTCTTGAAGTTCAGGTCCGAGCCGCCGGTCTGACCGGTCAGCAGGCCGGGTGCGGCGCCGCTCACGGTCGTCGACGGGATGTAGGCGTATTCGGCCGGGTTCGGCGCGGCGGTGCGAATCGTCGTGCCGAGGCTCAGCGTGGTGTCCAGCTTGACCTTGACGTCGTCGCCGGCCTGCAGTTCCGCCGCGAGGGCGGGCAGGGCGGTGGCGAGCAGGCTCAAGGCGAAGAGCTTGCGCGAGGGAAGCAGCGTGCGGGCTTGTCTCATCAGTTGTCCTTGGGGTCTTGTATGGGGCCGCTGTCATCTTGGGCCGAACGATGTTCGCAAGGCTTGTCCGAGCATGCCAAGCGATGTCCAAAACAGGACAGGGCGCGGGCGTATTGGTGAAGGCCCTAGGTGCTCCGGCACACAATTGCGCATGACTGCACAGATCGAACCTGACGACGACCCGATGCCCCAAGCGCCCGTCGAGCCCGACCTCGACGCCTGCTGCGGCAACGGCTGCGATCCCTGCATCTTCGATCTCTACGATCTCGCCAAGGACGCATACCGCCAGGCCTTGCGCGCGTGGCAAGCCCGGCACCCCGAGCAGCCGCCGAGCGCCCCGTCGCGCGGCGGCGATGCCACAGGCGCAAGTGGCTAGACAGGCTGGTCTGCCACAGTCAGCCTATAGAAACGAGCCAGCAATGTCCGCCTCGCCCAATGGCCGCGAGGCGACCACGAAGTCGGCCGAGAAAGTGCAGTGCAGGGAGTTTCCGCCGGCCTATCTCGAAAGGGCAACATGAGCGTGTTCTACAACCTTCGTATCGGCGTGCGCCTGGCGCTGGCCTTCGGCCTGGTGCTGGTGCTGTTGCTGGTGATGGCCATCATCGGCGCGACCGAGACGAGCTCGATCAACGAGTTCGCCGACTTCTACCCGACCAACATCCTGCCCTCGCTGAAGGTGATCCATCGGCTCGACCTGGCCTTGTCGGAGTCGCGACGGCTCGGCGGCGAAGTGCTCGCGAGTGACGAGGCGGGGGAGATCCAGACACTTGCCGGGCGGATCGACGAGCAGCGCCGGATCGCGCTCGACCAGCTCAAGGCCTATGAACCGCTGGTGGCCGACGATACCGATCGCGGCTTCCTGCGCCAGATCACCGAGCAAAACGCTGCGTTCGTGGCGGTCCAGGACCGCGTGCTGCAGGCGGCGAAGGCGGGCCAGACCGATCCGGCCCAGCTCAAGGAGGCCCGCCGGCTGAGCCTGACGGACGCGAAGGCCGCCTTCACCCCGATGCAGGAGAACGTCGAGAAATGGTGGGGCTACAACGAGAAGCTCGCCGCCGACGCGACCAGCGAGGCCAAGGACGCGTATGCACGCGTGCTGCGGATCTTTGCCCTGGTGGGCGGCGGCGCGCTGCTGATCGGCCTGTTCGCGGCGGTCGTCATCACGCGCTCGATCACGCAGCCGGTGGCCCAGGCTTCGACCGTCGTGCGCGCGGTGGCCGGCGGCGACCTGACCGTCACGGTGACAAGCAGCTATCGCGATGAACTGGGCCAGCTGCTCGGCAGCCTCGGCGAGATGACGGCCAACCTGGCGCGCATCGTCGCCGGCGTGCGCTCGGGCAGTGCGCAGATCAACGGCGCCGCGGCCGAGATCGCGCAGGGCAATGGCGACCTCTCGGCGCGCACCGAATCGCAGGCTTCGAACCTGGAGGAGACGGCGGCGTCGGTCGAGCAGATGACGGCGCAGATCAAGGCCAGTGCCGACAACGCGCGCGCCGCCGATCAACTCGCCAGCCATGCGTCGGCAACGGCGCGGGCCAGCGGCGAGGCCGTGAGCGCCGTGGTGCGGACCATGGACGAGATCGCCAAGGCCAGCGGCCGCATCTCCGACATCATCGGCGTGATCGACGGCATCGCCTTCCAGACCAATATCCTGGCGCTGAACGCGGCGGTGGAGGCCGCGCGCGCCGGTGAGCAGGGCCGCGGCTTCGCGGTGGTTGCAGGCGAAGTGCGCAGCCTCGCGCAGCGCAGCGCGCAGGCGGCCAAGGAAGTGAAGGAGCTGATCGGCAATTCGGTCAGCCAGGTCGAAACCGGGACGAGCCTGGTGCACAAGGCGCAGGGCACGATCGAGCAGATGGTCGGCGAGGTCGCGAAAGTCAACGAGCTGCTCGCCGCGATCACCGTTTCGAGCCGCGAGCAGGCCGAGGGCGTCACGCAGATCAACGTGGCCGTCAGCCAGCTCGACCAGGCCACGCAGCAGAACGCGGCGCTCGTCGAGGAGACGGCCGCGGCCGCCGAGAGCATGCGCCAGCAGACCGACCAGCTCGCTTCGGCGGTGTCCTACTTCCGCGTCGGCTGAGGCGCGCGCCGGCTCAGCCGGGCAGCTCTTGGCCCTGGGCCTGGCCGCGGCCGCGAGCCTTGGCGCAGTAGAGCTGGTCGTCGGCCAGCCCGGTGAGCGTCGAGGCCTCGGCCGGCACGCCCGGCGGCAGCACGGCGACGCCGAGGCTGATCGTGACGATCGGGCCGACGTCCGAGTGCTGATGCGGCATGTGCAGCGCACGCACCGCGGCTTCGAGCTTCTGCGCGACGCCCAGAGCGCCGGGCAGGTCGGTCTCGGGCAGGATGCAGGCGAACTCCTCGCCGCCGTAGCGCGCGAGCACGTCGCCGGGACGGCGCAGGCTGGACTTGAGCGCGCGCGCGACGCGGCGCAGGCAGTCGTCACCGGCGAGATGGCCGTAGGCGTCGTTGTAGCGCTTGAAGAAATCCACGTCGGCCATGAGCAGGGCCAGCGGCGTGCGGGTGCGCAGCGCACGCTGCAGCTCGACATCGAGGCGTTCGTCGAAGTGGCGGCGGTTGTGCATGCCGGTCAGGCCGTCGATGAAGGCCATCTCGCGCAGCAGGTCGGCCTGCAGCTTGAGCGTGAGCTGCGCGCGTACGCGGGCGCGCACGATCGCCGGGTTGAAGGGCTTGGTGATGAAGTCGGCCGCGCCGGTCTCGAGCGCGCGCGTTTCGTCCTCGGCCTGGTCGCGTGCGGTCACGAAGATCACGGCGATGCGGCTCAGCAGCGGATCGTTCTTGAGCTGGGCGCAAAGCTCGTAGCCGTCCATGCCCGGCATCTGCACGTCGAGCAGCACGAGGTCGGGCAGCTTGTCGCGGCACAGCGCCAGCGCCTGCGCGCCATGCGTGGCCATGAGCACCTGGCAGTCGGACGCGAAGAGCTGGTGCAGGGCCTGGATGTTGACGGGCTGGTCGTCGACGACGAGCAGGCGCGGCCGCCGCCCCAGCAATTGCAGCAGCCCCTGCGGGGTGGCGCTCCAGCTGCTGGCCTGCATTACTGGCGCGCCTCCGCGCGCAGCAGGGCGCGGCAATGCCCGGCGGCGCTGACGAAGTCCAGCCCTTCGAGCGCGCTTTCGAGCGCCTCGGCCGTGCCGGGCCATTGCCGGCGCAGCGTGCTGCGCAGGCGCAGGTAGTGGTCGAGCGCGGCCATGTCGGATCCTTCGAGCAGTTCGATCAGGTCGACGAGTAGCGGCTCGAGCTCATGCTCGTCGAGCAGCGGGGCGTCGTGATGCGGCGCGTCGGCCTCGGCCTGCAGCTCGCCGGCGAGGTCCGCCAGCGCGTCGAGCTGGCCGCGCTCGGTCTCGCTCCAGACCGGCGTCCAGTCGTCGGGCACGGTCTGGTGGGTCTGCAGCGCCAGCTCGCCGCTCTGCGCCACCTCGGCAAGCCGGCGCGCGCCCAGCGTGGCCGCGAGTCCGCGCAGGCTGTGCAGCGCGGCGCCGAAGCCCGGTTCCTCGGGCTCGGGCAGGGCGGCGGCCTGGTCCTGCAGCGCCTTGATGCTGCGCACGAAGAGGTCGACGCGGCCCGACATGCGCCCCATCGCCTCGGCGAGTTCGATGCCGTGCTCGGCCGCCTTCTCGAGTGCTGTCTGCGGCAGCTCGATAGGGGCCGAACGCGTCTCGGCCCGCGCCTCGCTGATGCCGCAGTGGCGCAGCAGGACGGCGACGAGCTGGTCCAGATCGAAGGGCTTGCCGACGTGCTCGCTCATGCCGGCGTCGAGGCAGGCCTGGCGGTCCGCGGGCATGGCATTGGCCGTCATGGCGATGATGGGCAGCGTCAGGCCGAGCTGGCGGCGGATCAGTCGCGTGGCGGTGTAGCCGTCCATCACGGGCATCTGCACGTCCATCAGCACCGCGTCGATGCGCGGCGGGCCGACCTTGGACTGCGCGAGCAGCGTCAGCGCCTGCTGGCCGTCGCTGGACAGCAGCACGGCCGCGCCTTCGTCCTCGAGCAGCTCGCGCGCGACCTGCTGGTTGTTGACGTTGTCCTCGACGACGAGCAGGCGCAGCCCCGCGAGCCGGCGCCGCACCGCGCTGGCGGCACGCGGCGGCGCGTCGTCGTGGGCCAGGCCGGCGCGCGCGTCGATCACGGCGTCGTAGAGCATGGACGCCGTGACCGGCTTGACGAGGAAGCCGTCGAGCAGGCTTTGCTCGTGTTCGCTGCGCTGCGCCAGCATTTCGCGGCCGTGCGCGGTGACCATGACGACGACGGGTGTGCTGCCCTGTGTCATGGCGCGCAGCTCGCGGCTGGTCTGCCAGCCGTCCATGCCGGGCATGACCCAGTCGACCAGCACGACCTCGTAGGGCCGGCCCGCCTGTGTGGCCTCGCGCACGCGCTGGAGCGCGACCGCGCCGGAATCGGCCGTCTCGACGTGCCAGCCCAGCGCCTCGCCCATGACCGCGAGCGTCTCGCGCGCACTGGCGTTGTCGTCGACGAACAGGGCCCGCAGCGGGCTGCTGCGCTCGGGCGGCAGCGGTGCCGGCTCCGAACTCGGCGCGTCGGCCGGAATCGGCAGGCGCAGCCGGAAGAAAAAGCGGCTGCCCTCGCCGAGCTTGCTCTCGAGCTCGAGGCGCGAGCCCATCAGCTCGACGAGGCGCTGGCTGATCGCCAGGCCCAGGCCGGTGCCGCCGAAACGCCGCGAGGTCGAGGCCTCGGCCTGCGAGAAGCCCGTGAAGATGCGCTCCTGGTGCTCGGGCGCGATGCCGATGCCGGTGTCGCGCACGCTCACCAGCAGGGTCACGGCGTCGGCGTCGCGCGCCTCGACGCGGATCTGCAGGACGACCTCGCCGGCCGGCGTGAACTTGATGGCATTGCCGGCCAGGTTGATGAGCACTTGTTGCAGCCGCAGCGCATCGGCCACGACGCGGCGCGGCAGCTTGGCGTCGATGTCGAACAGCACTTCGATATTGCGGCGGCCGACGTTGGCGGCCAGGATGACGGAGAGCTCGCGCAGCAGCTCGTCGATGCGCATGGGGTGCGGGTCCAGCGCCATCTTGCCGGCCTCGACCTTGGAGAAGTCGAGGATGTCGTTGAGCAGGCCCAGCAGCGAGCGCGCCGCGCCTTCGGTCTTGGCGGCGTAGTCCTGCTGGCGCGGCGTCAGCGTGGTCTTCTGCAGCAGCTTGAGCATGCCGAGCACGGCATTCATGGGCGTGCGGATCTCGTGGCTCATATTGGCCAGGAACTGGCTCTTGGCCTGCGAGGCCTTCTCGGCTTGCTCGGTGGCGCGCACGAGGTCGGTGATCTCGACGTGGAAGCTGGCGAGGTGGCCGTCGGGCAGCAGGCGCTCGATCACGCGCATCCAGCGAACCTGCCCGTTGCTGTTGAAGGAGCGCGTCACCTTGGTCGTGCTGGCGCGATGCTCGGCGAGGCGCGAGGCCAACCAGGCGTCGAGGTTCAGGCGCGCCGGATGGTCCGGGGTGCGCTCGACGGCGGCGCGCAGGATCGCCTCATAGGGCACGCCGGGCTGCAGCAGGTCGGCCACCGGCGCGTAGACCTCGCGCGTCTTCTCGTTGCACAGCACGACGCGGTCCTGCGGATCGAACAGTGCGAAGGCCTCGTCGATGGACTCGACGGCGCCGCGCAGGAGCTCTTCGTTGCGCTTGAGCTCGGCCTCGAAGCGCACGCGCTCGGTCAGGTCCAGCGCGCACTGGAAGAAGCCGCCGCCGGGCAGCGGGCCGGCATGCCATTCGAGCGTCGTGCCGTCGCCGCGCTCGTGCAGGCGCGGGCCGCTGTCGAGCGCAGATGGGGTGCCAGGCAGATCGCGAACCTGGCCGCTCTGCCGCGCGGCGATTTCGTCGTAATGCGGCTGGCGATCGGCAAAGGCCTCGGGCGGCAGCCCCGTCAGCTGGCGGTAGTGGGCGTTCGCGATGATGAGCCGCATCTCGGCGTCGAACACGCCGAGCGCACAGGGCAGGCGCTCGACGACGGTCTGCAGCACGGCGTCGAACTGGCGACGGTCGGCACGCAGCGTGTGCTCGGTGCTGATGTCCTGCAGGCTGCCGAGCAGGCGGCCGTCGCGCAGCTCGCCGGCCAGCCGCAGGCGGCGTTGCCGCGCGCGCACGGTCGTGAAGGCGAATTCGACGGCCCGGCCGCGCGAGCCGGGCGCCAGCAACAGCTCTTCGACGCGGGCGCGGTCTTCCGCGCCGCAGGCTGACAGGAAGACGGCGACCGGACAGCTTTCGGCGGGGGCGAGGTCGAGCAGGCGCGCGGCCGTGGGGTCGAAGCGCAGAGTGGCGCCGGCCGGGTCGAGCCGCCAGGCGCCGATGCCGGCCAGGCGGCAGGCGCTCTCGAACCAGTCGCCGGCATCTTCCAGGGCGGCAGGGACGAGCAGAGCGTGAGTCGCGCGCAGCGGACCCGCCCCACCCCCTTCAGCCCGATGCTCCGTCATCGACTGCTCCCGGCCATTTTTCTTGTATGCCGATCAAGTCTAGCGTTCGCCCGGCCGGTGAGGCATGGGCGAAACGCCTAGGCGCGGATGGCCCAAATGGACTGCGCCCCCGGCCTGGGGCGGGGGCGGCTCAATAGCAGGTGGGCGCCCGCTTACTCCACGCGACGGATGCGGCCGGGCTCGACGGCGTCGACGGCCTCGGGGTGGGCGGCGACGTACTCGAGCATGGCGTCCAGGTCGACGCCGAGCTGGACGCGATCGCGACCCTGGCGCAGGCCGGAAGCGCCGTCGCCGCCGTCGGCCATGAAGCCGTTGACCACGATGCGGTAGTCCCGGGCGTCATCGAGCGGCTGGCCGTCGACCTTGACGTCGACGAGGCGGGCGCCGCTGCCGTCGGCGTTGCGCGTCCAGGTATAGCGCAGGCTGCTGGACGGCTGGAGCATGCGCGGGTTGCCGGCGCCGCGCGGCAGCTGGTGGGTCAGCAGGTCGCGCACTTGCGCGCCGGTCAAGGTCAGCGCGACCAGATCGTTATGGAACGGCTGGATGGCGGTCAGCTCGCTGAGGTTGACGGGCCGCGCCGGGCTGGCTTCGAGGTCGGTCCGGATGCCGCCCTGGTTCATGAAGGCGATGACGGGGCCGACCGTGACGGTGTCGTGGGTGCGCGCGTAGGCGGCCTGCGAGTCGGCGATCAGGTTGCCCAGGCCGGCGTCGCCGTCCGGATCCTTGGGGATGCGGTGCAGGCCGTGGGCCAGCGTCGCGATCGGGCGCATGCGCACGGGCTCGGTCAGCTTCTCGGCACGGGCTTCGAGCGCGGCGAAGGCCGGGTCGGGCTGGTAGCGCGACTGCAGCACCGGCACGTTGACGGCCTGGGCGTCGAGCACGTGGCCCTGGGCGTCGACCTGCAGGGTGGTCTCGGTGATCCAGGCGCCGAAGCTGCCGGCCTGCACGAGCAGGCGGCCGTCGACCTTGCAGGTGTAGGCCATGTGGCTGTGGCCGCTGATGATCAGCGCGTAGTCCTGGGACAGGCGATGGGCGATGTCCACGCCGCGGCCGCCGAGGCCTTCGCAGGCGTAGCTCGGATCGTTGGCCGCGCCGCGCCATTCGGCGCCTTCGTGCATGACGGCGACCAGCACTTGCGCACCCTCGGCCCGCAGCTGCGGCACCAGCGCATTCAGCGTGTCGGCCTCGTCGAGGAAGCGCAGGCCGACCATGTTGCGGGCCAGCGAGACGCCCGGGGTGTTCTGCGTGATCGCGCCGACGAAGGCGACCTTGAGGCCGTCGATCTCGCGGATCACGTAGCTCTTGAAGATGGGCTGGCCGGTGCTCGCGTCGAGCATGTTGGCGGCCAGGTAGGGGAAGTGGATGCCCTGGTAGCCGGGCAGCGGGCAGCCTTGGGCCGGGCAACGGCCGGCGATCTTGTCCTGCAGGACAGCCAGGCCGCCATCGAGCTCGTGGTTGCCCAGAGCCGACGCGACGATGCCGAGCTTGTCGAAGGCCTCGAGGCTGGGCTCGTCGGCGAGCAGGGCCGAGGTCTGCGGCGACGCGCCGATCAGGTCGCCCGCCGCCACGACGACGGCGTCCGGGTGCTGGGCGCGCAATTCGGCCAGCGCACTGGCGAGGTAGGGAATGCCGCCGGCGGGCTCGGGCTTGCCGGGCTCGGCCTTGGGGCCTTCGGGCAGGCGCAGCGTCGCCGGCGTCGGGCCGTGCGATTGCAGGTTGCCGTGGAAGTCGTTGATCGACAGCAGGGTCAGGGTGCGGGTCGGTGCTGATGCGGCTGCGGCCGGCGCCGAGGCGGGCGCTGCCGGGTCGTTCGCAAACGTTGCCGCTGGCGGGCTGGCGCAACCGGCGAGCCAGCTCGCGGCGGCCAGGGTCAGCGCCAGGGCAGGGCGCTGCAGGCGTTGGGCGAGGAAGGTCGGGAACATGGAAATTCTCCTGCGAGCAAGGCAGATCGGAGCGCGGCGGACGATCTTATGCGGGCCATGTTGCTGGCCAGCGCCAGGTCGCGCGCGCGGACTCCGGTTCGAAAGGACAAAAAAACGGCCTGGGTTGCCCAGGCCGTTTCGGTCTTGCGGGTGTCGCGCTGGCTTACTTGAACGAAGCGCTCAGGGTCAGCATCGCGGTGCGCGGTTGCAGCAGGTTGTAGGTGGCACCGCCTGCATACAGCGTGTTCGCGTTGGTGACCGCGTCGAGCGCGCCGCCCTTCGTCGCCAGGAAGGTCGTCGCGTTCGCGAAGGTCAGGGCGCGGCGGCTGAACAGGTTGGTGATGTTCAGCTTGAGCTGCGGCTTGCTGAGCCACGAGGTGACGTCGTCGAAGTTCCAGCCCGAGCTGAAGTTGACGGTGGAGTAGCCACCGGCCTTCTCGGTGTTGGTCCAGTCGCCCCAGAAGGCGCCGCGGTAGTTGGCGTTCACCGTGGCCCAGAACGGACCGTTCTTGAAGCTCGTGCCGAAGTTGACCGAGTTCTTGGGCACGTCGACGAAGGACTTGCCGGCCGTCGGGTAGGTGCCGTCGCCGAACGTGGCGGTGTTCTGCATGATCGTCGACTGCGTGAAGGCGTACGAGGCATACACGTTCACGTTGGCGTTGAGCTTGTAGCTGGCTTCCGCATTGATGCCGCGCTGATGCAGCGAGGGCACCGTCAGGTAGATGGTCTGGCCCGTGTCGGCGTCGTAGCCCGAGACCTGCTTGTTCTTCAGGTTCGAGGCGTAGGCATCGACGCTGGCCGACAGGGCGCCACGGTAGTAGCGCCAGCCCATGTCCAGCGTATCGGCGGTTTCCGGCTGGTTGCCGCTGCCGAGCTGGGCGAGCTGTGCTGCGTTGAGGTTGGTGCCGACACCCACCGCACCCGGGTTCTGCTGGTAGAACGCCAGCACGGCGTTGCTCTGCGTGATCACGCCGTTGACCGGCGCACGGAAGCTGCGGCCGAAACCTGCGTAGAACTGGTTCGCGCTGTCGAGCTGGAACTTCACGCCGGCCGTCGGGGTGAACTTGGTCCAGTCATCCTTCGAGTAGCCGCCGAACTGCTGCTGATAGGGCTTGCCGGCCGTCGCACCCGGGTGCTGGTAGCCGTAGCCTTCGCGCTGGATGTAGGTGTACGCACCGCCCACCGAGATCGTCCACTGGCTGTCAGGCGTCCAGTCGTTGCTGACGAAGACGCGACCCAGCTTGGTCTTGGTGTAGTCGAGGTAGTTGTACTGCGGCGTGCCGTTGGCCGTGAACGTGATCAGGTTGCTCTGGCCCCAGATGTCCAGCGGGAAGCCTTGCGAGTCCGTCCGGCTGTAGGACTGGAACTGCTCCTGGCGCGGCACGTCGGCCCAGAAGCCATAGGTCAGCGTGTCGGTCGGGCCGAAGTCCTGGATCAGCTTGGCGATCACGCCCGGACGCCAGGTGTTCGAACCTGCGTATTGGTATGCCAGCACCTTCTTGCCGTTGGTCAGCGTGCCGCCAGCCGGGTCGTAGTTGATGTAGCCGAACTGGCCGACGTTGGCCGCCGAGGTGCTCTCGGTGAAGGCATAGCCGGAGCCGCCACCGCCCGAGCCGTACTGGAAGTAAGGCACCACCGACAGGTGCAGCGAGTCGGTCAGCGTGAACTCGCCATCCAGGCTGAGCATGTAGTTCTTGAACGGGTTGACGCGATCACCGTAGAAATAGGTGTCGGTCGGCGTTGCCAGCGTCGTGTCGTAGTTGGCGTAGTAGTTGGCGGCCGCAGTCGCCTTCGAGAGCATCTGGTAGCCACCGGTGCGAATCTCGTGGTTGTACTGCAGCGAAGCCGAGATCGAGTTGCCGTCGTCGATGGTCCAGACCGACTTGCCGTCGACCTTGTTGACCGTGGCGTTGCCCTTGCCGCGCCACACGTCGGTCGAGTTGTGCGAGTAGGAGATCCACGAGCGCACCGGGCCCGTGTCGCCGGTCTGCACGCGAACGAACTCGCGGCGATAGCCGTAGTTGCCGCCGGTCACGCTGGCGTCGATGCTGCGCGTGTGCGAAGGATCGATGGTCGACCATGCGATCGTGCCGCCTGCGGCGCCGGCGACCGCCTGGTCGACATCCGGATAGCCTTGCAGAACGGTGATGTCGTTCATGTTCTCGGTATCACCGTACTCGGTCGGGTAGACGCGGTAATTGCCGCTGTCGTTGACCGGCGCGCCGTTGACCGTGACGCCGATCTGGTCGTTGGTGAAGCCGCGGATCTGGTAGTTGGAGTCGAACAGGCCCGACGCGTCGTCGGTGATCGCGACGACGCCCGGGATGGTGCCGATCATCTGCGCGTAGTTCGCGCCCGGCAGCGACTGCTCGATCGCTTCACGCGTGATCGTCGACACGGCCTTCGGCGCGATCTGCACCGTCATCAGGCCGCCGCCGAGCGAGTGGCTTTGCCCGCTCACTTCGACCTTCTCGAGCTGCTGGATCGTGGCCTGCGAGGCGCCCGACGTGGTGGTGTTGGAAGTGCTGGAAGCGTTGGCACGCTGCGCCGGCTTGTTCTGCGAAGCGTCCTGGCTTTGCGCGGCATCTTGCTTCTGGGCGGCGTCGCCATCGGCGGCAGCAATGGTTTGCGCGTGCGCTGCCGAAGCGGCCATTGCGGCGACGGCCAGGTTGAGCGCCGTCCGTGCAAAGCGGGCGAATTTCTGTTCAGTCATCCCAATCTCCTGTTGAGCGCGTCGGGCGCGCAAACGTTTTAAAAAACAAAAAAGCGGCCGCTCGGGCGGCAGCTTTGCAGTCATGGAGCCGTTCCGACGAAGACCTTGGCACCGCCACTCGCCTGCTGCGAGCTCGGGCACCTCATCGCGGATCGATTGGTGCCAATGTAGTCACGCAATATGACGCAAACGTTTTCTTGTGCAATTTCCAACACATGAGCAAACAGCATTGCGTCACCCCTGCATTTGTGATTGGCCGAGTCAAGGGCACTATTCACGGGGCAAGCCGCGTTGCCGCCCGAGCTTCCCGTTGGCTCTACAGCCGACTCCAAGGTCGGTCGCAGTGCAACAACGCTCGCAGCATCGCGGCCGCCTATTGCGGCCGCGTGACATATCACCGCAGGTCCAAGGGGCGGTCAGGCGGCGCGCAGGGCGCGCGCGGCTCAAATCACTTCTGGATATCGCCCAGGCACAGGTACTTGAGCTCGACGTAGTCCTCGATGCCCTGCCGCGCGCCTTCGCGCCCGATGCCCGACTGCTTGACACCGCCGAAGGGCACTTCGGCCGTGGAGATCAGGCCGGTGTTGACACCGACCATGCCGTATTCGAGTGCCTCGCCGACGCGGAAGATGCGGCCGATGTCGCGGCTGTAGAAGTAACTTGCCAGGCCGAACTCGGTGGCGTTGGCCGCGGCAATGGCTTCGGCCTCGGTCTGGAAGCGCAGCACCGGCGCCACCGGGCCGAAGGTCTCCTCGCGCGTGCACAGCATGCGCGCGTTGGCGTCGGCCAGCACGGTGGGCTCGAAAAAGTGCGTGCCCAGTTCGGCGGCCCGCTTGCCGCCGGTGAGCACCCTGGCGCCCAGCGCGATGGCGTCGTCCACATGGGCCTGGACCTTGTCGACGGCCTGAGCGTCGATCAGCGGGCCGACCACCACACCGGGCGTGAAGCCGTTGCCGACCTTGAGCTCGGCCACGCGCGCGGCGAACTTCTCGACGAAGGCATCGTAGACGCCCGTCTGCACATAGAAGCGATTGGCGCAGACGCAGGTCTGGCCGGCATTGCGGTACTTGCTCGCGATTGCGCCTTCGATGGCGGCATCGAGGTCGGCGTCGTCGAAGACGATGAAGGGCGCGTTGCCGCCGAGTTCCAGCGAGACCTTCTTGACCGTCGGCGCGCATTGCGCCGCGAGAATGCGGCCGACTTCGGTCGAGCCGGTGAAAGACAGGTGCCGCACGGTCGGGTTGGCGCACAGCACCTTGCCGACCTCGATTGAATTGGCAGCGTCCGCCGTGATGACGTTGAACACGCCCGCCGGCATGCCCGCGCGCTGCGCGAGCTCGGCCAGCGCCAGGGCCGACAGCGGCGTGGCTTCGGCCGGCTTGATGACGACCGGGCAGCCCGCCGCCAGTGCCGGCGCGACCTTGCGGGTGATCATGCCGAGCGGAAAGTTCCACGGCGTGATGGCCGCGCAGACGCCGACGGGCTGCTTGATCACCAGATAGCGCTTGTTCGCGTCGGTCGTCGGGATGGTCTCGCCATAGACGCGGCGGCCTTCCTCGGCGAACCAGTCGATGAAGCTGGCTGCGTAGGTGACTTCGCCGCGCGCTTCGAGCAGCGGCTTGCCCTGCTCGGCCGTCATGAGGCGGGCGAGGTCGTCGGCGGCCTTCAGGATCAGCGCGTTCCAGCGCATCATGATGGCGGCGCGCTCCTTGGCCGTCTTGGCGCGCCAGGCCGGCCAGGCTTTGTCGGCGGCGGCAATGGCGGCTTCGGCCTCGGCGGCGCCGAGCTTGGCGACCTGCGCCAGCGGGCGGCCCGTCGCCGGGTCGTTGACGGCGAACTGCTCGCGCCCAGCCACCCATTCGCCGTTGATCAGCGCGTGGCTCTTGAGCAGGCCCGGGTCGTCGAGCTGCGCGAGCGGGCTGTTGGTGGAATCCATCGAGGTCTCCTGACTACATCGAGCCGCCACTCTAACGGGAGTGTGTGTAGAGAGTGCGAGGAGCCGCCCCTATAATCGAAAGCTTACAAAAATCAAGCACTTAACCCGGAGAAATCCGGTAGCAGCGGCATGAAAGCAGCAGAAATCCGTCAGACCTTCCTGAAGTTCTTCGAATCCAAGGGACACCAGATCGTGGCGTCGAGCCCCGTGGTGCCCGGCGACGACCCGACACTGCTGTTCACGAACGCGGGCATGAACCAGTTCAAGGACGTGTTCCTGGGCTTCGACAAGCGCTCGTACACGCGCGCCACGACCTCGCAGAAGTGCATTCGCGCGGGCGGCAAGCACAACGACCTCGACAACGTCGGGTACACGGCGCGCCACCACACCTTCTTCGAGATGCTGGGCAACTTCAGCTTCGGCGACTACTTCAAGAAGGACGCCATCAGCTTCGCCTGGGAACTGCTGACCGAGCACTTCAAGCTGCCCAAGGACAAGCTGTGGGTGACCGTCTACGCCGAGGACGACGAGGCCTACGAGATCTGGAACAAGACGGTCGGCGTGCCCGCCGAGCGCATCGTGCGCATCGGTGACAACAAGGGCGCGCGCTACATGTCCGACAACTTCTGGATGATGGGCGACACCGGCCCCTGCGGCCCCTGCACCGAGATCTTCTACGACCACGGCCCCGATGTGGCCGGCGGCCCGCCCGGATCGGCCGAGCAGGATGGCGACCGCTACATCGAGATCTGGAACAACGTCTTCATGCAGTTCAACCGCACTGAAGACGGCGTCATGCATCCGCTGCCCAAGCCCAGCGTCGACACCGGCATGGGCCTGGAGCGCCTCGCGGCCGTGCTGCAGCACGTGCATTCCAACTACGAGATCGACACCTTCGTCAATCTGATCGACGCGGCCAAGAAGGCGGTCGATGCAGCCGGCGGCCAGGACTGCGACCGCGAGTCGCCCTCGCTCAAGGTCATCGCCGACCACATCCGCGCCTGCTCGTTCACGGTGGTCGACGGCGTCATTCCCGGCAATGCCGGACGCGGCTATGTGCTGCGCCGCATCGCGCGCCGCGCCATCCGCCACGGCTACAAGCTCGGTGCGCGCAAGCCCTTCTTCAACACGCTCGTGGCCGCGCTGGCCGCAGAGATGGGTGATGCCTATCCCGAGCTGCGCCGCGACGAAGCGCGCGTGACCGAGGTGCTGCGTCAGGAAGAAGAGCGCTTCTTCCAGACCATCGCCACCGGCATGGAAATCCTCGAGGCCGCGCTGGCGAATATCGACAAGCACGGCGGCAATGTCGACGGCGACACAGCCTTCAAGCTGCACGACACCTACGGCTTCCCGGTCGACCTGACGGCCGACGTCTGCCGCGAGCGCGGCGTGACGGTCGACGAAGCGCGCTTCAACGAACTGCTCGAAGAGCAGAAGAACCGCGCCCGCGCCGCCGGCAAGTTCAAGATGGCCCAGGGCCTGGCCTACAGCGGCACGCCCACGGCCTTCCACGGCTACGAGCAGCTGACGGTCGACGGCGCCAAGATCACGGCGATCTACGTCGACGGCGCGCCGGTGAATCAGGCGCAGGCCGGCGATGACGTTGTCGTCGTGCTCGACCAGACGCCGTTCTACGCCGAGAGCGGAGGCCAGGTCGGCGATGCCGGCGAGCTGCGCAACGGCACGACGCGCATCGTCGTCGACGACACCGTCAAGATCCAGGCCGACGTCTTCGGCCACCACGGCCGCGTGCTCGAAGGCGCGGTCAAGGTCGGCGATGCGTTCGCCGCGCGCGTCGATGCCGAGCGTCGCGCCAGGACCGTGCGCAACCACAGCGCCACGCATTTGATGCACAAGGCGCTGCGCGAGGTGCTGGGCGCGCACGTGCAGCAGAAGGGCTCGCTCGTCAACGCCGAGCGCACGCGCTTCGACTTTGCCCACAACGCGCCGATGACGCCGGAGCAGATCCGCGAGGTCGAGGCCATCGTCAACGCCGAGATCCTGGCCAACGCCGGCGCGAAGGCGCAGGTCATGGCGCTGGACGACGCGCAGAAGAGCGGCGCGATGATGCTGTTCGGCGAGAAGTACGGCGACACCGTGCGCGTGCTGACCATCGGCAGCTCCAAGGAACTCTGCGGCGGCACGCACGTCCATGCCACCGGCGATATCGGCCTGTTCAAGATCGTCGCCGAAGGCGGTGTGGCCGCGGGCATCCGGCGCGTCGAGGCCGTCACGGGCGAGAACGCGCTGGCCTATCTGCAGTCGCTGGAGCACACCGTGCACGGCCTGGCCAGTGCGCTCAAGGCCGCGCCGACCGAGCTGGAGGTGCGCGTCCACGCCGTGCTCGACCAGGTCAAGGCGCTCGAGAAGGAACTCGCCGCGGCCAAGAGCAAGCTGGCTTCGGCCCAGGGCGACGAGCTGCTGAGCCAGGCGGTCGAGATCAAGGGCATCAAGGTGCTGGCGTCGACGCTCGTCGGTGCGGATGCCAAGACGCTGCGCGAGACCATGGACAAGCTCAAGGACAAGCTCAAGACGGCGGCCATCGTGTTGGCCGCGGTCGATGGCGACAAGGTCCAGATCGCCGCCGGTGTGACCGCCGACAGCATCGGCCGCATCAAGGCCGGCGAGCTCGTCAACTTCGTCGCCCAGCAGGTCGGCGGCAAGGGCGGCGGCAAGCCCGACATGGCCATGGCCGGCGGCACCGATGCCGCCGCGCTGCCCACCGCCCTGGCCAGCGTGCAGGGCTGGGTCGGCGAGCGCCTCTGATCGCACCCACGTGCCTCAAGCTTTCGATAGCGACAACGCCGACGTGCTTGTCGCGCTGCTGCGCGTGCTGGCGCGGGCCGCCGCCAGTGATGACGAAGTGGTCTTCGCCGACACCCTGGACGGCTACCTGACGGCGCTGCGCTGCGGCCCCGTCTATGCGCAGCCCTTGCAGGCGATGGACGCGCTGCTCGGCGACGATTGGCCGGCGGTGCTCGACGCGCAGGACGCGACCGAGGTCTTCATGGAAGCGCTGCACACGCGCTGGGAGGAGATCGGCGCCGCGCTCGCGATCGAGCCTTTGCGCAGCGATCCCGAGACCATGCAGCTGATGCCGCTGCTGACCGACTTCGATGCCGAGACCCAGGCCGGGCTGATCGCCACCGGCATCCTCGGCGCGGACCAGCTCGACACCCTGCCGCGCAGCGGCCAGCTGTGGTGCGAAGGCTTTCTGCGTGCGGTACGCGACCAGCGTGGCGACTGGTACCGCTTCCCCGAGGGCAGCGAGGAGGGCGCCGAACTCGACGCCATGCTGCTGGCCATTGCCGCTGTGACGCTGCCGGACGGGTCCAAGCGCGACGCCTACATCGCCGAGGCTTATGAACCTGACGATGCCGTCGACCAGGAGGTCCTGCTCGACGACGCACTCTTCAACGTCCAGGATCTCAGGGTGTTCTGGCAACAAAATTCGGCACGCCCGCTGCTGTCCTGATCGGAGCGGAGCGCAATTCGTCGTGCCAGTCCGCAATTCGTCGCATTCCGATGGCTTGCCGGGGGAGCGCTGCCGATACTGCCCGGATCGATAGCCCTCGAAGGTCCGTCCATGTCCAAGCGCCTTGCTCCCGTCCTGAGCCTTGCCCTCGTCGTCTGCCTTGGCGCCGGTGCGATGCCCGCCCAGGCGAGCGAGGTCGTCAAGCTGGCGCGGCTGGTGTTGACGGGCAAGCGCGCCAGCGCCGAGGACCACTCGGCCATCCCGGCGCCCGCGGCTTCGCAGCCGGCGGATGTGGCGACGGGCGGCGGCGGTGACAGTGACAGCCTGCCGAACGGCGCCGTCACGGGCTCGCAGCGGCGCAGTTTCGTCAAGGCATCCTGAAGACGGGCAGGAGGCAATTGCCCGGGCTCAGCCGCCAGGGCCGCGGCGCTGGCGTTCTCCCCTCTTGGCAAGGCGCTCGATAGCACCGAGGCTGTCGCCCGGTGCACTGAGCACCTCGTCGAGCAAAGGGAGAAACCGATATGAGCCGAAGCAGCTCTCGCTATGGCTGGGTCCGTGACCTGCCGGATCACCGCGACCAGATTTTCGCCGCGCCCGCGGCCGTGCAGGCCAGGTTGCCCGCCAAGGTCGACCTGCGCAAGCAGTGCCCGCCGGTGGTCAACCAGGGCTCGCTGGGCAGTTGCACGGCCAACGCCATTGCCAACGCGCATCGCTTCGACCAGATGAAGCAAAAGCTCAAGGCGCCGTTCATGCCTTCGCGCCTGTTCATCTACTACAACGAGCGTTCCATGGAAGGCACGGTCGACAGCGATGCCGGCGCGCAGATCCGCGACGGCGTGAAGAGCATCGCGCAGCAGGGCGTCTGCGAGGAGCGCGAGTGGCCCTACGAGGTCACCAAGTTCAAGAAGAAGCCGCCGGCGGCTTGCTACAAGAGCGCCAAGGCCCATCAGGCGCTGACCTACCGGCGCGTGGTGCAGACGACGGCACAGATGAAGAGCTGCCTGGCGGCGGGCTATCCCTTCGTCTGCGGCCTCTCGGTCTACGAGAGCTTCGAGTCCCCGGCGGTGGCCAAGAGCGGCATGGTGCCGATGCCCGGTTCAGGCGAGAAGCAGCTCGGCGGTCATGCCGTCCTGGCAGTCGGTTATGACGATGCGAGCCAGCGCTTCATCGTCATGAACTCCTGGGGGACCGGCTGGGGAAAGAAAGGTTTCTTCACTATTCCCTATGCCTATCTTGCCGATAACAACTTGGCAGACGACTTCTGGACCATCAGCACCGTCGAAGCTTGACGTTAGAGCAAGCGCAGTGCCTGGCATCGTGACATTTGAAGCGGTGCCGGCCACTCGCTCGGGGGTGGCTTGAACAGGGGGTGAATGATGCGACGTTTGCACGCATCATCGAGTCAAGGAGCGCCTACTGTTGCATCAAGTGCCCGCCCCAGGAGGTGTTGTATGGACAGCCTGAAATCAATCGCCAAGCCGACGCGTCAGTCGCCCAGATTCCTGTTGCGCTTCCAGTCCCTGTTCCACACGGGCCGCGCGCTGATGTTCCCCTGCGACGCCAGCGGCCGGGTGCCGATGGACGAGCTCAGCGCCCGTGCCAAGGAGAACTACCTGTTCGCGCGCGCCGTCGTCGGCCACGAGTACGCCACGCCCGTCGTCCAGGCTTGCGACTGACTCGCGGCCTCGGGGCTTTACTTCCAGCCGTCGCGCAGGCCCGTGGTCTTGTTGAACACGACCCGGCCTTCGCGATGGTCGATGCGGTCGGCGACGAAATAGCCGTGCCGCTCGAACTGCAGATGCGTGCCCGCCGGCACGTGCGCAATTGAAGGCTCGATCCAGCCCTGCACGACGCGCAGGCTTGCCGGGTTGAGCTCCTCCAGGAAATCGGCTTCACCCGCGCCCGGCTGTTCGACGCGGAACAGGCGGTCATAGAGCCGCAGCTCGGCGGCGACGGCTTCGTGCGCGCCGACCCAGGTGATCACGCCCTTGACCTTGACGGCGTCCGCGCCCGGCGTGCCGCTCTTGGTGTCGGGCACGACGCGCGCAAGCACGGCCGTCACGGCGCCTGAAGCGTCCTTCTCGCAGCCGGTGCACTCGATTACGTAACCGTACTTGAGCCGCGCCTTGTTGCCCGGATAGAGGCGGTGATAGCCCTTGGCAGGCACTTCCATGAAGTCCTCGTGCTCGATCCAGACTTCAGGGCCGAGGCTGAACTGGCGCGTGCCGAGTTCGGGCAGGTGCGGATGGGCCGGTGCGCTGCAGGCTTCGCGGTGCGCCTCGCTGCCGAACAGCTCGGCCCAGTTCTCGAGCTTGAGCTTGAGCGGCTCCAGCACGGCGCAGGCGCGCGCGGCCTTGCCTTCGAGGTCTGCGCGCAAATAACCGTCCAGCACGGCGTAGTCGAGCCAGGCATTGCTCTTGGTCACGCCGGTCGAGTCGACCATGTTGCGCACGCTCTCGGGCGTGTAGCCGCGCCGGCGCATGCCGACGAGCGTGGGCATGCGCGGGTCGTCCCAGCCCTGCACATGGCCTTCGTCGACGAGCTGCTTGAGCTTGCGCTTGCTCGTGACGATGTAGCTGAGGTTGAGGCGGCCGAACTCGTACTGGTGCGGCAGCGGGCGCGCGAGCAGGCCGCCGTCGGCGAGGCGCTCGAGCAGCCAGTCGTAGAACGGGCGCTGGTCCTCGAACTCGAGCGTGCAGACGCTGTGCGTGATGCGCTCGAGCGCGTCTTCGATCGGGTGCGCGAAGGTGTACATCGGATAGATGCACCACTTGTCGCCGGTGTTGTGGTGCGTCGCGCGGCGGATGCGGTAGAGCGTCGGGTCGCGCAGATTGATGTTGGGGCTGGCCATGTCGATCTTGGCCCGCAGCACCATCGCGCCGTCGGCGTGCTTGCCGTCGCGCATCTCGCGCAGGCGCGCGAGGTTGTCTTCGGGCGAGCGGGCGCGGAAGGGGCTGTCGACGCCCGGCGTGGCGAAGTCGCCGCGGTTGGTGCGCATCTCCTCGGGCGTCTGCTCGTCGACATAGGCCAGGCCGGCCGTCACGAGGTACTCGGCCGCACGGTACATGAAGTCGAAGTAGTCGCTCGCGAAGAACAGGTGCGAGGTGCCGCCTTCGTCCCAGCTCCAGCCGAGCCAGGCCACCATCTCGCGGATCGCGTCGACGTATTCCTGCTCTTCCTTCTCGGGGTTGGTGTCGTCCATGCGCAGGTGGCAGATGCCGCCGTAGTCGCGCGCGAGGCCGAAGTTCAGGCAGATGCTCTTGGCGTGGCCGACGTGCAGGTAGCCGTTGGGCTCGGGCGGGAAGCGCAGGCGCACGCGCGCCGGGTCGAGCGGGCCGGCGGCGTGATGGGCGGCGTCGCCGGGAGTGCCGGCGAAGTGGCGGCCTTCGGTCAGGCCGGCCTCGAGGTCGCGCTCGATGACGTGGCGCAGGAAGTTGCTGGGTTTGACGGCGTCGGCGGCGGAGTCGGACATGGAACGGATGCGTTGGTTTGGCGGAATTATCGCCAAGCCCCGCGCAGCCGCCGCGGTTGGCTCACAAACCCTTGAAGAGATGCGCGTGCACGCGACTGACGCCGAGCTTGTCGGCGTGGTCGCGCAGGTGCAGCGTGATGCGCCCGGTTTCGTCGCGCACGGCGCGTTCGATCGCATCGCTGCGCACGATCAGGCTGCGATGGATCTGCCAGAAGCGCTGGGTGTCGAGCTGGGGCAGCAGCTCGCGCAGCGAGACGCGCAGCAGGTGTTCCTTGGTGGCGGTGACCGCACGCACGTACTTGTCGGCGGCCTCGAAATAGAGCACGTCCTCGACCGGCACCATGTGCACCGTGTTGCCGACACCGACCTGCAGCAGCCGCAGCGGCTGCGCCGAGGCTGCGGGCGCCAGGCCGCTTCCGAGCAGGCCACGCAACTGCGCCAGCACGGGGTCGAGCGCGGTCGAAGGCGCGGCTGGCTTGGCGAGGCGTTCCTGCAGCCGCGCGACCGTCAGCGCCAGGCGCGCAGGCTGCACCGGCTTGAGCACGTAGTCGGCCGCCGCGTGCTCGAAGGCCTGGAGCGCGTACTGGTCGAAGGCGGTCACGAAGACGAGCAAAGGGAAGGGAACGGCGTCCGGCCAGTCTTCCGCCATGGCCGTCGCGACTTCCAGGCCGGAAAGTCCGGGCATGCGGATGTCGAGAAAGCAGATCTCGGGCTGGAGCGCCAGCGCCTGCTCCAGCGCCGCGTGGCCGTGCGGTGCCATCGCGACGATCTCGAGCTCGGGCCAGAGTTTTTGCAGCTCCTGGCGCAGGTTCTCGGCCAGCAGGACTTCGTCTTCGGCGATCAGGGCGCGGGGCATGGCAGTCTCACGATGGCAAGCGTGCCGCCTGCGGGCGGCGTGCGGAGTTCAACGCTGGCGGCGGCGCCGAAGCGGGTGGCGAGGCGCTCGCGCACCTGCTGCAGGCCGAAACCGGTGTGGTCGGCGGCGGGCGTGGCCGAGGCCGGCGCGCTGGCGATGCCGACACCGGTGTCGCGGATCTCGACGATGACCTGCATGCCGTCGTGGCGGGCGCTGATCGAGATCTCGCCGCCATCGAGCGCCGGCTCCAGGCCATGCTGGATGGCGTTCTCGACAAGCGGCTGCAGCAGCAGCGGCGGGATGGCGACCTCGGCCAGCTCGGGCGGCAGCTCGAAGCGCGTGCGCAGTCGGGGGCCCATGCGCACCTGCATCAGCGCGAGGTAGTCGCGCAGCCGCTCGAACTCCGCGGACAGGCCATGGCTGCCGCTGCGCGAGCCCTGCAGCATCGCGCGCAGGAAGTCGATCAGGTGGTCCAGCATGTCCTGGGCGCGCGCCGGGTCGCGGCCGATCAGCACGCGCAGGTTGGCCAGCGTGTTGAAGAGCATGTGCGGCTCGAGCTGGGCTTCGAGCAGGCGCAGCTGGTGCTCGGCGGCCTGGGCCTGCGCCATGGCGAGACGGTGCCGGCTCCTGAAGAAATAAGTGATCGCCAAGCCCGGCACCAGCGAGATGCCGAGCAGGAAGAGGACGATCTCGACACTGCCGTAGCCTTGCAGCAGCGTGCTGTTGGGTACGCCGGTGAGCCAGTTGCCGATGGCGGTGCCGAGCGGGTTGCCGATCGTCGCGCCGACCGCGATGACGAGGATCATCAACGGCCACCCGAGCCAGCGGTCCTCATGGCGGCCGCGCAGCCGCACCAGCGCTTCATGCATCGACTGGATCAGCAGCGAGCAGCAGCTGGCGATGCACAGCGTGTAGAGCAGCGTCGTCGCGAAGGCCTGGCGGAAGATGTAGGCGATCAGCACGGCCATGGGCAGCGAGACGACCAGCACGATGGCGAGTTGGCGCAGCGCAGGCAGGCAGCGATTCAGCATGAGTCAGGTCCGGGCGAGGATGTTGGCCGAGCGGCCCGCCAGTGTGCCGCCGATGAGGCCGAACAGCAGGCTGAAGCCCAGCGCCACCGGCAGGGCGTCGGCCAGTTCGGGTCGCATCGCCAGGCTCACGCCGAGCACGTATTTGGAGACGAAGATCAGCAGCATCATGACGAGCGGCAGCGCGCTGCCCGGCACGAGGTAGCGGCGCTGGGCCGCATCGAAGCGCGCGCCTGCCGGCCAGCGGCGCAGGCGCATCGTCCCGAAGCTCAGGCCCAGGCCGATCACCCAGGCCGCCAGCGGCGCGGCACCGAGTCCGAAGCTGCGCTCGATGCCCCAGGCGCCGAAGATCACCCAGACGGCGGGCAGCAGGATCAGGCGCTGGCGCGGCAGGGCGCTCGGCCGCAGTTGCGAGATGCCGATGTAGAGCACGTAGCAGAGGATGGCCCAGACCCAGAGCGGCGTGTGGGAGAGGATGAGGATGAGGGTGGACATGCGGGGCTCCTGTAGAGGTGCCGCCATGTTCCTGGCGTCGGCTGGCGCGAGCCAGCGCGCTGCGACCAGGCGCCCGGGCCGGGCGCGAGTGGTCGGTGGCGGGCGCGAACGGTTGGCGTCCGACCCGCTCGAAGGTGCTTGGGGCAGGCGCTTAGAACGTTTCCCAGTCACCCTCGGCCTGGGCCGCCGGCGCGGCCTTGGCAACCGGTGCGGGCGCCGGGCCGGCGGCCTTGGGGGCCGGCGACGGCGCCGCCTTGGCGCGCGGCGCTGCAGGGGCATGGGGTGCGGCGGCCGGTGCTGCGGCCGGGCGCGCGGCCGCCGGCTTGACCGCCGGGCGCGGTGCCGGTTTGGGCGCCATGCGCGGTGCGGCAGCCGGGCTGTGGGCCTTGACGGGCGCAACAGCCGTGCGGGCATCGAGCTTGAACACGCCGACAACCTCGTTCATGCGCGCGGCCTGCTGCTTGAGGCTCTCGGCCGCCGCGGCCGATTCCTCGACCAGTGCGGCGTTCTGCTGCGTGACCTTGTCGAGCTGGCTCACCGCCTCGCTGACCTGGCCGATGCCCTGCGTCTGCTCCAGCGTCGCGGCGCCGATCTCGCCGATCAGGTCGGAGACGCGCTGCACCTGCGAGACGATCTCGCCCATGGTCGTGCCGGCCTCGTCGACGAGCTGTGCGCCTGCGTTGACGCGATCGACGCTCTGCGAGATGAGCGTCTTGATCTCCTTGGCGGCCTGGGCGCTGCGCTGCGCCAGCGTGCGGACCTCGCCGGCCACGACGGCAAATCCGCGACCCTGTTCACCGGCGCGTGCGGCCTCGACCGCCGCGTTCAGCGCCAGGATGTTGGTCTGGAACGCGATGCCGTCGATCACGCCGATGATGTCGTTGATCTTGCGCGAGCTGGTGGTGATCTCCTCCATCGTCGAGATCACGCGGCCGACCACCTCGCCGCCCTTGGCGGCCACACCGCTGGCGGAGGTGGCGAGCTGGGTGGCGGTCTGGGCCGTGTCGGCGTTGTGCTTGACGGTGGCCGTCATCTCTTCCATCGAGGCGGCGGTTTCCTCAAGGCTGGAGGCCTGCTCCTCGGTGCGCTGCGAGAGGTCGGCGTTGCCCATGGCGATCTGGGCGCTGCCGGTCGCGATGGACTCGGCGCTCGAGCGGACCTGGCCGACGATGCGGACGAGCCCGTCGTTCATGTCGCCGAGCGCGCGCATCAGCTGGGCGACTTCGTCGCTGCCATCGGTGTTGACGCGTTGCGTCAGGTCGCCGCCGGCCACGCTCTCGGCCAGGCTCACCGCGTCGTTCAGCGGCGCGACGATGGAGCGCGTGATCATCCAGGCCAGCGCGGCGCCGATGGCGATGGCGCCGGCCGCCATCAGCAGGGCGAACCAGTTGACCTGGCTCTTGACCTCGAGCGAGTGCTTGTATTCCTGGGCGGCGACGTCGATCTGCAACTGGACCAGCTTCTTCAGCGTGGCATCCATGCCGCTGATCTTGGGGCCGAAGGACTTGACGTAGTTGTCCTTGGCGTCGTCGACGTTGCCGGAGGCGAGCGCGGCCTCGGCGGCCGGCACGCTCTTGCTGAGGAACTCGTCGCGATCGCGCACGTAGTCCTGCACGAGCGCCTTTTCCTCGTCTGTCAGATAGGTTTCCGAGTAGGCCTTGAACTGGGCTTCGGCGGTCTGGATGGCCTTGTCGATGGCGGCCTTGCGCTGATCGGCCTTGCCGGCGTCGGGCGCGGCGTTGGCGCGCAGCACGACCACATGGGCCTCGCTCAGCGCCGCCTGGACGGCCGAGAGCTGGCCGAGCGGCACGCTGCGGTCCTCATAGACGGTACGCAGACTCTCGGCCACGATGCCGATGCCGCGGATGCCGGCAAAGGCAACCAGGGCCAGCATCACGAGCACGAGGCCAAAGCCGATGCCCAGTCGCGGGCCGATCTTGATGGACTTCAATGCATTCATCAGGTCATCTCCGGGCCGCGACTGCGTCCGCAGCCCCGGATGCTAGCGAATTGCCGCGCCACGCATGCGGCTCGCCGGCGACAAACGTGCATTGCTTGGCGCTCGCGCGGCGGTTGGCGCGACGTTTTCCCGTTCCGGGCGCTTGGCAGCCTGTCAAGCCGGGCGGGCCGCCCCGCGCGGGCGCCCAGCTAAAATCCCGGTTCACCCAAACACATAAAGAAGCAGAGTCAGCCATGGCAGGGCATTCCAAATGGGCCAATATCCAGCACCGCAAGGGGCGCCAGGACGAGAAGCGGGGCAAGGTCTGGACGCGGCTGACGCGTGAAATCATCGTCTCGGCGCGCCAGGGTGGCGGCGACGTGAACATGAACCCGCGCCTGCGCCTGGCCATCGACAAGGCCAAGGCCGCCAACATGCCGGCTGACAACATCAAGCGCAACGTCGACAAGGCCACCGGCAACCTCGACGGCGTGACCTACGAGGAAATCCGCTACGAGGGCTACGGCATCGGTGGCGCCGCCGTGATCGTCGACACCATGACGGACAACCGCGTGCGCACGGTTGCCGAAGTCCGCCACGCGTTCAGCAAATGGGGCGGCAACCTGGGCACCGACGGCTCGGTCGCCTTCCAGTTCAAGCACTGCGGCCAGTTCGTGTTCGCGCCGGGCGCGAGCGAGGACAAGATCATGGAAGTCGCACTCGAGGCCGGTGCCGAGGACGTCATCACCGACGCCGATGGCGCCATCGAGGTCGTCTGCGCCCCGTCCGCCTTCGAGGCCGTGCAGAAGGCGCTGGAGGCCGCGGGCCTCAAGCCCGCCGTGGCCGAGGTCACCATGCGCGCCGAGAACACCATTGCGCTGACGGGCGACGACGCCCAGCGCATGCAAAAGCTCCTGGACGTCATCGAGGACCTCGACGACGTGCAGGAGGTCTATCACAACGCTGAAATCGAACTCGCATGAAGGTGCTCGTCATTGGCAACGGCGGGCGCGAGCATGCGCTGGCCTGGAAGCTGGCGCAGGGCCAGCGCGTGAGTCAGGTCTTCGTCGCGCCCGGCAACGGTGGCACGGCGCTGGACGATTGCCTCCAGAACGTGCCGATCACCGACGTGAAGGCGCTGGCCGACTTTGCCGAGAAGGAGAAGATCGCCCTGACCGTCGTCGGCCCCGAGGCCTGGCTGGCGGCCGGTGTGGTCGACGAATTCCGCGCCCGCGGCCTGCGCATCTTCGGCCCGACCAAGGCCGCGGCCCAGCTCGAATCGAGCAAGGCCCACGCGAAGAGCTTCATGAAGCGCCACGGCATCCCGACGGCGGCTTACGAAGTCTTCGGCGACGCGGCCTCGGCCCACGCCTACGTGGACCGGCTCGGCGCGCCCATCGTCATCAAGGCCGACGGCCTGGCGGCGGGCAAGGGCGTGGTCGTGGCGATGACGCTCGCAGAGGCGCACGAGGCGATCGACTGGATCCTCGCCGACAACAAGCTCGGCGTGACGCACAACGCCGGCGGCGCCTGTGTCGTGATCGAGGAGTTCATGCAGGGCGAGGAGGCCAGCTTCATCGTCCTGTGCGACGGCAAGAACGTCGTCGCGCTCGCCACCAGCCAGGACCACAAGCGCCTGCTCGACGGCGATGAAGGCCCCAACACCGGCGGCATGGGCGCCTACTCGCCGGCGCCGGTCGTGACGCCCAACGTGCACGCCCGCGTCATGCACGAGATCATCCTGCCGACCATCGCCGGCATGGCCAAGGACGGCCATCAGTTCACCGGCTTCCTGTACGCCGGGCTGATGATCGACGCCCAGGGCCATCCGCGCACGGTCGAGTTCAACGTGCGCATGGGCGACCCGGAGACGCAGCCCATCATGATGCGGCTCAAGAGCGACCTGTTCGAGGTGCTCATGCACGCCATCGACGGCACGCTCGACCAGGTCGAGCTGCAGTGGGACCGCCGCGTCGCACTCGGCGTGGTCATGGCGAGCCACGGCTACCCGCTGTCGCCGCGCAAGGGCGACGAGATCACCGGCCTGCCGGCCAACTCGCGCTTCGCGCAATTCGCCGACGACGTCATGGTCTTCCATGCCGGCACGACGGAGCAGGGCGGCAAGGTCACGACGAGCGGCGGTCGCGTGCTGTGCGTGACGGCGCTCGGCGAGTCGGTGCGCGGTGCGCAGCAACACGCGTACGACGCGATCAAGTCCATCCACTTCGACGGCCAGCAGTACCGCCACGACATCGGTCACCGGGCCGTCAAGCGATGAACGCCGCGGTTTCGCAAACGCTCCCTGCGCTCATCGAAGGGCCGCGCCCCGTCCGCATCGAAGGCAGCCGCATCGCGCGCGCGCTGCTCGGCCTGTTCGGCTGGCGCGTGGATTTCGACGGGCTGCCCACGCCGCAAGGCGTGGTGATGGTGTATCCGCACACGTCCAACTGGGACTTCGTCATCGGCATCTTCGCCAAGTGGGCGATCGGCATCCCGGTGCGCTTCTGGGCCAAGGACAGCCTCTTTCGCGTGCCGCTGTTCGGCCATTGGGTGCGCTGGATCGGCGGTGTCGCGGTCAATCGGGCGTCGCGCAACGGCCTCGTCGCCGATACGGCCCAGGCGCTCGAGCAGGCGCGCCAGCACAACGAGTTCTTCTGGCTCGCGGTGGCGCCCGAGGGCACGCGTTCGCGCACAGAAGGCTGGCGCAGCGGCGCCTACCAGGTGGCGCGCCAGACTGGCGTGCCCGTGGGCCTGGCGACGCTGGATTTCGGCCGCAAGTGCGTGAGCTTCACGCGGTTCGTCGCGATCAGCGGCGAGCCCGAGGCCGACTTCGCGCTGTTCGCCCACCAGCTTGCCGGCTGCCAGGGCAAGCGTGCCGAACTGGCCAGTCCGATCCGTCTGCGTTCCTGAGGCCGGCGCATGAGCGAATTCGTCCAGGTCCGCAGTTACCTGCTCGAGCTGCAGCAACGCATCGTGGCGGCGCTGCACCGCATCGACGGCCAGCCCTTCATCGAGGACGGCTGGACGCGCGATCCCGGCGGTCGTCTCGAAGGCGACGGCCTGACGCGCCTCATCGAGAACGGCGGCCTGATCGAGCGCGGCGGGGTCAACTTCTCCCACGTGCGGGGCCGCGTGCTGCCGCCATCGGCCACGCAGCACCGGCCCGACCTGGCCGGTGCGCCCTTCGAGGCCTTGGGCGTCTCGCTGGTCCTGCATCCGCACAACCCGTTTGTGCCGACCGTGCACATGAACGTGCGCATGTTCGCCGCGCTGCCGGAAGGCCGGCCGCCAGTCGTGTGGTTCGGCGGCGGCATGGACCTCACGCCCTACTACGGCTTCGAGCGCGACTGCCAGCATTTCCATCGCGTCTGCGAGCAGGCGTTGGCACCGCATGGCGACGCCTTGTACCCGCGCTTCAAGCAGTGGTGCGACGAGTATTTCTTCTTGAAGCACCGCGACGAGCCGCGCGGCATCGGCGGCATCTTCTTTGACGACCTCAGCCGGTCCGACGAGGAGGGCGGCTTCGAGGCCGCCTTCGCGACCATGCGCGCGGTCGGCGACGCCTTCCTGCCGGCCTATCTGCCCATCGTCGAGCGCCGCCAGGGCTATGCCTATGGCGAGCGCGAGCGTGACTTCCAGGCGTACCGGCGCGGCCGCTATGTCGAGTTCAACCTCGTGTTCGACCGCGGCACGCTGTTCGGCCTGCAATCGGGCGGACGCACCGAATCCATCCTGATGTCCATGCCGCCGCAGGCGCGCTGGGCCTACGCGTGGTCGCCCGAGGACGGCACGCCCGAAGCGCGCCTGTACAGCGACTTCCTGCGCCCGCGCGACTGGGCGCACGAGACGGCAACGCATCTGTGGCTTTGAAACACAACGCCCGGCGCATCGGACTCTTCGGAGGCAGCTTCGATCCACCGCACCTGGCGCACCTGGCCCTGGCGCGTTGCGCGCGCGAGCAATTGGCGCTCGATGAAGTCCGCTGGCTGCCGGCCGGCCAGCCCTGGCAGAAGACCGAGCGCGCCGAGCGGCGCATCACGCCGGCCGAACAGCGCAATGCGATGGTCGGCCTGCTCGTCGCGGGCGAACCCGGCTGCGTGCTGGACGCCCGCGAGCTCGTGCGGCAGGGCCCGAGCTACACGGTCGATACGGTGCGCGAGCTGCGCGCCGAGCGACCCGAGGCCGAATTCTTCCTCATCATCGGGCAGGACCAGCTGGCTCACATCGACACCTGGCACGCGTGGCAGGAACTCGTCGGGCTCGCCGCGCTGGCGGTCGCCCCGCGGACCGGTGAGGCCGTCGCGCCGGCGGCGGCGCTGGCCGCCGTGCCGCACAAACTGAACGTTATCGACCTCGCGTCGATGGCGATTTCATCGACCCGGATCCGCGCAATGCTTGCGTGTGGCGAGGACATCCGCCCCATGGTGGGCGACGCGGTAGCCGGGTATATTGCCCGGCACCGTCTCTATAGAGAGCACTGAATGGACATCCGCAAACTGCAACGCGCCATCGTCGATGGCCTGGAAGACGTCAAGGCCCAGAACATCCAGGTCTTCAATACCGAGCATCTCTCGCCGCTGTTCGAGCGCGTGATCATCGCGTCGGGCACGAGCAACCGGCAGACCAAGGCGCTGGCCTCGAGCGTGCGGGAGACGGTCAAGGAGCGCGGCATGCAGGTCATGCGCACCGAGGGCGAGGACAACGGCGAATGGATCATCGTCGACTGCGGCGCCGCCGTCGTCCACCTGATGCAGCCGGCCATCCGCGACTACTACCACCTCGAAGAGATCTGGGGCGGCAAGCCCGTCAAGCTCAAGGCTGCCGAGACCGGCCGCAAGGGCCTGGTGAAGGCTTCCGAAGACGAGGACGACGACGAGGACGAGGCGCCCAAGGCCAAGAAGGCGCCGGCCAAGAAGGCCGCTGCGAAGAAGGCTGCAGACACCAAGCCCGTCGCCGCCAAGAAGGCCGCCGGCAAGACCGCGGCCAAGGCGCCTGCCAAGAAGGCCGCACCCGCCAAGAAGGGCGTCAGCCGGACGGTCGGCACCAAGGGTTCGGCGGCCAAGGCGCCGCTGAAGACGGTCAAGGTCGGCACGGCCAAGCCGGCGGCGAAGAAGGCCGTCGCCAAGCCGGCCGCCAAAGCCGCTGCGAAGCCGGTTGCCAAGAAGGCTGCAGCCAAGCCGGCCGCCAAACCTGCCGCGAAGGCTGCTGCCAAGAAGACCCCGGCCCGCAAGACCGCGCGCTAAATGCGGCTTGTGCTTGTCGCCGTCGGCCAGCGCCAGCCGGGCTGGGCCGACGCGGCGTATGAAGACTTCGCCAAGCGCTTTCCGCCCGAGCTCAAGCTCGAGCTCAAGGCCGTCAAGGCCGAGCCGCGCAGCACCGGCAAGACGGCCGAGCAGATGATGGCGGCCGAGAGCCTGCGCATCGAGGCGGCGATCCCGAAAGGCGCGCGCCGCATCGTCCTCGACGAGCGCGGCGAACGCCGCACCACCGTGCAGTTGGCCGAGCGGCTCAAGCTCTGGATGGGCGAGGGCCGCGACGCGGCGCTCGTCATCGGCGGGCCCGACGGGCTGGCGCCGGCGCTCAAGGCCACGGCCGATGAAACGCTGCGCCTGTCGGACCTGACGCTGCCGCACGCCTTCGCGCGCGTGCTGCTCGCAGAGGGTCTGTACCGCGCCTGGACCGTGATGACGGGCCATCCCTATCACCGCGAGTAAACGCGTCAATCCCGCATGGCCTTCGACTTCATCTACCTCGCTTCGCAAAGCCCGCGCCGCCGCCAGTTGCTCGAACAGCTCGGCGTGCGCCATGAGCTTTTGCTGGCCGATGCGGACGAGGACGCCGAAGCGCTCGAAGCCGTCCGGCCCGGCGAGGCGCCGCGCGCCTACGTCGAGCGCGTCACGCGCGCCAAGCTCGACGCCGCGCTCGCGCGCCGCCTGCGCCGCGGCCTGCCCGAAGCACCCGTGCTGTGCTCGGACACGACGGTGGCGCTCGACGAGCACATCCTCGGCAAGCCCGTCGATGCCGACGACGCCCTGGCCACGCTCACGCGGCTTGCCGGCCGGCGCCACGCCGTCATCACCGGCGTGGCCGTGGGGCTCGGCGCGCGCGTGATCAGCGCCTGCAATGTCTCCGAGGTCGACTTCGCACCGGTGAGCGAAGAACGGCTGCGCCGTTACGTAGCCTCGGGCGAACCCTTCGGCAAGGCCGGCAGCTATGCGGTACAAAGCACGGCAGCGGCGTGGGTCCGCCACATCAGCGGCAGTTACTCGGGCATCATGGGCCTGCCGCTGTTCGAGACGGCCCAGCTGCTCGACGCCTTCGACGTGCGCTACGGCTGACGCGACGGCAGGCGCGCTGCTTTGAGTTCTTGTGACTGGCCGGAGCCAGCCACAAGCATTCATCGGGAAACACGATGGAAGACATTCTGATCAATTGGTCCCCGCAGGAGACCCGGGTGGCCATCGTCGAGAACGGCGCGGTGCAGGAGCTGCACATCGAACGCACGCTCGAGCGCGGCCTGGTCGGCAACATCTACCTCGGCAAGGTCGCGCGCGTCCTGCCGGGCATGCAGTCGGCCTTCATCGACATCGGCCTGGAGCGCGCCGCCTTCCTGCACGTGGCCGACCTGCACACCAATGGCAACGGCCCGCGCAACCACCTCGCCGAAGGGCAGCAGCCCGTGCCGATCGAGCGCCAGCTCTTCGAGGGCCAGACGCTGACGGTGCAGGTCATCAAGGACCCGATCGGCACCAAGGGTGCGCGCCTGTCGACGCAGATCTCCATCGCCGGGCGCATGCTGGTCTTCCTGCCGCAGGACGATCACATCGGCATCTCGCAGAAGATCGGCTCGCACGAAACGCGCGAGGCGCTGCGCGCGCGCATGGCGGTGCTCGTCGGCAGTGCGGAGGAGGGCGGCGGTGGCGGCTTCATCCTGCGCACCAACGCCGAGGACGCCTCGGACGACGAGCTGGGCACCGACATCGCCTACCTGCGCAAGACCTGGAGCCTCATCCGCGAGCGCGCGCACCGCTCGGGCTCGGGCAGTCTGCTGCACCAGGACCTGAGCCTCGTCGAGCGCGTTCTGCGCGACCTCGCCACCGAGCGCACCGGCTCGATCCGCATCGACTCGCGCATGCAGTACGACCTGCTGCACGCCTTCGGCGAGACCTACATGCCCGCGGCCACCGCCAAGCTCGAGCACTACCGTGGCGAGCGGCCGATCTTCGACCTGTGCAACGTCGACGCCGAAGTCGACCGCGCGCTGTCGCGCCGCGTCGAGCTCAAGTCGGGCGGCTACCTCGTCGTCGACCAGACCGAGGCGATGACGACGATCGACGTCAACACGGGCGGCTTCGTCGGCGCCCGCAACTTCGACGACACGATCTTCAAGACCAACCTCGAGGCGGCCGGTGCCATCGCGCGCCAGCTGCGGCTGCGCAACCTGGGCGGCATCATCATCGTCGACTTCATCGACATGACGCGCGACGAGCACAAGAACGCCGTGCTCGGCGAGTTCCGCAAGCAGCTCGCCAAGGACCGCACCAAGGTCACGGTCGGCGGCTTCACGCAGCTTGGTCTGGTCGAAATGACGCGCAAGCGCACGCGCGAATCGCTGGCCCGCATGCTCTGCGAACCCTGCCCGACCTGCGAGGGCCGCGGCCAGGTCAAGACGGCGCGCAGCGTCTGCTACGACATCATGCGCGAGATCCTGCGCGAGGCGCGCCAGTTCGCGCCCAAGGAGTTCCGCGTCGTCGCCGCGGCCAACGTCGTCGAGATGCTGCTCGACGAAGAAAGCCAGCATCTGGCCGGGCTCTCGGACTTCATCGGCAAGCCGATTTCTCTTTCGGCCGAGCCGACGAACCAGACCGAGCACTACGACATCGTCCTGCTCTGATCGCCAGGCCATGGACAAGCTGCTGCGCCGCGCCGACGCCCTGCTGTTGACGGCGACGCACGCGACACCGCTGGCGCGAAAGCTGCCGCGGCCTCTGGCGGAATTGCTGTTCTTCGTGCTCAAGCTCGCGCGTGCCTGCCTGTTCGCCTTCGTCATCTTCGCGTCGATCTGGCTGGTGCCGCACGGCGGCGTCGGACCGATCCCGCGCTATGACCTGCTGCTGCTGATCGCGCTGGCGCTGCAAGCGTGGATGCTGTGGGCACGCGTCGAGACCTGGGACGAGGCCAAGACCATCCTGGTCTTTCACCTCGCCGGTTTTGCGCTCGAAGTCTTCAAGGTGTCGCCGGGCATCCAGTCCTGGACTTACCCGGAGCAGGCCTACACCAAGCTCTTCGGCGTGCCGCTGTTCTCGGGCTTCATGTATGCGTCGGTCGGCAGCTTCGTGATGCAGGCCTGGCGCATGCTCGAAGAGCGTGTCGAGCACCATCCGCCGTACTGGATGACGGCACTGCTCGCGCTGCTGATGTATTTGAATCTCTTCACCCACCACTTCCTGCCCGACCTGCGCTGGTATCTGGGCGCGGTGGCGCTCGGGCTTTACGCGCGCTGCTGGGTCGTGTTCAAGCCGCTGGACCGCGAGCGCCGCATGCCGCTGTTGCTGGGCTTTGTGCTGACCGGCTTCTTCATCTGGCTGGCCGAGAACTTCGGCACCTTCTTCGGCATCTGGCGCTACCCGGACCAGTTCGGCGCCTGGGCCACGGTCTCGCTGGGCAAGTGGTCCTCGTGGGCGATGCTCACGCTGCTGAGTTTCACGCTCGTGACCAACCTGAAGCATGTGAAGGAGCGGATTCACCTCGACCCGTGAATCCGTTATAAGCCCGCGCATGAACGAATTCGTCATCGATGCGCAGGGCCTGCACAAGCGCTTCCGCGAAGTCCACGCCGTGCGCGGGCTCGACCTGCAGGTGCGTCGCGGCGAGGTCTTCGGCCTGCTCGGACCCAATGGCGCCGGCAAGACCACCACGCTCGAAATGCTCGAAGGGCTGACGACGCCCGACGAAGGCCGCGTGCTCGTGCTCGGCCGCGACTACGCACGCGAGGGCCGCGAGATCCGCGAGCGCATCGGCGTGCAGTTCCAGAGCACGCAGCTCGACGACAAGATCAAGGTCCGCGAGGCACTCGCCAATTACGCCAGCTATTACCGCAAGCCGCGCGCCGTGGACGAGTTGCTCGCACTGCTGCAACTGCAGGAAAAGGCGGGGGCTTTGCAGGGCCGCCTGAGCGGTGGCCAGCGCCAGCGGCTCACGCTCGGGCTGGCGCTCGTCGGCGACCCGGAGCTTGTCTTCCTCGACGAGCCGACCACCGGCCTCGACCCGCAGGCGCGCCAGGGCCTCTGGGACATCGTGCGGCAGCTCAAGGGCGAAGGCCGCACCGTGCTGCTGACGACGCATTACATGGAAGAGGCCGAGATGCTGTGCGATCGCATCGCCATCATGGACCAGGGGCGCGTGCTGCGCCTGGGCACGCCGCGTGAGCTGATCGCCAGTCTCGGCCGGCCCAGCGTCGTCGAGATCGAGTTCGAAACCGCGCCGCCGCCGATCGAGCCCTTCGCCGCCCGGCTCGGGCAGGCCGTCGAGGCCAAGGGTGAGGGCGCCGCCACCGTGTGGTCGGTTCGCATGAGCGATCCGAAAGTCGAACTGCAATCCCTGCTCGCCTGCGCCGAAAGCGAAGCGTTGCCGCTGCGCCAGCTGCACATGCGCCACGCGAGCCTCGAGGACGTCTTCCTGCAACTGACCGGCAAGAGCCTGCGAGACTGAGATGTCGCACCATCTGCAAACAATGCTGCGCCAGGTCGCCTTCAGCCTGCGTGTCTATCTGCGCAACCGCGGTGCGCTGTTCTGGACGATCCTGTTCCCGCTGCTGATGCTGCTGGGCATGGGCACGATCTTCGGCGGCAAGGGCGACACGCTCGGCGCCAAGCTGGCCTGGGTGCAGGTCGAGGGCACGGCGCCCGATGCGCTGCTGGTCGCCGCCCTGGCCGAGCGCCATGTCGCGCTGGAGGCGCTCGCGCCCGAAGCGGCCGCGGTGCGCTGGCAGCAGGGCAAGCTGCCGGCCCTGCTCGACGGCAGCGCAGGCCACTACCGGCTGCGTGTCAACAGTTATCTTGCCGCGCAGGGCTTCCAGCTCGAAGGCGCGCTGCAACAGGCCTCGCTCGTGGCCGAGGCGCGCCGTGCCGGCCAGCAGCCACCGGCGCGCGTGCCGGTCGAAGTCGAAAGCCCGGGCGGCCATCGCGCCACCAATTACGCGGCCTTTCTGTTGCCGGGCCTGCTCGGCCTGAACGTGATGGTGATGGGCCTGTTCTCGGCCGGCATGATCGACGTGATGCTGCGCGAGAAGGGCGGCTACAAGCGCCTGGGCGTGACGCCGCTGCCGCGCGCCGTCTACCTCGCGGCGCAGATGTGCGTGCGCCTGGTTATCCTGCTGATTGCGGCGCTCGTGCTGCTCGCGACGGGGGCCGCCGTGTTCGGCATCCATTGCGAAGGGAGCTTCGGTGCGCTGGCGCTGCTGGTGCTGCTCGGCGCCTGCTGCTTTATCTCGCTGGGCTATCTGCTCGCCAGCATGGCGCGCTCGTCCGAAGCCTATGGCGGCCTGGCCAATCTCGCGTTCATGCCGCTGATGCTGCTGTCGGGCGTGTATTTCTCGCTCGACAGCGCACCGGGCTGGCTGCAGGCGATTCCTGCGGCGCTGCCGCTGGCGCCGCTGCTCGGCGCGATGCGCGCCGTCTTCAACGATGGCGCCACATTGGCCAGCCAGGGCCATGGGCTGATGATCGTCGGCGCGTGGTCGGTGGTGCTGTTCGTCTTGGCGGTCAAACGCTTCCGTTGGGTCTGACACCTTGTTTCAGGCGGGCCTAATGAGCCTGGCGCAGGCTCATGCAAAATCCCGCGCATGCCTGCTCAAGACCGCATTCCCCTTGCATTGAACCGCCGCCGCCTGCTCGGCGGCCTGGGTTCGCTGGCCGCACTGCCGGCGACTTCGGCGCTCGCGCAATTCCGTGTCGAAATCTCCGGCGTCGGGGCGTCGCAGCTGCCCATCGCCATCGGCGACTTCCGTGACGAAGCGCTGGCGGGCCAGCCGCTGGCGAGCATCATTCGTGCCGACCTCGAGCGCAGCGGCGAGTTCCGCATCGTGCCCGCCAATGGCGTGGCGCTCGACGAACGCAGCAGCCCCGACTTCAACGCCTGGCGCGGCCGCGCGGCCGATGCGCTGGCAGGCGGCTCCGCGGCCAAGCTCGCGGACGGCCGCATCGACATCCGCTTCGCGCTCTGGGACGTCGTCAAGGGCCAGGCCATCGGCAGCATGCCGCAGGCCGTCGCGCCGGACGACGCGCGCCGCGCCGCCCACAAGATCTCCGACACGATCTACGAAAAGCTCACCGGCCAGAAGGGCGTGTTCTCCACGCGCATGGCCTATGTCACCAAGACGGGCCAGCGCTACAGCCTGCGCGTCACCGACGCCGACGGTGAAGGCGGACAGATCGCGCTGATCAGCCCCGCGCCCATCATCTCGCCGGCCTGGTCGCCCGACGGCAAGGAACTCGCCTACGTATCCTTCGAGACGCACAAGGCCGTGGTGTGGGTGCAGGATCTGCTGACTGGCCGGCGCCGCGTGCTGGCCGATTTCCGCGGCTCGAACAGTGCGCCGACCTACTCGCCGGATGGCAGCCAGCTCGCGCTGACGCTCTCGCGCGACGGCGGCTCGCAGCTCTTCCTGATCAATCGCGATGGCAGCGGCGTTCGCCGCATCACGCGCGATTCGTCGATCGACACCGAGGCCGTGTTCTCGCCGGACGGCGCGCAACTCTATTTCGTGAGCGACCGTGGCGGCGGCCCGCAGGTCTACCGCATGCCGGCCGGCGGCGGCTCGGCCGAGCGCGTGACCTTCGACGGCAGCTACAACATCAGCCCCAGCCTCAGTGCCGACGGCCGTTCGATGGCCTACATCACGCGCGAGGGCGCCAACACTTTCCGCCTGTGCGTGATGGACCTGTCCAGTGGTTCCATCCAGCGCATTACGGACACCGCTGCCGACGAGAAACCGAGTTTCGCTCCCAATGGCCGCATGATCGTCTACGCCACGCGCGACGGCGGCCGCGGTGTTCTCGCCACGACGACGCTGGACGGCAAGATCAAGGCCAAGCTCGTCTCGACGCAGGGTGACGTGCGCGAGCCGACCTGGGGTCCGTTCCTGCGCTGAAGTCCGTTAAATAAGTCCGCAGATTCGCCGCTGACCTATGCGCCGAACCTTGCCGTTAGCAACATACGGGCAAAATTGTTTCTGAAGCTTTGCATATTTTTCTGAAAGCTCGCCGCAAGCGAAACAGGAACCTGTTGGACAATCCCAAGGTTTTTCCTGGCCAATTGGCCTGATTCGGGCCAATGGCCGCTATTTCCACGATAAGCACATTCCTGCTGGAGTGAATCCAATGAAGACGACTCGCTATCTCACCGCCATGTTTGCCGCTGCTGCGCTTGTTGGCTGCAGCTCCACGGTTCCCCTGAATCAGCCGGCTCCGGTCGAAAACAAGCCCGTCGCCGCGCCGGCACCGGCTCCCGCACCGGCCCCGGTGGCTGAGACGCCGGTCAAGACCGTCGACCTCGGCGCCGAAATGGACGCTGCCGTTTCCGACAAGCGCGTCGTCTACTTCGACTTCGACAGCTTCGTCGTCAAGCCCGAGTTCCAGAACGTCGTCGAAGCGCACGCCAAGCGCCTCAACTACAACAAGAAGATCGCCCTGCGCCTCGAAGGCAACACCGACGAGCGCGGTGGCCGCGAGTACAACCTGGCCCTGGGCCAGAAGCGTGCCGAAGCTGTGGCAAAGTCGCTCGAGCTCGTCGGCGTCGCCGATTCGCAGCTGGAAGCGGTGAGCTACGGCAAGGAGCGCCCGGCTGCCGAAGGTCATGACGAAGCGGCCTGGAGCAAGAACCGCCGCGTCGAACTGAAGGACAAGTAATCCATGGTGCTGCGTTCCCGTCTGCTGCTCGTGGCCTGTGCCGCGGCAGCGCTGTTCAGCCTGCCGGCGCGTGCTGCGTTGTTCGAAGACGATGAGGCGCGTCGCGCCATCCTCGAACTGCGCGATCGCGTCGACAAGATGGAAGACGCGCAACGCAAGCTCCCGGATCAAGTCCAGGCACAGGTCCAGCAGCAGCTGGACCCGATGCGTCGCAGCGTCCTCGACCTGAACAATCAGATCGAGGCGTTGCGCGCAGAGATCGCCAAGCTGCGCGGTGACAACGAGGAGCTCGCCCGCTCGCTCTCGGATACGCAGCGCAAGCTGTCGGACCAGAGTCAGTCGGTCGATGCGCGACTGAAACCGCTCGAGCCGCAGAAGGTCACGGTCGACGGCAGCGACTTCCAGGTTTCGCCTGAGGAGCACAGCCAGTACGACGCGGCCATGGGCATGGTGCGGCGCGGCGATTTCGCGGCGGCCGTCGATGCCTTCACGACTTTCCTGCGCGCCAATCCGGCCAGCGGTTACGCACCCTCGGTGCGCTACTGGCTGGGCAATGCCCAGTTCGGCAACCGCGCCTACAAGGATGCCGCGGCCACGTTCAAGGCCTTCCTGGCCGCGAATCCGCAGCACCAGCGTGCGCCGGAAGCCCAACTCGCGCTGGCCAACTGCCAGATCGAGCTCAAGGACCTCAAGGATGCCCGCCGCAGCCTGCAGGACCTGATCAAGGCGTACCCCGGCACCGACGCCGCGCAAGCTGCCAAGCAGCGCCTTGCCTCACTGAAATAAGCGGCGTCTCCGCCCGATCCAAAGGCCCCGCATGCGGGGCCTTTGTTTTTGCCGAATGCGGGCTCAATCGCTTTGCATGGCCTTGCGCGTCGGTTCCGCGAAACCTCGCCCATAAAATTGCGTCCATGCAAGACATCGACATGGCCGCCCTCGGCCACCAAGTGCTGTGGGTCGCCTTCGGCCTGTCCTTCGTGTTCGGACTCGTCGCCCAACGCACCCATTTCTGCACGATGGGCGCCGTCGCCGACATCGTCAACATGGGTTCGTGGGCGCGCATGCGCATGTGGGTGCTGGCGATCGCCGTGGCGATGCTGGGCTTCAACGCGATGGTCTACGCGGGCTGGCTCGATGCCGGCAAGTCCATCTATGCGCAGCCGCGGCTCCTGTGGCTGTCGAACATCGTCGGCGGTTTCATGTTCGGCTTTGGCATGGTGCTGGCCTCGGGCTGCGGCAGCAAGACACTGGTGCGCATCGGCGCGGGCAACCTGAAGTCGCTGATTGTCTTCATCGTCATGGGCATCGCCGCCTTCGCCACGCTCAAGGGCGTGGCAGCCGTGGCGCGCGTGGCGACGGTCGACCAGGTCGCCGTCACGCTCGGCAGTGGCCAGGACTTGCCTTCGCTGCTGGCGCCGGGTCTGGGCATGGCCAAGCCGATGCTGGCGCTGGCGATCGGCGCCGTGCTTGCGCTGGCGCTGATCGTCTGGGTGCTGCTGCGCGAGGAGGGCCGCAGCGGCGAGGTGCTGCTCGGCGGCATCGTCGTCGGTCTTGTCGTGGCCGGCGCCTGGTGGCTCAGCGGGCGCTTCGGCCATGTGGCCGAGGACCCGAACACGCTCGAAGAGGCCTTCGTCGGCGCGACTTCGCCGCAACGCATGGAGGCGATGAGCTTTGTCGCGCCCATGGCCTATGTGCTCGATTGGCTGATGTTCTTCAGCGACAAGAGCAAGGTGCTGACCATCGCCATCGTCTCCTGCTTCGGCATGGTGGCGGGCTCGGGCGCGATGGCGCTCGCGACGCGCAGCTTCCGCTGGGAGAGCTTCCGCACGGTCGACGATCTCGTGAGCCATCTGGGCGGCGCCGTGCTGATGGGCATCGGCGGCGTGACGGCGCTGGGCTGCACGATCGGGCAGGGGATCTCGGGCGTCTCGACGTTGAGCCTGGGCAGCTTTCTCGCGCTGGCGGCCATCCTCGCCGGTGCGGTGGCGAGCCTGCGTTGGCAGATCTGGCGCCTGTCGCGCTGATGCTGGCCGCAGAAGACTCCATCGAGGCCGATGCCGAACGCCGTTTCGGCGGCCTGCGGCGGCTCTATGGCGACGCCGACTATGAGCGCCTGCGCTCAGCGCGCTTCGCCGTCGTCGGGCTCGGCGGCGTGGGCTCGTGGGTGGCCGAGGCGCTCGCGCGCTCGGGTGTTGCGGGGCTGGTGCTGATCGACTTCGACCAGGTCGCCGAATCGAACATCAACCGACAGGTCCAGGCCCTCGGCTCGACCGTCGGCCTTGCCAAGGGCGAAGCGCTGCGGCGGCGCATCGCCGACATCCATCCGGGCTGCGCCGTCGAATTCGTCGAGGCCTTCGTCGAGCCGGCTCACGCCGATACGCCGGGTAACTGGCCGGGTCTGCTGAGTGCGCCGGTCGACGGCCTCGTCGATGCCTGCGATCAAGTGCGCGCCAAGGCCGAGCTCGCGGCCTGGGCGCGTGCGCAGTCGCGGCCCTTTGTGTGCGTCGGCGCTGCGGGCGGCAAGCGGCGACCGCAGGCAGTCGAGGTCGAGGACCTCTCGGCGACGACGCACGACCCGCTGCTGTCGAGCCTGCGCCAGCGCCTGCGCAAGTTTCACGCTGCGCCGCGCACCGGGCGCATGGACGTCGCCTGCGTGTTCTCGCGCGAGAACGTTCAGCGGCCCGAAGGCGAAGCCTGCGATGTCGATGGCACGCTCAATTGCAGTGGCTACGGTTCGAGCGTGATGGTCACCGCAGGCTTCGGCATGACGGCCGCGGCCGAGCTGCTGCGGCAGTTCCTGCGCCGATGACTGCGATGTGACGGAATTCTTGTCAGACCTGGATTTTTCAGCCTATAATGTGAGGCTCTGCTGAAGGGCAGCACTGGCAGCTTTTATTGGCCCAACGGCTGGTTTTCAGTTGCCGTACGGGTTGTTAGCTCAGTCGGTAGAGCAGCGGACTTTTAATCCGTTGGTCGCAGGTTCGAATCCTGCACAACCCACCAGGTTTTGCTGGTTGGAATTTCGGGGGCTCTTAGCTCAGTTGGTAGAGCAGCGGACTCTTAATCCGTTGGTCGTAGGTTCGAATCCTACAGGGCCCACCACCGAAACCAGCCGCACCGTCAGTCAGGGGCTCTTAGCTCAGTTGGTAGAGCAGCGGACTCTTAATCCGTTGGTCGTAGGTTCGAATCCTACAGGGCCCACCAGGACAGCAAACGGCTCGATGCGCACGCATCGAGCCGTTTTGCTTTTGCGGCGGCGGGCGGGGCCGCCATCGGCGAAGATGCGCGGCATTGCACCCTCAGGAGTCCGCCATGTTGAACCGCCAGATCCTTCTCGCCTCGCGTCCGCAGGGCGAGCCCACGCTCGACAACTTCAAGCTCGTCGAAGTGCAACTGCCGGAACTCGCCGCCGGCCAGGTGCTGGTGCGCAACGACTGGCTGAGCCTGGACCCGTACATGCGCGGCCGCATGAACGACACCAAGAGCTATGCCGCACCGCAGCCGCTCGATGAAGTGATGATCGGCGGCACGGCCGGCACGGTGATCGAATCGCGGCACCCGGCCTTCGCCGAGGGCGACAGCGTGGTCGGCATGGGCGGCTGGCAGCAGTTCCAGGTCATCGACGGCGGCGCGCCGGGCTTCCTGCGCAAGGTCGACACGCGCATCGTGCCCGCGTCGGCCTATCTCGGCGTGCTCGGCATGCCCGGCGTGACGGCCTGGTACGGACTGAACGAGATCATTGCGCCGAAGGCCGGCGAGACGGTGACCGTCAGCGCGGCCAGCGGTGCCGTTGGCAGCGTCGTCGGCCAGCTCGCCAAGGCCCGTGGCCTGCGCGTCGTCGGCTTTGCCGGTGGCGCCGAGAAATGCCGCTATGTGACGGACGAGCTCGGCTTCGACGCCTGCATCGATTACCGTGAGCATGCCGACCTCAAGAGCCTCTCGGCAGCGCTCAAGGCGGCCTGCCCGGATGGCATCGACGGTCACTTCGAGAACGTCGGCGGCATGATCCTCGACGCCGTGATGCTGCGGGCCAACGCCTTCGCGCGCGTGGCGCTGTGCGGCATGATCGCCGGCTACGACGGCCAGCCCATCCCGATGACGCTGCCGCAGCTGATGCTGACCAACCGAATGAAGCTCCAAGGCTTCATCGTCACCGAGCACATGAACCTGTGGCCGCGCGCGATCGGCGAAATCGCCACGCTGCTCGGCGAAGGCCGCGTGCGTTATCGCGAGTCGGTGGCCGATGGCCTGGAGAACGCGCCCGAGGCCTTCCTGGGCCTGCTCAAGGGTCGCAACTTCGGCAAGCAACTCGTGAGATTGCACCGCCGCTGAAGCCGCATTCGGCGCAGCGACGACGGAATACCGTCGTCGCGAAAGCCCTGTATCCATCGGTGATAACGGGGTATGCGGTCTGCGCAGCCGGTGTTTGCACCGAACGGGCAAACCCTGGCCTGTATCGAACAGAGCTTTGATTACATTTCGGCCACGCCTCGCAGAAGGCTTCTGATGGAGACGAAATGAATCGGCTGTTATCGACGAAGACCCGTGGCCATGGCGGCCTGCTCGTGGTGCTGGCGCTGACCGGCCTGCTCGGCGCCTGCAGCAAGAACGATCAACCCGGCAACGGCGCCGGCGACCGCGCGGTCGACACGCAGTTGCTCAAGAGCATCCAGCAGAAGCTGCTCGATGCCAAGCCGGGCGACGTCGTCGAGATCCCGGCGGGCGTCCATCACTTCGACCGCGGCCTGTCGCTGCGCGCCGACGGCGTCACGATCAAGGGCGCCGGCAAGGACAAGACCATCATCTCCTTCCGCGGCCAGGTCGCCGGTCCCGAAGGGCTCATCGTCTACGGCAACCACTTCACGATCCAGGGCCTGACGATCGAGGACACCAAGGGCGACGCGCTCAAGATCAACAACGGCGAAGACATCGTCGTGCGCGACGTGCGCGTACGCTGGACCGGCGGCCCGAGCACCAGCAACGGCGCCTACGGCATCTACCCGGTCAAGACCAAGAACGTGCTGGTCGAGGACTCCGAGGCCTGGGGCGCGTCCGACGCCGGCATCTACGTCGGCCAGTCCGAGAACGTGGTCGTGCGGCGCTGCCATGCCGAGCAGAACGTCGCCGGCATCGAGATCGAGAACACCGTGCACGCCGACGTCTACGACAACACGGCGACCGGCAATACCGGCGGCATCCTCGTGTTCAACATGCCCAATCTCTCGCAGAAGGGCTGGGGCACGCGCGTCTACAAGAACAAGTCCTTCGCCAACAACCTCGCCAACTTCGGCGCGCGCGGCACGGCGGTGGCCAGCGTACCGGCGGGCTCGGGCATCGTCATCAACTCGAACAGCAAGGTCGAGATCTACGACAACGACGTCTCCGACAACCAGACGGCCAACGTCATCGTGTCGAGCTATTACTCGACCGGCTACGCCACGACCACGGGCGTCGAGCCGGGCTACGACCCGTATCCCAAGGCCATCCTGGTCGTTGACAACCGCTTCAAGGGCGGCGGCGATTCGCCCGACGGCCTGGACCTCAAGACGCTCAAGACCCTGATGTTCGGCTTGAGCGGCCACTTCCCCGACGTGCTCTGGGACGGCTACGCCGACCCCAAGGCCGATGGGCAGGCCGACGACCGCATCTGCGTCAAGGGCGCCAGCGGCGTGCTCAACGCCGATGGGCCGAACAAATACAAGAGCCCCAAGATCGAAACCCAGCTGCACGATTGCACGCTGCCGCGCCTGCCCGCCGTCGAGCTGCAGAGCGCTGCCGCGAGCACCGGGGCCAGCGGCACCTGAACGCTTTCTCGATGGTTTTGTTTTCCCGATTCGGCCGGCGCTCGCGGGCGCCGGCGCTCCTGCTCGCCGCTGCCACGACCTTGCTGCTAGGCCTTGCCGGCTGCCAGCGCCAGCCCGAAGCGGTCCGGTTCATCCAGGACGGCAAGCCCGAGCACCTGAGCGACTGGCACGTGCTGCACAGCGACGGCAAGCAGCTCCAGCTCGCTGCCGGTGTCGTGCCCTACGACCTGAACACGCCGCTGTTCTCGGATTACGCGCACAAGCTGCGCACGATCTGGATGCCGGCCGGAAAGTCCGCCACTTACGACGACAAGAAGACCTTCGACTTCCCCGTCGGCACGGTCATCTCCAAGACTTTCTACTACCCGAAGGGGCAGGGCGGCCACGTGCTGGCCACCAAGTCCGACAGCAGCCACGAGCTCACGGGCGGCCATCTCGACCTGTCGCGCTACCGCCTCGTCGAAACGCGCCTCCTGGTCCGCCGCGAATCGGGCTGGGTCGCGCTGCCCTACGTCTGGAACGCCGACCAGACCGAGGCGGAGCTGGCGCGGACCGGCGACGTCCAGTCCATGGACATCGACGACGAGCACGGCGCGGGCAGTCCGCTGACCTACGTCGTGCCCAACGAGAACCAGTGCGCGAGCTGCCACATGCTCGACGTGAAGTCGCGCAAGCTCTCGCCGATCGGCCCGAAGGCGCGCCACCTCAACCGCGATTTCCGCTACGTTGCGGCTGACGGCGAGCACGACGAGAACCAGCTCGCCCACCTGATCCGCGCCGGCTACCTGAGCGGCGTGCCGGGCCTTGCGAGCCCTGACGCCACGATCTCCCAGGCGGAGCTCGACGCGCTGCCGCGCAACGCCGACTGGAGCGACCCGAAGGCGCCGCTCGATGCGCGCGCCCGCGCCTACCTCGACGTCAACTGCTCGCACTGCCACAGCGCCACCGGCCCGGCCAACACGACGGCGCTCAACCTCGAGCCCTTCCTTGATCCGGGCACGCACCTGGGCCTGTGCAAGCCGCCCGTCGCGGCCGGCAAGGGCACGGGCGATCGCCTCTTCGACATCGTCCCGGGGGCGCCCGACGAATCGATCATGCTGTTCCGCCTGGCCTCCACCGAAGGCGGCGTGATGATGCCCGAGCTCGGCCGCACGACGGTGCACCGCGAGGGCCTGGCCCTGATCCGCCAATGGGTTGCATCCATGTCCGGTGGCTGCGTCGCCGCCCATCCCTGACGCACCGCGAACCCGATTCCCGAATCCAAGCAAAGACCACGGAGAACCGACCATGAAGCAAGGAAAACTGCCCCGCCTGACCCTGCTGGCTCTCGCTGCCGGCGCGGCACTGGCCGCGCGCCCGGCCCTGGCCGACGACGAGGTGCAGAACCTCGGTGTCGTCGAAGTGACGGGCCAGAGCCGCGTCCAGCAATTGCAGGTCGTGCCGATCACGATGAGCGTCGTCGGTGCCGACACCATCAAGTCCAGCGGCGCCACGAACATGGGCGGCCTCGACGGCCTGATCCCGGGCCTCTCGGTCGACTACTCGGAAGCCACGCAGCCCGAATACACGATGCGCGGCATCACCACCGGTGACTTCGGCATCGGCACCGACGCGCCGGTGGGCGTCTACCTCAACGGCGTCTACTCGGGCAAGACCGGCGGCGCGCTGCTGACCTTCAACGACGTCAAGCGCATCGAAGTCCTCAAGGGCCCGCAGGGCACGCTGTTCGGCCGGAACTCGGCCGGCGGCGCGATCTCCGTCATCCAGAACGACCCGACCGACAAGTACGAGGCCAGCGCGCTCGTGCGCGCCGGCAACCTGGGCCAGTACCACGGCGAAGTGCTCTACAACAACGCCATCAACGACAGCACCGACATCCGCTTCACGGCCGTCAAGGAGCACAAGGACGGCTGGATCACCAACACCTACAACGGCTCCAAGTTCGGCGGCGACAACGGCTGGGGCACGCGCCTGTCGCTGCGCTGGCATGGCGAGGACACCAACGCGGTGCTGAGCTGGTCGCACGAGGACATGAGCCAGAACCCGCGCGAAATCATCGCGCTGCCCTCCGACACCAAGCTCGCGACCAATCCCTTCCCGATCGATCCGAACACCTGGATCAACCCGATCAAGAACACCTTCGCCAACGATGGTGCCAACCTGCTCGAGGCGCGCAAGTACGACTCGGTCACGCTCAAGATCACGCACGACCTGCCGTTCGCCACGCTGACGAGCTTGAGCTCCTACAAGAAGTTCCGCGCCCAGAACGTGCAGGACAACGACGGCTCCGACGTGCCGACGAGCTACTTCTCGACGGGCAACTTCGAGACCAGCAAGAACTGGCAGCAGGAGTTCCGCCTCAACGGCAATACCGACTCGCTCGACTGGGTGGTCGGTGTCTCGGGCTACTACGAGGACGCGGCGCAGCAGACCGCGCTGTACTCGAACGCACAGACGCTCGACACCGTCTTCGGCGGCGCCAGCGGCGGCCTGCTCACGCCCTTCGGCGTGACGGAGCAGCTCGCCACCATGTTCGGCATCCCGGGCGTCAATTTCACGAACATGACGTGGACCGAGTCCATGTTCAACACCGGCAAGTACAAGGCGGCCGCCATCTACGGCGACGTGATCTGGAAGCTGGCGCCCGACACCAACCTGACGGTCGGCGTGCGCTTCACCCACGATGCCAAGACCTTCACTTGGTACAACCCGGTGCGCACCGCGCCGGCCATCGATGCAACCGTGGGCGCGCTGGCGACGCCTCAGGCAGCCTTCGGCGGGCTGAACTTCTACCAGCTGGTCAACGCCAATCAAGCGGCCATTGCCGCATCGAAGGGGTTGACCAATCAGCAGCTCCAGGGTGCGCTCGTCGGCGCGGGCCTCTCGCCCAACCTCGGCGACGACCTCTACGCGCTGTCGACGACCAACGTCAACTTCAACAGCCCCGAAGCCACGACCGCCGTGCTGTCGAACAGCGCGTCCTGGAACAACACCAGCCCGCGCTTCGTGCTCGACCACCACCTCGACAAGGACAACATGGTGTTCGCGTCGGTGACGCGCGGCTACCAGGCCGGCGGTTTCAACGCGATCTACAAGCAGGGCGTCAGCACCTTCTCGCCCGAGACGATCACGAGCTACGAGGCCGGCATCAAGGGCGGCGACAAGAGCTCCGGCATTTTCTACACGGCCTCGCTGTTCCACTACGACTTCAACAACCTGCAGTCGATCAGCACGTCGACGAGCTCCTCGGGCGTGCTGACTTACGTGGTCAGCGTGTCCGACCAGAAGGCCAACGGCGCCGACCTCGATGCGCACTGGCAGCTCGACCGCCATTGGGCCTTCAACGCGGCGGCCGAGTACATCGACCAGACCTACAAGTTCTACGACTACCAGGCCACCAGCACGAAGACCTACGTCATGGCCGGCGAGCCCGTCGGCACGCCCAAGCTGAGCGCCACGCTCGGCGTGAACGCGCGCTACGCCTTGTTGGGTGGCACGGCTTCGGGCACGCTCAACTGGGTGTACACGGGCGCGCAGCGCTGCAACGACGAGTCGAGCTACAAGTACGAGTGCGGCACCTACCCGACCCTGCGCGTCGGCGCGCCGGAGACGCGCACGGACCTCAACCTCGGCTGGGAAGCACCGGGCCGCAAGTGGGGCGTCAACCTTGTGGTGACCAATCTGTTCAACAAGCAGTACGTCGGCTATACGAGCTCGATCGGCGAGGCCGTTGGCGCTCCGACCGCCTGGGTGACGCCGCCGCGCTCCATCGCGGTGGAGGTCGGCGCGAAGTTCTGAGCGCTTCGACCCCAAAGAGAAAGGGCGCCCGTGGCGCCCTTTCTGCGTTGATGCTCCGTTACGGTTGCTTGCGGCGGCGCGTAAGCCAGGCCAGGCAAGCGAGGCCTGCAGCGAGGAGCGCCAGACTCTGCGGCTCCGGGACAGCGGAGACGGTCAGCATGATGTTGTCGACGGTCGGGCCTTGATTGCTCGTCGACCCCGTGCCGAAGCTGACGGTCTGAATGCCGCTGGTGGTGGCTGTCCAGTCGAGCGTTGCGTGCGTGACGCCGTTCGCGACCCCGTAGTTCGTGGTCGCGCCACCGAAGCTCACGTCGAGCTGTGCGCCGGGAGGGTTTTTGAAGTAGTCCCATGCCAGCGTGTAGGTCGTGCCGGCGACCGCATTGAAGGTCTGCGAGATGTAGCCGGGGCCGGGCGTGCCGGCGAGGTCCACGCTGACGTCGGTGATCGCGCCATACGCATTGCGGATCAGGTCGACCGATGAACCGGTGACGCTCCACGCGCCCAGCGAACTTCCGGCCTGGATCGTGGTGTAGCCGCCATTCGCCACTTGCGAGGCGAAGGCCTCGAAGTCGCCGTCGGCGAGCAGGCTGGTTTGGGCGTGGACTTGAGTGGCACTCATCAGCGCGACGGCGGCGCCGGCGAGGAGGCTGAGTTTGCGGATGTGCATGGGGTACTCCAGGAAATTTGCGGGACGCCGTATGGTCGCCAGTCATCGCCGTGATGCGAAGACTGAGAACCAGGGACACATCCCCCGCAATCGCCGGGTTGTCAAGCAGATTTGTCGGATAGTCCCAGGAGTCGGCGCTGTGGCAGACTGCCGCCCTCCGTTCCCTGATTCCAGACGTTTTGGACAAGATCCTGCTGCAAATCGCGGCCGAGCTGAAAGTGCGCCCGGCCCAAGTCCAGACTGCCGTCGAACTGCTCGATGGCGGCGCCACGGTTCCCTTCATCGCCCGCTACCGCAAGGAAGCCACCGACGGTCTCGACGACGTGCAGCTGCGCGAGCTCGAGGCGCGCCTGTCCTATCTGCGCGAGCTCGAAGGCCGCCGCGCGGCCGTGCTCAAGAGCATCGAGGAGCAGGGCAAGCTCACGCCCGAGCTGCAGGCTGCCCTCCTGGCCGCGCCGACCAAGCAGGAGCTCGAAGACCTCTACCTGCCCTACAAGCCCAAGCGCCGGACCAAGGGCATGATCGCCCGCGAGGCGGGCCTGGAGCCGCTGGCCGACAAGCTCTTCGCCGACCCGACGCTGGACCCGCAGGCCGAGGCCGCTGCGTTCATCAATGCCGACGCGGGCTTTGCCGACGCCTTTGCAGTGCTCGACGGTGTGCGTGACCTGCTCTCCGAGCGCTGGGCCGAAGATGCCGCGCTGATCAGAACCTTGCGCGAATGGCTGTGGGAGACGGGCCTGTTCGTCTCCAAGCTCGCCGCCGGCAAGGACGAGAACGATGCCGAGACGGCCAAGTTCCGCGATTATTTCGACTACGCCGAGCCGATCGCACGCGTGCCCTCGCACCGCGCGCTGGCCGTGTTCCGCGGCCGTGCGCTCGAGCTACTCGATGCGCGCCTCGCGCTCGACGAAGAACCGCAGCCTGGCGTCCCGAGCCTGGCAGAAGGCCGCATCGCCCATCACCTCGGCTGGCGCCACGAGAAGCGCGCCGGCGACGAACTGATGCGCAAGACGGTGGCCTGGACCTGGAAGGTCAAGCTCTCGCTGAGCCTGGAACGCGAGCTGTTCGCGCGCCTGCGCGAGGGCGCCGAAGGCGTGGCCATCAAGGTCTTTGCCGAGAACCTGCGCGACCTGCTGCTCGCCGCCCCCGCCGGCAAGCGCGTCGTCATGGGCCTGGACCCTGGCATCCGCACCGGCGTCAAGGTGGCGGTCGTGGCCGACACCGGGCGCGTGCTGGCCACGAGCACGGTCTTCCCGCACGAGCCGCGGCGCGACTGGGATGGCTCGCTGCGTGAGCTCGCCAGCCTGTGCGCCAGGCATGGCGTCAACCTCATCGCCATCGGCAACGGCACGGCCAGCCGCGAGACCGACAAGCTCGCCGGCGAGCTGATCAAGCTGCTTCATTCGGACGATCGGGCCGATATCCAGCGCGTCGTCGTCAGCGAGGCCGGCGCCTCGGTCTACTCGGCGTCCGAGTTCGCGAGCAAGGAGCTTCCCGAGCTCGATGTCTCGCTGCGCGGCGCGGTGTCGATCGCGCGGCGCCTGCAGGACCCGCTGGCCGAGCTCGTGAAGATCGAGCCCAAGAGCATCGGCGTCGGCCAGTACCAGCACGATGTCAACCAGGCCGAGCTGGCGCGCATGCTCGACGCCGTCGTCGAGGACTGCGTGAACAAGGTCGGCGTGGACCTCAACACCGCGTCGAGCGCCTTGCTGGCGCGCGTGGCCGGCCTCTCCGGCAGCGTGGCCAACGCGATCGTGCGCTGGCGCGACGCCAACGGCCGCTTCGCCAATCGCCGCCAGTTGCTCGACGTCACCGGCCTCGGCCCCAAGACCTTCGAGCAGGCGGCCGGCTTCCTGCGCGTGCCGGGCGGCGACAACCCGCTGGACGTCTCCAGCGTCCACCCCGAAACCTATCCCGTCGTCGAGCGCATCCTCGGCTCGCTCCAGCGCCCGATCGCCGAGGTGATGGGCAAGAGCGACGTGATCCGCAGCCTGCGGCCCGAGGCCTTTGCCGACGAGCGCTTCGGCGCCATCACCGTCAAGGACATCCTGTCCGAGCTCGAGAAGCCCGGCCGCGATCCGCGCCCGGACTTCAAGGTGGCGCGCTTCAACGACGGCGTCGAGGACCTCAAGGACCTCAAGGAAGGCATGCTGCTCGAAGGCACGGTCAGCAACGTCGCGCAGTTCGGCGCCTTCGTCGACCTCGGCGTCCATCAGGACGGCCTGGTCCACGTGAGCCAGCTCTCGAACAAGTTCGTGACCGACGCGCGCGAGGTCGTGAAGACCGGCGACATCGTCAAGGTCCGCGTGCTCGAGGTCGACCTCGCGCGCAAGCGCATCTCGCTGACGATGAAGCTCGACGCCGCGCCGCAGGCGCGCAAGAGCGGCGGCGACAACGCCTTCCGCCCGGCCGCGCGCAACGAGCGCCATCGCGCGCCCGAGCCCGCCGCCGGCGGCGCGATGGCAGCCGCCTTCGCCAAGCTCAAACGTTGAGGCCTGGCCAGGGGAGGGCCGAGCCCGCCCCTGTGCTTTCACGGATGAGTTCAGGGCGTGGCTCATCTACGCTTGGCCTTCAAGTCAGAACACCGCATTGGAGACCCGCCCATGACACGCCGCCGCACCCTCGCGCTCAGCTTCGCACTCGCCCTGACGTCTGCCTTGTGGGGCCCGGCCGCGCAGGCCGGCGATGCCTGGCCGAGCAAGCCGATCCGCTTCGTCGTGCCCTTCGGCCCGGGTGGCGCCAACGACATCGTCGCGCGCGCCGTCGCCGACGCCACCTCCAAGGTGCTGGGCGAGACCATCATTGTCGACAACCGGCCCGGCGCCGGCTCCGACATCGGCAACTCCTACGTCGCCCACGCCGCACCGGACGGCTACACCTTCCTGACGCCGGCCGCGGGCGTGATCACGAACTTCATGATCCGCGCCCACATGAACTACAAGGAGGACGACCTCGTCCCGGTGGTGATGATGGCGGTGAGTCCGTCGGTCATCATCGTGCCGGCCGATTCGCCGATCCACGACCTCAAGGGCCTGGTCGCCGCGTCCAAGCAGGGCCAGGGGCTGAACTTCTCGACCGCCGGGACCGGCAGCACGCCACACTTCGTGGCGGAGATGCTGCGGGCGAACTCCGGTGCGCGCCTGCAGATCATTCCCTACCGCAGCGGCGGCGACAGCGTCGCGGCCGTCGTGGGCAAGCAGATCGATGCCACGTCCGAAGGCAGCCCTGTCGTGCTCGGGCAGATCAAGGGCGGCCGCCTGCGCGCCATCGCGTCGACGTGGAACAAGCGCATCGCTGCCTTGCCCGACCTGCCGACCGCGCAGGAGCAGGGCTTCCCGGAAATCTTCATCGGCCACTGGACCGGTGTGTTCGCGCCCAAGGGCACGCCCGAAGCCATCCTCGACAAGCTCAACGCCGCCGTGAACACGGCGCTCAAGAGCCCGGAGCTGCGCGCCAAGCTCAGTGCCCTGGCGATCGAGCCCACCGGCGGCACGCGCGAGGACTTCCGCAAGTTCCTGGCCGGCGAGAAGGCCCGGCTGGGTCCCATCGCCAAGGGCGCCCAGATGCGCGAGGAAAACTAAAGGCGCGGAACCGGCGCCGGCTCAGGTGCCGGCGCAATGCGCCACGAAGCGCTGCAGGCTGGCCGATGGCTGCCGGCGCCGGTGGTGGACCATGAACAGCGGCCGCAACAGCCGCGGCAGCGTGGTTTGCAGGCGCACGAGCCGGCCGCTGGCGAGCCAGTCCTCGACGGTCGCCACCGACAGGCAACTCAAGCCGAGTCCGTTGGCGCAGGCGAGCTTGATGGCCTCCGTGTCGCCGAAGCGCATGCCTTCGTGCAAGTGCTTGAGATGCGGCAGCAGCGCCTGCTCGACGGCCTCGCGCGTGCCCGAGCCCGGCTCGCGCAGCAGCCAGGTGGCGGCGCGCAGTTCGGCCACGCCGATGCGCGCAGTGCTGCGACCGGCCAGCATCGGCAAGCCGGGCGCAGCGACGACGACGAGCTCGTCCTCGCGCCATGGGCTCGCTTCGACCTCCGGATCATGGCAAGGCCCCTCGATGAAGCCAAGGTCGACTTCCAGCCGCGCCACGGCGCCCACGATGTCGGCCGTGTTGGCCACACGCACCTCGGCACGCATGCCGGGCTCGGCGTCGAGATAGCTCTTGATCAGCGTCGGCAGCAGGTAGTTGCCGATCGTCGTGCTCGCGCCGACGCGGATCGGCGCCGCCAGCGTACCGCCGGTGAATTCGCGCTCCAGCGCCTGCGCGCCACCGAGCACGGCGCGCGCCTGCGGCAGCATCGCCCGGCCCAGGGCGTTGAGGACGAGACGCGTGCCGATGCGGTCGAACAGGCGCACGTCGAGCGCGCGCTCGAGTTCGAGCAGGGCGGCGCTCGTGGCCGACTGCGACAGCGCAATCGCGCCGGCGGCCGCGGTCGTGCCGCCGTGCTCGGCCACGGCAATGAACACTTCCAACTGGCGCAAGGTGAGTTTCATCGTCGGCAATCTACCCAAATTTCAGGTTGATACTAGCAAAACAATTTGCTTTTCAGGTTGATCGCCAAAGTCCAAAGTTGCGGGCATAAGCAAATTACGGAGGCTGATGATGAACAGCACCGCCCGCACCGAGTCCTTTTCTGCCCACCGCGCCAACAACAATGCCGCCGCCATGGCGCGCGTCGATGCCTGGCTGCGCGACAACCTTCCCGGCCTGGCCCTGGCCGGCGCCGTCGCCGCTGCAAGCACGCAGGCCGCCAGGCTGGCCTGGTTCGCCGCCCACGGCATCAGCTCGCTGACGCTGGCCATCGTGCTGGGCATGCTGGCCTCGGGCCTGCACGCCGCACTGCCGGCGACGCGACCCGGCGTCGGCTTCGCCAAGGCGCGGCTGCTGCGGCTGGGCATTGTTCTTTACGGCCTGCGCCTGACTTTCCAGGACATCGGCCAGGTCGGCGTTGCCGGCGTGCTGATCGACGCGGCGGTGCTCAGCTCGACCTTCCTGCTGGCGACCCTCCTGGGCACGCGCTTCTTCGGCATGGACCGCACGACGGCCATGCTGATCGGTGCCGGCAGCTCGATCTGCGGTGCAGCGGCCGTGCTGGCGACGGAGCCCGTCGTGCGCGGCAAGGCCGAGCAGGTGGCGGTGGCCATCGCGACGGTCGTCGTGTTCGGCACGGCGGCGATCTTCGTCTATCCGCTCATCTATCAACTGGCTTCGGCGCACTTCGACGTCGGCCTGCGAGCCTTCGGCGTCTACACGGGCTCGACCGTGCATGAGGTGGCGCAGGTCGTCGCGGCGGGGCAGAACATCAGCCAGGCCACGGCCGACACGGCCGTGATCGCCAAGATGGTCCGCGTGATGATGCTCGCGCCCTTCCTGCTCGCGCTCTCGCTGTACCTGGCGCGGCGTGCGCCGGCCGAGTCGAAGGTGCCGGGCCAGCGCGCACCGATCACGATCCCCTGGTTCGCGCTCGGCTTCGTGCTGATGGCCGGCGTCAATTCGCTCCACGTGTTGCCGGCGGCGGCCGTGCACACGGCCATCGACGCCGACACCACCGTTCTGACCATGGCCATGGCCGCACTGGGCCTGACGACGCATCCTGGCGCGATCCGCGCCGCCGGCCTGAAGCCCTTGGCGCTCGCGGGCGTGCTGTTCGCCTGGCTGATCGGCGGCGGTGCCCTGATCAACGTGGCGGCGCACGCGCTGCTCGGCTGAACGAGCCCGCGCGGCCATGCCTGAAGGTGATGCCGGGCGCCTGCAATGGCATGGCGCCCGCGCTGTGGCAAAGGCGTCTTCGGCGTTAAGGTCACGGGCCATGAAGACCCTGCTGCCTGCCGTCCTCCTTCCGCTGCTGCTCTCGGCCTGTGCTGCGCCAATGCTGGGCGAGCCCGGCGCGAGCCACGCCTACGCTTCGGTCAACGAGGACAGCCGCGTGCAGTTCCTGGTGCTGCACTACACCGAGGAGAGCTGGCAGACCTCGCTGGACATCCTCACGAATGGCCGCAACAGCGGCGGCCAGGCCAGCGCGCACTACCTGGTGCGCGACGAGCCGGTCGGCATCTACCAGCTCGTCGACGAGAACCGTCGCGCCTGGCATGCCGGCGCGAGCTACTGGCAGGGCACGAGCAACCTCAACCCGGCGTCGATCGGCATCGAGATCGTCAACCCCGGCGACAAGAACCTCGCCACCGGCGAGCGCAACGGCCAGTACGCTGCGTTCCCGCCGGCGCAGATCGACGCGGTGATCCGGCTCGTACGCGACATCGTCGCGCGCCACCACATCCAGCCCGACCGCATCGTGGGCCACGCGGACGTTCTGCCTGACGACCGCCGCGACCCGGGCCCAGCGTTCCCGTGGCACCGCCTCTACGAGGCCGGCTTGATTCCCTGGCCCGACGCGACTCAGGTCGCCGTGCGGCAGCGCGCCTTCGGAACGGCCTTGCCGAGCATCGCCTGGGCGCAGGAGCGGCTTGCGCGCTTTGGCTACCGCATGCCCGAGCCCGTCTCGGGCGTGCTCGACGAACACACCCGTCGTGTCATCTCGGCCTTCCAGATGAGGTATCGCAACACCCGTTTCGACGGCGAGCTCGACGCCGAAACGGCCGCGCTCATCGAGGTGGCGACGACGCCGGGCGGGATGCGGATGGCGGTGCCGGCGTCGCAGTGACCGCGCCGGGCGCCGAGGCCGCCGGGTCCAGCGAATCGAGCGGCGTGGCAGTCAGGTCGACAGCGGCTTCGTCGACGTGCGGCGGCGCACCCAGCTCCCGTCCGCTCCAGGGCGAGCACCAGAACAGGAAGGCCGCCGCATTGAGCACCGCGGCGGCCCAGAACATCGCCAGGAAAGCGGGCTTGGCCGTCTTGTGCCGCAGCGCCTGCTGGGCCAGCAGCGCGCCGGGCCAGCCGCAGATGAGGGCGAGCAGCTGCAGCGCCATTTCCGAGATCCGCGAGGCGCCGGTCTTGGCGGCGACCTTGTCGACGGCGTAGACGATGAAGGCCAGCCCGCTGGCGCCGGCATAGACGATCAAGCCCCAGTCGGGCGCGTTCCAGAGCCGGTCGGCGCCCCAATAGAGCGCGGCGAACACGGGGATGGCGATCAGGCCGTACGGGCTGCCGAGTGCCGTCGGCGGCCGGTGGTGGGCCCGGTGTGGATCACGCGCGTCTCTTCGGTTTCTCGGCGCCATTGGCATGCGGGCCTCGTTAGCTCAGCGTCATTGAAATCACGAAACTCACCCCGCCCGCCTCGTTGACGGCGGCGATGCGGCCGTCCATTTTGGCCAGATAGCTGCGCGCCACAAAGAGGCCTTGCCCGCGGCGCTCGCCATTCGGCGCGGCGTTCGCCTCGGCAGGTGCCGCGGCGTCACTGACGCCATAGTCGAAGATGCGCTCGAGCATGTCTGCCGGGATGGTCGGCCCGAGGTTGTGAATACGCAACTCCGCACCGTTGGCGTCGGCCGCCAGCCTCAGGGTGATGGCGCTGCCCGGCGCGCGATGTCGGTCGGCGTTGCGCAGCACGTGGGTGACGACGTCCTCGAGCGAGTATTCGTCGGCGCTGACGAAGATCGGGCCACCGTCCCAGGGCTCCAGCACGACGCCCGCGATGCCGGCGTAGGCGGCGTTGTCGGCCAACTGGCGCGCGAAGGCGGCGAGGTCCAGCCGCGTCGCGGCGATCTGCGCCGAGGCCAGCGCCTCGCTGGGGCTTGCCGTGCCGTAGAGCACGCGCACGGCTTGCTGCATGCGCAGCAGGTAGCGGCGGCTGGCCGCGTCTTCGTCGGGGTGCAGGGCCAGCAGCGCCTGCAGCGGCGACATGATCTCGTGGCCCACCGCATGCCACATGTCGCGCTCGTGCTCGGCGCGCAGCTGCTCGCGGCGCAGCGCGAGCTTGGCGCGCGCGAGCAGGTCGGCCAGCGTGCCCGCGAGGATGCCGAGCTCGTCGCTGCCGCGCAGGTCGGTGACGTCGAGTTCGCCGATGCGGTCGTCGATGCGCGCCGGCTGCATGTTGTAGGAGACCGCCGCGGCGCGGCGCGTCAGCCGCGCGATGCGCCGCATCAGGCCCATCGCGATGACGAGCCAGGCCAGGAAGATCGCCACGAGCATGCCGCCGACGAGCCAGCTCACGCGCGCGGCGCCCGCGCTCAGCGTCTGGTCGACGCCGCGCAGCTCACCCGTCATGGTGAGCTCGAAGCGGCCCAACGGCGTGTCGACGCTGTCGTGGGCACGCAGCTGCGGCACCTCCGTCTTGAGCGGCAGCACGCGGATCAGCCGCGTCAGCCAGGGCGAGGGCAGGCCCTCGGGCTCGGCCTGGCCGCGCAGCGTCGTGACGAGGCGGCCGTCGCGCTCGATGCGCAGCATCTCGCCGCTTTGCAGGTCCGAGGCCAGCCCGGCCAGCGTGATCGGCGATTGCGGCGCCTGTGCGCTGCTGTCGAACAGCGTGCGGCCCTGCGCGTCGACGAGCGTGATGCGCAGCGCCATCTGCGCGAGATCTGGTGGTGGCCAGGCCACGTGGGTATGGCTCATCAGCGCGTCGCGCAGCGCGGCAACGGGCAGGCGCAGCGAGAAGAGCGTGCGGCGCGGGCAGCCGGCCTCGTCGGCGGCGGCCTGCGTCAGGCAGGGCCCTTCGCGCCAGAGCCAGCCGCGGAAGTCGCGGTCCGGCCGGGCGCGGCGCGGCAGCGTATCGCCGCTCGTGCCTTCGAAGCCGGTGAGCCGGCCGCGCTGCGCGAAGCCGTCGGCGTCGATGGCCTCGAAGGGCGCGACCCAGTCCTGCGCCTGGCCTCGATAGGCCAGATGCACATGCGCGCGGTCGACGCCGGCCAGCTCCAGCCCGCCGCGCGAGCGGGCGACGAGCGGGCCGCTGTTGATCGAGCCGACTGCATAGACGAAGCCGCCCGCATAAGCGTTGCTGCCCACGGCCAGGCACAGGCTCGCGCCGTTGGCGTAGTGCAGGGCGCAGCCCGACATCTCGACGGCGCTGCTGACCTTCTGCGGGTCATCGAAGTCGATGGCCGAGAAGGGCAGCAGCAGCGGTGTCGCCTCGCGCGATTCGCTCTGGTCGGGGTTGAGCAGCGCGAGCTGGCCCGTCGGGTGGCGCAGCCGCGCGGCCAGCGTATCGAGCGAACGCGCGAAGCCTTCGGCGTAGCGCTGGTAGGCGCGCTCCTTCTCCTCGCGCAGCAGCGTGACGGCCAGCGCCAGCGTGGCCAGGGCGAGCAGCAGGAACACGCCGTGGAAGACGAGGCGGCTGCGCCAGGCCGCGAGCCCGAGCCGTGGCGCCGACAGCTCGAAGCGCGGGACGCGCAGGCGCGGCAGCCTCACTGCGCGGTCCAGCGGAAGCCGCGCATGGGCACGTTCTCGATGCCGTCGAAGCCGGGGTCGGCGTCGCGAAAGGCCTCGCGGATCGTCGCCACGTGCTTGCGCACGTTGTCGCGGCTGCGGCCGCTCTTGACCACGTCGAAGAGCTCTTCGTAGCTGACGACCTCGCCGCGCCGCTGGTAGAGCGTGGCGAGGATGCGCTGCGCCGTCAGCGGCAGGTTGACGCGCTGACCGCGCCAGACGGCCGAGCGCTGCCACAGCGGGTCGAGCTGCAGTTCCTGCGCGGGCGTCGGTGCAGCGGCCTCGCCGCGGCGCGAGCGGGCGGCGCGCAGCATGTCCAGGAAGGTCTCGATGAACTCGGCTTCGTCGAAGGTCGTCTTCTGCAGGTAATCCCAGGCGTCGAGCGCCTTCATGATGCTGCGGTAGATGGCCGCCGGCATGGCCGAGACGACGAGCACCGGCGTGCCCTGGCGGCGCTTGTTGATCGCGTTGATCAGCGCCACGCCGGCATGGCGCTCTCGACCCAGCTCGATGTCGAGCAGCACGAGGTCGTAGGCGGTGGCTTCGAGCGCGGCCTCGGCGGCGTCGCGGTCGAACCATTGGTCGACCTGCGCTTCGGGCTTGGCGGCGCGGATCCAGCCCGCCAGCTGGTCGCTCGTCGGGCGGTCGTCTTCGATCAGGGCGATGCGGGTCATGGCGGCGATTATGGAAGTGGCTTCAGGGCCCGCCGCGGAAGATTTCTTCCGCGCGCCGGAGCAAAGCCGCATGGCGCCGGCATTGAGGCTTCCCGGGGGTGGGCGGAATCATGCATTCACCCCAACCCGAGGCGCCCAAGGAGGCCCGAAATGCAGATCCCGCAAATCATCAAGAACATCCCCGGCCGGCTGCGTGAACTCATGAGCGCCGCGCGCCCCGCCAGTGCCGCCGTGCAATGCGGCCTGCCGCGGGCGCTGGCGCGGATCGGCGTGGTGGCGCTGGCCTGCGGCGCCGTGTATGGTGTGGTCCAGCACCCGCCGTTCTATACGGTGCACAGCGGCGAGGTGGCCGTGCGCACCAATCTCTTCACCGGCAGCGCGACGAGCACCACCGAAGGCCGCATCCTGATGCTGCCCGGCGTGCACGAAGTGCGCGCGCTGCCCTCGCGTGACCAGGTCTATCACGCCAGCAAGATGGCCAGCGCCGACGGCGCCGGCGCGCTGCAGTCGCTCGAAGGCCTGTCGCTGGGCATGGACCTGACGCTGGCCTGGCGCGTCGACCAGAAGCAGCTGCCCGGCCTGGCCGCGCGCCTGCCCGAGAACATCGAGCGCGACCTGATCGACCCGGCCCTGCAGGCCAGCGTCTACCCGGTCGTTTCGCAGCACAGCGTGCGCGAGATCTTCTCGACCCAGCGCGCCGAGATCGAGCTCGCCATCGCCGGCGCCCTGCGCGCCAAGCTCGCCGCGCAGGGCATCGAGCTGCGCAGCGTGCAGATCGGCCACGTTGACCTGCCGACGAACTACCGCGCTGGCATGGAAGGCCTGCTCGCCGAAGGGCTGGCGGCCGACAAGATGCAATACACGCTGGAGCTCAAGGCCAAGCAGGTCAAGCAGACCGAGCTCGAGGCCCAGGCCGACAAGTCGCGTCGCGAGATCGCCGCGGAAGCCGCCGAGCGCGAGCAGGTCATCGCCGCACGCGCCCAGGAAGAGGCCATGGCGCACATCCTGCCGCTCAAGCAAAAGCAGATCGAGCAGCGCGCGCTCGAGGCCGAGGCCGCCAACGCGCAGCGCGTCAAGCTCGCCGAGGGCAATGCGAAGGCGCGCCAGATCGAGGTCGAGGCCGAGGCCAAGGCGCGCGAGAAGCTCGCCGACGCCGAGGCCTACCGGCTCACCGAGATCAGCAAGGTCGACGCCGAGCGCATGGCACGCGAAGGCGCGCTGCTGACGAAGCATCCGCTGCTGGTCCAGAAGACGCTGGCCGACAAGCTCTCGGACAAGGTGCAGGTCATCATCGCGCCGCCTTCGGCCAGCGGCGCCTTCATCGGCTCCGGCCTGCTCGGCACGACCCAGGCCGCAGCGCCGCAAGCCGCGCCGGCCGGCGAGCAAACGGGCGAACAAGCCCAGGCCCAGGAGTGAAGCCATGAAGCGCATCCATCGTCATCTGCCCGCGCTCGTGATGAGCCTTGCGCTGTGCGCGGTCGCCGTGCAGGCCTTCGCCGCCGAGGAGGCGCCCAAGCCCATCGTGCTCGTACTCCAGGACGGCGCCAGCCTGCGCGCCGCGGCCCGCGACTCCAGCCCGCAGCAGGCGCCGCTGCTGCGCGGAGAGGCGCTCGAGGTGCGGGCCGAGCGGCTCGACTGGTTGCAGGTCTGGGACTACGGCCGCGAACGCGGCGGCTACGTGCGCCGCGGCCAGACCCTGGCGCTGGCCAGCGACACGGCCACGCTGCTGGCGCAATTGCGCGTGACGCTGCCGCAGGACGGCAGCGAAGGCCTCGGCCTGGCGCTGGCCGCCGCCTACATCCAGGCGGCGAGCAAGGCCGAGCTGGCCGGGCCCGGCGGCGCGGAGGTGCTCGCCGACCTCGGCCAGCTCGGCGATCGCATCGCCGCCAATACGGGCCGGCAGCGCGCCGGCCTGCTCGACGTGGCGGCGCGCTACGGCCTCAAGTTCGAGGACTTCGAGCAGCCGGACGGCAGCGTGCGCACCTGCTACGGCGGCGATGCGTGGCGCCGCGTACTCAGCCTGCCGGCCGCGGCCGACGCCAAGGCGCGCGCGGCCCTGGCGATCACGCGGGCCGAATGCCGTGCCACCACGCTGACGCCGAGCCTGCTCCAGGCCAGCGACGACTGGCGCGCCGAGGTGCTGACGCACGCGCCGCTCGACGATGTGCCCGCTTATCTGAAGAACCGCCTGCTGCTGCGCCGCGCTGCCGTTGCCGCGAGCCGTGCCTTCGAACGGCGCGATGCCGCGATCGCGCGCCAGGCCCTGGCCGACTTCGCGCTGGTCGAGCCGACCGAGCTGCCCGAGGACGACCAGGCCGACGCCAACGATGCCGCCATGCGCGTGAACGCGATGCGCTGGCTCGCGCTCGATCAGCCGGCCGAGCGCGTGTTCGCCCAGGGCCTGAAGCTCGCGCTCAAGAATGGCGCGGGGCCCGGCGAACATTGCCTCGTGCTGAGCAACGCCAAGGGCGATTCGCTCGTCGCGCGCTGCGGCATCAGCCCGGTGATGCTGGCCTCGGCGACGATGAATCGTGAAGGCAATGCCATTGCCGTGGCGGCGCAGCCGCTCGACGGCTGGCGCGAGCTCTGGATACTGCGTGCCGGGCAGGGCGGCTGGACGCTCGACGTGCTGCCGCCGGCCGTCGCGGCGCCGGGCCTGGGCTATGCGGAGTTCGCCGGCTGGGTGCCGGGCGGCAAGCAGGTGCTCATCGTGAGCGAATCGCGCGCCGAGGGCCGCTACACCAGCCGCCGCTTCCAGCAGCTCGACCTGGCAAGCTTGTCGACGCAGCATCAGGCCGGCGACGCCAAGGCGCTCGGGGTGTTCCAGCGCTGGGCCGATCCGGCGTGGACCGGCGCCTCGCTGGCACTGCGTTGAGTCCGTGCGAGCCGGCGCCGCTCAGTGCGCCGGCGTGAGCTTTTGCAGCTTGCCTTGCAGTTCGGTGGCCCGCGCATTGCCCGGCGCCAGTCCCAGCGCCGCGGTGATGGCCGTGCGGGCCTCCTCGGCCAGCGGTGCGTCCCAGCCGATCTTCTCCAGGCTCACGATCGCGACATAAGCGAGGTTGAGCAGGGCGCGGACGTTCTGCGGCATCAGGCCGCGCGCGTGGCGCATGCTTTCGAGCGCTTCGGGCAGCTTGCCCTTGCCGAGCAATTGCACGCCCTCGCTCATGGCCTCGGCGGCCTGCTTGCGCGACGCCGAGAGCAGCTCGCGGCCCGCGTCGCCCATGCCGCCGGCCTCGAAGACGCGCTGGGCACGTTCGGCAAGCGTCTGGTCCTCGTGGTTGTTGCGCGCGACGAACTGCAACAGGTCGGCCGCGATGTTCTGGCGGCCGCATTGCATCAGCGTCTCGGCAACCTGCAGGGCCGCGTCGGTGGGTACCGCGTCGGAGGCGCCGATGGTGAGTTCGAGAAGCTGCTGCTGTGCGGCCTGCACGGCGGCTTCGTCGCCGGCCTTGACGTGGGCACGCAGCGCTTCGGACTTGGCGAGCAGGCGCGACTGCGGATCGGCGAAGTCGCGTTCGACACCGGCCAGCGTCTCCAGCGCCGCTTGTGGCTCGCCGGTTTCGGACTGCACGCGCGCCAGGCCCAGCATGGCCGTGGGAGTGCGCAGGGCGCTGTGCTCGCTCAGCTTGATCGAGCGCTGGAAGGACTGCGCCGCCAGCTCCATGTCGCCGCTGCGCGCGGCCACGCTGCCCAGCGCCGTCTGGCGCGCGGACGAGTTCGGCGAAATGCGCGTGGCGCGCTGCAGGACTTCGAGCTGCTGGGCCGTGTCGCCCTTGCGTTCGAGCAGGCGCGCCAGGCCGTCGTAGGCCTCGAGGTATTGCGGATGGGCGCTGACGATTTCTTCGAGCAGCGTGCGCGCGCCGTCGTCATCTCCCTGCTGGGTCTTGATGCGCGCGATGCCGAGCTTGGCCCAGGCGACGTCGGCCCGGTCGAGCACGTCGTGGTAGGTGCTGGAAGCGCGCTCGAGGTCGCCGTTGAGCTCGTAGGCCTGGGCCTGCAGGCGCAGCAGGTCGGCGAGGTGCTTGCCTTCCTGCTTGCGCTGGTTGCACAGGTGCAGGGCGCGGGCGTAATCCTTGGCCTGCATCGCCGCGACGATCTCGGCCAGCGCGGCCTTGCGCGCGAGCAGGCGCTGCAGGCGGGTCTGCAGCGTGCCTTCGGTGATGGGCTTGAGCAGGTAGTCGTCGGGCGCGTGCTCGGCGGCGACGAAGATCATGTCGGAGTTCTTCTCGGCCGTGATCATGATCCACACCGTCGTCGGCGAGATCCACTGCTTGAAGCGCGATTCCTCGAGCAGCATCTGGCCGTTCTTGCCGACGCCGAGGTTGTAGTCGCACAGCACGACGTCGTAGCGCTCGCGCGAAAGCAGTTTGGTCGCCTCGTCGCCCGAAGCGGCGGTGTCGACGCGCTCGGCGCCGCAGCGGCGCAGCAGGCCGCGGATGACGCTGCGCATGGTCTCGAAGTCCTCCACCAGGAGGAACTTGCGCGTGCTGAAGATGTCCGTCATGGCGTGTCTCAGGGCAGGACGAGGACGAAGCGTCCGCCGCCGCCAGGCAGGTTCTCGATGCGCGTCTGGCCGCTGCGGGCCTTGTGCCGGTGCAGCGCCGCCACCTGGCGCGCGAAGTACAGGCCCAGGCCCGTGCTGCCGGTCTGGGTGTCGATGCCCGGCTGTGGGTAGTCCTGGGCCAGCATGAAGCCGGGGAAGCCGGCGCCGTCGTCGTCGACGTGGATGTTCAGCCCTTCGGGCGTGACCATGGCGCCGAGCGAGACACGGGTGCGTGTGTAGCGCAGCGCATTGAACACCGCCTGGGTCAGCACGCTGAGCACGAGTTCGCGGTCGCAGTACCAGCCCGGCGCATCCGCGGCGATGTCGGCATGGAGTTCGATGTTGCGGATGCGCGCGAGCGGCTGCACGCGGGCGAGCACCTCGGCGGCGATCTCGGCGCAGTCGATGTCTTCGGGGTTGAAGGGGTAGAGGCCGCGCTCGATCTTGTAGATCGCCATCAGCTGGACGAGGTTGCCGTTGACGCGCTGCGTTTCGTGCAGGGTCTGCTGGAGCAGCGGCGCATCGACGGCGTTGGCGCTCTGGTGCGCGAGCAGGTCTTCCAGATAGGCGGTGATCACCCCGACCGAATTCTTCATGTCGTGGACCGCCGCGCCGACGAAAGTGGAGAAATCCATTCACCCTCCCATGCCCGCAAGTTATGCGGATGCCCCCCCGGGCCGCAACATTGTCACTGCGTCAAGCGGCTTGCAATAGGAGTTCGCCGGCAAAAATGCGCGCGAAGTGCTGCAAAGCGCTACGCCGGTGACTTTCGACCGCTGTCACGCGGCTCCGGCATGATGCGCGACCTTGTCGCTCGACCCGATGCCGTCCCACATGGAATTCAAGTTCGCCCCCGTGGCCGGCGCTGTTGCCGTGCTGCTCACCCTGTCCGCCGTGCCGGCGCTGGCCCAGGATGGCCCGCCCACGACCGGCAACACCCAGGCGCCCGCCAAGCTCGACCGCGTCGAAGTCTCGGCCCGGCCGCAGAGCGACGCCGACATGCGCCGGCGCTCGCGCGTGGCCAAGCAGCTCTACGGCCGCGAGGAACTCGACAAGTACGGCGACACCAACGTGGCCGACGTGCTCAAGCGCCTGCCCGGCATCACCATGCGCGGCAGCACGCCGGTCATGCGCGGCCTGGGCTCGGGCTACACGCTCATCCTGATCAACGGCGACCCGGCGCCGCCGGGCTTCGACCTGAGCCAGCTCGACCCGGCGCAGGTCGAGCGCATCGAGGTCGCCAAGGCGCCGACCGCCGACCAGAGCGCCCAGGCGGTGGCCGGCACCATCAACATCATCCTCAGGGATCCGCCCAAGCGCACCCAGCGCGACCTGCGCGTGGGCATCGGCTACAGCGCCGTGCACCCGAGCGCCTCGGGCACCTTCACCTATGGTTCGAGCCAGGGCGGCTTGTCTTACTCGCTGCCGCTTTCGGCGTTTGCGTGGCGCGGCCAGAACGTCAGCGACACGACACGCTATTCGCCCGGCACGGACTACCAGCCTTCGCTGGTCACCGAGCACCAGGTGCAGGACTTCTACGGCACCGGCGTCAACGCCACGCCGCGCCTGAACTGGAAGATCGACGACACGCAGACGCTGATGTTGCTGGGCTTCCTGCAAAAGGGCCAATGGCACACCAACAGCCGCTACGGCTACGAGGACGAGCAGGGCGCGCCGAGCGTCGACTCGAACGCCAACAACCTCGGCACCTGGCAGATGGTGCGCGGCAATGCGCAGTACCAGAACCAGTTCAGCGATACCCAGCGCATCGAGCTCAAGGCGGGCATCCAGGAGGTGCACGGCGGCTTCAACAACTTCACGGCGTCCGAGCCGCCGCGCTCGTCCACCGGCACGAACAAGGACCAGAGCCTGACGCAGTCGGGCAAGTTCGCCCAGCTCGTCGGCGATTCGCACAGCCTGTCGCTCGGCTGGGAACTCGAATGGCGCCAGCACGACGAACTGCGCGCCGTCAGCATCGACGGGGTGCCGCAGCTGCCGGGCATCGACGGCCTCCCGTTCTCGGCTCGCATCGACCGCCAGGCGCTGTGGGTCCAGGACGAGTGGGACATCTCGGAGCAGTGGTCGGCCTATGTCGGCCTGCGCAGCGAGCGCATCACGACGCAAAGCGCGGCTGCCGATACCAGCGATACGCGCAACGTCAGTAGCGTGACCTCGCCGCTGCTGCATGTGAACTACAAGCTCGACCCGAAGGGCCGCGACCTGATCCGCGCCAGCCTCACGCGCAGCTACCGGGCGCCCAATCTGAACCAGCTGCTGGCACGGCCGGCGCTCTCCGGCCTGTATCCGGACCCGAGCCAGCCCAATACCGAGATCTCGCCGGACAGCATGGGCAACCCCGCGCTCAAGCCCGAACTGGCAACCGGCCTGGACGTGGCCTACGAAAGCTACCTGCCGGCCGGCGGCGTGGTCACGGTCGGCATGTTCCGGCGCAATGTCAGCAACCTGATCCGCAACGTGACCTCGCTGCAGACCGTGTCCTGGGCGCCCGTGCAGCGCTGGATCACGGCGCCGACGAACTTCTCCAAGGCGACGACGACAGGCCTGGAATTGGAGGTCAAGGGCCGCGCCGGCGAGCTGATGCCACAGTGGTTCACGCCGCAGCTGCCGCTGAACCTGCGCGCTTCGCTCAACGTCTACCGCTCCGACGTCGAGGTGCTGCCCGGCCCGAACAACCGCCTTGACGGCCAGCAGCCGTGGAGCGGCACGCTGGGCTTCGACTACCGCCTGCACAGCGCGCCGCTGAGCGTGGGCGCCAGCCTGATCTTCACGCCCGGCTACACGACGCTGCAGACCCTCGACCAGTCGCAGATCCAGTCGCGCCGCCGCGGCTTCGATGCCTATGCGCTGTGGACGCTCGACAAGACGACCTCGCTGCGTTTCTCGGCCAATAATCTCGCCCCGGTCGATACGAACTCGACGACGCTGCTGGGCAATGGCTACTACACCAGCACCGAGAGCTACGGCCGCACGCAATTCGGAATGTCGCTGGAGATGAAGTTGTGACCAAAGCACCGGGCACCCAGGCCTTGCAGATCTTTGCCGGACCGCGCGCCCGCGCGCGCCTGGCCGAGCGCGGCCTCTCGCCCGGCGACGTCAGCGTGATCCCGGCCGCGGCCGGCGGTCCCAAGGGCCTGGTGCTCAATGCGCTGGACCAGTACCTGTTCGGCGACTGGCTGCCGCGCAGCACGCAGGAGGTTCACCTCGTCGGCGCCTCCATCGGCGCCTGGCGCATGGCGACCGCCTGCATGACGCGCAATGGTGCCGACGTGCAGCGCGAGTTCGACCGGCTCGCCAAGGACTACGCGCACCAGCGCTACGACGACGACTCGGGCCGTCGCTCGAGCAAGACGCGGCCCGACGCCGCCACCGTCACGCGCGGCTTCAAGGCCAAGCTGGACGAGGTCTTCAAGGGCCACGAGGCCGAGGTGCTCTCGCACCCGCGCCTGCGCCTGCACGTCTTCACGACGCGCGGCCGCCACCTCCTGCGCAGGGAAGGGCGGCTGCGCACGCCGCTGGGCTACACCGGCGCCTTCGCGGCCAACGCGCTCGCGCGGCGCGCCATGGGCGGCTGGCTCGAGCGCGTCGTCTTCAGCGACCCGCGCGCGAAGCTGCCCGTGCCGCTGCACGACTACCGCACGCATGCCGTCGCGCTGGCTGCCGACAACCTGCTCGACAGCGTACTGGCGAGCTGCTCGATCCCGTTCTGGCTGCAGGCCGTGCACGACATCCCGGGCGCACCACGCGGCGCCTACTGGGACGGCGGCATTACCGACTACCACCTGCACCTCGACTACGCCGCGATGAGCGGCGACGCGCTTGTGCTGTACCCGCACTTCCAGCGCCAGGTCATCCCGGGCTGGCTGGACAAGCCGTTCCGCGGCCGCCATCGCGCCACGCCGTTTCTCGACAACGTCGTCGTGCTCGCCCCGAATCCCGCCTGGATCGCGACGCTGCCCAATGCCAAGCTGCCCGACCGCAACGACTTCACGCTCTACGGCGACGACGTCGATGCGCGCGCTCGCGACTGGCTGCGCGCCGTGGGCGAGGGCCGGCGCCTGGCCGATGAATTTGCCGCAGCCTGCGAGCATTCGTCGATCGAAGCGCTGCCGCTCTGAGACAACATGGGCGCCGGACCCCGCGGCGTCGGATAACCTTGCGGCCTCTTCAAGGAGGAACGCGATTGAGCCGGAAGATGCGCAAAGCAATGGGGGTGGGCCTGGCGGCACTGCTGGTCGGCATGGCAGGAGCGGGCGGCTGGTGGTGGCGGCACCACGCGGCAACGTCGACGCCGGTCGCCGCGCCAGACGCACGTACGGCGGCCGAGGCGGCCGCACTGCAGTCCGACCTGCGCAACCTGCTGCTGCGCCAGCGCCAGATCGTCGTGCTGATGGATGGTCGCGATGCGCTGCAGCCGGCCCAGGCGCGCCAGGTGCTCGCGGTCGGCCAGGCGCTGTTCCACGACAAGCTCGCCGCCGAGGCCCGCGTCGCTCAGCATGCGCAGACGCTACTCGATCCGCACCTTGGTGCGGCGCGGCTCACCGCCGTGCAGGACACGCTCGACTACATGGAGTCCGCGCCGGATCTCTTCGACGCCGACCGTCTCGCCTTTCGCGAGCCCTTGCTGAGCCTGCGCACCGCGCTGTCCGGCGACACGAGTCTGCCGGCCATCAAGTTGCACAAGCGCATCGGCGAGGACCTCGATGCGCTCGACGAGATCGAGCGCAACTACGACAAGGAGATCAGCCGCACGTTTGCGGGCCTCGACCAGCGCGGCATCCAGCTCAAGCGCGAGAAATGGGACGACTACCTGGCCAAGCTGCGCACGCTCATCTCGCGTGAGCAGGTGCTCAAGGAGTTCGGCGTCATCGTTCCCTACGATCCCAAGGATCTGCCGAAAGACGACACGCCCGCCGAGATCTTCGGCAACGGCCTGCCGCCCAAGACGATTGCGCTGACCTTCGACGACGGCCCGCACCCGGTCTACACCGAGGAGATCGTCGCCATCCTCAAGCAGTACGGCGTGCCCGGCGCCTTCTTCGAGGTGGGGCGCAATATCGGCACCGTGGACGCGCAGCAGAAAGTCCATCTGACGCCGGCCGCGGCCGTCAGCAAGCGCCTCGTCGACGAGGGCTACGCGGTCGGCAACCACAGCTTCTCGCACGCTCAGCTCAGCAAGGAGACCGGCGCGGCCCTGCAGGCCGAGGTGCTGCAGACCGATGTGCTGCTGCGCGCCGTCGACGCGCGGCGGGCGCCGATCTTCCGCTTCCCCTATGGCGCGCGCAACGCCGAAGGCCTCAAGGTGCTCGACGAGGCCAAGCTGCGCTCGGTCATGTGGAACGTCGACTCGCTCGACTGGGCCGACCCGGTGCCGAGCTCGGTTGCCGACCGCGTGCTGCGCGAGGTCGCCAAGCAGGGGCGCGGCATCGTGCTCTTCCACGACATCCACCCGCAGGCGATCAAGGCGCTGCCCATCGTCCTGGACCGTCTCGTCGCCGACGGCTACCACTTCGCCGCCTGGGATGGCCAGGGCTTCAGCGTCAAGGCCGACGCGGCCAGCGCGGCGCAGCCAGTGACCTCGGGCTATGCGGATTCCTGGGCCGTTGTCATCGGCATCGACGACTACGCCAAATGGCCCAAGCTCCAGCACGCCGTGCACGACGCCGAGAGCGTGCGCCAGATGCTCGTCGAGCGCCTGGGCTTCGATGCAGCGCACGTCGTGCTGCTCAAGAACGGCGAGGCGACGCGCAATCGCATCCTCGGCACCTTCCACGAGCAGTTCGGCGACGGCAAGCTGCAGCGCAACGACCGCCTCTTCGTGTTCTACGCCGGGCACGGCACGACCCGCCAGCTCGCCTCGGGCCGCGAGGTCGGCTACATCGTGCCGGTCGATGCGGATCCCAAGGACACGGCCGCCGATGCGATCTCGATGAGCGAGATCCAGGACGTCGCCGAGAGCCTCAACGCCAAGCACGTCTTCTTCGTGATGGACGCCTGCTTCAGCGGCCTGGGGCTGACGCGCGGCGGCGCCGGCAACTACCTGCGCGACAACGCGAAGCGAACGGCGCGCCAGATGCTCACGGCCGGCGGCGCCGACCAGGAAGTGGCCGACGACGGCCCCGAGGGTCATTCGATCTTCACCTGGACGCTGCTGCAGGGCCTGGCCGGCAAGGCCGACCTCAACGGCGACGGCCTCATCACCGCGACCGAGCTCGCCGCCTACGTGGCGCCCGCCGTGGCCAGCGTGTCGCTGCAGACGCCGAGCTTTGGCAGCCTGCCGGGTTCACAGGGCGGGGACTTCGTCTTCGAGCTGCCGGCGCAGCAGGAGTTCATCAGCAGCGACACCTCGCAGCTCGGCGGCGCGGCCATCGCGCTCAACGCCAAGATCGACGCGGCCGGGCCGGCCGTGCAGCCGGGCGCACCCGGCCGGCCGGCCCAGGTGGCGCCGGTCGTCGTCAAGGATCTTTCCGGCCAGGACCAGACGATCAAGACCGTCGCGCTCGTCGCGCCGGGTGCTCGCCAGGCGGCCCAGCAGGCCAACGACCGCGGGCTGCTCGCCTACAAGGAGAAGCGCTATGCCGAGGCCGAGGCCGGCTTTACCGAGGCGCTCAAGCTGCGGCCCGACTTCCCGCAGGCCGCCAACAACCTCGGCTTCGTCTATTTCAAGCAGGAGCGTTTTGCCGAAGCCGCACGCTGGTTCCACAACGCCATCGAGCTCGACCCCTCGCGCGCCATCGCCTACCTGAACCTCGGCGACGCACTGACCAAGGGCGGCGACGCGGACCGCGCCCGGGAGGCCTTCAAGACCTATCTCGAACTGGCGCCGAAAGGGGCGGGTGCGGACTACGCGCGACAGCAGCTCGGCGGATCGTGAATCCGCGGGGCGCTCGTCTACAATGGCCGCTCCTGCAATCCACAAGGACGAGAAAGGCACGACGGTTATGACACCGCGAACTACGACCACCCCCACTCGGGTTTAGTCGCCGCGGCCTGCTCACGTCTTCTCTTTTCTCCAAGACACAAAAGCGCGGCACCGGCCGCGCTTTTTGTTTTCCAGCTTCCAAGGATTCCCCATGATCGCGATCCAACTCCCCGACGGTTCCAAGCGCGAATTCGACGCGCCCGTCACGGTGGCCCAGGTGGCCGCTTCCATCGGCGCCGGCCTGGCCAAGGCCGCGCTGGCCGGCAAGGTGGATGGCCAGCTCGTCGACACCAGCTTTCTGATCGGCAAAGACAGCCAGCTCGCCATCGTCACGGACAAGGACGCCGATGGCCTGGACGTCATCCGCCACTCCACAGCCCACCTGCTGGCCTATGCGGTGAAGGAGCTCTTCCCCGACGCGCAGGTGACGATCGGCCCAGTCATCGAGAACGGCTTTTATTACGACTTCTCGTACAAGCGCCCGTTCACGCCCGAGGATCTGGCTGCCATCGAGTCCAAGATGGCCGAGTTGGCCAAGAAGGACGAGGCCGTGACCCGCTCGGTGCTGCCGCGCGACGAGGCCGTCAGCTACTTCAAAGGCATCGGCGAGGCCTACAAGGCCGAGATCATCGCCAGCATCCCCGCCGGCGAGGACGTCTCGCTGTACGCCGAAGGCAAGTTCACCGACCTGTGCCGCGGCCCGCACGTGCCCAGCACGGGCAAGCTCAAGCACTTCAAGCTCATGAAGGTGGCCGGCGCCTACTGGCGCGGCGACCACAATAACGAGCAGCTTCAGCGCATCTACGGCACGGCCTGGGCGAGCAAGGACGATCTCCAGAAGTACCTGACGATGCTCGAGGAAGCCGAGAAGCGCGACCACCGCAAGCTCGGCCGCGAGCTCGACCTCTTTCATATCGACGAGCACGCGCCTGGCGTGGTGTTCTGGCACCCCAAGGGCTGGGCCGTCTGGCAGGAGGTGGAGCAGTACATGCGCCGCGTCTACCGCGACAACGGCTACCAGGAGGTCAAGGGCCCGCAGTTGCTCGACAAGAGCCTGTGGGAGGCATCGGGCCACTGGGACAAGTACAAGGACAATATGTTCACGACGGAGTCGGAGAAGCGCGACTACGCGCTCAAGCCGATGAACTGTCCCGGCCACATCCTGATCTTCAAGCACGGCATCAAGAGCTACCGCGACCTGCCGCTGCGCTTCGGCGAGTTCGGCCAGTGCCACCGCAACGAGCCCACGGGCGGCCTGCACGGCATCATGCGGGTGCGCGGCTTCACGCAGGACGACGGCCACATCTTCTGCACTGAGGACCAGATCCTGCAGGAATGCGTCAACTACACGGCGCTGCTGCAGAAGGTCTACCAGGACTTCGGCTTCACCGACATCATCTACAAGGTCGCCACGCGACCGGACGCGCGCATCGGCTCGGACGAGGTCTGGGACAAGGCCGAGTTCGCGCTGATGGAGTCGCTGCGCGCCTCGGGCGTCGAGTTCATCATCGCCCCGGGCGACGGCGCCTTCTACGGCCCCAAGATCGAATACACGCTCAAGGACGCCCTGGGCCGCCAGTGGCAGTGCGGCACGATGCAGGTGGACTTCTCCATGCCCGGCCGCCTCGGCGCCGAATACGTGGGCGAGGACAGCCAGCGCCACACGCCCGTGATGCTGCACCGCGCCATCGTCGGCAGCCTGGAGCGCTTCATCGGTATCCTCATCGAGCAGCACGCCGGCGCGCTGCCCGTCTGGCTGGCCCCGGAGCAGGTCGTCGTGGCCACGATTACCGACGCCCAGGCCGACTACGCCCAGGAAGTCGTGAATTCGCTGCAAAAACAAGGGCTTAGGGCGACGGCCGATTTGCGTAACGAGAAGATCACGTATAAAATCCGCGAGCATTCTTTGCAAAAGGTTCCGTACATCCTCGTCGTGGGTGACAAGGAGAAGGCAAACGGAGCCGTTGCGGTGCGCGCCCGCGGCAACCAGGACCTGGGCGTGATGTCCCTGGCAGACTTCCAGCAGAAGCTCCAGGACGCCATCACCAACAAGGTCTGATCGGTCTCCGATCTGTCGTTGCAGGGCGCGCTTTGCTTTTGTTTTGGGCCTGCTTTTGCCTTCAGGCTCGATGAAGGATTTCCACCATCGCTACTTTTGCTGACCGTCGAGCGATTCCTGAGCGCAAGCACAGGCTGAACCGCGAAATCATGGCTCCCGAAGTCCGCCTCAACGGCCCCGAGAACGAGCCCATCGGGGTCGTGAGCATCCAGGAAGCCCTGCGCATGGCAGGCGACATGGATGTGGATCTGGTCGAGATCTCCGCCACCGCCAACCCGCCCGTGTGCCGGTTGATGGACTATGGCAAGTTCAAGTACCAGGAGCAAAAGCGCGCGGCGGAAGCCAAGGCCAAGCAGAAGGTCATCGAAATCAAGGAAGTCAAGTTCCGCCCGGGTACGGACGAAGGCGACTACCAGATCAAGATGCGCAATCTGCGCCGCTTCATCGCCGAGGACGGCGACAAGGGCAAGGTCACGCTGCGCTATCGCGGCCGCGAGATCACGCACCAGGAAATCGGCATGCGCCTCCTGGAGCGCATTCGCGACGAGCTGGCGGACGTGGCGGTCGTGGAGAACATGCCCAAGCTTGAAGGGCGCCAGATGATCATGGTGCTGGCTCCCAAGAAGCGTTGAAGTTTTAGTAGTTCGGATCGGTCCGATTTGGTCATCGGGCCGGTCTTATTCGTCACCGTCAGGCACCAAAGTGTTGCGTCGCAACCGCCTGCGGGACAACTTAAAAGGAGCATCAACATGCCCAAAATGAAGACCAAGAGCAGCGCGAAGAAGCGTTTTCGCGTTCGTCCGGGTGGCACCGTCAAGCGCGGTCAGGCGTTCAAGCGCCACATCCTGACCAAGAAGACGACGAAGAACAAGCGTCAACTCCGTGGGGCCGTGACCGTGCATGACACGAACATGGGCCACATGGCGCAGATGCTGCCGTTCGCCGGTCTGTAATTCCACGTTGAACTAGGAGAAAAACATGCCTCGCGTCAAACGTGGTGTTACCGCTCGTGCCCGTCACAAGAAGGTCCTGGCCCTGGCCAAGGGCTTCCGTGGTCGTCGTAAGAACGTCTTCCGCATCGCCAAGCAGGCGGTGATGAAGGCGGGTCAGTACGCCTACCGTGACCGTCGTACCAAGAAGCGCGTCTTCCGTCAGCTGTGGATCGCCCGTATCAACGCCGCCAGCCGCGGCCTGGGCCTGACCTACAGCAAGTTCGTGGCCGGCCTGAAGAAGGCCCAGATCGACATCGACCGCAAGGTCCTGGCCGATCTCGCCGTCAACGATCCTGCTGGCTTTGCCAGCATCTTCGAGAAGGTGAAGGCCGCGCTCGCCTGATTGCGTACCGCTCCGGCAATCGGCCGGAGTCCGCAACTTTTCGGGGGCCGGCCCATCGGGTCGGCCCCTTTTTATTTGCAAATTCCGAATGAGTGACCTCGACGCCCTGTTGCAGGCGGCCCAAGGCGATTTCGCAGCCGCGCCGACGCCGGCCGAACTCGAAAACGCCAAGGCACGCTACATCGGCAAAGCCGGCCGCGTGACCGAGCTGATGAAGGGGCTGGCCAGCCTCGGCATCGAAGAGAAGAAGGCGCGTGGCGCCGAGATCAATCAGCTCAAGACGGGCATCGAGGCGGCGCTGAATGCGCGTCGCCAGGCGCTCGCGGACGCCGAACTGGCGCAGCAGCTCAAGGCCGAGGCGCTCGACGTGACGCTGCCCGGCCGTGGCCGCGGCACCGGCGGCCTGCACCCGATCACGCGCGCCATGGAGCGCATCGAGGCCATCTTCGGCTCGATGGGCTTCGACGTCGCCGACGGCCCCGAGATCGAGAACGACTGGTTCAACTTCACGGCGCTGAACACGCCGGAAGACCATCCCGCGCGCTCGATGCACGACACCTTCTATGTCGAAGGTGGTCACCTGTTGCGCACGCACACCAGCCCGATGCAGATCCGCTATGCGGTCCAGCACGTCAAGAAGCATCGCGCCCTGATCGACGCCGGCCAGCCCATGCCCGAGATCCGCGTGATCGCGCCGGGCCGCACCTACCGCGTCGACAGCGATGCCACGCACTCGCCGATGTTCCACCAGGTCGAAGGACTCTGGGTCGGCAGCAACATCAGCTTCAAGGACCTCAAGTCCGTCTACCTGAACTTCATGCAGCAGTTCTTCGAGACGACGGACATGGAGATCCGCTTCCGCCCGAGCTACTTCCCGTTCACCGAGCCTAGCGCCGAGATCGACCTGATGTTCGGCTCCGGGCCGCTCAAGGGCCGCTGGCTCGAGGTCTCGGGCTCGGGTCAGGTGCATCCGCAGGTGATCCGCAACATGGGCCTGGACCCGGAGCACTACGTCGGTTTCGCCTTCGGCTCCGGCATCGACCGCCTCGCCATGCTGCGCTACGGCGTGGGCGACCTGCGCCTCTTCTTCGACGGCGACCTGCGCTTCCTCGGTCAGTTCAAGTAAATCGTTATGCAATTTCCAGAATCCTGGCTGCGGTCGTTCTGCGATCCTGCACTCTCGACCCAAGCGCTGGCCGAGGTGCTGACCATGTCCGGCCTCGAGGTCGAGGAGCTGCGCCCCGTGGCGCCGCCGTTCTCGGGCATCGTCGTGGCCGAGATCCTCGAAGCCGTCCAGCATCCCAACGCCGACAAGCTGCGCGTCTGCAAGGTCAACGCAGGCGGCGCTGAACCGCTGCAGATCGTCTGCGGCGCACCCAACGCGCGTGTCGGCATCCGCGTGCCGCTGGCCACGGTCGGCGCCGAGCTGCCGCCGGGCGCGGATGGCAAGCCCTTCAAGATCGGCGTCGGCAAGCTGCGCGGCGTCGAGAGCTACGGCATGCTGTGCTCGGCCCGCGAACTCGGCCTGAGCGAAGACCACGGCGGCCTGCTGGAGTTGGCCGGCGACGCCGCCATCGGCCAGGACATCCGCGCCCACCTGCAGCTCGACGACACGCTGTTCACGCTCAAGCTCACGCCCAATCTCGCGCACTGCCTGTCGATCTACGGCATCGCACGCGAGGTATCGGCGCTGACGGGCACGCCGCTCAAGACGCCCGAGATCCATCCGGTCGCGGTCGGCAACGACGCCAGGCTGCCCGTCAAGATCGAGGCGCCGGACCTTTGCGGCCGCTTCTCGGGTCGCATCGTGCGCGGCGTGAACACGCAGGCGAAGACGCCGCAATGGATGGTCGACCGCCTCGCGCGCTGCGGCCAACGTTCGGTCGCACCGCTGGTGGACATCTCGAACTACGTGATGTTCGAGTACGGCCGCCCGTCGCACATCTTCGACCTCGACAAGATCCACGGCGGCCTGGTGGTGCGCTGGGGTGAAAAAGGCGAGCAGCTCAAGCTGCTCAATGGCAACACCATCGAAGTCGACGAGACCGTCGGCGTGATCGCTGACGACCGCCAGGTCGAATCGCTGGCCGGCATCATGGGCGGTGACGCCACTGCCGTGTCCGACGACACGAAGAACATCTACGTCGAGGCCGCGTTCTGGTGGCCCAAGGCGGTGATGGGCCGCTCACGCCGCTACAACTTCTCGACCGATGCCGGCCACCGCTTCGAGCGCGGCGTCGACCCGGCCGAGACGGTGTTGCACATCGAGCGCATCACCGCGCTGATCCTGGAAATCTGCGGCGGTACCGACACCAGCTGCGGGCCGATGGACGACCAGACCGTCGCGCTGCCAGAGCGCAAGCCCGTCACGCTCCGCGTGGCGCGCGCCGCCAAGATCATCGGCATGCCGGTGACGCAGGCGCAGTGCGCCACCGTGTTCGGGCGTCTGGGCCTGAGCTTCACGGAGGGCGAGGGCACCATCACCGTCACGCCGCCGAGCTGGCGCTTCGACCTCCAGATCGAGGAAGACCTGATCGAGGAAGTCATCCGCGTCCTCGGCTACCCGACGCTGCCCGGCACGCCGCCGCTGGCGCCCGTGGTCGCCAAGGTCGGCAGCGAATCGCGCCGCGCCGTCCACGCGCTGCGCCACCTGCTTGCCGATCGCGACTACTTCGAGACCATCAACTTCAGCTTCGTCGAGGAGCGCTGGGAGCGCGAGCTGGCCGGCAACACCGACCCGATCAAGCTGCTCAATCCCATCGCCGCACCGCTGGCCGTGATGCGCACGAGCCTGATCGGCAGCCTCGTCCAGGTGCTGCGCCACAACCTCGCGCGCAAGGCGCCGCGCGTACGCGTGTTCGAGATCGGCCGCGTGTTCCTGCGCGACGCCAGCGTCGTCGAAAGCGACCGCAGCATCGCCGGCATCGCCCAGCCGATGCGCGTGGCGGGCCTGGCCTTTGGCCCGGCGGAGCCGCAACAGTGGAGCCAGCGCGACCGCGCCGTCGATTTCTTCGACGTCAAGGGCGACCTCGAAGCGATCTTTGCGCCGCGCAGCCTGCGCTTCGTCGCCGCTGAGCATCCGGCCCTGCATCCAGGTCGTTGCGCACGCGTCGAGCTCGATGGCGTCGACATCGGCGTCATCGGCGAGCTGCACCCCAAGTGGCGCCAGGCCTACGAGCTGCCGGCCGCGCCGGGTGCGCCGATCGTCTTCGAGCTCGCGCTCGACGCCGTGCTGGCCCGCACGCTGCCGCACGGCCAGGGCGTGCCGCGCCAGCAGGCCGCGCAGCGCGACTTGGCGCTGATCGTCGGCGAGCACGTTACGCACGACGCGCTGATGCAGGCCGTGACCGACGCGCAGCAGCCGCTCGTGCGTTCAGCGCGCCTGTTCGACGTGTTCAAGCCTGCCCAGGCCAATGCGGAGATGCTGAATGGCGAACGCAGCATGGCCGTGCGCTTCGAACTGCTCGACGACGAGGCCACACTGACCGACGAGCGCATCGACGCGACGATGGCGGTGCTGGTGGAAACGCTGAAGTCGCGTCTCGGCGCGCGCTTGCGGGGCTGATCGGCGCAGCCGATCGCACAGGAGACCATAAAGATGATCGACGACGACAAGACTCCGACCCCGCAAGCCTCTGGCGGCGTGCTGCTGCCCAGCCTCGAGACGCCGACGCTGACCAAGGCCGAGCTCTCGGAGTTGCTGTTCGACCGGCTCGGCTTGAACAAGCGCGAGTCCAAGGACATGGTCGAGGCCTTTTTCGACATCATCCACGCGACGCTGGCACGCGGCGACGACGTCAAGCTCTCGGGCTTCGGCAACTTCAACATCCGCCGCAAGGCCTCGCGCCCGGGGCGCAATCCGCGTACCGGCGAGTCGATCCCGATCGCTGCGCGCAACGTCGTGACGTTCCATGCCAGCCACAAGCTCAAGGCGCTTGTGCAAGGCGATACAAATGTCGGCGAAGACTTCGAGTAGAGTCTGCACCTCCCGTCAGAACCCCATGTTTTGAATGGCTCTTTGCGCGTTAAGTCGTGCTGCAGGGCCTTCAGCCCAGGCTTCGACGGGGCATCCTCAACGAACGCGCAAATAGCCTGTTGAATGGACAAAGCGCTGCCGCCCATCCCCGCCAAACGCTACTTCACCATCGGTGAGGTCAGCGAGCTTTGCGGCGTCAAGCCCTATGTGCTGCGGTACTGGGAGCAGGAGTTCACGCAGCTCAAGCCCATGAAGCGGCGCGGCAACCGGCGCTACTACCAGCACCACGAGGTGCTGCTGATCCGCCGGATCCGTGAGCTGCTCTACGACCAGGGCTTCACGATCAGCGGCGCGCGCAACCAGCTCACCGAAAGCGCCGTCGTGCGCGGCGATGCCACGGCCAACTTCCGCGAGGAGGCCGAGGCCTCGCAATATCTCGACGACGAACTGCTCGATGACGGTGACGTAGCCGTCCTCGAGCGCGCCGATACGGCGCTGGCCAAGCTCACCGTCGCCCAGGTCAAGGCCGAGCTGCAGGCCATCCGCGAGCTGCTGCTTTTCTAAGGTGGCGCCAAAAATGCGCTATACTAGCGAGCTTCAGTCGGGGTGTAGCGCAGCCTGGTAGCGCACTTGCATGGGGTGCAAGGGGTCGCGAGTTCGAATCCCGCCACCCCGACCAAGAACAAGAAGAATGATCAACGGGTCACGTCGAAAGGCGTGACCCGTTTTTCGTTTCGGCGTGCCCTCAAGCCGGCGCGACGAGATCCCGCCGCCAGTACCGATCACGCATTCGGTCGTGATAGGCCATCAGGCGCGCGTCCTTGCGGACCTGCGCAGCGACCCTGGCGCACATGGAGTGCTGAGTCAGGGCGTGAATCCACGCGAACCCGGCAGCGTCGATGGAACTCGGTTGGTCGCCCATCAGGTAGGGCCGATCGCCGAGGAAGTCGCCGATGGCCGCCAAGCCGTCGATAGCGGTCTGCTCGATCTCCTCCACCGACCAGCGGCCGGTGCCTTGCGCCCAGGCCTGATGGTGGGCGCGGCGGCGCGCGAGCTGGAGCAGCACCGGGGCGATCACCGGCACGAGCGGCCTTTGCCAGGCGGGCGCGCGACGTCTCCCGTAGTCCACCAGGAGCGGCCGGTATTTCGCGAAGTCTTCGTCGGTGCACCAACGCAGGTACAGCGTGCAGAAGTAGATCTTCGTTTCCATCAATGCCTGCAAGGCTGCCGCGCTCGCGCGCTCGCGGGGATCGAGGTGGTCGTCGCGCAGCGCCCGCGCATCGTGCTGCTGCAGATACGCAATGATTCGCGACGAGTCCGGAATCAACTGGCCGTCGATCTTCGCGACGGGCAGCTTTTGTGTGGGGACCTTGTCCACATCCCCCGTCATCGACTCATACGGGATGCCGGACATGCGCAGCCACGTCAGGAGCTTGATGCAAAACGGGCTGATGTCGGGAGACGTCGGCTCCGGATAGCCGAAGTGATACACGGTGATCATGGCCCGCTCCCTGGTCTTGGGTGGCCGCAAGAATGCCGATCCGTCCATGGCGCGTCAACTTCGGGCGCATATGAAGAGGCGCACCGCCTCATTCAATTGCATTAGGAAATCGAATCAGGAAATTGCCGGCGTATTGACACGCGCAGAGCCTCGGCAGATAACGGGCAGCTTTTTCCGTCTCCAGAACGATTTTTCTCGCTGCAAGGCCTATTGCCCGGCGGAGGTCAAACATGAGATCGACGAGTTCACTGACCATGCCTTCGAGAACGGTCGTCGGCCTGTGCGCCGTCGTCGTCGTGGCCTTCGGTCTACTGGCGGTCGAACATGGTTTCGCGCTGGCTGCCGGGCGCCGCGATCTCTTCTCGCAGCTGCTGGCCTGGCTCGTTTCGGATGCATTCGTCTTTGGTCCGGACTCGCTGCTCCGAAGTGTTCAGCCCTATTACGACGCCGCCTATGTGCGCATTGGCCTCCACATGGCGCTGGGCGGCACGGCGGTCAGCCTGGGTGCACTCCAGTTCGTGCCGGCATTGCGCCGCCGCTGGCGCCGCCTGCATCGCGTGACCGGATTCATTGTCTGGGTGGCGACGGGCGCCAGCATGCTGATGGGCATGGCGTATCTCGTCTTTGTCCCGATGCAGCACGCCGCGTCGGGGCCGGCCTTTTATCTGGGCTTGTGGGCACTGGATTTGCTGACGGTGTTCCTGTTGTGGCAAGCCGTGGCGGCGGCCATCGCGCGAGACTTCCGCTCGCACATGGTGTGGATGGCCATGGTTTACGCGGCGCTGCTCACTGCCCCCATGCTGCGCGTGGACTGGTGGATCGCCGGACTCCTGTCCGACTTCAATCTGCGGGTTCTCAACCTGACCACGGGCGCTTTCGTTTTCCTGCAGACCACGCTGCTCATGGGCCTCTGGCTCACGCGCGTTGGCGACCGCGACCTGCCGGCGCGCAAGGCCGGCGACAGCGTCTGGCCGCGCTGGCTCGTGCTCGGCATCAGCGCCGTGACAGCGCTGAGCGCGTTCCAGGAAGGCCTGCTCACGCCGCAGGGCATTGCCGATGTTTTCTCGGCTTGGCGTTCGTCGGGCGACAAGCTGCCGGTGGGCTATGGCGCCTGCTGGGCCTTGTCGACCATTGCCGCCATGGCGACGGTGCCCAGGAACTGGAAGTGCCTGCTCGACGGCCAGCGGCCCGGCCCCGTGCTGACCTGCGCGACGCTAGGCGTTGCCCTTGCCGCCGCGGGCATCGGCATGCATGCCGACCCCACCGTGCCCGCGCATTTGGCCAGCGGCTGGTTCCTGGTGAGCTACGCGGCCTTCCTGGTAATCGGCCTGGCCTTGGCGCACCGGGCCGCGCCCGCGACGACGGGGCGTAATGCGTGGGGCCTGACGACCCTGGCGGCGTTGTGGCTGCCGTCGCAGCTGCCGGTGCTGCTGGTGCTCGGATTGAGCGTTGGAACGACCTTTGCCGAGGCCATGACGCAGGCGTTGGTCAACGGCGTGGGCGGGGTGATCGTGGCCGGCCTCGCCACCGGCTTCGGCGCCAAGCTCCGCTTCCTGGTCACGCTGAACCGACGCCGCCCGGCGCTGGATGCCAAGGCGGCCGCGTCGGCTTGACGACCCGCGACCAGCAAGCCTCCTGCTCTATTGCGGCTGCGGCAGAACCGGATGCTTTTCCGGCGCCGGGTTCTTCTTCAGCGCTGAATTTGGCAGGTGTCTGACAGGCGGCCAGCTGTATGCGCGATCCAAATCACGGGTCAATGCGCGTTCCCCGCAGCGCGCGGCGCACCGATCATGCGCGAGTTGCAATGGCCTGTACCGCGCATTGCGCGGTCCGTCGCAAGCGCTTGGCGTCGCGGCGTTGCGCACGCTTAAGCTGCAGTCATCGCATACCCGATCAAGGAGCCGATCATGTCGAACGCAGAAGAACTCTCCAAGCTCGCCGACCTCCATCAGCGCGGCGTCCTCAGTGACGATGAATTCGCTCGCGCCAAGGAGCGCGTGCTCGGTGGCAGCGGCGCGAGCCAGGCCGGTGCTGCGCCAGGCGCCGAAGCCGTCAACACGCTGCGCCGCAGTCGCAACGACCGCTGGCTCGGCGGCGTGTGTGGCGGCATCGCGCAGGTCACGGGTGTTGCGTCGTGGATCTGGCGCCTGATGTTCACGCTGCTCGTGCTGTGCGCGGGCACAGGATTTCTGTTCTACATCCTGCTGTGGATCTTCGTGCCCGACGAGTGAGCGGCTAGGATCGGCCCCGGCGCCGCTTCCTGGCGCGTCGAGGGCAGCTTGATGGTGGGTGGATTCCTGGCCGAGGGGCTTTTGTGGCGCACGACGCCGTGCTGACGACTGCGTCGGAGTCGGGCGTTAGCGATCAGGCGCCGAGCCTGACGCGCGAGACGGTCGATGCGATGCCGGTCGCACGCCTGCGCGGCGACTGGACCATCCTCAACCTGAGCCAGCATTTCGAGGCGCTCGGCGCGCAGGCGTCGCAATGCGCCGCCGAGAGCGACGCGCTGCGCTGGGACCTGCGAGGCGTCGACGCGCTGGACCACGCCGGCGCGATGCTGCTCTGGCACGCTTGGGGCCGCAAACGCCCTGCGTCGCTCGATTGCCTGCCCGAACATGCCGCGCTGTTCGAGCGCCTGGCCGCACCGGGGCCGGAGCTGCAGCGCCGCCGCCGGCGCGTGCGCGAGCGCCTCGGCCCGCCGCTGACCGGCCTGGCCGCGCATCTGATCGATGCCACCGAACTGCTCGGCCAACTGGCGCTCGACGCCATGCTGATGATGCGCAAGCCCGCGCTGATCGCCTGGCGCGACATCTCGGCGCAGATCTTCCGCACCGGCGCGCAGGCGCTGGCGATCACGGCGCTTGTCGGCTTTCTGGTCGGCGTGACGCTGTCCTACCTGACCTCGCGCCAGCTCAAGAGCTACGGCGCCGACATCTTCATCGTCAACATCCTCGGCCTGTCGGTCTGGCGCGAGCTCGGGCCCTTGCTGGCCGCCATCCTCGTGGCCGGTCGCAGCGGTTCGGCGCTAACGGCTCAATTCGGCGTCATGCGCGTCACGCAGGAGCTCGACGCGCTCTCGGTCATGGGCATCTCGCACACGGTCCGCCTGGTCTGGCCGCGCGTGCTGGGCCTGAGCGTCTCCATGCCGCTCGTCTCGGTGTGGACCAGCCTCATGACGCTGCTTGGCGGCATGCTGGCGGCGCAGAGCATCCTGGGCCTGGACTACCTGCAGTTCCTGCACGCGCTGCCGGCGGCGGTGCCCAAGGCCAACCTCTGGCTCGGCCTGGCCAAGGCCACGGTGTTCGGCTTCCTGATCGCCTTCATCGCCAGCCACTACGGCCTGCGCATCAAGCCCAACAGCCAGAGCCTGGGGCAGGGCACGACCGAAGCGGTCGTCGCGTCGATCACGATGGTCATCGTCGTCGACGCGATGTTCGCCGTGATCTTTTCCGAGGTCGGCATCTGATGGACCCCATCGTCGAACTCGAACATGTCTCGACGCAGCTCGGCGGCGTGACGATCCACCGCGACATCAGCCTGCGCGTGCATTCGGACGAAGTGCTGGCCGTCATCGGCGGCTCGGGCAGCGGCAAGACCACGCTGATGCGGCTCATGCTCGGCCTGGCGCGCCCGAGCAGCGGCACGGTGCGCGTGTTCGGGAAGCCGCTCGGCAACTGCGGCGAGGCCACGCTGCACGATGTGAGGCGGCGCTGGGGCGTGCTGTTCCAGCAGGGCGCGCTGTTCAGTGCCTTGACGGTGTTCGACAACATCGCGCTGCCGCTGCGCGAGCTCGGCGGCGTGCCGCGTGACGTGATCGAGGCGCTGGTGCTGCAGAAACTCACGCAGGTCGGCCTGTCGCCGCGCGACGCACCGAAGATGCCCGCCGAACTGTCGGGCGGCATGGTCAAACGCGTGGCGCTGGCGCGGGCGCTGGTGCTCGACCCGCAGCTGCTCTTTCTCGACGAACCCACGGCCGGGCTCGACCCGATGGGCGCCAAGCAGTTCGTGCGCCTGATCGAAACCCTGCGTGCCGAGATGAAGCTCACCGTCGTGATGATCACGCACGATGTCGAGACGCTGCTGGCACTGGCCGATCGCGTGGCGGTGCTGGCCGATCGTCAGATCGTCGCGCTGGGGGCGCTGGCGCGTGTCGTCGAATCGCAGCATCCGTTCGTGCGCGAATTCTTCCTCGGCCAGCAATGGCGCTGCCAGGACCAGGCATTGCGGGAATTCCGCGACACCATGGCACGCGTCCCCGACGCTTCTGCCGCAGAATCCTGAGCACTCATGGAGAACCGTTCCTACGCCCTCGCCACCGGCCTCTTCGTCCTGCTGATGAGCGCCACGCTGCTCGCCGTCGCGATGTGGTTTCGCGGCGGCCACGTCTCGTTTGCGCACTACACCGTCGTTGCCAGGCAGGGCGTGCCGGGGCTCAACTTCAAGGCGCCGGTCAAGTACCAGGGCGTGGAGATTGGCAAGGTCGAGGACATCGAGTTCGATCCGCAGGACTCGCGCCAGGTCCTCGTCGACATCTCGGTCATCGAAGACGCCCCGCTGAACAGCTCCACCTTCGCCCAGCTCGGCTACCAGGGCATCACGGGCCTGACCTTCATCGACCTGAGCGACGATCGCAGCCGCGCGCGCGGCAAGCTCGACGACGGCGCGCGGATCGAGCTGCGGCCTTCGCTGATCGATCGCCTCGGCGACGCCGGGCCGCAACTGCTGGCCCGCGCGGCCGACGCAGCCGAGCGGCTGGATCGCCTGCTCGGCGACGCCAACCAGCAGCGCGTCGCCCAGGCGCTCACGCACCTTGACGAAGCCGCCCAGCAGGTCGCCGAGCTGGCGCATGCGCTGCAGCCCGTCGCGGGCGAACTGGCTCCGCTCGCGAGCGATAGCCGCAAGCTCGTCGCCCACGCGGATGCGTCGCTCGGCCATGTCGACACATTGGCCGAGCAATCGGGCCAGCTCGTGACGACGCTGCAGGCCAAGGCCAGCGCGCTCGACCAGCTGGCAACGGCTTCGGCGCAGCTCCAGCGCACGGTGGCGCGCCTCGACGCCGCACTCGTCGGTCCCGAACACCGCGCCGACAAACCCTTGATCGACGAACTCGCCCAGGCCGCCGCGGCGGTCAGGCGCAGCGCCGACCAGCTCAGCGCCGAGCCGCAAAGCCTGCTCCTCGGCCATCCGGCCACACCGCCCGGCCCTGGCGAGCCGGGCTTCAAGCCGCCTGCCAAGCCATGAAGACCCAACGCGTTCTCCTGTCGATGTCGGGCCTTGGCCTGGCGCTTTGCCTCGGTGCTTGCGCGCTGCAGTCCGTGCCGCCACCGCGCTTGTTCGATCTCGGTCCGATGCCTGCGTTGTCCGGTGCGGGCGCAGCGAATCCCTGGCGCGTGCACGTCCATGCGTCAGACGATTTCGACACCTCGGCCATGCGCTATCGCCTGATGTACACCGATCCCAATGCTGTGCTGGCCTATCGCGACAGCCGCTGGTCTGCGCCGCCGGCACAGTTGCTGCGCAGCCGGCTCGACGCGGCACTGGCGGCGAACGGGGGCGGCGAGTTGCAGGTCGAGCTGCTGGCCTTTGAACAGGAATTCGCGTCGCCGGATCGCGCCGTCGTCCGCCTGCGAGCCCGCGCGAGCTGGGAGCAGGGCGGGGTGGCCCATGGCGCTGATTTCGACCTGCGCGTCGATGCCGCGCCGGATGCCGCGGGCTTCGCCGCCGCGGCAGGCCCGGCCTGTGATCGCCTGGCCGCGCAGCTGGCGCAACAGCTGGGCAGCGACGGGGCGAAGCCCTAGGCGCTCACGCGCCGACGATTACTGCCAGCCCACGCTGCCGCGGCTCGCTGCATGGCTGCGCGCGGCGAAGCGCTGGACGAAGTCGGGCGCGAGCTTCGATTCCGCGTTCAGGCGCTCGCCGATATAGAGCTCCTGGCGACGCTCGCGGATCAGGCTGCGCAGGCGCGTGGCCATCACGCCGAAGGGGTCGAGCCCCTGCGATTCGGCGCGCTCGATGGCTTCGCTCAGCGAGCGCACAGGCGTTGCCTCCAGTGCGGCCCGATGCGCGCGCACGACGCGCAGGCGCGCCTGGACGGCGTTCTCGCAGGTCTTGAGCCAATGGCGCTGGGCATCGGTGCTGCCGCCGTGGACACGCACGATGTCCTCGCCGGCGGCGAGCAGCAATTGCTCGAGCGCCGCGCGGTCCTGCGCGGCATAGGCCTGATTGGCCGCCATCATGCGCTGCTCGCAGGCGCGGCGCTCGGCCTCGTCGGTGGCGCGGTCCGGGTGCAGGCGCTTGGCGGCGCGACGGTACAGCGTCTTGAGCGTCGGTGGTTCGAGCTCGATCCGTGCCTGCGCCGGCTCGGCGGGCAGGGCCGCGCCGGACGGCAGGAAGGGCAGCACCGGCATGGCGGTGGCCTGAGGCGCGCGCGGTGCCGGCCAGTCGGCGCCCTGGCGGCGCAGGCCGTCGATCAGGCGGCAGGTCGTGTCGTGGAGGCGTGACTCCAACGCGTCGAGTTCGAGATAGAGGGATTCGAGCGAGCTCGTGTAGCGCTCGACGAAGGTCTGAAGCTGTGCCCGGCGCGTCGCGAACTCGCGTTCCTGGACGTCGAGGTAGCGCCGGAGATCGGCCAGCTGCGCGTGTCGTCGCGCGAGGTCCAGCTTGTCGATCGCCATGGAAGTCATGGACCTATATTGTGGGGCTTGCGCACCCCGGTCCGGCAAGAAAAAGGGCCCCGCAGCGGGGCCCTGGGCTTCGGTGATTTCCCGGATGTCAGGGTTGCGAAGCTGCGGCGGATGCCGCCGGCGCTTCGACCGGTGCGCTCGCCGGTGCCGACGCAGCCGGCGCCACGACGGCCGCCGGCTCCTGCACCGCAGGCATCTGGCTCGACGCGCTCATCGGCAGCAGCGGCACGATCAGCAGGGCCACGATGTTGATGATCTTGATCAGCGGGTTGACGGCGGGGCCGGCCGTGTCCTTGTACGGGTCGCCGACCGTATCGCCGGTGACGGCCGCCTTGTGCGCGTCCGAGCCCTTGCCGCCGAAGTGGCCGTCCTCGATGTACTTCTTGGCGTTGTCCCAGGCGCCGCCGCCCGTGCACATCGAGATGGCGACGAACAGGCCGGTGACGATGGTGCCCATCAGGAGGCCGCCGAGCGCCTCGGGACCGAGCAGCATGCCGATGAGGATGGGCACGACGACCGGCAACAGCGAGGGCACGATCATTTCCTTGATCGCCGCGCCTGTCAGCATGCCGACGGCCTTGCCGTACTCGGGCTTGGCGGTGCCCTCCATGATGCCCTTGATCTCGCGGAACTGGCGGCGCACTTCCTCGACGACCGAGCCCGCGGCGCGGCCGACGGCTTCCATGGCCATGGCGCCGAACAGGTAGGGAATCATGCCGCCGATGAACAGGCCGACGATGACCATGTGGTTGGACAGGTCGAAGCTCGCGTGCATGCCGCGCGCCTCGAGCGCGTGCGTGTAGTCCGCGAACAGCACCAGCGCTGCCAGGCCGGCCGAACCGATGGCGTAGCCCTTGGTCACGGCCTTGGTCGTGTTGCCGACGGCGTCGAGCGGGTCGGTGATGTTGCGCACCGACTCAGGCAGCTCGGCCATCTCGGCGATGCCGCCGGCGTTGTCGGTGATCGGGCCGTAGGCGTCGAGCGCGACGATGATGCCGGCCATGCTCAGCATCGAGGTCGCCGCGATGGCGATGCCGTAGAGCCCGGCGGCCTTGTAGGCCAGCACGATGGCGATGCACACGAAGATCACCGGCCAGGCCGTCGAACGCATCGACACGCCGAGGCCCGCGATGATGTTGGTGCCGTGCCCTGTCGTCGAGGCCTGGGCCACGTGCTTGACGGGCTTGTAGTCCGTGCCGGTGTAGTACTCGGTGATCCAGACCATGGCGGCGGTCAGCACGAGGCCGATCACGCAGGCATGGAACAGGTCGTGCGAATCGATCAACTGGCCGCCCATGCTGACGGCCGTGGGGAACAGCCGGTCGGTCACGAACCAGAAGGCGATCAGCGAGAGCACGCCCGCGACCACCAGGCCCTTGTAGAGCGCCGGCATCACGTTCTTCATGTCCGGCTTGGCCTTGACGAAGCTGCAGCCGATGATGGACGCGATGATGGACACGCCGCCCAGCACGAGCGGATACACGAGCGCCGCGGCGGACGAGCCGCCGAAGGACAGGGCGCCGAGCGCCATCGTGGCGATCAGCGTGACCGCGTAGGTCTCGAACAGGTCCGCCGCCATGCCGGCGCAGTCGCCGACGTTGTCACCGACGTTGTCGGCGATCACCGCGGGATTGCGCGGATCGTCCTCGGGGATGCCGGCCTCGACCTTGCCCACCAGGTCCGCGCCGACGTCGGCGCCCTTGGTGAAGATGCCGCCGCCCAGGCGCGCAAAAATCGAGATCAGCGAGGAGCCGAAAGCCAGGCCCAGCATGGGCTTGAGCGCCGCCGAATCGGTATGCACGCCGCCATCCGTCACGTGCCAGAAGAACAGCCCGACGCCCAGCAGACCCAGGCCCACGACGAGCATGCCGGTGATGGCGCCGCCCTTGAACGCGACGTTCAGGGCCGGGACCATGCCCTGCGTGGCCGCCTGCGCCGTGCGCACGTTGGCGCGCACGGAGACGTTCATGCCGATGAAGCCGCAGGCGCCCGACAGCACCGCGCCGATGATGAAACCGATGGCCGTCTGGTGATCGAGGAAGGCGAAGATCAGCGCCGCGAGCACCACGCCGACGATGGCGATGGTGCGGTACTGCTTGCCCAGGTAGGCCGCCGCGCCTTGCTGGATCGCCGCGGCGATCTCCTGCATGCGGGCATTGCCCGCGTCTTGTCCGAGGATCCAGGCTCGTTGTATGAAGCCGTAGAGAACTGCCGCAAGCCCGCAGGCGAGGGCGAAGTACAGCGCAACATCCGTCGACATCTAACAGTCTCCTTCTTGGTGCTGATCGGCAATGACAAGCGTGGCCGGGTGTCGCCCGGCTGCTCGCGCGGATGCTACGGGACTGCCCCGGCGCTTCGATAGGCGTTTTCCAGTGCAGACGGGCGACATGTTCAGCGCGTATCGGCGGCCTTGCCGGCGCCGACTAGAATCCGGGTTTCCCCTTGAGCATTTACTCCGGACAACATGAGCCTGCACAACGTCAAGCCCGGCGCCAAGGCGCCTGAAGAGTTCAACGTCGTCATCGAGATTCCGATGAACGCTGACCCGATCAAATATGAAGTCGACAAGGAAAGCGGCGCGCTCTTCGTCGACCGCTTCATGACGACGGCCATGCACTACCCGTGCAACTACGGCTACATCCCGCAGACGCTGTCGGACGACGGAGATCCGGTGGACGTGCTGGTCATCACGCCGTTCCCGCTGACCCCGGGCGTGGTCGTGACCTGCCGCGCGATCGGCGTGCTCAAGATGACCGACGAAGCCGGCGGCGACGCCAAGCTGCTGGCCGTGCCGACGACCAAGATCCTGCCGATCTACGACCACTGGCAAAAGCCCGAGGACATCAACCAGATGCGCCTGAAGGCCATCCAGCACTTCTTCGAGCACTACAAGGATCTCGAGAAGGGCAAGTGGGTCAAGGTCGAAGGCTGGGACGGCCCCGAGGCGGCCAAGGCCGAGATCGTGGCCGGCCTGGAAGGCTACGCCAAGGCTCAAGGCAAGTAACTCGTCATTTCGACTGAGTTTGCGAGGGAAGGGCGCCGCTGGCGCCCTTCGTCGTTTCAGGCGGCCTTGAAAGGCTGGTGCTCGGCCAGTTCGTTCACGTAGGCGTCCATCGCGCGGCCCTCGCGGGCGAGGAAATCGCCCACGGCGGCGCGGAACTCGGGGTGGGCCAGCCAGTGCGAGGAATGCGTCGTCACCGGCAGCAGGCCGCGCGCCATCTTGTGCTCGCCCTGCGCGCCGCCCTCGAAGCGCTCGTAGCCGTTCGCCATGCACCAGGTCAGCGGCTGGTAGTAGCAGGCATCGAAATGCAGGCAGGGCACGTGCTCGACGGCGCCCCAGTAGCGCCCGAAGGCCTGCCGGCGTGCCGGGTCCAGCGCGACGAGCGAGCAGGCGATGCGCTCGCCGCCGCGGTAGGCGACGAACATCAGCCAGTGCTCGGCCATGGTCTGCGCCATGCCAGCGAAGAAGCCGCGCGAGAGGTACGGCGTGCTGCCGTGGGCGGCGTAGGTCAGTTCGTAGCAGCGGTGGAAGAAGTCCCAGTCCGCTGCCGAGATCTGCGGCCCCAGACGCACCTCGAAGTGCACGCCCGCGTCGCGCACGCGGCGCTGCTCTTGCTGGATCTTCTTGCGTTTGTCGCGCGTGAGTGCGGCGAGGAAATCGACGAAGCTCGTATGGCCGCCCGACTGCCAATGGAACTGCACGCCGCTGCGCTCCATCCAGCCGGCGTCGTTCAGGGCGGCGTGATCCGCTGCGTCACCGAAGAGCACATGGATGCTCGACAGCTCGTGCTCCTGTGCCAGCCAGCGCAGCGCCTGCACGAGTTGCGCGCGCGCGTGGTCGTCACGCGCGAGCAGTCGGCTGCCCGGCACGGGCGTGAAGGGCACGGCGACGAGCAGCTTGGGGTAGTAGGACAGCCCGTGGCGCTGGTAGGCGTCGGCCCAGGCCCAGTCGAAGACGTATTCGCCCCAGGAATGGGTCTTGAGATAGGCCGGGCAGGCGGCGATGAGCTCGTCGCCCTGCCACAGGCTTGGGAAGAAGGGCTGCCAGCCGGCATCCGCCACGGCCGAGCCCGAGTCGTGCAGCGCCTGCAGGTATTCGTGGCGCATGAACGGGGTCGGCTGGCTGCTGGCTTCCAGCAGCGCGTTCCACGCGGCTGCGTCGATGGCGGCCGGTGTGTCGGCCAGGCGCAGGGAGATGTCCGCGTCGCTCATGAGTGGCCGTCATTCTGGCAGGATGCGGGCTATGCACTTCGACAACCCCTACAACCACGGCTTTGCGCGTATCGCCGTGGCCGTGCCGCGCGTGCGCGTGGCGGATCCGGCCTTCAATGCCGAGCGGACTTGCGAGCTGCTGGCCGAGGCCGGCGCGAAGGGCGCGGCCGTCGTCGTCTTCCCCGAGCTGGGGCTCTCGGGCTATAGCTGCGACGATCTTTTCCATCAGCGCACGCTGCTCGATGCCTGCGAGGCAGCGCTGACGCGGGTGCTCGATGCCTCGCGCAATTTCGGCACGCTGGCGATCGTCGGCCTGCCCGTACGCTTCGAGCAGCGCCTCTTCAACTGCGCAGCGGTGCTGCTGCGCGGCCGCCTGCTGGGCGTCGTGCCCAAGAGTTTCCTGCCCAATTACGGCGAGTTCTACGAGCAGCGCCAGTTCCAGGCGGCCGATGCGGCGGTCGGCGACAGCGTCGAGCTGTGCGGGCAGCAGGCGTCCTTCGGGACGCGGCTGTTGTTTGCGGCCGACGACCTGCCGAGCCTGCGCGTGAGCGTCGAGATCTGCGAGGACCTCTGGGTGCCCGTGCCGCCGTCGAGCCTGGCCGCGTTGGCCGGCGCGACGGTGCTCGTCAACCCGTCCGCGTCGAGTGCGCTCGTCGGCAAGGCCGACTACCGGCGCACGCTCGTGGCGCAGCAGTCGGCGCGCTGCCTGGCGGCCTATGCCTTCGCGGCGGCGGGGACGGGCGAGTCGAGCAACGACTTGAGCTGGGACGGCCAGGCGCTCGTCTGCGAGAACGGCGAGCTGCTGGTCGAGGGCGAGCGCTTTGCGCAGGAAGGCCAGCTGCATGTCGCCGACGTCGACCTGGAACGGCTCGAGCGCGAGCGCATGCGGCTGACGACCTTTGGTGCGTCGGTGCGTGCGCATGCCGCTGAAGTTGCGCGTTATCGCCGCATCGGCTTTCAACTCGATCCGGCGGGCGATGCGCCACTGCCGCTGGCGCGCAGCGTGGCGCGATTCCCCTTCGTACCGGCCGACCGGAGCCGTCGTGACGAGCGGTGCGCGGAGATCTACGCCATCCAGGTCCAGGCGCTGCGGCAGCGGCTGGAGGCCAGCGGCATCCAGCGCCTGGTCATCGGCGTCTCGGGCGGGCTCGATTCGACCCAGGCCTTGCTGGTTGCCGCGCGCGCCTTTGACCGCATGGGCTGGCCGCGCAGCGGCATCCTCGGCGTCACCATGCCGGGGTTCGCAACGAGCGAGCGCACGCGCGGCCAGGCGCTGGCGCTGATGCGGGCGCTCGGCGTGAGTGCGCGCGAAATCGACATCCGCCCGTCCTGCCTGCAGATGCTGCGCGACATCGGCCATCCCTTCGTTGATGGCGAGCCGACGTACGACGTGACCTTTGAAAATGTCCAGGCCGGCGAGCGCACGAGCCACCTGTTCCGCATCGCCAACCACGAAGGCGCGCTGGTGCTGGGCACGGGCGACCTCAGCGAGCTGGCGCTCGGCTGGTGCACGTATGGCGTCGGCGACCACATGTCGCACTACAACGTGAACGCCGGCGTGCCCAAGACGCTGATCCAGCACCTGGTGCGCTGGGTCGCCGAGACGGGGCAGCTCGGCGCCGTCGACGCACAGGTACTGCTCGACGTGCTGGACACCGAGATCAGCCCCGAGCTCGTGCCGGGCGATGCGCCGCAGAGCACCGAAGCGGCGATCGGCCCCTATGAGCTGCAGGACTTCCACCTGCACCACGTCCTGCGCAATGGCTTTGCGCCGACCAAGATCGCCTATCTCGCGCGCCAGGCCTGGGGCGACAAGTACGAGCCCGCCGAGCTCAAGCGCGTGCTCGGCATCTTCGTGCGACGCTTCTTCCAGGGCAGCCAGTTCAAGCGAACCTGCGTGCCCAATGCGCCCAAGGTTGGCAGCGTCTCGCTGTCGCCGCGCGGCGACTGGCGTGCGCCCAGCGACGCCCAGGCCGCGAGCTGGCTGGCCGACTTCGAGCGCATTCCGGACTGAGCCGTGCTACAAAGCCTGCAACGCCAGACCTCACCAGGAGACCGAACATGAAACAGATCACCGCCATCATCAAGCCCTTCAAGCTCGACGAAGTCCGCGAGGCGCTGGCCGAGGTCGGCGCTTCCGGCCTGACCGTCACCGAGGTCAAGGGTTTCGGCCGCCAGAAGGGCCATACCGAGCTTTACCGCGGCGCCGAGTACGTCGTCGACTTCCTGCCCAAGGTGAAGGTCGAGGTCGTCGTGCGCGACGAGGATGTCGAGCGCTGCATCGACGCCATCGTCAAGGCGGCCAAGACGGGCAAGATCGGCGACGGCAAGATCTTCGTGACGGCGGTCGAGCAGATCATCCGCATCCGCACCGGCGAGACGGACGAAGCGGCCGTCTGAACGCGGTCGCCGGGGCGGGCGCCTAGCCCGCCAGCTTTTGCCAGAGCGCGGCGGCCCAGACGCCGCCGGTCAGCAGCAGGCTCAACAGCACGGCGGCGCTGGCGATGTCCTTCGCCCGCTTGGACAGTTCGTGCAGTTCGAAGGACACGCGGTCGATCGCGGCCTCGATGCCCGAGTTGAGCAGTTCGACGATCAGCACGAGGATCAGCGTGCCCAGCAGCAGCGCGATCTGGACCCAGTCGCGCCCCAGCCAGAACGCCAGCGGCGTGGCGATGATGAGCAGCCAGACCTCCTGGCGGAAGGCGCTTTCGCCGGCATAGGCGGCCCGCAGGCCTTCGATCGAGTAGCCGAGCGCGCGGCGAATCCGATCCAGGCCCGTGCGGCCCTTGTACGGATTGCTCATGCGCGGGCGGGCTGGTCCACGATCTGCGTGCCGCAGATCAGGTCGTGGAGGAACTGGCGGCGAGGATGCAGGCGTGCGGCAACGACATATGCGAGCACGCCAGCCATTAGGCCGCCGAAAAGTTTGGACCAGGAGTGCAGGCCTCCGGTCAGGTGGATCGCAATCAGCGCGGGAAGAAACCAAAGCCAACTAGCGAAATAGCGCGCCAGCGCTCGCCTCCAACTGAGTTGGTTTCCATTCCTATCGACGATACGAAGATGCCAAGCCTTGAGGGCCACTGTTTGGCCGCCGTGCGACCAGAACCCGGTGAAATAGACGGCAAGGACGCCGAAAAGGACGGAGTTGCGCACCGCTTCGCCCTGCAAGAACTCGAATCGATGAGCCAGCTTCAGAAGCAGAAACTCAGGGACGAACAACACGCCGAACAGCAGCACGCCTTCGTAGACAAAGGCAGCCATGCGGCGCAACAGCCCCGGCGCAGTGGAGGCGGCCGTCATCGCGGAGTCGGAGCCGAAGCCGGCACGGCCAGGGCGGCCGTCACATGCCGGGGCAGCAGCGTGTTCGGATCGACCAGATTGGGGTCGGCAATGACCTTGGTCTGCCCCGGCGACGCTTGCACGGGCGCCACGCCCGCCTGCGTGATCAGGACCGTGGTGGCGCCGGGCTTGGCCTGGACCAGCGACGGCGCAATGGCCTTGACCTGCGGTCGCCGGGCATCCGGGACGCGGTTGGACTTGGGCTGCGCCTTGAGCGTGTCGGGCGCGCAGTTCGCCCCGGGCAGGCAGGTCGGCTTGGCCGCCTGCAGCTGGCGCCGGCGGGCGGCCGCCTTTTCGGCCAGCTCCTGGCGTTTCTCGGGCGGCAGCGCCTGATAGGCCTCCCAACGCGCCTCACGTTCGCTCGCATGCAGCGACTGCTTGGCCAACTGGAAATTGACGCGCGCACGCTGACGCTCGGCCGGACTCAGGGCAACCCAGGCGCGCATGCGCTCATGCAGCCGGTCGCGCTCCTCGGACGGCAACCTGGCGAAGCCGGGGGCCATCTCGAGCCAGATGCGCCGGCGTGCGTCGTCGAGCGCGTCCCAGTCGTGCTCGAGCGGGGCGAGCGCCTGGCGCTGGTCGAAGCTCAGTTCAGCCCAGGCCGGCGACGCGGCCAGGCTGCCGGCCTGATTGGGGACCGGCTGCGCGGCCGCTGGCGCGGCCGGCATGGGGCTCGACGAGGGATTGGCGGCCGCGGGCGCCTGCGCGGCAGCCCAGGGCAGGGCCGCAGCCAATAGCGCTGCCACCAGTGAAGGGGCGAAAAGGCTGGCGAAGCGCTCAGTCTTGCTGCTCATCGGCGAGGTATTGGGAGAACCCGGGGTCACTGTAGGCGGCTGGCGGCACGTTGTCGGACAGCAGCGCGGTGTCGACTTCGGCCGCAGCGCGGATCTGGGCGTAGGACTGGCCGTGCTGGATGGCCAGCAGGCCCAGCACCAGCAGCAGCAGCGGCACGATGGAAACCAGCTTGAGCCACAGCGGCGAGCCGCTTCCCCCGCCGCCACTGAGCGCCAGCGTGTTGCCGGTGACGACGACGGTCTGGGCGGGCGCGGCCGCGGCGCGGCGGGCGAGCTGCGCCTGCGCGCGCGCGCGCTGGACGGCCTGCTCGCGCGCCACGCGCAAGCGCTCGGTGATGTCCTGCGGCAGCGTTTCGGTACGTTCGGACAAGCCGGCCGCCACGCGCGAGCCGAAGCGCGCCATGCGGGTTTCGAGCTCCTGGGCGGCGTGCACCCCTGTGTTCGACATGACAGACTTGTTCATAACGTGATCCCCTTTGCCTTAAGGGATTTCGCCAATGCGTGAACGGCTCGGGAGCAATGCGTCTTGACACTGCCCTCCGAGCAACCCATCACGGCTGCGGTCTCGGCGACATCCAGTTCCTCCCAGTAACGCAGGAGGAAGGCTTCCCGTTGACGCGCCGGAAGCAATGAAACTTCGGCATCGATCTGTTCCAGAACCTGCTTGCGCGAAACCTCGTCGGCGGCGCTCAGCGCGCCCGGGTTGCCGTCCTCGGTCTCGAGTATTTCCAGCAAATCGAAGTCATCTTCACCGTCTCCGCCCTCAAAGTCGGACAAAGTGTGAAAAAGCGCATTGCGCGTCTTCTGTCGACGGAACCAGTCCATGGTCGCGTTCGACAGGATGCGCTGGAACACCAGCGGCAATTCAGCCGCTGGCCGGTCCGCGTACTTCTCAGCCAGGCGGATCATGGCGTCCTGCACGATGTCCAGAGCGGAATCGTCGTCGCGCACCAGGTAGGCGGTGCGTTTGAAGGCACGCCTTTCAGCGCTGCGCAGGAAGTCGTTGAGTTCTTTGTCGGTAGCCAAGGAACGAAGGGCGCAATAGTTTGCGGCGAGGCGCCAAAACGGCCGCGATTATTGCATCCCGGACAGGCTCCCTATCGGGGAAGTCCCCGGCCCGTGCATAATGTGCGCTCGCACAAAGAGTTTCAGGTCTTGAGTGGGTGCCCGACCCGGGTCCCGTTTCCTAGATCGCGCAGGCTCCGAGTCCGCCTCACAAGGGCGCGAGAAGGAGCACCGATGGTTTTTCGTCAGAGAAATTCACTGAGGTTCGAAATGGACATGTCTAGCGCGGAAGTCAAGCGTGCCGCTTCGGCACATTCGCTGTCTCCCCAAAGTTCTCCCTCCGACCAGGAGCTCAACGGCTCCGATGTCCTCGTCCGCTGTCTGCAGGCCGAGGGCGTGCGCTACCTCTGGGGCTATCCCGGTGGCGCGGTGCTCTACATCTACGACGCGCTTTACAAGCAGGACAGCATTCAGCACGTCCTGGTGCGCCACGAGCAGGCCGCCGTCCATGCCGCCGACGGCTATGCCCGCGCGACGGGCGATGTCGGCGTCGCCCTGGTGACCTCGGGTCCGGGCGTGACCAATGCCGTGACGGGCATCGCCACGGCCTACATGGACTCGATCCCGATGGTGATCGTGACCGGCCAGGTTCCGACCCCGGCGATCGGCCTGGACGCCTTCCAGGAGTGCGACACCGTCGGCATCACGCGTCCCATCGTCAAGCACAACTTCCTCGTCAAGGACGTGCGCGATCTCGCCGCGACGATGAAGAAGGCCTTCCACATCGCGCGCACGGGGCGTCCCGGCCCGGTCGTCGTGGACATCCCCAAGGATGTGTCCATGACCAAGGTGTCCGGCTTCGAATACCCGAAGACGGTCTCCATGCGCTCGTACAACCCGGTCCGCAAGGGCCACTCGGGCCAGATCCGCAAGGCCGTGCAGCTGCTGCTGGCGGCCAAGCGCCCCTACATCTACACGGGCGGCGGCGTCATCCTCGGCGAGGCGACGGCCGAACTGCGCGAGCTGACCGAACTGCTCGGCTTCCCGGTCACCAACACGCTGATGGGCCTGGGCGCCTCGCGCGGCAGCGACCCACAGTTCCTCGGCATGCTCGGCATGCACGGCACCTACGAAGCCAACATGACCATGCAGCACTGCGACGTGCTGCTGGCCGTGGGTGCACGTTTCGACGACCGCGTGATCGGCAACCCGAAGCACTTCGGCTCGGTCGAGCGCAAGATCATCCACATCGATATCGACCCTTCGTCGATCTCCAAGCGCGTGCGCGTCGACATCCCGATCGTCGGCGATGTCAAGGACGTGCTGCAGGAGCTGATCCACCAGGTCCGCGAGGCCCAGGCCAAGCCCGATGCCGCTTCGCTGAACGCCTGGTGGAGCCAGATCAACGACTGGCGCCGCCGCGAGTGCCTCGCGTACAAGCCGTCGAGCGAAGTCATCAAGCCGCAGATGGTCGTGGACACGCTCTGGCGCCTGACCAAGGACAGCGACGCCTACATCACCTCGGACGTCGGCCAGCACCAGATGTGGGCGGCCCAGTTCTACCGCTTCGAGGAGCCGCGCCGGTGGATCAACTCCGGCGGTCTCGGCACGATGGGCGTCGGCCTGCCTTACGCGATGGGCATCAAGCTCGCCAAGCCGGAATCCGACGTGTTCTGCGTCACCGGCGAGGGCTCGATCCAGATGTGCATCCAGGAGCTGTCGACCTGCAAGCAGTACGACACGCCGGTCAAGATCATTGCCCTGAACAACCGCTACCTCGGCATGGTGCGGCAGTGGCAGGAGCTCGACTACGGCAAGCGCTACTCGCACAGCTACATGGAAGCGCTGCCCGACTTCGTCAAGCTCGCCGAGGCCTATGGCCACGTCGGCCTGAAGGTCGAGAACCCGGCCGACGTCGAAGGCGCGCTGCGCGAGGCCATCAGGCTCAAGGACCGGACCGTCTTCCTCGACATCCGGACCGACCCCACCGAGAACGTCTGGCCCATGGTCCAGGCAGGCAAGGGCATTTCGGAGATGCTGCTCGGATCCGAAGACCTCTGACCCGGCGCGAGCTGCCGCCGGGCCGTTGCGTTACCGCGCGCGGCCCTGGCGGCGGCAAGCACCGATGAAGAGTCCGCGGAGATTCCTCCCCAACGTATCGAAGAGCGTGGCCAAGGCCCGTCGCTTACCGGCGCCGGGCTGAAGAGCGCGAAGGACGAGACCCATGAAACACATCATTGCATTGCTCATCGAGAACGAGGCGGGCGCGCTGTCGCGCGTCGTGGCCCTGTTCTCCGCCCGGGGCTACAACATCGAAAGCCTCACCGTCGCGGTGACCGAGGATCCCTCGCTCTCGCGCATGACCATCGTCACGACGGGTTCCGACGAGGTGATCGAGCAGATCACCAAGCACCTGAACCGGCTGATCGAGGTCGTCAAGGTCGTCGACCTGACCGAAGGCAGCTACACCGAACGCGAGCTCATGCTCATCAAGGTGCGCGCCGTCGGCAAGGAGCGCGAAGAGCTCAAGCGCACCGCCGACATCTTCCGCGGTCGCATCATCGACGTAACCGAGAAGACCTACACCATCGAACTCACCGGCGATGCCGAGAAGCTCGACGCCTTCATCGGCGCGATCGACCGCACCGCCATCCTCGAGACCGTCCGTACCGGTGCCAGCGGCATCGGCCGCGGCGAACGCATCCTGCGCGTCTAACCGCGTATTTCCACTGACCGACCCGAACCGAATTTCCCTGGAGCACGACATGAACGTTTATTACGACAAGGACGCCGACCTCTCCCTCATCAAGGGCAAGACTGTCGCCATCATTGGCTATGGCTCGCAAGGCCATGCACACGCACAGAACCTCAACGACAGCGGCGTCAAGGTCGTGGTCGGCCTGCGCAAGGGCGGCGCGTCCTGGCCCAAGGTCGAGAAGGCCGGCCTGAAGGTCGCCGAAGTGGCCGACGCCGTAAAGCAGGCCGACGTGGTCATGATCCTGCTGCCCGACGAGCAGATCGCCGCGGTCTACAAGGCCGACGTCGAGCCCAATATCCGCCAGGGCGCCTCGCTGGCCTTCGCGCACGGCTTCAATGTCCACTACGGCCAGGTCGAGCCGCGCGCCGACCTCGACGTCTGGATGGTCGCGCCCAAGGCCCCGGGCCACACGGTGCGCGGCACCTACACGCAAGGTGGCGGCGTGCCGCACCTGATCGCCGTCTACGCCGACAAGTCCGGCAAGGCGCGCGACCTGGCCCTCAGCTACGCCGCAGCCAACGGCGGCGGCAAGGCCGGCATCATCGAGACCAACTTCCGCGAAGAAACCGAGACCGACCTCTTCGGCGAGCAGGCCGTGCTGTGCGGCGGCACCGTCGAGCTGATCAAGGCCGGCTTCGAGACGCTGGTCGAGGCCGGCTACGCGCCCGAGATGGCCTACTTCGAGTGCCTGCACGAGCTCAAGCTCATCGTCGACCTGATCTACGAGGGCGGCATCGCGAACATGAACTACTCGATCTCCAACAACGCGGAGTACGGCGAGTACGTGACCGGCCCGCGCGTCGTGACCGAGGACACCAAGAACGCGATGCGCCAGTGCCTCAAGGACATCCAGACGGGCGAGTACGCCAAGAGCTTCATCCTCGAGAACAAGGCCGGTGCGCCGACGCTCCTGAGCCGCCGTCGCCTGACCGCCGAGCACCCGATCGAGCAGGTCGGCGAGAAGCTGCGCGCGATGATGCCCTGGATCAAGGCCAACAAGCTGGTCGACAAGTCCAGGAACTGAGCCGGCTGATTCCCTTGCAAGGCCGCGGCGCTGATGGCGCTGCGGCCTTTATCATTTCGCCCCATGACCGACCACGATCTCCCCGAGGCCATCGAATCGCCGCGCCCGCGCCGCAAGGGCATCTACGTGCTGCCCAACCTGTTCACGCTGGCAGCGCTCTTCAGCGGCTTCTACGCCATCGTCATGGCCATGGCGGGCCGCTTCGAGATGTCCGTCTACGGCATCTTCGCCGCGGCAGTGCTCGACAGCCTCGACGGCCGCGTGGCGCGCATGACGCACACGCAATCGACCTTCGGCGAGCAGATGGATTCGCTCTCCGACATGGTCTCCTTCGGCGCCGCGCCGGCGCTGATCATGTATTCGTGGACGCTGCACGACCTCGGCCGCTGGGGCTGGTTCGCGGCCTTCGTCTACCTCGCGGGCGCGGCGCTGCGCTTGGCGCGCTTCAACACCAATATCGCGGTGGTCGACAAGCGCTACTTCCAAGGCGTGCCCAGCCCGGCCGCGGCCGCGCTCGTGATCAGCCTGATGTGGGTCTGCGAGGACGGCGGCCTGGCGCACGACCGCACGCTGGCCTGGACGGCCTTCGGCTTCACGTTGTATGCCGGCTTGACCATGGTCACCAACGCCCCGTTCTACAGCTTCAAGGACTTCAGCCTGAAGCGTTCGGTGCCTTTCGTGACGCTGGTGCTGATCATGCTCGGCATCGCGCTGATCAACCTGTATCCGCCGCGCGTGCTGTTCGGGCTGTTCTGCCTCTACGGCCTGTCGGGCTACGTCGTCTATTTCTACAAGAAGGCAAAAGGCAAGCCCGTCAGCGTGATCTCGGTGTCGACCGACGAACCCGATGAAGAAGGCCTGCACCGCTGATATCGCGTGATATATTCGTTCGCCATGACGACGACGCGCCTGATCGCTGCCCTGCTACTACTAGGTGAACCACGGGTTCGCTGAACGATCGCGCACGTCCACCAAACGTCTCACCAGATCTCAACGGCCCGTATGCAACCTGCAGCGGGCCGTTTGCTTTAGAGCATCCAAGAGTCTGCCGGTTGCCCCACCCAAACCGACCGGACTCCCACGATGTTGAAGCAAGCCAATCAGAAGTACCGTGCCTTCCCGCCTGTGGCGCTCAAGGACCGACGCTGGCCCGATGCCCAGCTGACGCAAGCGCCGATCTGGCTCAGCACCGACCTGCGCGATGGCAACCAGGCCCTGATCGAGCCCATGGACATCGAGCGCAAGCTGCGCATGTTCAAGCTGCTGGTGGCGATCGGTTTCAAGGAGATCGAGGTCGGCTTTCCTTCGGCCTCACAGACCGAATTCGACTTCGTGCGCCTGCTCATCGAGGGCGGCCACATTCCGGACGACGTCACGATCCAGGTGCTGACCCAGGCGCGATCGCACCTGATCGAGCGCACCTACGAGTCGCTCGCAGACGCCAAGCGCGTCATCGTCCATCTCTACAACGCCGTGGCGCCGGTGATGCGCAAGGTGGTGCTGGGCCTGGACGAAGACGGCATCGTCGCGCTGGCCACAGAGCATGCCCAGATGATCAAGGACTGCGCCGCGCGCCAGCCCGGCACCGACTGGCGCTTCGAGTACTCGCCCGAGATGTTCTCGGACACCGAGCTCGCCTTCTCCAAGCGCGTTGTCGACGCCGTCACCGCAGTCTGGGCGCCGACGCCCGGGCGCAAGTGCATCGTCAACCTGCCGTCGACGGTCGAGCATTCGACGCCCAATATCTTCGCCGACATGATCGAGTGGATGCACCGCCACCTCGAGCGCCGCGAGTCCATCGTGTTGTCGGTCCACCCGCACAATGACCGCGGCACCGGCACGGCGGCGGGTGAGTTCGCGCTGATGGCCGGCGCCGATCGCATCGAGGGCTGCCTGTTCGGCAACGGCGAGCGCACCGGCAACGTCGACCTCGTCAACATCGCGCTGAACCTCTACACGCAGGGCGTCGATCCGGGCCTGGACTTTTCCGACATCGACGAAGTGCGCCGCTGCGTCGAGCACTGCACGCAGATCCCCGTGCATCCGCGCCATCCGTATGTGGGCGACCTCGTCTATACGTCCTTCTCCGGCTCGCACCAGGATGCGATCAAGAAGGCCTTTGCAGCGCGCAAGGACGGCGAGATCTGGGACATGCCCTATCTGCCCATCGATCCCAAGGACCTGGGCCGCAGCTATGACGCCGTGATCCGCGTGAACAGCCAGTCGGGCAAGGGCGGCATCAGCTACCTGCTCGAAAGCGAATACGGCCTCGAACTGCCGCGCCGACTGCAGATCGAGTTCAGCCAGGTCGTGCAGGCCGTCATGGACGACCTCGGCAAGGAACTGAGCGCCGCGGACATCTGGGGCATCTTCGAGCGCGAGTTCGCTGTGAGTGATGCGACGCGCGCCGGCGTGGCCCACGTCAACATCCGCGAGCAGGGTGAACAGGCCGTGCACCTCTCGGCCGAGGTCCGCGTGGCCGGGCAGGGCGCACGCATCGACGGCGAGGGCACCGGTCCGATCGACGCCTTCGTTGCCGGCGTGGCGCGCGAGACGGGCCTGAACGTGCGCGTGCTCGACTACCACGAGCACTCCATCGGCAGCGGCGCCGATGCGCGCGCGGTGGCCTACGTCGAGCTGCGCGTCGCGGGCGCCGACGGCCAGGCGCAGACGCGCTACGGCGTGGGCATCGACGCCAACATCGTCTCGGCCTCGCTCAAGGCCATCGCCTCGGGCCTGAACCGCGTGCCGGGCGTGGCGCTGGCGCGCTCGCAGGCCTCGCTCGCCTAAGATCCGTTCGCGTCCACAGGAGCCAAGCCAAATGTCCGACTCTCTGATCATCTTCGACACGACCCTGCGCGACGGCGAGCAGTCGCCCGGGGCCTCGATGACCAAGGACGAGAAGCTGCGCATCGCGCGCCAGCTCGAGCGCCTCAAGGTCGACGTCATCGAGGCCGGTTTCGCGGCGTCCAGCAACGGCGACTTCGAGGCCGTCAAGGCCATCGCTGCGGTGATCAAGGACAGCACGGTGTGCTCGCTGGCCCGCGCCAACGACCGCGACATCGCGCGCGCGGCCGAGGCGCTGGCCGGCGCGCCGCGCTCGCGCATCCACACCTTCATCGCGACGAGCGAGCTGCACATGGAGAAGAAGCTGCGCATGACGCGCGAGCAGGTGCTCGAGCAGGCGCGGCTGTCGGTGCGTTTCGCGCGCAACCTGTGCGGCGACATCGAGTTCTCGGCCGAGGACGGCTACCGCTCCGACCCGGACTTCCTGGCCCGCGTCGTCGAGGTCGCCATCGCCGAGGGCGCGACGACGATCAACATCCCCGACACCGTCGGCTACGGCATCCCCGAGCTCTACGGCGAGTTCGTGCGCCGCCTGCGCGAGCGCGTTCCCAATGCCGACAAGGCGATCTGGAGCGTGCACTGCCACAACGACCTCGGCATGGCGGTCGCCAATTCGCTGGCCGGCGTCAAGATCGGCGGTGCGCGTCAGGTCGAATGCACGATCAACGGCCTGGGCGAGCGCGCCGGCAACTGCTCGCTCGAGGAGATCGTCATGGCCGTGAAGACGCGGCGCGACTACTTCGGCCTCGACGTCCACATCGACACCTCGCAGATCGTGCCGGCCTCGCGCCTCGTCGCGCAGACCACCGGCTTTGTCGTGCAGCCGAACAAGGCGGTCGTGGGCGCCAACGCCTTTGCGCACGCGTCCGGCATCCACCAGGACGGCGTGCTCAAGGCGCGCGATACCTACGAGATCATGCGCGCCGAGGACGTGGGCTGGGCCGCCAACAAGATCGTGCTGGGCAAGCTCTCGGGCCGCAATGCCTTCAAGCAGCGCCTGCTGGAGCTGGGCATCGCGCTCGACTCCGAGGCCGAGATCAATGCCGCGTTCCAGCGCTTCAAGGACCTGGCCGACCGCAAGAACGAGATCTTCGACGAGGACATCATCGCCCTCGTCATGGACGAGGCCGTGCATGCCGAGCAGGAGCACTACCGCCTCATCGCGCTGGCGCAGCGCTCGGAAACCGGCGAGCGTCCGCACGCCAGCGTCGTCTTTGCCGCCGGCAGCGTGGAACACCGTTCCGAGAGCGACGGCAACGGCCCGGTCGACGCCAGCCTGCGCGCGATCGAGGCCACCGTGCAAAGTGGCGCGGAAATGCTGCTTTACTCGGTGAACGCCATCACCGGCGGCAGTACAGAATCTCAGGGCGAAGTGACGGTGCGCCTGCAGCATGCGGGTCGCGTCGTGAACGGCGTCGGGGCGGACCCCGACATCGTGGTGGCTTCGGCCAAGGCCTACCTGAGCGCGCTGAACAAGCTGCACAGCAAGGTCGAGCGCGTTGCCGCGCAGGGCTGAAGCGAGCCGCGCCTCCGAATTTCGCAAGAACTTTACACGCTAGGCGCGACTTCAAAAGCCGTGCCTAAGCTTTTGATCTTGTGAAGATTTTGCGAGCGCCTAGAATGGGTGCCACGATTTCGGGGGACGGGTTGAAAAACGCTGCAACATTGATCACACGGGCCTTGGCGCAAGCCAGTGTCGCGTGCGCGGGCCTGCTGTTCGCGGCCCACGGGGCATTCGCTGCTGATGATGCGGTTTCGGCAGATTCGAGCACTCCCAAGGTGGCCGCGGCCAAGCCGGCGGCCACCAAGACCGGCAAGACGCGCAAGGCGACGACGGCTTCGTCCTCCACTACGGCACGCCGCGCCAAGCACTCGACGAGCACGACCTCACGCACCGTCGCGCACGCGCCGGTGCGCTCGGTCGTCCGCGCCGAGCCGAGTGTTGGCGAGCTGCAGGGCCTGCACGCCACCGAAGATCCGCTCAACCTGAAGTCCGGCGTGGCCCTGGTCATGGACCAGGACACGAACGAGATCCTGGTGGCCAAGAACCCGCAGGCCGTCGTGCCGATCGCCTCGATCACGAAGCTGATGACGGGCCTGGTCGTGCTGGAAGCCCAGCAGCCGCTGGACGAGAAGATCACCATCACCGCGGACGACCGCGACACCGAGAAGGGCACGGGCTCGCGCCTGGCCTTCGGCACCACCCTGACGCGCGGCGAAATGCTGCACCTGGCGCTGATGTCGTCCGAGAACCGCGCGGCCCATGCGCTGGCGCGCAACTACCCGGGCGGCCTCGAGGCCTGCATGGCGGCGATGAACGCCAAGGCCAAAGAGCTCGGCATGACGGACACGCATTACCTGGAGCCGACGGGCCTGTCGAGCGACAACCGTTCGAGCGCCGAAGACCTCGCGCGCCTCGTCAAGGTGGCCCACGAAGTGCCGCTGCTGCGCGAGTTCACGACCTCCAAGGAGGCCACGGTGCACATCGGCCGTCGCATGCTGGCCTTCCACAGCACCAACGGGCTCGTGCGTGAAGGCAAGTGGGATATCGGCCTGCAGAAGACCGGCTTCATCAACGAGGCCGGCAAGTGCATGGTCATGCAGGCCGAGCTCTACGGCCGCAAGCTGATCATGGTCTTCCTCGACATCACCGGCCGGACGCCGCGCGTGGCCGATGCCGAGCGCATCCGCAAGTGGCTGGGCAGCAATCCCGACGCCCTGCACGAGGGCGGCAAGCTGCAATAAGCGCAGCAGCCGGCATCAAGAACAACGGGCCGCGGCAGCTGATGCCGGCGGCCCGTGGTGTTTCTGGGCACTAAAAGGCCGCTCAGGCCTCGCGGTAGCCGAGTGCTGTCGAGATCTGGTGCGCGGTGTCCTTGAGGCGCGGCAGCCAGGATTCCTCGAGCCGGTCCGCCGGTGCCGAGATCGACAGGCCGGCGACGAGCTTGGCCTGGTCGTCGTAAATGCCGGCCGCCATGCAGCGCACGCCGAGCTCGAGCTCTTCGTCGTCGCGCGCCACGCCGCGCTGGCGCACCAGCGCCATTTCGCGCTCCAGGGCTGCGATTTCCGTCAGGCTGTTGCGCGTATGGCCGGCCAGCCCCGTGCGCGTCGCGTAGGCGCGCACGCGCTGCGGGTCTTCGCTGGCCAGGAAGAGCTTGCCCACCGAGGTCAGGTGCAAGGGCGCGCGACCGCCGACGGCGCGCACGACCTGCATGCCCGAGCGCTCCGAGTAGGTGCGCTCGATGTAGACGATCTCGTCGCCCTGGCGGACCGAGAGGTTGACCGGCTGGTGCGTGAACTTGTGGAGCTCGCGCATCGGCGCCAGCGCGGCGTCGCGCACGTCGAGCCGCGCCTTGACGAGGTTGCCCAGTTCCAGCAAGCGCATGCCGAGCCGATAAGTACCGGCTTCAGGGCGGTCGACGAAGCGGCCGATGGCCAGGTCGTTGAGAATCCGGTGCGCCGTGGAAGGATGCAGGCCCGTCGTCTCGCTGATCTGCTTCAACGAGATCGGATCCTGGTGGCTGGCGAGTACGTCCAGCAGCGAGAACATCCGCTCCATGACCTGGATGGCGGGTGTCTGGTGCTCTCGATCTTTCATGCCGAGCATTGTGGGGGAGAAGCCGTTGTTTTGCATCGCGAAAGCGCCGCTTTCTAAAAGCTGTTGTTCTTGTGGCCGCGCGTCGATCGCGCGTTGTTTTGTGCGATGGCTGCTGACGGCGCTGCTGCTGTCGGCAGGCGCGGCCTGGGCGCAGTCCGGGGCTTCCACGACCGCCTTGACGCCGGCGGCTTCGGCCGCCGCGTCCGATCCGAGCGCTGCTGGCAGGCCGCAGTGGCTTCGCATGGCACGCCTGCACGGTCGCATCACGGCAGCGGCGCTGGGGCTGGTGGTCAACGAGGATGATCCGTACTCGGTCGCCGTCGGGGCCTACTACGCCCAGGTACGGCAGATTCCCGAGGAGAACATCGTCCGGGTTCACCTGCCCGACAAGGCCACGCTGACGAGCGCCGAGTTCGCGCAGCTGCGCGAGCAGCTCGACAAGCACCTGCCCGCAAATGTGCAGGGCCTTGCGCTGGCCTGGGTGCGCCCCTACGCCGTCGAATGCAATGCGCTGACCGGCGCGCTCGCGCTGGGCTTCCAGCCCGAGCTGTGCAACAACAGCTGCGCCGTGTCCAAGGCGTCTGCCTACATCCAGTACCAGGGCGACCGGCCGTTCGACGAGCTGGGCCTGCGGCCCGCCATGCAGATCGCGGCGCGCAGTGTCGAAAGCGCCAAGGCGCTGATCGACCGCGGCCTGCGAGCCGATCACAGCCTGCCGTCGGCCTTTGTTCCGGCCGACGCCTACTTCGTGAGCACGAGCGACGCCGCGCGCAATGTGCGTGCCGTCTGGTTCCCGCCCGCGGCACACCTCGGGCCTCTTAACATCGACATCAAGCGCCTGGATGCCGATGCGCTGCCGCATCTGCCGGCCGCCTTGCTCGTCGAAATCGGCCTGGCGCGCGTGCCGGGGCTCGAGCACGTGGACTGGCTGCCCGGCGCGCTGGCCGATCACCTGACCTCATTCGGCGGGCAGCTCGATGCTCCCGCCGGCAGTGGGCAGATGACGGCGATCGACTGGATCGAGGCCGGCGCCACGGCCAGCTACGGGACCGTCTCGGAGCCCTGCAACCACTGGCAGAAGTTTCCGCATCCGCAATTGTTGTTGTTGAGCTATGTGCAGGGCGTCAGTGCGCTCGAGGCCTACTGGCACAGCGTCGTCTGGCCGGGGCAGGGCGCGTTCGTCGGCGATCCGCTGGCGGCGCCTTTCGCGCCGCTGTTCTGAGGCCAGGCGCTCAGGCCAGCGTCGTATCGACGAAGCGGGCCAGGTGCTCGATGACGGCCTTGCTCTCGCTGAGCTGGGCCATCAGCGGGAAGACATGCGGCATGTCTTCCCACACTTCCAGCGCGACGGGCGAGCCCGCCGCGTGCGCGCGTTGCGCGTAGCGGCGGGCGTCGTCCAGCAGGACTTCGCGCGTGCCGCAGACGAGCAGCGTCGGCGGCAGGCCTTCGAGGCGGCCGTGCAAGGGCGAGGCGACGGCATCGAACGGCAGTCGGGCGGGGTAGACCAGGTCGCGCAGGATTCGCAGCGAAGGCGGATCGAGCAGGGGGTCGGCGTGCGTCTGCGTCACCATCGACGCGCCCGACAAGGTGCCGTCGGTGATCGGTGATAGCGCGATGGCGCAGCCCGGCTGGTGCAGGCCTTCGCGCTGGAGCCGTTGCAGGAGGCCCAGCGTCAGGTGTCCGCCCGCCGAATCACCGGCGACGATGACGTGTTCTGGCGAGACGCCCTGGTCGAGCAGTCCGCGGTAGACCGCGAAGGCATCGTCTGGCGCCGCCGGATAGCGGTGTTCAGGCGCGAGGCGGTAGTCAACGAGCAGCACGCGCGCCTGCAGCGCACGCGACAGCCGTGCCGCGAAGCTGCGATAGCCGCGAGGCATGTGGAAGGCGAAGCCGCCGCCATGCAGGTAGAGCAGCACGCGGTCGCTGCGCGAGGAAGCAGTCTCGATCCAGTCGCATGGCACGTCGCCGATCAGGACGGGCGTGTAGCGGGCCCAGCGTGGCGGATGAAAAACCCACTGATCGACGCGCCGCAGCCGCTCGCGCAAGGCGGGCATGCGGACAGCTTCGCGAAGATGCAGGCGCCCGAAGCGGCGCAGCAGCCGGCAGATGAGCTCGACGCGCGCCCGGCTGCTGTGCCGGGGCACCGAGCGCAGGTAGGGCGCGGCGGAACGCTCCGCTGCGGTCGCCGGCGGCGCCGGCTCCGCAGACGTCCACGCAAAGGTTTCGATCTCAGCCATGACGCTTCTTGTACCAGACCGCCGAAGGGCCCGATCGGATCGCACCTTCCAGCGTGGCGGGGTAGGGGCCGTCCACATAGTCGCCGGCGGCGTGAATGCGCTCGTTGACGGCGCTGCGCGGCCGCGCCAGGCCTGGCGTGCAGGCGAAGGTGGCGCGCTTCTCCGCCACGACGCGGAGCAGGGTGCCCGATGACCAGCCGAGCTCTGCGCGCGCCTGTTCAAGCACGGCGGCGCCGGTCGCATCCAGCCCGCGCTCGACCCACGGCGCGGCGGCGCTGATCGAGAAGGCGAACAAGCCGGCGCGATGGCCGATCTGACCGAGGTCGAAGACGAATTGGGCCGGCCCGTCGCGCAGCATCAGCATGGGCGCCAGCAAGGGCACCTTCTCTTGCTGGACATAGGCCGTGACGATGGGCTCGAAGCGCAGCGCGCGGGCCTGGCTGGCCCACGTAGCGTCGAGCGGCTCGATCAGGCGCGCCGCTTCCAGGCTCGGCGCGGCGACGACGATGCGGTCGAAGGCATCGAGCTCGTCCAGCGACACGATGCGCCGGCCCAGATGGAGCTGGGCGCCGCGCTCGCGCAGCCAGCGCTCGGCCGGGTGCGCAAGCAAATCCGCCAAGGGCACGCGCGGCAGCAGCAGGTCGGCACTGCCCGGGCCGCTGAAGAGGGCGTCCTGCAATACGCGTAGGAAGACGCTCGCGCTGGCGTCGGCCATCGGCGTGTTCAGCGCCGCGACGCAGAGCGGCTCGACCAGCTCGGCCTTGATGACGGCCGGCAGCGCGGCGCACAAATCGCTAACGCTCAGTTCCGGCGCACAGCGAAAGCGCCCGGCGAACCAGCGAACGGCCTGTGCGAGCAGCGCCATGCGCGCGGCGAAGGGCCAGCGAGGATGGGCCAGCACGCCGCGCGCGAAGGCGGCGAGCGGATGGCCCGGCGGCAGGCGCAGGCCCTCGGCCTGCGGGCCACGCAGGTGCAGCGGCGTGCGCAGCAGGGCCTGCGCGGGATCGACACCGACGGCGCGTATCAGCGCCAGCGATTCGGCATAAGCGCCGATGAGGATGTGCTGGCCGCTGTCGAGCCCGTCGTCCAGGCTGCGCGCACGGCCGCCCAGGCGCGGCGCCATCTCGAACAGCTCGACCCGGCAGCCCGCCGCCACCGCGCGGACGGCGGCCGCGATGCCGGCCCAGCCGCCGCCGACGATGGCGACGCTGCTGCTCACCGGCCGCGCCAGTTGGTGCACATGGCGATCCAGAGCTTGCGCAGCGGCGTCAGCGCGATGCGCTGCTGCAGCACCTGGAAGTTCTCGGCCTCGAGTTCGCGCAGCAGGGCGCGGTAGATATTGGCCATCATCAGGCCGGGCTTCTGGGCGCGGCGATCGGCCTCTGGCAGCAGGGCCATGGCCTCGTCGTAGCAGCGATGCGCGCGCTCGGCCTGGAACTTCATCAGCGCGGTGAAGCGCTCGCTATAGCCCCACGGCGCTTCGCGCTTGAGCAGCTCGTGCGCCTTGACGTCGAAGCGCTGGAGTTCGTCGATCGGCAGGTAGATGCGGCCGCGCCGCGCGTCGTCGCCGACGTCGCGAATGATGTTGGTGAGCTGCAGCGCAAGGCCGAGCTTGTGGGCGTATTCGACCGTCCGCGCCTCGGTGCGGCCGAAGATGCCCGAGGCGACTTCGCCGACCACGCCCGCCACGAGATGGCAGTAGCGCTGCAGGCCCGCGAAGTCGAGGTAGCGAGTCTGCTCGAGGTCCATCTGGCAGCCGTCAATGACGGCCAGCAGGTGCTCGGCGCGGATGTCGTAGTCGGCCACGTGCGGCATCAGCGCGCGCATGGCCGGATGCTGCGGCTGGCCGGCGAAGGCGCTCGCGACTTCCTTGCGCCACCAGGCCAGCTTGGTCTGCGCGACGCCGGGGTCGTGGACTTCATCGACGACGTCGTCGACCTCTCTGCAGAATGCATAGAACGCCGTGATCGCCGCGCGGCGTGGCGGCGGCAGGAACAGGAAGGCGTAGTAGAAGCTCGAGCCGCTGGCGGCGGCCTTCTCCTGCACGTATTGCTCAGGGGTCACGGGCGCGCTCCGTCTTGCGGATGCATCCGCAGCGCTGCCCAGAGCATGGGCGGCAGGTCCAGGGGCGAGAGGGCCGGGCGACGGCGCAGGGTGTCGAATCGCATGGCGCGGATTTTGGCAAGAATGCGGCGCCCGCCTTGCACGACGAGGCGCAATTCCCAGCCGGCGCGTCCCGGTACTTGATGAACCAGCGGCGCGCCTTCATGCATCAAGGCCTCGGCCCAGTCGACGAGTGAGGCGATCAGCGTGCGCGCGGCCGGGCTGTCGCGGCATTCGAGCACTTCGGCGCGGGTGACGCCGAAGCGCTTCAGTTCGCTCTCCGGCGCGTAGACGCGCCCTCGCGGACCGTCGCGGCTGAAGTCCTGCCATAAGTTGATCAATTGCAGGGCCGAGCAGATGGCGTCGGAGCGCGCCAGCGCCGTGGCGTCGGCGATGCCGTAGAGATGCAGCAGCAGGCGCCCGACCGGGTTGGCCGACTTTTGGCAGTAACGCAACAGTTCAGCGGTGTCGGCGTATTCAGTCTTCCACAGATCCTGCTCGAAAGCGTCGAGCAGGGCGTGCAGTTCTGCGACGGGAAGCCGATATTCCCGGATAGCGCGCGCCAGCGGTGTGAAGACGCGGTTCGCCCACGCCTCGGAAGGCTGGCGACCCTCGGCCACTGCGGCCAGATCGGCGCGATAGGCCTGCAGTGCGGCCTGGCGATCGGCGGTCGTCGCCTCGCCCTCGTCGGCGAGGTCGTCGGCGGTGCGTGCGAAGTGGTAGATCGCCGCCACGGCGGGGCGCAGCTCCGGCGGGCACAACAGGGAGGCGACCGGGAAGTTCTCGTAGTGCTCTATGCTCACGGCCGGCATTGTGTGGCCTGCGGCACCACAGGCTTCGTTGACAGCCTGTACGCTGCTTGCCTACATTACTGACCGACAAGTCAGTAGTAGTTGGTGCCGCCGGTTGGCGGCATCGCAAGAATCGCTCGCGAGGTCTGCATGCCCATTGTTCACCGCAAGCTCCTGGCCGCCGTGGCGCTGATCGCCGCGGCCTTGAGCCTCGCGGCCTGCAGCCGCCAGGCTGCGTCGCCGGAGCCCGTGCGCTCGGTCCGTACCCAAGTCATCAGCGGCGGCGAGGCCGCCACGACGCTGGAGTTCGCCGGCGAAATCCGCGCGCGCGTCGAATCGAACCTGGCCTTCCGCGTCGGCGGCAAGATGGTGTCGCGCCTGGTCAACCTCGGCGACACGGTGCATGCCGGCCAGGTGCTGGCGCGCCTCGACCCGAGCGACTACCAGCTCGCCGAGCAGGCCGCCAAGGCCGGCGTGCAGTCGGCCCGCGTCAATCGCGACATGCTGGCGGCCGACTACAAGCGCTTCATCGACCTCTACGACAAGGGCTTCATCAGCATCGCCCAGTTGCAGCAGCACGAGGCGGCCTTCAAGGCGGCGCAGGCCCAGCTCGACCAGGCGCGTGCGCAAGAGGACGTGCAGCGCAACCAGTCCGGCTACGCGCAGCTGGTGGCCGACGCGCCGGGCGTCGTGACCAGCGCCATGATCGACGCCGGCACGGTCGTGGCCGCCGGCACGCCGATCGTGCGCGTGGCCCAGGACGGTCCGCGCGACGTGGTGTTCTCGGTGCCGGAAGACAAGCTTGCCGGCGTGCGCGCCGCGGCCGCACAGCCTGGCGCGCTGCAGCTGCGCCTGTGGGGCAGCCAGGAGCTGCAGCCGATCAAGCTCCGCGAGGTGGCCGGCGCGACCGACGCGCTCACGCGCACCTTCCAGTTCAAGGCCGACCTCGGCAAGATCGAGGCGCGGCCCGGACGCACGGCGACGGTCGTGCTCGCCATGCCCAAGGTCGCGCAGGTCATCAAGCTGCCGCTGGCGGCCGTGCTGGAAGAGCAGGGCAAGACCTCGGTGTGGGTGCTGGACCCGCAGACGATGAAGGTCCAGCCGCAGGCGGTGATGGTCGCGGGCGCCGACGGCAACCAGGTCGTCATCGCGGGCGGGCTGCAGCCAGGGCAGGAGATCGTCGTGGCAGGCGTGCACGTGCTGACGCCGGGTCAGCAGGTCACGCGCTACGTCGATCCGCTGGCTTCCGGCCTGAAGCAGTGAGGCGCGCGCCGTGAGCACCACGCCTGCCAAGCCGTCCCGCGGCGGCCGCTTCAACGTGTCGCGCTGGGCGCTCGAGCACCCGGCCCTGACGCGCTACCTGATGGTCGTGCTGATGATTGCGGGCTTCGTGGCCTACTTCCAGCTCGGCCAGGACGAAGACCCGCCGTTCACCTTCCGCCTGATGGTCGTGCAGGCCTTCTGGCCCGGCGCCACGGCGCAGCAGATGGCGGAGCAGGTCTCCGACAAGATCGAGCGCACGCTGCAGGAAGTGCCCTACGCCGACAAGATCCGCACCTTCACCAAGCCGGGTCAGTCGACGACCATCCTGCAGCTGCGCGACGACTCGCCGGCCAAGGAGGTGGCCAATGTCTGGTACCAGGCACGCAAGCGCATCAACGACATGGCCTACACGCTGCCGCAAGGCGTGCAGGGGCCCGTCTTCAACGACGACTTCGGCGACGTCTACGGCACGATCTACGCGCTCGGCGCCGACGGCTTCTCGCCCGAGGAAATGCGCGAGCAGGCCGAGCGCGTGCGCTCGGTCTTGCTCAAGGTGCCCGACGTGGCCAAGGTCGAGCTCTTCGGCGTACAGCCCGAGAAGGTGTACGTCGAGATCTCGCAGCGGCGCCTGGCGAGCCTGGGCCTGGATTTCAATCAGGTCGTGCAGCAGCTCAGCGCGCAGAACGCCGTCGAAGGCGCCGGCGTGCTCGACGCGCGCACCGGCAACCTGCAGATCCGCGTGCAGGGCCAGTTCGATTCGCTCGACGCGCTGCGCGAGTTCCCGATCCGCGCCGTCAATCAGCAGACCGGCCAGGCGAGCAGCCTGCGCCTGGCCGACATCGGCGAGATCAAGCGCGGCTACGCCGATCCGGCCGCGGTGATGGTGCGCTACCAGGGCAAGGACGTGATCGCGATCGGCGTGTCCATGGCCAAGGGCGGCGACATCATCTCGATGGGCAAGGCGCTGCGCCAGGCGGCGGACCGCATCCGCGCCAAGCTGCCGGCCGGCATCGAGCTCGGCCAGATCCAGGACCAGCCGCAGGCCGTGGCCAGCTCGGTCAACGAGTTCGTGCACACGCTGATCGAAGCCATCGTCATCGTGCTGGCGGTGAGCTTTCTATCGCTGGGCCTGCACAGCCGGCCGCTGCGCCTGGACGTGTGGCCGGGCCTGGTGGTGGCGATCACGATCCCGCTGGTGCTGGCCATCACCTTCGTCACCATGTTTTATTGGGGCGTGGGCCTGCACAAGATCTCGCTGGGCTCGCTGATCATCGCGCTGGGCCTGCTCGTCGACGACGCCATCATTGCCGTCGAGATGATGGTTCGAAAGCTCGAAGAGGGCTACGACAAGATGACGGCGGCGACCTTCGCCTACGACGTCACCGCCATGCCCATGCTCACTGGCACGCTGATCACGGCGGTCGGCTTTCTGCCGATCGGCATGGCGCGCTCGACCACGGGCGAATACACCTTCGCGATCTTTGCCGTGACGGCCGCGGCGCTGGTGATTTCGTGGTTCGTGTCGATCTACTTCGTGCCCTATCTCGGCGCGCTGCTGCTCAAGAGTCACCCGGTGGCCGAGGGCGAGGCCCACGAACTCTTCGACACGCCGTTCTACAACCGCTTCCGCCGCGCGGTGAACTGGTGCATCGAGCACCGTTGGAAGACCATCGCGGCCACGGTGCTGACCTTCGCGCTGGGCCTGGTCAGCATGAACCTGTTCGTACAGCAGCAGTTCTTCCCGGATTCGAGCCGTCCCGAGCTGCTCGTCGACCTCTGGCTGCCCGAGGGCTCGACGATCGAGCAGAGCCGCGAGATCGCCAAGCGCTTCGAGGCGCGCATGATGAAGCAGCCCGGCGTGGTCTCGGTGACGAGCTGGGTCGGCTCGGGCGTGCCGCGCTTTTATCTGCCGCTGGACCAGATCTTTGCGCAGGACAACGTCAGCCAGATGATCGTGCTGCCCAAGGACGTGGCCGAGCGCGAACACCTGCGCCAGAGCCTGCCGGTGCTGATGGCCAAGGAGTTCCCGGAAGTCCGTGCCCGCATCAAGCCGCTGCCCAACGGGCCGCCGGTGCCGTATCCGGTGCAGTTCCGCGTGATCGGCGAGAAGCTCGAGGACGTGCGTGCCTGGGCTGACCAGGCCGAAGCGATCCTGCGCCGCAGCCCCAACATGCGCGGCGTCAACGACAACTGGAACGAGTCGATCAAGGCCCTGCAGCTGCATGTCGACCAGGACAAGGCGCGCGCGCTCGGTGTGACGAGCCAGTCGATCGCGCGTGCGGCGCAGACGCTGCTGTCGGGCACGACCATCGGCCAGTACCGCGAGGCCGATCGCCTCATCGACATCGTGCTGCGCCAGCCGCTCGACGAGCGCAAGGCCATCACCGACATCGCCAACGCCTACGTGCCCACGAGCAACGGCAGTTCGATCCCGCTGACGCAGATCGCCAAGGTCGACTTCGGCTGGGAGCCGGGCGTGCTCTGGCGCGAGGGGCGCGACTACTGCGTGACGGTGCAGGGCGACGTGGCCGAGGGGCTGCAGGGCGCCACCGTGACGGCCGAGGTCTGGCCGGCCATGCAGGCGCTGCAGGCCAAGATGCCGCCGGGCTATCGCATCGAGATCGCCGGCGCGGTGGAGGAGAGCAGCAAGGGCCAGGGCTCGATCGCGGCGGGCGTGCCGATGATGCTGTTCATCACCTTCACGCTGCTGATGCTGCAGCTGCAGAGCTTCTCGCGCGCCATGCTGGTGTTCCTGACCGGGCCGCTGGGCATGGCGGGCGTGGCGGCGGCGCTGATGGTGTCGAACCAGCCCTTCGGCTTTGTCGCGCTGCTGGGCGTGATCGCGCTGATGGGCATGATCCAGCGGAACTCGGTGATCCTGATCGACCAGATCGAGAAGGAGCGCGCCCGCGGCGTGCCGACCTGGAACGCCATCGTCGAATCGGCCGTGCGGCGCTTCCGCCCCATCGCGCTGACGGCGGCGGCGGCCGTGATGGCGATGATCCCGCTGTCGCGCAGCGTGTTCTGGGGCCCGATGGCCGTGGCCATCATGGGCGGCCTGATCGTCGCCACGGCGCTGACCCTGCTGGCCCTGCCGGCCATGTACGCGGCCTGGTTCCGCGTGCGCCGGCCGCGCTGAGCCTCCGCCCCCGTGCTTGCCCGGGGGCTGGCGATTGCCGCTTGGCATAAGGCTACAATCCCGGGTTCTCCGAATTCCGTGGATCGGGGCGGCCCTGCGCGGCATTCGCGTGCCCTGGGTCGCCTGGACCCAGGCCCGTTGCGCGGGTGGCGAAATTGGTAGACGCACCAGGTTTAGGTCCTGACGCCTTCACGGGCGTGCCGGTTCGAGTCCGGCTCCGCGCACCAGATCCTTTGATCGCTTTTATTTGAGTCCCAACATGGCTGTCACCGTCGAAACCCTCGAGAAGCTCGAACGCCGCATCACGCTCACGCTGGCGGCCGCTGACATCAACAGCGAAGTCGAAACCCGCCTGAAGAAGCTGGCGCGCACCGTCAAGGCCGACGGCTTCCGCCCCGGCAAGGTGCCGATGAGCGTCGTGGCCCAGCGCTACGGCTATTCGGTCCAGTACGAAGTCATGAACGACAAGCTCGGCGAAGCCTTCGCCAGCGCGTCCAACGAAGCCAAGCTGCGCGTCGCCGGCGCGCCGCGCATCGCCCAGAAGGACCAGGCTGCCGAAGGCACGATGGCCTTCGACGCCACCTTCGAGATCTACCCGGAGGTGAAGATCGGCGATCTGGCCGGTGCCGAGGTCGAGCGCGTCGGCAGCGACGTGACCGAAGAAGCCATCGACAAGACCGTCGAGATCCTGCGCAAGCAGCGCCGCACCTTCCAGCAGCGCGCCGCCGCTGATGGCGCCGAGGCCGGCGACCGCGTGTCGATCGACTTCGAAGGCAAGATCGACGGCGAGCCCTTCCCGGGCGGCAAGGCCGAAGGCTTCCAGTTCCTGATCGGCGAAGGCCAGATGCTCGAACAGTTCGACCAGGCCGTGCGCGGCATGAAGGCGGGCGAGAGCAAGACCTTCCCGCTGGCCTTCCCCGAGGACTATCACGGCAAGGACGTCGCCGGCAAGGAAGCCGACTTCCTCGTGACGGTCAAGAAGATCGAAGCCCAGCACCTGCCTGAAGTCAACGAAGCCTTTGCCAAGGCCCTGGGCATCAAGGAAGGCACGGTCGAGGCCCTGCGCGCCGACATCAAGAAGAACCTCGAGCGCGAGGTCAAGTTCCGCGTGCTGGCCCGCAACAAGGCCGCCGTCATGGACGCGCTGGTCGGCGCGTCCGAGCTGGATGTCCCGAACGCCCTGGTCGGCGGCGAAGTCGAGCGCATGATCGAGGCCGCCCGCGAGGACCTCAAGAAGCGTGGCATGAAGGACGCCGACAAGGCCCCGATCCCCGAGGACATCTTCAAGCCGCAAGCCGAGAAGCGCGTGCGCCTGGGCCTGGTCGTCGCCGAGCTGGTGCGTGCCAACAACCTGCAGGCCAAGCCCGAGCAGCTGCAAGCCCACATCGAGGAGCTGTCGCAGAGCTACGAGAAGCCGGCCGAAGTGATGCGCTGGTACATGAGCGACCGCCAGCGCATGGCCGAAGTCGAAGCCGTGGTGATCGAGAACAACGTCACCGACTTCGTCCTGGCCAAGGCCAAGGTGTCGGACAAGCAACTCCCCTTCGACGAGCTGATGGCAGCGAGCTGATAAGCTGCCTGCATTGACTGACGGGGCGTCGCGCCTTTGCTGGCCGGCGCCCTTTGCATTTGGGGCCTGCGCCCCCAGATGCGGAACTTGGGCAAATCAGAGGAATCTCATGAGCGCGCTGGACATCAACAACCTGGGCCTGGTGCCCATGGTCATCGAACAATCGGGCCGCGGCGAGCGCGCCTATGACATCTACAGCCGCCTGCTGCGCGAACGCATCGTGTTCCTGGTCGGCCCGGTGAACGACGCGGTTGCGAACCTCGTCGTGGCGCAGATGCTCTTCCTCGAGAGCGAGAACCCCGACAAGGACATCTTCCTGTACATCAACTCGCCGGGCGGCAGTGTCTCGGCCGGCATGTCGATCTTCGACACCATGCAGTTCATCAAGCCCGAGGTGTCGACGCTGTGCATGGGCATGGCGGCGAGCATGGGTGCCTTCCTGCTGGCGGCCGGCGCCAAGGGCAAGCGCTACGCGCTGCCCAACAGCAAGATCATGATCCACCAGCCGCTCGGCGGCGCGCAGGGCCAGGCGACCGACATCGAGATTCACGCCCGAGAGATCCTCAAGACCCGCGACTCGCTGAACCGCATCCTGGCCGAGCGCACCGGTCAGTCGCTCGAGAAGATCCAGGCGGACACCGAGCGCGACTACTTCATGTCGGCTGATGACGCGGCCACCTACGGCTTGGTCGACCAAGTCCTGGCCAAGCGCCCCTGAGCGACTGCAGGGCTGTTGCCCTGGCGCTGCGGCGGCCTTGGCGGGCTGGCCGCAGCGTGCAACTGTTGGCGGATCGCCGGCCAATTCCCCGAATGGCCCCAATCCGCACATGAACTATCATCCCCAACAGACCCCACCGTCTGTCTAGCCCCACCAGATCCATGGCCGAGAAAAAAGGCAATTCCAGCGAGAAAGTCCTCTACTGCTCCTTCTGCGGAAAGAGCCAGCATGAGGTCAAGAAGCTGATCGCGGGTCCGTCGGTGTTCATCTGCGACGAGTGCATCGAGCTCTGCAACGACATCATCCGCGACGAGGTGCCCGCCGAGGCGCCCGCTGCGCGTTCGGCCAAGTCCGATCTGCCCGTGCCCAGCGAAATCAAGTCGAGCCTGGACCAGTACGTGATCGGCCAGGATGTTGCCAAGCGCACCCTGGCCGTGGCCGTCTACAACCACTACAAGCGGCTGCGCCACATGGGCGCATCCGGCAAGGATGCCAAGGACGGCGTCGAGCTGTCCAAGAGCAACATCCTGCTGATCGGCCCCACGGGCTCGGGCAAGACGCTGCTGGCTCAGACGCTGGCGCGCCTGCTCAACGTGCCCTTCGTGATCGCCGACGCGACGACGCTGACCGAAGCCGGCTATGTCGGCGAGGACGTCGAGAACATCATCCAGAAGCTGCTGCAGAACTGCAATTACGACATCGAGCGTGCGCAGCGCGGCATCGTCTACATCGACGAGATCGACAAGATCAGCCGCAAGGCCGACAACCCGTCGATCACCCGCGACGTGTCGGGTGAAGGCGTGCAGCAGGCGCTGCTCAAGCTGATCGAAGGCACGATGGCGTCGGTGCCGCCGCAGGGCGGTCGCAAGCACCCGAACCAGGACTTCCTGCAGATCGACACGACCAACATCCTGTTCATCTGCGGCGGCGCGTTCGACGGTCTCGAGAAGGTCATCCAGAACCGCTCCGAGAAGTCGGGCATCGGCTTCGGCGCCACAGTGCGCAGCAAGTCCGAGAAGCGTGCGGCCGAAATCTTCCGCGAGTGCGAGCCCGAGGACATCATCAAGTTCGGCCTGATCCCCGAGCTCGTCGGCCGCCTGCCGGTCGTCGCGACGCTGGGCGAGTTGACCGAGGATGCGCTCGTGCAGATCCTCACCGAGCCCAAGAACGCGATCGTCAAGCAGTATCAGCAGCTCTTCTCGATGGACGGCGTCGAGCTCGAGATCCGCGCCACGGCCCTGGGCGCCATCGCGCGCAAGGCGCTGGCGCGCAAGACCGGCGCCCGCGGCCTGCGCTCCATCATGGAGCAGGCGTTGATCGACACCATGTTCGAGCTGCCGGGCCTCGATGGCGTTGCCAAGGTCGTTGTCGACGAGCACAACATCGAGGAAAACGCCAAGCCCCTACTGGTCTATCGAGAACAGGCCAAGGCCAGCGCCTGAAGTCTGTCGGCGTGACTCAATGAGCGGATACGCTGGCGCCCCGCCCAGACAACGCGACTTGGCAGCACCAGGCTCCGCTCCACAGCGTCTTGCAATTCCCCGCTTAGGCCCAAGTTGGGCCTGAGAAAGAGAGGTACCTCTATGTCCGGACATCCCATCCTGCCAGCCGAACCCATCAACCTGCCGCTGCTGCCGCTGCGGGACGTGGTGGTGTTCCCGCACATGGTGATCCCGCTGTTCGTCGGTCGCCCCAAGTCCATCAAGGCGCTTGAGGCCGCCATGGACGCGGGCCGCCAGATCATGCTCGTGGCCCAGAAGGCCGCCGGCAAGGACGAGCCCAAGCCCGAAGACATGTTCGAGATCGGTTGCGTCTCGAGCATCCTGCAGATGCTCAAGCTGCCCGACGGCACGGTGAAGGTGCTGGTCGAAGGCCTGCAGCGGGCCCGCACGGAACGCATCACCGAGACGACGGAGCACTTCGTCGCCGACGTCGTGCCGATCCCGCCGGAAACCGACACCAAGCCCGAGGTCGAAGCCCTGCGCCGCGCCGTGACGCAGCAGTTCGACCAGTACGTCAAGCTCAACAAGAAGATCCCGCCGGAGATTCTCACGAGCATCGGCGGCATCGACGAAGCCGGCCGCCTGGCCGACACCATCAGCGCGCACCTGCCGCTCAAGCTCGACGCCAAGCAATCGGTGCTCGACCTCTCCGACGTGGCCAAGCGCCTCGAGAAGCTGCTCGACCTGCTCGAGCACGAGGTCGACATCCTCCAGGTCGAAAAGCGCATCCGCGGCCGCGTCAAGCGCCAGATGGAGAAGAGCCAGCGCGAGTACTACCTGAACGAGCAGGTCAAGGCCATCCAGAAGGAACTCGGCGACGGCGAAGAGGGCGCTGACCTCGAGGAGCTCGAGAAGAAGATCCGCGCCGCGCGCATGCCCAAGGAAGCGCGCAAGAAGGCCGACAGCGAGCTCAAGAAGCTCAAGCTGATGTCGCCGATGTCGGCTGAAGCGACGGTCGTGCGCAACTACATCGACACGCTGGTGGCGCTGCCCTGGAGCAAGAAGACCAAGATCAAGCACGATCTCGGCAATGCCGAGGAAGTGCTGAACGAGGACCACTACGGTCTCGAGAAGGTCAAGGACCGCATCCTCGAGTACCTCGCGGTGCAACAGCGCGTCGACAAGGTCAAGGCGCCGATCCTGTGCCTCGTCGGCCCTCCGGGCGTGGGCAAGACCTCGCTCGGCCAGTCGGTCGCGCGCGCCACCGGCCGCAAGTTCGTCCGCATGGCGCTCGGCGGCGTGCGTGACGAGGCCGAGATCCGCGGTCACCGGCGTACCTATATCGGCTCGATGCCGGGCAAGGTGCTGCAGTCGCTCTCCAAGGTCGGGACGCGCAATCCGCTGTTCCTGCTCGACGAGATCGACAAGCTCGGCATGGACTTCCGCGGCGACCCGTCCTCGGCGCTGCTCGAAGTGCTCGATCCCGAGCAGAACCACACCTTCAGCGACCACTACATCGAGGTCGACTTCGACCTGTCCGATGTGATGTTCGTTGCGACGAGCAACTCGCTGAACATTCCGCCGGCGCTGCTGGACCGCATGGAGGTCATCCGCCTCTCGGGCTATACCGAGGACGAGAAGGTCAACATCGCCCAGCGCTACCTCTTGCCCAAGCAGTGCAAGAACAACGGCGTCAAGGACGAGGAGATGGAGCTCACCGAGGGCGGCATCCGGGGCATCATTCGTTACTACACGCGTGAAGCCGGCGTGCGTTCGCTCGAGCGCGAGATCTCCAAGGTCTGTCGCAAGGTCGTCAAGGGCATGGCTCTCAAGAAGTACGACGGCAAGGTCGTCGTCACCGAGGACAACCTCAACGACTTCCTCGGCGTGCGCAAGTTCGATTTCGGCCGTGCCGAGAAGAAGAACCAGGTCGGACAGGTCGTCGGTCTGGCGTGGACCGAGGTCGGCGGCGATCTGCTGACGATCGAAGCCACGGCCATGCCGGGCAAGGGCAACATCATCCGCACGGGTTCGCTCGGCGACGTGATGAAGGAGTCGGTCGAGGCCGCGCGTACGGTCGTGCGCTCGCGTGCTCGCCAGCTCGGCATCAAGGACGAGCTCTTCGAGAAGCGTGATGTCCACGTCCACGTGCCCGACGGCGCCACGCCCAAGGACGGCCCAAGCGCAGGCGCGGCCATGACGACGGCCTTCGTCTCCGCGCTGACCGGCATCCCGGTGCGCGCCGACGTCGCCATGACGGGCGAGATCACGCTGCGCGGCGAGGTCACGGCCATCGGCGGCCTCAAGGAGAAGCTGCTGGCGGCGCACCGCGGCGGCATCAAGACGGTCATGATTCCCGAGGAGAACGTCAAGGACCTCCAGGACATCCCCGAGAACGTCAAGAACCAGCTCGAGATCATTCCCGTGCGCTGGATCGAACGCGTGCTCGAGGTGGCGCTGGACTCCGTGCCGGTGCCGCTGCCCGAGGAGGAGTCGGTGGTTGCGGCCAAGCCCGAAGACGGCGCGGCTGCGGCGCCGTCCACCGCGACGCACTGATGAAATTCTTGCCTGGCCCTGGAAATCCGGTATAGAATAGCTGCTTCAGCGCAACGGCGTCAGGTTGAGAAACCAAACGCGGTTGAGGCAGAAATCGAAGCGGGTGTAGCTCAGTTGGTAGAGCGCGACCTTGCCAAGGTCGAGGTCACGAGTTCGAGCCTCGTTACCCGCTCCAGGCATATTTATGGGAAGCCCCGGCTTCCCATTTTTATCAGTAGCACCAAACTGCTGATACGGTTTCAAAAATTTGATTTCGAAGGCGCGGTAGCAAAGCGGTTATGCCCCGGATTGCAAATCCGGTTAGTCCGGTTCGACTCCGGACCGCGCCTCCAAAAGTCAAAGCGGGTGTAGCTCAGTTGGTAGAGCGCGACCTTGCCAAGGTCGAGGTCACGAGTTCGAGCCTCGTTACCCGCTCCAGAAAACCGGTTCGCGCCGGGTTCGACGTCACAGAGCGTTGAACGAAATGCGGGTGTAGCTCAGTTGGTAGAGCGCGACCTTGCCAAGGTCGAGGTCACGAGTTCGAGCCTCGTTACCCGCTCCAGTTTGAAAATGGGAAGCCCTTCGGGCTTCCCATTTCTCTTTCTGGCCTGAACCGATAATGCAGCGCCTGCCCGGGTGGTGAAATTGGTAGACGCAGCGGACTTAAAATCCGCGGCCTGAAAAGGCGTACGGGTTCGAGTCCCGTCCTGGGCACCAGCGATCGAATCTCAGGCGTCGGATGGATCGAGTGGTGGCAAGGCTTCGGCCCGTACATCGGCCCAACCGAAGACCTGATGAACGAAGCGCGTGAGCGCTGTCGCGTCACCCGAAGTCTGCAGGCGAAGTTCGCCCAGCATTGCCCGCTCATCCGTACGCGCCCAAAGCCGCTCCGCTTGCTGCGCCACGGCGTCCTCGATATTGAGCAACTGCACCTTCGCGCCGAGTGCAGCCTGCAGCTGCGCCTGGACCAGCGGATAGTGCGTGCAGCCCATCAAGACGGTGTCCACACCGGCTTCGCGCAGCGGCCCGCACAGGCGCTCGATGAGTTCGAGCAGCGCGGGTGACTCGAGGTCGCCAAGTTCGATCAGGTCCACGAGTCCGGGGCAGGGCTGGCTGTAGATCAGCGCGCGTTCGCGATAGCGCTCGACCAGCGCCTGATACCGCGGGCTGGCGATCGTTGCCTGCGTGGCCAGCACCCCGACGCGCCCGTTGCCGCTCGCCGCGACGGCAGGCTTGATGCCGGGCTCGATACCGACGATCGCAAGCGTCGGCCAGCGCCTGCGCATGGTTTCGATGGCGTGGGCCGTGGCCGTGTTGCATGCGACGACGATCAGCTTGGCGCCCAAGGCACGGAGATGTCCGCCGATGCGCAGGCTGCGTTCGGCAATGTACTCGGGTGATTTCTCACCGTAGGGCGCGTGCGCGGTGTCCGCTACGTACAGCAGGCCAGCCTGGGGCAGGCGCTGCCGCAGCGCGCGCAGCACCGTCAGCCCACCCAAGCCCGAGTCGAAAACACCGATGCACGGACGCGGCGCGAGGCCGGCCGGTTCTTCTTCGTGAGCGCGCTGTTCCTGCATAAGGACCGGCAGTCTAGTGGGACTTGCTTCCCACGCCAGGCAAAGTCATGGTTAAAATCGAACGATCGTGCTTTTTTGCTGCGCTGCGGGGCGGCACTAGCCCATAGAATCGAATTAACGTTTACGTCAATTAGCCTGGAGACTCCGATGAAGGTTTTGGTCCCTGTCAAGCGCGTGGTGGACTACAACGTCAAGGTGCGCGTCAAGAGTGACGGCACCGGCGTGGACATTGCCAACGTGAAGATGTCGATGAACCCCTTCGACGAAATCGCCGTCGAAGAAGCCGTGCGCCTGAAGGAAAAGGGCGTGGTCACGGAAGTGATCGCCGTATCCTGCGGGGTCACGCAGTGCCAGGAGACCCTGCGCACGGCCATGGCCATCGGCGCGGACCGCGCCATCCTCGTCGAGACCGATGCCGAACTGCAGCCCCTGGCCGTCGCCAAGCTGCTCAAGGCCCTGGTCGACAAGGAACAGCCCCAGCTCGTCATCCTGGGCAAGCAGGCCATCGACGACGACTGCAACCAGACCGGCCAGATGCTGGCCGCGCTGACCGGCATGCCGCAAGGCACTTTCGCCTCCAAGGTCGAAGTCGCCGACGGCAAGGCTGCCGTGACGCGTGAAGTCGACGGCGGCCTCGAGACCGTGAGTCTCACGCTGCCGGCCGTGGTCACGACCGACCTGCGCCTGAACGAGCCGCGCTACGTCACGCTGCCCAACATCATGAAGGCCAAGAAGAAGCCGCTGGAAACCGTCAAGCCGGCCGACCTCGGCGTGGACGTGGCGCCGCGTATCAAGACGATCAAGGTCGAGGAGCCGCCCAAGCGCAGCGCCGGCATCAAGGTGCCTGACGTCGCGACGCTGGTCGACAAGCTCAAGAACGTGGCCAAGGTCATCTGACCTCGCAGAACAAGATTTGGAGATTCAGAACATGACCGCTCTCGTCATTGCCGAACACGACAACGCCCACGTCAAGGGCGCCACGCTCAACACCGTGACCGCCGCCGCTGCCTGCGGTGGTGATGTCCACGTGCTGGTGGCCGGCGCCAACGCCGGCGCCGCCGCGGCCGCCGCTGCGCAGATCCAGGGCGTTAGCAAGGTGCTGCACGCCGATGCGCCGGCCCTGGCCGAAGGCCTGGCCGAGAACCTCGCCGCGCAAGTCGTGGCCCTGGCCGGCAACTACAGCCACATCCTCTTCCCGGCCACCGCCTCGGGCAAGAACACCGCCCCGCGCGTCGCTGCACTGCTGGACGTGGCGCAGCTCTCCGACATCACCAAGGTCATCAGCGCCGACACCTTCGAGCGCCCGATCTACGCCGGCAACGCCATCGCCACCGTGCAGAGCGCTGACGCTAAGAAGGTCGTCACCGTGCGCACGACCGGCTTCGACGCCGCGGTAGCCACCGGTGGCAGCGCAGCCGTCGAGACCATCGCCGCCGCAGCTGACTCGGGCAAGAGCGCCTTCGTCGGCCGCGAGGTCACCAAGAGCGACCGCCCCGAGCTCACCGCCGCCAAGATCATCGTCTCCGGTGGCCGTGCGCTGGGCTCCAACGAGAAGTTCATGGAAGTGCTCACGCCGCTGGCCGACAAGCTCGGCGCTGCGCTGGGCGCGAGCCGTGCCGCTGTGGATGCCGGTTATGCCCCGAACGACTGGCAGGTTGGCCAGACCGGCAAGATCGTCGCGCCGCAGCTCTACGTGGCCTGCGGCATCTCGGGCGCGATTCAGCACCTGGCCGGCATGAAGGACTCCAAGGTCATCGTGGCGATCAACAAGGACCCCGAGGCGCCGATCTTCTCGGTGGCCGACTTCGGCCTCGAAGCCGACCTCTTCACGGCCGTGCCCGAGCTCGTCTCGAGCCTCTGATCCGCCGCACCACCGAAAGGGCGCCCGACTGCACAGGTCGCGGCGCCTTTTCTTCGCCCGATTTCAATACCCTGGAGTGAGACCATGACCTACCGCGCCCCCGTCAAGGACATGCTGTTCGACATGCAGCACCTGGCCGGCCTGCCGCAGCTGACCGAGGCGATTCCCGCCTTCGCCGATTTCGGCATCGACACAGCCGCCGCCGTGCTCGAGGAATGCGCCAAGCTCAACGAAAACGTGATCGCCCCGCTCAATTTCGAGGGCGACAAGAACCCGTCCTGGTTCAAGGACGGCAACGTGACCACCACGCCTGGCTTCAAGGAAGCGTTCCGCCAGTTCGTCGAAGGCGGCTGGCAGGGCCTGCAGCACCCTGAGACCTTCGGCGGCCAAGGCCTGCCCAAGACCATCGGTGCGGCCTGCTCGGAAGTCGTCAACGGTGCCAACCTGAGCTTCGCGCTGTGCTCGATCCTGACCGACGGCGCCATTGAGGCACTGCTGACCGCCGGCAGCCCCGAGCAGCGCGCGCTCTACCTGCCCAAGCTCATCGACGGCACCTGGACCGGCACGATGAACCTGACCGAGCCGCAGGCCGGCTCCGACCTGGCCCTGGTGCGCACGCGCGCCGACAGGCAGGCCGATGGCAGCTACAAGATCTTCGGCACCAAGATCTTCATCACCTACGGTGAGCACGACATGGCCGAGAACATCGTCCACCTTGTGCTCGCGCGCGTGGCCGGTGCGCCCGAAGGCGTGAAGGGCATCAGCCTGTTCATCGTGCCCAAGTTCATGATCAACGAGGACGGCAGCAACGGCGCGCGCAACGACGCGCACTGCGTGTCCATCGAGCACAAGCTCGGCATCAAGGCCAGCCCGACGGCGGTGCTGCAGTTCGGCGACAACGGTGGTGCCATCGGCTACCTCGTCGGCGAGGAAAACCGCGGCCTCGAGTACATGTTCATCATGATGAACTCGGCCCGCTACGCCGTCGGCCTGCAGGGCATCGGCCAGGCCGAGCGCGCCTACCAGAAGGCCGTCGAGTACGCCCGCGAGCGCGTGCAGTCGCGCCCGGTCGACGGCTCCGTCAAGGCCAGCGCCACGCTGATCCATCACCCGGACATCCGCCGCATGCTGATGACGATGCGCGCCCTGACCGAAGGCAGCCGCGCCATGGCCATCAACGCCGCCGCAGCCTACGACACGGCCCACCACCACGCCGATGCCACCACGCGCGCTCAGGCCCAGGCCTTCTACGAATTCATGGTGCCGCTCGTGAAGGGCTACAGCACCGAGATGAGCCAGGAGGTCACGAGCCTGGGCGTGCAGGTGCACGGCGGCATGGGCTTCATCGAGGAAACCGGCGCGGCGCAGTACTACCGCGACTGCCGCATCCTGACGATCTACGAAGGCACGACGGCCATCCAGGCCAACGACCTCGTCGGCCGCAAGACCGTGCGCGACGGCGGCGAACTCGCGCGCGCCGTGGCCGCGCTGATCGCGCAGACCGAAGCCGAGCTTGCTGCGCACGGCAGCGCGGCCGCGAAGAGCGTGGCCACGCAGCTGCGCGCGGCGCGCGAGGCCTACCTGGCCGCGGTCGACTTCATCGCCGCCAAGGGCAAGGCTGATCCGAATGCTGCCTATGCGGGCTCGGTGCCTTACCTCATGCTGGCCGGCAACCTCGTGGCCGGCTGGCAGCTCGGCCGCTCGCTGCTGGCGGCCGAGGGCGCACTGGCGGCCGGTGGCGACGCGCCTTTCATGGGCGCCAAGATCACGACCGCGCGCTTCTACGCCGAGCACATCCTGCCGCGTTGCGCCGCGCTGCGCGACGCCATCGTCGGCGGCGCCGAGAGCGTCAACGAACTCGCCATGGACCTGTACTGAATCACACCCAGATGAGCAAACTCCCCGCAGTCTTGCAGCACCTGCCGCTGCCCATCATCGCCTCGCCGATGTTCATCGTCAGCACGCCCAAGCTCGTCATCGAGCAGTGCAAGGCCGGCGTCGTTGGTTCGATGCCGGCGCTCAACGCGCGCCCGGCCGAACTGCTCGACGACTGGCTGGCCGAGATCACCGAGACGCTGGCGGCCCACAACGTCGCGCATCCCGACAAGCCGGCCGCGCCCTTCGCGATCAACCAGATCGTTCACAAGAGCAATGACCGGCTCGAGCACGACATGGCGCTGTGCACCAAGTACAAGGTGCCCATCATCATCACGAGCCTGGGTGCGCGTGAAGATGTCAATGCCGCCGTGCACGGCTGGGGTGGCGTCGTGCTGCACGACATCATCAATAACTTCTTCGCTCGCAAGGCAATCGAAAAGGGCGCCGACGGCCTGATCGCCGTCGCGGCCGGTGCCGGCGGCCATGCGGGCGTGAAGAGCCCCTTCGCGTTGATTCAGGAAATCCGCCAGTGGTTCGACGGCCCGCTCGCGCTGTCGGGCGCCATCGCCACCGGCGATGCCGTGCTCGCGGCCCAGGCCATGGGCGCGGACTTCGGCTACATCGGCTCGGCCTTCATCGCCACGGAGGAAGCACGCGCCGCCGAGGGCTACAAGCAGATGATCGTCGAGAGCAATAGCGACGACATCGTCTACACCAACCTTTTCACCGGCGTGCACGGCAACTACCTGAAGGGCTCCATCGTCGCGGCCGGCCTCGACCCCGAGCATCTGCCCGAGAGCGATCCGAGCAAGATGAACTTCGGCGGCAATGCCGCGGCCAAGGCCTGGAAGGACATCTGGGGCTGCGGCCAGGGCATCGGCGCGGTCAAGGAAGTCGTGCCGACGCGCGTGCTTGTTGAGCGGCTGAAGCGCGAATACCTGGCGGCGCGCGAGCGACTCGCATTGCGCTGATCAACGCGCAGCAAAGCAAAGGGCCGGCATTGCCGGCCCTTGTTTATTGGCGCGCCCGCGCTCAGCGCCGCGAACCCGCGACCCGGAAGGTCTGCACCATGCCGGCGAGCTGAAGCGCGTGCTCGCGCAGGCTCTCGGCTGCGGCGGCGGACTCCTCGACGAGCGCTGCGTTCTGCTGCGTCATCTGGTCGAGCTGGGTGACCGACTGGCCGATCTGGCCAATGTCCGCGCCTTGCTTGGTCGCGGCCGTGCTGATCTCGCCGATGATGTCGCGCACGCGCTGGACGCTGTCGACGATCTCGCCCATCGTCGCACCGGCCGACTCGACGAGCTGCGCGCCCGTGGCGACGCGCTCGACCGAGCTGCCGATCAGCGTCTTGATCTCCTTGGCCGCCTCGGCCGAACGCTGCGCCAGCGAGCGCACTTCCGACGCGACGACGGCAAAGCCGCGCCCTTGCTCGCCGGCCCGCGCGGCTTCCACCGCGGCGTTGAGCGCCAGGATATTGGTCTGGAAGGCGATGCCGTCGATGACGCCGATGATGTCGGCAATCTTCTTGGAGCTCGCGCTGATCTCGCCCATGGTGTTGACGACCTGGCTGACGACCTCGCCGCCGCGCGTGGCCACGTCGCAGGCCGAGCTCGCGAGCTCGTTGGCATGGCGCGCCGAGTCCGAGCTGAGGTTGACGGCGTGCGTGAGCTGCCCCATGGCGCTGGCCGTCTGCTGCAGGCTGCTGGCGGTCTGCTCGGTTCGCTGGCTCAGGTCGGCGTTGCCCGTGGCGATCTCGCCGCTGGCGGTCGCGACCGAGTCGCTGATCTGCTGGATGTTGTGCACGAGGCTGGCGAGCTTGTCCTGCATGCCGGCCAGGTCGCCGACGAGGGCTTGCACCTCATCGCGGCTCGTGAGCTGCGGCGGCGTGCTGGTCAGGTCGCCCTCGGCGACACGGCCGGCGAGTTCGGACGCGGCCTGCAGCGGCCCGACGATCGAGCGCGAGATCAGCCAGGCGAGCAGGGCGCTCAGGCCCACGCCCAGCACGATGCCGAGGATCAGCAGCGTGTGGCCCGCCGCGGCGCTGGCGTCGGCGGCGTCGCGCGCCTTGAGCACGGTGTCGCGCTCGTATTGGGCGAAGTCGTCGACAGCCTTGGCATAGGCGTCTGCTGCCGGTTGAAGGTCGCGCTGCGCGTCGGCGGCAGACACGGCCGTGCCGCTGTCGCGCTGCTTGACCAGCGTGTCGCGCGCCTTGCGGAAGGCCTCGCCGGCCACGTCGATCTGCTTGTAGAGATCCTGACCGCGGCCGGTGTCGGAGAGCTCCTCGAGACGCTTGCGCACTTCGGCCGAACGTGTCGAGGTGGCCTTGCGGATCTCGTTGATGTGCTTGGCGTAGTCCGCGTTGTCGACGACCAGCAGCGTCTCGGCGCGTTCGGCGCTGATGACGACGATGGCGTGCAGCTCGCGCGCCAGCAGGGCGCGCTCGGCCGAGGCGCCGCCGAGCTCGTCGGCGATGGCGCGCAGCTGCGCCAGGCGCCACATGCCCAGGCCGACGGCCAGCGACATCAGCAGGAGGACGAGTGCGAAGCCCAGCGCCAGGCGAGGTGCGAGGCGCAGGCGATCAAGCATTGAATTCATGGTGCGGCCGGGATCCGGGGCAGTTGGCGGGCCGCAGCATTTTGTCGCCGCGGCCTCGCAAATTCCCTAACTGGCAATATTGACGGGGTCGACTTCGTGCAAATGCGACGGGATTTCAGGATTCGGCGCGGTCGAGCGTGCAGTCGCAGCCCTGGCCGGCCGCGATCCAGCGGCGCAGCAGCGGCTGCAGGATACGTGGGGCGGCGCGCAGGGCACCGCAAACGTAACGCGTTTCTTCGGCTGACCAGCGCAGCATTCGGCAGGCGCCACGCACCTTCAGACTCATCACCATGCCGACAGGGCAGGGCTCGGCGGCGCAGCAGACGCCGCAGCCATTGCAAGGCGCGCCGAAGGCTGGCTTGGGCGGCGCTTCGGCATGCAGATAGATGACACGCCGCTGCGCCATGCCCGCCCTACATCTTCACGCCGAGCTCGCGCAGCCGTTCCTGGAGGTAGCTGTCGGCGGTGTAGCGGTCCGACAGCACGACCTCGGGCCGCGGATGCAGGAACAGCGGCAGCGAGACGCGGCTGCGCTTGGCACCGTCGCCGGTCGGGTTCATGACGCGATGTTGGGTCGACGGGTAGTAGCCCTGCGACGCCTCTTGCAGCATGTCGCCGATGTTGATGGTCAGCGTGCCGAAGTCGCAGGGCACGTCGTGCCAGGCGCCGACCTTGCCCTGGACCTGCAGGCCCGGCTCGTTGGCAGCGGGCAGGATGGTCAGCAGGTTGATGTCGCCGTGCGCCGCGGCGCGGATCGAGCCCGGCGGCTCATGGCCCGTCAGCGGCGGATAGCGCAGCACGCGCAGCAGGGTCTGGCGGCTGTTCCTGATCATGTTGGAGAGCGGCTCGCGGTAGCTGCGCGCGATCTCCGGCGGCGTGTACTGCTCGACCCAGGACAGCAGTTCCTGTGCCAGCGTGTTCGCCTGCTCGTAATAGCTCATCGCATCGGCCTGGAGCCGCGCCGGGATGCGCCCCCACGGATAGATGTGGAAGTACTCCTTGATGTCCTTCTGCGTGTGGCCCTTGGCGGTCTCGGAGATCTCGGTCGAGAAGTAGCCATCCTGCTTCTCCTTGGAGAAGGCGAACGCGTGCTTTTCCTCGCCGTTGAAAAACCCGAGCCAGTCGGCGTAGATCTTTTCGACGAGCGCCTGCTGGATGGGATGGTTCACGAGCACGCCGAAGCCGGTTTCGTGCAGGGAACGCGTGAATGCTTCGGCCGCGTTGGCGGCGCGGTAGTCGACGACTTGGACTTGCATGGGAGCTCCTCGCTTTTCCCACACCTGGGTCATTCAATAGCGGGACCGGGAGGTGTCGTGCGGGCCACAGTCTAGCGCTTGGGCATGTGTCGCCAAACGTTTGCTCCGTGCACGAATCGAGCACCCCTGCGGGCGTCGTAAATATTCGGTTGCCCGGTAACCTAGGGTTTCCAAGGGGTGCTACAGTCCGCCCCCGAGACTTCTGAAGGTCCTTCCCGTCCCTTTCACTGGCAACAGTCAAGGTGGGTCGCAATCCGCCAACCGGTCGAGCCGTGTCGCGGAAGGTTTGTCAACCAGCCAACAGCCTTGCATACCGAGGCAGAAGGTGAGCGAAAGATGATGCAGCAATACAGGTCCAACTCGTACCTGTTCGGGGGCAATGCGCCCTACGTCGAGGAAATGTACGAGGCGTACCTCGACAACCCCGGGTCCGTGCCCGACAACTGGCGCGCCTACTTCGACGCCCTCCAGCACGTTCCTGCCACCGACGGCACCGAGGCCCGCGACGTGGCCCACGCCCCCGTCATCGAATCTTTCGCCCAGCGCGCCAAGGCCAATGCCTTCGGCAACAAGGCGTCCAGCACCGATCTGGCCGTCGCGCGCAAGCAGGTTCACGTCCAGTCGCTGATCGCCGCGTATCGCAACGTCGGCTCGCGCTGGGCTGATCTCGATCCGCTCAAGCGCACCGAGCGCCCCCGCATCCCCGAACTGGAACCGGCGTTCTACGACCTGAGCGAGTCCGACATGGACATCGCCTTCAGCGCCGCGAACACGTATTTCAGCAAGGCCGAGACCATGACTCTGCGCGAGATCATGCAGGCCCTGCGCGAAACGTATTGCAGCTCGGTCGGCGCCGAGTTCATGCACATCACCGACCAGACCGAAAAGCGCTGGTGGCAGGAGCGCATCGAGTCGATCCGCATGAAGCCGGCCTTCTCGGCCGAGCAGAAGAAGCACATCCTCGGCCGCCTGACCGCTGCTGAAGGCCTCGAGCGCTACCTGCACACCAAGTACGTCGGCCAGAAGCGCTTCTCGCTCGAAGGCGGCGAGAGCTTCATCGCCTCGATGGACGAGCTGATCCAGCGCGGCGGCGAAAAGGGCGTGCAGGAATTCGTGATCGGCATGGCCCACCGCGGCCGCCTCAACGTGCTCGTCAACACCCTGGGCAAGATGCCCAAGGACCTGTTCGCCGAGTTCGACCACACCGCGCCCGAGGAACTGCCCTCCGGCGACGTCAAGTACCACCAGGGCTTCTCGAGCGACGTGACCACGCCTGGCGGCCCGGTCCACCTTTCGCTGGCCTTCAACCCCTCCCACCTCGAGATCGTCAACCCGGTCGTCGAAGGTTCGGTCAAGGCGCGTATGGATCGCCGCGGCGACCAGGGCGGCGAGCAGGTCGTGCCGGTGCTCGTGCACGGCGACGCGGCCTTCGCCGGCCAGGGCGTCATCATGGAAACGCTGGCACTTGCCCAGACGCGCGGCTACTACACCGGCGGCACGGTCCACATCGTCATCAACAACCAGATCGGCTTCACCACCAGCGACCCGCGCGACACGCGCTCGACGCTGTACTGCACCGACGTGGTCAAGATGATCGAGGCACCGGTGCTGCACGTGAACGGCGACGACCCCGAGGCCGTCGTGCTGTGCACGCAGCTGGCCCTGGACTACCGCCAGCAGTTCAAGAAGGACGTTGTCGTCGACATCGTCTGCTTCCGCAAGCTCGGCCACAACGAGCAGGACACGCCGGCGCTGACGCAGCCGCTGATGTACAAAAAGATCGGCCAGCATCCCGGCACGCGCCGCCTCTACGGCGACAAGCTCGTGGCGCAGGGCCTGCTGCAGGCCGATGGCGAGAACAGCCCCGACGGCATGGTCAAGCAGTTCCGCGCCGCCATGGACGAAGGCCGCCACACGGTCGATCCGGTGCTGACCAACTTCAAGAGCAAGTACGCCACCGACTGGTCGCCGTACCTGGGCAAGAAGTGGACGGACTCCTGCGACACGGCGCTGCCGGTGGCGGAGTTCAAGCGCCTGGCCGAACGCATCACGACGGTCCCGGCCAACTTCAAGCCGCACCCGCTCGTCGAGAAGGTTCTCGCTGACCGCGCCGCGATGGGCCGTGGTGACGTCAACGTCGACTGGGGCATGGGCGAGCACATGGCTTTCGCCTCGCTGGTGGCGTCGGGTTATCCGGTGCGCCTGTCGGGTGAAGACAGCGGCCGCGGTACGTTCACGCACCGTCACGCCGTCCTGCACGACCAGAACCGCGACAAGTACGACGAGGGCACCTACGTCCCGCTGCAGAACGTCGGCGAGGGCCAGGCTCCGTTCGTCGTCATCGACTCGCTGCTGTCCGAAGAGGCAGTGCTCGGCTTCGAGTACGGCTACGCCTCGGCAGACCCGGTCACGCTGACGATCTGGGAAGCGCAGTTCGGCGACTTCGTCAACGGCGCGCAGGTCGTGATCGACCAGTTCATCGCTTCGGGCGAAGTGAAGTGGGGCCGCTCCAACGGCCTGACGCTGATGCTGCCGCACGGCTACGAAGGCCAGGGCCCCGAGCACAGCTCGGCGCGCCTCGAGCGCTTCATGCAGCTGGCCGCCGACAACAACATGCAGGTGGTGCAGCCGACCTCGGCCTCGCAGATCTTCCACCTGCTGCGTCGCCAGCAGCTGCGCATGTTCCGCAAGCCGCTCGTCATCATGACGCCGAAGTCGCTGCTGCGTAACAAGGACGCGACCTCGCCGATGAGCGAGTTCACCAAGGGCGAGTTCAAGACCGTCATCGGCGAGCGCGACGCGACGATCGACGCGGCCAAGGTCAAGCGCGTGATCGCCTGCTCGGGCAAGGTCTACTACGACCTCGTCAAGGCGCGCGGCGAGAAGAAGGACGTGGCGATCATCCGCGTGGAACAGCTGTATCCGTTCCCGCACAAGGCCTTCGCCACCGAGATCAAGAAGTACCCGCACGCCACCGAGATCGTGTGGTGCCAGGACGAGCCGCAGAACCAGGGCGCCTGGTTCTTCGTGCAGCACTACATCCACGAGAACATGGCCGAAGGCCAGAAGCTCGGCTACGCCGGCCGCCCGGCCAGCGCCTCGCCGGCCGTGGGCTATGCCCACCTGCACCAGGAGCAGCAGAAGGCGCTGCTCGAGCAGGCTTACGGCAAGCTCAAGGGCTTCATCCTGACCAAGTAAGTGACGAGCTCAAGCCCGATCCGCCATCGCACAAGCTGAGGCGGTCGGGCGCTTCACGAACAAACAAAGAACACACATCATGGCAATTGTTGACGTCAAGGTTCCGCAGTTTTCCGAATCCATTTCCGAGGGCACGCTGCTGACCTGGAAGAAGAAGCCCGGCGAGGCGGTCACGGTCGACGAGACCCTCGTCGAGATCGAAACGGACAAGGTCGTGCTCGAAGTGCCGGCCCCGTCCTCGGGCGTGATGGCCCAGATCGTCGTTGCCGACGGCTCCACCGTGACCAGCGAGCAGCTGATCGCCAAGATCGATACCGACGGCTCGGCGCAGGCCAGCCCGCTGCAAGTGACGGCAGCCCCGGCTTCCTCGCCGGCACCGGTGCAAGCCGCGGCCGTGGCGGCTGCCGCCACCGGCGGCTCCAAGGGCGACGTGGCCATGCCCGCCGCTGCCAAGATCCTGGCCGAGAAAGGCCTGAGCGCGACCGACGTTGCCGGCTCCGGCAAGGACGGTCGTGTGACCAAGGGCGATGCCCTGGCCGCCGGCGCCAAGCCCGCTGCCGTCGCCGCTCCGGTGGCCGTTGCCGTCAATCCGGCCGTTGCCAAGGCCCTGCCGGCCGTGGCCGCGCCGGTCGTGCAAAACCTCGGTGATCGTCCCGAGCAGCGCGTGCCGATGAGCCGCCTGCGCGCCCGCATCGCCGAGCGCCTGGTGCAGTCGCAATCGACCAACGCCATCCTCACGACCTTCAACGAAGTCAACATGGCCCCGGTCATGGAGATGCGCAAGAAGTTCCAGGAGAAGTTCGAGAAGGAACATGGCGTCAAGCTCGGCTTCATGAGCTTCTTCGTCAAGGCCGCCGTCGCCGCGCTCAAGAAGTACCCGATCATCAACGCCTCGGTCGACGGCAATGACATCGTCTACCACGGCTACTTCGACATCGGCATCGCCGTCGGTTCGCCGCGCGGCCTGGTCGTCCCGATCATCCGCAATGCCGACCAGCTCAGCTTTGCCGACATCGAGAAGAAGATCGCCGAGTTCGGAGCCAAGGCCAAGGACGGCAAGCTCGGCATCGACGACCTGACCGGCGGCACGTTCTCGATCTCCAACGGCGGCACCTTCGGCTCGATGCTCTCGACGCCGATCATCAACCCGCCGCAATCGGCCATCCTCGGCGTGCACGCCACCAAGGACCGCGCCGTGGTGGAGAACGGGCAGATCGTCGTCCGTCCGATGAACTACCTCGCCATGTCCTACGACCACCGCATCATCGACGGCCGCGAAGCCGTGCTGGGCCTGGTCGCCATGAAGGATGCGCTGGAAGATCCGGCTCGCCTGCTGTTCGACATCTAAGCCGGAGAGACTCGGAACATGAGCAAGCAATTCGACGTCGTCGTCATCGGCGGCGGCCCCGGCGGCTATGTCGCGGCCATCCGCGCTGCGCAACTGGGCTTCAATACCGCCTGCATCGACGAGTGGAAGAACGAGAAGGGCGGCCCCGCACCGGGCGGCACCTGCACCAACGTCGGCTGCATCCCGTCCAAGGCCCTGCTGCAATCCAGCGAGCACTTCGAGCACGCCAAGCATCACTTCGCCGAGCACGGCATCACGACCGGCGAAGTGAACATCGACGTCGCGACGATGCTGGGCCGCAAGGACGCGGTCGTGAAGCAGAACAACGACGGCATCCTCTACCTGTTCAAGAAGAACAAGATCACGTTCTTCCACGGCCGCGGCAGCTTTGTCGCCGCCAAGGACGGCACGTATGAGCTGAAGGCTGGCGAGGAAACCATCACCGCGACGCACGTCATCGTCGCCACGGGCTCCAACGCCCGCCAGCTGCCGGGCACGCCGTTCGACGAGGTCAACATCCTCTCGAACGACGGCGCGCTGCGCATCCCGGCGACGCCCAAGAAGCTCGGCGTGATCGGCTCGGGCGTGATCGGCCTGGAGCTCGGTTCGGTCTGGCGCCGCCTCGGCGCCGAGGTCGTCGTGCTCGAAGCCATGTCGACCTTCCTGCCGTCCGCCGACGAGAGCGTCGCCAAGGAAGCGGCCAAGCTGTTCAAGAAGCAGGGCCTGACCATCGAGCTCGGCGTGAAGATCGGCGAGATCAAGTCCGACAAGAGCGGCGTCAACGTCGCCTACACCGACGCCAAGGGCGCCGAGCACCATCTCGCGGTGGACAAGCTCATCGTCTCGATCGGCCGCGTCGCCAACACCATCGGCCTGAACCCCGAAGCCGTGGGCCTCAAGCTCGACGAGCGCGGCGCCATCGTGGTTGACCACGACTGCAGGACCAACCTGCCCAATGTCTGGGCGGTCGGCGACGTGGTCCGCGGCCCGATGCTGGCGCACAAGGCCGAGGAAGAAGGCGTCGCGGTGGCCGAGCGCATCGCCGGCCAGCACGGCCACGTCAACTTCGACACCATTCCCTCGGTCATCTACACGAGCCCCGAGATCGCCCAGGTCGGCAAGACCGAGCAGCAGCTCAAGGCCGAAGGCCGTGGCTACAAGGCCGGCCAGTTCCCGTTCCTGGCGAACGGCCGCGCCCGCGCGCTCGGCGACACCAGCGGCTTCGTCAAGATCCTGGCCGACGCCGTGACCGACGAGATCCTCGGCGTGCACATCATCGGCCCGCAGGCGTCGGAGCTGATCGCCGAGGCCACGATGGCGATGGAGTTCAAGGCCAGCAGCGAGGACATCGCGCGCATCTGCCACGCGCACCCGTCCTTGAGCGAGTCGACGAAGGAAGCCGCCCTGGCGGTCGACAAACGCACGCTGAATTTCTGATTCGGCAATCCAGACAAGGGGCGGCGCGAGCTGCCCCTTTTTCCTTGTCCTCCCATGGCATCGGTTAGCGAGCTTTACGAACAGACCCTGGCCGAACGCGGCTACCAGTCCGACCCGGCGCAGCTGCGCGCCGTGGCGGCGCTGCAGCGTTGCCAGGACGAATGGGCCGACTACAAGGCGCGCCGCTCCAACGCCGTGACCAAGCTGCTCGTGCGGCCGCCGATCCCGCGCGGCGTCTACATGTTCGGCGGCGTTGGCCGCGGCAAGAGCTTCCTGATGGACTGCTTCTTCCAGGCCGTGCCGCTGACGCGCAAGACGCGCCTGCACTTCCACGAGTTCATGCGCGAAGTGCACCGCGAGCTGCAGGAGCTCAAGGGCATGGCCGATCCGCTCGACGAGCTCGGCCGGCGCATCGCGCGGCGCTTCCGCCTGATCTGCTTCGACGAGTTCCACGTCGCCGACGTGACCGACGCGATGATCCTGCATCGCCTGCTCGAGTCGATGTTCGCCAATCGCGTCTCCATCGTCACGACGTCCAACTTCCATCCGGACGATCTCTACCCGAACGGCCTGCACCGCGACCGCATCCTGCCGGCCATCGAGCTGCTCAAGGACAAGCTCGAAGTCATCAACGTCGACAACGGCACCGACTACCGCGGCAAGACGCTCGCCGAGGTCGGCTTCTACCAGTGCCCGCTCGATGACAAGGCCGAGGCCGCGCTGGCGGCGGCCTTCGAGCGCCTGGCCGAGGCGCGCGACGAGGACCCGCTGCTGCACATCGAGCACCGCGAGATCCGCGCGCGCCGCCGCGCTGGCGGCGTCGTGTGGTTCGACTTCGCCACGCTGTGCGGCGGGCCGCGCTCGCAGAACGACTATCTCGAGCTGGCGAGCCGCTTCCACACCGTCATCCTCTCGGGCGTGCCCGAGATGCCGCCGCGCCTGGCTTCCGAGGCGCGCCGCTTCACCTGGCTCGTCGACGTGCTCTACGACCGGCGCGTCAAGCTCATCATGTCGGCCGCCGTGCCCGCCGAGCAGCTCTATACCGAAGGGCCGCTGGCGCACGAATTCCCGCGCACCGTCTCGCGCATCGAAGAGATGCAGTCGGCCGGCTATCTCGCGCTGGCGCGGCGCGAGGTCGATACTTCGCTGACATGAAAACCGCCCACGCTGTTGCGCTGATCACGCTGGTCGTGTCGGGCCTCGTACGGGCTGCCGGGGCTGATGAAGGCTTCGACGCGTCCGCAGCGCAGGCCGAGCGCCAGGCCCTGGCTCAACAACGCATTGGGTTCGACGCGCAATACGCCCGTGAGCAGGCAGCGTGTCGCGAGCGCTTTGCCGTGTCCGACTGCCTCGACGCAGCGCGGCTGCGCCATTCGGCGGCCGTCGATCCGCTGATCCGGCGTCAGCAGGCGCTCGACGCGGCGGAGCGCGCGGCGCGGGCCCGAGCGGCGCGTGCGCAGACCGATGCGCGCGAGGCCGAGGCGGCCAGCACGGCCGCGCATGACAAGCCGACGCCGTCCATCTCGTCGGCGGTGGCGGCGCCGCTGCCGCCCGCTCGCCCGCGCAGCGCGCCGAGCGAAGAGGCACGCCGGCAGGCGCTTGCCGATCGCGACGCCAAGGCCGCCGCCCAGGCGAGCGTCGAGCGAGCCCGGCAGGCGGCGCGCAAGGCGGATCTCGCCGAGCGCCAGCAGCAGGCAAAGCAGCAGGCGGACGAGCGCGCCGCCAAGCTGGCCGAGCGCGGTCGCAAGCCGGCGGCCCGCTTGCCCGAGCCCAGCGCCTCGTCCATCGAGCAGTTCAAGGCGCAGTCCCAGGGCGCCAGCGCGCCGCATTGAGCGCGTCATGGCGCGGCTTGCGCCCGCGCTTGCGTTAGCTGCGCGCCTCGACGCGCACGATGGCCAGCGACAGGTTGTCGCCGGCGCCGCGGGCGCGTTGGCGCGCCTTGTTGATCAGCAGTTCCGCCGCTTCGCGTGGCGGCAGGCTGTGCAGGACGGTGCCGATCTCGCGCGGGTTGAAGAAATGCCACAGGCCGTCGCTGCAGCACATCAGCGAGTCGCCGATCTCGAGCGTGTCGATCGTGGCGCTGGTCGGCTCGGGATCCTGCACGGTGCCCAGGCAGCCGGTCAGCAGGTTGGACTGCGGATGGACCATGGCCTCCGCCTCGGTGATCTGGCCCTCGTCGACAAGGCGCTGCACGAACGAGTGATCGAGCGTGCGCTTGAGCATGTTGGGACCGCGGAACAGGTAGATCCGCGAGTCGCCCGTGTGGATCCAGTGGCAGCGCTTGTCGGTGCCGACGACGAACGCGGCGATCGTGCTGTGCGGTTCTTCCTCGGTGGAGATGGCCGTGAGCTTGATCATCAGGTGCGCCTCGGCGACGAGCTGCTTGAGCATGTCGTCCGCGCTTTCGTCATCGGGCGAAAAACGCTCGAACAGCTGGCGCGCCGTCAGCAGGACCTGGTCGGCGGCCTTGCGCCCGCCGCTCTTGCCGCCCATGCCGTCGGCCACCACGGCCATGACCCAGCCGGGCTGGCGAGGATGCGCGAACACCTCGACCTGGTCCTGCTGATATTGGCGATCGCCACGATGAATGCCAGTGGCGGCAGTAAGGCGAAAGCCGGGGGGCGTCTTGGACATGCGAGGCCTGGGAAGTTCGCCAAAACTATAATCCCTGCCACTCTCCCGCCATGGATGAAGAACTCCGCTCCTTGTCGCGCCGCCTGATCGAGTTGCGGATTGAACACGCCGATCTTGACGACATGATCGACCGGCTCGCCAACGCGCAGCCGCTGGACGAGCTGAGCCTGCGCCGCCTGAAGAAGCGCCGCCTGATCCTGCGCGACCTGATCGCGCGGCTGGAGCTCGAGAGCGAGCCGGACGAGCCCGCGTGAGCCTCGTCCAGGAACCCACCGACGCCACCGCACTGGAGCCCGCCGAGCTCGAACAGTGGGTGCTCGCCGCCTTCGACCAGGGCGGTCCGCTGGCACGCGCCGCCGAAGGCCGCTACGAGCCCCGCGAGCAGCAGCTGGCGATGAGCCGTGCCGTTGCGCGCGCCATCGCCGAAAAGGACACGCTCGTCGTCGAGGCGGGCACGGGCGTGGGCAAGACCTTTGCATACCTGGTGCCGGCGCTGCTGTCGGGCAAGCGTTCACTGGTCAGCACGGCGACCAAGAGCCTGCAGGACCAGCTCTTCCTGCGCGACCTGCCGCGCCTTACGGAGGCCCTGCAGGTGCCCGTGCGCGTGGCGCTCCTCAAGGGGCGATCGAGCTATCTGTGCCTGCATCGCATGCAGCTGGCGCGTCATTCGGCCGAGCTGCCGGATCGCCGTGCCGTGCAGCAGATCGCGCGCATCGAGCGCTGGGCGACCATCACGCGCACCGGCGACTTCGCCGAGCTCGATGGTCTCGACGACCGCTCGCCAGTCATCCCCATCGTCAGCTCGACGCGCGAGAACTGCCTTGGCAGCGACTGCCCTTCCTACCGCGACTGCCACGTCGTCAAGGCGCGGCGCGAGGCGATGGAGGCCGACGTCGTCGTCGTCAACCACCACCTGTTCTTCGCCGACATGCGCCTGCGCGACAGCGGCGTGGCCGAGCTGCTGCCGAGCGTCGAGGTGGCGATCTTCGACGAGGCGCACCAGCTTTCGGAGGCTGGCGTGCAGTTCCTCGGCACGCTGCTCGGCAGCGCGCAGCTGATCGACTTCGGCCGCGATGTCGTCGCCATGGGGCTGGCGCAGGCGCGCGGCCTGCAGGACTGGCAGGGCCTGCGCGCTCGCGTCGAGCGCACGGCGCAGGAGCTGCGACTCGCGGCGGCCGGCCCCAAGCTCGACGTGCGCGGCACGCTCAAGCTGGCCTGGAAGGAGCGCGCCGGCGGCGAGGCGTTCATCACCGCGCTCCAAGGCGTGGTCGAGGCGATGGATCTGGCCGTGGCGGCGCTCGGCACCGTCATGGAAAGCTCGGCGGATCTGGCGCGCCTGCACGAGCGCGCCGTTGAACTGCAGTCGGTTGCCCAGCATTTCGCCGCGCCGCCGGAAGAGGGCGACGTGCGCTGGGTCGACCTCAGCAGCTTCGGCGTTCGGCTGGTCGAATCGCCGCTCGACATCCGCGATGCCATGCGCGAGCAGCTCGAGCTCGGCGCGCGCGCCTGGATCTTCACGTCGGCCACGCTCGGCGACGACGAGCGCCTGAGCTGGTTCACCGAGCCCGCCGGCCTAGACGACGCGACCGTGCTGCGCGTCGGCAGCCCTTTCGACTACCCGGCGCATGCGCGGCTCTACGTGCCGCGCGGCATGCCCAAGCCGAGCGAATCGACGCATCCCGAATCAGTGGCGCGGCTGGCGGCGCTGTGCGCGCGGCGGCTGGGCGGCCGGACCTTCGTGCTCACGACGACCTTGCGCGTGCTCGGCACCATCGCCGATGCGCTGCGCGAGCAGTTCGAGGAAGCCGGCGACGCGATCACGGTGCTGCAGCAGGGCACGGTCCCCAAGCGCGTGCTGCTGCAGCGCTTCATGGACGATGCGCGCTCGGTGCTCGTCGGATCGGCGAGCTTCTGGGAAGGCATCGACGTGCCGGGCGAGCGGCTGCAATGCGTGCTCATCGACAAGCTGCCGTTCCCGCCACCGAACGATCCGCTGGTGGAGGCGCGCGTTCAGCGCCTCGAGAAGGACGGCCGCAACGCCTTTGCCGACTATTTCGTGGCCGAGGCCGCCATCGCGCTCAAGCAGGGCGCCGGCCGCCTGATCCGTACCGAGCAGGACAAGGGCCTGCTCGTCGTCTGCGACCCACGCATGGCGGGCATGAACTACGGCCGCCGCCTGCGCGAGGCGCTGCCGCCGATGACCCAGGTCGCGACCGCCGACGAGGCGCTGGCCTGGCTGGATGAACTGGCCGCGGCGCGCGCGGCCTAGCTCACCAGAGTTTCCACCAGGGCTTGGGCGGCGGGACGTTTTCCGCCAGGTACAGGCTCTTCGGGTAGTTGAGGCGAAGCACGCGCAGTGCGTCGTCGCGCAGTTGCGGCAGGTCGAGCTTCTCGTAACTCTTGACGAGCATGTCGAGCGCCTGCTCGGCCGTGGGCGCGTGCGGGAAGTCGGCCAGCGAGCGCTGCAGCCGGTTCGCCGCGGCCAGGTAGGCGCCGCGGTTGTAGTAGTAGCGCGCCACGTGGATCTCGTAGGCCGCCAGCGTGTTGGTGATGTAGTCGACGCGCACGCGCGCGTCCGGCGCGTAGATCGACTGCGGGTATTGGTCGACGAGCTGCTTGAAGGCCTGCAGCGCGTCGCGCGAGGCCTGCTGGTCGCGCTCGGCGATGTCCTGGTTGGCGAGGCGGCCGAACAGGCCCAGGTCCTCGTTGAAGTTCACGATGCCCTTCATGTACAGGGCGTAGTCCACTGCGGGGCTGGACGGGTTGAGCTTGATGAAGCGGTCGAGTGCCGTGATGGCCTCGGGGCGCTCGCCCGACTTGTAGTGGGCCCAGGCCTCGTCGAGGATGGCCTGCTGGGCCATCACGGTGCCGGCGGCGCGGCCTTCGATCTTCTCGAGCGACTTGATGGCGCGTTCGTAGCTGCCGGAGTCGAGGTCGTCCTTGGCATCTGCGTACAATTTGTCAAGGCCGGCCTGCGTATTCGGGTCGTCCTTGGGCGTGGACGAGCAGCCACTCAAGCCCGCTGCGCCGAGCGCCGCGGCGAAGGCCAGGATCAGGGCGCTGCGGCGCAATCCGTACGACGCCTGCGCTGTCTGGCGCTCCACGCGAAATTCCATCATGTTCTCAATCGGCGGCACGTGGCCGCCCGGACGCTGAATAGGGAGCGGCGATTATATGGGTCGGGTCGATGCACCCTCGACGCTGGAAGGCGAGGTCGAAGACGACGCCGAACAGCATGACGAGCACGAGCGGCGCAGCCGCGCCGTCGACATGGCCGGGCAGGGCATGCGGCTCGATCGCTGGCTGGTCCAGATGGCGCCGGAGTTCTCGCGTAATCATCTGCAAAGTCTTGTCGAGCGTGGCTGCGTCAGCATCGACGGCCGGGCCGTGCGCAAGGACGCGCGCAAGTTGCGCCTGGGCGAGCGCGTCGAGGTCGAGCTCGTGCCCACGGCCGAGAGCCGCGCCTACCGCGCCGAGCCGCTCGACTTCGAAATCGTGTTCGAGGACGAGCACCTGCTCGTCGTGAACAAGGCGCCCGGCATGGTCGTGCATCCGGCGGCCGGCAATTGGTCGGGCACGCTGATGAACGGACTGCTCGCGTACCACGAGCCGGCCTTTTCGCTGCCGCGCGCGGGCATCGTGCATCGGCTGGACAAGGACACCAGCGGGCTCATGGTCGTCGGCAAGACGCTGCCGGCCGTCACGGCCCTGCAGCGCATGATCGCGGCGCGCGAAGTGCACCGGGAGTACTTCGCGCTCGCGCATGGCCGGCTCGACGCGCCGCAAGCCATCGACGCGCCCTTGCGGCGCGACCCGGTCTCGCGCGTGAAGATGGCGGTCGGCCCGGGCAAGCCGGCGCGCACCGATGTCTATCCGATCGCCCAGGCCGAGGCCGACGGACGCAGCCTCACGGCCGTGCACTGCGTGCTGCACAGCGGGCGCACGCACCAGATCCGCGTGCACCTGGCCTCGCGCGGCCACCCGCTCGTCAGCGACGTGCTGTACGGCGGCGCGGCGCTGCTGGGCCTGACGCGCCAGGCGCTGCATGCGGCGCGGCTGAGTTTCGTGCACCCGATCACGCAGTCGCCGCTGCGCCTGGAGGCGCCGCTGCCGGCCGACCTGTATGCGGCCTGCGGCGAGGCGGGCTTGCCCCAGGTCGGGCTGCCCGACGAGCTTGCTACAATGCTTCCCTGAATGAGCGCCTTGACGCGCTCCTGCCCGCCATGCGCTTCGAGACGAAGTCGTCGCATGAGCCCAGCCGCCTCGCTTGCCGCTGAAGAGGCGATTTCACGCAGACCTCCCGTATGAATCGGGACCGACCACGAAGTCAATGAACACACAGGATGCCAAGCGCGTCCTCGAGACCGCACTGATCTGCGCCCAGGCGCCGCTCACGTTGCGTGACATGCGGACCCTGTTCGCCGACGCTGTCGGCGCGGATACGCTGCGCACGCTGCTCGATGAACTCTCCCGCGACTGGGAAGGTCGCGGCGTCGAGCTCGTCGCCATCGCCTCGGGCTGGCGCTTCCAGAGCCGCCCGGAGCTGCGCGAGTACCTCGACCGCCTCAATCCCGAAAAGCCGCAGCGCTACTCGCGCGCTGTGCTCGAGACGCTGGCCATCATTGCCTACCGGCAGCCGGTCACGCGCGGCGACATCGAGGACATCCGCGGCGTTGTCGCGGCATCGCAGATCGTCAAGCAGCTCGAGGAGCGCGGCTGGATCGAGACCATCGGCCACCGCGACGCTCCGGGCCGTCCGGCGCTCTATGCCACCACGCGCCAATTCCTCGACGACCTCGGTCTGGCCAGCCTCGAGCAGCTGCCGCCGCTCGAAGTCGGCGCCGCGCCTGTGGAGGCGCTGGCGCAGGTCGGCCAAGGCGAATTGCTCGGAACCGAGCCGGTCGCCGCCGAGCCCGACGCGCCGTCCGAGACGGCAGACATTCATCTCTCCACCGAACCCGTGGCGCTCGACGCGAGCGCAGATCCCAACGCTGAACCGCTGCAAGCCGACGCATGAATTCCAACGAGAACGACACTCCGCTCGAGACCCCTCCGACTGTCGCGGAAGAGGGCGCTGCGCCCAAGCGCAAGCGCGCGCCGCGCAAGACGGCCGAGGCCGTGCCGGCCGAGGTGGGCGAATCCGCACCGGCTCCCGAAGCCGAGGCTGCTGGCGAGCCGGCGCCCAAGCGCCGCGCGCCGCGCAAGAAGGCGGTCGAGGCCGCGGCTGAGGCTGCGCCCGCCGAGGCCGCAATTGCCGCTGCTGCCGAGGCCGCTCCGGCGCCCGTCGCGACCGTGCCGGCCCAGGCTGACGCGCCGCGTGGTGACGGTGATGCCGAGCAGGCCGAGCGCGGCGATTCCGGCGAGTCCGGCGAAGGCGACGAAGACGGTGAGCGCACCGGCCGGCGCCGCAATCGCCGCCGCGGACGCAACCGCGGCGAAGGTGGCGAGGGCGCAGAAGCGTCGGCGGATGACGGGCCACGTTCGTCCGGTGCGGCGCCCACTGCTGAACCCGCGCCCGAGCTGCTGGCTGCCGTTGGCGAGCGCTTCGCCGAAGTGCTCTCGGGCAGCTTCGACACTGAGGGCGACGTCGCGGCCGAGGCAGCGCCTGTCGCAAGCTCGGACGATGCCGCCGATGGGGATGACGAGGAAGGTGACGAGGCCGACGAATCCAAGCGCGTGCTCGCGCCCGAGCCCGATGCGCCGAAGCTGCAGAAGGTGCTGGCGCAGGCCGGCGTCGGCTCGCGCCGCGACATCGAGAACATGATCGCCGACGGCAAGATCGAGGTGAACGGCGAGGTCGCCCACATCGGCCAGCGCATCAGCTTCGGCGACCGCGTGTCTGTTGCCGGCAAGCCGATCAAGGTGCGCATCCAGCCGCCGGCGCCGCGCATCCTGGCGTATCACAAGCCCACGGGCGAGGTCGTCACCTTCAACGATCCGGAAGGCCGCCCCACGGTCTTCCGCAACCTGCCGCGCCTGCAGCATGGCAAGTGGCAGTCGGTCGGCCGCCTCGACATCAACACCGAAGGCCTGCTGCTGTTCACGAACTCCGGCGAACTGGCCAACCAGCTCATGCACCCGCGCTTCGGCGTCGAGCGCGAGTACGCGGCGCGCGTGCTGGGCACGCTCAGCGACGAGCAGCGTCAGCGCCTGCTCGCGGGCGTCGAGGTCGACGGCCAGCAGGCGGCGTTCAAGAGCATCGAGGACGGCGGTGGCGAAGGCGCCAACCGCTGGTATCGCGTCACCATCACCGAAGGCCGCAACCGCGAAGTGCGCAAGCTCTTCGAGGCCGTCGGCACGGTCGTCAGCCGCCTGATCCGAATCCGTTACGGCACCGTGGTGCTGCCGCGCGGCCTGCGCCGCGGCGTTTATGTCGAGCTCGGCGACAACGACGTGCGCCTGATCCGCCGCCTGACCGGCTTCGACCGCCTGCGCGGTGGCCAGGGCGAGCAAGGCGAGCGCGGCGATCGCAACAACGATCGCAACAACGATCGCAACAAC
>Ga0213872_10000009_pt1 | contig 221470 bp, 183 predicted proteins | sample VelepicomBERX_R2_FD_160071 | JGI IMG/M metagenome (GOLD analysis project Ga0213872, IMG submission 160071) | Rhizosphere microbial communities from Vellozia epidendroides in rupestrian grasslands, the National Park of Serra do Cipo, Brazil - RX_R2 | ecosystem: Host-associated > Plants > Roots...
GACTCAGGCAGGGAAAGCGGCCTACGAGGCCGCCATGGCATTGCATGTTCGGTGGGCCAACGCCTTGACGCGCGGTGTGGCCTCATCGGACCTGCAAACTGCACTGAATGTGCTGCGGGATGGTCGAGCGCTACGCGCATGTCGCGCCTGAAGCCCTGCAAGGGGCTGCCGGCCGGCTTGATGCTTTCAGCGGCTACGTTGTCGCTACGGACAAAGAAAAACGGCCTAGCTCCGAGTGAGCTAAGCCGTTGATTGTTCTGGTGGCCAAGGGCGGAATCGAACCACCGACACGCGGATTTTCAATCCGCTGCTCTACCAACTGAGCTACTTGGCCTCTCGCCGCCCTTGCGGGGCATGCGCCTGGCGGCGCAAAGCGAAGACAGCGACTATAGCACAGCTTTCTGCGCCGAATCCAGTCAGATCCCGTTGCCGCGCTTGTTGCGGCTCAGGTCGACGCCGAGCTGCTTGAGCTTGCGGTACAGGTGGGTGCGCTCGAGGCCGGTCTTCTCGGCGACGCGCGTCATCGAGCCGTTCTCCTTGGCGAGATGGAACTCGAAGTAGCTCTTCTCGAAGGCGTCGCGCGCTTCGCGCAGCGGGCGGTCGAGCTCGAAGCTCTGCTCCGACGCGAGCGCGTTACTCGTGATCACGAGCGGTGCGGGCACGAGGCCGATGCTCGGGGCGAGGCGCGGCGGCTCGGTGCGCGTGTAGCCGGTCGGCAGGCCGACCACGGGCGCGGCCGGGCGCGGCGGCGCGGTCTTGACGAGCGCCTGCTCGACCGCGCGCAGCAGCTTCTGCAGCGTGATCGGCTTTTCGAGGAACGCCGTCGCGCCGAACTTGGTGGCCTCGACGGCCGTGTCGATCGTGCCGTGGCCACTCATCATGATCACGGGCATCGTCAGCTGGCCGCTGCCGTTCCACTCCTTGAGCAGCGTCACGCCGTCGACGTCGGGCATCCAGATGTCGAGCAGCACAAGGTCGGGTCGCAGGCGCTCGCGCAGCACGCGGGCCTGCGCGGCGTTCTCGGCCAGCTCTATGGTGTGTCCCTCGTCCGTGAGGATTTCGGACAACAGGGCGCGGATGCCCAGTTCGTCATCGACTACGAGAATGGTTGCCATGGATCCCCAGGGTTCACGCGGGCTTTTCGGACTTTTCGGACTTCTCGGCCAGGCCGGATTCAGTGACGGCCGTCGCAAATTTCGAAAATGATAACGAAACTTGGGCCCCCACCACCGCCGAACCTTCCCCGATAGCGTCGTGAAGGTTCAGCAGGCGGATGCGCGCGCCATGCTCGTCGGCGATCTTCTTGACGACGGCAAGCCCCAGGCCCGTGCCCTTGGTCTTGGTCGTCACATAGGGTTCGAACGCGCGCTTGAGCACCTTGTCGGCGAAGCCGGGGCCATTGTCGGCGATCACGAGGCGCACCGCGCGCGGCTCGCCGTTCTCGTGGCGCGCGAGCTCGGTGCGCAGCACGACATGGCCCGACGCGCGCTCCTGCGTCGCGTCGAGGCCGTTCTGCACGAGGTTGTGGATGACCTGGCGCAGCTGGGTCGCGTCGCCGAGGATGGGCACCGTGTCGCGCGCGAGCTCGGCGTGCAGGCGGCCATGCTCCTGCGCCTCGGCGTAGAGCCCGAGCACCTCGCCGGCGAGTTCGTTGAGGTCGAGCGCGTGCAGCTGCGCCGACGGCAGCCGGGCGTAATCGCGGAACTCGTTGACGAGCTGCTTCATCGCCTGGACCTGGTTGACGATGGTGCCGACCGAGCGCACGAGCATGGCCTGGTCGGCGCCTTCGAGCTTGTGCTCGAGTTTGTGTTGCAGGCGCTCGGCCGAAAGCTGGATCGGCGTCAAGGGATTCTTGATCTCGTGCGCCAGGCGGCGCGCGACCTCGCCCCAGGCGATCGAGCGCTGTGCCGACACGACCTCGGTCAGGTCGTCGAAAACCATCAGCCGCGCGCCCTCGGGCAGCAGCGCGCCGCGCACGAGCAGCGTCAGTTCGATCTGCTCCTGCGGGAAGCGCAGCTCGAGCGAGTCCTGCCAGTACGAGTCCTCCTGGCCCTCGAAGCGCGAGTCGGTCTCGCTGCCGCTGCGCGTCGCGCGCGGCTCGTCGGCGCCATGCTGCTCGAAGCGCTGCGCGACGGCCGTGGCGAGCTCGCGCAGCCCGGCGACGTCCTCGAGCCGGCGGCCGAACAGCGCCCCCGGACTCTGGCGCAGGATGCGCAGCGCGCCCGGGTTGGCCGACTCGATCAGGCCGTCGGCGTCGAACACGACGACGCCGGCCGTCAGGTTGTCGAGGATGGTCTGCAGGTGGGTGCGCGCGTGCTCGAGCTGGGCGAGGCTGCGGTCGACCAGTTCGCGCGCGTCGGCGAGCTGGTTCGTCATGTCGGCGAACGAGCGCGTCAGGCCCGAGAGTTCGTCGCGCGCCGCGAGCACGGGCTTGGCCGAGAGGTCGCCCTTGGCGACCTGGCGCACGCCGTCGGCGAGCAGCAGCAGCGGCCGCGCGAGCTGGTTGCCCAGCGTCACGGCGAGCAGCAGCGCCGCGAACACGGCGAGGATCAGCACGAGCGTCAGGGTGCCGAGGTACATGCGGCGCAGGCCGTCGCGCTCGAGCGCGCGCTGCTGGTACTCGCTGTTCGCGTTCTGCACGACCAGCGCGTTGCGCACGACCGACGCGGGGATGCGCTGCACGACCATCAGGTAGCGCTCGCTGCCGCTGCCGCCGTCGGCGCCGAGGCGCACGTCGCCGCCGGGCAGCATCGCCAGCGTGCGGATGCGCGCCTGGCCCTGCAGCGCGAGGTCGTCGTCCTCGAGGCCCTCGAGCTCGCTCGTGACCGAGGCGGCGCGCGCCTGGCGCAGCAGCGTCGCACTCGGCCGGTCCGGCGTCAGGCTCGTCGTGTCGCCGCCGCTCGAGAGCAGCACCTGGCCCGAGCCGCTGACGAGCGCGACGCTGCGCGCGCCGAGCTGCTCGCGCAGGCGTTCGAGCGTGAGCAGCTGCGGGCCGCCGCCGCCGCTCGGGTCGGCCATGCGCTCGGCCGCGTCGCGGGTGCGCTGGGACAGGTCGTTGACGAGGCCGTCGAGCGTGCCGCGGCCGAGATTCAGGCCGGCCTCGAGCGCGCTCGCGAGGCGCACGTCGAACCAGCTGTCGATGCTGCGGTTCACGAACTGGTAGGAGACCGTGTAGATCAGCAGCCCCGGCACGACGCCGACGAGCGCGAAAATCCCGGCGAGCTTGGCGAGCAGGCGGCTGCCGAACTTGCCGCGCCGCACGCGCAGCACGAGGCGCACGGCGGCGACGCCGATCACGATGATCAGGATTAGCGCGACGAGCGCGTTGAGCAGGAACAGCCAGCCGTAGTAGCGCTCGAAGAAGCCGCGCTGCGCGGCCGTCGCGCCGATCGACAGCAGGAACGCGAGCACGCCGCAAGCGCCGGTCACGGCCACCATCGAGATGACCCAGGCCCACCGTGCGCCGCGGGTCATGGCGTGGCGCTGTGGACGCTGAAGTCCGGGTTCAGCGCGACCGTGTGCTCGATCGACAGGCCCCAGCCCTGGGTCGCGCCGAGGCCGATCTGCATCGGCCGCGGCAGCTGGCTGGTGTCGAGGCGGTAGCTGAACTCGATGTAGTAGCCGCCGCCGTCCTCGAGCTCCTTGGCGTCGGCGATATGCCAGCCCGACTGGCCGCGCACGAGCGCCATCGCCTCGGGCAGGCTCGCGAAGCTCTGGTTCAGGCCGCCGGTGCTGACCTTGTACTGGCGCGTGAGCGGCTGGTAGGCGAGGCGCCAGGTGCGCGAGACGTTCGCGACGCGCGCGTCGCGCCAGTACCAGCGGTGGCGCAGCAGCGCGACGTCGGCCGTGAAGTAGATCGGCACGCTCTTGTGCAGCGCGTCCTCGACCGAATGGGGCAGCTCGAAGTTGGCGACGAAGCTGAGCTCGAGGCCGTCGTCGCCGCGCTGGGTCGAGAACTGGCCGAGGTCGGCGCCGTCGGCCTGCGCGACACCCCAGCACGCCGCCCCGAGCAGCAGGGCCGCGCTCCAGCGCAGCAGCGCGCGGCGGGTGGGCGGGTAGACGGGCGGATTCGGCATCGAGGAACGGCGGCGGGCGGTTTCAGGCTGGTTTGGCCAGCAGGGCGTAGAAGAAACCGTCGAACGCCGACGGCCGGGGCGGCCCCCCGGCAGCGGGAACCTGGGAATCATTGTCGGGCAGGGGCAGCAGATGCCCTGTGAACCCGGCCGCGTCGATTTGCAAAGCTTCCGGATGGCGTTGCAAAAATGCGTCGATCTGGTGCACGCCCTCGGCCTTGAATACCGAGCAGGTTGCGTAGACGAGACGCCCGCCAGGGAGCAGCAAGGGCCACAGCGCGTCGAGCAGCTCGGCCTGGATGCGCGCGAGCGCGGCGATGTCCTCGGCGCGGCGCAGCCAGCGCGCGTCGGGGTGGCGGCGCACGATGCCCGCGGCGCTGCACGGCGCGTCGAGCAGGATCGCGTCGAAACGCAGGCCGGCGGGGTTCCAGTCGGCGACCTGGCGCGCGTCGGCCGCGCGCAGCTGCGCGCTCAGGCCCAGGCGCGCGAGGTTGTCGCGCACGCGCTCGAGGCGCTGGGCGTCGGCGTCGAGCGCGTGCAGCTCGAGGTCGGGGCGCAGCTCGAGCAGGTGGGCGGTCTTGCCGCCCGGCGCGGCGCAGGCGTCGAGCACGCGGGCGCCGGGCCGCAGCGGCCCCGGTGCGAGCCGGGCGGCAGCGCCGTCGGCAGCCCGCGGCCGCACCGCGCCGCCCGGCTCGAGCAGCAGCAGCGGCGCGGCGATCTGCGCCGCGGCGTCCTGGACGGAGACGCGCCCCTGCGCGAAGCCCGGCAGCGCCTGGACCGGCGCGGGCCGCTCGAGCACGACGGCCTGGGCGCTGACGGCGTGCGCCGCGAGCCCCTCGGCCGCGAGCGCGGCGACGCAGGCGGCCGCGCCGTCGCGCGCGCGCAGCGTCATCGGCGGGTGCGCGTCGTTCGCCGCAAGCAGGGCCTCCCAATGTTCGGGCCAGTCGGCGCGCAGCCGGTCGATCCACCAGTCCGGGTGGTTGTAGCGGCCGCGCGGGGCGGCCCGGGCCGCCGCGACGACGGCGTCGCGCTCGCGCAGGAAGCGCCGCAGCACCGCGTTGACGAAGCCGCCGCCCTTCTGGTCGCGCTTGCGCACCGCGCGCACGGCCTCGTCGACGACGACATGCGCGGCGTACATCGGATCGGCGTCGGGCCACAGCAGCGCGAGCGCGACAAGCAGCAGGTTCTCGACGGCCGGCGCCGGGCGGCGCGGCGCGAGCTGCTGGCGCGCGGCCTCGACGCCGCCGAGCCGGCGCAGCGTGTGAAAGCTCAGGGCCTGGGCGCCGGGCCGCTGCGCGGCCGGGCAGCGCGCGAGCGCTTCGGTCAGCGAATGGCCCTGGCGAACGGCCTGGACGGCCTCGGCCGCACGGGTCAGCAGCTGATGTAGGGGAGCGGAAACAGCGGACACGGCGCCAGTGTAGGGGACGCCCCGGCGTGGGGGCTTGTCGGGCCGCGTCGCCGCCTCGGGGGCTTGCGCGGTGACAATCGCCGCCAACCCCAAAAACCTACCCAGGCCCCATGAGCACCTCCGACCGCATCCGCCAGCGCCTCCAGGCCGCCGGCCAGCGCCACCACGCGAACGACAACATCGCCGCCTATATCGAACCCGGCGAGCTCGACGCGCTGCAGGGCGAGGTCCAGGCGCGCATGCAGGAGGTGCTGCGCGCGCTCGTGATCGACACCGACAGCGACCACAACACCCAGGAGACGGCCAAGCGCGTCGCGAAGATGTTCGTCCAGGAGGTCTTCAAGGGCCGCTTCGTCGCGCCGCCCGCGGTCACCGAGTTCCCGAACGCCGAGCACCTGAACGAGCTGATGATCGTCGGCCCGATCACGGTGCGCAGCGCCTGCTCGCACCACCTGTGCCCGATCATGGGCAAGGTCTGGATCGGCATCATGCCCAACGAGCATTCCAACCTGATCGGCCTGTCCAAATACGTGCGCCTGACCGACTGGGTCATGAGCCGCCCGCAGATCCAGGAAGAGGCGGTCGTGATGCTCGCCAACGAGCTCGAGCGCCGCGTGCGCCCGGACGGCCTGGGCATCGTCATGGAGGCCGACCATTTCTGCATGCACTGGCGCGGCGTCAAGGACAGCGACTCGAAGATGACGAGCAGCGTGATGCGCGGCTCCTTCCACGAGGACGCGACGCTGCGGCGCGAGTTCCTGTCGCTGCTCGGGCCGGTGATCCGGCGCTGAGGCGCCCCCCTGCCCCCCGGGCGCGGGGCTAGCCGAGCAGCGCGGCCCAGCTGCGCGCGGCCCAGCCCCAGGCTTCGCGCGCCCGCGCGGCTTCGGGCGCCGCCGACACGACGCGCGCGGCCATGTCGGGCTGCCAGCCCTGCGCGGCGTCGACGTAGCGATGGCGGGTCTGCAGCGTCAGCGCCGCGTCGTGCGCGGTGAAGCTGTAGCAGGCGCTCGCGAGCTCGCCCGGCGCGCCGGCGCCGTGGCCTAGCAGTTCGGCCGCGATCGCCGCGCCGGCGACCTCGCCCTGGGCGAGCGCCATCGCGCCGCTCTTGGCCATCGCGTTCTCGTTCTGGATCGCGTCGCCGATCACGTGGATGCGCTCGGCCGCCGTCGCCGCGAAGTCGCGCCAGCGCACGCCGACCCAGCGGCCGTCGCGGTTCGCGAGCCCGGCGTGCAGCGCGAGCGTGCCCGCGCGCATCGGCGGCAACAGGTTGACGAGGTCGACGCGCTGGTCGTCGTCGACCTCGAAGCGCAGGCGCTGCGCGGCGCCGTCGGCACCGACGCCGACGACCCGGTGCGCGGCCCGGTAGTCGACCATTCCGGCGTAGCGCGTGCGGAAGACCTCGAGGAACTGCGCGGCCTCGGACGCGGGCTCGGGGTTCGCGTCGAACACGATCAGCTTGGCGCGCGGGTTCCGGCGCTGCAGCCGCTCGGCGACCAGGCACGCGCGCTCGTAGGGCGCGGGCGGGCAGCGCAGCGGCGCCTCGGGGATCGCGATCGCGAACACGCCGCCGGGCCGCAGCGCGTCGATCTGCTCGCGCAGCCGCGCGGCCTCGGCGCCGCCCCGCCACGCGTGCAGCACCGCGCCCGACGCGTGCGCGGCGCGCGCGCCGTCAACCGCGTCCCAGTCAAAGTCGACGCCGGGGCTCAGCACGAGCCGGTCGTAGCCGAGGCGCCGGCCCGACGCGAGGCGCAGCTCGGCGCGCTCGGCGTCGATGGCGACGGCGGCCTCGTGGACCAGCTCGACCTCGCGCGCGAGCCGCGCGTAGGAGCGCACGAGCGCGGCCGGCGCGCACAGGCCCGCGACGACGAGGTTGGACAAGGGCGTCGAGTCGAACTGCCGCGCGGGCTCGACAAGCACGACCTCGAGCCCGCCGGCGCGCGCGAGCGCACGCGCGGCGCTCGCGCCGCCCCAGCCGCCGCCGACCACGACGACGCGCGGCCGCGCGCCGCTGGCGATGCTGAACGCGCGGGTCGGGGCCAGGCCCGTGAGCGCGGCGGCGGCGAGCAGCGCGCGGCGGCGCGACGTCACGGCGCGCTCCGCGGGCCCGTCACAGCGAGCGCGCCTCGCTGATCCCGTAAAGCCCGGCGAGGATGCGGGTCGGGAACTGCGCCTGCGCCTCGTTGTACTGGGCCACGGCCTGGTTGAAGACCTGGCGCGCGAAGCTGCGCTGGCGCTCGACGAGCTTGAGCTCCTCGAGCAGGCCGTACACGGCCGCGTCGTGGCGCAGCTCGGCGTGGTGGTCGATCAGCGAGAGCAGGCGCGTGAGCGCCGACACGTGGACCGCGCTGACGACCGCGAGCTGGGCGACCGGCCCGCCCGCGTGCGGCTTCGCGCGCGCGGCCTGCATCGCGTCCTGGACGTCGTCGCGCGCGGTCGCGAGCGCGTCGAAGGTCGCGGGCTCGTCGGGCAGCGCGGGGCGCACGGCCGCGACGAGGCGGTCGCACAGCTCGGCGCGCTGCTGATGGTGGTGCTCGATCTGCGCGAAGGCCTTGACGATCGCCGCGCGCAGCCGCATCAGCCGGTGGTAGGCGCCGATGCCCCAGAACACCAGCATCGCGGCGAAGATCAGCGCGCCGAGGCTCAGCCAGTTCATCGCGACCGCCCCGCGTCAGGCCGCGCGCGCGGCCGCGTATTCGGCATACCCCCTGGCGCGCAGCGCGCAGGCCGGGCAGGTGCCGCAGCCGTAGCCCCAGGCGTGGCGGTGCGTGCGGTCGCCGAGGTAGCAGGTATGGGTGTGCTCGATCACGAGCGCGTTGAGCGCCGCGCCGCCGAGCTGCTCGGTCAGCGCCCAGGTCTCGGCCTTGCTGATGAACATCAGCGGCGTCTCGAGCGTGAGCTGGGTGTCGAGGCCCAGGCTCAGCGCGACCTGCAGCGCCTTGAGCGTGTTGTCGCGGCAGTCCGGATAGCCGGAGTAGTCGGTCTCGCACATGCCGCCGACGAGCACCGACGCGCCGCGCCGGTACGCGAGCGTCGCCGCGAAAGTCAGGAACAGCAGGTTGCGGCCCGGCACGAAGGTGTTCGGCAGGCCGTTCGCCTGCATCTCGATCGCGCGATCGGCGGTCAGCGCGGTGTCCGAGATCTGGCCGAGCAGCGCGAGGTCGAGCAGGTGGTCGGCGCCGAGCTTGGGCGCCCAGTGCGGGAAGCGCGCGGCGAGCTCGCGGCGCACGGTCTGGCGGCAGTCGAGCTCGACGCGGTGGCGCTGGCCGTAGTCGAAGCCGAGCGTCTCGACCTCGGCGTAGCGCGCGAGCGCCCAGGCCAGGCAGGCGGTCGAGTCCTGGCCGCCCGAGAAAAGCACGAGGGCCTTGCGGCCGGCGTTGACGTTGGGGGCTAGCGATGGACTGGTCATGCCCCTAATTTTAGGCGGCATGCTATGGTGGCCCGCGGCAAAAGTCTCAGGAGGATTCGCATGCGCAGTACCGTTGTCCCCGCCCTGCTGGCCCTTGCGAGCCCGCTCGCGAGCCAGGCCCAGAGTCCCGCCCATATCGAGCATGTGCTCGTCTACCCGGGTGGCGCCGTCGTCGAACGCGTCGTCGCCGTCAAGGCCGGCCAGCCGACGCTCACGCTCGGCTGCCTGCCGACGAACTTCGACGCCGACTCGCTGCAGGTCGAGGGCGCCGGCGTGCGCGTCGCCGAGCTGAGCCTGCAGACCGTCGACCGCAAGGCCGCCCCCGAGTGCAGCGAGACGCCGCTCGAGCAGCGCATCCGCGCGCTCCAGGCCCAGGCGCAACTGCTGCGCGACGACATCAACGCCGCCGACCTCGCGCTCGCCGCGCTCAAGAACGTCGGCCAGGGCGTCGGCGCGGCGCAGATCGGCACCGCGACGGAGGCGATCAAGCGCAACGCCCTGCAGGCGCTCGACCAGCAGATCCAGACGCGCGAGAAGCTGCGCGGCCTCGACGCCCAGCTCGCCCCGCTGCTCGCCGAGCGCGAGCGCATCGCGAAGGCCAACCCGCAGGTCGCGGCGCTGCGCGCGCGCGTGCTCGCCGAGCACGACGCCGAGCTGCACATCTCCACGCGCACGCCCCACGCCGGCTGGCAACCCTATTACCGCGCCCGCCTCGACACCGCGACCGGGCAACTGCGCCTCGAGCGCCACGCGCGCGTCGGCCAGAGCACCGGCGAGGACTGGCAGGGCGTCAGGCTCGTGCTGTCGACGACGGCGCCGAACGAGGCCGTCGAGGGCGGCACGCCGGGCAGCTGGGACCTGAGCCTGTTCCAGCCCCAGGCCGAGGCCAAGCTCATGCGCACTTACGCGGCGGCCCCGGCTCCGGCGTCCGTGATGGTGAGCGGGAACCGGACCCGGGCCGACGCCGCCGCCGACTTCGACGTCAGCGTGTTCAACGGCGCCTACGCGAGCGAGTTCAGCCTACCCGTGCCGGTCGACGTCCAGAGCGGCAGCGACAAGGTCGCGCTCGCGCTCGGCGAGACCGCGCTCGACGCCCAGCTCGTCGCGCGCGTGACGCCGGCGCAGCAAGCCGAGGCCTACCTCGTCGCCGAGGCCAGGCGCCCCGACGGCTTCTGGCCGCGCGGCCCGCTGCAGCTGTACCGCGACGGCCGCTACGTCGGCGCGAGCTTCCTGAACCTCGACGCCACCGAGCCCCTCGACCTCGGTTTCGGCCGCGACGCGCAGCTGCGCGTGACGGTCCAGCCCGAGGACGACAACAAGGGCGAGGCCGGCTTCATCGGCAGCCGCAACAGCCGCCACATCGTGCGCCGCTACGCGCTCGCGAACCACCACGACCGCGCGGCCCGGGTCGAGGTGCTCGAGGCCACGCCGGTCGCGCGCGACGACAAGATCGAGGTCGCGGCCCAGCTCACGCCCGAGCCCGCGGCGGGCGACTGGCGCGACGCAAAGGGCGTGCGCGCGTGGACCTTCGAGCTCGCGCCGGGCGCCGAGCAGAAACTCTCGGCCGACTACCGGATCACCTGGCCCAAGGACCAGGCGCTGCTCGGCGCCCGCTGAAACGTCCGCCCCTCGGCCGACGAGTACGTCGGCCGATCCCCCAGGGGGATGGCCCGGCGCTGCGTGGCCACGCCCGCCCGTCGTCCGACGCGTGCGTCAGCCGCGCCGCGCCGGCTCGCTCTGGTGCAGGAAGCGCGTGTAGAGCTCGCGCGGCGGCGCGACGCCGATGCCCTTGAGCAGCTGGCCGACGTTGCCGCGGTGGTAGCCGCCATGCGTGATCACGTGGACGAGCATCTCCTCGCGCGTCATGCGACCGGCGTCGCCGTCGGTGAAGCGAAAGTCGATCGCCGCGGCGAGCTCCGCCGCGTCGAGCTCGGCTACGTAGGCCTGGTACCAGGCGTCGGTGTCGAGCATGTCGCGGCGCAGCGCGCCGAGCGTCGGCGTGTCCTTGGTGTTGGTTGCGTCGAAGGGCCGCGGCGTGCCCTCGAGGTGGGCGCGGAAGATCCGGTCGACGACGTAGATATGGTTGAGCGTGCGCACGCTCGCGTGCCGCGTCTCGGCGTGCTCGGCCGGCAGCGCCTCGAGCTTCGCGAACAGCTCGGCGTTGGCCCAGGCCTTGAAGTCGAACAGGCTCTTCAGCGTCTGCGTGCTCATCGTCTCAACTCCTCGTCTCGCCCTGGCCGAGGACGATCCATTTCTGCGAGGTCAGGCCCTCGAGGCCGACCGGCCCGCGCGCGTGGAACTTGTCGGTCGAGATGCCGATCTCGGCGCCGAGGCCGTACTCGAAGCCGTCGGCGAAGCGGGTGCTCGCGTTGACCATCACGCTCGCCGAGTCGACCTCGCGCAGGAAGCGCATCGCGCTCGGGTGGTGGGTGGTCAGGATCGCGTCGGTATGGTGCGAGCCGTAGCGGTTGATATGCGCGATCGCGGCGTCGAGGTCGTCGACGATCTTGACGCTGAGGATGGGCGCGAGGTACTCGGCCGACCAGTCGGCCTCGGTTGCCGCGACCGCGCCGGGCAGCAGTGCGCGCGTGCGCTCGCAGCCGCGCAGCTCGACGCCGTGGGCCGCGAGCAGCGCACCGACGCGCGGCAGGAAGGCCGCCGCCGCCGCCGCGTGGACGAGCAGCGACTCGGTCGCGTTGCAGGGGCTGTACTTCTGCGTCTTCGCGTTCATCACGACCTCGAGCGCCTGCTCGAGGTCGACCTGCGCGTCGACGTAGCAATGACAGTTGCCGTCGAGGTGCTTGATCACGGGCACGCGCGCGTCGCGCGCGATGCGCTCGATCAGGCCCTTGCCGCCGCGCGGGATGATCACGTCGACGAACTCGGGCATCGCGATCAGCGCGCCGACGGCCGCGCGGTCGGTCGTCGGCACGAGCTGGACCGCCTCGCGCGGCAGGCCGGCGTCGGCGAGCGCGTCGGCGACGAGCGCGGCGAGCGCGAGGTTCGAGTACAGCGCCTCGGAGCCGCCGCGCAGGATGCAGGCGTTGCCGCTCTTGATCGCGAGCGAGGCGGCCTCGATCGTGACGTTCGGGCGGCTCTCGTAGATCATCCCGAACACGCCGAGCGGCACGCGCATGCGGCCGACCGAGATGCCGCTCGGACGGCGCTTGAGCTCGGTGATCTCGCCGACCGGGTCGGGCATCGCGGCGAGCTGCTCGCAGCCCTCGGCGACCGTCGCGACGATCGCCGGCGTGAGCTTCAGGCGGTCGCGCAGCGGCGCGTCGAGCCCGGACGCCGCGGCGAGGTCGCGCGCGTTGGCTTCGGCGAGCGCCGCGTCGGCCGCGCGCAGCCGCGCGGCGAGCGCGAGCAGCGCCTGGTTCTTGGCCGCCGTCGAGGCGGCGGCCATGCGGCTCGCGGCCGCGCGCGCCTGCGCGCCGAGCTCGGCCATCAGGACGGGAATGTCGATGCTTCGATCCATGGTCGTTCGATTGTCCACGAAGCCCTGGCCGCAGATTTCGTGACGTTTATTAGTGCGTAAACCACAGTGCCACCACGCAACTAGGGTGCGTCGCTATAGCGCTAACAGGACTGGAATATCCCAATAACCACGCCTAAATTTACGGTAGCAGTTACTCACAAATTGCACCGCTCTGGTGCAAATCCATGGCGTTAACCCCAGGTGCGTGCACCAACTGTGACGATTACATTGCGGTCACTCGATGCGGATGTTGTCCTAACAGCAACTTCGCCAGGCGGGGCTGAGGAGACATAAAGCAAGATCAAGAATCAAGATAAAAGTGACACCGTCACAATTCGCGGGCGCCGGACCACAGTCCTGGCGCCCGTTCTCTTTTTGCGCCCCGAATGACCGAGATTCTGATCGTCACCCTCGCCTCCGTGCTGGCCGGCTTCATCGACGCCGTCGCCGGCGGTGGCGGCCTGATCCTCACGCCGACGCTGTTCAGCACCTATGTCGGCGCCGCGCCGGCGTCCCTGCTCGGCACCAACAAGGGCGCCTCGGTCTGGGGCACGGCCTGGGCGACCGGCCAGTATGCGCGGCGCGTCTCGCTGAACTGGGGCGCGCTGCTGCCGGCCGCGGCGCTCGCGCTGGTCGGCGGCTGCTGCGGCGCCTGGGTCGTGACCCAGGTCAGCCCGGGCGGACTGCGCCGCGCGCTGCCGCTGATCCTGCTCGCGGTGCTCGTCTATACGCTCGCGCGCAAGGACCTCGGCCGCGAGCACGCGCCGCGCTTTCACGGCCGCATGGAGACGCTCGTGGCCGGCGCGATCGCGCTCATCATCGGTTTTTATGACGGTTTCTTCGGGCCCGGCACCGGCAGCTTCTTCGTGTTCCTGTTCGTGCGCGTGCTCGGCTACGACTTCCTGCACGCGTCGGCGACCGCCAAGCTGATGAACGTCGCGACGAATATCGCCGCGCTCGCGCTGTTCGCGGCCAAGGGCCATGTGTGGTGGCAGCTGGCCGCGATCCTCGCGGTCGCGAACGTCGCCGGCAGCCTGCTCGGCACGCACATGGCCCTCAAGCGCGGCGCGGGCTTCGTGCGCGGCGTGTTCGTCGTCGTGGTCGGCGCGCTGATCCTCAAGACCGGATGGGACGCGCTGCGGCTTTGACGCTACCATTCGGTCCAAATCAAAAGGCCCTGACCGACGCCATGCCTGTCGACCCGCAACTGCGTACGCTTGACATCGAGATCCCGACCCAGCCCGAGGTGCTGGTCAAGCTCTCCTTGCTGATGGCGGCCGAAGAAATCGACCTCAACGCGATGTCGCAGCTCGTCGAGAGCGACATGGCGCTGGCCGCGGCCGTGCTCAAGGCGGTCAACTCGTCGCTGTACGGCCTGCGCGGCCGCGTCCAGACGGTCCACCAGGCGCTGACCTACCTGGGCATGCGCGAGGTCGCGGCGATCACCTTCGAGATGGGCCTGCGCGCGGCGTTCCCGCCCGCGGCCGAGCTCGAGCAGGTCTGGGTACGCGCGTCCAAGCGCGGCCTGATGATGGGCCGCATGGGCCAGATGCTCGGCGTCGACCCCTGGGCCGCGCATTCGGCCGGCCTGTTCGAGGAATGCGGCAAGGCCGTGCTCTACCGCCACGCGCCCTCGCATTACCCGGCGATGCTGCGCGCGGCGCCGAACGACGCCGAGCTCGTGCAGCTCGAGCACACCGCCTTCGGCGTGAGCCACGACGCGCTCGGCGCCGCGCTGTGCGAGAGCTGGGGCCTCGCGCCCGCGGCGGTCGCGAACGTGCGCCACCATGTCGAGGTCCAGGCGAGCATGCAGATGCCCGAGGCGCTGCAGCGCCGCAGCGTCAGCGCGATCTCCTGCCTGGCCTGGGCCCTGCTCAACGCGCCCGAGCGGCTCGAGGAGATCGCCGCCGTGATCGCGCCGCAGGCCCAGCTCGACGAGGACCTGATGCTGCGCGCGGCGCGGCGCGTATCCGAGCAGCTGCAACAGGCCGAAGACCACGGCCGCTGAATAACTGCTTAGCCACTCGGGTCGTAGGCCGAGCGGCCCTCGGCCGGCGTCGCCCAGCGCGCAGGCGCTGACCTCGGTCCGGCCTCAGTGCTGCGCGCTCATGCTGAGCCGGTCGCGGCCCGCGTGCTTGGCGATGTAGAGCGCCTCGTCGGCCGCCTGCATCAGCGCCTGCGGGCTCAGGAACGGGTGGGCCGGGCTCAGCGCCGTGAGGCCGATGCTGACGGTCAGCACCTTGGCGGCGTCGACGCCGGCCGCGTGGGCGAAGCCGAAGCCGCGGAAGTCCTCGCGCAGCTGCTCGAGCCGCGCCTGCGCCTCGGCGAGGCCGAAGTCGGGCAGCAGCGCGACGAACTCCTCGCCGCCGAGCCGCGCAACATGGTCGGTGTCCCGCTTGAAATGGCTCGCGAGCAGCTGGCCGAAGCGCTGCAGCACCGCGTCGCCGGCCGCCGCGCCGTAGAGCTCGTTGAACTTCTTGAAGTGGTCGAGGTCGAGCACGGCGAGCGCGAGCAGGCCGCGCTGGCGCTGCGCGCGCTTGAATTCGCGGCGTAGCGCCTCGTCGAAGTCGCGCCGGTTCGCGAGGCCCGTCAGCAGGTCGACGCGGCTCAGCGAGCCGAGCTCGCGGTTCTTCGCCTCGAGCGCGGCCTCGGCGCGCCGCAGCGCCTCCTGCTGGCGCTGGACCTCGGCGCGCAGCGCCTCGGCCTTGCCCTGCTCGTTGCGCAGCTGGCGCCACAGGCTTTCGTGGACGCGCGTGATCGACGCCGAGATCTGACGCAGCTCGGCGGGCTGGCTCGGCGCGTCGCCGAAGCGCGATTCGGGCGGCGGGTAGGTCGGGTCGAAGGCCTCGGAGTCGGCCGCGAGGCGGCGCAGCGGCTCGAGCACGAAGCGGTCGAGCACGAGCAGCAGCGCGAACGCGACGACCGCGAACACGACGATGTCGCGCGCGAGCCAGCCGAGCCAGACCGTCGCGCCGGCTGCCGCCGAAACGCCTTCGTCGTGGAAATGGACGGTCTCGAAAAAGGCCACGAGCCCGAGGCTGACCAGCCCCGCCACCATGACCATGCGCCTGCGCATGGAGCCCATGGGCAGCGATGAGTCGGACGTATCGGTGTCGATATAGCCGGGATGGCTCAAGCCGTGACCCCCGTTTCGGACGCGCTTGTAAAGATTCTGCCCGGCGAGCGCCGACGCAGGCTGTCAGGAAGCCAAGGGAAACCCCGAAACCCGCGCCCGAGCTTTCCCTATAAATTAGCAGTTACTAATATATGAATCAGTAACGCGCCGATCCCCGCATGAGCACCGCCGCCCCCGCCGAAGCCGAACGCGTCTACGCAGCCGCCGCGCAGATCTTCCTGACGCTCGGCACGCCGCAGCGCCTGCGCATCCTGAGCAGCCTGTGCCAGGGCGAGAAGTCGGTGAACGCGCTCGTCGCCGAGACCAACACGACGCAATCGAACGTCTCGCAGCACCTCGCGCACCTGTACCGCGCTGGCCTCGTCGCGCGGCGCCGCGTCGCCCAGCAGGTCTTCTACCGGATCCATAACGAGCGCGCGGCGATGCTGTGCCGCGCCGTGTGCACGCAGGTCGCGATCGAGCTCGACGACCCCGACGCCGTGCCGCCCGGCGAGCGCCTGCTGACCCCGCACGAGTGAAGAAAACGCGCCATGGCGTCGACCGATGATTCCGCCCGCCCGGGCCGCCTGATCAAGGCGCCCGAACACCTGCTCACTCGCGAGCAGATCGCCACGCCGGCGGCCGCGCGGCGCGGCTTCCTGCGCGCCGCGATGGCCGCGGCCGGCGCGCTCGCCGGCGCCCACGCGCGCGGCCAGGCCAACCCGGTGCCGGCCGAGGGCGGCGACCCGAACATCCTCACCCTGCCCGAGCATTCGCGCGCGCTCGGCCAGCCGGTCGCGAGCTCGGGCTACGGCCAGCCCTCGCGCTTCGAGGCGAACCTGCAGCGCCGCTCGAGCCCGGGCCTGACGCAGACGCGCCAGGCCTCGGTGTCGTTCGCGCCGCTGCAGGGCCTGTTCGGCATCGTCACGCCGAGCGGCCTGCACTTCGAGCGCCACCACCAGGGCTGGTGGGACGTCGACCCGAGCAAACACCGCTTCATGGTCAACGGCTCGGACGACAGGATGCTCGCGCGGACTATGGTGTTCACCATGGACGAGCTGATGCGCCTGCCCGCCGTGTCGCGCTTCCACTTCATCGAGTGCGGCGCGAACACCGGCATGGAATGGGGCAACGTCGCCGTGCCGACCGTGCAGTACACGCACGGCATGCTCAGCTGCTCGGAGTTCACCGGCGTGCGCCTGATCGACGTGCTCGAGATGTGCGGCTACGACAAGAAGCGCGCGCGCTTCGTGCTCGCCGAGGGCGCCGACGGCTCGTCGATGACGCGCACGATCCCGATCGAGCTGATCGCGAGCGGCGAGGTCCTGCTCGCCTACGGCCAGAACGGCGAGATGCTGCGCCCCGAGAACGGCTACCCGCTGCGCCTCGTCGTGCCCGGCGTGCAGGGCGTGTCCTGGGTCAAGTACCTGCGCCGCGTCGAGGTCGGCGACATGCCCTATGCAACCAAGGACGAGGACGTCCACTACGTCGACCTGATGCCCGACGGCCAGCACCGCCAGTACACCTCGATCCAGGAGGTCAAGAGCGTCGTCGCGACGCCGAGCGGCGGCCAGGTCCTGCTCGACCAGGGCTTCTATTCGATCTCGGGCCTCGCGTGGTCGGGGCGCGGCGCGATCAGGCGCGTCGACGTGTCGGTCGACGGCGGGCGCAACTGGCGCGAGGCGCAGCTGCAGGGCCCGGTCATGCGCAAATGCCTGACGCGCTTCGCGCTGCCCTGGGTCTGGGACGGCAAGCCCGCGCTCGTGATGAGCCGCGCGACCGACGAGACCGGCCAGGTCCAGCCGACCTACGCGGCGCTGCGCGCGGTGCGCGGCAAGCGCTCGATCTATCACAACAACGCGATCCAGACCTGGTGGGTGACCGAGAGCGGGGAGGTCAAGAATGTCCAGCTCTCGTAAGACGCGCGTCGCGCTGCTGCTGGCGACGCTGCTCGCCGCGGCTCTGGCCGGCCGCGTCGACGCCGCGCCCGAGGCGAGCCCCTACCCCGGCATCGGCCGCACCGCGACGCCGGCCGAAGTGAAGGCCTGGGACATCGAGGTGCGCCCCGACTTCCGCGGCCTGCCCAAGGGCCGCGGCACGGTGGCCCAGGGCCAGGACCTGTGGGAGGCCAAGTGCGCGGGCTGCCACGGCGTCTTCGGCGAGTCGAACGAGGTCTTCATGCCGCTGATCGGCGGCACGACCCAGGACGACATCAGGACCGGCCATGTCGCGCGCCTGCTCGACCCGGCCTACCCGGGCCGCACGACGCTCATGAAGGTCTCGCATATCTCCACGCTGTGGGACTACATCCACCGCGCGATGCCGTGGACCGCGCCCAAGAGCCTGTCGAGCGACGAGGTCTACGCGGTCACCGCCTACCTGCTCTCGCTCGCCGACGTGCTGCCGGCCGACGGCGAGCTGTCGGACCAGAACATCGCGGCGGTCCAGCAGCGCCTGCCGAACCGCAAGGGCAAGACCTTCGCGCACGACCTGTGGCCCGGCGCCGAGTTCGGCGGCACGGCCGAGCCCGACGTGCAGGGCTCGGCGTGCATGCACGACTGCGCGACCGAGACCCGCGTCGCGTCGCTGCTGCCCGACTTCGCGCGCAACAACAACGGCAACCTCGCCGAACAGCAGCGCCTCGTCGGCCCGCAGCGCGGCGTCGACACGGCGCCGCCGGCGCCGCAGCCGTCCGCGGCGGCGAGCGCTGCGGGTGCCGCGACGGGCGCGCAGGTCGCCGAACTGCTGACCAGGAACGCCTGCTTCGCCTGCCACCAGATCGACGCCAAGCTCGTCGGCCCCGCCTTCAGGGACGTCGCGGCCAAGTACCGGGGGCAGACGTGCGACGACTACATCAAGCGCATCCGCGCGGGCAGCAGCGGCCGCTGGGGCGGGCCGGTGCCGATGCCGCCGCAGACGCTTCCCCAGGCGGACCTCGAGGCCATAGCCGGCTGGCTCGCCGCCGGCGCGCCGCATTGAGGTCTAATTCACAGTTCTGCAAGGAGACGAAAAGCATGAGGAATCGCCGCGAAGTCATCGGGCACAGCGCCACGGTCGCCGTGCTGCTGGCCGGTGCCGGCTGGCTGCCGCGCCTCGCGAGTGCCGAGGCACTGCCCCATGGCGCGTTCGACGCGAAGACGCTCGACGAGTTCTACAAGACGCTCGGCGCGGCCAAGCCAGCCGAGAGCAACCTCGTCACGCTGGTCGCGCCCGAGATCGCCGAGAACGGCGCGGTCGTGCGCATGCGCGTCGCGACGACGGCGCCCAACGTCAAGAAGCTGCTGCTGCTGATCGAGAAGAACCCGAACGTGCTATCGGCCTCGTTCGACGTGAGCCCCGCGATCGAGCCGGACTTCCAGGTCAACGTGAAGATGGGCCAGACCTCGAGCGTCTACGCCGTCGCGCTGACGACCGACAACAAGGTCCTGTTCGCGCAGAAGGAAGTCAAGGTTACCTTGGGCGGATGTGGCGGTTGATCGCCGCTTGTCCCGCCCCTGAAAACGAATACGGAGAACCGAAATGCCCGATCCGATGCGAATCCGCGCCCAGTCGCAAGGCGGCAACGCCGTCGTGCGCGTGCTGATGGCCCACGAGATGGAGACCGGCCAGCGCAAGGATGCGAGCGGCAAGATCATCCCGGCCTGGTACATCACCGACGTGACGGCCGAGCTCAACGGCAAGCCGGTGTTCAGCGTCCAATGGGGCCCCTCGGTGTCGAAGAACCCGTTCATGCAGTTCACGGTCAAGGGCGCGAAGGCCGGCGACAAGATCACGATCGAATGGCAGGACAACCACGGCGACAAGCGCGCCGACGAGGCCGTCGTCTCGTAAGCCGTTCGCCCGGCCGCCCGCCGCGGCGGCCGCGTCCCCGTCCCGAGGAGACACGCCATGCGCATGCCCCGACTCCTGCCGCTCGCGCTGCTCAGCGTGGCGGCCCTCCTCGCCGGTCCAGCCGCGCAGGCGCAGCAGACCGACAAGAAGGTCAGCGACGCGATCGCCGAGTACCGCGCGATGCTCGCCGACGGCAACCCGGCCGAGCTGTTCGAGGCCAAGGGCGAGGAGCTCTGGAAGACGCCACGCGGCCCCAAGCAGGCCACGCTCCAGCAATGCGACCTCGGCAAGGGCGCCGGCGTCGTCAAGGGCGCATTCGTCGAGCTGCCGCGTTACTTCGCCGACACCGGCCGCGTCCAGGACCTCGAGTCGCGCCTGCTGACCTGCATGGCGACGCTGCAGGGTTTCGACGCGCAGGCGATCGCCGCGACGCCGTTCGGCAAGGGCGAGCAGGCGACGCTCGAGAACCTCGTCGCGTGGATCGCATCGGAGTCGGCCGGCCTGAAGTTCGCGGTGCCGCAGCAGCACCCGGCCGAGCGCCGCATGTACGCGATCGGCGAGAAGCTCTTCTACTACCGCGCCGGCCCCTACGACTTCTCGTGCGCGACCTGCCACGGCGAGGCGGGCCGCCGCATCCGCTTGCAGGACCTGCCGGCGCTGAACGGCAACCCCGGCGACGGCGTCGGCTTCGCGGCCTGGCCCGCCTACCGCGTGTCGAGCGGCGAGCTCTGGGGCCTGCAGCGCCGCCTCAACGACTGCTTCCGCCAGCAGCGCTTCCCCTACCCCGGCTACGCGTCGGACGCGACGATCGCGCTCGCCACCTATATGGGCGTGAACAGCCAGGGCGCCGTCAATATCGCGCCCGCGCTCAAGCGCTAAGGAGGCCCGCATGAAGCAACGCAACGCATTCATCGTCGCCGGCGGCGCCGTCGCGCTCGCCGCCGCGGCGCTGGCCGCCTGCGCCGGCACCGCGTCGAGCGGCGCGCCCGCCGCCCCGGCCTTCGACGTCAATGCCGCGACCCAGACGACGCTGCAGAGCTCGTTCGCGGCCAAGGGCCAGGCCGGGCTCGACCGGATCCAGCAGGACGAGGTCCAGCAGGCCTGCTCGGGCCCGAACCCGCCGCCGCCCGAGCTCGCCGCCAAGCTCGCGGCCGCGCAGGCCGCGACCGTCAAGTACCCGGCCGACGGCCGCTGGCTCGGCGACTGGAAGGCCGGCGAGAAGCTCGCCCAGGACGGCCGTGGCAAGACCTGGAGCGACCCGGCCGACAAGCCCGGCGGCGGCAACTGCTACAACTGCCACCAGATCACCAAGGCCGAGATTTCCTTCGGCACGATCGGCCCGAGCCTGTACCACTACGGCAAGCTGCGCGGCGTGAGCGACCCGAATTCGCCCGAAGCCAAGCCGATGCTCGAGTACACCTGGGCCAAGCTGTGGAACGCGAAAGCGACCAACGTCTGCTCGAACATGCCGCGCTTCGGCCACGAGGCGCTGCTCGACGAGGGCCAGCTGCGCGACCTGATGGCGCTGCTGCTCGACCCGAAGTCCCCCGTCAACGCCGACTGAGGCCGCCGCCCGCATGGACCGCCGCGACTTTCTTCAAGTGCTCGGCGCGGCCGCCATGGCCGGTTTCGGCACCGGCCGCGCCGATGCGGCCGACACCGGGCTTTACGACGCCCCCGCGCCGTTCAGCGGCCCGGGCAGCGTCGCCCTGCTGCACCTGACCGACTGCCACGCCCAGCTCCAGCCGCTGTGGTTCCGCGAGCCGAGCGTGAACCTCGGCATCGCGGGCCAGCGCGGCCAATGGCCGCATCTGGTCGGCGCGAACCTGCTCGAGGCCGCGGGCCTCAAGCCCGGCACGGCCGAGGCCTACGCGTTCACCTGCCTCGACTTCGAGCACGCGGCGCGGCGCTACGGGCGCGTCGGCGGCTTCGCCCAGCTCGCGACGCTCGTGAAGAAGCTGCGCGCGAGCCGGCCCGGCGCGCTCCTGCTCGACGGCGGCGACACCTGGCAGGGCTCGGCGACGGCGCTGTGGACGCGCGGCGCCGACATGGTCGAGGCCTGCGAGCTGCTCGGCGTCGACGTGATGACCGGCCACTGGGAGTTCACCTACGGCCAGGCGCGCGTGCAGGAGCTCGTCGGCCAGCTCAAGGGCAAGATCGACTTCGTCGCGCAGAACGTCAAGACCCAGGACTTCGGCGACGACGTGTTCGCCGGCTACAGCTGGCGCGAGATCAACGGCGTGCCGGTCGCGATCATCGGCCAGGCCTTCCCGTACACGCCGATCGCGAACCCGCGCCATCTGGTCGCCGACTGGAGCTTCGGCATCCGCGAGCAGGAGCTGCAGGGACTCGTCGACCAGGTCCGCGCGAAGGGCGCGCAGCTCGTCGTGCTGCTGAGTCACAACGGCATGGACGTCGACCTCAAGCTCGCGTCGCGCGTCAAGGGCCTCGACGCGATCCTCGGCGGCCATACCCACGACGGCGTGCCCGTGCCGGTCTGGGTCGGCGCGCCCGGCGGCGGCCGCACGCTCGTGACGAACGCGGGCAGCAACGGCAAGTTCCTCGGCGTGCTCGACGCGCGCGTCGCGAAGGGCCGCGCGCCCGAGCTCCACTACCGCCTGCTGCCGGTCTTCGCCGACCTGCTGCCGGCCGACGCGGCGATGCAGGGACTGATCGATCGCGTGCGCGCGCCGTTCGCGGCCAGGCTCGCCGAGCCGCTCGCCGTGAGCGACGGCCTGCTCTACCGGCGCGGCAACTTCAACGGCTCGTGGGACCAGCTGATCCTCGACGCGCTGCGCGAGGTGCAGGGCGCCGAGATCGCGTTCTCGCCGGGCTTCCGCTGGGGCACGAGCCTGCTGCCCGGCGACACGATCACGCGCGAGCGGCTGCTCGACCAGACCGCGATCACCTACCCGGCCGCGACGCTGACCGAGATGAGCGGCGCGCAGATCAAGGCCGTGCTCGAGGACGTCGCCGACAACCTGTTCAACCCCGACCCCTATTACCAGCAGGGCGGCGACATGGTCCGCGTCGGCGGCCTCGAATACCGCTGCACGCCCGAGGCCGCGATGGGTGCGCGCATCGACGCCATGCGCCTGAACGGCAAGCCGATCGACGCCGCCAAGACCTACAAGGTCGCGGGCTGGGCCTCGGTCCAGGAAGGCACGCAGGACGGCCGGCCGGTCTGGGAGCTCGTCGAGCAGTGGCTGAAGGCGCGCCCCGACGGCCATGTCGGCGCGCGCCGGCTCGAGACGCCCGCGCTGCAGGGCGCCGCGGGCGACCCCGGCATGACGGCTGCGGGCTAACCCTCAAGTTACACATCACAGAACTCACGCAAACTGGTGCGTATGCGCGGCAAGCGCGGCGAACGGGGAGCGGATTCATGGGATGGATGAGGACGCCAGGGCGGCGCCGATGAGCGCCCTGCCCGGCCAGCTCGATGACGACGCCTGGGACGACCTGCTCAGCTATATCGAGGAGCGGCGCGTGATCCCCATCGTCGGCCCCGAGCTGCTCGAGGTCGACGCCGAGACGGGTCCGCGCCTGCTCTACGACTGGCTCGCCGAGAAGCTCGCGGCCAAGCTCGGCGTGGACATGGCCGGCGTGCCTGCGCCGTGGACGCTCGACGACGTCGTCAACCTCTACGTCGCCGGCCGCGGCCGCCGCGAGGAGGCCTATGTGCGCCTGCGCGGCATCCTGCGCGAGGCCAACTTCGGTCCGCCGCCCGCGCTGCGCCGGCTCGCCGCGATCCGCGACTTCGACCTGTTCGTCACGACCACCTTCGACCCGTTGCTCGAGCAGGCGATCAACCTCGAGCGTTTCGACGGCGCGGCCGGCACCGAGGTGATCAGCTACGCGCCGAACCGCGTCGCCGACCTCGGCGCCGAGCGCGAGGCGCTGCAGCGCCCGGTCGTCTACCACCTGTTCGGCAAGGTCTCGGCCGCGCCGACCTACGTGATTTCGGACGAGGACACGCTCGAGTTCATCTGCGCGCTGCAGAGCGAGCACCTGACGCCGGAGCGCCTGTTCCACGCGCTCGAGCACAACCACCTGCTGTTCATCGGCAGCAACTTCACGAACTGGCTCGCGCGCCTGTTCCTGCGCATGGCAAAGCGCCAGCGCCTGTCCGACCCGCGCGACGTCGGCGAGGTGCTCGCCGACGACCACAGCGAGCAGGACGAGCGCCTGATGAACTTCCTGCACCAGGTCAGCGTGCGCACGCGCGTGTTCAGCGGCGCCCAGAAATTCGTCGACGAGCTGCACCGCCGCTGGCTCGCGCGCCAGCCCGAGAGCGTCGCCGCGGCCGAGCCGCAGCGCTTCGCGCCGCCCGCGCGCGAGATGCCCGAGCGCGCCGTGTTCATCAGCTACGCGCGCGAGGACCTCGCCGCCGTGCGGCAGCTCAAGGCCGGCCTCGAGGCGGCCGGCGTGACGACCTGGTTCGACATGGAGCGGCTCGAGGCCGGCGACGACTACGACCGCAAGATCCAGCGCAATATCGCGAACTGCTCGTACTTCATTCCGATCGTCTCGGCCGCGACCGAGCGCCGCACCGAGGCCTATTTCCGGCGCGAGTGGAGCTACGCGCTCGACCGCGCGCGCAATATGGCCGACGGCGCGATGTTCATCCTGCCCGTCACGATCGACGCGACGAATCCGGCCCAGGCGCTCGTGCCCGAGCGCTTCAAGGCCCTGCACTTCAGCCAGCTGCCGGGCGGCGCCGTCAGCGAGGACTTCGCCGCGCGCCTGCGCGAGGCCGCGGGTTCGCGCTGGGGGGCGCTCGCATGACCGCGCGCGAATGGGAGATCGCGGCCGACGCGACCCTCAACGCCGAGCACCCATGGCTGGGCCTCGCCTCGTTCACCGAGGCCGCGAGCGCCTACTTCCACGGCCGCGAGGAGGAGATCGCCGAGCTCGTGCGGCGCGTCCAGCGCAAGACGCTGACCATCCTGTTCGGCCAGTCGGGCCTGGGCAAGACCTCGATCCTCAACGCCGGCGTCGTGCCGCGGCTGCGCGGCCAGGGCTTCTGCCCGGTCTACGTGCGCGTCGACTACGCGGACGGCACGCCGAGTCCGTCGGAGCAGATCAAGCAGGCGATCCTGCGCGAGTCGCGCGCGCAGGGCCAATGGACGCAGAGCGGCGTCGCAAGCGCGGGCGAGTCGCTGTGGGAGTTCCTGCACCACCGGGACGACATGCTGCACGACGCCGCCGGCCGGCCGCTGCTGCCGCTGCTGATCTTCGACCAGTTCGAAGAGCTGTTCACGCTCGCGCAGAGCGACGAGGCCGGCCGCGCCAAGGCCGCGCTGTTCGTCGCCGACCTCGCCGACCTCGTCGAGAACCGCGCGCCGCGCGCGCTCGAGGCCGCGATGCTCGACGACGACGCGATCGCCGAGCGCTTCGACTTCAGCCGCAACGACTACCGCGTGCTGATCGCGCTGCGCGAAGACTACCTCGCGCCGCTCGAGGCGCTGAAGGCGCAGATGCCGAGCATCACGCAGAACCGCATGCGGCTCGCGCCGATGACGGGCGTGCAGGCGATGGCCGCCGTGCGCGGCCCGGGCGGCCACCTCGTCGGCGAGGAAGTGGCCGGCGCGATCGTGCGTTTCGTCGCCGGCGGCGGCGAGCTCGCCCACGCCGAGGTCGAGCCCTCGCTGCTGAGCCTGATGTGCCGCGAGCTCAACGACGCGCGCCTCGCCAAGGGCCAGCGCGAGATCAGCGTCGACCTGCTCGCGGGCTCGCACGCGGCCATCCTCAGCGACTTCTACGAGCGCGCGCTCGCCGACCAGCCGGCCGCGCTGCGCGCGTTCGTCGAGGACGTGCTGCTGACCGACTCGGGCTACCGCGAGAACGTCGCCGAGGAGCGCGTGCGCCGCGAGTTCGCGGCCACCGGCGCGGCGCCCGACGCGCTCGCGACGCTCGTGAACCGGCGCCTGCTGCGCATCGAGGAGCGCCTCGACCTGCGCCGCGTCGAGCTGACCCACGACGTGCTATGCGGCGTCGTCAAGGCGAGCCGCGACGCGCGCCGCGAGCGCGAGGCGCGCGAACTCGCCGAGCGCGAGCTCGTCGCCCAGCAGCAGCGTGCGCGCGACGCGCGGCGCCAGCTGCACCGCGCGCGCCGCGTCGCGACCGCCTGCCTGGTGCTCGCGGCCTGCGCGGTCGCGGCCTCGGGCTACGCCTACTGGAGCTCGCAGCGCGCGAAGCAGGCCGAGGCGCTCGCGAACGCGTCGCGCACCCAGGCCGAAGGCATGATGAGCTACCTGCTCGACGACTTCTACGAGGAGCTCGCGCCGGTCGGGCGGCTCGACCTGATCGTCGGCCTCGGCCAGCAGGCGGTCGACTACTACGCGAAGCTGCCGCCCGCGCTGCGCAACGCGACGACGACGCGCAACCACGCGCTCGCCGCAACGCGCCTGGCCGAAGCGCTCGACAACCAGAACAGGATTGCCGCGGCGCGCGCGCAGATCGTGCCGGCCGTGCAGGAGCTCGAGCAGCTGCGCGTCGGCGGCGACGTCAGCGAAGCGACGACGGTCGCGCTGGCCGAGGCGCTGCGCGCCGAGTCGCGGCTGCTCGTGGCCGAGCGGCAATTGGCGCAGGCGCGCGACACGACCGAGCGCGCGCAGCGCCTGCTCGAACCGCTCGCCGCGCGCCCCGACGCCTCGGTCGCCGTGCTGCAGACCCAGGCGCAGCTGCTGTCCAACCTCGGCTACCTCATGATGAACATGGACGAATTCGAGCCCGCGCTCACGGCCTTGCGCGCGAGCCAGGCCATGAGCGCGCGGCTCGGCGGCGCCGACAGTCACGACGCGACGCGGCGCGAGGTGCTGCGCGCGACGGCCGACTATGCCGGGACGGGCCCCTGGGAGGTCGGGGCGCTGCTCAGGCTCGGACGCGCCGACGAAGCGCGCGCGGCCGGCGCGCGGGCGCTCGCAAGGCTCGACTGGCTGCTCTCGGCGCGGCCCGAGCACAACCTCGCGCGCTACCTGCGCGCCACGCTGTACGGGAACCTGTCCTGGAACGAGGGCGTCGACATGCAGGCTGCCCAAACCTTGCGCTACGCCGAGGACTCGCTCGAGGACTGGAAACGCCTGGTCGAGGGCGACCCGAGCAACGCGCGCTATCTGAACAACCTGGCGGTCGCCTGGGTCGGCGTCTACAGCGCCGACTGGGCACTGGGCCAGACCCACGCCGCCGTCGCGGCCGCCGAACAGAACCAGGCCGCCGCGGCCCGGGCCAAGGAAAGCAGCTTCAGCCTGGTCAACCGCCTGGGCTTCGACGCCGACCTCGTCCAGATGGCCGCCGACGCCGGCATGCTGCCCGAGGCCGAGGCCGCGCTGGCCGACATCCACGGACTCGGCGCGCGCCTGCTGCGCCTCGGCAACAGCCCCGAAGCCCACGGCATCGTCGCTTGCACGACCGGCAACGCCGAGGCCGCGCTGGCCCTCGCGGGCAGCCCCCGCGGCGGCACCGCGACGCTCGCGGCCTCGCTCGCCGCCCTCCAGGCCTCCGGGCAGAAGCTCTCGAACGACGCCGACGCCTACTGCCTGCGCCCGGGCTACAACAAGCTCGGTCAGGCGGCGCTGCAGCGCGGCGACGCGGCCGCCGCCGAGCAGGCCTACGAGACGCTGAACCAGCGCTTCGAGGTCGCGCCGCCGAACAACCTCGGCGACCGCCGCGACCGGGTCGACGCCGAGGTCGGCCTCGCGCTCGCGCAGGCGCGCGAGGGCCGGCTCGACGCGGCGCGCGCGAGCCTCGCGCCCGCGCTCGCGACGCTGCGCGCGGCGCTCGCGCGGCCGCACGACGACCTCACGCTGCAGCTCCAGCAGGCCCAGGCCGAGTTCGTCGAGGCACTCGTCGAGCCGGCGCAACACGCGGCGCTGCTGCGCGCGGCGGCCGCGCATCTCGACGGCCTGCCGGCCGAGATGCGCGCGACGCACACGGTGACGCGCTGGCGCGCCTGGATCGCCGCCGCCGCGCAGGGCCACGCGTGATGCCGCCGCGCTTCGACGCCCGCAGCGAGCCCGGCCAGGTCTTGCCCGACGCCGCCGACCTGCACGCGGCGCGCAAGCGCGAGTTCCTCGTGCGCGTGCGCTTCGCCGCCGTGGCCGGCGAGCTGCAGACACCCGAGGGCCGCGTCCAGGTCCAGCCCGGCGACGCGATCGTCAGCGACGACAAGGGCCGTACCTGGCGCGTCTCGCGCCACCATTTCGACGCCAAGTACGAGCGCGTCGACGCCGAACAGTTCCGCAGCCGCCGCGTCGAGGTCCGCACGCGCCGCATGGCCGAGGCCTTCGAGGTGCTGCTCGCCGACCACCGCTCGCTCCTGCGCGGCGCGCCCGGCGACTGGCTCGTCGACTACGGCGACGGCAGCCTCGGCGTCGTCTCGGACACCGCGTTCGCGGCGAGCTACGACCTGATCGATTGACCTTCTCATGCCGCTCCACCAGACCATCCAGAACCTGCTGCTGATCGGCGTGCGCCTGCAGCATGCGCCCGCGCCGGCGCCCACCCGACCGCCGCCCGCGCTGCAGGCGCTCGTCGACGCGCTCGAACCCGAGCGGCACGCGAGCAACGGCCGCGCGGTCGAGTACGGCCACCGCTACCGCAGCGCGTTCTGGGGCCTGTACCTGCTCAGCGCGCTCGCCGTGCTGTTCGCGGCGCTGCCCGAGGGCCTCGGCTGGGCCGACGAGCGGCATGCGCTGCACCGTTGGGCGCCGCTCGCGGGCTGCGCCGAGCTCGCCGCGATCGGCGTCGTCGCCGCGCTCTACGTCTGGGGCCACCGGCGCGACTGGCAGGGCCGCTGGCTCGCCGCGCGCACCGAGGCCGAGCTGCTCGTCTACCTGCCGCTCGCGGCGACGCTGCAGGACCCCGAGGTCGACGCGGCCGGCTTCGCCGACGCCTGGCTCGCGACGCTGGCCGGCCGCGGCAACGCGTCGAGTCAGGCCGGCGAGGTCGACGCGCTGTGCCGCCGCCACGCGGCGCTCGCCACGGCCGGGCGCGACGCGGCGCTGCGCGACCCGGCCGCGTGGGCACGTTGGCTGCGCGGCGTCGTCGCGGCCCAGCAGGACTACCACGCGCGCGTCGCGCTGCGCCAGCACGCGCTGCAGCACCGCGTGCACCGCGTCAACGCGCTGCTGTTCGCGCTGACGGCGCTCGGCACGGCCGCGCATCTGGTCTGGCACCAGCCCTGGCTGCTGCTCGTCGCGACGGTGTTCCCGGCGCTCGGCGCGGCGCTGCACGGTGCGCTCGCGCAGTCCGAGGCCTACCGGCTCGAGATGAACTCGCGCCGCCTCGCCGAGGCGCTCACGGCGCTGCAGGCCGAGGTCGGCGCCGTCGACGCCGCGGCAGCCGACGCGCCCGACGCGCTGCGCGCGCTCGGCCACAAGGCGCTGGACACGATCCTCGCCGAGCATCACGATTGGTACCAGCTGGTCCAGCCCCACCGCCTGCCGCTAGGTTAAACCCGTGAAACGCCCCGCCCTCGCCTGCTCCTTCCGCCTCGTCGCGGCGCTGCCGTGGGCGCTCGCCGGCGCGGCCGTCGCCGACCCCGGCTACTACCTGATCACGCCCTACAGCGAGCCCGGCCAATGGACGCTCGACCTGCGCTACTGGAGCGTCACGCCGCAAGGCGGCAATACCGTGGTCTGGCCCGAGGCGGGGGTGCGCTACGGCGTCAACAGCGTCTGGACGACCGAGCTGCTCGCGAGCTTCGAGGGCCCGCACCCCGACGACCTGTCGCTGAACGGCTGGAACTGGCAGAACGAGATCCTGCTCACCTCGGGCCAGTCGCCGTTCGACCTCGCGCTGCACCTGCAGGCGATCCACAGCCCCGACGACGGCAACTTGCTGCAATGGGGCGCGCTGTGGCAGACCGAGCTCGGCCTCACGCGCGTGAACTTCAACGCAATCTTCGAGCGCCAGTACCAGGACGGCGCGAAGCCGGTCCAGCTCAAGATCCAGTGGCAGGCGCTGCACCCGGTCGTGCCGGGGCTGCGGCTCGGCGTGCAGGGCTTCGGCGAGCTCGGTCCCTGGGACCATTGGTCGTCGCATCAATCGCACCGCGCCGGGCCGAGCGTCGACTGGGGCTTGCCCTGGGGCGAGCTGCAGGCGAGCTACCTGTTCGGCAAGGTCTACGGCGGCCGCGCCGACATGCTGACCGCGCATCTGAGCGTGCCGTTCTAGGCGCGGGCCGCCGCGCGGCTCAGCCCGGCAGCTGCAGGCGCTGGCAGCTCTCGAAATGGCGCTCGACGCCCGTCACCGGGTCGGTGAACGCGAGCCCGCGCGCGAGCAGCTGCAGCGGCGCGCCGAAGTCGGGCTCGGCCTCCTCGGGCTGCAGCACCGGGTAGATGCGGTCGCCGACGATGGGCAGGCCCAGCGCGCAGAGCTGCGCGCGCAGCTGGTGCTTGCGGCCCGTGACCGGTTCCAGGCCGTAGCGCGCGAGCCCGCCGCGCTGCTCGAGCAACGCGATGCGCGTCTCGGCGTTCGGCGCGCCGGCCTCTTCGACCATCTGCATGAACGCGTCCTCGCGCTCGACGAGGCGGCTGCGGTAGACCATGGGCAGCGCGAGGCCGGGCCGGTACGGCGCGATCGCCTCGTAGCGCTTGCTCACCGTACGCTCGCGGAACGCGCGCTGGTAGGCGTCGCGCGTCGCGGGCTGGATCGCGAACACGACGAGGCCCGCGGTCTCGCGGTCGATGCGGTGCACCGGCGTCAGCGTCGCGATGCCGGTGCGTCGCACGAGCCTTGTCAGCAGGGTCTGCTGGATCCAGCGGCCCTTGGGCGTGACCGGCAGGAAATGCGGCTTGTCGGCGACGAGCAGGTGTTCGTCCTGGAACAGGATCTGCTCGTCGAACGGCACGACCGGCTCGCTCGGCAGCCAGCGCCAGTAGAACAGGCGCGTGCCCGCGCGGTAGGGCGCGTCGGGCGCGAGCGGCGCACCGGCCGCGTCGCGGACCTCGCCGCGCGCCACGCGCGCGAGCCAGTCGGCGCGCGCGACCTTGGGCAGGCGCTCGGCGAGGAAGTCGACGACGAGCGGCCAGGGCCCGGCCGGGCAGGCGACGGCCGACGCGCCGACGCCGTCGAGCAGGGGCAGCGCGGGTTTGGGCGGGCGGGACATCGTGGACGGCGGGGGTCTAGCTGCGATTGTCCCAGCCCGGCCGCCCTGCCCTGCCGCCCATGCCCGCCAAGCCCGCCGCCGCCATCGAACCCCGCTACTTCGCGAGCGCTGCCGAATTCCGAACGTGGCTCGCCGCACACGCCGCCAGCCAAACCGAGCTGCTCGTCGGCTTTCACAAGGTCGGCAGCGGCGTGCCGAGCATGACGTGGCCCGAGTCGGTCGACGCGGCGCTGTGCGTGGGCTGGATCGACGGCGTGCGCAAGCGTGTCGACGACGCGCGCTACCAGATCCGCTTCTCGCCGCGCAAGCCCGGCTCGATCTGGAGCGCCGTGAACATCGCAAAGGTCGAGCAGCTCACGGCCGCCGGCCTGATGCAGCCGGCCGGGCTCGCCGTCTATGCGCAGCGCAGCGAGGCGCGCTCGCGCGTCTACGCGTTCGAGCGCGAAACGCCGGCCGAGCTCGAGCCCGCCGAGCAGCGTCAGTTCGCACGCGCCGACTGGCTGTGGTTCGAGGCCCAGGCGCCGAGCTGGCGCGTCAGGATGCTGCACTGGGTCGTCACGGCCAAGCGGACCGACACGCGCGCGAAGCGCCTCGCCGAGCTCGTCGCGGGCTGCGCCGCGCGGCGCCGCATCCGCACCTGATCAGGAGAAGATCGCGTCGCCGTGCAGCCAGGCCTGGGCCTCGAATGCGAGCAGCGCGAGCGCGGCGGCCAGGCCCAGGTACTGGGCGCCGAAGCGCAGCTTCTCGGCCAGCGTCGGCAGCGTCTCGTGGTCCTGCAGGCGCCCGCCGAGCATCGCGAAGAACTGCGGCGCCGCCGTGATCGCGATCAGGATCAGCAGCGGGCTCGGCCGCCACAGGAACATCAGCACGAGCAGCGGCGCGCCGACGAACCAGAGCTTGGGCGAGATCACGCCGACGAGCCGGCCGCCGTCGAGCGGGTTCAGCGGGATCAGGTTGAACAGATTGATCATGAAGCCGGCCTGGGCCAGCGCCATGTACAGGCGGCCGTAGCCGGCCAGGCCGAGCAGGAAGCAGGCGAACGCCGCGATGCTGCCGAGCATCGGCCCGGCGAGCGCGACGCGCGCCTCGACGGCCGGCGCAAGACGCTCGTCTTTCAGCGAAATCCAGGCGCCGACGAAGGGGATGAAGACCGGCGCGCCGACGGCCAGGCCATGCTGGCGCGCGGCCACGTAATGGCCGAGCTCGTGGACCAGGATCAGCAGCACGAAGCCGACCGCGAACGGCCAACCGAAGCTCATCGCGTAGACGGCCATCGACAGCAGCATCGTGCCGCCGCTGAGCAGCACCTTGCCGAGGCCGCCCTTGAGCAGCAGGGCGAGCAGCAGCTTCACGGCGCGGCCCCGCGCGCCGCGAGCGCCTCGGCGTAGGCGGCGTTGATTGCCTGGGTCTTGCGACTCGCGAACTCCTGGAGCTCGGTGCCGAGGCTCGCGACCTTGTCCGGGTGGTACTGGCTGACGAGGCGCTGGTAGGCCGCGCGAATCTCCTCGACGCTCGCGTCGGCCGCGACGCCGAGCACGGCCGGCCAGGTCGGCACCGCCGCGGGCGGCGGCGACACGGCGGTGTCGGCCGTCGGCGTGGGGACTTGCTTGCGGCCGCCGAGCAGGAAGCTCACGAGCCAGTAGCCGGCTCCGGCGCCGCCGACGATGGTGGCGATCTCGACGAGGTTCATTCCCTGAATTGCTCTTCTTCCTGCGTTGTCCCGATGCGCTGCTCGAGCCGCGCGGCCGTCGCGCGCAGCTGCGCCATGCGCGGCGTGCCCTCGGGCTCGACGTCGAGCTGCTCGCGCAGGCGCACGAGCATCGCCTGCAGCGCACGCCGCCGCTCGTCCGGCGCGAGCAGTCCTTCGAGCGCCGTGCCGCTCGCGACGCGCGCGCGCAGGCCGAGCTTGCGCACGAGGTTCAGCGCGAACGGCGGGCACGCGATGCACTCGAGCGCGAGTTTCGCGCATTCGCCGAGGTCGAGGCCGAGGCGCTCGCGCTCGCGCCACAGCAGCAGCGCGTGGACGCCGCAGGCCATGTAGATCGCGAGTGCTGCGCCGAGCTTGAGCCACAGCAAGGGGTAGCCGAGCAGCGCGATCGGCAGCGCACCGAAGATCAGTACGAGCAGCAGCGCCGCGTTCACGCGCAGGCCCACGCCCGGCAGCGCCGGCGGTGCCGACACCGCCGCCGCGTCCTCGGGCCCGGTCTCGAAGCGCCAGCGCAGGCGCAGCAGCGGCCGCCACGGCGCGAGCGGGTTCGGCAGGCAGAACTCCCTGTGGGCGAGGCGCCAGCCGCTCACGCCGAAGCGCGCGAACCAGCGGCCGCCGTGGCGCTGCTCGAGCAGCCATTCGTCGGCGCCTAGCCACTGCGCGGCGTCGAACAGGTAGAGCGCGAGCGCGAGCCCCAGCAGCGCGCCCTCGGCGCCGTCGATCATGCGTTGCCGCTCTTGCGCTGGAACAGCTTGCGCGCGCCGGCCACGGCCGCGGCGACGCCGGCCGCGACAAGCTTCCAGCCGGCCACGAGCACGGCGACGATGCTTTTCCAGAAGCCGGTCTTGACGGCGACGGCGGCCGCACCCCCGGCGACGAGCGCGGCAAGGCCGTACTCGGCGACGCGGTCGCCCGAGCGGAACTCGCTGTACTTCTCGCCGCCGCGGAAGTCGAAACCGCCGAGCATCTGCTTGAACTCGGCGACGTCCTGGTCGAGCGACTCGGGGTCGGACACCAGGGTCGCGCGCTCGTAGCCCTTGCGGCCGAGGATGCGCACCGTGTAGTTGATGACCGGGTGCGGGTCGTCCGACGCGTGCAGGCGCAGCGCCCATTCGAGGCGGTGGCTCTGCGCGTCGTAATGCGGCGGCGCGTACCAGCCGTCGGTGTAGAGCAGCGCCATGCCGCGCTTTTTGCGCTCCTCGTTGCCGGCCTCGTCGTTGTCCTTGATCTGCTTGAGCAGCGCGTCGGCATCGATCTTGTCGTCGTCCTTGACGTAGCCCGAGTCGTCAAACTCGAAGGTCGCCCACCAACGGCTGCCGTGCACGATGTTCAGGCCGTTCGTCGGCAGGTTGCCGGTCAGCTCGAGGAACTTGCTGCTGTTCGCCTCGTCGAGCGACGCGAAGCCCTTGGCCAGGTCGAGGTCGGCGCGGCCGCCGAGCGCGAGCTTGTCGGGGCCGGCGGCCCAGGGCAGCGCCGCGATCGGGTTCGCGCGCGGCGCGCTCGCGGCGTCGTCGGCGTGGGCACCGGCGCCGGCGAGCGCGAGGGCCAGGGCCAGCGCCCGCAGGGCGTAAGCAGGCTGAGTCATTCGAGGCTCCCTTTTGTCTTGACGTGGGCGCGGATTATGGCGAGCGCCGACGCGGCGGCGGCGCATCGGCCAGGGATTGCCCGCGCGTGGAAATTCACCTTGGGCCGCGACGGCCCAGGTTCAGTGCGGCGCCGACGCCGCAGCAGCCGGCGCGACCGGCGCGCCGCTCGCGTCGAGCTCGACGAAGGGCACGCGGCCGAAGGCCTGCAGCTGCGGCAGCAGCGCCGCGCGGTCGCCGACCGCGACGACGATCAGCGCGTCGGGCTTCACGCCGCGCAGCGCGGCCTGGAACGCGCTGACCGCGCTGACCGCCGCGATGCGCTGCGGCAGCTCGACGATCGCCGCGTCGGGCTGGCCGACGATCCAGTTGCCCGCGTAGGCCGAGGCCACGTCGCCGTTCGTCGCGAAGCGCCCGGGCAGCGACAGCAGCTCGGCGTTGCGCGCGCGCTCGAGCTCCTCGCGGCCCATCGGCTTCGCGACCATGCCGTGCAGCTGGGTGAACAGGTCGCCGAGCGCCGCGCCGGTCACGTCGCTGCGCAGCTCGCCCTGGACGGTGAAGCTGCCGCTCTGGCGGTTGCGGCCGAAGCCCGAGAACACGCCGTAGGTGTAGCCCTTGACCTCGCGCAGCTGCTGGTTCAGGCGCGAGGTGAACAGGCCGCCGAGCGCGTCGTTCATGACGTCGAAGGAGGCGGCCTGCGGGTCGCCCGCGCGCGGGCCCGGCGCGACGGCGAGCAGCGCGGTCTGCGCGGCGCCCGGCTGGTCGACGAGGGCCAGGCGCGCGGCGTCGGGCTGCTGCGGCGCGCCAGTCTGCAGCGCCGGCGTCGCGGGCCGGGCCCAGGTGCCGAACTGCGCCTCGGCGAGGCGGCGCAGCTCGGCGAGGTCGACGTCGCCGACGACGACGAGCGCGGCCTGGTCGGGCCGGTAGCGCAGCTGCCAGAACTGCTTGAGCACGCTCGCGTCGACGCGCTTCAGCGATTCGGCGTCGCCGAGCGGGTTGGCGCCGAGCGGCGAGTTCGGGCCGTAGAGCAGGCGCGCGGCGACGACGCGCGCGACCGCCGGCGCCTCGTCGCGCTGGGCGGCGAGCGCGGTCAGGCGCGCGCTGCGCTGGCGCTCGATCTCCTCGGCCGCGAAGGCCGGGTGCTCGACCATGTCGGCGAGCAGCGCGAGGCCAGGCGCGAAGCTCGAGGTCAGGCCGCTCAGGCTCAGGCTCGCGTTCTCCTTGCCCGCGTCGGCGCTGAAGCTCAGGCCGAGGTCGGCGATCTGCTCGGCGAGCGCGGTGCTGCCGCGCGTCGCCGTGCCCTCGCGCAGCATCGCGGCCGTGAAGCCGGCGAGGCCCGCCACGTTCGGCGGGTTCGTGTCCTGGCCCGCGCGCACGACGAGGCTCGCGCTGACGAGCGGCAGGCCCGGGCGCGCGACGTGGATCACGGTCAGGCCGTTCGCGAGCGTGAAGCGCTCGGCCGCGGGCAGGCGCACGGCCGGCGCGGCGCCCGCACGCGGCTGGGTGTAGCGCCACTTCTCGTCGGCGTTGATGTGGACGCGCTCGCCCTTCGCGCCGGCCGCGGGCGGCGGCGGCGTCGGCACGTCGGCGGCGAGGTGCTTGTCGCCGGGCGTCGTGTACTCGACGACGCGCGCGTCGAGCGGCAGCCAGCGCGCGGCCGCGGCGCTCACGGCCGCAGGCGTCAGCGCCGTGTAGCGCGCGATGTCCCTGGCGAGGAAGTCGGGGTCGCCGGCGAGCTGGTTGTAGCCGTTGATCACGTCGGCGAGGCCGCCGACGCGTTCGAGCCCGGCGAGCGCCTGGGCGCGCAGCTGCGTGCGCACGCGGTCAAGCTCCTCCTGGCTCGGCGGCGTCGTCGCGAGGCGCCTGATCTCGGCGTCGACGAGCTGCTGGAGCTCGGCCGGCGCATGGCCGGGCCGCGCGACGACCTCGATGAAGAACAGCGAGCCGAGCGACAGCGACTGCTGGTAGACGTTGACGCTCTGCGCGACCTGCCGGTCGCGCACCAGCAGCTGGTAGAGCCGGCTCGCGCGGCCGCCGCCGAGCAGGTTCGCCGTGACGTCGAGCGCGGCGTCGCCGTCGGCGTAGATCGCCGGGGTCTGCCACGCGATCGCGAGGCGCGGCAGCTCGACGCGGTCGGTCACCTCGAGCCTGGTCTCGCCGTGCAGCTGCGGCTGGGCGGCCTGCACGGGCGGGATCGCGTCGCCGGCCTTGAGCGGGCCGTAGTACTTCTCGACCAGGCGCTTCGCCGCCTTGGGGTCGAAGTCGCCGGCAAGCACGAGCGTCGCGTTGTTGGGCCGGTAGTAGCGCTTCGCGAACGCGACGACGTCGGCGAGCTTGATGCCCTGGATGTCGGCGTGCGAGCCGATGATCGCGGCGCGGTAAGGGTGGCCGGCCGGGAACAGCGCGTGGAACAGTGCCTCGTCGGCGACGCCGTAGGGGCGGTTCTCCCAGCTCTGGCGGCGCTCGTTGCGGACGACGTCCTGCTGGTTCGCGAGCGCGACCGGGTCGATCTCGTCGATCATGTAGCCGAGCTGGTCGGACTGCAGCCACAGGCCGAGCTCGAGCTGGTTCGACGGCAGCGTGAAGTAGTAGTTGGTGCGGTCGAAGTCGGTCGAACCGTTCGAGTCGGTGCCGCCGGCCGCGTCGATGACGCGGTCGGCGACGCCGCGCGGCAGGTGCTTGCTGCCCGCGAACATCAGGTGCTCGAACAGGTGGGCGAAGCCGGTCTGGCCAGGGCCCTCGTTGCGCGGGCCGGCGTGGACCCAGAGGTCGAACGCGACGAGCGGCAGGCGGTGGTCCTCGACGAAGATCACCTCGAAGCCGTTCGGCAGGCGGAGCTTCTCGAGGTGCACGGCAAGCTGGCCGTCGCGCGTCTCGATCGCGGACTGCGCCGCCGGCGCTTCGGGCGCGGCGAAGGCGTTCGTCAGGCTCGCGGCGGCGAGCGCGGCGGCGAGCAGCAGGGGCTGGGTCTTGATCATGGGGATGATGCGCCGCGGCGCGTGAGGGGCGAGGCGCTGCGCACCATAGCCGCAGGCGCGCGGCGCGGCAAGTGCCGTCAGTCAAGCACCTGCAGCACGACCTCGACGCTGAACAGGCTGCCCTGCCCCGGCGTGCTCGCGACCTCGATCTGGCCGCCCATCAGACGCACGAGCTCCTGGCTGATCGACAGGCCCAGCCCGGTGCCGCCCGCGCGCCGCGACGCCTCGGAGACCTGCTCGAAGGGCTGGAACAGGCGTGCAACCTGCTCGGGGCTCATGCCGATGCCGGTGTCGCGCACGGCCAGGCGCAGGCGCGCGCGGCTGCCCTCGCGACGCAGCTCGCGCACGCCGAGCACGACCTCGCCGGCGTCGGTGAACTTGACCGCGTTGGACAGCAGGTTCAGCAGCACCTGGCGCAGGCGCTGGCCGTCGGCGAGCACGCGCTGCGGCAGCGTGTCGAACTCGGTCGCGAAGCGCAGCGACTTGAGCTCGGCGCGCACGCGCACCGAGTCGGCGACGACCTCGAGCAGCGCGCGCAGGTCGAGCGGCGCCGGCTGCAGGCGCACCTTGCCGGCCTCGATGCTAGCCATGTCGAGCACGTCGGCGATCAGGCCCAGCAGGTGCTCGCCCGAATCGCGGATCAGCGCGACCTTGGCCTGCTGGGGCGGGCCGACGCTCGCGTCCATCTGCAGCAGCTGGGTGAAGCCGAGGATGGCGTTGAGCGGCGTGCGGAACTCGTGGCTCATCGTGGCGAGGAAGCGGCTCTTGCTCTGGTTCGCGGCTTCGGCGCGCTGCTTGGCCTCGCTGAGCTCGAGCGTGCGCTCGTGGACGAGCTCCTCGAGGTGGTCGCGGTGGCGCTTGAGCTCCTCCTCGGCGAGGTGGCGCAGGCTGATGTCGCTGACCATGCCCTCGATGCGCCGCGGCGCGCCGGCCTCGACCGGCACGAGCCGCGCGCTGAGCTCGATCCACAGCGGCCGGCCGTCGTAGGACTCGATCAGCAGCGGCCATTGCTGGACGCGGCGCTCGCGCAGCAGCTGCATGGCGATGCGGCGCAGCGCGCGCGAATCGGCGCGCACGAGCTGGGTCAGCGGGCGCTGCAGGCGCAGCGGCCGCTCGGCGTCGGGGAAGCCGAGCATCTGCGCGAGCGCGCGGTTGATGTCGAGCAGGCGGCCGCTCGCGTCGATCTGGAAGATGCCCTCGGTCGCATGCTCGAACAGGCCGCGGTAGCGCGCCTCGCTCGCGCGCAGGCCCTCGGACGAGAACTGCAGCTGCGCGCTCATCGCGTTGAACTGCTCGGTCAGCTGGCCGATCTCGTCGTGGTGCTCGACCTCGGCGCGCGCGCCGAGTTCGCCCGCGGCGACGCGGCCCGCGAGCTGGCCGAGCCGCGACACGGGCCGCTTGACGAGCAGGTTCAGCATCACGCCGGTCGTCACGAGCAGCGCCGTGAGCACGCCGGCGAGCAGCTCGACGATGAAGTCGCGCGTCTCGCCGACCTTCTCGAGCACCTGCTCGCGCGTGTAGACGAGCGTCGCGCGGCCGACCAGCTTGGGCTCGGGCGCGCCGGGCTCGGTGTGGACGATGTCGAAGTCCAGGCGTAGCGGCTCGACGGCCGCGCGCGCTCTCTCGCGCAGCATCGGCGCGGCGCCGATGCCGGCCGCGTGGATCTCGATCGCGTGGACCTCGGGGTCGGCCATGACGGCGTCGAGCAGGTTCGCGATCGTCGTCGTGTCGACGTTCCACAGCGGCGCCGAGAAGCCGCGCGCGACGATCGAGGCCATGCGGATCTGGCGCTGGTGCAGCGCCGCGTCGAGCGCGTCCTCCTCGTGGTGCAGCCAGTACCAGCCGAACAGCGCCGAGAGCAGGCAGGCCGCGAGCACGACGCCGCCCATCAGGCGCGCCTGGATGCCGAAGCGGATGCCTGCCACGCCCGGCCCTGGCCTCAGGCCGCCGTCTTCTTCGCGGCCGCCTTCTTGGCCGGCGCCTTGCCGGCCGGCGTGCGCGGCGCGCGCGGTTCGAACTCGAACACGACCTTGCCCTCCTTCTTGTCATAGGCCAGGAAGGCCTTGAACTTGCGCCGCGTCTTGTTCGACACGAAGTTCTCGAGCAGCGCGGTCTTGCCCTCGCCGAGCAGCTTCGCGACCTGCTCGGCGTCGATCGCCTGCTGCAGGATCACCTTGCCGGTCTTGAAGTCGCAGCTCGGCTTCGGGCCGACGCTGTGCTCGCACAGGTAGTTCGTGCCGTGCTCGTAGACCGCGCCGCCGCATTTCGGGCAGGGGCCCAGCGAGGCCTGGCCGCCGAAGTCGATCGGCGCGCCGGATTCCTCGGCCTGGCGCGCGTCCTCGCCGAAGTCGAACTCGAGCTTCCAGTTCTCGATCTCGGCATCGAAGACGAGGGCGAGCTCGGCCGTGAACGGCCAGCCGGCCTTGGAGCGGAAGCCCTCGAGCGGGCCGATCTTCTTGTCGCGCAGGAACTGCTCGACCTCGGCGAGCTCGAAGCTGCGCCCGCCCGGGATCTTGCCGATCGAGAAGCCGCAGGCGTCGACGCCGCTGCCGCTCTTGCCCGTGCACGTGAAGCGGCGGTAGTTCTCCTTGACGATGCCGCTGCATTTCGGGCACGGCGTCTTGAGCGTCGCGTAGTCGCCGGGGATGGTGTCGCGGTCGTATTCCTTGGCCTTCCGGACGATCTTGTCGGTCATCGCCGCGATCTCGGCCATGAAGGCATCGCGCTTGAGGCGGCCCTTCTCCATCTCGGCGAGCTTGAACTCCCAGTCGCCGGTCAGCTCGGGCTTGGTCAGGTCCTCGACGTCGAGGCCGCGCAAGAGCGTCATCAGCTGGAAGGCCTTGGCCGTCGGGATCAGCTCGCGGCCCTCGCGCAGCATGTATTTCTCGGTGATCAGGCCTTCGATCGTCGCGGCGCGGGTCGCCGGCGTGCCGAGGCCCTTCTCGCCCATCGCCTCGCGCAGCTCGTCGTCCTCGACGAGCTTGCCCGCGCCTTCCATGGCCGACAGCAGCGTCGCTTCGGAGTAGCGCGCGGGCGGCTTGGTCTGCAGCGCCTTGACGTCGACGCTCTCGGTGCGCACGGGCTCGCCGGCCTTGACCGGCACGAGGTTGGCGTCGTCCTCCTGCGCTTCCTTGCCGTAGACGGCGAGCCAGCCCGGCTTGACGAGCACCTTGCCGTTGGTCTGGAAGCTGTGCGTGCCGACCCGGCTGATGCGCGTCGTGACCTGGAACTCGGCGGCCGGGAAGAACACCGCGAGGAAGCGCTTGACGACGAGATCGTAGAGCTTGGCCTCGGGCTCGCTGAGCGAGCGCGGCGCCTGCAGCGTCGGGATGATCGCGAAGTGATCCGAGACCTTGGCGTTGTCGAAGACCTTCTTGGTCGGCTTGATATAGCCCTCGCGCAGCGCCGTCGCGGCGTGCTGGGCGAGCGCGCGCAGCGGCACGGGCAGGTCGTCGACGGCGAGCATCTCGGCCGTCTGCTTCGCGACGCTCACGTAGTCCTCGGGCAGGAAGCGCGAATCCGTCCGCGGGTAGGTCAGGACCTTGTGCTTCTCGTACAGCGCCTGGGCCAGGCCCAGCGTCGTCTTGGCCGAGAAGCCGAAGCGCGAATTGGCCTCGCGCTGCAGCGTCGTCAGGTCGTAGAGGCCGCCGCAGCTCTGCGTGCTGGGCTTGCTCTCTTCGGTCACGCTCGCAGGCTCGCCGCGCACGGCCGCCGCGATCGCCTCGGCGCGCGCCGCTTCCCACAGGCGGTCGGAGCGCGCCTCGGGGTCGTCGCCCTTCTTCCACGCCGGGTCGAACCACTTGCCCTCGTACTGGCCGGCCTCGGCGTCGAAGGTCGCGCGGACCTCCCAGTAGTCGCGCGCCACATGCTTGCGGATTTTTTCCTCGCGCTCGACGACGATCGACAGCGTCGGCGTCTGCACGCGCCCGACCGTGGTCAGGAAGAAGCCGCCGTCGCGCGAGTTGAACGCCGTCATCGCGCGCGTGCCGTTGATGCCGACGAGCCAGTCGGCCTCGGAACGGCAGCGCGCGGCGTCGGCGAGCGGCAGCATCTGCGCGTCGCTGCGCAGGCGCTCGAAGCCCTCGCGGATCGCCTGCGGCGTCATCGACTGCAGCCACAGGCGCTGGACCGGCTTGTTCAGGTTGCCGCGCGCGGGCTCGGCGTACTGCAGGATCAGGCGGAAGATCAGCTCGCCCTCGCGGCCCGCGTCGCATGCGTTGATCAGCGCGCTGACGTCCTTGCGCCGGATCAGCTTGACGAGGGCGTTCAGGCGGCCCTTGTTCTTGTCGATCGGGTTCAGGTCGAAGTGCGGCGGGATCACCGGCAGGTGGGCGAAGCTCCACTTGCCGCGCTTGACGTCGAACTCCTCGGGCGCCTTGATTTCGACCAGGTGGCCGACGGCCGAGCTCACGACGTAGCGTTCGTTCTCGAAATGGTCGTCGTGCTTGTCGAACTTGCCGGCCTCGGCCGTCAGCGCGCGCACGATGTCCTGGGCCACCGAGGGCTTCTCGGCAATGATCAGGGTCTTGCTCATCTCGTCGTCTTCAATTCTTCGTTCGTCCACACAGCCTGCCGCGGCAGCCTGCCTACAATCCGGCCTCGCGCGCGCCCACACGTACGTACGCACGCGCGCGCACCCATGAATTCAATGTAACCACAAAGCCGATGCCGACAAGCCGCCCCACGTCCGAACCTTCGCGCCCCCATTCGGCCGGTCGCCGGATCCAGGTACGTCGCTCCGGCGTGCACGGCCGTGGCGTCTATGCAGCCGCGCCGATCGAGGCCGGCGCGACCATCATCGAATACAAGGGCGAGATCATCCCCTGGGCCGAGGCGCTGCGCCGCCACCCGCACGATCCCGCGCAACCGAACCATACCTTCTACTTCCACATCGACGGCGGCCGGGTCATCGACGCCCTGTACGGCGGCAACAGCGCGCGCTGGATCAACCACAGCTGCGACCCGAACTGCGAGGCCGACGAGGCCGACGGCCGCGTGTTCATCAAGGCGCTGCGCGACCTCGAGCCCGGCGAGGAGCTGTTCTACGACTACGGCCTGACCATAGCCGAGCGCTACACGCCCAAGCTCAAGAAGGAGTTCGCCTGCCATTGCGGCGCGCTCACCTGCCGTGGCACCATGCTCGCGCCCAAGCGTTGAGCGGCCCGCCACCATGACGATCTCTTCCGAGCGCAACACGCCGCACCTGGCCTGGCACACCGAAGCCCTGTGGGCGCAGCTCGAGCCGCTGCTGCCGGGCCTCGGCATCGAGGTCCTCGCGCGCATCGATTCGACCAACACGGCCCTGCTCGAACGCGTGCGCCGCGAGACCCAGACCGACGAGGGCGGTCGCCAGTACGGCCGGCGCGCCGGCGACCTGCTGCCGAGCCTGCTCGTCGCCGAGCACCAGACGCTCGGCCGCGGCCGCATGGGCCGCGCCTGGGTGTCGGCGCCGGGCAGCTCGCTGACCTTCTCGCTCGGCGTCGGCCTGCCCGAGGCCGACTGGACCGGCCTGTCGCTCGTCGTCGGCAGCGCGATCGCCGAGGCGCTCGAGCCCGCGCCCGGCGCGGCCCCGCGCCTCATGCTCAAGTGGCCGAACGACCTGTGGCTCGACGGCCGCAAGCTCGGCGGCATCCTGATCGAGACCTTGCAGGCGAACCGCCAGCGCCTCGTCGTGATCGGCGTCGGCATCAACGTCAGGGAGTTCGGCGACCCGGCCGACGCGGCCTTGGCCGGCCAGTTCGGCACCGGCTTCGCCGCGCTCGACGAGCTGCTGCCGGGCATCATGCTGCCCGAGGCGCTCGCGCGCGTCGTGCCGGCGCTCGCGCGAGCGCTCGTGGACTTCCCGAGCAAGGGTTTCGCGGCCTGGCAGCCGGCCTATACTCGCCGCGACCTCACGCTGGGCCGGCAGGTCACGGCCGGCGCGCTGAGCGGCGAATCGCTCGGCGTCGGCGCCGACGCGAGCCTGCAGGTGCGCGACGCCGACGGCGCCGTGCACGGCGTGAGCGCCGGCGACGTGAGCGTGCGCCTGCAGCCATCCTGACGAGCATCCGCCCCCGAGGAGCGCCCTGCCCCCATGCTTCGAGCCCTTGTCCTCGCCCTGGCCCTGGCCAACGCGCTGTTCTTCGTCTGGAGCCGCGGCTGGATCGACGGCCTCACCGGGCTCAAGGCGAGCGGCGACCGCGAGCCCCAGCGCCTCGCCCAGCAGCAGCACCCCGAGCGCATCCAGCTGATGGGCCAGCAGGCGCTCGCCGCGATCCGGCAGACCGCCTGTGTCGCGCTCGGCCCGCTCGACGGCGACGCGGCGCTGGCCGCCGCGCGCGGCGCGCTGCAGCGCGCGGGCGTCGACGGCTGGCGCGTCGACGCCGGCCAGGCCGTCGGCGTGTGGGCCGTCGCGACGATCCGGCTCGCCGACCGGGACTTCCAGGCGCGCAAGGAAGAGACCTACAAGCGCATGCACATCGCCTACGACTACCTGAGCGGCGTGCCGGCCGAGATGCCGAGCCTCGTGCTGTCGCGCCATGCGAGCGCGCAGGCCGCCGAGGCCGAGCTCGCGCAGCTTTCGCGCCACGCGCTCAAGGGCCTGCGCGTGCTCCAGCTGCAAGCGCCGGTGCCGCGCGCGAGCCTCGTGTTCGCGCAGGCCGACGGCCTGCTGCAGGGCCGGCTGCGCAACCTCAAGGACGCCCAGCTCGCCGCGACGCTGCACGACTGCAGCGCCGACGAGGCGGCGTTCGCCGCCGCGCCTAGCGCGGCGAGCGCGCCCGCGAGCGGCGCGGCGGGCGCAGCGCCAGCGCGGCCAGCATCAGTGCCACGGCCCACAGCGGGCTGAACGCGCCGCCGCCGCCCGAGCTGCCGCTCGTCGAAGCGCTGCCCGCGCTGCCGCTGCTGCCCGAGCTGCCGCTCGAACCGCTGCTGCTGCTCGCCGCGACGACGATGCTCTGCGTCGTCGTGTAGGTGTCGCCGAAGTCGTCGGTGACGGCGAGCTGCACCGAGATCGTGCCGGCCGCCGTCGGCGCGAGCGTCGTCGAGCTGCCCGTCGTGCCCGACGCGAAGCCGGTCACGGCGCCGCCGCCGCTCACCAGGGTCCAGGCCCAGCTCGAGACGCTGCGGCCGCTCGCGAGGTTCGCGCTGCCGGTCAGCGTGACGGTCTGGCCCGCCGTCGGGCTCGCCGGCGCCACGGCGATGCTCGCCGACGCGGCGCCGAGCGCCTGGGCGGCCGCGACGGCCGCGCCGGTGTCGAGCATGCCGGCGCCGCAGGTGCTCGTCGTGCAGTAGCACTCGTCCTGGGCCGTGCTGGTCGGCGCCTTGCAGGCGGCGACGCCGGCCGAGCCGCCGGTCGTCGGGAACGCGCGCACGGTGTTCTTGAGCAGCGTCGCGACCTGGGTCGGCGTGAGCTGGGGGCGCTCGGACAGCATCAGCGCGACCGTGCCGGCCACGAGCGGCGTCGAGTAGCTGGTACCGAAGCCGGTGTCGTAATAGGCGTCGTTCGCGACCGGCGTCGTCGTGCCGCTATTGCTCAGGCTCAGGATCGGGTACAGGCAGGGGCCGGTCGCGTTGCCCAACGCGTCGACGTTCACGCAGTTGCCGCCGGGCGCGGCGATCGCAACCTCGGGCCCGAGGCTGGAGAAGCCGACCTTGGTGCCGACCTGGCGCAGCGCCGCCACCGTGACCACGCCGGCGCAGTTGCCGGGCACGCCGACCGCCTCGCCCTCGCTGTTGCCGGCCGCGACGACGACCGTCGCGCCGGCGGCGTTGACCTGCGCGATCGTGCCCGGATAGGTCCCCGTGCCCGTTCCGGTGCAGGCGCCGGACCCGCCGAGGCTCAGATTGAGCACCTTGGCCGGATTCGGGTTGGTCGGCACGCCGGGCTGGGCGATGCCGGCGGCCCACAGCATGCCGGCCATGATGTCGGAGTCGTAGCCGCCGCACTTGCCGAGCACGCGCACCGGCAGCAGCTTGACGCCGCCGGCGACGCCGGCCATGCCGACGCCGTTGTTCGTCGCCGCCGCGATCAGGCCGGCCACGTGGGTGCCGTGCCAGGAGCTGGCGCCGATGTCGCTCGTCGTGCAGCCGCTGCCGAGCGTGTTGTTCGCGATGTCGGTCGCGCTGACCCAGTCGCCCGGGTCGGACGCGTCGCCGTTCGCGCCCTTCGTGCCCTCGTTGTTGGTGGCGAGCGCCTCGCTGCTGCCAGCCTCGCCGTAGCTGACGAAGTCGTAGCCGACATAGCCGGACGGGAAGTCGCTCGTGTCGGTCGTCTTGATGAACTGCGAGCTGCCGTCGGTGTTCGTGAAGTCCGGGTGGTCGAAGCGCACGCCGGTGTCGACGACGGCGACGACGACGCTCGACGAACCGAAGGTGATGCCCCAGGCCGGCGGCGCGTCGATCGCCGAGACGAGCGTGCTCGACGGCACGTTCAGGTACCACTGGCCGGCGGCCGGCTGGCCGCCCGGTCCGACCGCGTAGTACGGGTCGTTGACCGTGCCGTTCGTCGCCGCGACGCGGCGGCGCTGGTCGACCGCGACCGCCTCGACCTCGGCGTCCTTCGCGAGCTCGCGCGCGAGCGTCGCGGAGTCGACGCCGGTCGCCGTGATCACCTGGGTGCGCTCGTCGAGGCTGCGCCCGCCGTGCAGCGTCGGCGCGAGGCCGCGGCGCAGGCCCAGCGTGTTCGCGCGCGTCTCGGCGATGCCGCCGACCTGCGCGTGGCCCATGCGCACATCCATGCGCTGCGCCTTGACGCTCGCGGCGTCGGCCTTGAAGCGCACGATCACGCGCGCGGTCGGGGTGGGGTCGGCGGCGTGGGCGAGGCCGCTGCCGGCGAGCGCGAGGGCGATGGCGAGGAGGTAACGGTGCAGTTTCATGGACAAACTTCCAGCAACATGGCCGTCAGTGTAGGTCGCGACCCGCGGCGCAAGGCGTTAAGAAGGGCAAACGGAAGATGCCAAACCCGACATCCACGCGCCATCAGGGTGTCAAAAAGCACAAACCCCGCCGCGGCGGGGTTTGTGCGGCGCAAGCCTGGCGAAGGCCCGCCCTGCGTCAGGCCGCGATGACCTTGACCATCTCGAGCACCTTGTTCGAGTAGCCCCATTCGTTGTCGTACCAGGCGACGAGCTTGACGAAGGTGCTGTCCAGCGCGATGCCGGCCTCGGCGTCGAAGATCGAGGTGCGCGCGTCGCCGCGGAAGTCGGTCGCGACGACCTTGTCCTCGGTATAGCCGAGCACGCCCTTGAGCGCGCCCTGCGACTGCGCCTTCATCTCGGCGCAGATGTCCTTGTACGAAGCCTCGGTGTCGAGCTCGACGGTCAGGTCGACGACCGAGACGTCCGAGGTCGGCACGCGGAAGCTCATGCCCGTGAGCTTCTTGTTGAGCTCGGGGATCACGACGCCGACGGCCTTGGCCGCGCCGGTGCTGCTCGGGATGATGTTCTCGAGGATGCCGCGGCCGCCGCGCCAGTCCTTGTTGCTCGGGCCGTCGACGGTCTTCTGCGTCGCGGTGGTCGCGTGCACGGTCGTCATCAGGCCGCGCTTGATGCCCCACTTGTCGTTGAGCACCTTGGCGAGCGGCGCGAGGCAGTTGGTCGTGCACGAGGCGTTCGAGATCACCGCCTGGCCCGCGTAGCTCTGGTGGTTGACGCCGTAGACGAACATCGGCGTGTCGTCCTTGGACGGGGCCGACATCACGACCTTCTTGGCGCCGGCGGCGAGGTGCTTCTCGGCGGTTTCCTTGGTCAGGAACAGGCCGGTCGACTCGACGACGATGTCGGCGCCGACCTCGCCCCACTTGAGCTCGGCCGGGTCCTTGACGGCGCTCAGGCGAATCTTCTTGCCGTTCACGATCAGGGTGTTGCCGTCGACGGCGACTTCGCCGTCGAACTTGCCGTGCACGCTGTCGTACTTGAGCATGTAGGCGAGGTAGTCGGGCTCGAGCAGGTCGTTGATCGCGACGACCTCGACGTCCTTGAAGTTCGCGACGGCGGCACGGAACACCATGCGGCCGATGCGGCCGAAGCCGTTGATACCGATCTTGATAGTCATGGAAGAGTCTCCAGCGGGGATAGAAATTCTGTTCTGGGCGGGCGCGACGACCGGCGCCTGCGGCGGGACCAAAAGGATACCCGCTACGCGTTACATCGGCCGATCAAGCGCGCTCAGCGCTTCCTGGTCTTGAGACGCGCCGCGCCGATCGCGACGCGCACGGTGTCGGCGACGTTCTCGGCCGTGAAGCCGAAATGCTTGAACAGCACGCCGGCCGGCGCCGACTCGCCGAAGGTGTCGATGCCGACGACGGCCGCGCAGCCGTACTTCCACCAGCCGTCGCTGACGCCGGCCTCGACGGCGACGCGCGGCACGCCCTCGGGCAGCACGCTGGCCTTGTACTTCGCGTCCTGGCGGTCGAACACCGTCGTGCTCGGCATCGAGACGACGCGCACGCCGATGCCGTCCTGGGCGAGCAGCTCCTGCGCGCGCATCGCGAGCTGGACCTCGGAGCCGGTCGCGATGATCACGGCCTGGGCCTTCTTTTTCTTCACGCCGATCGGCTCGGCGAGCACGTAGCCGCCCTTGGCGACTTCGTCGATCGCCTGCTTGGGCGCGTAGGGCAGGTTCTGGCGCGACAGCGCGAGCACGCTCGGGCGCTGGGCGTTGCCGATCGCCATGGTCCAGGCGACGACGGTCTCGGCCGTGTCGGCCGGGCGCCAGACGTCGAGACCCGGGATCAGGCGCAGGCTCGCGACCTGCTCGACCGACTGGTGGGTCGGGCCGTCCTCGCCCAGGCCGATCGAGTCGTGCGTGAACACGTGGATCACGCGCTGCTTCATCAGCGCGGCCATGCGGATCGCGTTGCGGCTGTAGTCGCTGAAGGTCAGGAAGGTGCCGCCGTAGGGGATGTAGCCGCCGTGCAGGGCGACGCCGTTCATGATCGCGGCCATGCCGAACTCGCGCACGCCGTAGTTGATGTGGCGGCCGCCGTTCGGCACGCCGGCGTCGAAGCGCAGCGGCGGCGTCGACTTGGTGTTCGTCAGGACCGAGCCGGTCAGGTCGGCGCTGCCGCCGAGCAGCTCGGGCAGCGCGGCCGTGAAGGCCTCGAGCGCGATCTGGCTGGCCTTGCGGCTCGCGACGGTCTGGGCCTCGGTGTGGGCCTTGATCACGGCGTCGACGGCGACCTGGGCGAAGTCGGTCGGCAGCACGCCGGCCATGCGGCGCTCGAACTCGGCGGCGAGCTCGGGGTGGGCCGCGGCGTAGGCGTCGAAGCGCTCGTCCCAGGCCGCCTCGGTCTTCGCGCCGGCGGCCTTCGCGTCCCAGCCCGCGTAGACCTCGGCCGGGATCTCGAACGGCGGGTGGTTCCAGCCGAGCGCGGCGCGCGTCAGCGCGATCTCGTCGGCGCCGAGCGCCTCGCCGTGCGCCTTGGCCGTGCCGCCGCGGTTCGGGCTGCCCTTGCCGATCGTGGTCTTGGCGATCACGAGCGTCGGCTTGTCGGTGCTGCGCTTGGCCTGGGCCAGCGCCGCGTCGACGGCGTCGACGTCGTGGCCGTCGACCGGGCCGATCACGTTCCAGCCGTAGGCCTCGAAGCGCTTGGCCGTGTCGTCGACGAACCAGGGCGCGACCTGGCCGTCGATCGAGATGCCGTTGTCGTCGTAGACCGCGATCAGCTTGTTCAGCTGCCACGCGCCCGCGAGCGCGCAGGCCTCGTGGCTCACGCCTTCCATCAGGCAGCCGTCGCCGAGGAAGGCGTAGGTGTGGTGGTCGACGATGGCGTGGCCGTCGCGGTTGAACTCGCGGGCGAGCAGCTTCTCGGCCAGCGCCATGCCGACCGCGTTCGTGATGCCCTGGCCGAGCGGGCCCGTCGTCGTCTCGACGCCCGGCGTGACGCCGACCTCGGGGTGGCCCGGCGTCTTGCTGTGGAGCTGGCGGAAGGCCTTGATCTCTTCGATCGGCAGGTCGTAGCCGGTCAGGTGCAGCAGCGCGTAGATCAGCATCGAGCCATGGCCGTTCGACAGCACGAAGCGGTCGCGGTCGGCCCAGTGCGGGTTCGCCGGGTTGTGGCGCAGGTGGCGGCCCCACAGCGCGACGGCGATCTCGGCCATGCCCATCGGCGCGCCCGGGTGGCCGCTATTGGCCTGCTGGACGGCGTCCATGGCCAGGGCGCGGATGGCGTTGGCCAGTTCGGTGGTGGGCGTAGCGGTCGTCATGGCGGGGGCTTTCCTGGGCGGTGTAATGGGCTGGTAACCGCGCTCGCCGGTGGGCCTCCCGGCGCCGCGCGCGGCAAAGTCCGGGATTCTACGGGGGGCGGCGCGGCCGCCCCCATCCGCTCGAATCCGGCGTTACTGCGCGAGCGGCAGCGTGATCGCGTCGATGCGCGCGAGCACCTCGGGCGTCAGACGCGGCGTCACGGCGAGCGCGCCGAGGTTGTGCTCGAGCTGCTCGAGCCGGCTCGCGCCGAGGATCACGGTGGACACGCGCGGGTTGCGGTTGCACCACGCGATCGCGAGCTGGGCGACGCTGCAGCCGAGCGCCTTGGCGACGCCCTCGAGCTCGGCGACCGCGGCGTTGCGCGTCGCGTCGACGAGCTGGTCCTTGATCCAGCCCATGTTCGCGACCGTCGCGCGGCTGCCCTCGGGCACGCCGTGGCGGTACTTGCCCGTCAGCAGGCCCGAGGCGAGCGGGCTCCAGGTCGTCAGGCCCAGGCCATGGTCTTCGTACAGGCGCGCGTATTCCTGCTCGACGCGCTTGCGGTGCAGCAGGTGGTACTGCGGCTGCTCCATGACGGGCTTGTGCAGGTGGTGGCGCTCGGCGATGTCGCAGGCCGCGCGGATCTCGTCGGCGCTCCACTCGCTCGTGCCCCAGTACAGCGCCTTGCCCTGGCGGATCATGTCGCTCATCGCCCAGACGGTTTCCTCGATCGGCGTGTGCGGGTCGGGGCGGTGGCAGTAGACGAGGTCGATATGGTCGAAGCCGAAGCGCTTGAGCGAGCCGTCGATCGCCTGCATCAGGTATTTGCGGTTCAGCGTGTTCTTGAAATTGACCGTCGGCTCCTGCTGGTCGATGCCCCAGTAGAACTTGGTCGAGACGACGAAGCGGTGGCGCGCCCAGCCGAGCTCGCGGATCGCCGCGCCCATGACTTCCTCGCTCTTGCCGAGGGCGTAGCCCTCGGCGTTGTCGAAGAAGTTCACGCCCGCGTCGCAGGCCGCGGCGAGCATGGTCGCGGCGGCCTTGACGTCGACCTGGTTGTGATACGTGACCCACGAGCCGAGCGACAGCTCGGAGACCTGCAGGCCGCTGCGGCCCAGGCGTCGGTATTGCATTGTTTGACTCCGCAAAGGGATGGGGGAAGGCGGTTATGGGGAACCGGGCGCGGCAGCGTAGCGCACATCGCAAGACCCTATGCCGCGGCGCCGATATCATCGTCGCGATGAGCACCTCCCGTCCCCTGCGCCTCGCCGTCGTCGGCGCCGGGCCCGCCGGCCTCGCGCTCGCGCTGCTCGCGGCGCGCGAGCTGCCCGGGGCCAGCGTGAGCCTGTTCGACGCGCGGCCGCTCGAGCGCGACATCGGCGCCGACCCGCGCACGATTGCGCTGTCGCTCGGCAGCGTGCAGCTGCTCGAGCGCCTCGGCGCGTTCGACGCGGCGCGCGCCCAGGCGATCGCGACGGTCCACGTCAGCCAGGCGCCGCCGACGCCGCAGCACCGCTTGTTCGGCCCGGCCGGCGAACCCGAGGTCCGCATCACGGCGGCCGAGCTCGGCGTGCCGCGGCTCGGCGCCGTGCTCGCCTACGGTGCGCTCGTCGCGCCGCTGCAGGCGGCCTGGCTCGCGCTCGCCCAGGCCGCGCCGCAGCGCCTCGTCACGCGCTTCGGCACCCCGGTCGCTGCGATCAAGCCGGTCGCGGGCGCGCCCGGCGAGACCGGCGCGGCCGCCGACGAGGTCGAGGTCGACGCCGGCATCGTCGAGCGCTTCGACCTCGTCGTCGTCGCCGAGGGCGGCGTGTTCGCCGAGCAGGCGCGCAAGTCGATCACCCACGATTACGCGCAGAACGCCTGGGTCGGCACGCTGACGCTCGCGCCCGACGCGCCGGCCGGCATGGCCTTCGAGCGTTTCACGCGCAACGGCCCGCTCGCGCTGCTGCCGCTGCCGGCCACGGCCGACGGCGCGCGCCGCGCGGCGCTGGTCTGGTGCATGCCGGCGGCCGAGGACGAGATCGCCGAGCTCGACGACGCGCAGCGCTGCACCGTGATCCAGACCCTGCTGCCCGCGGCGGCCGGCACGGTGCGCGGCATCTCGGCACTGAAGAAGTTCCCGCTCGGCCTGAACGCCGAGCGCACGCTCGTCGACGGCCGCGTCGTGCGCATCGGCAACGCGGCGCAGACCCTGCACCCGGTCGCCGGCCAGGGCCTCAACCTCGGCCTGCGCGACGCCTGGTCGCTCGTGCATTCGCTCAAGCGCGGCGACGCGGTCGGCGCGGCGCTGCGCCGCGTCGAATGGCAGCGCGCCCCCGACCGCTGGAGCACGATCGTCGCGACCGACTTTCTCGCGCGCAGCTTCGCGTCGCGCTGGCCGGGCCTGCCCGTGGTGCGCGGCCTCGGCCTCGCGGCCGTGCAGGCGCTGCCTGCCGCGAAAAAGGCGCTCGCGCGCCAGATGATGTTCGGCCGGCGATGACGCGGCGGGCGGACTGGCGCGACCTCGCCCGGGCCGCCCGGCTCGCGCTGGGCCGCACGATCGCCGTCGGCGCGATGGCAGCCCTGCCCGCCGGCCCCGCCTGGGCCGGCCCCGGCCAGGCCGTCGCGCCCGCGCCGACGCGCGTCGTCTACCCGTCGGCGCCACAGGTCGGCGACCACCGCGGCGACTTCTATATCGAGCTGCTCAGGCTCGCGCTCGCGAAGTCCGACGGGCGCTTCCAGGTCGTCGGCTCGACCGACCCGAGCATGGCCTCGCGCGCGTTCGTGCGCCTCGCGCGGCACGAGGGCGTCGACGTGATCTGGGCGCCCACGACGCGCGAATTCGAGCACGACTACCGTGCCGTGCGCGTGCCGCTGGACAAGGGCCTGCTCGGCTGGCGCCTGCTGCTCGTGCGGCGCGACGACCTCGCGCGCTTCGCCAAGGTCGCGACGGGCGCGCAGCTGCGTGCGCTGCGCGCCGGCCTCGCGGCCGAATGGTCGGACACCCAGGTGCTGCGCGACAACGGCCTGCCCGTCGTTACGGCCTCGCTCTACGACAACCTGTTCCCGATGCTCGCGGCGCAGCGCTTCGACTACTTCCCGCGCGGCGTCGCCGAGATCGTCGACGAGCAGCGCGCCCACCCCGAGTTCGCGATCGAGCCGCGCCTCGTGCTGCACTACCCGGCCTGCACCTACTTCTTCGTCGCGCGCGACAACGAGCGGCTCGCCGCGCAGATCGAGCTCGGCCTGCGCCGCGCGCTGCAGGACGGCGCGTTCGAGAAGCTGTTCGACTTCTACAACGGCGACGCGGTGCGCGCGGCGGGGCTCGAGCAGCGCCGCGTGCTCGAGCTGCGCAACACCGTCGAGCCGCCGGGCTGCGCGGCGCCGCCGCTCGTGAGGAAGGCGCGGCGCTAGCCGGTCGGGCGGCTCAGCCGCTCTCGCGCAGCATCAGCTCGAAGCCGAGGTCGAGGTGCGCGGGCGCCGGCGTCTCGCCGCGCAGGCGCGCGAGCAGCAGTTCGGCCGCGCGCTCGCCGATCGCGGCGCGCGGCGTGCGCACCGTCGTCAGCGCCGGCCGGGTCCAGGCGCTCTCGGGCAGGTCGTTGAAGCCGACGACGGCGAGCTGGTCGGGCACCGCGACGCCCTCGCGCAGCGCCGCGAGCAGCGCGCCGTGGGCGAGGTCGTCGTTGTTGAAGAAGATCGCGTCGACGGCCGGGCGCTGCGCGCGGATCTGCCCAAACAGGCGCGCGCCGAGCGCGACGCTCGACGCCGCCGCGTCGCGCCATTCGAGCCGCGCGTCGTAGCGGCCGGCCGCCTCGAGCGTCGCGCGCCAGCCCGCGAGCCGGGCCAGCGTACGCGGATCGAGCTGGGCCGCCGCGAACGCGATGCGCCGGCGGCCGCGCTCGAGCAGGTGGCGGGTGAGCGCCGCGGCCGCGTCGAACTGCGAGAAGCCGACGCTGCACGCGTCGCCGAGCGCCGTGCCCGCGGCGGCGTCCGGCGTCTCCATCATGTGCACGCAGGGCAGGCGCTGGGCGGCGAGCAGGCGGCGCGTCGCCGCGTTCTGCGCAAGGCCGGTCAGCAGGATGCCCGCGGGCCGGTGCAGCAGCTGCTCGCGCACGAGCTGCTCCTCCTCGGCGGCGTCGTAATGGGTGATGCCGACGAGGGTCTGGTAGCCGGCCGCGCGCAGCGCGCGCTGGGCCGCCTCGAGCAGGTCGACGAACAAGCGGTTCGTCAGCGACGGGATCAGCACCGCGACATGGCTGCTGCGCTGCGACGCGAGCGCGCGCGCGGCCGGGTCGGGCACGTAGCCGATCTTCTCGGCCGCCGCGCGCACGCGCGCGGCGAGCTCGACGTCGACGCTCGCGGCGCCGCGCAGCGCGCGCGACGCCGTCATCGCGCTGACGCCGGCGAGACGCGCCACGTCGGCCATCGTCGCGCGGCCGCTGGCGCGGCGCGAGCGCGGGGAGTCGTCCTGTGCCATCGTCGCCTTCTACGCGTAAACCCGCGTTCGCGCCGCGAGCATAGCGCCTAAGATAGCGCTATCCCATCCGGGTTTCCGTCCAGGGCCGCGCCGAGTTGGCGCCGATGACAGCGGGAATCGCGACATGGGATTTTCAATAAGGCGCCGAGATAGCGCTAACCGAGGAGCGAGGCAATGGAGGCGGATTATCGCGGCGCGGCCGCCGCGCCCGTCGTCGTCATGGGCGTGGCCGGCTGCGGCAAGTCCTCGCTCGCGCAGGCGCTCGGCGCGGCGCTCGGCTGGCCCGTCGTCGAGGGCGACGACTTCCACCCGCCGCGCAACAAGGCGCTGATGCAGGCCGGCACGCCGCTGACCGACGCCGATCGCGCGGGCTGGCTCGACGCGCTCGGCGCCGAGCTCGCGCGCCACGAAGGCGGCGTGCTGTTGAGCTGCTCGGCGCTCAAGCGCGCCTACCGCGAGCGCCTGCGCGACGCGGTGCGCGGGCGCGGCCTGCGCTTCGTGTTCCTCGAGCTCGACGAGGCCGCCGCGCTCGCGCGCGTGCAGGCGCGCGGCGGACATTTCTTCAACCCCGGGCTCGTGCGCAGCCAGTTCGAGACGCTCGAATCGCCGCTCGGCGAGCCCGGCGTGCTGCGCCTCGACGCGACCGACGCCCCTGCCGCATTGCGCGAGACGGCCCTGCAATGGCTCGCGCGCCCATCCACCACGACCAAGGAAGCCCGACCGTGAGCAACCCCTCCACCACCGTGCCGCGCCTGCGCTGGCGCATCGGCGGCCTGATCGGCGTCGGCGTGCTGATCAACTACTTCGACCGCATCAGCATCTCGGTCGCGGGTCCGCAGCTGCGCGAGATGTTCGACCTGAGCCCGGCCGAGCTCGGCCTGCTGTTCAGCGCCTTCTTCTGGAGCTACGCGCTGCTGCAGATCCCGGCCGGCCTGATCCTCGACCGCTTCGGCGTCACGCGCGTCGGCCGCTGGTGCGCGTTCCTGTGGGGCCTGGCCTCGCTCGCGAGCGCCTGCGTGACGGGTTTCGCGGGCCTGTTCGCGGCGCGCATGCTGCTCGGCATCGCCGAGGCGCCGAGCTTCCCGGCCAACGCCAAGGCCACGGGCTTCTGGTTCCCGCGCACCGAGCGCGCGATGTCGACGGCGCTGTTCGACGCGGCCGCGAAGTTCTCGAACGTGATCGGCGTGCCGCTGATCGGCCTCGTCGTCGTGAAGCTCGGCTGGCGCTGGGGCTTCGGCGCGGTCGGCCTGCTGAGCCTCGCCTACTTCGCGGCCTTCTACTGGATCTACCGCGACCCGAGCCAGCACCCGCGCCTCGCGCGCGAGGAGCACGACTACATCAAGGCGAACGGCGCGACGCCCGAGGGCGAGCTCTCGGCCAACCCGGCCGGCATGCTCGGCTACCTGCTGCGCCAGCGCAAGGTCTGGGGCCTGTCGATCGGCTTCGCGGCCTACGGCTACTGCTTCTACCTGTTCCTGACCTGGCTGCCCGGCTACCTCGTGCAGACCATGCACATGGACATCCTGAAGTCGTCGACCTTCGCGGCGATCCCCTGGGGCTGCGCGACGCTCGCCGACCTGTTCGTCGGCGGCTGGCTGATCGATCACCTGATCCGCAAGGGCCTCGACGAGACGCGCGTGCGCAAGGGCGTGCTGCTCGCCGGCATGCTGCTGGGCCTCGCGGTGTTCGGCGCGACGGCGAGCGACGACCCGGTCGTCGCGCTGACCTGGATCTCGATCGCGCTGAGCGGCCTCGCGGCGGCCGCGCCGGTCGGCTGGTCGCTGCCCTCGCTGATCGCGCCGCGCGGCTGCGCGGGCACGGTCGGCGGCATCATGAACTTCGCGAACAACATGATGGGCGCGGTCGCGCCGATCGTGACCGGCTACATCGTCGGCAAGACCAGCTCGTTCACGAACGCCTTCCTCGTCGCGGGCTGCGTGCTGCTCGTCGGCATCGCGTCGTTCGTGTTCCTGCTCGGGCGCATCGAGCCGGTGCCGGAACCCGAAGCCTGAGTCGCGGGGTTCGAGCCAAGAAAAAGGGCCGCCCGAGGGCGGCCCTTTGCGTTGCGCCTTGCGGCGCCTCGACGCTTACTTCGCGAGCAGCGTCTTGACCGCGGCCTCGAGCTGCTGGTCCTCGCCGGCGTCGAGCTTGCCCGGGTCGTTCGCGACGATCACGTCGGGCGTGATCTCGGCCTTCTCCATGAAGTTGCCCTTGGCGTCGCGGAAGCCCACTTCGGGGATGCCGAAGTAGACGCTGCGGTCCTGCAGGTTCTCCCACCAGACGGCCGTGCCCGTGCCTGCGACCGGCATGCCGATCAGCTTGCCGACCTTGAAGTGCTGGTAGGTCCACGGGAACAGGTGGGCGTCGCTGTAGTTGCTCTCGCTGATCAGCACGACCGAGGGCTTGGTCCAGCGCGTCGTCGGCTCCCAGCCGAGGCTCTGGCCGCGCGGCAGGAACTCGAGGTAGCGCTCGCCGCTCAGGAAGGTCGTCAGCGTATCGTGCAGATTGCCGCCGCCGTTGAAGCGCGTGTCGACGATCAGCGCCTCCTTGCCGGCCTCGATGCCGAGCGCGTCGGCGTAGGTCTGGCGGAAGCTCTCGTCGTCCATGCCGCGCACGTGCACGTAGCCGAGCCTGCCGCCCGAGAGCTTGTGCACGAGCTCGCGCTCGCGCCGCACCCAGCGCTGGTAGAGCAGCTCGTTCTGCGCGCCCGCGGCGATCGGCTTGAGCGTCTGCTCGAAGCGCTTGCCGCTGGCCGGGTCGAGCACGCTCAGGCGCACGAGGCGGCCGACCTTCTGGTCGAGCAGGCTGTCGTACTCGGCGCCCGCGGCGATGCCCGTGCCGTCGATCGCCTCGATCACCATGCCGGCCTTGAGCTTCGCGTCGGCCTTGTCGAGCGGGCCGCCCTCGAGCACCTCGCCGACCTTCAGGCCCGCGCCGTGCCAGGCCGGGTCGACGAACACGCCGAGCTGGCCCGTGCTCGCCGCGCCCTGCACCTGCGGCCGGTAGCCCGAGCCCGTGTGCGAGACGTTGAGCTCGCCGAGGTACTCGCTGAGCATCTCGGCGAGGTCGTAGTTGTCGGCGATATAGGGCAGGAACTTCGCGTAGACCTCGCGGTAGCCGTCCCAGTCGACGCCGCCCATGTCCGTGACGTAGAGCTTCTCGCGCGTCTGGCGCCACACATGCTCGAACATCTGGCGGCGCTCGGCCGCGCGGTCGAGGCGCAGCGCCGCGCTGAAGTGCACGGGCTCGGGCTTGGCGTCGCCCTCGCCGACCTTGAACTTCTGGATATTGCCGCCCGCGAGCACGAAGGCCGTGTCGCCCTTGGCGTCGAGCTGCAGGTCGACGTCGTCGCCATGCGGGCCGCCGGGCAGCTCGCCGAGCTTCTTCGGCTCGTGCGCGCGCATGCGGTTGACCCACAGCTCGTGGCCGTCGCCGACCTTGACGACGTAGTACAGCGCCTCGCCGTCGGGCGAGAGCTCGAAGGCCTCGACCTCGCTCGAGTAGGGCGTCAGGCGCGCGACGCGCTCGTGCAGGCCTTCGCTGTCGATCGCGACCGGCGGCGGCAGCTTGATCGCGTCGTCGTCCTTCTTCGCGTCGTCCTTCTTGTCGTCCTTCTTCTCGTCCTTGCCCTTCTCGGCCTCGTCCTCGCGCTTCTTGAGCGCGGCGAACTCGGCCTTGTCGAGGTTGAAGCGGTCGAAGGCCGCGCGCGTCAGGAACAGCGCCTGGACGTCGCCCTGGGTCGGCGAGTTCGGCTGGCCGTGCAGGCCCCAGCGGTCGGTCTCCCAGAGCACGACCTGGCCCTTGCGCGCGAAGATCGGGTGGGCGTCCTCGTAGCCGCTCAGCGACAGGTTCGTCACCGTGCCGCTGCCGTCGGCCGGCACGAGGCCGACCTCCGAGCTCCAGCGGCTCGGCTCGATGAAGTTCACGAGCAGCGACTTCGCGTCGGGCGACCACGCGAACCATTGGTCGCCGTCCGAGTACGAGTAGCTGTGCTTGGCGGCCATGACCTCGCGCGTCTTGCCGGTCGCGCGGTCGAGCACGCGCACGGCGACGCGGTCCTCGAGGTAGGCGACCTCCCTGCCGTCGGGCGAGTAGACCGGCTGGAAGTTCTGGTGCTCGTTGTCGAGCAGGGTCCTGGTGCGGATCTCGGCGGCGTCGAAGAAATGCGGCGCCTCCTTGCGCGTGCCGGCGATCGCGGCCTCCTCCAGGCGCCAGTGCCCGTCCTGCTCGGCCGCATAGACGATGTGGCGGCCGTCGGGGCTGAAGCTGACCGAGCGCTTCTGGCCCGCGCCGTCGCTGATGCGGCGCGTGTCGCCGAACTCGGTGGACGCGACGAAGACCTGGCCGCGCACGACGAACGCGATCTCGTCGCCGTCGGGGCTCGGCGACAGCTCGGTCGCCTCGTTCGAAAGGCTCAGGTTCTGGACCGTCGCGGGCTCGGTGTCGGCGCCGATGCTGACGGCGACCTTCTGCGGCTCGCCACCCGGCGCCAGGGTGTACAGCTCGCCGTCGTAGCCGAAGCTCAGCAGGCCGTCGTCGGCCATGCTCAGGAAGCGCACCGGGTTCTTCGTGTAATGCGTTACCTGCTCGGCCTTGGCCGGATCGTCGGCCGGCATCTTCCAGACGTTGAAGCTGCCGCTCTTCTCGCTGAGGAAGTAGACGGTCTTCTGGTCGGGCGCCCAGACCGGGTTGCGGTTCTCCCAGCCGCCGCCGGTCAGCTTGCGGTGCTCGCCGGTCTTGGTGTCGTAGAGCCAGACGTCGTGGGCGACCGGCGCGACATGGTGCTTGCGCCAGAGGTTCTCGTAGCCCTTCAGGTCCTCGTAGACGAGGCGCGTGCCCGCGCGGTCGAAGCGCCCGGCGAGCGCCGGCATGCTGAAGACCCGGGTCGGCTCGCGGCCGCCGGCCACGTCGACCTCGTAGAGCTGGCCCATCATCGGGCTCGGGAACTCGATGTTCGCCGCGGTGGCGCCGCGCTGCGCCGAGAACAGCACCTTCGCGCCGTCGGGCGTGAACGCGAACGGCAGCTCGGACGCCGAATGCGTGGTCAGGCGCCGCGCCGGGCCGCCGTCGGCTGCGATCGCGAACACGTCGAAGTTGCCGTTCAGGTCCGACGCGTAGGCGATCAAACGGCTGTCCGGCGACCAGACCGGCTCGGTGTTGTGGTGGCCGTTGCCGACGAGCAGGCGCGCCTGGCCGCCGCCGGCCGGCACGACGAACAGATTGCCCTCGAACGCGAACGCGATCGACTTGCCGTCGGGCGAGATCGCCGAGTGGCGCAGCCACAGCGGGTGCTCGAGCGGGCCGAGCGCGGCGCCGGGTTCGCCCGCGCCGCCGAACGACGGCGCCCAGGGCAGAGCGGCCAACAGAAGCGCAATCGTGCTGCGCCGGATACGGGACCTTGCCATCGTCGGAGTCTCCTGGTTTGGGTAGGCGCCGGGCAGTCTAATGGGCCGAATAGCGCGTAGCCGATCGTCATAATCGGCGGTTCGCGGCGACGCGGCTGCGCCACACTGAAGCCCACCATGGCGAAGACGTCCCCCCTGCTCATCGGCGCGCTGGTCCTCGCCGCCGCGCTCGGCGGCTGCGGCACGCCGTCGCAGTCGCTCGGCATGAACATCACGACCGGCGACGCGCTGCAGCTGCGCACCTGGGTGCCCGACGCGCTGAAGTTCAACGTCGAGCTCGACCATGTGAAGGGCGGCGATGCGACGAGCCGCTGGTGGGGCTCGCGCGTCAGCGGCATGGCGCTCGAGCAGGCGCTCGAGGACTCGCTGCGCTCGGTCGGCATGCTGCCGGTCGCGCCGGCCTCGCCGGCGCGCTACCAGCTGCGCTGCGAGATCGTCGCGCTGGTCCAGCCCGTCGTCGCGGCCGACACGACGGTGACCGTGACGATCCACTACGAGCTGCTCCAGAAGTCCGACGGCAAGCTGCTCTACCAGCGCGACGTGCGCACCCGCGCGACGACCGACTTCACCGACGCGATGCTGTCGCAGCCCGAGCGCATGCGCAGATCCAACGAAAGCGCGGTGCGCCAGAACATCGTGACGGCGCTGCGCGACCTGATGGCGCTGCGCGTCGAGGCGCCGACGCCGATCTGAATTGCGCGCGCTTACAGCACCCGGTGGGCGAGCGCCGGCAGCTGGCGCCGCACCTGGGCGAGCCGCGCCGGGTCGAGCTCGGCGACCACGACGCCCTCGCCTTCGGCCTGGCAGGCGAGCACCTCGCCCCAGGGGTCGACGATCATGCTGTGGCCCCAGGTGCGCCGACCGTTGGCGTGGCGGCCGCCCTGCGCCGCGGCGATCACGTAGCTCTGGTTCTCGACGGCGCGCGCGCGCAGCAGGAGCTCCCAGTGCTTCTCGCCGGTCGTGTAGGTGAAGGCCGCGGGCACGCTGATCAGGTCGCAGGGCGCTGCCGCGCCGAGGCTGCGGTAGAGCTCGGGGAAGCGCAGGTCGTAGCAGACCGACAGGCCGACGCGCAGGCCCGCAGCCGTGCAGCCGACCGGCGCGGCGCCGGCCTCGATCACGCGGCCCTCGTCGTATTGCTCGCGGCCATTGTCGAAGCGGAACAGGTGGATCTTGTCGTAGCGCGCGGCCGCGGCGCCGTCGGGCGCGTAGACGAAGCAGGTGTTGCGCACATGGCCGGGCGCGTCGGCGACGAGCGGCAGCGTGCCGCCGACGACCCACAGGCCGAGCTCGCGCGCGGCGGCCGCGAGCATCGCCTGGATCGGCCCCTGGCCCGGCGTCTCGGCGCACGCGAGCTTGGCGTCCTCGCGCTCGCCCATCAGGCAGAAATACTCGGGCAGCGCGGCGAGCTCGGCGCCCGCGGCGCGCGCCTGCTCGAGCAGCGCGCGGGCGCGCGCGAGGTTGGCGTCGAGCGCGGTGCCCGAGACCATCTGGATGGCGGCGATCTTCATGGCGACTCCTTTGCCGCGGACTGTGCCGAAGACGCCGCCGCGGCGGGGGCTTCGTCGCGGTCGACCTTGTCGACCTTGGGGTCGGTCCAGCTACCGGTGATGTGGAACTCGCGCGTGCCGGCCTCGTTGATCGGCTTGGACAGCAGCAGCTGGGCGAGGAAGGCGCCGAGCCCGATCGCGGGGTTCACGGCCGCGTAGGCGAGCGACGCGCCGCCCGCGTTGAACTCGGGCACGACGACGACGCTGAGGTTCTGCGTCTCGGCGGCGAGGTCGGCCGAACCGGCGATGCGCACGGTGGCCTGGACGCCCTGCATCTTCAGGTCCTTGCTGCGCGCGACGCCGTGGGCGATGTCGACGCTGCCGCTGACGTCGTCGAACGCGAAGCCCTCGGAGAACACGTCGCGGAAGTCGAACAGCAGGCGGCGCGGCAGCGACTGCAGGCTCAGCACGCCGAGCAGGCGGCCGACGCCGGGCTCGGCCTTGAGGAACTGGCCCGCGTCGAGCCTGACGTCGAAATGCCCGTCCATCGCGGCGGCCTCGGGCGTCAGCGGCGAGCCGAGCCAGCCGAGCGTGCCGGCGAGCCGGCCCTTGCCGCCGCGCAGCACCTGGCCCTGGCCGAGGCGCTCGAGCATCGCGCCGCCGTCGCGCACGTCGAGCGTCCAGTCGAGCTCGGTGCGGCGCGGCGCGCCGGTCGCCGCGGCGGCCCAGTTGCCGTGCGCGGTCAGCACGGCGTCGGGCGCGGCGAGCTCGAGCTGGCTGAGCTTCCAGTCGCGCGTCTGCGCGTCGGCCTGCGCCTGGATGCCGAGGCGGCCGAGCTTCTTGCCGCGCAGCTCGAAGTCGTCGACCGCGATGTCGAGCGTCGGCACGATGTCGGGCTGGCGCTGGTCGCCGAGGTTCCGGTCGAGGAACTGGCTGACCGTGTCGGCGTCCTGCTTGGGCAGGGACAGGTGGCCGAGGCGCGCCTGGACGCGGCGCAGCTGACCCGCGCGCGCGAACTCGAGCTCGATCTTGCCAGCGAGCTGCTCGGCCGTCAGGCCGACGCGCAGCAGCGCGCCCGCGTCGGGCGCGGCGACGCGCTCGATATGCGCGTCGAGCTGGTCGAGCGGGCGGCCGAACAGCTGCAGCGAACGCGCGCGCAGCTGCAGCTCGGTCGGCGCGTAGCCGGCCGCGTCGAAGCCGCCGCCCGCCCCGCCCGGGTCCTGGCCGCGCACGAGCGCGAACCAGGCGTCGAGGTTCGCGTCGCCGAGGTGTGCGTCGAGCGCGACGCCATGCGCGGGCAGCGCCGGCGCGGCCGTGAGCACGCCGAGCGCGCCGCGCAGCACATGGGCCTGGGCGCCGGCCGTGTCGCGCAGGTACTGGGCCTGCAGCAGTCCGGCGAGCTCGACGCGCAGCTCGTCGCGTGTCGCGCCCTGCGGCGTCAGCTGCACGTGCAGCGGCAGCGCCGTCGCCGCGGCCTTGTGCAGCGGCGCGGGCAGGTCGACCGCAAGGCCCTGCAGCGTGCTCGCGATGTCGATCGACTGGCCCTCGTCGGTGAAGCCGAGGTGGAGCTGGTAGGCCGCCTGGCCCTGCAGCGCGCGCGCGAACGGACCGAACCCGCCGAACTCGTGGCGCAGGCCTTCGGCCGTCGCCGTGCCGTTGCCGGCGAAGCGCAGGCTGCCGTCGGCCTGGCTGCCGCCTTCGAACGCGAGCTCGCCGCCGAGCGCCTGGGCGCGGCCGTGGCTGACCGCCACGCCCTTGGTGTCGAAGTCGACGCGCGCCTGCGCCGCGTCGAACTGCGGCACGTCGGGGCGCAGTCGCAACTGGTCGTCGGCGAGCTGGACGCTGCCCTTGACGGTCGAGCGCGCCATCTCGGTCAGCGGCAGGCGCAGCGCGAGGTGCAAGCCCGCGTTGCCGCTCGCCGTGGCCTGGCTCAGCGCGTGGCCGATCCACGCGTCGACGGGCGACGCGCGCACGTAGCCGAGCAGCTCGGCGAGCGGGCCGCGGCCGCTGCCCTCGAGCTCGAGCACCGGCCTGCGGCCGAGCGCCTTGATGCCGCCGTTCACGCCGCTGAGCTCGTAGCCGAGCGCATGGGCGCGGCCGTCCTCGATCAGCATCGCGCCGCGGTCGAACACGAGGCCCGCGTCGACCTGGGTGAAGACCGGCCAGACCGGCGCCTGGCCCGGGTCGGGCGGCACGTAGGCGAGCGTGACGTCGCGCGCCCGGGTCGAGATGCGGAACTCGCCGCGCACGGTGCCGCGCGGCACCGGCCGGTCGAACGGGAAGTCGGCGAGCTCGCCGGCGAGGCGCAGCTGCACGTCCTCGGCCGTGCCGGCGAGCACGGCGCCGCGCACGTAGTCGCGCGCGTCGGCGATCGCGAGCGGCAGGTAGCGCTGCACGCGCGCGGCCGCGACATGGTCGATATGGCCGCGCAGGTCGAGGTGGCCGTAGGGCGACGCGCTGCTGTGCCAGCTCACGTCAAAGCGGCCCGCGAGGTCCTCGTTCGCGAGCTTGAGCTCGCGCAGGTCGATCGCGAGGCGCCGCGGCTGGCGGCCCTGCGCCGGCGTGACCTGCCATTGCAGCTGACCGCTCAGCGAGTTCAGCGGCACGTTCGGCTCCTCGAACAGGCCGGGGATCTCGACGCTGCCCTTGGCGATGCCGAGCTGGGCCTGGCCGCCGTGTTCGTCGGCCGTGACGACGAGGCTCGCGCCGTCGACGCCGGGCGTGCCGTAGCCGACGCCGCCCGCCGGCGGCCGCGCGTTGACGCTGAAGGCCTCGATATGGGCGCCGACGCGGTAATGGCTCGGCGCCTCGAGGCTGCCGTCCCATTGCGCGCTGAAGTCCGACAGCACGCCCTCGGGGTGGAGCTGGTCGAGCAGCTCGCGGACCTGGTTGCCGACCGGCAGGCGCTCGGCGATCTGCGCCATCAGCGCGAAGTCGAGGCGCTCGGCCGAGGCCGTGCCGCCGAGCACGCGCGCGTCGGCGAGCCGCGCCGCGCCGTGGCGGTCGAGGCGCAGCGTGACGCCCCAGTTCGAGCGCGGCCACTCGACGCCGTGGATGTTGCCGCCCGCGTCGTCCTGCAGCGCCTCGAAGCCGAGCTGGGTCGCCTGCAGCGCGAGCGTGGTCGGATCCTGGCGCAGCTGCACGCGGCCCTCGATATGGGCCAGGCGCAGCGGGTCGGCGTTCGGCACGAGGCGCATGTGGACGGCGCGCAGCGCGAGGTCGACGGTCGCGCCGGTCGGCTCGCCGCGCTTGACGTCGACCCAGGCGCGCAGCGCGCCGTCGCCCTCGTCGAGCTCGAAGGGCAGGTCGACGTGGCGGCGCAGCTCGCGCAGGTCGGCGCGCGGCAGGTCGGCGTAGAGCTGGCCCGACCACCAGCGCAGCTCGCCCGGGCGCTTGAGCAGGGCCTGGGTGAAGTTGCCGCGCAGGCTGAAGCGCTCGCCCCATTCGGGCGGCGGCGTCGCGTCGAGGCGCAGCGCGTGGCGGCGCAGGCCGTTGCGCAGCACCAGATGCAGGTCGGCGAGCTCGAGCGGCGGCGCCGCGCGCTGCTCGTCGATCCAGCGGATCCGGCCGTAGGTGATCGCGAACTCGCGCTGCGAGAAGATCCAGTCGGTCAGCGCGTCGGCGCGCTCGGGCGGGACGGCCTGGCCGGCCTGCTCGAGCGCGAGGCCCGCGACGAAGATCCGGCCCGCGGCGTCACGCCGCACGACGAGCTGCGGGCGCTCGATCAGCAGCTGCTCGAAGCGCAGCGACAGCGACAGCAGCGAGCGCGCCGAGAGCTGGGCCGTGACCCGCGGCAGACTCAGCGCGACCCGCCCCTGGGCGTCGAGCAGCTCGACGTTGCTGAGCTGCACCGTCGGCATCCAGCCACCCGAAGTGACGGCAATCCGTTCGATCCTCACGGGCACCCGCAAGGCCGCCGAGGCTTCCTGCTCGACCCGGCCACGCCAATCGTCGATGTGCGGCAGAATCGCCCACTGCAAAACGGCCCAGGCGATCAGCACGACGATCCAGGCCAGTGCGACAAGGCCCACCAGCCAGCGCGCGAGGCGCAGGAGCCAGCGCATCGGACGGCGCAGCCCCCTGCCGGCGAAGGACGCGGCAAGTGACATGGCGGCGGTGGCGGAAGCAAGCACTGGGATTCGGAACAAAAGGCGCTCGCCAGGGAGCCGGTAAAGGGAAACGTGAGCCGTCAGGTGGTTGGTCAATCTAGCACAGCGAGGCGCAGGCAATGAGCGCGGCCGACCCGGCTTTTCCGAATGACACGTCCTTTGCAGACCGGCAAAGAAGGGCTTGCGCGGGCGCGCCACCGTTCCCGGCGGCCGAACAGGCGCCCAGCGACGCCGCGCACAGCCGCTTCGTCCAGCGCGTGCGGCGCCGCTACACGGCCGAGCTCGCGCTGCTCGGCCCCGGCCTGCCCGACCGCGCCGCGATCGCCGCGCTCGTTGCCGCACTGCAGCAAGGCGGCCGCCCGCTCGGCGCCGCGCTGCGCGTCGCGCGCCAGCTCGTGCTCGAGCGCCTCGCCGTGCTCGACATCGAGCAGCGCGCGAGCATGGACGAGGTCACGCTCGCGATGACCCACCTCGCCGAGGCGACGCTGAACCTCGCGCTCGCCGAGGCGCGCCGCGAGCAGGACGCCGCGAGCGGCGCGCCGCGCGACGCGGCCGGCCAGGTCATCGAGTTCTGGGTGCTCGGCATGGGCAAGCTCGGCGCGCGCGAGCTCAACGTCTCGTCCGACATCGACCTGGTCTACGTCTACGAGGACGAGGGCCAGACCGACGGCGCCGCGCCGATCTCGGCGCACGAGTACTTCACGCGCGTCGCCAAACGGCTTTACGCACTGATCGGCGAGGTCACCGAGGACGGCCAGGTCTTCCGCGTCGACCTCGCGCTGCGGCCCAACGGCAACTCGGGCCCGCCGGTCGTGAGCCTCGCGATGCTCGAGGAATATTTCCTCGTCCAGGGCCGCGAGTGGGAGCGCTTCGCCTGGCTCAAGAGCCGCGTCGTCGCGCCGCTCGCGTGCATGGTCAGGGGCGGCGCCGACGCGCGCGCGCTCGCGCTGCGCTCGCTCGTCACGCCCTTCGTCTACCGGCGCTACCTCGACTACGGCGTGTTCGAGGGCCTGCGCCAGCTCCACCGCAAGGTCCGCGACGAGGCGCAGCGCCGCGCCGCCGGCCGCCCGGGCCGCGCCAACGACGTCAAGCTGTCGCGCGGCGGCATCCGCGAGATCGAGTTCACCGTCCAGCTGCTGCAGGTCGTGCGCGGCGGCCAGTTCCCCGAGATCCGCACGCGCTCGACCGTCAAGGCCCTGCACCGGCTCGCCGCGCGCGGGCTCATGAAGCCCGAGACCGCGACACGCCTCGCCGACGCCTACGTGTTCCTGCGCCGTGTCGAGCACCGCATCCAGTTCCTCGACGACCAGCAGACCCATTGCCTGCCGGCCGAGGACGCCGACCTCGCCTGGATCGCGCAAAGCCTCGAGCTGCCCGTCGCGCCCGGCCGCCTGCCGGCCTGCCAGCTGTTCGAGCAGCTCGGCGAGGTGCGCGAACTCGTCGCGACCGAATTCGACGCCCTGCTCCACGACGGCCAGGCGCCCGGCGCCCAGGCCGGCTGCCGCTCCTGCGGCGGGCCGCCGCTGCCAGTCGACGCCGACGCCTTCATCGAGAAGCTCCAGCCCGAGCTCGGCACGGCCGTGCGCCGCTTCGCCCAGACGCCGCGCGTCCAGGGCCTGCGCGAGGAGACCCGGCTGCGCCTCGCCAAGCTGATCGGCCGCGCGGCCAAGGCCGTCGCGGCAGGCGCGGTGCCGCTCGAGGCGGCGCTGCGCTTCGTCGACTGGGTCGAGCCGCTGCTGCGCCGCGAGAGCTACCTGGCCCTGCTCGTCGAGCGCCCGGCCGTGCAGGAGCGCCTGCTGCGCCTGCTCGGCCTCGCGCGCTGGCCGATGCGCTACCTGATGCTGCACCCGGGCGTGATCGACGAGCTCGCCGACACGCGCCTGCTGCACGAGCGCTTCGACGGCGCGGCGTTCCGCGCCGAGCTCGAGGAGCGCCACCTCGGCTGGGTGCGCTCGGGCGAGGCCAGCGAGGAGGCCCTGCTCGACACGCTGCGCCGCGCCCACCACGCCGAGGTGTTCCGCATCCTCGTGCGCGATGTCGAGGGCGCGATCACGGTCGAGCAGGTCGCCGACGACCTGTCGGCGCTCGCCGACGCGGTGCTCGACTGCGCGATCCGCTGGGCCTGGTCGCTGCACAAGTCCGCGCACCGGCCCGACCCGGCCTTCGGCGTGATCGCCTACGGCAAGCTCGGCGGCAAGGAGCTCGGCTACGGCAGCGACCTCGACCTGGTCTTCGTGTTCGACGACCCCCACGAGAACGCGGCCGAGATCTACGGCGGCTTCCTGCGCAAACTGATCACCTGGCTGACGGTGCGCACGGCGGCCGGCGAGCTGTTCGACATCGACACCGCGCTGCGTCCAAACGGCAACTCGGGCCTGCTCGTGACCTCGCTGACCTCGTTCGAGAACTACCAGGAGGGCCGCGGCTCGAACACGGCCTGGACCTGGGAGCACCAGGCGATCACGCGCGCGCGCTTCTGCGCCGGCGACCCGGCGCTCGCCGCGCGCATCGAGGCCGCGCGCCGCCATGTGCTGACGGCGCCGCGCGACCACGCCGCGCTGCGCGACGAGATCCGCGCGATGCGCGCGAAGGTCCGCGCCGCGCACCGCGAGCGCGAGGGCCGCTTCGACCTCAAGCACAGCCCGGGCGGCATGATGGACGCCGAGTTCGCGCTCCAGTACCTGATCCTCGCCCACGCCGGCAGCCACCCCGAGCTGATCGCGAACGCGGGCACGATCGCGCTGCTGCAGCGCGCCGAGGCCGCCGGCCTGCTCGGCCCCGGCGTCGGCACGGCCGCGGCCGACGCCTACCGCGAGCTGCGCCGCCTGCAGCACCGCGCGCGCCTCGACGAGCAGCCGACCAGCGTCGAACCCGCGGCCGCGCAAGTCCAGCGCGACGCCGTCCTCGCCCTGTGGCACGCGGTCTTCGGCTGAACCCCTGGCTCGCGCTCGCGGCCGTGCTCGCGGCCGGCAGCGCCGTGGCCTGGCCGCTAGCCCCCGACGCGCTCGACTGGCAGGGCCTGCACGCCGGCGCGAGCTCGGTCTGGCGCGCGTTCACGGGCGCCTTCGTGCACTGGACGCCGCGCCACCTTGCCGCGAACCTCGCCGGCTGCGGCGTCGTCGCCTGGCTCGGCTGGGCCGCGCGCCTGCCCGCGCGCAGCGCGCTGGCCTGGGCGATCGCATGGCCGCTCACGCAGGCGAGCCTGCTCACGCGGCCCGAGATCGCGGCCTTCGGCGGGCTCTCGGGCGTGCTGCACGCGGGCGTCGCGGTCGCGGCCGTCGAGCTGCTGGCGCGGCGCGGCGCGGCCCACCGGCGCGAACAGGCCATCGGCGCGCTGATCCTGCTCGGCCTCGCCGTCAAGATCGCCCACGAAAGCCCGCTCGGGCCCGCGCTGCAGGACGTGCCGGGCTGGGACATGCCGGTCGTGCCGCTCGCCCATCTCGGCGGCGCGCTCGCGGGCGTCGCCTGCGCGCTCGCGCTGCGCGCGCTGCGCGCGCTCGGCCCGCGCAGGGTGGATCCGGATCCGGCGGCCTGACGCCGCCCGGTATCATTCCTGCCACTTTTTCGAGCTGCCGCCCACAAGGCGGGCCCCGTCCATGTCCTCGTCGACCCTCCCCAACGCCGCCGCCGACGCACCGTCGACCGGCGCGCCCGGCGCGATCGCGCTGTTCTTCATCCAGACCTTCGCGACGCTGGGCTTTGCGGTGCTGCAGTCCACGCTCGTGCTCTACGCGACCAAGCACCTGCATTTCAGCGACCAGCTCGCCTACTCGCTGATGGGCGTGTTCGGCGCGTTCAACTACGGCCTGCACCTGTTCGGCGGCTACCTCGGCGGGCGCTTCCTGAGCAACCGCAACCTGTTCGTCGGCGGCATGGTGCTGCAGGTGCTCGGCTGCGCGTGCATCGCCGGCGGCACGGCCGCGCTGATGTACTGGGGCCTCGCGCTGTTCCTCACGGGCAGTGGCCTCAACGTCACGTGCATCAACATGATGCTCACGCAGCGCTTCGCGCCCGAGGACGACCGCCGCGAGGGCGCGTTCCTGTGGAACTACGCGGGCATGAACATCGGCTTCACGGTCGGTTTCCTCGTCGCCGGGCATTACCAGCTCAGCGAGAGCTACGCGAAGCTGTTCATCTTCGCGACGGCCGGCAACTTCGCCGCGATCGTGCTCGCGCTGCTGTGCTGGCGCCAGATCGGCGACCTCAGCACGCCCTTGCTCGAGGCGACGCCGCGCGCGTGGCGCCTGCGCCTCGCGGCCGGCATCGCGATCCTCGTCGGCCTCGTGCCGCTGGTCTGGGGCCTGCTGCAGATCCCCGACTGGACCGAGCTGATCGTCAAGGCGATCGGCGCCGTCGTGTTCGTCGCGCTGCTCACGCTGACGCTGCGCCACCCGGTCCCGGCCGAGCGCCGTCGCATGGTCGCCTACCTGATCCTCGCGCTCGGCTCGCTCGTGTTCTGGTCGCTGTACCAGATGGCGCCGAGCGGCCTGCAGGTCTTCTACGACCGCAACGTCGACCCGATGCTGTTCGGCTTCCAGATCGCGCCGCAATGGGTGCAGAACATCAACGCCGTCGTGATCGCGCTCGGCGGCCCGCTGCTCGCGATCGTGTTCGCGGCGCTGCGCGAGCGTGGCTGGTGGATCGACGTGCCCAAGCAGTTCGCGATCGCGCTGCTGCTGATGGGCGCGGGCTTTCTCGTGCTGCCGCTCGGCATCTCGCTGGCCGACCCGGTCACGGGCCGCTCGGCCTTCGTCTGGATCTTCCTGAGCTACCTGCTGCAGAGCGTCGGCGAACTGCTGATCTCGCCGGTCGGCTACGCGATGATCGGCCGCCTCGCGCCGCGCCAGTACCAGGGCGTGATGATGGGCGCGTGGATGCTCGTGACCGGCCTCGCCTCGCTGTTCGCGAACGACTTCTCGGGCGCGATCCCGACGGCCCAGGGCCTCGCGCCGCAGGCCACCAACGGCGTCTACGCGCGGCTGTTCGACCTGCTCGGCTGGAGCACGGTCGGCGTCGGCGTGCTGCTCGTGCTGCTGATCCCGCTGCTGCGCCGCCTGATCGACGAGCAGCGCCCGGCCGCGCCGGCCGCGACCGCGGTCGCCGCCGCCGCCGCGTGATGCGGGTGCCGACCGCGACCCCGGCGCTGCGCGCGCTCGCCGTCGTCGCGCTCGCGGCCTGTGGCTGGAGCGCCGCGGCCCAGGCGCCGCTCGCTGCGCCGGCAGCGCCCGCACCCGCGGCGGCCTCGGCGCCCCTGCCGGCGGCGGCGCCGGCTTCGGCAGCGGCCCCGGCCGCCGCGGCGAGCGGCGCCGCGAACCCGGTCGCCGGCGCGGTCGAGCGCGCGCACGCGCGGCTGCGCCAGGCCCACCTCGGTCATCTGTACGAGCGCCTGACGGTCGAGCCCGACGAGCTCAAGCGCCAATGCCGCTTCGAGTCCGACATCGCGACGGCGCCGCCGGCCGGCCTCGTCGCGCTGAGCTTCGACGACGGCCCCGACCCCGAGCGCACGCCGCAGATCCTCGCCGTGCTCGAGCACTACAAGATCCAGGCCACCTTCTTCCTCATCGGCGAGAAAATGAAGAAGTACCCCGAGCTCGTCGCCGAGATCGTCGCCAAGGGCCACCTGATCGGCAGCCATTCCTGGTCGCACCCGAACTTCCACGACATCCCCGAGGCCGCCCAGCGCAGCGACATCGAGCAGGGCCTCGCGCAGATGCCCGCCGACGGCGTGCCGGTCAAGGTCTACCGCTACCCCTACGGCAACTCGTCCTGCGCCGGCAACGCGCTGCTCCACGCGCAGGGCTGGCGCATCGTCGGCTGGCATGTCGACAGCTGCGACTGGGCCTACGACCGCACCGGCAGCGTCGACGCGCAGGAAGCGCTGAGCTGCGGCGTCACGTCGCAGTACCGCAGCGACTTCGTCGGCCATGTCGCGGCCGCCGTGCGCGCGCGCAAGGGCGGCATCGTGCTGATGCACGAGATCCACGCGAACACGCTCGCGAAGCTGCCCGAGGTGATCGAGGAAATCCGCAAGGACGGCTACGACTTCACGCGCGTCGACGACCCGCGGCTCGCCGATTCGCTGCGCTGAACCGGGTCGTCAGGCGAGCCGGAACCCGCCCACCACGTCGGCGAGCCGCGTCGCCTGGTCGCGCAGGCTCTGCGCGGCGGCCGATGACTCCTCGACGAGCGCCGCGTTCTGCTGCGTCATCTGGTCGAGCTGGACCACCGCGGTGTTGACCTCGCCGATGCCCTGGCTCTGCTCGGTGCTCGCGACCGAGATCTCTTCGATGATGTCCGAGACGCGGTGCACGCTCGCGACGATATGGCCCATCGACGTGCCGGCCTGCTCGACGAGCTGGACGCCGAGCTCGACCTGCTCGACCGAGGCGCCGATCAGCGCCTTGATCTCGCGCGCGGCCTGCGCCGAGCGCTGCGCGAGCGTGCGCACCTCGGCTGCGACGACCGCGAAGCCGCGCCCCTGCTGACCCGCACGGGCCGCCTCGACGGCCGCGTTGAGCGCGAGGATATTGGTCTGGAACGCGATCGCGTCGATCACGCCGATGATGTCCTCGATCTTGCGCGAGCCCGCGCTGATCTCGCCCATCGTCGTGACGACGCGGCGCACGACTTCGCCGCCCTGGCTCGCCGCGGTCGACGCCGACGCCGCGAGCTGGCCGGCCGTGCGCGCCGAGTCCGCGGTATGCCTCACCGTGCCGGTCAGCTGCTCCATCGCGCCGGCGGTCTGCTGCAGATTGGACGCGGCGTGTTCGGTGCGCGCCGACAGGTCGGCGTTGCCGGTCGCGATCTGCGTGCTCGCGGACGACACGCTGTCGGCCGCGTCGCGGACCTTGCCCAGGACCTCGCGCAAGGCCGCGCGCATGGTGTCGAGCGCGCGCAGCAGCCGCCCGGTCTCGTCGCCGCCGTAGGCCGCGCGGGCCTGGCCGCTGAGGTCCATCGCGGCGATCGCGCCGGCGAGCGCCTCGGCGTCCCTGAGCGGCCGCGTGATCGAGCGGACCAGGTAGACCGACATCAGCAGGCCCAGGCCGAGCGCCGACGCCGCGCAGACGGCCAGCATCAGCGTCGCCTCGCCGCGCAGGCGGTCGACCTCGGCGGCGCTCGCGTCGAGCTGCTCGCGCTTCATTTTCGCGAGCTGCTGGACCATGCCCATATAGGCCTCAGACTCCGGTTGCAGCTTTTCCGTGAAGGTCTTCAGCGCCCCGGTCGCGTCGCCGGCCGCCTTGAGCTTGTTGACGACATCGCGCGCGTCGATATAGGCCTTGCGCTGGTCGCCGATGCGCGCGTAGAGCTCGCGCTGCTCGGGCCGGTCGAGCAGCGCCTCGAGCGGCGCCTGGAGGGCGCTGGTCCGGCGCACCGAATCGGCGCTCGCCGGCGCGAAGTAGTCGGCGAGGCTCGGGTCGCTGCTGCGCGCGACGGCCGCGACGCGCTGCACGCCGGCGTAGATGTTGAGGTACCAGTCGCTCGCGAGGCGCTCGGCCTTGAGCTCCGCGCCGACCATCAGCCGGACCCGCTCGCTCATCTGCCGCAGCTGGAGGATCGCGAACAGGCTGCTGGCCAGGCACAGGGCCAGAACGATGCCGAGCACGAGGGCCAGGCGCTTGCCGATCGAGAGCATGTTCAGAGACATCGGGGAGTCCTTCATCGGGAGAGTCATGAGAGGGCGGGCGCGGCGCCCGCGACCTGGCGGCCGCCGACCGAGACCCGGTTGCGGCCCTGCCGCTTGGCCGCGTAGCAGGCGGCGTCGACGGCCGCGAGCGCGCGCTCGGCGTCGGCGTAGCGGCTGCTCAGGTGGATCACGCCGATGCTCGCGCCGACCTGCAGCGCGCGGCCCTTCCAGTCGCGGCGGTGCGCGGCGACGCTCGCGCGGATCTTTTCGGCGATCGCGGTCGCGCGCGCGAGCTCGCAGCCGTGCAGCAGCAGCGCGAACTCGTCGCCGCCGAGCCGCGCAACCGTGTCGCTGTCGCGCACCTGGCCGACGAGCAGCTCGGCGACGTCCTGCAGCACCGCGTCGCCGGCCGGGTGACCGGCCGCGTCGTTGACGGCCTTGAAGCCGTCGAGGTCGACCATCACGAGGCAGCTCGACTCGACGCGCCGGCTGTTCTTGCAGACCAGGTCGAGGCGCTGCACGAGCTCGCGCCGGTTGTACAGCCGGGTCAGCGAATCGTGCGACGCCGACCAGCGCAGCTGGTCGCGCTGCGCGCGCAGCTCGCTGATGTCCGACAGGATCCAGATCGTCCCGTCCTGCGGGTTCTCGGGCGCGAGCGCCGCGCCCTGCAGATAGGCCCACAGCGTGTGGCCGTCGCGGTGGCGCAGCTGGTGCTCGGCGCGGTAGCTGCGCGCGCGCGCGAACGCGGCCTGGGCGGCGGCGATCAGCGTGTCGTGCTGCGCCGCGTCGGGCAGCAGCGCCGCGAGCGGCTGGCCGACGAGCTCGTCGCCCGCGTAGCCGAGCGTCTCGCTCAGGCGCCGGCTGACGAGCTCGATCCGGCCGTCGCGCACGAAGCCGATGCCGACCGGCGCGTGGCGCATCAGCGCGCGCATGCGCACGAGCAGCTCCTCGCTGCGCCGCCGGCTCGCGGCGCGCAGCGCGAGCACATGCTGGAGGACCTCGGACAGGTGGCCGATCTCACCGGTCGCCTTCGGCCATTGCGCGTCCGGCGGCAGGCTCTCGTCGAGCAGCAGCAGCGCGCGTCGCTCGAGTTCGGTCATCGGGCGCAGCAGGCGGTTGCACAGGGCCGCGATCAGGCCCGCGCCGACCAGCGCGACGACCGCGCTGAGCCCCCAGGCCTCGTGCCGCGCCTTCGCGGGGTCGCCGAGCAGCAGGCCGGCCGAGGCCGTGCGGAAGACCATCCAGTCCGCCTGGGGCACGGCCGCGAGCGCGACGAACTGCGGGCCGACGTGCCAAGTCCACGCGCTCGCCTCGAGCGGCGCGCCCTGCGCGCGCCAGCGCGCGACGGCGTCGCGCAGCCGCGGCTCCTCGCCCGCGTCGTGTTGCAGCCAGCGCGGGTCCGGGTGGGCGATGATGCGGCCCGACGCGTCGGTGACGATCGTGCCGATCGGGTCGTCGCCGCCCGCGTCGCGGCCGATCACGTCGGTGAACAGGCTGTCCGAGTCGGCGTCGAGCAGGCCGCAGAGCACGGCCACGCCGGGCGCGCCCGTACGCCTGCGCACCGGCAGCGGCACGCTGACGACGATCTGCAGCCGGCCGAACAGCCCGGGCTCGACCGAGACGGTGCTGCCGCCGGCCTGCAGCGCGCGCTTGAAGAACGCGCGGTCGGCGAGGTTCGCGGTCCGCGCATGCACGGCGGCGCCCTCGGCCTCGGCGAGCAGCGCGCCGTTCGCGTCGACCAGCCACAGGCGCGAGAACAGCGTCGCGAGCACCGCCTGGCCGCGCAGGAAGCCGGCCGCGTCGGCCTCGGTCAGCGTGCGGTCGGCCGGCCACGCGCGGCCCGCGTGGGCGAGCGCGAGCTCGCGGTGCAGCAGGCGCGAGCCGAGCGTCTGGCCGACCGTGTCGACGCCGAGCCTCGATTCGAGGATCGACCGCTCGGCACGCTGGTCCGAACCGCCGATCACGAGCACGGCCGTCGAGCCGACGCTCAGGCCGATCACCGAGATCGACGCCAGGGCCAGGCGCCATTTGAGGCTGCCCAGGCGGGCCCTGGCGGCCGCGGCAAAGTCGTTCAGGATCGCGAGCATCGAGCACCCCCTGTTCGGGATGGGGCACCTGGGCGACGCGCCGATGCCAGGTCCCGGATGCTGGGCCGCCGCGGCTATGCGCGTGTTTCGCCGGCGGCCGCGCCGATTTCAGCTGCAACGGCCGCGCGCCGCGGCGCGCGCCTCGTCCCCCGTCAGGCGACTGCCTCGACGGCCACGTCGAAGACGTAGCCGGCGCCGCGCTCGGTGCAGATGTAGCGCGGCTGCGCCGGGTCGGGCTCGATGCGCCGGCGCAGGCGCAGGATCTGCACGTCGATCGAGCGATCGTAGACCTCGGCGCCGTTGAGCCGCGAGAGGTCGAGCAGCTGGTCACGCGACAGCACGCGCCGCGGCGCCGCGCACAGCGCCTGCAGCAGATTGAACTCGCCGTTCGACAGCTCGACGAGACGGCCGTCGGGCGCCGTCAGGCGGCGGCTGCGCAGGTTCAGCTCCCAGCCGTCGAAGCGATACGCGCGCACGCGCTCGTGGCGCGCGACGCGGAAGTCGGCGAGCATCCGGTAGCGCCGCAGCACCGCGCGGATGCGCGCGAGCAGCTCGCGCGGGCTGAACGGCTTGTTCACGTAGTCGTCGGCGGCGAGCTCGAGCCCCATCACGCGGTCGGCCTCGTCGCGCTTGCCGGTCACGATGATCAGCGGGATCTGGCGCGTCTCGCGCAGCGCGCGCGCGAGCTGCATGCCGTCCTCGCCGTTCAGGCGCAGGTCGAGCAGCACGAGGTCGACGACCTCGGCCGCGAGCGCCGCCGCCATCGCCGCCCCGTTCGCCACCGCCGTCACGCGCAGCTCGTTCTCGACGAGGTAGTCCGTGATCAGCTCGCGTATCGCGGGATCGTCGTCGACGACGAGGACATGCGGGGCGAATGGGCTCATGGTGATCGGTAGAAACCCCAGCATAGCGTCCGCCGTCGCCGGCGGGCCGCCGTATTTCATCTGCAATCTGGCGCACCTGCCTGAAACACAGCCGGCATGCGGGCGGCCCCTAATCGAACCGAGCGGGCTCCGCCCGACGGACCAAGACGAGTCGAAGATGCTGCGTGCGCTGATTCTTGACGAGAATGCCCTGATCCGTGAACTCCTGTCCGAATGGCTCGCGGAGGCCGGCTACCGGGTCGGCGCCGCCGCCCATGTCGGCGCGCTGCCGCCCGCCCTGACCGAGGAGGTCGATGTCGTGCTCGTGGATCTGCCCGTGCTGCGCGAGGGCGCGCAGGCCGTAATCGCACCGGTGCGCCGCGCCTGCGCGCGGGCGCGCCTCGTCGGCCTGTCGTCGCGGCTCGGCGCGAGCCTGCCGCAGCGTTCGGGCGCCGCCCGCGCGCTGGGCCTCGACGGCCTGCTCGCGAAGACCTGCACCCGCGAGGAGCTGCTGGGCCTGCTCGCGCGGCTGGGCCTCGCGCCATGAACGAGTCGGCGCGCCTGCGCGGCTGGATCCTCGGCGGCGGCGCCGCGCTGATCCTCGCGTTCTTCGCGCTGTCGGGCTACGACGCGTGGCGGCTGCACCAGCAGGTCGACCGCGCGACCAAGCGCGAGCTCGCCAACATGGCGCGCGCCCTCGCCCAGGAGTCGGCGCGCAGTCTGCAGGCCGTCGACCTGCTGCTGACCGACGTCGCGATCTGGTACCGCGACAAGGCGCCGCGCCTGAGCCCGGCCGAGATCGACCGCGCGCTCAACGAACGCGCCGCGGCGACGCCGCAGATCAGCCTGATCCACCTCGTCGACCGCGCCGGCATGCAGATCCACCGCTCGCGCCCGGCCCCCGAGCCGCTCGCCGACGTCTCGGACCGCCCGTATTTCCAGCACCTGCGCGACGACCCGCGGGCCGGGCTGTACATCAACGCGCCGATCATCACGCGCAGCGAGCGGCGCGCGACGCTCGTGCTCGCGCGCCGCCTCGAGACGCCGTCGGGCGGGTTCGCCGGCGTCGTGACGGCCGGCATCGCGCTCGACGAGCTGCGCGAGGTCTACGACGCGATCGACATGGGCCAGGGCAGCGCCCTGCTGCTGACTTTCGCCGACGGCGCCCTGATCATCCGCCAGCCGATCGACCCGCGCGCCGAGGGCGGCCGCTTCACCAATCTGTCCGCGCACACGAGCCCGGCGCCGCGCGTCGCCGTGAGCCCGCTCGACGGCCGCGACAAATACATCGTGTCCGTGCCCGTGCCGGGCCGGCCGCTCATGATGTCGGTCGTGCGCGACGTCCACGACGCGATGGCGCCTTGGCGCGCCGAGCTCGTCGGCCTCGCCGGCCGCGCGATCGTGCTCGCGCTCGCGACGCTGCTGGCGATGCGCGTGATGCTGGGCCAGCTCACCCGCCTGCAGGCCGGCGAGACCGCGCTGCGCCGCAGCGAGCAGCGCTACGCGCTCGCGATGGACGCGGCCGACGAAGGCCACGCCGAATGGGACATGGCGCGGGGCAGCTTCTTCGCGTCGGAGCGCTGGCTGCGGCTGCACGAGCTCGCGCCCGGGCAGATGCCCACGCAGGCCGACGCCCTGCTCGCCCAGGCGCCGGTGCACCCCGACGACCGCGCCGCGGCGCGCCAGGCGCTCGACGAGCACCTGAGCGGCTGCAAGTCGGACCTCGACCTCGAGTACCGGGTGATGCTCGGCCAGCCGGGGCCGGGCGCGCCGCCGTGGCGCTGGATCCACGTGCGCGGGCGCTGCCAGCGCGACGCCGAGGGCCGCCCGACACGCTTCTACAGCGCCGCGATGGACATCACGGCGCGCAAGCTCGACGAGGAGGAACGCGAGCACCTGCAGGCGCAGCTGCGCCAGGCCCAGCACATGGAGGCGCTGGGCACGCTGGCCGGCGGCATCGCCCACGACTTCAACAACATCCTCGGCGCGATCCTCGGCCACGGCGAGATGGCCCAGCACCTGGGCGGGCTCGACACGCGCATGGCGCGCCACCTCGACCGCATCATGCAGGCCGGCGAGCGCGCGAAGCTGCTGGTCCGGCGCATCCTCGACTTCAGCCGCAGCGGCGTGCGCGAGCGCGGGCTCGTCAACGTCGCGCGCGCGGCCGAGGACGCGATGGCGCTGATCGCCGCGACCATGCCCGCCGGCGTCCGGCTCGAGGCCGCCTACGAAAGCGGCAGCGCGGCCGTGCTCGGCGACGTCTCGCAGATCCAGCAGCTGCTCGGCAATCTGTGCAGCAACGCGATCGGCGCGATGCCGCAGGGCGGCCTGCTGTCGGTCGGCGTGCAGCGCCGCGCGCTCGCGCAGGCCCAGCACCTGAGCCACGGCCGCCTGGCGGCCGGCCGCTACGTGTGCATCGAGGTCGCCGACCAGGGCTGCGGCATCGCGCCCGAGGTCTACGCGCGCATGTTCGAGCCCTTCTTCAGCACCAAGCCGGTCGGCGAAGGCACGGGCCTGGGCCTGTCCGTCGTGCACGGCATCGTCGCCGACATGGGCGGCGCGATCGACGTGCGCGGCGAGCCCGACGGCGGCAGCCGCTTCGCGCTGTGGCTGCCGCTGGCCGGCGAAGCCGAGGCGCCCTGCGTCGCGCCGGCGCCGGTGCGGCGCGGCGCCGGCCAGGTCGTGATGGTCGTCGACGACGAGGCCGCGCTCGTCGAGGCCGCCGAGGAGACGCTCGCCGAACTCGGCTACGAGCCGGTCGGCTTCAGCTCGGGCGCACGCGCGCTCGCCGCGTTCGAGGGCGCGCCCGGACGCTTCGACCTGCTCGTGACCGACCACTCGATGCCGGGCCTCGACGGCGTCGCGCTGACCGCGCGCCTGAAGGCGCGGCGGCCCGGGCTGCCGGTGCTGCTGATGAGCGGCTTCGGCGACGAGGCGCTCGGCGCGCGCGCGGCCGAGGTCGGGGTCGCAGCGGTGCTGCGCAAGCCGATCAGCGCGGCGGAGCTTGGCGAGGCTGTCGCTGCGGCGCTGGCCTCGGTCGGCGCGCGGACTTAGACGATCTGCCACAGTTTTTAATAAACTGCGAAGCATCTTCCTAATTATCGTGGGACTCAGTGTCATGTCAGCCCTCGAACAGACCATTGACCACGGCACACTACGCCGCCTGATCAAGGCTGGCGCGCAAGTCGGTGCGGAGATCGTCGGCCAGGCCGGGCGCTGGGGCGTCGTCATCCACTACGGCCGTGCCCGCCAGACCTTGGCCGCCGCGCGAGGCGCGCCGCGCACCTTCCGCAAGTTCGAGACGCTGGCCGGCTACCTCAAGGACCTGAGCATCACGCAATGCACGGTCCAACTGGCCGAATTCGAGCCCGCCCCGAAGGACCGCGCAGCGAGCACCGAGAAGCGCCGCGTGATGGCCTCCGACCGGCTCAAGGCGGCACATGCGGCGGCGGCGCACGACCAGTGGGTCCAGGCGTCGATCGCGGCCTCGCTGGCCGACCCTCGGCCCAATATTGGGCACGAGGAGGTGATGCGCGAGGCGCGCGCGCTGATCGCGGCGAAGCGCAAGCAGCATGCCGCCCCGTCTTGAATGGCGGCCACAGGCCCGCGCCCATTTGCTGACGATCGTCGCGGCGATCGCCGACGAGAACCCCGATGCCGCGCTCGAGCTCATGGACGAGATCGAGCGCAAGGCCGCGGCGCTGCCGGTGCACCCGAAGCTCTACAAGGCCTCGCCGCGCGTCGAGGGCCTGCGGGAAATGGTGGTCCGGCCGAACTACCTGCTGTTCTATCGTGAGTCGGCCGAGCGGGTGGAAATCGTCGACGTGATCCACGCGCGGCGGCAGTGGCCGCCGATCCACACAGGATCCTGAGCCGCCTGCAGCTCATCGCCCCCATCCGCAGCCTGTCGCATCCGCCTTCCGCCCCCGCCGGCGTCTTGTTATGGTGTGCTACATCACCAACACAGCAAGGTGCCGACGATGCAACAGAGCTGGAACGACAGCGCACCGATCTACCAGCAGCTGGCCGACCGCCTGGCCGTGCAGCTGCTCGACGGCGCGCCCCCCGAGGGCGACGCCCTGCCCTCGGTGCGGCAGCTGGCCGGGCAGTACCTGATCAACCCGCTGACCGTGAGCCGCGCGCTCCAGGCCCTCGTCGACAAGGGCCTGGTCGAGAGCCGGCGCGGCCAGGGCATGTACGTGACCGCGGGCGCGCGCGAGCGCCTGCGCCGCGCCGAGCGCGCGCGCTTTCTCGAGCGCGAGTGGCCGACGCTGCGCGCGCGCCTCGCGCGCCTGGGCATAGCCGCGGCCGACCTCGACTGGAAGGAACAACAATGACGAACCACCTGATCGAAGCCTCCGACCTGACGCTGCGCTACGGCAAGAAGACCGCGCTCGACGGCGTCAGCTTCGCGATCCCCAAGGGCCGCGTCTACGGCCTGCTCGGCCACAACGGCGCGGGCAAGACCTCGCTGATGAGGGCGCTCGTCGGCCTGCTGCCGGCCGACGGCCGGCTGAGCGTGCTCGGCCTCGACCCGCGCCGCCAGCGCGGCGAGCTGCTCGGCCAGCTCTGCTACATCCCCGACGTCGCGGTGCTGCCGCGCTGGGCCCGCGTGCACGAGCTGATCACGCTGATGAGCGGGCTGCAGCCGCGCTTCTCGGCCGAGCGCGCCCGGGCGCTGCTCAAGCGCACGAGCGTCGGCCTCGACGACAAGGTCAAGAACCTCTCCAAAGGCATGGTCGTGCAGGCCCACCTCGCGCTCGTCGCCGCGATCGACGCGAGGCTGATGATCCTCGACGAGCCGACGCTGGGCCTCGACGTGATGAGCCGCAAGGGCTTTTACGAGCTGCTGATTGACGAATGGTGCGACGGCGAGCGCACGGTGCTGATCTCGACCCACCAGGTCGAGGAGGTCGAGACCCTGCTGACCGACGTGCTGATGCTCGACGAGGGCCGGCTCGTGCTCAATATCTCGCTGCAGGACATGGACCAGCGCTTCGTTGCGCTCGCCCACGACCCGGCCCAGGCCGAGGCGGTCGCGGCCGCGCACCCGCTCTTGCGCTACCGCCAGCAGGGCGGCCGCGGCGCGGCGATCTTCGACCTTGACTCACATGACAGCCCGCCCGAGCACGTGCTGGGCCTCGGCGAGCGCATCCGCCCGAACCTCGTCGACCTGTTCATGGCCCTGACCCGCAAGCCGGCGCTCGCGCCGAGCCAGTCCTGATCGCGCAAAGAAAATGGAGCCCACCATGTCCTCTTCCCGCTTCTCGACCCTGCTGCTGCGCGAATGGCTGCAGCACAAGCGCGGCTGGCTGCTCACGCTGGTCCTGCCGCCGGTGATCTTCCTCGTGCTGCTGACCTTCGGCGAGGCCCATGGCCTGCCCGACATGCCGCTCGCGGCCGGCCTGCTGCCGGTGCTGATGACGATGCTCGTGGTGCTCGGCATCGCCGCGGCGAGCATCGGCTTCCAGCTGCCGGGCCTCGCGCGCCGCGACGTCCAGGACCGCTCGATCGAGTTCTGGCTGTCGCTGCCGGCGAGCCACTCCGAAAGCCTCGCCGCGACCCTGCTCGCCCATGTGCTGCTCGTGCCGCTCGCCGCCGTGGCCCTCGGCTTCGGCGCCGGCTTCGTGATCGCCGCCGCGTTCGCGGTCAAGATGGGCGGCTTCGCCGGCCTCGCGGCGGTGCCCTGGGGCCAGGTCGCGGCGCTCGCGCTGCCGGGCGCGCTGCGCGTCGCCGCCGGCGTCGTGCTCGCGCTGGTCTGGGCCGCGCCGCTGATCCTGCTCACGATGGCCGCGTCGGCCTGGTTCAAGCGCTGGTCGGTCGCCGTGATCGTCGGCACGCTCGTGCTGACCTGCACGATCCTGCCCAAGATCTACGACTTCGTCCTGGTCCGCGACTGGCTGCGCGCGCAGACGAAGGGCGCCTGGAACGCGCTGCTCGCGAACCCGCAACAGCTCGCCGACAGCCCCGAGCAGATCGCCGGCATCGGCAGCGCGTCGGCCTGGCAATGGGCGATCGCGGACTTCGTCGGCGAACTTCACAATCTGGCTTCGCTGCAAATGCTCAGCGGCCTCACGCTCGCAGCGCTCGGCTTCTACCTGCTCGTGCTGCGGCGGCAGCGCGCAGGCTGAGCTCGCTCTGGAAATAAAAAGACCCGCGTCAGCGGGCCTTTGTCATTGGAACGCGAGAAACTCAGGCCGGCTTCAGGCCCGCACCCTCGACGCTCGCCGCGACGCGCGCGGTGACTTCCTTGCGGAAGCGGTTGAGCTCCTGGACCGACGCGAAGCTGCGCTCCATCAGCAGGCTCATGTTGTGCAGGATGCGCTCGACGACCTTGTTCTCCCAGACCGAGTCGAACTGGATCTGCTTGTCGAGCCAGTGCTCGAGCCAGTCGGGGTCGGGCAGGCGGCTCTGGATCGTGTCCCGCGGGAACAGCTTCGCGTTCACGTGCAGATTCGTCGGGTGCAGGGCCTGGGCGGTGCGGCGCGCGCTCGCCATCAGCACGCCGACCTTCGCGAACGCGGCCTTGGCCTCGTCGCCGAACTTGCTCATCGCGCGCTTCATGTAGCGCAGGTAGGCGCCGCCATGGCGCGCCTCGTCGCGCGACAGGGTTTCGTAGATCGCCTTGATGACCGGCTCGGTATGCCATTCGGCCGCGCGGCGGTACCAGTGGTTCAGGCGGATCTCGCCGCAGAAGTGCAGCATCAGGGTCTCGAGCGCCGGGGCCGGGTCGAACTCGAAGCGCACCTCGTGCAGTTCCTCCTCGGTCGGGACCATGTCGGGGCGGAAGCGGCGCAGGTATTCCATGAGCACGAGCGAATGCTTCTGTTCCTCGAAGAACCACACGCTCATGAAGGCCGAGAAGTCGCTGTCGTCCTTGTTGTCGCGCAGGAACATCTCGGTCGCGGGCAGCGCCGACCACTCGGTGATCGCGTTCATCTTGATCGTGCGCGCCTGGTCGTCGGACAGCAGGCCGGCGTCGAACCTGTCCCAGGGGATGTCCTTGTCCATGTTCCAGCGCACGGCTTCGAGCTGCTTGAAAAGTTCGGGGTAGAGCATGGGCTGCATGGTGGATTCCTCGGTCGTAACTTGTGATTCTAAGCTGTGCCTAATCCCGACCCGTATAAACCCGCTGTTACGCACGTTGCAACCAGCGGGTGGGCGTGACGCGCCGCCGGGGCAGGATCCGTTGATCCATCGCAAGTCACCCGTCCGAGGGCTGCGGCTATGGTCTGAATTCGGTCGCGGAACCGCCCGTCCTCGGGCGCAATCCCGAAGCTCTCCCTCCTCCCTCCCTCCCTCGTTGGCGACGGGGCGTTCCGCGACCTCTTTTACCAAGCGCCCACGCTCCATCGACCCGACGGCCTCGCGGGCCACGGCGCCGATCCAACGCCAGAGCGGTGCATTCCGTCACGGCCGGGCGCCGGGCGGTGCGGCTTGCCCCCATAGTCCGATCGGACCGCTTGCAAAACGCTTGTCACATTCGGGCTTCGGTAGCACACTGGTCCGCAGACCCCGGGCTTTTCGCAAGCTTCTCACCACCCTGCTACCCAGCTGTCATACCCGCCGAAAGACAAGACCCACCTCCGTTCTTTGCCCCCGCAGTCTCTGCACTGTCTTTGCCACATCACCCTTTTGTGAAAGGAGGCTTTATGAACCTCACCATCAGTGGCCACCATCTTGAAGTCACCCCAGCCCTGCGAGAGTACGTACTCACTAAGTTGGATCGAGTGACGCGCCACTTCGATCAGGTCGTCGATATCACCGTCCTGCTCACCGTGGAGAAGCAGAAGGAAAAGGAACGTAGGCAACGCGCTGAGGTGAACCTCCATGTCAAGGGTCGCGACATCTTCGTCGAGCAAAGCCACGAAGACCTCTACGCCGCCATCGACCAGCTGATGGACAAGCTCGATCGCCAGGTCTGCCGCCACAAGGATCGCGTGCAGGACCACCACCACCATTCGGCCAAGCGCCTCGAGCTGCCGGCCAACTGAACGAACGCGGGGCGCCTAGCCCCTCCAACCCTGCGGCGACCTTTCGGTCGCCGTTTTGCTTTGTTGCCGCTAACAGGGACCGTTGCTGCAGCGCAGCAGAAAGCGCCCATATGTCACCGAAGTCGAGGGAAGGCCCGCATCGCGAGCGGGGCCGGCTTCCTATAATCGACGGCTGAAGAAAGCGCCTGAAATATGAACCGTCTCGCCGCCATCCTGCCGGCCAGCAATGTGCTGGCGAACGTGGACGCCTCCAGCAAGAAGCGCGCTTTCGAGCAAGCCGGCCTGCTGTTCGAGAACAACCACTCGATCTCGCGCGCCATCGTCACCGACAACCTGTTCGCGCGCGAGCGCCTCGGATCGACGGGCCTCGGTCATGGCGTCGCGATCCCGCACGGCCGCATCAAGGGCCTCAAGAACCCGCAGGCCGCGGTGCTGCGCCTGACCCAGCCGATCGGCTTCGACGCGCCCGACGAAGAGCCGGTCAGCCTGCTGATCTTCCTGCTCGTGCCCGAGGCCGCGACGCAGCGCCACCTCGAGATCCTGTCCGAGATCGCCGAGATGCTGTCCGATCGCGAGCTGCGCGAGCGCCTCAAGGTCGAGACCGACCCGGCCGTCGCGCACCAGCTGATCTCCCAGTGGGAGCCGCTCAAGTCCGTCGCCTGAGCCCCGCACCAGCCGCCGCGCGCCCCGCTTGAAACCCACCACCTTCAGCGCCGACCGCCTGTTCGAGGAGCACCGCGAGGCGCTGCGCTGGGAGTGGATCGCCGGCCACGCGCACCCCGAGCGCCGCTTCGACGAAACCGCGGTGCGCGACGCCAAGTCGGCCGCCGATCTGGTCGGCTACCTGAACTACATCCACCCGTACCGGGTGCAGATCGTCGGCGGCCGCGAGGTCGCTTACCTGAGCAACGCGCCCGACGACGTGCTCGACCGCCGCGTCGCGCGCATCGTCACGCTCGAGCCGCCGGTCATCATCGTCGCCGACGCCCAGGCGCCGCCCGACAAGCTCGTCGCGATGTGCGACCGCGCCGACATCCCGCTGTTCGTCACGACCTCGTCGGCCGGCCACGTGATCGACCTCGTGCGCGGCTACCTCGCGCATCTGTTCGCGAACCGCACGACGCGCCACGGCGTGTTCATGGACATCCTCGGCCTCGGCGTGCTGCTGACCGGCGAATCGGGTCTCGGCAAGAGCGAGCTGGGCCTCGAGCTGATCTCGCGCGGCCATGGCCTCGTCGCCGACGACGCCGTCGACCTGTACCGCATCTCGCAGACCGCGATCGAGGGCCGCTGCCCCGAGCTCCTGATGAACCTGCTCGAGGTCCGCGGCATCGGCCTGCTCGACATCAAGGCGATCTTTGGCGAGACCGCGGTGCGCCGCAAGATGCGCCTGAAGCTGATCGTCCACCTCGTGCGCAAGGAGACGATGGAACGCGAGTTCGAGCGCCTGCCCTACGAGCCGCTCTACGACGACGTGCTCGGCATGCCGGTGCGCAAGGTCGTGATCGCGGTCGACGCGGGCCGCAACCTCGCCGTGCTCGTCGAGGCCGCCGTGCGCAACACCATCCTGCAGCTGCGCGGCATCGATACCTACCGCGAGTTCGTCGAGCGCCACCAGCGCGCGATCGAAAGCGGCTCGCTCGACGAAGACCTCGAGTAAAGATTCGTCAGCGGTTCGGGCAGTCGGTCTTGACGCAGCTCGCGTAGAGCGCGAGCGAATGCTCCTGGAGCGCGAAGCCGCGCTCGGACGCGATCGCGCGCTGGCGCTCCTCGATCGCGGGGTCGAAGAACTCCTCGACGCGGCCGCAGGTCAGGCAGACCAGATGGTCGTGGTGATGGCCTTCGTTGAGCTCGAACACCGCCTTGCCCGACTCGAAATGGTTGCGCGACAGCAGGCCCGCCTGCTCGAACTGGGTGAGCACGCGGTAGACGGTCGCCAGGCCGATGTCGGCGCCCTCGGCGAGCAGCGCCTTGTAGACGTCCTCGGCCGTCATGTGGCGCTGCGCGGCCTTCTGGAAGATCTCGAGGATCTTGATGCGCGGCAGCGTGGCCTTGAGCCCGCTGTTCTTGATTTCTTCGGTGCGATTCATCGTGGTCGGCCCTGAGGGGGTGCTTGCGGGGCACCGCTAGAATGCGTCGATCATAGCCAGCCCTTGGGCGCTGGCCCAAGCCCCTGAAGCCTTCGCCATGCCTGCACGCTTTCCCGCCTCCCTCCGACGACTGGCCCTCGTGCTGCCCTGCCTCGTGCTCGGCGCCTGCTCGAGCCTGCCCTCGTTCAAGTCCCTGGCCTCCGTGTCCGGCGAAAAAGTCATGGGCCTGGTCACGCCTTACCGCGTCGAGATCGTCCAGGGCAACGTCGTGACCAAGGAGCAGATCGCCCAGGTCAAGCCCGGCATGACGCGCGAGCAGGTGCGCAGCTACCTCGGCACGCCGCTGCTGACCGACGTGTTCCATGCCGACCGCTGGGACTACTTCTTCTCGATCCGCCGCCAGGGCCAGCCCTTCGAGCAGCGCAAGGTCATCGCCTGGTTCGACGGCGACAAGCTGAAGTCGATCGACGCGCCCGACAACCTGCCGAGCGAGAACGAATTCGTCGCCTCGATCGCGCGCAAGCCGCGCAGCGACAAGCTGCCCAAGCTCGAGCTCAGCGACGCCGAGCGCCAGGCCCTGCCGCTGCCCAAGCCCGAGGCGTCGGCGCCGGCCGCCGACGACCGTCCGCTGCGCCAGTACCCGCCGCTGGCGTCCAACCCCTGATGAGCGAGCCGCTGCGCATCGCCGTCGCCGGCGCGTCGGGCCGCATGGGCCGCATGCTCGTCGAGGCCGTGCTCGGCAGCCCCGACTGCCGTCTTGCCGGCGCGCTCGACCACGCCGGCAGCGCGCTGCTCGGCCAGGACGCCGCGGCCTTTCTCGGCCAGGACAGCGGCGTCAAGATCACCGCCGACCTGGTCGAGGGCCTGCGCGACGCGCAGGTGCTGATCGACTTCACGCGCCCCGAGGGCACGCTCGCCCACCTCGCGGTCTGCGCCGAGCTCGGCGTCGGCGTCGTCGTCGGCACGACCGGCTTCGAGCCCGCGCAGAAGGCGCAGATCGGCGCGTACGCGGGCCGTGTCGCCGTCATGCTCGCGCCGAACATGAGCGTCGGCGTGAACGTCGTGATGCGCCTGCTCGATCAAGCGGCGCGCGCGTTCAACGAAGGCTACGACATCGAGATCGTCGAAGCCCACCATCGCCACAAGGTCGACGCGCCGAGCGGCACCGCGCTGCAGATGGGCGAAGTCGTCGCCCGGGCGCTCGGCCGCGACCTCAAGCAATGCGCGGTGTACGGCCGCGAGGGCGTGACCGGCGCGCGCGACCCGTCGACGATCGGCTTCGCGACCGTGCGCGGCGGCGACATCATCGGCGACCACACGGTGCTGTTCGCGGGCATCGGCGAGCGCATCGAGATCAGCCACAAGTCGAGCAGCCGCCAGACCTACGCGCAGGGCGCGCTGCGCGCCGCGCGCTTCCTCGCGGGCCGCTCGAGCGGCCTCTACGACATGGCCGACGTGCTCGGCTTCGACAACAAGACGACCTGATGATCGACGTCGCGCCGTTCTGGGCCCAGGCCGACGGCATCACGCGCAGCGTCGCGCTGCTGCTGCTCGCGATGTCGGTCAGCGCCTGGGTCGTGATCCTCTGGAAGGGCTGGACGCTCGCGCGCGCACGCCGCGGCCTGGCCCGCGCGGTGCCGGCGTTCTGGGCCGCGGCCGACGTGACGGCCGGCCGCGCGGCGCTCGAGAACTTCGACGCCGAGGCCCTGCTCGTGCCGCTGCTCGACGCGGCGACCGCGCCGACGCGCGAGCGCACGCTCGACGCGGGCGGGCGGCGCGAATCGCGCCTCACGAGGCGCCTGCGCGACGCGCTGCACGGCGTGCTCGCGCGCCTGCAGTTCGGCCAGGTGCTGCTCGCGTCGATCGGCGCGACGGCGCCCTTCGTCGGCCTGTTCGGCACGGTCTGGGGCATCTACCACGCGCTCGTAAGCCTCGCGGCCGGCGGCAGCCTGACGATCGAACGCGTCGCGGGCCCGGTCGGCGAGGCGCTGATCATGACGGCCGCGGGCCTCGCGGTCGCGATCCCGGCCGTGCTCGCGTACAACATCTTCGGCACGCAGGTCGGCGCGTGCGAGGCCGAGCTCGAAGGCTTCGCGCACGACCTGCGCGAGATGTTCGACCACGACTGAAAGAAGAGCAAGAGATGGCTTTCGGCCGGCTTGAACGCACCGAGCGCCCCAAGCCCATGGGCGAAATCAACATGACGCCGCTGATCGACGTCATGCTCGTGCTGCTCGTGATCTTCATGATTGCCGCGCCGCTGATGAGCAGCTCGCTGCGCCTCGACCTGCCCAGGAGCGCGGCCGCGACGCCGTCCGACACGCCCAGGTTCGTCGCGATCGCGATCACGCCCGACGGCAAACTTCACCTCGGCGACGAGCTCGTCGACGCGAAGACCTTCCAGGCCCGCGTCAAGCAGCTCGGCGCGGCGAACCCCGAGCTCGAGGTCCAGCTGCGCGCCGACCGCTCGGTACCCTACGGCGAGGTCGCTGCGCTGATCGGCTGGTGCCAGGCGGCCGGGCTGTCGCGCATCGCGTTCGTCGCCGATGCCGAGGCCGCGGCGGCTTCGGCCCCCTGAGCGGCCCCGGGCGGCCCTCTCCTACAATCCGCGGTTCGATTTGTCGGCCGCACCATGAACGAAAAGTACACCCCCAGCGAGATCGAAGCCGCTGCCCGCGCCCACTGGAACGAGCGCGACGCCTACCGCGTGCGCGAGGACCAGGCCAAGCCGAAGTTCTACGCCTGCTCGATGCTGCCCTACCCGAGCGGCAAGCTGCACATGGGCCATGTGCGCAACTACACGATCAACGACATGCTCGCGCGCCAGCTGCGCATGCAGGGCTACAACGTCCTGATGCCGATGGGCTGGGACGCGTTCGGCCTGCCGGCCGAGAACGCCGCGATGAAAGGCCGGGTGCCGCCGGCGCAGTGGACCTACTCGAACATCGCCTACATGAAGAGCCAGATGCAGGCGATGGGGCTGGCGATCGACTGGTCGCGCGAGGTCGCGACCTGCTCGCCCGCGTACTACAAGTGGAACCAGTGGCTGTTCCTCAAGATGCTCGAGGCCGGCATCGCCGAGCGCCGCACCCAGGTCGTCAACTGGGACCCGGTCGACCAGACCGTGCTGGCGAACGAGCAGGTCATCGACGGCCGCGGCTGGCGCTCGGGCGCCGTCGTCGAGAAGCGCGAGATCCCCGGCTACTACCTGAACATCACGAAGTACGCCGAGGAACTGCTCGCGGCCGTCGCCGACCCCGAGCACCCGCAGTACCTGGCCGGCTGGCCGGAGCGCGTGCGCCTGATGCAGGAGAACTGGATCGGCAAGAGCGAGGGCCTGCGCTTCGCGTTCCCGCACGACATCAAGGACGCCGACGGCAAGGCCATCCAGGACGGCCGCCTGTACGTGTTCACGACGCGCGCCGACACCATCATGGGCGTGACCTTCTGCGCCGTCGCGCCCGAGCACCCGCTCGCGGCCCACGCGGCCGCGACGAACCCGGCGCTCGCCGCGTTCATCGAGGCATGCCGCGCCGGCGGCACGACCGAGGCCGAGCTCGCGACGCAGGAGAAGAAAGGCCTCGCGACGGGCCTGTTCGTCACGCACCCGCTGACGGGCGCGCAGGTCGAGGTCTGGGTCGGCAACTACGTGCTGATGAGCTACGGCGACGGCGCCGTGATGGGCGTGCCGGCCCACGACGAGCGCGACTTCGCGTTCGCGAAGAAGTACGGCATTGCGATCAAGCAGGTCGTCGCGGTCGAGGGCGAGAGCTTCTCGCTCGAGGCCTGGGCCGAGTGGTACGGCGACAAGCTGCGCGGCCGCTGCGTCGCCTCGGGCGAGCTCGACGGCCTCGGCTACCGCGACGCGGTCGACCGCGTCGCGGCGCTCGTCGAGGCCCGCGGCCTCGGCGCGAAGAAAACGACCTGGCGCCTGCGCGACTGGGGCGTGAGCCGCCAGCGCTACTGGGGCACGCCGATCCCGATCATCCATTGCGAGGCCTGCGGCGTCGTGCCGGTGCCGGAAAAGGACCTGCCCGTCGTGCTGCCCGAGGACTGCATCCCCGACGGCAGCGGCAACCCGCTGAACAAGCGCGCCGACTTCCTCGACGTCGGCTGCCCGAAGTGCGGCCGGCCCGCGCGCCGCGAGACGGACACGATGGACACCTTCGTCGATTCGTCGTGGTACTTCATGCGCTATTGCGACGCCGGCAACGCCGACGCGATGGTCGGCGCCGGCACCGAGTACTGGATGCAGGGCGGCGGCATGGACCAGTACATCGGCGGCATCGAGCACGCGATCCTGCACCTGCTCTACGCGCGCTTCTGGACCAAGGTCATGCGCGACCTCGGCCTCGTCAAGATCGACGAGCCGTTCAAGCGCCTGCTGACCCAGGGCATGGTGCTCAAGGGCGCGTTCTTCCACAAGCCGGCCGACGCGGGCAAGAACTACTACTGGGAGCACGAGGTCGAGGTCGCGCGCAACGAGCATGGCGCGCCGGTCGGCGCGACGCTCAAGGCCGACGGCACGCCGCTCGAGTACGAGATGACGACGATGTCGAAGTCCAAGAACAACGGCGTCGACCCCCAGGCCCTGATCGACCAGTACGGCGCCGACACCGCGCGCCTGTTCGTGATGTTCGCGGCGCCGCCCGAGCAGACGCTCGAGTGGAACGACGCGGCCGTCGAAGGCGCGCATCGGTTTCTCCGGCGAGTGTGGAGTTTCTGCGCGAAGCACGAGGCCGCGATCCAGGGTGCGGGCGCCGACTTCGCGGGCCTGAGCGGCGACGCCAAGGCGCTGCGCCGCGAGGTCCACCTCGTGCTCAGGCAGATCACGCACGACTACGAGCGCATGCAGTACAACACCGTCGCCTCGGGCGCCATGAAGCTGCTCAACGCGCTCGAAGGCTTCAAGGGCGCCGATGGGAATTCGCCGGCGGTGCTCCGCGAGGGCGCGAGCGTGCTGCTGCGCGCGCTCTACCCGGCCTGCCCGCACATCACCCACGCGCTGTGGGTCGAGCTCGGCTTCGCCGCGAGCCTGGGCGACCTGCTCGACGCGCCCTGGCCGGCCGTCGACGAGGCCGCGCTCGTGCAGGACGAGATCGAGCTGATGCTGCAGGTCAACGGCAAGCTGCGCGGAGCGATCAAGGTGCCGGCCGGCGCCGACAAGGCCGCGATCGAGGCCGCCGCGCTCGCGAACGAGGAGTTCGCGAAGTTCGCCGAGGGCAAGCCGGCGAAGAAGGTCATCGTCGTGCCGGGCCGCCTCGTCAACGTGGTGGTGTGAGCATGCAGCGCCGCCGACTGCTCGCGACCCTCGCCGCCGGCGCCGCGGCGACGGCCCTGGCCGGCTGCGGCTTCGCGCTGCGCCGCGAGCCCGAGCTGCGCTTCAAGACGCTCGCGCTCGCGGGCTTCGGCGCGAAGTCGCCGCTCGCGGTCGAGCTCAAGCGCCAGATCGGCCGCGCCGGCATCGAGATCGTCGAGGACCCGAACCGCGCCGAGGTCGTGCTCGAGGCCGAGCGCGACCAGCAGGACAAGATCGTCGTCGTCTCGACGAGCGCCGGACAGGTGCGCGAGTGGCAGCTCAACCTCTACCTCGACTACGTCGTACGCCGCCCCGACAGCGAGCTGCTGCTGCCGCGCCAGGCGCTCGCGATCGCGCGCGAGATGACCTATACCGAATCGCAGGCGCTCGCCAAGGAGCAGGAGGAAGCGCAGCTGTACCGCGCGATGCGCTCCGACGCCGTGAACCAGGTGCTGCGCCGGCTCGCCAACGTGCGCGTCAACTGAAGCCGCCATGCAACTGCGCGCCGACGGCCTCGCCAAGCAGCTGAGCGCGGGCCTGCGCCCGCTCTACACCGTGCACGGCGACGAGCCGCTGCTCGCGCAGGAGGCGGCCGACGCGATCCGCGCGGCCGCGCGCGCGGCCGGCTATACCGAGCGCAAGGTCTTCACGGTCGCGGGTTCCTATTTCGACTGGTCGCAGGTACTCGCGGCCGCGCAGGCGCTGAGCCTGTTCGCCGAGCGCCAGCTGATCGAGATCCGCATCCCCTCGGGCAAGCCCGGCCGCGACGGTGCCGAGGCGCTGCAGCGCTATTGCGAGCGCCTGCCCGAGGACGTCGTCACGCTCGTGACGCTGCCGCGCCTCGACGGCACCCAGCTCAAGAGCGCGTGGATGGGCGCGCTCGACGGTGCCGGCGTCGTGCTGCGCGTCGACCCGGTCGAGCGCCGCGCGCTGCCGGCATGGCTCGCCCAGCGCCTGGTCCAGCAGGGCCAGCGCGTCGCCGACGGCGAGGACGGCCAGCGCGCGCTCGCGTTCTTCGCCGACCGCGTCGAGGGCAACCTGCTCGCCGCCCACCAGGAGCTGCAGAAGCTCGCGCTGCTGCACGGCCCCGGCGAGCTGAGCCTCGCGCAGATCGAGGGCGCCGTGCTCGACGTCGCGCGCTTCGACATCGCGCGCCTCAGCGAAGCCGCGCTCGAGGCGCGCCCGGCGCGCGTGCTGCGCACGCTCGACGGCCTCGCGGCCGAGGGCGAGGCCGCCGTGCTCGTGCACTGGACGCTCGCCGAGGACATCCGCGCGCTCAAGCGCGTGCAGGACGCGCTCGCTGCCGGCAAGCCGCCGCCGCTCGCGCTGCGCGAGGCGCGCGTGTGGGGCGCGAAGGAGCGCCTGATCGAGCGCATCGCGCCGAGCCTGCGCGAGCGCGACCTCGCGCCGCTCGTCGAGGCCGCCCAGGTCTGCGACGGCATCGTCAAGGGCCTGCGCCACCCCGGCTGGCCCGTCGACGCCTGGGACGCCTTGCGCCGCCTCGCGCTGATGCTCGTCGAGACGGCCGCCGGCAAGCGCGGCCTGACGCTGAAGCCCTGAGGCACCCGGCGCGCTTGCGCGTCGGACAAATCGTTTTCAGCTTTCTGCAAGCATAAACAGCCCGGCTTGTGAAGAAGTATTGCCACTCTGTTGCTCGATTTTTATCAAGGCAAACTAAGAAATCTTTCTTCACACAAGGTTCACATGAAATCACGATTCCGCGTCCCGGCGCTGACGCTACCCGCGCTGGCCGCTGCCCTGTTTTGCACCCAAACGTTTGCGCAATCCGCGGACGAGACCGGCGCCCAGAAGCTCGAACGCGTCGAGGTCACCGGCTCGAACATCAAGCGAACCACCCGCGAGGGCGCTTCGCCGATCGACATCATCAGCGCGAAGCAGATCGGCGCGAGCGGCGCCGCGACGACGCTCGACGTGCTCAAGAAGCTCGTGCCCGCGCTCGGCAACGACGGCTATAGCGACGTCGCAAACCAGAACAGCTTCTCGCGCGGCGTCGCGACGGCCTCGCTGCGCAACCTCAGCGCGACCTCGACGCTGATCCTGATCAACGGCCGCCGCATGACGCCGTCGGCCTACGCCAACCCGAACAACGGCACCTCGACCCTCTACGACCTGAACTCGATCCCGGCCTCGGCGATCGAGCGCATCGAAGTGCTCAAGGACGGCGCGTCGGCGGTGTACGGCTCGGACGCTGTCGGCGGCGTGATCAACTTCATTACCTACCGCGACTTCGAAGGCGCCGACGCGAAGATCTCGTCGAGCCTGAACGAGCACCGCGAGTACGGCAAAGGCAGCCTCAGCGGCAAGGTCGGCTACGGCAAGCTCGCGAGCCAGGGCTTCAACCTGATGCTCGGTGCCGACCTTTCGATCAAGGGCCGCAGCATGGAGGGCGCGAGCACCAACCCCGGCATCTACGCCGACGACTACCGCGCGCTGAACCTGCGCCAGAACCCCTACGGCAGCTCGCTCGCGTCCTACCAGTCGCCGTTCTTCACGCGCGAGTCGGCGCCGGGCAGCAAGGCCTTCCCCCAGACCAACCCGGCGAACGTGATCAACGTGCCGAACTGCCCGGCCTCGCAGCAGATCACCGGCAGCGCCTACTACGGCATCACGACCCAGCCGCTGCTCGGCCGCACCTTCTGCAACTACAACCTCGACCAGTACAACGAGATGCAGAATCCGGGCAATGATTCGAGCCTGCTCGGCCACGGCACCTTCGACCTCGGCCACGAGATCACCGCGTTCACCGAGCTCGGCTACAGCCGCAGCGAGCGCGACTACCTCGGCGCGCCGCGCACGATCAGCGGCCTGAGCCCGACGACCAACTTCATCGTCGGCGGCCTCGCGCCGAGCTTCCAGCCCATTCTCGAGATCGGCAACCCCGACAACCCGTTCACGAACGCGCGCGCGGCCGTGCAGCTGCGCTTCGACAACATCAAGGGCGGCTACAAGACCGTCAACGACGGCTACCGCGCGGTCGCGGGCCTGCGCGGCACGATCGCCGACAACTGGGACTGGGAATCGGCGCTGCTGTGGAACCGCTCGCATCGCGACGAAACCTATTACGGCTTCCTGCGCCTGCCGGTGCTGCGCCAGATGCTCGGCCCGCAGTCGGGCGGCACGAACCGCTCGATCGCGTCGATCGCGACCGACCCCGACCTCTCGCACCCGCTGCTGAACCAGGGCGACTCGCAGATCTCGCAATGGGACGGCAAGATCAGCGGCCAGTTCGGCCGGCTGCCGGGCGGCCCGATCGGCGTCGCCGCGGGCTTCGAGCTGCGCCGCGAGTCCATCCGCATCACGCCCGACCCCGAAAACGCGGCCGGCAACGTGCTGGGCCTCGCGACGACGGCCGTGACGGGCGGCCGCACGGTCGAGTCGGGCTTCGCCGAACTCGACCTGCCCGCGTTCAAGCAGCTCGACCTGAGCCTCGCGGGCCGCCTCGACAAATACCCGGGCATCAAGACCAACTTCGTGCCCAAGGTCGGCTTCAAGTACACGCCGAACAGCGTCGTCGCGCTGCGCGGCACCTACGCCGAGGGCTTCCGCGCGCCGGCCGTTTCGCAGGTCAGCCCGGGCGGCGCCCAGTTCTTCGTCAACGGCCTGCAGGACCCGGTGCGCTGTAACGTCGAGGCCGTGCCGCCCGTGCCCTTCCCCGGCGCCGAGAACGCCGACTGCAACAAGAGCGTCTCCGGCGTCGGCGGCGCAAACCCGGCGCTCAAGCCCGAGAAGTCCTACAGCTCCTCGCTGGGCATCGTGCTGTCGCCGATGAAGGCCGTCGACCTCGTCGTCGGCTACTACAAGATCCGCAAGAACGGCGAGGTCGCGCTCGGCAGCGCCCAGGACGTGATCGACCACCCGGACCGCTACCCCCCGGGCGCGCTGATCCGCGACACCAACCCGAACCTGCTGCTGAACGGCCAGCCCGGCACGGGCCCGCTGATCGCGGTCTCGACGCCGTGGACCAACCAGGGCAGCACGATGGTCTCCGGCTACGACTTCGAGATCCACCAGACGGCGATGATCCTGCAAGGCGCGGCGCGCTGGAGCAACGACCTGAACGGCACGGTGACGAGCCGCTACCAGCGCATCGAGCAGCCGGGCTACGCGCCGAACAATCTCGTCGGCACGCGCGGCGGCGTGGCCGACTGGGCGACCTCGGCGCCCGACGTGCCGCGCGTGAAGTTCCGCTTCACGTCGACGATCGAGGCCGGCCCGCACACCATCATGGGCGCGCTCAACTACGTGAGCGGCGTGTCGCTGATCCGCCGCGAGGACGGCTCGACGAAGCCGCCGTCGGTGTACTCGGGCCAGACCTGCCAGTACGGCGGCACGAACTACGACGGCGTGGCCGGCCGCAGCATCGTCGGCGTCGCGCCGACCGCGACGAACGGCCGCGACCTGTACATCAACCGCTACCCGGGCTGCGCGATCGCCGAATGGGCGACCATCGACGTGGGCTACACCTACACGGGCTTCAAGGACCTGGCGCTGGGGCTGAACATCCAGAACCTCGGCGACGCGAAGGCGCCTTACGACCCGGCGGCAACCTACCTCGGCTACAACGTCGGCCTGCACAACCCCTACGGCCGCTACTACACGGTCTCGGCGAGCTACAAGTTCAAGTAAGGCCCCGCCGCCGAAGGGCTGCGCAGGGGCATCGTCCGATAATGGGCGATGCCCCTTTCCCATTCCTGCACCGTCGCGATCGTCGGCGGCGGCCCGGCCGGCCTGATGGCCGCCGAGACGCTCGCGCGCGCCGGCATCGAGGTCGACCTGTTCGACGCCAAGCCCTCGGTCGGGCGCAAGTTCCTGCTCGCCGGCAAGGGCGGGCTCAACCTCACGCATTCCGAAGACTTCGCGCCCTTTCTCGCGCGCTACGGCGCGCGCGCGCCGGCGCTCGAGCCGCTGCTGCGCGCGTTCGACGGCCCGGCCGTACGCGCCTGGGCCGCGGGCCTCGGCGTCGCCACCTTCGTCGGCACCTCGGGCCGCGTGTTCCCGACCGACATGAAGGCCGCGCCGCTGCTGCGCGCGTGGCTGCACCGGCTGCGCGAGCAGGGCGTGCGCCTGCACATGCGCACGCGCTGGCTCGGCTGGGACGCCGCCGGCGCGCTGCGCCTCGAAGGCCCCGACGGCGAATTCACGCTCGCGCCGCGCGCGACCGTGCTCGCGCTCGGCGGCGCGTCGTGGCCGCAGCTCGGCTCGGACGGCGCCTGGGCGCCCTGGCTCGCCGCGCGCGGCGTCGACGTCGCCGCGCTGCAGCCGGCGAACTGCGGCTTCGACGTGGCCGGCTGGACGCCGCTGTTCGCCGCGCGCTTCGCGGGCCGGCCGGTCAAGCCGGTCGTGCTCGAGGTGCCGGGCGCGGGCTTTCGGCGCAAGGGCGAGTTCGTCGTCACGGCGACCGGCATCGAGGGCTCGCTCGTCTACGCGGCGGCTAGCCCGATCCGCGACGCGATCGCGCGCGACGGCAGCTGCCGCATCGAGCTCGACCTGCTGCCCGACCGCGACGCGGCCTTCGTCGCGGCCGAGGTCGCGCGCGGCCGCGGCTCGCGCTCGCTCGCGACCCACCTGAAGTCGCGGCTCGGCATCGAAGGGCTCAAGGCCGGCCTGCTCCACGAGGCCCTGAGCAAGGCCGAGTACCAGGACCTGCCGCGGCTCGCCGCCGCGCTCAAGCGCCTGCCGCTGACGCTCGTCACCGCGCGGCCCGTCGCCGAGGCGATCAGCACGGCCGGCGGCGTGCGCTTCGAAGCGCTCGACGCGAACCAGATGCTCGCCGCCCTGCCCGGCGTCTTCTGCGCGGGCGAGATGCTCGACTGGGAGGCGCCGACCGGCGGCTACCTGCTGACCGCCTGCCTCGCGAGCGGACGTGCGTGCGGCGCAGGCGTGGCCCGTTACCTTCGGGACCGGGGCTGACGCGGCGCCACAATCGCGGCCGGCGCCGTCAGGCGCGAGGAGACATCGAGATGAAGAACTTCAAGCCCCTGCTGCTGGTCGCCGCGCTCGCGGCCGCCCTGCCCGCCCTGCCCGTGGCCGCGCTCGAACCCGTCGCGGCGCCGGCCTCGGCACCGGCCGCCACGCCTGCCGCCGCGCGCGCCGACGCGCAGTTCAACGCGCTCGCGCAGCGCGCCCTCGCGGCCTGGTTCCGCGCGAGCCCGAGCAACGCGACCTTCATCGGCATGCACGCCCACGACGCCGAGCTCGACGACCTGAGCGCCGCGGGCCGCGCGCGCGCCGTCGCGGCCGACAAATCCCTGCTCGCCGCGCTCGACCGCCTCCCGGCCGCGCGCCTGTCGCGCGAGAACCAGGTCGACGCCGCGATCCTGCGCAACCAGCTGCAGCTGAACCTGTGGAACGCCGAGGTCTACGAGGACTGGGCGCGCGACCCGCAGGTCTACGGCGGCATCGCCGGCAACGCGCTGTACAACCTGATGGCGCGCGACTTCGCGCCGCTGCCGCAGCGCCTGCGCGCGGCGACGCGGCGCATGGAGGCGATGCCCGGGCTGTTCGCCGAGGAGCGCGCGAACCTCGACCCCGCGCGCGTGCCCAAGGTCTTCGCCGAGACCGTCGCCCAGCAGAACGGCGGGCTCAAGCAGATCGTCGCCGCGTTCATCGCGCCGCACCTCGACGCCCTGCAGGGCGCCGAGCGCGCGCGCCTCGAGGCCGCAATCAAGACCTTCGACGCGGCCGTCGACGCGCGCCAGGCCTGGCTCGACGGCACGCTCGTGCCGAATTCGCGCGGCGACTTCCGCCTCGGCGCGAAGCGCTACGACGAGAAGCTCCACTTCGCGCTGATGTCCTCGCTGTCGCGCGCCGAGATCAAGCAGCGCGCCGAGGCCGAGCTCGCGAGCGTGCGCGGCCGCATGTACGAGATCTCGCGCGGCCTGCTCAAGGACCGCCTGCCGGCCGAGCAACTGCCCGAGCAGCCGACGCCCGCGCAGCAGCAGGCTGCGATCGAAGCCGCGCTCGAGCTCGCCTACGCCGAGCGGCCCGCCCCCGACCACCTCGTCGCCGACGCGACGGCCGACCTCCAGCAGGCGCGCCAGTTCGTGATCGACCACCAGCTCGTCAGCGTGCCCGCGACGCCGGTGCGCATCATCGAGATGCCCGAGTTCCAGCAGGGCGTCACGGCCGCCTACTGCGACTCGCCGGGCCCGCTCGACAGGAGCCTGCCGACCTATTACGCGATCTCGCCGATCCCCAAGGGCTGGACCCAGGCCCAGGTCGACTCCTACCTGCGCGAGTACAACAGCCGCATGCTGCAGCTGCTGAGCATCCACGAGGGCATGCCCGGCCATTACCTCGAGGGCGCGCATTCGGCCGAGTACCCGTCGACGCTGCGCGCGGTGCTGCGCTCGGGCCTGTTCGCCGAGGGCTGGGCCGTGTACATGGAACGCACGATGCGCGAGGAGGGCTACCTCGACCACGACCCGCTGTTCGAGCTCGTCCAGCTCAAGTTCTACCTGCGCACGATCGGCAACGCGATCCTCGACCAGGGCGTCCAGGTCGAGGGCTGGACGCGCGAGCAGGCGATGGACTTCATGGTCAGGCAGACCTTCCAGCAGGAGCGCGAGGCGGCCGGCAAATGGGTGCGCGCCGAGCTGACCTCGGCGCAGCTGCCGACCTATTTCGTCGGCGTGCAGGAGCAGCTCGACATGCGCCGCGCGGTCGCGCAGGCCTGGGGCCCGCGCTTCACGCTGCTGCGCTACCACGACGCCGTGCTGTCCTACGGCGCGCCGCCGCCGCGCTTCGTCCGCGAGCTGCTGCTCGACGAACCGATCCGTTGAAACGTCAGCCCCTCGGCCAACGAGTAGGTCGGACGAGGGGTCGGTGTTCAGGGCCGGAGGGTACGCGCAAAGAACGCGTCGAGCGTGCGCCACAGGTGCAGCTGCACCATCGGTCCGCCGTTCAGGCCGTGGGCGAGGCCCGGGAAAATGTCGAGCTCGAACAGCTTGCCCTGGGCCTGCAGCGCCTGGATCAGGCGCAGCGAGTTCTCGAACAGCACGTTGTCGTCGGCCGTGCCGTGCACGATCAGCAGCGGCTTCGACAGCTCGGCCGCGCGCCGCGTGAGGTCGGCCTGTACATAGGCCGGCGCACGGCCGCCGTCGGGCAGGCCCAGGTAACGCTCGGTATAGGCTGTGTCGTAGAGCGTCCAGTCGGTCGGCGGCGCGACGGCGACGGCGGCCGCGAGCGGCGTCGTCTTGTCGAGCATCGCGCGCGCGGCGAGGAAGCCGCCGTAGGACCAGCCGAAGAAGCCGATGCGCGCGGGGTCGACGTCGGGCACCAGCGTCGGCAGCTGGCGCACCGCGGCGAACAGGTCGGCGACCTCGACGACGCCGAACGCGTGCTCGTGCGCGCGCGTGAACGCGCGGTCGCGCCCGGCCATGCCGCGCGTGTCGACCATGAACACGCCATAGCCTTCGCGCTGCCAATGCGCGATCAGCGGCGCCTGGCGGCTCCATGCGTAGCTGACGGTCTCGGCACCCGGGCCGCCGTAGGCGAGCGTGAGCACCGCGTGCGGGCCCGGCCGGCCGTCGCGCGGCGCGAAGTAGAAGGCGTTGAGCGCCGTATGGCCGTCGGCCGCGACGAGGTCGAGCGCCTGCGGCGCCTGCACGGCCGCGGCGAGCAGGGGGTCGGGCGGGTTGCCGGGCAGCGGCATCGTCGTGCCGTCGGCCACGCTCTCGACCGCGAGCTGCGGCGGCTGCCCCCAGGCCGAGCGCGTGACGATCAGGCGCGCGCAGGCGGCGTCGCCGACCGCGTCGCGCCACGCATGCTCGGCGTCGCCGACGAGCGGCCGCGTCGCGCCGTCGGGGCCGACGACGAACAGCTCGCGCGCCCGGCCGCGCTCGCGCGCCGCCGCGAACACGACCTGCCGGCCGTCGTTGCAGACGACATGGGCGACCGGCTCGGGCTCGTGCGTGAGCGCGCGGCGCTCGCCGCTCGTGCGGTCGACGAGCTGCAGCTGGCGTCGCCCCGAGACCTCGCTGCTCCATAGCAGGGCGGGCTTGCCCGATAGCTCCACGCCCTTGAGCTCGGCGAGGTCCTGCTGGACCTCGACCCAGGCCGCGTCGCGCTCGTCGATCAGGTCGCGCGGCACGGCTGCACCCGCAGCGTCGGCGTCGAACTCGGTCACGACCATGCGCTGCTGGTCGCGCGTCAGCCATTGCAGCCACGGCGTGCCGTCGCCGAACCAGCCCGCGCGCGAGATGTACTCGGCTTCGGCCGGCAGCGCGAGCGCGACGCGCTGGCCGCTCGCCGCGTCGACGCGCCAGGCCGTCACGCGCGCGTTCGCGCTGCCCGCGCCCGGATAGCGCTGCCCGACCATCTCGGTGCGGTCGGCGAAGATCTGCGCGCGCGTCTTCAGCGGCACCGGGCTTTCGTCGACGCGCAGCACGAGCAGGCTGCGGCCGTCGGGCGCCCACCAGAAGCCGCGCTCGCGCGCGAGCTCCTCGGCCGCGACGAACTCGGCGAGGCCCCAGCCGACGTTGTTCGCGCCGCCGTCGTCGGTCAGGCGCCGCGGCGCTGCGGCGGCCGAGCCCTCGGCCGCGTCGAGCGCCTGGATCCAGAGGTTGCCGCCCTGCACATAGGCAAGCTGCCGGCCGTCGGCCGAGCAGACCGGGTCCTGCGCGGGCTGCTGGGCGTCGAAGCGCAGGCGCCGCACCCGGCCGTCGAGCGTCGCGAGGTAGAGGTCGCCCGAGAGCGGGAACAGCAGCGCCGCATCGCCCTGGCCGCACCATTGATAGCTCGTGATGCCGCGCTCGCCGATGCGCTTGCGCTCGAGCGCCATGCGCTCGGCCTCGGTCAGCGCCTCGGCGCGGCCGCCGAGCAGGTCTTTCGCCGACGCGAGCCGGCGCGCCGCGCCGCCGGCGGCCGGGCGCGCCCAGAGCTCGAGCTCCTTGCTGTCGCCGGCCGCAGGCCGCAGCTCGCTGACCCAGGCGCCGCCCGGCGAGAACTCGACCTGGCGCGGCTGGCCGCCCGCGAGCGGCGGGTCGGCGACGATGCGTTCGAGCGTGAGGTCGGCGGCCGCTGCATGGCCGGCGGCGAGCGCCGCGGCCAGGATCAGCGCCGCGCGCGCGAGGGTTGAGCTGGTCTCCATCGGCGCATTGTCGGGCCGAAAAGCAGGCTCAGGCGTCGCGGTCCTCGACGGCCTCGCACAGCGCGTCCAGCGCCGCGCGCACGGTGGCGGCGCGCACGGCGTGGCGGTCGCCGCCGAAATGCGCCTGCCAGACCCGCAGCACGCGGCCGTCGTGGGCGATCGCGAGCCAGACCGTGCCGACCGGCTTGCCGTCGCTGCCGCCCGTGGGCCCGGCGATGCCGGTCACGGCGACGGCCCAGTCGACCGGCGCATGGGCGAGCAGGCCGCGCGCCATATGGCGCGCGACGTCGGCGCTGACCGAGCCGGCCGTCTCGATCAGGCCGGGCGGCACGCCGAGCAGCTCGGTCTTGGACTGGTTGCTGTAGCTGACGACGCCGCGCTCGAACCATTGGCTCGAGCCCGCGAGCTCGGTGCAGGCCGCGGCGATCATGCCGCCGGTGCAGGACTCGGCCGTGCCGAGCCGCTCCTTGCGCCGGATCAGCGCGACGGCGATGCGCTGGATCAGTTCGTGTTCGTCGGCAAACAGCATGGTGGTCTCCTGGCCCGGGGCGCGGGCGTCAACAGCCCGAGTCTAGAACTGCGCCTGGACCGAAACGTAGCTGCTGCGCTGCGCGGTCTTGTTCGCGATCTGGCCGAGGTCGAGCCAGGCCACCGTGACGCTCAGGTGGCGCATCGGCCACCAGGCGACGAACAGGTCGGCCGCGCGCGTCTCGGGCGCCGCGCTGAGGTTGCTCGGCTTGGCGCGCCATTCGACGCCGAGCGCGAGCGAATCGCGCGGCAGCACGGCGATCGAAGCCTCGGGCTCGAGATGGCGGCCGGCGTCGCGGTCGCCGCCGAAGCCGAGCAGGCCCATCTGGTTCGCGCGCGTCGCGCGCAGCGTCAGATTGGCCAGCAGGTTGTAGCCGCCGGCCGCGCCGAACCACAGCTTGGTCATCGCGACGTAGGGCTCGACGTCCTCGGTCCGCCTGGCGCCGAGCAGGCGCGGCACCACGGGGGCGACGTCACGCTTGTACTGCAGGCCGACCGCGACCTGCGGCTGCCAGCGGTCGGCGTCGAACACCGCGTCGCCGCATACGCGCCACTTGAGGCCGAAGCCCTGCATGTGCAGGCTCACGCCGGGAACGGTGTCCGACAGGCCGAAGCGCCACTGCGTGGCCGACAGCTCGACGGTGTCGTAAAGGCCCACCGCGACGCCCTCGGCGTCGAGCGCGTAGCCGCCGCGCGTGCGCACGCCGGTGCCGAAGGCAGACGCGCCGATCTGGTCGCGGCTGCCCTCGCCGCCGATCACGGCCCAGGGCGTAAGCCCGCCGCCGGCCGCGCCCTCGACCTCGCTGACGCCCGAGGCCGCGAGCACGCGGTCGCCGGCCCAGGCCGGCGCGGCAACGCCGCCGAGCAGGCCCAGCAGCGTCAGCGCCACGCTCGGCCACGAATTCGGAGGGGTTTTGCGCTTCATTGCAAGCCTTGCCATCGTTGCGGGGGACGCCGGCGATACAGTGTTCGCACCGCACTCGGCCACGCCGGCGATTCTCAGCGATCACCGGGCGTTGCCGGCCGCATCATTCACCGACCGCTGCGCGAGGCTCCATGTCCATGCAACTATTTCGCATTCCGGCGTTGGCTATCTGCGTCGCCCTCGGCGCCTGCGCGGCCAATCCGCCGCCGGCGCCGAACCTGTACGCGCGGCTCGGCGGCGAGCCGGTCGTCTCGGCGGTGGTCACGCGCACGATCGCGCGCGCCGCCCAGGACCCGCGCACGATGCGCAGCTTCGACGGCATCAAGCTCGCGACGCTCGACGCGAGCATCACCCAGCAGCTCTGCGCGATCAGCGGCGGCGGCTGCCATTACGAAGGCCAGGACATGGCCAAGGCCCACGCCGACCTGCATATCCGTCCGGGCGAGTTCGACGCGCTCGTCGACATGCTGCGCGAGGAATTCGACGCGGCCCATGTCGACGCGGGCGCGAAGAACGAGCTGCTGAAACGGCTCGCGCCGATGAAACGCGCTATCGTTGCGGCTTCCTGAGCAAGACCGGCGCGGCGCACAGAGGGAGAGCACGATGGCGGAGCAGTTGCGACGAGGCGCGCGGACCCTGGTCCTGGCGCTGTTCTCGCTTGGCGGCGCGACCGCGCAGGCCGTGCCCTGGACCTTCCAGGTGCGCGACGCGGCGGGCCACCCGCTCGCCGACGCCGTCGTCGCCGTGCTCGCCCACGGCAAGCCGAGCAAGACGACGAGCGCGCACGCCGAGATGGGCCAGCGCAACCGCCAGTTCACGCCCCAGCTGCTCGTCGTCCAGACCGGCACGGCGGTCGCGTTCCCGAACTACGACTCGGTGCGCCACCAGGTCTATTCCTTCTCGCCGATCAAGGTCTTCGAGCTCAAGCTCTACGCGGCCGGCACGCCGACCGACCAGGTGTTCGACAAGCCCGGCGTCGCGACGCTCGCGTGCAACATCCACGACCGCATGCACGCGAACATCGTCGTCGTCGACACGCCGCTGTTCGCGACGACCGACGCGAGCGGCACCGCCCACCTCGACCTGCCGCCGGGCGAGCACCAGCTGCAGTACTGGCACGAGCAGAGCAAGAACGCGGCGGTGCTGCAAAGCCAGCCGCTCAACGTCGGCGACAGCGCCGGCAGCACCCAGCTGACCATCGGCGGATGAGGCTGCCCACCCCTCGCCGCCTCGAGGCGCGCATCGTCGCGCTGTTCCTCGGCCTGCTGCTCGCCGTGCAGCTGTGCAGCTTCGCGGTGATCCGCGGCATGATCGCGCGCAACGCCGAGAACTCGATCGCGGCCGAGCTCAAGACCGGCGAGCGCATGCTCAGCCGCCTGCTCGAGCAGCAGGCCGACAAGCGCGCCGACGCGGCCCAGCTGCTCGCCCAGGACTACGGCTTCAAGCAGGCGATCGGCCTGCCGCTCGCCGAGGCCGGCACGGTCGAGACGATCGAGGACGCACTGCACAACCAGGGCGACCGCATCGGCGCGAGCGTCGTCGCCTACTTCGACAACGGCCTCAAGCTCGTCGCCGCGACGCGCGCCGACGCAGGCGGCTTCGCCGACGTGCTCAAGCGCACGACGGCCGGCCCGGCGACGGCGGGCGCCGCGCCGCGCCTGCAGTTCACCCAGCTCGACGGCCGTGTCTACCAGGTCGTCGCGGTGCCGGTGCGCACGCCGGCGCCGGTCGGCTGGATCCTGATGGGCTTCGCGCTGACCGGCGAGGCGCTCGACGACCTCAAGTCGCTCGCCGACCTGCAGGGCATCGTCGTGCGCCGCGAGCCCGCCCATTGGGTGCCGCTGTTCAGCAGCCTCGCCGACGCGGCCGCGGCCGCGCCGCTCGCCGCGCAGGCGCCGACGGGGCCCGAGACCTTCGCGGCCGAGGCCGGCGGCGAGCGCTGGCGCGGCCGCCTGCACGGCATCGCGCAGGTCGGCGCGGCCGACGCGCCGCCGCTCGGCATCGTGATGCTGCGCTCCTACGACGCGGCCGTCGCGCCGTTCACGAACCTGCAGCTGATCCTGCTCGCGCTGACCGTCGTCGGCGCGCTCGTGTTCGCGCTCTTGTCGGTGCTGCTCGCGCGGCGCATCAGCGGGCCGATCAAGGCGCTGCGCGGCTCGGCCGAGCGGCTCGGCCGCGGCGACTACGGCGCGCCGATCGCGCGCGAGTCGAACGACGAGGTCGGCGACCTCGCCGTCGCGTTCGAGACCATGCGCCAGGGCATCCGCGCCCAGATCGACAAGGTCGACCGCCTCGCCTACTGGGACGAGCTGACGGGCCTGCCGAACCGCGCGCAGTTCCGCATGAAACTCGAGACGCAGCTCGGCCGGGAGCAGCCGCTCGCCGTGCTGATGCTCGACCTCGACCGCTTCAAGCATGTCAACGACGTGCTCGGCCAGGAGTTCGGCGACCAGCTGCTCGTCGGCGTCGCTGAGCGCCTGCAGGCGCTCAGCGCGAGCCGCCACGCGCTGCTCGCGCGCCTCGCCGGCGACGAGTTCGTCGTCCTGCTCGAGCAGGCCGACGCGGCCGCCGCGCAGCGCCTCGCCGAGGACATCCTGCTCGACTTCCAGCAGCCGCTGCGCATGGACGTGCACATGGTCGACCTGTCGGCCGGCATCGGCATCGCGCTGCACCCGCAGCATGGCCACGACGCCGTGCAGCTGCTCGAGCGCGCCGAGCTCGCGATGTACGCGGCCAAGCAGCGCCAATGCGGCAGCCTCGTCTACACGGCCGAGCTCGACGCGGGCAGCCAGGAGTCGCTGTCGCTGCTCTCGGAGCTGCGCCAGGCGATCGAGAACGACGAGCTGCGCCTGTTCCTGCAGCCCAAGATCGCGTTCGCGGGCGGCGCTCGCGTCGTCGGCGCCGAGGCGCTCGTGCGCTGGCAGCACCCGCAGCGCGGCATGGTGCCGCCGATGCAGTTCATCCCCTTCGCCGAGCAGACCGGCTTCATCCGCAATCTCAGCGCGTGGATGCTCGCGGCGTCGGCACGCGCCTGGCGCGAGCTCGCCGACCATGGCCAGGACCTGACGATCTCGGTCAACCTGTCGACGCGCGACCTGCTCGACCAGGACCTGCCGGCCAAGGTCGGCGCGCTGCTCGAGCGCGAGGGCGTCGCGCCGAGCGCGCTATGCCTCGAGATCACCGAGAGCGCGATCATGGACGACCCGCAGCGCGCGCTCGTCACGCTCGACCACCTGAGCGCGATGGGCTTCAAGCTCTCGATCGACGACTTCGGCACCGGCTACTCCTCGCTCGCCTACCTCAAGCGCCTGCCCGTCGACGAGCTCAAGATCGACCGCAGCTTCGTGATGAACATGGAGCGCGACCTCGACGACGCGAAGATCGTGCGCTCGACGATCGAGCTCGCCCACAACCTCGGCCTGTCGGTCGTCGCCGAAGGCATCGAGACGGCCAAGGCCTGGAAGCTGCTCGCCGCGCTGGGCTGCGACCAGGCCCAGGGCTACTTCATGGCCAAGCCGATGGCCTACGAGCAGTTCCTCGGCTGGCAGGCCGGCTGGCAGTTGCCCGAACTCGGCGACGCCTCGCCCGACACGGTGCTCGGCGGGCTGCAGGCGAACTACTAGGCCGCGAGCCAGGCGAGGCGCGCGACCGCGAGCGCCGCGAGCGCGCAGGCCGCCGCGACGAAGTCGTCGAACAGGATGCCGAAGCCCTGGGCCCAGCCGATCGGCGCGCCGCGCTCGGCCTTGAACAGCCGGTCGGCCCAGCCCACCGGGCCCGGCTTGGCCGCGTCGAACAGGCGGAACAGGCCGAATGCGAGCGCCTGCCAGGCCCAGCCGTCGAGGCCGTAAGCGTGCGGCGCGCCGAGCCACAGCACGAGCCAGAACGCGACGACCTCGTCCCAGACCACGGCGCCCGGATCCGGCGTGTGCAGCGCGCGCGCGGTCGCCGTGCAGGCCCACCAGCCGACCAGCGTGCCGCCGACAACGATCCAGCCCCAGGGCAAAGGGCCCGCGACATGCTCGACGAGCGCGTAGACAATCCAGGCCCACAGCGTGCCGAAGGTGCCGGGCGCCTTGGGCGCGAGGCCGCTGCCGAAGCCCAGCGCGATCCAATGCGCGGGGTGGCGCAGCATCAGCGCGAACGTCGCGCGTCGGGGGGCTCGGTGGCTCATGACTTGAAGTGGTCGAAGGACGCGTATCGCGTGTCGAGCGGCGCGCCGGCCGCGTCGACGAGGCGCAGGCCCGGTTCGGCGTCGACGCGACCGATGCGCGTCACGCGCGTGGCGGCGGCCGTCGCTGCGGCCGCGACGCGCTCGCGCGCATCGGGCGGCGCCGTGAACACGAGCTCGTAGTCGTCGCCGCCCGCCAGGCCCATCTCGCGCCGGCGCGCGAGCGGCTGGGCCGCGAGCACGGCGCTGAGCGGCAGCGCGTCGGCGTCGAGCGTCGCGCCGACGCGCGAGCGCCGCAGCACATGGCCGAGGTCGCCGAGCAGGCCGTCGGACACGTCGATCGCGCTCGTCGCGACGCCGCGCAGCGCGACGCCGAGCGCGACGCGCGGCTGCGGGCATTCCATCGCCCGGCGCACGGCCTCGAACTGCTCGCCCGTCAGGCTCAGGGCGCCGCGGAAGACCTCGAGCGCGAGCCGCGCGTCGCCGGGCGTGCCAGAGACGTAGAGGTCGTCGCCGGCGCGCGCGCCGGAGCGCAGCAGCGCCTGGCCCTGCGGCACCTCGCCCATCACGGTCAGGCACAGGTTCAGCGGCCCCTGGGTCGTGTCGCCGCCGACGAGGGCGATGCCATGCGCGTCGGCGAGCGCGAACAGGCCGCGCGCGAAGCCCTCGAGCCAGGCCGCGTCGGCGCGCGGCAGCGCGAGCGCGAGCGTGAACGCGCGCGGCGTCGCGCCGCAGGCCGCGAGGTCCGACAGGTTCACGGCGAGCGCCTTGTGGCCGAGCCGCGCGGGGTCGACGGTCGACAGGAAATGGCGGCCCTCGACGAGCATGTCGCTCGACACCAGCCACTGATGGCCGGCCTGCGGCTGCAGCACCGCGCAGTCGTCGCCGATGCCGAGGTCGACGCCCGCGCCGACATGCGTGGCGCGGCGCTCGAAGAAGCGCGCGATCAGATCGAATTCACCCATGCGGCGATTGTCTCAGCCGCCGGCGCCCGCCGCGCCGGATCGCTTATTCAGCGACCTGCGGCTCGCGGGCCTGCGCGAGCGCCGCCTCGAGCTCCGCGGCGAAGCCGCGCCGCAGCTCGGCGACGCGCTCGAGCGTCTGCGCCCGCAGCGCCGTCTCGAGCGCACCGGCGAGCGCCTCGAGCCGCGCGGCGCCGAGCGTGCCGGCGACCGACTTCATCGCATGGGCGAGCTGCGCGGCCGGCTCGAGCCGGCCCTGCTCGAGCAGCTGGCCGAGCCGCACGGCGTCGTCGGCGTGGCAGTCGACGAAGGTGCGCAGCAGGCGCTCGTAAAGGCGCTGCTGGCCCATGCAGTTGCGCAGGCCCTGCACGGGGTCGATCGCGGGCGCGCGCGGCGCGGCCTCGGGCAGCCAGCGCGCGACGACCTCGAACAGCTGCGGCGGGTCGACCGGCTTGCGCAGGAACGCGTTCATGCCGGCCGCGAGGCAGGCCTCGCGGTCCGACTGCAGGGCCGACGCGGTCATCGCGACGATCGGCAGGGCCGCGAAACGCGGCTCGGCGCGGATGCGCCGCGTCGCCTCGTAGCCGTCCATGACCGGCATCTGCACGTCCATCAGCACGAGGTCGTAGCCGGCGTCGCCGCCGAGCAGCAGCGCGAGCGCCTCGCGGCCGTCGCAGGCGACGCTCACCCGCATGCCGGCGATGTCGCCGAGCAGCTCGCTCGCGACCTGGCGGTTGAACTCGGTGTCCTCGACGAGCAGCACGCGCCGGCCCTTGAGCCGCGCCATCACGGCCGGCGCGAGCGGCGCGATGCCGCGGTGCTCGCGCCGGCCGAACAGCGTGCGCAGCGTGTCGAGCAGCGCCGCGCGCGTGAGCGGCTTGCTCAGGAAGCCGTCGAACTGCTCCTGCGCGGCGAGCGCGCGCGCCTCGTCCGACGCGTAGGCCGTCATCAGGACGAGGCGCGGCGCGCCGTCCCTTTCCGTCCCGCCCGCATGGCGCGCGCGCAAGAGCTCGATCAGCCTCGCGCCGTCGGTGCCCGGCATCATCCAGTCGACGAGCAGGAGGTCGTAGCGCGGCTCGCGCGCAAGCAGCGCGAGCGCCTCGTCGGCCGAGGCCGCGCCGACGCCGACCGCGCCGACGCCGGGCAGCATCTCGAGGCAGGTCTGCCGCGCGACCGCGTTGTCGTCGACGACGAGGACGCGCAGCGGCGCCGCCGCGTCGGGGGCGCCGCGCGTCTCGGCGTCGAGCGCGGCCACGTCGGCGAGGTCGAGCGTGACGCGGAACCAGAACTCGGCGCCCGGCGCGACCTGGGTGTTCACGCCGATCTCGCCGTCCATCAGCTCGACGAGCTGACGGCTGATCGCGAGGCCCAGGCCGGTGCCGCCGTAGCGCCGCGCGATCGTCTTGTCGGCCTGGCGGTAGGGCTCGAACAGCTCGGCCGCGGTCGCTGCCGACAGGCCGATGCCGGTGTCGCGCACGAACAGCGCGAGGCGCACGCGCGCGCCCTCGTAGGCCTCGACCTCGACGCGCAGCTCGACGCTGCCGCCGGCCGGCGTGAACTTGACGCCGTTGCCGCACAGATTGATCAGCACCTGCTCGAGGCGCAGGCGGTCGCCGACGACGTGCAGGCCCTGGGCCGCGCCGCCGAGCACGCGCAGCGCGACGCCCTTCTCGCGCGCGCGCACCTCGACGATGGTCTCGACATGCGCGAGCAGCTCGGCGAACGCGAACGGCCGCAGCTCGAGGTCGAAGCGGCCGGCCTCGATCTTCGAGGTGTCGAGGATGTCGTTGATCAGGCCCAGGAGCGAGTCGGCCGCGACGCGGATCTTGCTCAGGTAGTCGCGCTGCTTGGGGCTCAGCTCGGTGTTCTGCGCGAGGTGCGTCATGCCGATGATCGCGTTCATCGGCGTGCGCAGCTCGTGGCTCATGCTCGCGAAGAACTCGGTCTTGGTGCGGTTCGCGGCCTCGGCGGCCTCGCGCGCGCGCTCGTTCGCGGCGACGAGCGCGCCCTGCTGCTCGAGCGTGCGCTGGATCGTCGCGCCCATCTGACGCAGCACGAGCGCCATCACGCCGAGCAGCAGCAGCAGCGCGAGCGCGCCGAGGCCGACGAGCGAGCGCTCGATCGTGCGCTGGCCCTCGGCCTCGAGCTGGGCGCGGTAGGGCCCGAGCGCCGCGACGAGGCCGTCGACGGCCGAGCGGTTCGCCTGGTAGTCGGCCGCGAGGCGCGCGTACGAGGCCTGCTCGGTCGCCTTGTCGCCGGCCGCGAGCGCGGGCAGAAAGCTGCGGTCGAGCTCGGCGAAGAAGGCCTGGGCCGGCGGAAACACGGCCTCGGTGAACTGGGCCTTGAGCGATTCGGGCAGGCGGCTGCGCTGCCACTCGGCCTGGCCCTTGAGCAGTTCGCCGCGGCGCTGGCCGAGCCGCTCGATCAGCGCCGGGCGCTCGGCCGGCGTCGCGCTGCGCAACTCCCCGACAAGCAGGAAGCTCTCGACCACGTATTGCGGCGGCGGCAGGATGTCGGCCTCGAGCCGGTCGCCAAGCCGGATGCGCTCGTAGAGCGGGCCGTTGACGGCGACCGCCGCGACCGTGTGGAAGGCCCAGAACGCGAGCAGCGCAAGTGCGCCGGCGATGCCCGCGAGCAGCAGCGCGAATTGCGTCTTGATCGAGCGCGCGTCGAAGAGCGGGTTCAAATGCGGGGACCTCGGCCAGGGAAGCCGCACATTAGCAGCAGCGCCACGGCGACGCCAGCCGCGTAAACCTCGCGCCCCGTGGCGACGCCCCGTCACACGCTTGTCCGTTGCGCAAACCCGGCAGCGGACAATGCGCAGACCGCACCCGCCCCCCATCCGAGCTCCGCCCCTTGCAAGCCCAGCCCTACACCACCACCCTCGCGAACGCGCTGCGCGTCGTCGCGATCCCAATGCCCTGGCGCGCGACCGCCTCGCTGAGCGTGTTCGTGCGCACCGGCAGCCTGCACGAGGCCGCGCGCGACAGCGGCATCAGCCATGTCGTCGAGCACATGGCGTTCAAAGGCACGGCGACGCGCGACTGCCAGCGCGTGAACCTCGACGCCGAGGTGCTCGGCGCCGAGGTCAACGCGCATACCGACAAGGACCACACGGCCTTCCATATCGAGGGCCTGTCGCAGGACCTGCCGGCCTTCGTCGAGCTGCTCGCCGACATCGTCCTGAACCCGCGCTTCCCGGCCGACGAGCTCGAGCGCGAGCGCGGCGTGATCGAGCAGGAGTTCGCCGAGTTCGAGGACGACCCGGCCGCGCTCGCGTTCCGCCTGTTCGACCGCGCCTGCTACGGCGGCCTGCACGCGGCGGGCCGGCCGATCATCGGCACGCGCGCGAACATCCGCCGCTTCACGCGCACCGAGCTGCTCGACTACGTGCGCCGCCAGTACACGGCGAGCAACGTCGTCGTCACGCTCGCCGGGCCGATCGACGGCGCCGGCTTCGAGCGCTTCGCGCGCGAGGTCGAGCGGGCGTTCGGCGCGATGCCGGCCGGCGCGCCGAACCGCTTCGACGCGCCGCAATGGCAGGGCGGCGTGAAGACCGGCCGGCTCGCAGGCGCCGGCCAGTGCCAGCTCGTGCTCGGCTATGCGGCGCCCGCGCTCGCCGACGACGCCCATGCGGCCCATGTGCTCGCCGCCGCGCTGCTCGGCGAGGGCATGAGCTCGCCGCTGCTCGACGAGATCCGCGAGCGCCGCGGCCTCGCCTACCAGCTCGGCTGTGCGGCCGACATCTGGCCGCACGCGGGCCAGTTCGTCGTCGACGCGGCGACGGCGCCCGAGCAGGCGGCCGAGCTGCTCGAGGCGGTCCACGCGCTGCTGCGCCGCCATGCCGAGGCGCCGCTCGACGCCGTCGCGCTGGCCCGTGCGCGCAAGCAGCTCGCGGTGCGCGCGCTGCGCGGGCTCGAGCAGCCGGCCAAGCGCATGGAGGCGGCCGCGCTCGACCTGTTCACGTTCGGGCGCCTGCGCGACACGGCCGAATGGCTTGCGCGCCTCGACGCCGTGAGCGCGGCCGAGGTCGCCGCGGTGTTCGGCGCGATGGGCTCGCAGCGGCCCGCGCTCGCGCTCGCGGGCAGCGTGCCGGTCGCGGCGCGGGCGCGCGGCGTCGCGCTGTTCGGCGGCTAGGATGGCCGGCGCCGGGACGCGGCTTTTGCCGGCGCGCCGGCGCAGGCTACCGCGTGCGTTCGAAAGCCGCCTGCAACAGCTGCGGAAAGCCGCTGGCGGCCGGCCGCCGCAACGGTCCTAGAATCTGCAACCCCCGGGAATACCAGTACGAGGAGACTCATGCCGACAGCGGAAGAAAAGCGCGCCCAGCTGCGCCAGGCGGCGCTCGAATATCACGAGTTTCCGACGCCCGGCAAGATCGCCGTCACGCCGACCAAGCAGCTGATCAACCAGACCGACCTCGCGCTCGCGTACTCGCCGGGCGTCGCCGCGGCCTGCGAGGAGATCGTCGCCGACCCGGCCAACGCGTTCCGCTACACCGCGCGCGGCAACCTCGTCGCCGTCGTCACGAACGGCACGGCCGTGCTGGGCCTCGGCGACATCGGCCCCCTCGCCGCCAAGCCGGTGATGGAAGGCAAGGGCGTGCTGTTCAAGAAGTTCGCGGGCATCGACGTGTTCGACCTCGAGCTCGGCGAGAAGGACCTCGACAAGCTCGTCGACGCGATCGCCGCGCTCGAGCCGACCTTCGGCGGCATCAACCTCGAGGACATCAAGGCCCCCGACTGCTTCTACGTCGAGCGCAAATTGCGCGAGCGCATGAAGATCCCGGTCTTCCACGACGACCAGCACGGCACGGCCATCGTCGTCGGCGCGGCGCTGATCAACGGCCTCAAGGTCTCGGGCAAGGACATCAAGCAGATCAAGCTCGTGACCTCGGGCGCCGGCGCCGCGGCGCTCGCCTGCGTGGGCCTGCTCGTCAAGCTCGGCGTGCCGCGCGAGAACATCTGGCTGACCGACCTCGCCGGCGTCGTCTACGAAGGGCGCACCGAGCTGATGGACCCGGACAAGGCGGTGTTCATGCAGAAGACCGACGCGCGCACGCTCGCCGAGGTCATCAAGGGCGCCGACGTGTTCCTGGGCCTGTCGGCCGCGGGCGTGCTCAAGCCCGAGATGGTCCGGAGCATGGCCGCGAAGCCGCTGATCTTCGCGCTCGCGAACCCGACGCCCGAGATCCTGCCCGAGGAGGTCAGGGCGGTGCGCGACGACGCGATCATGGCGACGGGCCGCACCGACTACCCGAACCAGGTCAACAACGTCCTGTGCTTCCCCTACATCTTCCGCGGCGCGCTCGACTGCGGCGCGACGACGATCAACGACGAGATGGAGGTCGCCGCGGTCCACGCGATCGCCGAGCTCGCCCAGGCCGAGCAGAGCGAGGTCGTCGCCGCGGCCTACGCGGGCGCGACGCTGTCCTTCGGCCCCGAGTACCTGATCCCGAAGCCCTTCGACCCGCGCCTGATGATCAAGATCGCGCCCGCCGTCGCGGCGGCGGCGGCGGCCTCGGGCGTCGCGCTGCGGCCGGTCCAGGACATGGCCGCCTACGTCGAGCGCCTGCAGAACTTCGTCTACGCGTCGGGCACGACGATGAAGCCGATCTTCAACGTCGCGAAGCGCGCGAAGGCCAAGCGCGTCGCGTATGCCGAGGGTGAAGAGGAAAAGGTGCTGCGCGCGGTCCAGGTCGTCGTCGACGAAGGCCTTGCGCGGCCGACGCTGATCGGTCGTCCGGCCGTGATCGCGCAGCGCTGCGAGCGCTTCGGCCTGCGCCTCAAGGAAGGCCGCGACTACGACATCGTCAACGTCGAGCAGGACCACCGCTACCGCGACTTCTGGCAGAGCTACCACGCGATGACCGAGCGCAAGGGCGTCACGGCGCAGATGGCGAAGATCGAGATGCGCCGCCGCCTGACGCTGATCGGCGCGATGCTGCTGCACAAGGGCGAGGTCGACGGCATGCTGTGCGGCACCTGGGGCACGACCTCGATGCACCTGCACTACATCGACCAGGTCATTGGCAAGCGCCCGGGCATCAAGACCTACGCGTGCATGAACGGCCTGATGCTGCCGGGCCGCCAGGTCTTCCTCGTCGACACCCACGTCAACTACGACCCGACGGCCGAGCAGCTCGCCGAGATCACGATCATGGCCGCCGAGGAGCTCGTGCGCTTCGGCGTCAAGCCCAAGGCCGCGCTGCTCTCGCACAGCAACTTCGGCTCGAGCAACTGCCCGTCGGCCGTGAAGATGCGCGACACGCTCGCGCTGCTGCAGGTCCAGGCGCCCTGGCTCGAGGTCGACGGCGAGATGCACGGCGATACCGCGCTCGACGCCGGCTACCGCCGCACGGTCATGCCCGCCAGCGCACTGACCGGCGAGGCCAATCTGCTCGTGCTGCCGAACATCGACGCAGCCAACATCAGCTACAACCTGCTGAAGACGGCGGCCGGCGGCGGCATCGCGATCGGCCCCGTGCTGCTCGGCGCGAACCAGCCGATCCACGTGCTGACGCCGTCGGCGACGGTGCGCCGCATCGTCAACATGACGGCGCTGACGGTCGCCGACGCGAACGCGCGCTAAGGCGAAAGGTGCGCCGGCGGGCCCCGCGGCGGGCCCGCACGGGCGCTTCCGGGGCCCCGATCGGGGCCCGATATGACCGTCTTTTTACAAAAGTTTGTAAGGGCTTACGGGGCGGTTGACAGCCCCTGAATCGGCTTCGCCGTAGCACGTCCACGAAATGTGGGCACTTACTCACAAACAGCGGATTCGACCCCCATTGGGGGTGCCCGGCTTGAGATTTTCGGGCCCATTCGCTACCATGTCGCCTTTCAGGAACAGGGTTAACCCGTGTCTTTGCTCTCTCGGCTGGTCCGCCAGCCCGCCCGGCCTACCCGGCGTAGTGCGGTGCTTGCGGCCTTGCTGCTCGCGACCGCCGGCCTCGGTAGCCAGGTGCAAGCCCGGCCGGTGCAGTCGCCGCAGGCCGAGCCGGAGACGGTGCCGTTGTCGGCACTGCCTCGCGAGGCCCAGAAGACCTACGCACTGATCCAGGCTGGCGGGCCTTTCCCGTACAGCCAGGACGGCATCGTCTTCGGCAATCGCGAGCATCAGTTGCCGGCAAAAGCCCGCGGCTACTACCACGAGTACACCGTCCGCACGCCTGGCGCACACAACCGCGGTGCGCGCCGGATCGTGTGTGGTGGCGCGGTGCCGACCCATCCTGATCGCTGTTTCTACACCGACGACCATTACAACAGCTTCAAGCAGCTGGGGCAGTGACGGTCGGCGAGTGCCGCCAGAGTTTCGTGAACTATATCGGAGGATTGCGACCATGCTTTTGCAGACCGTCCGTCCAAACATCGTGCAGGCCATCCGGGCCTACAGGGTGGAGGACCTGATGCGGGCCGCCGAGGAGGCGGGCCAGCATTTTCTGTACGCCAATCTCAACACGGCCGAATCGAAGCCGGACGTGCTCGAAGGGATCGCCCAGGCCTTCCTGTTCCCGAGCCATTTCGGCAAGAACCTGGACGCGCTGCACGACTGCATGACCGATCTCGTCCACAAGTCGGGCGCGCAGCCGGGCTTCGTGGTGGTGCTCGAGCAGCTGCCGGACAACGTGCGTTTCGACCGCGAGGCGCGCGAGCAGCTGCTCGACGTGTTCCGCGACGCGGCGGACTACTGGGCGGACCGCAAGGTACCGTTCCGGTGTTTCTATTCTTTTCGGTAGCCCGCTCCCAAGAAAACGGGTCATGGGAGCGGGCTCAGGACGAGGCCCCTATCGCCGTCAAGCCGGCGGCAAAGAGCGCGAGCAACAAGGCAACGAGCAATCCGAACTTCGGCGTGAACATGCCGATGATGTGCAGCGCGTTCGACACCTCGATGTGGCTGGGCGCGGCTTGATGCCGATGCCTTGAGCCAGCGCTGAAAGACGAAGGGCCCCTCGCGGGGCCCTTTTGTTTTTTGTACTGCAACCAGCGCAGGAGCACGGGGAAGCCGCCTACTCCGTGTCCCCCGCCGCGCTAAGCGCGGCTCCTCCTTTACCTGCGTAGTCGGCTTCCCCGCACTCCTGCGCTTGAGCGTTGCCTCACCGGTTTTTGTTCGCCGCGAAACGCTTGCGGTGGAGAGCCGGGATGCGGGGGCCCGCCATTGCGCAGGTAAAGGAGGAGCCTCGCGCAGCGAGGCGGGGGAGCGAGCCCGGACACATTGAGTCCTGTGGACTCAATGTGCCTGGCGAGCGCCAGGGCCGCTGGCCCTGGCACGGAGCAATGGCGGGCGCCCGTAGCCCGGCACGCTCGGTCTGCGCAGGAAGGGGGCTTAGAGCGAACTCGCCAGCGCGACGAACTCCGCGACCGGCACTTCCTCGGCGCGGCGCTGCAGGTCGAAGTGGCCGCCGAACTGGCGCGCCTCGAGCCACTTGCCGAGCGAGTGGCGCAGCAGCTTGCGGCGCTGCGAGAACGCGACCTGGACCATCTCGCCGAGCAGCACCGAATCGAGCCGCGGCGGTTCGGCGTGGGGCCGCATGCGCACGATCGCCGAGTCGACGCGCGGCGGCGGGTCGAAGGACTCGGGCGGCACGTCGAACACCGATTCGACCTCGTAGCGCCACTGCAGCATCACCGACAGCCGGCCGTAGTCCTTGCCGCCGGGGCCCGCCGCCATGCGGTCGACGACCTCCTTCTGCAGCATGAAATGCTGGTCGACGACATGGTCGACGAAGCCGAGCAGGTGAAAGAGGATCGGCGTCGAGATGTTGTACGGCAGGTTGCCGACGACGCGCAGGCGCTGGCCCGCCGCCGCGGCGAGCGCCGCGAAGTCGACCTTGAGCACGTCGGACTCGACGACGTCGAGGTCGCCGCGCCGGCGCAGCCGCGCGGCGAGGTCGCGGTCGAGCTCGATCACCGTGAAGCGACCGTGGCGCGCGAGCAGCGGCAGGGTCATCGCGCCGAGGCCCGGGCCGATCTCGACGAGCGCCTCGCCGGGCGCCGGCGCGATCGCGTCGATGATGCCGTCGATGATCGCGACGTCGGTCAGGAAATGCTGACCGAAGCGCTTGCGCGGGATATGGCCGCTGCTGCTCACGTCGTCACTGCTGGTCGTCGGGCCACTCGCGCTTCTCGATGTAGGCGCGCGAGCGCAGCTCCTTGAGCCAGTCCTGGTAGGCCGCGTCGTACTTCTGCTCGCCCAGCGCGTCGCGCGCCTGCGCGCGCAGCTGCTTGAGGTCGACCGTCGCGTTGCGGCGCTCGAGCACCTGGATCAGGTGCACGCCGTAGCGCGAGGGCACGGGGTCGGAGATGCCGTTGATCGGCAGCGCGTTCATCGCCTGCTCGAACTCGGGAACGAACTGGCCCTGGCGCGTCCAGCCGAGGTCGCCGCCCTGCTGGGCGCTGCCGTCGACCGAGTACTTGCGCGCGAGCTCCTCGAAGGTCGCGCTGCCGCTCTGGATCTGCTGCTTGAACTCGGCGAGGCGCTGCGCCGCGGCCTCCATGGTCAGCTGGCTCGACGGCTGCAGCAGGATATGGCGCGCGTGGGTCTCGAGCACCTCGGTCAGCGCGCGCGCGCCGCTGCGCTTGACGAGCTTGAGGACATGGAAGCCGCCCGCGCTCGAGCGCACGAGGTGCGGCAGCACCTCGCCCTCCTTGAGGTCCTTGACGGCGTTGACGAAGACGTCGGGCAGGCGGTCGATCGGGCGCAGGCCGATGTCGCCGCCGGTCGCCTTGTTGCCGTCCTCCGAGACGTCCTTGTTGACGGCCGCGAAGTCCTCGCCCGCGAGCACGCGGTCGAGCGCCTTCTGGGCGCGCGCGCGGCGCTCGTCCACGACGCTGGGCGACGCGTCCTCGGGCACCGTGACCAGGATCTGCGCGAGATCGAGCTCGGCGCCGCCGGCCAGCGCGGCGCGGCGCTGGTCGAGCCAGGCGTCGATGTCGGCGTCGCTGACATGGATGCGGCTGCGCACCTCGCCGTCGCGGACCCGGTCGGTCATGACCTGGTCGCGCAGGTTGTCGCGGAAGCGCTTGAGGTCCATGCCGTCGGCCTTCAGGCGCTCGAGCAGCTGCGGCATCGTCAGCTTGTTCTGCGCGGCGACGTTGGCGACGTAGCGGTCGAGCTCGGCGTCGTCGACCTTGTTGCCGTTCTCGCGCGCGAAGGTGACCATCGCGCGCTCGTCGATCAGCTGGTCGAGCGCCTTGTCGCGCAGCGTCTCTTCGTCGGGCACCGGCTCGTGGCGGTCGAGCAGCTGCTGGCGCATCGTCGCCATGCGCTGGACCACCTCGCTGCCCGCAACCAGGTCCTGGTTCACGACGGCGGCGATGAAGTCGCCCGGCTGCAGCGACGTGCGGGCCGTCGAGACGATCGGGGCGGGACGCTGGGCCTCGGCGGGCGGCAGCGCGCTGCCGAGGAGGAGCAGGAGGACGAAGCCCGGCAGGGCGCGGCGCAGAAAATCAGTCATTGGAATTCGCTTGGCTCGCCGAACGATCGGCACTCAGCTGTCGGTAACCGGGGATATTGTCTTTCAAGACCCTTAGGGCGTTCGAACCGAGCTCGGACAGGCCGACAAGCTCGAGCTGCAGCATCAGCCGCGTATTGTTTTCGGTCGTACCGGTCGACAGGCGCTCGACGCCGACGCGCATGACCCAGCAGCCGGCGTCGTACTCGACGCTGAACACCGAATCGGTCAGGCGTTTGTCCATCAGCGAATACTGGACCCGCCCGGCACTGTACCAGCCGCCCGAGCAGCCCGGCCCGCCGCGGCGCGGCGTGCCCTTGGCCGTCGTGCCCCACAGCGGCCATTGCCACGCGACCTCGGCCTGCTCGCTCTGGCCGCGCGCGAGCCGGTAGGCGACGCTGACCGTGCGGTATGGCCCCGGCGAGTAGCGCGCACGGTAGACCGCGCGCTCCGACTGGCCGGTCTGCGGGTCGTAGTCGAGCGTACCGTCGGCCCACCATTGCTCGTACAGGTGGGCGCCGGCGATCAGCAGCAGGTCGGAGAAGCGCTGCGTCGACGGCGCCGAGCCGTCCGGCGTGATGCGCTGCGGCGTGAACTGCAGGCGCTGGGCGACGCCCAGGCGCAGCGCCTCGTCGCCGTGGCTCGCGTCGAGCCAGCGGCTGACCGCGCCGAAGGTCAGCTGGTTCGCGTCGTTGACGCGGTCGACGCCGTTGAACTGGTCGTCGCTGTAGATCGAGTCGTAGTTGAAGTCCTTGGGCGCCGAGTCGAAGTTCGGCATCGCGTCCTGGTCGCGGTAGGGCGTGCGCACGTAGAGCAGGCGCGGCTCGAGCGTCTGGCGCATCGCGCGGCCGAACAGGCTCGTGTCGCGCTCGAGCACGAGGCCGCTGTCGAGGCTGAAACTCGGCACCGTGCGGCTCAGGCTCGTGCGGCCGTCGGCCGTCGGCTGGTCGAGCGCGTAGCTCGCCGCGTTGAGCGACACGCGCGGCACGAGCCACCAGGCCGCCCCGCCGATCGGCAGGCTCGCGTGGCCGAGCAGGTGCACGCGCTGGCCGGTCTGGGTCTGCGTCGGCAGCGCGTCGGGCGAGAGGTCGAAGCGGTTGTACTCGAGCTCGAGCGAGCCCTCGAGCCGCGTGCGCGGCCCCCAGGGCAGCCAGCCGTCGACGACGGCGTCGTCGGCCTTGCTCGTCAGGCGCGTGCCGATCTGCGGCGTGCGCTGATAGGGCACGAGGAACTGCACGGTCGGGTCGGTGCCCTGCAGCGCCTGCCATTGCTCGACGCGCGCGTAGGTCTGCCACTGGCCCCAGTTCAGGTCGACGCTGCGCTGCACGTCGGCCGCGGCCTCGAACAGACGCTCGGTCTTGCTCTCGAGGCGCTGCGGCATGTCCTTCCAGTAGTTGTCGTCGGACACGCGCTCGCCGTCGACGTGGTACTGCCAGCCGTCGCCGAAGCGGCCGCTCTGCTGGACGATCGCGTTCCAGCGCGAGCGCCCGGCGACGTCGTCGTGCGGGATCAGGTCGAGCACGAGCCGGCCCTGGTGCTCGGGCTCGAGGTAGCGGAACTCGCCGTCGACGCCGGCGCCGCGCCGCGTCATCACGAAGGGCGCGACGGTCGCGTCGCGGTTCGGCGCGATGTTCCAGTAATACGGGACGCCGAACTCGAAACCGCTGCGGTTGTCGAGGCCGATGTTCGGCGGCAGCCAGCCCGACTTGCGCTCGCCGTTGATCGGGAAGCTCAGGGACGGCGCGGCGAGCAGCGGCACGCCGAGGAAGTGCAGCACGGCGTCCTTCGCGACGCCCTCGTTGTTGTCGAAGTCCATCGCGATGCTGCTCGCGCTGAGCACCCAGTCCTGGGGCTGGCCGTCGACGACCGGGCAGCTGCTGTAGGTGCCCTGCTCGGCCAGCACATGCTTGGCGTCGCTGAAGCTGATGGACTTGGCGCGCCCGCCGCCGCCGGTCTGCGAGAAAAAATACGTCGGGTCGACGAGCTCGCCCGTGAAGCTGCCGACGCGCAGCTCGGCCGAGGGACCGCTGAACGTGTTGCCGCCGCGCATGATGCTCACGTGGCCCTCGGCGTGGGCGAGGTCGGTCTCCTGGTCGTAGGTGATCAGGTCGGAGCGCAGCAGCGTGTCGCCGTAGCGCAGCTCGGCGTCGCCCTCGGCGCGCGAGCCGCGGTCGAACTGGGTCTGCATGCGCGCCGCGCTCAGCGCCATCGCCGGGTGCTCGTCGAGGCGCAGCACGCGCGACGGCCTGAGCTGGAGCGGCTCGGTGTCGATGTCGGGCGGGCCGAGCGCCGCGCGTGCCGCGAGCGGCAGGCACAGCACGGCAACAGCGATGGGACTCGGCGCAAACGGCTTGGCTGCGGGCACGGGGTTCGGCTGATGGGGCGCCGCGCGGCGACGCTCAATAGAATTCCGGGGTCTGCACCTTCCGCACCGGCCCGAGGCCGGACGCGAAGGCGCGGCCGATTATCCATGACGACCAGCACCGACACCCCCACTCCCGACCTCGCCGCGCTGCGCCGCCGGCTCGAGGATTGGCTGCAATGGCAGCAGCAGGCCCCGAGGGCCGCCACGACGCCCGAAACGGCGCCAGCCTCCCCGGCCGCACCGGCCGACCTCGCCGCCGGTTTTGCCGCCTTCGCGCGCGACGCCTGGACGCCCGAACAGCGCCAGCACTGGCAGCGCGTCGCCGCGGCGCTCAGCACCGAGCTCGCGGCCCAGCCGCCGTTCGCACTGCACGGCGGCCTCGCGCCGCTCGGCCCGGTCGACTGGCAGCGCGCTCCCCAGGGCTGCGGCCCGCTCGGCTTCGACCTCGCGGCGCTGCTGCGCGACCCGGCCTGCGTGCTCGACGAGGCCGACGAACTCGACCTGGCGATCCGCTACTGGGAACGGGCGCGCCACGCGCTGCCCGGTGTCGACGCCGACTTCGGCGCGTTCTGGCGCGGCTTCGAATGGGCCGCGCTCGCGCGCCACCTGCGGCTCGTCGCGGCGCGGCCCGAGTCCGCGTCCCGCCTGGCCCCCGGCCAGGCGCGCGCCGAGCGCCGCCTGCTCGCGCATATCGTGCGCACGGCGACGCGCTATATGGCGCTCAAGCCGCTGACCCTGCTGATCCCGGACGCCGACGGCCTGCTCGCCGACGGCTTCACGCTGCGTTAGCCGCGCACCGCATCAGCCGCGCCGGCGCGCCTTGCTCGGCGCGCGCGTCTCGCAGTTCGCGGCGAGCAGCCAGGGGTCGCGGTCCGCGCCGCCGAAGACCTCGATCAGGAAGTCGAGCAGCGCGCGCGTGCGCGCCGGCACGAACTTGCGCGTCGGCAGGCAGGCCCAGATCGTCGAGCTGCCCAGCCGCCATTCCGGCAGCACGCGCTCGAGCGCGTTCTCGAGCAGCGCGTCCTCGATCTGGAACGAGGGCAGGCCCGCGATGCCGAGGCCGTGCAGCGCGGCGGCGTAATGGGTGTCGAGGTTGGCCGTGCTGAGCAGGCCGCGGCCCGGGCGCAGCGTGAACCGCTCGGCCGCCTCGTCGCTCGCGCCGCCGCGGCGGAACATGATGCCTTCGTGCTGCATCGTCAAGGGCAGCAGCGAGTCGTGGCCGAGCAGCTCGCTCGGGTGCTGCGGCCGGCCACGCCGGTCGAGGTACTCGGGCGAGGCCACCGCGATGGTCTCGCTGCGCGCGAGCCGGCGCGCGACGAAGTCGCCGTCGAGCGGGTCGCGCGAGTGCACGATGCTGATGTCGAAGCTCTCGTCGGGGCTCGTGACCGGCCCCGGCGAATGCAGCTCGATCGTGACCTGCGGGTACTGCTCGTGGAAGCGCGGCAGCCGCTTCGCGAGCTGGTGCACGGCGAGCGCCGGCGGCACGAGCACGCGCACATGGCCGCGCGGCTCGGTCGTCGCCGCGCTCGTCAGCGCCGCGGCCTCGTCGACGTCGGCGAGGATGCGGCGCGCGCGCTCGAGGTAGGCCTCGCCGATCTCGGTCAGCGTGACGCGCCGCGTCGTGCGGTTCAGCAGGCGCGCGCCGAGGCTCTCCTCGAGCTCGGCGACGAGCCGCGTGACGACGGCCGGCGCGAGGTCGAGCGCGCGCGCGGCGCCCGCGAAGCTGCGGGCGTCGACGACGCCCGCGAACACGCGCATCGCGCGCAGCTGGTCCATGCGCGCGGCGCCTCAGCGGCGGCTCGGGCGGCGGCCGCTCAAGGATGGGCCGCCATGACCTGCGCGACGGCGGCCGTCAGGCGCTTGCCGTAGGGCACGTGGAGGAACTCGTTCGGCCCATGCGCGTTGCTCTTCGGGCCGAGCACGCCGCAGACCATCATCTGCGCCTGCGGGAAGCCCTTTTGCAGCATGCTCATCAGCGGGATCGTGCCGCCCTGGCCGATGAAGCCGACCGGCGCGCCGAAATGCGCCTCGCTCGCGGCGTTCAGCGCGCCCGTGAGCCACGGCGACAGGTCGGGCGTGTTCCAGCCGGTCGCGCCGTAGGCGCCGGCGCGGCCGTCCGGCACGAAGGTGACGCGGGCGTTGTACGGCGCGTTGTCCTCGAGCAGGGCCTTGAGCTCGAGCGCGGCGGCGTTGCCGTCGACCAGCGGCGGCAGGCGCAGCGAGAGCTTGAACGCCGTGTACGGGCGCAGCACGTTGCCGGCGTTCTTGAGCTCGGGGAAGCCGTCGACGCCGACGACGCTGAGCGTCGGCCGCCAGGTGCGGTTGAGCAGGCCCTCGACCGGGTCGGTCGTCGTCGGCAGCACGCTGCCGCCGTCGGCGCCGCAGGCCCAGGGCATGCGCTTCCAGACCTCGTCCTTGAGGATCGCGGCGGTCGCCTGCGCCTGCGCGACGCGCGCGGCCGGGATCTCGCAGTGGAAGCTCGCGGGCAGCAGGCGGCCGGTCTGGCTGTCCTCGAGGCGGTCGAGCACCTGGCGCAGGATGCGGAAGCTCGACGGCACGAGGCCCGACGCGTCGCCCGAGTGGATGCCCTCGGTCAGCACCTCGACCTTGAGCACGCCCGAGACCATGCCGCGCAGCGAGGTCGTCAGCCACAGCTGCTCGTAGTTGCCGGCGCCCGAGTCCAGGCACACGACCAGCGAGACATTGCCGAGGCGGGGCTTGAGCACGTCGATGTAAGCGGGCAGGTCGTAGGAGCCCGACTCCTCGCAGGTCTCGATCAGGCCGACGCAGCTCGGCCGCGGGATGCCCTGGCGGTCGAGCGCCTCGATCGCCGTCAGCGACGCATAGACCGCGTAGCCGTCGTCGGCGCCGCCGCGGCCGTAGAGCAGGCCGTTCTCGTACTTGGGCGTCCAGGGCCCCAGGTCGTTGCGCCAGCCCGTGAACTCGGGCTGCTTGTCGAGGTGGCCGTAGAGCAGGATGGTGTCGGTGCTGCCCGACTTGGTCGCGGGCGCCTCGAAGAAGATCACCGGCGTGCGGCCCGGGATGCGCACGACCTCGAGCTTGAGGCCGGCGACCTGGCGCCTCTCGACCCAGGCCGCGGCGTCGCGCAGGACCTTCTCGATATGGCCGTGCGTCGCCCAGTCGGCGTCGAACATCGGGCTCTTGGCCGGGATCGCGATGTAGTCGGTCAGCGCCGGGACGATTTCCTCGTCCCAGACGCGGGCGGCGAACTCGCCGATCGCCAGGTTTTCGTCGTGCTGCAGCGGCAGCGCGGGGTCGCGTGCGTTCATGGGGCCTCCGAAGGCTTGTGGCCGGGAAGCCTCGAAGTTTAAGTCGACCGGCTCTAGAACGCCTGGTCGAGCCAGTCCTTGACCTCGGCGAAGACCTGGTCGCGCTCGGGCTCGTTGAAGATCTCGTGGGCCAGGCCTTCGAAGCATTCATGGCGCAGCAGCGCCGCGGGCGCGCCGGCCGCGAACTCGGCGCTGCCGGCCGGCACGACGCAGCGGTCGGCGCCGGCCCAGACGAGCAGGGTCGGCACGATCCAGTCGGGTGCGAGCCGGCGCACGAGCTGGCCGCCCTCGACGATCATGCGCGCGAGCGTCGGCGTGATGCGGTTGTGCACGAGCGGGTCGGCGCGGTAGGCGCGCACGACCTCGGCGTCGCGCGACACCCATTGCGGGTTCAGGCCGTTGTGCGCGGCGAGGTGCGGCGCGAGCTTGGCGCCGACGAACAGCAGCAGGCGCTGCCAGCCGTTCATCGCGACGGCGAGCGCCGGCGACGACAGCACGAGGCCGTCGACCGGGCGGAACCAGTCGGGCAGCACGCCGGCGCTGCTCGCGGTCAGGCCGCCCGCGACGAAGCGCGCGGCGACGAGGCCGCCCATGCTGTGGCCGACCAGCACGAGGCGGCCGGCCTTCAGGCGTGGGTCGGCGCCCACCGCGTCGATCACGCGGCCGAGGTCGCGCAGCAGGCTCGCCGCGTCGGGCACGTCGCCGCGTCGCCCGCCCGAGGCGCCATGGCCGCGCTGGTCGTAGCCGACGACGTTCCAGCCCCAGCTGTTGAAGCGCTGCGCCGCGTCCTCGTAGCGGCCGATATGTTCGCCGAGGCCGTGGACGATCAGCAGGGTGCCGCGCGGCGGCGTCGCGCCGCCGTGGGGCCACCCGCGCAGGTGCAGCGCGAGGCCGTCTTCGCTCGTCAAATTTTGCATGGGCGCGAGTGTAGGCAGTCGCGCGCGCCGCGCGAGCGGGAAACTAGGGATTTGGTGAACGCTTCACCCGACGAAGAAGGCGTTCAGCTTGTTGCCGTCGAGGTCGCGGAAGTAGGCTGCGTAGAAGCCGTCGCCGCGCGCGCCCGGCGGGCCTTCGCATCGGCCACCGAGCGCCAGCGCCTTCGCGTGCAGGGCGTCGACCTTCTCCTTGCTGTCGACTGCGAGCGCAACCATCACGCCGTTGCCGACCGAGGCCGGCGCCCCGTCGAAGGGTTTCATCACGCCGAAGCCGGGCTTGTCCATGCCCGTGCCCCAGGCGTAGCCGCGACCGAAGTCCATGATGCGCTTGATGCCGATGACGCCGAACAGCTCGTCGTAGAACGCCGTTGCGCGCGGCAGGTCGTTGGTCCCGAGGGTCGTGTAGCCGATCATGAAGTTCTCCTCGCTATGGCCGGCCAGTATCGCGCCGCCGAGGCGTCAGCGGCTTGACATCAGCCGCGGTCGAACTTGAACACCGCGACGCTCGCGAGAAGATTCGGCCGGAAGCGCCGGACCCGGCCGTCCTGGACGCCGAAGCTGTCGAGCACGCTCAGCTTGTTCTTGCGCGCGAGCACCTCGAAGTCGGCATAGGTGCCGACGCGGATGTTCGGCGTGTCGTACCACTCGTAGGGCAGCGTGCGCGTGACCGGCATGCGGCCCGTGAGCACCTGCAGGCGGTTCGGCCAATGCGCGAAGTTCGGGAAGCTCACGATGCCGATGCGGCCGACGCGCGCGGTCTCGCGCAGCATCTGCTCGGCGTTGCGCAGGTGCTGGAGCGACTCGAGCTGCAGGACGACGTCGAAGCTCTGGTCGGCGAACATCGACAGGCCTTCCTCGAGGTTGGCCTGGATCACGTTGACGCCGCGCTCGACGCAGGCGAGCAGGTTCGCGTCGTCGAGCTCGACGCCGTAGCCGCTGCAGCCCTTGTGGCGCTGCAGGTGGGCGAGCAGCTCGCCCTTGCCGCAGCCGAGGTCGAGCACGCGCGCACCCTCGGGCACGAGATCCGCGATCTGTTGAACGAGGCTCACTGGGGCACCCTTCGCGCTACGCGCTGTCCCGCCGAGCGGGAATGAGCGCCCTTCGGAGCGGCCGTGCGGGCGCTCATGCGAACTCTCCCGCCATGCGCTCGAAATAGGCGCGCAGCACGCCGTGGTAGCGCGGGTCGTCGAGCAGGAACGCGTCGTGGCCGTGCGGCGCGTCGATCTCGGCGTAGGAGACCTCGCGGCGGTTGTCGACGAGCGCCTTGACGATCTCGCGCGAGCGCGCGGGCGAGAAGCGCCAGTCGGTCGTGAAGCTCGCGACCAGGTATTTGCAGCGCGCGAGCGCGAAGGTGCGCGACAGGTCGCCGCCATGCTCGCGCGCGGGGTCGAAGTAGTCGAGCGCGCGCGTGATCAGCAGGTAGGTGTTGGCGTCGAAGTACTCGCTGAACTTGTCGCCCTGGTAGCGCAGGTAGCTCTCGATCTGGAACTCGATGTCCTGGGTCGAATAGCCGAGCTCGGCGGCGCGCATCTGGCGGCCGAACTTCTCCTCCATCACGTCGTCGCTGAGGTAGGTGATGTGGCCGATCATGCGTGCGACGCGCAGGCCGCGCTTGGGCACGACGCCGTGGCGGTAGTAGTGGCCGCCGTGGAAGTCGGGGTCGGTCACGATCGCGCGGCGCGCGACCTCGTTGAACGCGATGTTCTGCGCCGACAGGCTCGGCGCCGTCGCGATCGCGATGCAGTGGCGCAGCCGGTCCGGGTAGCGCAGCGACCAGTCGAGCGCCTGCATGCCGCCGAGCGAGCCGCCGAGCACGCCGGCGAGCTGGTTGACGCCCAGGCGCTCGACGACGCGCGCCTGCGCGTCGACCCAGTCGTGCACGGTCACGACGGGGAAGTCGGCGCCGTACTCGACGCCGGTCGCGGGGTTGAGGTGCATGGGCCCGGTCGAGCCGAAGCAGGAGCCGAGGTTGTTCACGCCGATCACGAAGAACCTGTCGGTGTCGAGCGGCTTGCCGGGGCCGATCAGGTTGTCCCACCAGCCTTCGCTGCGCTCCTGGCCTTCGTAGCTGCCGGCCACATGGTGGCTTGCGTTGAGCGCGTGGCAGACGAGGATCGCGTTGGACTTCGCGGTGTTGAGCTGACCGTAGGTCTCGACCTTGAGCTCGTAGGGGCCGAGCGTGCTGCCGCTGCGCAAGCGCAGCGGCGCGTCGAACGTGAGCGTCTGCGGCACGACGTAACCGAGACTCGCCATGGTGGGGCCTTTCGCCAAAAACAAAACCGGCGCCGCAAAAGCACGGACACCGGTCTGGCATCCTCCTTAGTTCCGGCTCACGTCGCAAGCGACATGAGCCTTCTCTGAAGAGGCCCCCTTCGGGTCCTCTTTAGCTGCACTTTTAACGCGCCCGCAATTCGGAGCAAATCGGCGCGATGGGCGAGATTCTAGCCACAATGGCCGTTCGCCGCCTTTGCCGCAAGGACGCCGCCGCATGAGATTGAAGCTCGCCTGCCTCGCTCCCCTGGCCCTGCTGGCCACGGCCTGCTCGCCGCCGCCCGGCGCCGGCTGGCCCGGCTACGCGTTCGGCGACACGCTCTACATCACGGCGCCGCAGACCGGCCGCATCACCGCGCTCAAAGTCGAGTCGGGCCAGCAGGTCGCGGCCGACGCGCCGCTGTTCAGCCTCGACGCGACCTACGCGCAAGCGGTCGAGCGCGAGGCCGGCGCGCGCGAGGCGAGCGCCCGGGCCCAGGCGCTCGACGCCGACAAGGGCCGCCGCGCGGCCGAGATCGCCATGGCCGAGGCCCAGGTCCGCGAGGCCGAGAAGCAGGCCGAGCTCGCGCGCACCGAGCTGCGCCGCCGCCGCGAGCTGCTCGCCCAGGGCTTTATCGCGCGCGCCGAGGTCGACGACGGCGAGCTCCAGCTCGAGCAGGCCGAGGCCCATGTGCGCGAGCTGCGCGCGGCACTAGCCGTCGCCCACCTGCCCGCGCGCAGCGACCAGCGCACGGCCGCCCACGCGCTCGCGGCCGCCGCGAGCAGCAACGTCGCGCAAAGCGCCTGGCTGCGCGCGCAGATGGCCCAGAACGCGCCCGCCGCGGGCCGCGTCACCGACGTGTTCTACCGCCCCGGCGAATGGGTGCCGGCCGGCCAGCCCGTGCTCGCGCTGCTGCCGCCGGCGAACCGCAAGGCGCGCTTCTTCGTCGCCGAGACCCAGCTCGGCGCCTTGAAGCTCGGCGCGCGCGTGCTGCTGAGCTGCGACGGCTGCGGCGCCGCGATCCCCGCGCGCATCAGCTATATCGCGCCGCAGGCCGAGTACACGCCGCCGGTCATCTACTCGAACAGCGAGCGCGCCAAGCTCGTCTTCATGGTCGAGGCGCGCCCCGAGCAGGCCGGCGACGCCGAGCGCCTGCACCCGGGGCAGCCGCTCGAGGCGCGGGCCGCGCCATGAGCGAGGCAGTCGCGGCAGCGGCCGAGCTCGCGATCGACGTGCGCGGCCTGAGCAAGCGCTACGGCGGCCGCGCCGTCGTCGACGCGATCGACCTGCAGGTCGGCGCGGGCCGCATCGTCGGCTTTCTCGGCCCGAACGGCAGCGGCAAGACGACGACGATCCGCATGCTCTGCGGCCTGCTCACGCCCGACGCGGGCGCGGGCACCTGCCTGGGCCTGGACTTCCGCCGCGACGCCGTCGCGATCCGCCGCCAGGTCGGCTATATGACGCAGCGCTTCGGCCTCTACGAGGACCTGTCGATCCGCCAGAACCTCGACTTCGTCGCGCGCCTGTTCGGCATGGCCGACCGCGTGCAGGCCGTCGGCGCGGCGCTCGAGCGGCTCGGCCTGACGGGCCGCCAGCACCAGCTCGCGGGCAGCCTGTCGGGCGGCTGGAAGCAGCGCCTCGCGCTCGCGGCCTGCCTGCTGCACCGGCCGCGCCTGCTGTTGCTCGACGAGCCGACCGGCGGCGTCGACCCGAAGGCGCGGCGCGACTTCTGGGACGAGATCCACGAGCTCGCCGCGGCCGGCATCACGGTGCTCGTCTCGACCCACTACATGGACGAGGCCGAGCGCTGCCACGAGCTCGTCTACATCGCCTACGGCAAGATCCTCGCGCGCGGCAACCAGGCCGAAATCATCGCGGGCGCCGACCTCACGGTCTGGGCCGTCGAGGGCGCAGACGCGCAGGCCTGCATCCACGAGCTCAAGGCGCGCCCCGGCGTGCTCAGCGCGGCGGCCTTCGGCGCCAAGGTCCACGTCGCCGGGCGCGACCCGGCCCTGCTCGAGGCCGCGCTCGCGCCGCTGCGCGGCCGCGCCGACCTGCGGCTCACGCGCGGCGCGGCCTCGCTCGAGGACGTGTTCATCAGCCTGATCGCGCAGGCGCCCGACAACTTCGCGCCGGCGTGACGACGATGGCCCGCATCTCGCTCGCCCGCATCGCGGCCGTGTTCGTCAAGGAGCTCCAGCAGATGCTGCGCGACCGCCTGACCTTCGCGATGGCGGTCGGCGTTCCGGTGTTGCAGCTCGTGCTGTTCGGCTACGCGATCAACACCGACCCCAAGGGCCTGCCGCTCGCCGTCGTCACGGCCGACACCGGCGAGTTCGGCCGCTCGATCACGACGGCGCTGCAGAACAGCGGCTATTTCCGCCTCGCCGCCGAGCCCGCGAGCGAGCGCGAGGCCGACGCGCTGCTCGAGGCCGGCACGATGCAGTTCGTGCTCGTGATCCCGCCCGAGTTCTCGCGCCGCCTCGTGCGCGGCGAGCACCCGGCGCTGCTGCTCGCGGCCGACGCGACCGACCCGGCCGCGGGCAGCAACGCGATGGCCGCGCTCGACCAGATCGCGACGCAGGCGCTCGCGCGCGACCTGCGCGGACCGCTCGGCGCCCTCGCGCCGCGCGCCGCGCCGTTCGAGATCCGCCTGCAGCGCCGCTACAACCCCGAGGGCCTGTCGCGCTACAACATCGTGCCGGGCCTGGTCGGCACGATCCTGACGATGACCATGGTCATGCTCACGGGCCTCGCGATGACGCGCGAGCGCGAGCGCGGCACGCTCGAGAACCTGCTCGCGACGCCGGTGCGGCCGGTCGAAGTCATGGTCGGCAAGATCCTGCCCTTCGTGTTCGTCGGCTATATCCAGCTCGGCGTGATCCTCGGCGCCGCGCTCGTGCTGTTCGGCGTGCCGATGCTCGGCAGCTGGGTGCTGCTGATGGCGTTGATCGGCGTGTTCATGCTCGCCAACCTCGCGGTCGGCTTCGCGTTCTCGACACTCGCGCAGAACCAGCTGCAGGCCGTGCAGATGACCTTCTTCTTTTTCCTGCCGTCGATCCTGCTGTCGGGCTTCATGTTCCCGTTCCGCGGCATGCCGGTGTGGGCGCAATGGCTCGGCGAGGTCCTGCCGCTCACGCATTTCCTGCGCATTGTGCGCGGCCTGATGCTCAAGGGCAGCGACGCCGCGGCGCTGTGGCCCGACGTCTGGCCGCTGCTGCTGTTCATGCTCGCGGCCGGGGTGCTCGCGGTCAAGCGCTACCGGATGACGGTCGACTGAAGCGCCGACGCGGGAGAATGGCGCCCATGCACGCCCCGCTGATCACGCGCAACGAGCTCGAGCGCCGCCACGCGGCCCTGCTCGACCTGCGCCGCTACCTCGCCCTGCAGGAGCAGGCCTACGAGGCGCGGCGCGTGCAGGTCCAGGCCTTCGACGCGCGCTACCGCGCCGAGTTCGACCCGCTATACACCGAGCTCGCGGCGCTCGAGGCGCAGCTGCACACGACGACGCGGGCGCTGATCGCGACGCTGCGCGGCCGCGGCATCGAGCTGCGCCTGCCCGACGCCAAGACCGCGCCGGCGCCCAGCGCGCTCCAGGCCCAGCAGCCGGCCGCGCGCTTCGAGCCGCTGCCGCCCGACGCGCCGCTGCCGCCGGTGCCGGTCGGCGCCGACATCGGCGCCTGGGCGCCGCCGCCGCTCAAGCTGCTGTACCGCCGCGCGGCGATGCGCCTGCACCCCGACCGCGTCGGTCCCGCCTGCGACGCGCTCGGGCGCGCGCGCCGCGAGCAGCAGATGATGGCCGTGAACGCCGCCTATGCGGCCGGCGACCGCGCCGCGCTCGAGGCGATGCTGCTCGCGGCCGGCGAGGACCTCGGCCGCGTCGCCGGCGGCAACGCCGAGGCGCTGCGCAACTGGCTCGCCCATTGCGAGGCGCGCGTGCAGGCGCGGCTGCGCGTCGTCAACCTGCAGATGCACAGCCTCGCCGAGCAGGGCATGTGCCGGCTCTGGCAGACCTGCGCCCAGGCCGAGGAGCGCGGCATCGACGCGCTGGGCCTGATGGCGCTGAAGCTGCGCGAGCAGATCGTGCTGCGCCGCAAGGAGGTCTATATCAGCGAGCGGCTCAAGCCCGAGTCGAGCCTCGCGCGCGCGTTCCTGCACCAGCGCGCGGGCTACGCGCCGGTGAACTGACGGAAGCAGCGACTCAGGGCGCCCCGCACAGGCAATGCGCGACGACCTCGCCGCGCGCCGCGCGGTCGCTCAGCCACGCGAGCTCGCGGCCCGCGTCGACGAGCGCCTTGGGCGGCATGAAGCCGAGCTGCGCGCGCAGGCCGTCGAGCAGGCTCGGCGCGACCACGTCGTCGAGGCTTTGCAGCAGGCGCTCGGTGCGGCTGGGCTCCTTCTCGACATAGCGGATGCGCGCGTCCTCGGCCTTCACGCCGGCGAGCTGCTCGGCCGACTTGATCGCGTCGTCGAAGCTGCCGAGCGCGTCGATCAGGCCGCGCTCGAGCGCCTGGCGGCCGGTCCAGATGCGCCCCTGGGCGACCGCGTCGACCTGCGCGGGCGTCTTGCCGCGCGCCTGCGCGGCCTTGGCCGTGAACTCGTCGTAGGTGTGCTGGACGCCGGCCTGCATCAGCGCCGCGAAGCGCGGGTCCATGGGCCGGCGCGGGTCGTAGGCGCCGGCGAGCCAGGTCGTCGTGTAGCCGCCGGTGTGGACCGAGAGCTTGTCGAGCAGCTTGTCGGCCGTCGGCAACATCGCGAACACGCCGATCGAGCCGGTGATCGTGTCGGGGTCGGCGATCACGCGGTCCGAGGCCATCGTGATCCAGTAGCCGCCCGACGCAGCGACGTCGCCCATCGAGACGACGACCTTCTTGCCGTCCTTGCGCGCGAGCTCGAGCTCGCGGCGCACGACCTCGGACGCGTAGGCGCTGCCGCCCGGCGAGTTCACGCGCAGCACGATCGCCTTCACGTGCGCGTCCTCGCGGGCCTGGCGGACCAGGCGCGCGGTCGAGTCGCCGCCGACCATGCCCGGGTCCGCGTCGCCGTCGACGATCTCGCCCTCGGCCACGACGACGGCGACCTCGGGCGCGTCGGGCAGCGGCGTCTTGCGCGGCTGGCGCGTCAGGTAGTCGAGGTAGCCGACCTGGCGGAAGCTCTTGCCGGTGTCGTCGGCCGCGCCGCGCTTGATCAGCAGCGCGCGCATCTCGTCGCGCGTCTTCAGTGCGTCGACGAACTTCGCGTCGACGGCGAGCTGGGCCATGTCGCCGTGGGTCGCGGCGAGACGCTCGGGCAGCGTGTCGATCAGGGTCTTGACGCTGCCGCGGGCGAGCTTGCGGCCCTGCTCGATCGCGGCGCCGAAGTCGCCCCACAGCGCGTCGTAGACGAAGGCGTCGGCCTCGAGCGCGGCCGGCGACGGCGCGTTCGCGATATAGGGCTCGCCGAAGCTCTTGAACGTGCCGACGCGGAACAGGTGGGCTTCGACGCCGAGGCGGTCGAGCGCGTCCTTGTAGTAGTTGCGCCAGCCGCCGAAGCCGGTCAGCTGCAGCAGGCCCATCGGGTTCATGTAGACCTCGTTGCCCTGGGCCGCGAGGTAGTAGGCGCGCTGGCTGTAGTTGTCGCCGTAGGCGAGCACGGGCTTGCCGGCGGCCTTGAAGCGCGCGAGCGCGGCGGCTACCTCGTGCAGGCCGGCCTGGCCGGCGCCCGAGAAGTCGTCGAGGTCGAGCAGCGCGGCCCAGATCTTCGGGTCCTTCGCACCGTCGTCGAGCGCCCTGACGACGTCGCGCAGGCGGACCTGGTGCAGGGTGTCGCGGCCCTGCAGGCGCGCGAGCGCCTCGCTGCGCGCCGAGCCCGAGCTCTGCTCGACGAGCTGGCCGTCGAGGTTGAGCACGAGCAGGGTGCGGTCGGCGAGCGGCTTGGGCGCGCTCTTGATCAGGGCCCAGACGATCGAGACGATGATCAGCAGCAGCAAGATGTTGAACAGCGCGCGCCGCAGGCCGTCGACGAACCACCAGATCCTGCCCAGCAGCCAGCCTATCGGTTTGAAGACGGTCTTGATGCCCATGTCAGCCTTTCCCTGAGGACGCCCCGCGCCGGGGCCGTGAAGATGCGTATTGTCCGGTTTGTACCCGATGGCGCCCGAAGTCATGTTCGGGCACCTTCGAACTGCGCTTAAGCTGCACCCTTTCCTAGCTGCGGGAGTTCCCCATGCCGCAATGGCTGCGCCGCCTCGACGACGTATTTCCGGTCCGCTACCTGACCTGGCTGCTCAGCGGCCTGGCCATGCTCGCCTTCGCCGTGGCCTGGGGCTTCGGCCGGGTCCACCCGGCCTGGGCCGTGGCGTTCGCCGCGCTGACCCTGCTGGGCCTGCGCGACAGCCGGCAGACGCGCCACTCGATCCTGCGCAACTACCCGGTGATCGGCCATGTGCGCTTCCTGCTCGAGTTCATCCGCCCCGAGATCCGCCAGTACTTCCTCGAGGCCGACAACGAGGCCTCGCCGTTCTCGCGCACCCAGCGCTCGCTCGTCTACCAGCGCGCCAAGGGCGACCCCGACAAGCGCCCGTTCGGCACCCAGCTCGACGTCGGCGCGAACGGCTACGAGTGGATCAACCATTCGCTCGCGCCGACCCGGCTGCCCACCCACGACTTCCGCATCACGATCGGGGCCGAGCGCGCCCAGCCCTATTCGGCGAGCGTGTTCAACATCTCGGCGATGAGCTTCGGCGCGCTGTCGGCGAACGCGATCATGGCGCTGAACAAGGGCGCCAAGCGCGGCGGCTTTGCCCACGACACCGGCGAGGGCTCGATCAGCCAGTACCACCGCGTGCACGGCGGCGACCTGATCTGGGAGGTCGCGTCGGGCTACTTCGGCTGCCGCAACGACGACGGCACCTTCAGCGCCGAGAAGTTCGCCGCGAACGCGCGCGACCCGCAGGTCAAGCTCATCGAGATCAAGCTGAGCCAGGGCGCCAAGCCCGGCCACGGCGGCATGCTGCCGGGCCCCAAGGTCACGCCCGAGATCGCGGCCGCGCGCGGCGTGCCGGTCGGCGTCGACTGCATCTCGCCGGCCGCGCACAGCGCGTTCACGACGCCCGTCGAGATGATGCACTTCATCGCCGAGCTGCGCGAGCTCTCGGGCGACAAGCCGGTCGGCTTCAAGCTGTGCATCGGCCACCCGTGGGAGTGGTTCGCGATCGCGAAGGCGATGGTCGAAACCGGCATCGTCCCCGACTTCATCGTCGTCGACGGCGCCGAGGGCGGCACCGGCGCGGCGCCGCTCGAGTTCGTCGACCATGTCGGCGCGCCGCTGCAGGAGGGCCTGCGCCTGGTCCACAACACGCTCGTCGGCCTGAACCTGCGCAGCCGCATCAAGCTCGGCTGCGCGGGCCGCGTGGTGTCGGCGTTCGACATCGCGCGCATGCTCGCGCTCGGCGCCGACTGGTGCAACGCGGCGCGCGGCTTCATGTTCGCGCTCGGCTGCATCCAGGCCCAGTCCTGCCATACCGGCCATTGCCCGACCGGCGTGACGACCCAGGACCCGCAGCGCCAGCGCGCGCTGATCGTTCCCGACAAGGCCGAGCGCGTGTTCCGCTTCCACGAGCAGACGCTCGAGGCGCTGCGCGAGCTCGTCCAGGCCGCAGGCCTCAAGCACCCGTGCGAGCTCAGCGCCGCGCACATCGTCCACCGCATCAGCCGCCACGAGGTGCGCCTGCTCGCAAACCTGCTGCCCTGGGTCGAGCCGGGCGCCCTGCTGAGCGGCGGCGACGTGCCGCTCAACACTTTCCGCGTGTACTGGCCGCTCGCGACGCCGCACAGCTTTGCGCCGACCGGACCGGTACAGCCGATCTAGCCCCCCCGAGTCGCGGGGACTCGCTCATGGGGTATGAAGCGCGACGCGGCCTGCGCACAATGCGTCGCTGGCCGCGTGCTGCGCGGCCGGTTGTTCCGATGCCCCACGTCTACGTTCTCCGTCACCACCCCAGCGCCCTGCACAAGGCGCAGCGCGCGCTCGCGTCCATGCCCGGCTGGACGCTCGCCGGGGCCGGCACGCATGGCCGCCTCGCAGCCGAAGACATCGTGCGCACGCGCCCCGACATCCTCGCCTGCGACCTGCGCCTCGCCGACGGCCCGGCCACGCGGCTCGAGAGCGCGCTGCGCGGCATGGACGAGCCTCCGCTCGTGCTGCTGTTCGCCGATTCGCCCGACGAGCTCGGCATGTTCGACGCGCTGCGCTCGATCGGCAACGGCTACGCGGTCGAGGGCGGCCGCACCCAGGGCCTGATCGGCGCGCTGCGCCGGCTCGCGAGCGGCCGCGCGTCGATGTCGCCGCAGCTGGCCCAGCAGACGCTGGCCCTCGCCGCGCTCGGTCGCACGCGCCTCGCCGACGCGCAGCTCCCCGCTGCGGCGCGCGACTACGGTCAGGCCGGCGGCCTGCTCGGCTTCACGCGCGCCGACCAGCATCTGCTCAGCCTGCTCGCCCATGGCCTGCTCGTCGGCGAGGTTGCGGCGCGCTGGCGCGTCGGCGAGGTCGAGATCGAGCGGCGCATCCATGCGCTCTACCAGCGCCTGCACGGCAGCGCGCGGGCAGCGGCGCAGGCTGCCGCCTGACTAGGGCCTGCCAACGCCACGGAGACCCGGGTCTCCGTGGCGTTGGCAGGCCCTAACCGATTCAGGCTGGCGGCGGCGCGGTATCGACGAAGCTCGGCCGCTGCGCGAGCTTGTCGAGGTGGCGCGCAAGGTTCGGATGCTCGGCGCGCCATGTGAGCGCGGGGAAGCGGAACTCGATCCACGCGAGGGCGCAGCCGACCGCGATGTCGGCGAGCGAGAAATGGTTGCCCGAGCACCAGGGCTTGTCGCCGAGGCCCTGGCCCATCGCCTCCAGGCCCGCATGGACCTTGCTCAACTGGCGGTCGATCCAGGCCGTGCTGCGCTGCTCGGGCTTGCGGCCGGCCCAGGTCTGTTCGTTGCGCGCGAGGATCGCGGCGTCGAGGATGCCGTCGGCGAGCGCCTCCCAGGTGCGCACCTCGGTGCGCTCGCGGCCGCGCTCGGGGATCAGGCGGCCGACCGGCGACAGCGTGTCCACGTACTCGCAGATCACGCGCGAGTCGAACACGGCGCCGCTGATCGAGTCCTGGCCTTCCATGACGAGACAGGGAACCTTGCCGAGCGGGTTCATCTTCATGATCGCGTCGCTGGCCCAGACATCCTCGAGCAGCAGCTGGTAGTCGAGCTTCTTCTCGCTCATCACGATGCGCACCTTGCGGACGTAGGGGCTGGTCAGCGAACCGATCAATTTCATGGTGGGGCGGGCCGGCGGCCCTCATTCACAAGGGGGTCGAACGATTCTAGGGCCAGGCCCCGCCGGCCTCGGCGCGCTGTGGCGTGCGCCGCAACAGGTGGACCCCGACGTCAGGCAAACACTGGATTGCGAGCGCCGTGCGGTGTAGCACACTGCGCGGCACAGACCAGCAACACGCCCCACCGAGGTGCGTTCCCAGGGAGCCCTATGACCGAAACCCAGCCCGGAGACAGCGCCGGCCCGTCCGATTTCCCGGCGACCACGCCGTTCAACCCGCCGGCGCCCGCCGTCGCGCCGCGCCCGCCGAGCACGCGCGACCTGCGCATCGAGTTCACCGCCTCGGGCAGCGAGTACTTCCGCATCTGGATCGTCAACCTGCTGCTGACCCTCGTCACGCTGGGCCTGTACTACCCGTTCGCGAAGGCGCGGCGGCTGCGCTACTTCGACGCGAACACCGTGATCGACGGCCAGGCGCTGGCCTTTCACGGCGACCCCTGGCGCATGTTCCGCGGCTACGTGCTGCTCGCCGTGCTGCTCGCCGCGTACAGCGGCGGCGGCCGGATCTCGCCGACGGTCGGACTCGTCGCGTTCGTGATCGTCGCCGCGATCTGGCCTGCGCTATGGCGCGCGAGCCTGCAGTTCCGCCTCGGCAACACGAGCTGGCGCGGCCTGCGCTTCAGGTTCAGCGGCGGCCTGCGCGAGGCCTACCTGGCCTACCTGCCGGTCGGTATCCCTTTGCTGCCGTACATCGGCATCAGCCTGTTCTTTTCGAACGCGCAAAGGCACGGCGACGTCGAGGCGTTGCGGTCGATGCTGTCGCTGGTCTGGATCCTCGGCCTGTCCGGGCTCGGCGTGGCCCTGCTCTCGCCCTGGACCTTCGGCCTGCTCAAGCGGTACCAGCATGGCCATTACGGCTTCGCCGCGCAGCAGACCCGGCTCGACCTGGGCATCGGCCCGTTCTACGGGCTCGCGGGGCGCATCTTCGGCGTCACGCTGGGCCTCGGCGTGCTGTTCGGGATCTGCGTGATCCCGCTCGCCGCGCTGACCGGCGCGCGCGGAGGCGCCACCCCCGGCTACGGGGCGATCGCCGCGTTCGGCGTCGCCTACGCGCTGTTCATCGCGATCTACCTGTCCTACGCGACCTCGCGCACGCAGAACCTCGTCTGGGGCCACACGCGCAGCGCGGCCATCGCCTTCCATAGCCGCCTCGGCGCGACCGAGCTGCTCAAGCTCACGCTCGTGAACTGGCTGCTCACGCTCGTCACGCTGAGCCTGTACCGGCCGTTCGCGGCCGTCGCGACGACGCGGCTGCGCCTCGCGGCGATGACGATCGAGGTCAGCGAGGACGTCGAGACCTGGGCCGGCGACGGCGCGCTCGCGAGCCAGGACGCGAGCGGCGACGCGGCGGCCGACTTCTTCGGCTTCGACATCGGGCTTTGATGGACGAGGGCGCGGACGGCCTGCGCGTCGACTTCTTCGACGGCCGAAGCCCGCGCGCGCGGCCGGCCGTGGCGCGCCTCGCGGCCGGCCGGCTGACGGTCGAGTGCGAGGGCTCGACGCGCGAGTTCGATCGCGCGTCAGTGGCCTGGCCCGAGCGCCAGCGCCACGGCCAGCGCCAGGCCCTGCTGCCCGGCGGCGGGCTGCTCAGCAGCGCCGACGCGGCGGCCTGGGACGCCTGGGCGGCGCGCGGCGGCCTGCGCGAGCGCCACGTGGCGCGCTGGATCCGCAGCTGGCGCCTGACCCTGCTCGCGCTCGGGCTCGTCGGCGCGGCCGCGTGGGCCAGCTGGCGCTGGGGGCTGCCCGCGCTTTCCGACGCGGCCGTCGCGGCGCTGCCCGCGAGCGTCGACGCGCAGATCGGCGCGCAGTCGCTCGCGCTGCTCGACCAGCGCCTGCTCGAGCCGAGCGCCCTGCCCGCCGTGCAGCGGCAGGCGATCGCGGCGCGCTTCGCGCGGCTCGCCGCGCCGCTGTGCCGGCGCGAGGGCCTGCAGTACCGGCTGCAGTTCCGTGCCGCACCCAAGAGCGTCGGCCCGAACGCGTTCGCGCTGCCGGGCGGCGACATCGTCGTGACCGACGCGCTCGTCGACTTCCTCAAGGACGCGCCCGACGCCGTGATGGGCGTGCTCGGCCACGAGCTCGGCCATGTCGAGCGCCGCCACGCGACGCGCATGCTGGTGCGCTCGAGCTTCACGGGCGCGTTCGCGACGCTGCTTTTCGGGGACGTCTCGACCCTGCTCGCGGGTTCGGCCGGCGTGGTCATGGAAATGGCCTACTCGCGCGAGTTCGAGCACCAGGCCGATGTCACGGCCTACGGGCTGCTGCGCGACAACGGCATCCCGCCGCGCGTGATGGCGACTTTTTTCGAGCGCATCGCGAAGACCGGCCACGCGCAGGGCCTGCCAATCGCGATCGCCTCGCACCCGGCCGACGCCGATCGCATCGCGTTCTTCAGCCATTGACGGCGGCGCGACGGTGAGCGCCCGCTAGAATCCCCGGGTTTCCCCGCAGACGAACGGCCTATGACCACGACCATCCCGCTCAGCAGCATCAGCGCCCTCTCCCCCCTCGACGGCCGCTATGCCTCGCGCGTCGCCGCGCTGCGTCCGCTGCTGTCCGAATTCGGCCTGATGCACCGCCGCGTCCAGGTCGAGGTCGAGTGGTTCATCGCGCTGTCGGACGCCGGCTTCGACGAGTTCAAGCCGCTGTCGGAGGCCTCGCGCGGCCTGCTGCGCGGCCTCGTCGCGCGCTTCTCCGAGGCCGACGCCCAGGCGATCAAGGACATCGAGCGCACCACGAACCACGACGTCAAGGCGGTCGAGTACTGGCTCAAGTCGCGCTTCGAGGCCCAGCCCGAGCTGCGCACGGCGGGCGAGTTCGTGCACTTTGCGTGCACGAGCGAGGACATCAACAACACCAGCCACGCGCTGATGCTCAAGGCCGCGCGCACCGAGGTCATGCTGCCCGCGCTCGACCGCATCGTCGCCAAGCTCGGCGCGATGGCCCTGGCCAACGCGGCCGTGCCGATGCTCAGCCGCACCCATGGCCAGACGGCGAGCCCGACGACGGTCGGCAAGGAGATCGCGAACGTCGTCGCGCGCCTGCGCACGGCGCGCGCGCGCATCGACGCCGTGCAGCTGCTCGCGAAGATGAACGGCGCGGTCGGCAACTACAACGCCCACCTGTCGGCCTGGCCCGACTTCGACTGGGAGGCGTTCAGCCAGCGCGTCGTCGAGCAGCAGCTCGGCCTGACGTTCAACCCCTACACGATCCAGATCGAGCCGCACGACTACATGGCCGAGCTGTTCGACGCGTTCACGCGCACGAACACGATCCTGATCGACTGGGCGCGCGACGTCTGGGGCTACGTGTCGCTCGGCTACTTCAAGCAGGCGACCAAGGCCGGCGAGATCGGCAGCTCGACCATGCCGCACAAGGTCAACCCGATCGACTTCGAGAACGCCGAGGGTAATTTCGGCATCGCCAACGCCCTGCTCGCCCACCTGTCGCAGAAGCTGCCGGTGAGCCGCTGGCAGCGCGACCTGACCGACTCGACGGTGCTGCGCAATATGGGCGTCGCGCTCGGCTACACCCTGCTCGGCTACGAGTCGCTGCTCAAGGGCCTCGACAAGCTCGAGATCAACGCGGCCGCGCTCGCGGCCGACCTCGACGCCGCCTGGGAGGTGCTCGCCGAGCCGATCCAGACCGTCATGCGCCGCTACGGCCTGCCCAACCCCTACGAGCGCCTCAAGGAGCTCACGCGCGGCAAGGCGATCACGGCCGAGGCGATCCGCGCCTTCGTCGACGGCCTCGAGCTGCCCGAGGCCGAGAAGGCGCGCCTGCGCGAGCTCACGCCGGGCGGCTACACGGGCCTGGCCGCCGCGCTCGCGCAGCGCGTCTAGCTTTATTTGGGCGCGTCGAACACGACGCGGAACACCCGGCTCGGCGTCTCGTAGCCGGCGAGCCACTGCTCGCCGAGGTCCTTGAACCCGAGCTCGCGCAGCAGGCGCTGCGAGCCGGCGTTGTCGGGCGCCGTAATCGCCATCAGCGCCGCGAACGCGAGCCGTTCGCGGCCGTAGCGCAGGCAGGCCGCCGCCGCCTCGCGAGCGTAGCCGTGGCCGCGGTGCCGCGCGAGCAGCGCGTAGCCGAGGTCGACCTCGGGCAGGCTGTCGCGCTTGAACAGGCCGCACAGGCCGACGAGCAGGCCGCTCGGCGCGTCGCCCGCAAGCAACTCGACAGCCCAGAAGCCGTGGCCGAGGCGCCGGTAGGGCTCGAACAGGCGCGACGCCATCCAGGTGCGCGCCTGCTCGAGGTCGCGCACCCCCGGGTCGCTGATGTAGCGGTGCCAATCGGGGTCGTTGAGCAGTTCGAGCAGGAACAAAGCGTCGTCCGGCGTGAACTCGCGCAATAACAGGCGGGGGGTGCGTAGGATTTCCACGCGGCGAGCATAGGACAATCGGGGCCATGAACTTCACCGACATGCTCCGCCAGGCCCAGACCCGCAACGACTCGCTGCTGTGCGTCGGGCTCGACCCCGAGCCGGCGCGCTTGCCGGGCGCCTGGGCCGGCGACGCGTCGCGCGTGTTCGATTTCTGCGCGGCCATCGTCGACGCGACCAAGGACCTGGTCTGCGCGTTCAAGCCGCAGATCGCCTACTTCGCGGCCCAGCGCGCCGAGGAGCAGCTCGAGCGCCTGATGGCGCACATCAAGCGCGTCGCCCCGCAGGTGCCGGTGATCCTCGACGCGAAGCGCGGCGACATCGGCTCGACGGCCGAGCAATACGCGCGCGAGGCCTTCGAGCGCTACCAGGCCGACGCCGTCACGCTGTCCCCGTTCATGGGCTTCGACACCGTCGAGCCCTGGCTGCGCTACCCCGACAAGGGCGCGTTCCTGCTGTGCCGCACCTCCAACCCGGGCGGCAACGACTGGCAGATGCAGCGCCTCGCCGACGTCGACGGCCGGCCGCGCCTGTTCGAGCACCTCGCCGCGCTGGCCCAGCGCGACTGGAACCGCAACGGCCAGCTGGGCCTCGTCGTCGGCGCGACCTACCCCGACGAGATCGCGCGCGTGCGCCAGCTCGCGCCGACCCTGCCGCTGCTGATCCCGGGCGTCGGCGCCCAGGGCGGCGACGCGGCCGCGACGGTGCGCGCGGGCGCGACGCCCGACGGCATGATCGTCGTCAACAGCTCGCGCGCGGTGCTCTACGCGAGCAGCGGCGCCGATTTTGCGGCGGCCGCGCGTGCCGCGGCCGAACGCACCCGCGCCGAGCTCAACGCCGCCCGCACCTGAGGCCCCAAGCGCCGCCACGCATGAAGGACACCGACACCCTCGAGGAGTTCAGCAGCCTGGCCGGCCAGTCGAGCGTGCTCGACGACCCGCTGCGCCGCCTCGATGCGAGCATGCGCCGGCGCGCGCTGCGGCTGTTCTTCAGCGCCTGCGCGGTGCTGCTGCTCGTCGCCGCGGCGCTGATGCTGCGCTGGCGCCAGCCTGGCGAGCCGCTCGGCGGCATGGCGCCGAGCCTCGCCGCGCTCGCGACCGCCCTGGCCTGCGGACTGTGCCGCTGGCGCCTGCCGATGCGCCACGCCGGCGCGGTCTCGTTCGTGCTGATGGCCGCGATCATGTCGCTCGCGGTCTACGTCGCGGCGCTGCGCGGCCTCGGCCTGTACTCGGTGAGCCTGACGCTGCTGAGCTTCCTCGTCGCCGCGGGCACGATCATGCTGGGCCTGCGCGCGGGCGCCGCGCTCGCCGCGTTCGCGGGCGCCGCCGTCGCGCTGCTCGCCTGGGTCGCCGGCGGCGCGCAGACCGCGCTCGACCTCACGCGCCACCCGATCGACGAGCGCGTCGTCACCCACCTGTTCCTGATCGCCGCGGCGCTCGTGATCGGCAACGGCGCGCTGCGCATGACGCGCCGCGCGACCCAGGAGGCGACGATCCGCAACGCGCGCTTCCGCGACCTGCTCAGCATGGCCGCCGACTGGTACTGGGAGATCGACCGCGAGTACCGCTTCGTCCACCTCGCCGAGGAGCGCCCGGGCGCGTCGGGCCTGTCGCTCGAGAAGCGGCGCGGCCGCACGCCCTGGGAGATCGCCGACCTCGGCATCAGCGACGAAGACCTCGACGCGCTGCGCGCCGACCTCGAGGCGCACCGCCCGCTGCGCGGCGTGATGGCGCGGCGCACCGGCCCCGACGGCGCGCCGCTGTTTCTGTCGATCAGCGGCGAGCCGCGCTTCGACGCGCAGGGCAATTTCAGCGGCTACTGGGGCGTCGGCCGCGACGTCTCGAGCGAGATGCGCGCCGAGCAGGCGATGCGCGCGACCGAGGCGCGCTACCGCGAGCTGTTCCGGCGCTCGCCGTCGCCGCAGGTGCTGCACCGCTGGGGCCGCGTGCTCGACGCGAACGCCGCGGCGATGGCGCTGTTCGGCTACACCCAGCGCTCGAGCATGATCGGCCAGGACCTGTTCTCGCATTACGAGGCCGGCGACGAGGAGCGCGCGCGCGAGCGCGCGGCCAAGATCGAGCGCATGCCGCTCGGCGGCATGCTGCCGGCCGAGGAGTTCAACCTGCGCACGCTGTCGCGGCGCCGCCGCATCGTCGCGACGACGAGCGTGCGCGTCGACGCCGAGGGCGGGCCCGCGACGCTGTCCTTCTTCATCGACCAGACCGAGGCCTCGCGCGCCCAGGAGGCGCTGCGCAGCTCCGAGAGCCTGCTCTCGCACCTCGTCGCGATGAGCCCCGACGTCGTCACGCTCAACGAGCTCGACAGCAGCCGCTACCTGATGGTCAACAAGACCTGGGAGCAGGTCACGGGCTTCACGCGCGAGGAGGCGCTCGGCCGCACGCCGGGCGAGCTCGGCATCTTCCACTACAAGGAGCAGCAGCAGGCCGTGCGCGAGGCACTGCGCAACGGCGAGGACCTGCGCGCGATGCCCTGCGTGTTCCGCAGCAAGGACGGCCAGCTGATCAGCATGCAGATGTCGGCCGCCGCGTTCGAGGTCGACGGCCAGCGCTACCTGGTCACGAACTCGCGCGACGTGACCGAGAGCGAGCGCCGCCGCATGGTCCACGAGGCGATCCTGTCGAACGCGTCGATCGGCATCTGCCTGACGCGCGGCGAGCGCTTCGTGCTCGTGAACCGACTCGTCGAGTCGATGTTCGGCTTTGCGCCGGATACGCTGAACGGCCGCCACGCGAGCGCGATCTGGCCGAGCGCAGCCGAGCACGCGGCCGCGTTGACCGAGCTCGAGCCGCGGCTCGCGGCCGGCGCGCAGATCGAGATCGAGCGCACCATGCGGCGCCAGGACGGCAGCGATTTCACCTGCCGCATCCTCGGCAAGGCCGTCGACCCCGCGCACCCGAGCCGCGGCGGCACGATCTGGATCATGGAGGACGTGACCGAGCGGCGCCGCGTCGAGGCCGCGCTGGCCCAGGCCAAGGACGAGGCGCAGGCGGCGAGCCGCGCCAAGAGCGCCTTCCTCGCGAACACCAGCCACGAGCTGCGCACGCCGCTCAACGGCCTCGTCGGCCTCGCGCGCATGCTCCAGCAGCCCGACCTCGACGCGGGCACGCGCCGCGGCTACCTCGACCAGATGCTCGACAGCGCCGAGAGCCTGTCGGGGCTGATCTCCGACATCCTCGACCTCGCCAAGATCGAGGCCGGCCGCCTGACGCTCGAGACGCAAAGCTTCGGCCTGCGCGACATGCTCGCGAGCGTGCGCGTCGCCTACCTGACGCTCGCCGAGTCGCGCGGCCTGCGCTTCGCGGTCGAGATCGACGCGGCCGTGCCGGCCTGGGTGCTCGGCGACCAGCTGCGCCTGCGCCAGGTGCTGTCGAACTTCCTGTCCAATGCGCTGAAGTTCACCCAGCAGGGCGGCATCACGCTGCGCGTGCTCGCGCGCCCCGAGGGGCGGCTGCGCTTCGAGGTCGCCGACACCGGTCCGGGCATCGACCCGGCCCAGCACGCGCGCCTGTTCGAGCCCTTCACCCAGGCCGACGAGTCGACGACGCGGCGCTACGGCGGCACCGGCCTCGGCCTGTCGATCAGCCGCGAGCTCAGCACGCTGATGGGCGGCAGCGTCGGCCTCGTGAGCCAGCCGGGCCAGGGCGCGACCTTCTGGGCCGAGCTGCCGCTGCCGGCCGCCGAGGCCGCGGGCCGCCCGGCCGAGCCGCGCGCGCTGCGCGAGTTCGAGGGCCGGCGCGTGCTGATGGTCGAGGACCATCCGGTCAATATGCTGATCGCGGTGGCCCAGCTCGAGCAATGGGGCCTGCAGGTCGAGCAGGCCCACGACGGCCGCCAGGCGATCGCGGCCGTGCGCGCCGCGGCCGCGCGCGGCGCGCCGTTCGACGCGGTGCTGATGGACGTGCAGATGCCGGTCATGAGCGGCCACGAGGCGACGCGCGAGATCCGTCGCGACTTCGACGCGGCGACGCTGCCGATCGTCGCGCTGACCGCGGCCGCGCTATCGTCGGAGCGCGACGAGGCGCTCGCCGCCGGCATGAACGACTTCCTGACCAAGCCGATCGACGCGCAGCGCCTGCGCGCCGCGCTGCAGCGCCTGATCGCGGCGCCGCAGGCCGCGCACGCAGCGCCGGCGACGCCGCCGACGCTGGTCGTCGTGCCGGGCCTCAAGCGCTGAAGCGCAGGAAGACAAGACAAGGAGCAGCGATGGAAGAGCCTGTTGAATACGTCGGCTTCTGGGCGCGCGTCGTCGCGGCGCTGGTCGACACCGTGCTGCTGAGCCTGGTGCTCGCGCCGGTGCTGTTCGCGCTCTACGGCCCGAGCTTCTACCTCGAGGGGCCGCACGGACTTGCCGGCCTGCTGTTCAACTACGTGCTGCCGGCCGCCGCCTTCGTCGCGTTCTGGATCGCGCGCCAGGCCACGCCGGGCAAGATGGTGATCGGCGCGAAGATCGTCGACGCCGCGACCGGCGGGCCGCTGCGGCCCGGCCAGGCCGTGCTGCGCTACGTCGGCTACTACGTGTCGGCGATCCCGTTCTGCCTGGGCCTGATCTGGGTCGGCATCGACAAGCGCAAGCAGGGCTGGCACGACAAGATCGCCGGCACGCTCGTCGTGCGCACGAAAAAATGAAGCCCCTCAGGCGCTGAACGGCAGGCGCCGGCGGCGCTCGCCGGTCAGCGCGAACCAGGCGTTAGCGAGCGCGGGCGCGAGCGGCGGCACGCCGGGCTCGCCGACGCCGGTCGGCGCGGCCTCGCTCGGCACGATATGCACCTCGACGCGCGGCGCCTCGGCGGGCCCGAGCAGCGGGTAGTCGGGGAAGCTCTTCTGGCGCACGACGCCGGCGTCGATGTCGATGCGGCCGTAGAGCGCGGCCGTCAGGCCGAAGATCACGCCGCCCTCGATCTGCTGGCGCACGATTCCCGGGTTCACGACCGAGCCGCAGTCGAGCGCGCAGACGACGCGCTGCACGCGCGGCCGGCCCTGCGCATCCTTCGCGACTTCGACGACCTCGGCGACGACGGTGCCGAAGCTCTCGTGCAGGGCGACGCCGCGCGCGACGCCGGCCGGCAGCGCCTGCCCCCAGCCGGCCTTTTCGGCGGCGAGGCGCAGCACCGCGGCATGGCGCGGCAGGCCGTCGAGCAGGCCCAGGCGGTAAGCGACCGGGTCGGCGCCGGCCGCGTCGGCGAGCTCGTCGACGAAGCTCTCGGTGAAGAACGCGTTGTGCGAATGCCCGACCGAGCGCCACATGCCGATCGGCACGCCGGCGTGCGTCGCGAGGTGCGCGATGCGCTGGTTCGGCACCGCGTAGGGCTGGTCGAGCAGGCCCTCGCTCGCGGTCTTGTCGGGCGCGTCGACCGGGCCCGCGAGCTGCGGGATCACGCGCGCGAGCCAGCGCGGCGAGATCGCGTCGCCGGCGCTGCCGACGCGCCACGCGACGGGCCGGCCCGCGGCGTCGAGGCCGGCCTGCATGAAGGCCGCGCCGGCCGGGCGGTAGAAGTCGTGCGTCATGTCCTCCTCGCGCGGCCACAACAGCTGGACCGGCGCGCCGCCGGCCTCCATGGCGACGCGCACGGCCTGGCCGACGAAGTCGACCTCGAGGCGCCGGCCGAAGCCGCCGCCGAGCAAGCTCACGTGCACGTCGACCTGCTCGGCCGCGACGCCGGCGACGCGCGCGGCGAGCGCGCGCGCCTGGCCCGGCACCTGGGTCGGCAGCCACAGCTCGACGCGGCCGGCGCTAACGCGCGCGGTCGCGTTCATCGGCTCCATCGTCGCGTGCGCCAGGTAGGGCGCCTCGTAGAGCGCCTCGACGCGGCGCGGCGCGTCGCGCAGCGCCGCGTCGGCGTCGCCCTGGCTCGCGAACGCGAAGCCGTCGGCGGCCGCGCGGCGCGCGCGCGCGGCGAGCTCGAAGTAGATGCGCGTGGTGTCGGGCGTCGTCACGGGCGTGGCGCCGGCCGGCGCGCGCCATTCGACCTCGAGCGCGCGCACCGCCTGCGTCGCGTGCCAGCTCGTGCGCGCGATCACGGCGACGGCCTCGGTGCCGCCCGCGTAGGCGGGCAGGCGCACGACGCGCAGCACGCCGGGCCTTTGCAGCAGCGCGTCGACGGCGGCCGGCGCGATCGCGCCGACCTCGCCGCCGAGCATCGGCGCGTGCCGCACCGCCGCGAACAGCAGGCCCTCGGGGCGCTGGTCGATGCCGAAGCGCGCGGCGCCCGTGACCTTCGCGTGCAGGTCGGTGCGCGGCACCGGCTGGCCGATCTCGCGCCATTGGGCGCGCGGCTTCAGCGTCACCGCGTCGGGCCGGCGCTGCGCGGCCGCGGCCGCGAGCGCGCCGAAGCCGAGGCTGCGCCCCTGGCCGTCGCGGACCGCGCCGCCCTCGGCGCGCAGGCCCGCGGCCGCGACGTTCCACTGCGCGGCGGCCGCGCCGATCAGCTGCGCGCGCGCGGTCGCCGCGGCCCAGCGCAGCGGCTCCCACGCGTCGGCGACGCTCGAGCTGCCGCCGGTCAGGTTGATGCCGAGCTCGCGCGCGAGCTTCGCGATGGTCCAGTGGCCGAGCTTCGCGCCGGTGCTCTCGCGGCCCGGCTCGTTCGCGCGCGCGCTCAGCGGCAGGGTGCCCTGGAAGGCCGCGACGTTGCCGTAAATGGCGTCGTAGCCGGCCGCGACGAGGCCGACCGCGGCGGTCGCGACGCCGAGCTCCTCGGCGACGAGCTGGGCGAGCGCGGTGTGCACGCCCTGGCCCATCTCGCTGCGGTTCATCGCGAGCTTGACCTGGCCGTCGGCGCCGATGCGGATCCAGCCGTTCAGGCCGACCTCGCCCTGGGCCAGCGGCAGCAGGTCGGCGCGGCCAAGGCGGCTGCGCGGCGGCAGCGCGCCGTAGCCGACGATCAGGGCTCCGGCGCCGCCAAGGCCGGCGAGCAGCAGCGTGCGGCGCTTCATCGCGCACCTCCGGGCGCAGCGGGCGCCGTGCCGTCGCGCAGTTGCGCGGCCGCCGCGTGGATCGCCGCGCGCACGCGCGGGTAGGTGCCGCAGCGGCACAGGTTCGTGATCGCCGCGTCGATGTCGGCGTCGCTGGGCTCGCGGTTATGCGCGAGCAGCGCGGCGGCGGCCATCAGCATGCCGCTCTGGCAGTAGCCGCATTGCGGGACCTGCTCGGCGATCCACGCGAGCTGGGCCGCGTGCAGCCGGTCCGGCGCGCCGAGACCCTCGATCGTCGTGACCGACTTGCCCGCGCACGCGCCGAGCGGCGTCAGGCACGAACGCGTCGCCGCGCCGTCGACATGCACGGTGCACGCGCCGCAGGCGCCGATGCCGCAGCCGAACTTGGTGCCGGTCAGCGCGAGGCCGTCGCGCAGCGCCCACAGCAGCGGCATGGCCGGGTCGCTGGCCTGTGCGGGCAGCGCATGGCGCCGGCCGTTGACGTCGAGATCCATGGCGTGTCCCCTTGTTGCTATTGATCGCTACATTGGGGCCGTAGCATAGCCGGAGGACAATCGCCGCGATGAACGCCACCGCTCCTGAATTGCCCGAGCACGCGCTGCTCGACCTGCCGGCCGAGGGCCCCGCCGACCTGCTGTTCGTGCTGCTGCACGGCGTCGGCGGCAGCAAATCCCAGATGGTGCCGATCGCGGCGGCGCTGCGCGCCCAGTACGCCCAGGCCGCGATTCTCTCGCTTGACGGCACCGAGCCCTGCGACGACCCGGCCGCCGGCCCCGACCGGCAATGGTTCTCGATGCGCGAGCGCACGTCCGAGGCGATCGCCGCGGGCGTCGACGGGGCGCTGCCGGGGCTGATCCAGCGTGTGCGCGCCTGGGCGCGCCATTTCGAGCTCGACTGGCCGCGCGTCGCCCTGGTCGGCTACTCGCAGGGCGCGATCATGGCGCTCGAGGCCGTGCAGGCCGAGCCCGGGCTCGTCGGCCGCGTGATCGGCTTCTCGGGCGCCTACGCCTGGCTGCCGCAGGACGCGCCCAAGGACGTCTGCATCCACCTGGTCCACGGCATGGCCGACGCGGTGCTGCCGTACCAGCCCATCGTCGAGGCCGCGCGCACGCTGGTCGCGCTCGGCGCCGACGTGACGGCCGACATCGTGCCCGACGTCGGCCACCCGATCGACGCGCGCCTGATCGCGAAGGCGATGGAGCAGCTGCGCAGCTTCATCCCCGCGCGGCTGTGGCGCGAGGCCGTGCTGCTCGCGGCCGAACAGGACCGCCAGCCGCGCCACTGAGCCTCAGTCGAGCACGACCTCGGTGCGCACCGTGCCCGCGCGCGCGGCGTTCGCGCTCAGCGCGACGCGCGTGCCCTGCGGCGCGCGCACGACCCACTCGACGACGGCGCGGTCGGGCGTCGCGTCGCCCGGCGGGAAGAAGTTCAGCTGGCTCGTCGCCGGCGCATGGCCCTGCAGCTGCGGGCCCTCGACGCGCTGCTTGCCGCCGACCAGGCTGATCTCGGGCTGGCCGGCCGGCAGGTGGATCTCGAAGATCACGCCGCGCACGGTCTTGCGCTCGAGCGCGCGCTTGGTCACGTAGGCCGGCAGCCAGCCCGCGTTGGCGACGGCGAGGCGGATGCGCCAGGTGTCGGGACCCAGGGCGCGGACCTCGGTGCGCAGCAACTCGAGGCGCGGCAGCGCGAGCGCGATCTGGGTGAGCCAGGCCGGGAAGCGCGCGGCCTCGCGCTCGCGCAGCGCGGGCGGCGGATTGCGCCAGTAGTTCATCTTGTCCCAGCCGCCGATCTCGACGGCGCCGAGCTGCGGGTGCTGGAACGGTCGCCAGTCGACGTAGGCCTGGCCGCCGCATTGCTCGTCGCTCCACTTGAGCAGCTTGAGGTCGTCGGCGACCGGGTGGTCGCGGAACCAGTCGATCCACTTGTAGCCCTCGATGCCGGCCTCGCGGTTCGGCGACCACAGCTCGACGACCCAGAACAGCGCGCCCAAGTGCTCGTAGACCCAGTCCTGGGTGCCCGTGATCGCGTCCTTCGGGTGGTACTTGAACTCGTGCCAGATGCTGACCGCCGGGTAGCCCGTGTGCTGGGTGCCGAGCTGGCTGAAGCGCTGGTACAGCCACAGGTCCTCGGGGATCATGTCGGTGTCGCTGCACGAGCCCATCGGCCGCAGGATCACGCCGCTGTGCGTGTGGAAGCTGATCGCCGCGCCGACGTTCGGGTGCGCGACGATGAAGTCGACCATCGCGCGGACCTCGGGCTCGCTCGTCGGGTACGGCCCCGCGCCGAGCTGCTGGTGCTCCTGGCGCCAGTCGCTCGGGAAATTGCGGTTCAGGTCCAGGCCCTCGCGGTCGCGGTTCACGGGCACGCTGAGGCCATCGTAGTTGAGCACGAAGCCCTCGGGGATCAGCCGGTAGTACTCGCCGCCGAACTCGCCGGGCTCGCGCGCGACCATCAGGCGCGGGTCCTCGGCGTGCTTCCTGTAGCCGCCGTGCGGGTCGGGCACGCGCATCGTCAGGATGCGGCCGTCGCCGTCGACGTCCTCGACCGTCAGGCCGTCGACGGGGGCCTCGTCGTACGGGTACGCGCGCGTCGACGAGCGGATATGGCGCGGCCGGTCGGCGAGCGCGAGCTCGGCGCCGTCGGGGTTCAGGCGCGGCACCATATAGACCACGCGCGTATCGAGCAGCTGGGTGATCTGGGCGTCGCTGCCGTACTTGGACAGCAGGTGGTCGAGGTAGTACAGGCAGGTCGTCGACGCGAGCAGCTCGGCCGCGTGGATATTGCCGTCGACCCAGAACGCGGGCTTGTCGACGTCGGCGCCGCTCGCGGTGTTCGTGATCACGACGACCCAGAGGTCGCGGCCCTCGAAGCTCTTGCCGATCGAACGCACGGACACGAGGTTCGGACAGGCCTCGGCGTAGGCGAACAGCAGCGCCGTGAGCGCGTCGTAGCGGTGGAACTCGTCGAAGCGGGGCGTCGGCAATGCGGCCATCTTCTTGTCGTCCGTTGTTCGGGTGTCGGCGATTGTGCCGAAGCGCGCCGCCGCGCGCGCGCGAATCACCCCCGGATCGACCCGGCCTCGAAGACCTTGAGCTCGCCCGGCGCGAACGCGACCCAGGGCTCGTCGTGCGTGAGCGGCTCGGTCGCGACGATCGCGACGCGGTCCTGCGCCGTCGTGACGGTCGCGAAGTCGACGCTGAGATCCTCGTCCTTGAGCCGCGCGGCGCCGAACGGGTGGGCGCGCAGCAGGTAATGCAGATGCGTGCTGCCGTGGGCCCACAGCGCCTCGCCGTTGGACAGCAGCATGTTGAAGGTGCCGTGGCGCGCGAGCACCGGCAGCAGCTCGCGCAGCGTGTGGGTGAGCTCGGCGACGTCGGGCGCGCGCGCATGGGCCTTGGCGAGCTCCTGCATGAGCCAGCAGAACGCGCGCTCGCTGTCGGTCTGGCCGACCGGCCGGAACGCCGCGTGCAGGCAGGGGTCGAAGTCGACGAGATTGCCGTTGTGCGCGAACACCCAGTAGCGGCCCCACAGCTCGCGCTGGAACGGGTGGGTGTTCTCGAGCGCGACCTGGCCCTGCGTGGCCTTGCGGATATGCGCGATCACGTTGTCGCTCTTGATCGGGTAGCGCTTGACGAGCTCGGCCAGCGGCGAGCGGCGCGCGCTGTGGTGGTCGACGAAGTGGCGCAGCCCGGCGCCCTCGAAGAACGCGATGCCGAAGCCGTCGCAATGCTCTTCGGCGCGCGTCGCGAGCCCCGCGAAGCTGAACATCACGTCGGTCGGGGTGTTGGCGTTCATGCCGAGGAGTTGGCACATCCGGGGGGCTGCGTGATCTGGCGTAGACCCCCCGAGTATGCCGGGCCGCGGCCGGGTCAGAAGCCGCAGGTGCCGCGCACGTAGTAGGCGCGGCCGGTCGGGTCGGCGTAGCGCGAATCCCAGCCGCCGGCCTGGAACAGGCTCTTCTGGTCGGTGAACGGCGGTGCATGGTCGGCCAGGTTGCGCACTCCGACGACCAGCGCGAGCGGCCGCATCGCCCCCCAGCTCGCGAACAGGTCCGTCGTCGTGTACGACGCCACCCTGTGGCTCGGCATCGCGTCGACGTAGCCCGACTTGAAATGGACCACCGCACCGGCGCCCCAGCCGCCGCGCTGCCAGTCGACGGCGAGGTTGTGCTGCCAGCGGAACACCGGTCCGGCCTCGCCGTAGGTGCCGACGTTCTGCACCCAGTAGCCGTTCTTGAAGTCCTGCGACGCGTACTTCGCGACGTAGGTGCTGTTCAGCGCGAGGTCGAACGCACCATGGGCCGTCGCGAGCTGGTGCGTCGCGCTGAGGTCGACCCCGTTCGTGTGCAGGTCGCCAAGGTTTTGCAGCGTCTGGTCGACGTAGCCGCAGCGCGGCCCCGGGCAGTTGCTGGCAATCGACAGCGTGTTGCCGGCCGCGAAATGGAAATACTGCTGCAGCTGCGGCACGCTGTTGTACTTGCTGAATAGCGCGAGCTGCGGAATCTTGCCGATCGACTGGTCGACGCGGATCCACCAGAAGTCGAGTCCGACGCTCGCGTTCGCCGCCGGCTGGTAGACCGCGCCGAGCGTGCCGCTGCGAGACTTCTCGGGCTGCAGGCCCGGATTGCCGTCGTTGAGCACCTGGAACTGGGCCGCGCATTGGGTCCCGCCGGTGCCGCCCGGGCAAAGCAGCGGGTTCGCGTAGTTGCCCGAGGTGACCGTGTACGAGGGCCCGCCGTACAGCTCGTAGAGCGTCGGCGCGCGAAAGCCCGTCGAGGCCGAGCCGCGCAGCACCAACTGCCGGGTCGGCTGGTAGCGCAGGCTCAGCTTCGGGTTGGTCGTGCTACCGAAGTCGCTGTAGCGGTCGTAGCGCGCCGAGGCCGTGAGCTCAAGCGCCTCGAGCAGAGGCAGCTTGAGCTCGGCGTAGACCGCGTCGACCCGGCGCGACCCGGCGGCCAGGAAGTTCGGCGACACGCCGGTGGCGGACACCACCCTGGCCGCGAAGTCGCGGTTGGCGGCCGAGACAAACTTCTCGTGCCGGTACTCGGCGCCGAGCGCGAGCTGGGCCGGCCGGCCCGCGCCGAACCAGTCGCCGATCTCGCGGCTCGCCTGGGCGTCGAGGTTGCGGGCCTCGCCGGTCGCCGACTCGAGCAGGCCGGTCAGGGCGGCCTGCTGCAGCAGCTGGTCGCCGACCGTGGTCTGCGCGCCGAACGGGTTGATCACACCCTCGAGCAGGCCTTCGCCGACCAGATTGCCATCGGAGTAGCCGCTCACGAGGTACTGGTCGACGCGGTTGCGGTTATAGGCGCCGGACACCGTGTAGTCCCAACCGCCGGCCGACCCGTCGGCGCTGAGCAGCAGGCGGTTCTGGGCGTTCTTGTTCAGCTGACCGCGCGAGCCGTTCGGGAAGTCTCGCCAGAGCACGTAGACGAAGCCCTGCTGCAGATCCGCCGGGTTCGGGAAGACCGTCGTCGCCTTGAAGGCCGGCGCGCCGACCAGGGAGTTCGTGAAGTTCGGGTTGGCGCCCGTCGTCGGGTAGTAGGGGTTCGGCTGGCCGTTTGGCATCAGGGGGTTCAGGTAGTCGCCGTTGTAAGGCGACGGCGCGATCAGCGTCGTGACCTTGTCCTGCGTGGAGAACAGCTCGGCGCCGAGCGTCAGCCGGTCGTTAACCGCGAGCGTGCCCTTGAGCATGCCCGAGTAGGTCTCGGTCTTCGGGCTGAAGTCGACGAAAGCGGGCGTGACGATCTGGCAGGCGCCGCCGTTGTCGATCACGGCCGTGCCCGAGCAGGTCGGCAGCGTCGGGTTGTAGAAGTGGACGAAGTCCTGCGTGTAGTTGGCCGGCGAGGTGCCGTAGGACAGGCCGCCGACGATGCGCTTGTTGAAGTCGCGCTGGGTGCCGGCGATATTGCCCTGGTTCTTGAAGCTCAGAAAGCCGAACAGGTTGTAGCCCTGCGTCGCCAGGTCGCCGACGCCGAAACCCGCGTTCGCGCTGCGCGCCGTGCCGCCGGGGTGCTGCGGCGAGTCGGCGCCGAGCGTGAGCGTGCCGCCCCGGTAGTCCCGCTTCGTGATGAAGTTGATCGCGCCGCCGATCGCGTCCGTGCCGTACAGCGACGAGGCGCCGTCGCGCAGCACCTCGACGCGGTCGATCGCGGCGAACGGGATCATGTTCAGGTCGGGCGCCGAGCCGTCGACCGCGTTGTTCGCGATGCGCTGGCCGTTCAGCAACACGAGGGTCTTGTCGGCGCCGATGCCGCGCAGATTGGCCAGGGACGCGCCGGCGCTCGTCGAGCCGATCGCCGAGGCCGTGTTCAGCGACTGCTGCACGGCCGTCAGCTTGGCCATGACCTGCTCGACCGAGGTCACGCCCGCCTTCCTGAGCCCGTCCATCTTCACGACGGTGACCGGCACAGAGGTCTCGCCGTCGACGCTCTTGATCGCCGCCCCCGTGACCGTCACGCGCTCGAGCTGTTGCGGCGGAACGTCGGTCTGGGCGGGCGCGCACGCTGCAAACGAGCCCAGCACGATCAGGGCGCAGGCAATCCTGGCTGGTTCACGCATGGCCGCCCTCCATCCATCGTCGACATCGGGACGACGAATCATGCCGGCGTAGCGTTTGCATAGCGCACAAAACCACGAGCCGGACCCGAGGATTGGGACGCCGCGGCGGCCGTCGCGACCGGACCGGCACACGTTGCGCCCTAGCAACAAGGGCGGCCGAAAACGGCGGGGGAAACCCGACGCGAAATGTATACGGAGGTGAAGCAAGTCACAGGTCAGCGACACTGCTCAACCTCACCCGGCAATTTGTTTACGTCCAGCAAACAAACCTGTCCGGATTGATTTGCCCAACCAGGTGTATCTGCACGGTAACCCGCCGTGCGCCTGATTCCCACAAGGAGAGCTAAATGTTCAAACGCAAGAGCATCAACGCTGCCGTCCTGCTGGCGCTCAGCGCCGGTGCGGTCGGAGTGGCGTCGGCCCAGGATGCCAGCCCGCAGCAACTCGAGCGCGTCACGGTGACGGGCTCGAACATCCGCCGCCTGAATTCCGAAACCCCGAGCCCGGTCCAGGTCCTGACGGCCGCCGACCTGAAGCAGTCGGGCTTCACGACCATCTCCGAAGTGCTGCAGAACCTGACGGCCAATGGCCAGGGCACCCTCAGCAACGCGTTCCCCGGCGCTTTCGCCGGCAGCGCGACGGGCGTGTCGCTGCGCGGCCTGACGACCGCCGCCACGCTGGTGCTGATCGACGGCCACCGCATGGCGCCGTTCCCCCTGTCGGACGACGGCCAGCGCTCCTTCGTCGACGTCTCGAGCATCCCCTTCGACGCCGTCGAGCGCGTCGAAATCCTGAAGGACGGCGCTTCGGCGGCCTACGGCTCCGACGCCATGGCCGGCGTCGTCAACATCATCCTGAAGAAGGCCTTCACCGGCACGAAGATCTCGGCCGAGGCGGGCACCACCACCGAGGGCGGCGGCCGCACGGGCCACGCCTCGATCATCCACGGCGTCGGCAACCTCGACTCCGACGGCTACACCGCCTACATCAACCTCGAGGCGCGCCACCAGGACCGCATCCTGTACAGCAAGCGCGCGGGCCGCGGCCCGTGGGCGAGCCTCGACCAGACCGGCATCGGCGGCAACAACCAGACGCCGGGCGTGATCAACGACTACGACAAGACCCCGCCGACCTACGGCACGGTCTACCTGACGGCGTTGGGCGCGCCGTTCAGCGCCGCCAACTCGGTGTTCATCACGACGCCGATGAGCCCCAACGCGGCCTACACCGGCAGCTGCGCGAGCTATGCGATGCTGACTGCGGGCCAGTGCGCGTACACCAACCCGAACGCCGAAGTCCAGCCGCAGACCACCAACGTCAACGTCATCGCCAGCTTCACCGCCAAGCTCGCCGGCGACTGGCAGATGGACCTCAAGGCCTCGCTGTTCGAAAGCAAGGGCGAGCAGTACCGCGCCGGCAGCACGGCGCAGGGCCTGGTCACCTACCCGGGCTCGTTCTCGCCGCTGGTTGCCGTCTCGGCCGGCGTCAACCCCTACCTGGTCGGTAGCACCATCGCCGCGATCACGGTGCCCGCCACCTACCCGGGCAACACGCTGGGCGTGGCCGCCAAAGTCCGCGGCGTGATCCCCGACGCGCCCGCCGCCCACGACAACTTCGACAACAAGTCCTACCGCTTCGTCGCCAGCTTCGCGGGTTCGGGCTTCGGCTGGGACATGAACACCGCCTTCGGCTACACCCAGGTGCAGACGAGCGCGAACGACTTCGGCAGCGTGGACGTGCCGGTCCTGTACGCGGCGCTGAACCGCGCGACCAACCCGTTCAAGATCACCGGCGGTAATACGGCCGCCGACCTGGCCGCGATCTTCCCGAGCGTGACCTCCAGCGACGTCTCGACGCTCGAATTCGCCGAATTCAACGCCTCGCGCCCGATCGCCAAGCTCGCCGGCGGCGACATGCAGCTGGCCCTCGGCGCGACGAGCGTGCACCGCGCGCTCGACGCCCCGGCGCCGGGCCTGATCGCCCAGGGCATCGTTTCGGGCAACAACGCCTACGTGCTGGGCAGCCAGACCAACACGGCGGTCTACGGCGAACTGTCGGCGCCGGTCCTCAAGCAACTCGAGCTCGACGCCCATGTCCGCTACGACATGTTCAGCAACGCCGAGAACTCGGTGACCCCGTCGCTGGGCTTCAAGTTCACGCCGACCAAGGAATTCGCGTTCCGCGGCACGGTCGGCACGGGCTTCCGCGCGCCGAACGCCGCCGAAAACGGCAAGGCCGGCCAGGCCTACTCGGCCGGCACGACGTTCGACCCGGTCCTGTGCCCGGGCGGCAATGCGGCTGCGGCCGGCGCCGTCATCTCGCAGTGCAATTTCAACCCGGCCTACCTGAACGCGGCGAACCCGAACCTCAAGCCCGAGAAGTCGAACAACGCGACCCTGGGCGTGGTCGTCGAGCCGACCAAGGACTGGAGCACGACCTTCGACCTGTACCAAGTGCGGATCAAGGACCAGATCGTGGCCGGGACCGGCGACATCAACCACCCCGTGCGCGGCAACCCGGTCACCGACACCTGCTCGGACGGCCACGGCGGTACGGTTTCGTGCACGACCTCGGTCGGCCCGATCCTGTACATCCCGGTCGAATTCGTGAACGCCAACCAGACCAAGGTCAGCGGCCTCGAACTCGACACCAAGTACAAGCTGCACCTTGGCGAATACGGTGCGCTGACCACCGAGCTCGACTGGTCGCACACGACGAGCTACATCTTCACCCAGGGCGGCGTGAGCTACCAGCTGGCCGGCACGCACGGCCCGGCGGTGATCGGTGGCAATACCGGCAACCCCAAGGACCGCGCCCAGCTGACCTTCAACTGGGAGAAGGGTCCGCTGCGCCTGACGACGACCGTCAACTACATCAGCAGCTTCTCGCTGACCGACCCGTCGGGCTCGAACTCCGGCACGCCGGTGCTGACCTGTGCCGACGGCGTCAACCAGGGCGGTTACTACCACGCCTGGTTCCCGAACGCCGGCTCGACGCCGAGCGACCCGGGCGACTGCAAGGTCCGCGCGTTCACGACGGTCACCCTGGCGGGCACCTACCGCTACAACGCGAACTGGACCTTCCACGGCAACATCGACAACCTGTTCAACCGTCAGCCGCCGCTCGACCTGAACACCTACGGTGGCGGCAACCTGCCGTACAACCCGTCGATGCACCAGGCCGGCGCCGTTGGCCGCTTCGTGAACGTCGGAGCGTCGTACACGTTCTAAGCCTCGAAGCGCTGAGAGACGCGGGGCCCGCCGAGGGGCCCGCCTCGAACACCCCGGTGACGCAATTCACCGGGGTGTTTTTCCTTGTGGCGACCGCCGCCTATATCCACTCTTTGCATACTGCCCGTCGGCTTTGCCGTCATCAAGCGCTTGCCGGCGCTGCTGGCAGAGCACGAGGCCCCGCCACCACGGCTGGTGTCGGTCCTGCGGCGGCAGCACGAGCACTTCAAGTACCTCGACGCGCAGCTCGGCACCAGCAAGCGCGGGGACAAGAACATCCGCCGGCTGCTCGTGCAGTGCGCGCGGGTCTTCATGCAGCACGTCGACAAGGACGCCGGGCGAAAAAACACCCCGGGGGACAGGGTCCGCCGGGGTGTTTTCGGGGCCTGCGGCCGCAGCGGGTCGCGGCTTACTTGAACGTGTACTCGGCACGCAGCTGCAGCATGCGGCCCTGGGCGTCCTGCAGATTGGTCGGGATGATGCCGCCGACGCCGAAGGACCGCAGATCGGCCGGGGCGCGCTGGAAGAAGACGTTCCTCACGTTGGCCGACAGCGTCAGGTTCTTGAACCCGGTGTAGCTGAAGAAGTAGTCGAGCGTCTGCGCGCGACCGACCCGGCACTCGGCCGCCGTCACCTTGGCCGCCGCGCAACCGGCGATGCTCCAGGTGCTGTCGCTCTGGCCGTCCTGCAGCGCGTAGGAGCTGGTCCAGTTGAAGCGCAGGCCGTTCGTCATCGTCGGCAGGATCCAGGCGGTCTGCAGGTAGGCGACCCACTTGGGCATCCCGTACTGGCCGACCAGGTTGTCCTGCAGCGTGCTGACCGAGGTGTCGTAGTAGCTGATGTTGTAGGTGCTGCGACCCAGGATGCTCAGCTTGCCCCACGCGCCGAGGCCGGTGACCGTGTCGAAGTTCAGGTCGACGCCGCTGGTCTTCTGCTCGGAGATGTTCTGCATCTCGCGCACGACGCTCTGCAGCGGGCCCGCGGTGACGCCGTACGCGGTGATCTCCGCGGCCGTGAAGATCGGGTCGGCGGCCGGATTCAGCGGCGCACGGTTGACCACCGTTCCGGGCGGCACGTTGCCCATGAGCAGTTGCTGCGTGCTCGTCAGGCCGATCGTGTTCTGGCGGTCGATGCGCCAGTAGTCGACCGTCAGGCTATAGCCCTTGATCGGCTCGAAGACGACGCCGAGGTTGTAGCTCGTCGAGGTTTCGGGCTTCAGCTGCGGATTGTTCTTGACCTCGTCGGCGAGGCCGAACGAGCAGGCCGCCGCGTAGACGTTCTCGGCGCGTGCGACCAGCAGCGGCACCTGGGCGGCCGGCGTCGCCGGATTGTTGGCCTGGTTGTACAGGTCGTTGGCCAGATTGGTCGCCTGGGTGCAACGCTGCGGGTCCGAGGTGCCGCTGTCGAAGGCGAACTTCAGCGAGTTCGCGCTCTCGATCAGGTTCGGCGCGCGGAAGCCATGCTCGACCGTGCCGCGCAGCATCAGGCTCTGGGTCGGCGTGAACTTGAACGCGACCTTGGGCGAGAAATGCGCGCTCAGGTTCGGGAACTTGTCGGCGCGCAGCGCGCCGTCGAGCTCGAAGCTCTTGACCACCGGGACGACCAGCTCGCCGTAGATGGCCTCGGTCGTGCGCGACGAGTCGGCGCTGCTGATGCCGTAGCCGACGATGTCGCCGGTCGCGAGGTTCGACGACGGCGAGATCGTGTAGTGCTCGTGGCGCAGCTCGCCGCCGAGCGCGAACTGGGCGTCGCCGCCTGGCGCCTGGAACAGCGGGCCGCTGATCTTGGCGTCGGCGAACTGCTGGGTATTGCTGCCCGAGTAGCCGAACACCGGGAACAGGGTGTTGAGGACCTGCGCGCTGTTCGTCTGGCCCGGCCGGTAGCCGTTGGGCTGGTTGAAGAAGTTCGGATCGGTGGTCTGGAAGTTCAGGTTGACGTTCGGGTTCAGGTCGGCTGCGTAGTTGTTGTAGTTGCCGATTTCCTGAATGAAGCCCGAGCTGCTGAACGCGCCCTGCTGAGTCGTGGTGGTCGTCGAGTTCATCACGCCCGCGGCGGCTTCCCAGTCGTAGTCCTTGTAGCTGCCGCGCACGCCGGCCAGCGCGCGGTACTGGCGGCTGTCGACGTCCTGGTGGGACGGCGCGTCGGTGAAGCGGTAGCGGAAACCGACGCCGTCGTCGCCGGTCGGGTTCAGCGGGCTGCTCGCGAGCAGCCCCAGGTAGTTGAAGGTCAGCGGCAGCCCGGTTTGCGGGTCGCCCCACTGGGCCGGCGACTGGCCGTCACCATAGATCGGGAACGCGCTCAGGTACTTGGTCTTGATCTTCGAGTACAGCACCTCGGCGAAGCCCTGCTTGCCGTTGCCGAGGTTCAGCGTGCCCTCGCTCGCGAACTGCGCACGGTCGGACTCGGGCTCGGCCTGGAAGCGGCTGTAGCGGTCGTACTTGCACAACCCGCCGATGATCAGCTTGGCCGCGCAGCCGGCGACCGGCTGGGTGCTCGCGCCGTCGATGATGTTGCCCGGGTAGGAATAGCTCGAGAACGTGCCGAACGACGGCGACAGCTTGGTCAGCGCCGGATTCGTGTACTGGAGCAGCGGCTCCCACATCACGTTGTCGCGCTTGTAGAGCTCGCCCGTGAGCAGGACGTTGTAGCCGTCCTTGTCGTAGTTGCCGATGCCGCCGGTCAGCGAGGCCTTCGACTGGCCGAAATGGCCGTTGTTGGCCGACTGGGTGCGGTCGACGCTGCCGACCAGGCCTTCGAAGTTCTGGCGCGTGATGATATTGATCACGCCGGCGACGGCGTCGGAGCCATAGACCGACGAGGCACCGACCTTCAGCACGTCGACGCGCTCGACCGCGTCGATCGGGATCGCGTCGAGGTTGGTGAAGGTCGTCGTGAAGTCGGCGAGTGCGTAGGTCGGCATGCGCCGGCCGTTGACGAGCACCAGGGTCGCCTGCGCGCCGAGGTTGCGCATCGAGGTGTACGAACCGCCCGGCGAGAACGAGTTGCTGCCGTTGATGTCCGACAGGCCGCCGGTCGCGGTCGTCAGGTTGTTGATCAGGTCGGCCATATTGGTCAGACCCTGGCGACGGATGTCGTCGGCCGTGATCACTTCCATCGGCGACGCGGTCTCGGTGTCCACGCGCTTGATGTTGGAGCCGGTGACGAGCACCTTCTCGATTTTCTCGGGCGGCGCCTGCGTCGTATCGTCGGCCCAGGCCGCACCGGCAGCAACACCAGCCAGGGTCGCGAGCGCGACTCGCACCGCAGCGACGCTGTATTTCTCTTTAATACGCATGAGGTCCTCGAACATGTATGTTTCAGAAGTCGGCGCTCGTGGCGCTCAACAGACCGACATGCCGATGGCTCCGCCTCTTGTCCCTTGTTGTCTGTGGATTGGGTCTAGTTGCCCCTGGGAATTGCGAGTCTTTCCCGGTGCTTACGGCATGCTGAGAGCCATTGTGTTGCTGTCACGCAAACAGCCCTTACTGGGATCTTCCCCGTCCCCCCTCTGTTTGTTGCAGCATTACTACCAAATCGAAACATGGCCGTGAAAGCGACTTTCGTTCAGGCCGCCGACCGGCCCGCCTTGACCCTCAGGCGCCACGCATGCAGCAGCGGCTCGGTATAGCCGCTCGGCTGCACGAGGCCCTTGAACACGAGGTCCTGGGCGGCCTGGAACGCCGCACCCTCGGGGTGCGCCGCGAGCGACAGGTAGGCCGCGTCGCCGGCATTCTGGGCGTCGACGACCCGGGCCATGCGCGCGAAGGTCTCGCGCACCTGCGCCTCGGTCACGACGCCGTGCAGCAGCCAGTTCGCGACATGCTGGCTCGAGATGCGCAGCGTCGCGCGGTCTTCCATCAGGCCGACGTTGTGGATGTCGGGCACCTTCGAGCAGCCGACGCCCTGGTCGACCCAGCGCACGACGTAGCCGAGGATGCCCTGGAGGTTGTTGTCGAGCTCCTGCTGGACCTCGGCGGCGCTCCAGTTCGGCGCGGCCGCGACCGGGATCGTCAGCAGCGCGTCGAGCAGCGCCTCGCCCGACTCGCCCGCGGCCTCCATCTGCTGCTGCAGCGCGGCCACGTCGACCTGGTGGTAATGCAGTGCGTGCAGCGTCGCGGCGGTCGGCGACGGCACCCAGGCGGTGTTCGCGCCGGCCTTCGGGTGGGCGATCTTCTGCTCGAGCATCGCGGCCATCAGGTCGGGCATCGCCCACATGCCCTTGCCGATCTGGGCGCGACCGCGCAGGCCGCAGGCGAGGCCGATCAGCACGTTGCGGCGCTCGTAGGCCTGGATCCAGGCGCTCGTCTTCATGTCGCCCTTGCGCAGCATCGGGCCCGCGCGCATCGCCGTGTGCATCTCGTCGCCGGTGCGGTCGAGAAAGCCGGTGTTGATGAACGCGACGCGCGCCGCCGCCGCGGCGATGCAGGCCTTGAGGTTCACGCTGGTGCGACGCTCCTCGTCCATGATGCCGAGCTTGACGGTGTTCGCGGGCAGGCCCAGCAGCGCCTCGACGCGGCCGAACAGCTCGGCCGCGAACGCGACCTCGGCCGGGCCGTGCATCTTGGGCTTGACGATGTAGACCGAGCCGCGGCGCGAGTTGCGGATGCCGTTCACGGCGCGCCCCTGCAGGTCGTGCAGGGCGATCGTCGTCGTGACGATCGCGTCGAGGATGCCCTCGGGGATCTCGTTTGCGCCGCCGTCGAGCAGCACGGCCGGATTCGTCATCAGGTGGCCGACATTGCGCACGAACATCAGCGAGCGGCCGTGCAGGCGGACCGCCTCGCCGCCGGCCGGCGCGGTGTACACGCGGTCGGGGTTGAGCGTGCGCGTAAACGTCTTGCCGCCCTTCGCGACCGACTCGCTGAGCGTGCCGTCGAGGATGCCGAGCCAGTTCGCGTAGGCGAGCACCTTGTCCTCGGCGTCGACCGCGGCGACCGAGTCCTCGAGGTCGAGAATGGTCGACAGCGCCGACTCGACGATCACGTCGGCGACGCCGGCCGCGTCGCTCGCGCCGATCGTCGTCGCGCGGTCGATGCGGATATCGAGGTGCAGGCCGTGATGGCGCAGCAGCACGGCCGTCGGCGCGGCCGCCGTGCCCTGGTAACCGACGAACTGGGCGGGGTCGCGCAGGCCGGTCGAGCCCTCGGCGAGGTCGACGACGAGCCGGCCCGCGTCGACGCGGTAGCCGCGCGCGTCGGCGTGCGAGCCGCGCGCGAGCGGCGCGGCCTGGTCGAGCAGCGCGCGCGCGCGCGCGATGACCTTCGCGCCGCGCACCGGGTTGTAGGCGCCGGCCTTCTCGGCGCCGTCGGCCTCGGCGATCGCGTCGGTGCCGTAGAGCGCGTCGTACAGCGAGCCCCAGCGCGCGTTCGCGGCGTTCAGCGCGTAGCGCGCGTTGAGGATGGGCACGACGAGCTGCGGGCCGGCCTGGGCCGCGAGCTCGGCGTCGACGTTCGCGGTGCTCGCGTGGACCTCGGCCGGCACCGGCACGAGGTAGCCGATGCGCTCGAGGAACGCGCGGTAGGCCGGCAGGTCGGCGATCGGGCCCGGGTGGGCGCGATGCCAGGCGTCGAGCTCGGCCTGCAGGCGCTCGCGCTCGGCGAGCAGCGCGGCGTTGCGCGGCGCGAGCTCGTGGGCGATCGCGTCGAAGCCGGCCCAGAACGCCGCGCTCGCGACGCCCGTTCCCGGCAGCACGCGATCCTCGATGAAGCGGTAGAGCTCGGTCGCGACCTGCAGACGGTGGACGGTTTGGCGGCTGGCGGACATGGCGGGCTCCTTTGAGGCCGTGAATAAAGGGGATTGAGCGTGAATCTACGCCGATCACCCGCTTCGATTCCTAACCCGCGACGCAAGGATTACTTGTCTCAAATGCACAAATCCCCGCCGATCCGCCTTGTTTCACGGCATTGGACGCGCACAATCGCCGCATGGACCGGCTCAAGCAGATGGAATCCTTTGTCGCGGTCGCGACCAAGGGCAGCCTGACCGCCGCGGCCCAGCTCGACGGCGTCGCGCCGGCCGTGATGGGGCGGCGCATCGACGCGCTCGAGGCGCGCCTGGGCGTCAAGCTGCTGCGCCGCACGACGCGGCGCATCACGCTGACGAACGAGGGCAGCGCGTTCCTCGAGGATTGCCAGCGCCTGCTCGGCGCGCTCGCGAACGCGGAGGCCAGCGTCAGCGCCGGCGGCGTCAAGGCGAGCGGCCACCTGCGCATCACGGCGCCGGCCGGCTTCGGGCGCCGCCATGTCGCGCCGCTCGTGCCCGAGTTCCTCGCCGCCCATCCCGACGTGAGCCTGTCGCTGAACCTCAGCGACCGCGTCGTCGACATCGTCAACGAGGGTTACGACTGCGCGGTGCGCGTCGGCGACCTGCCCGACTCGAGCCTCGTGAGCACGCGGCTCGCCGACAACCGGCGCCTGTGCGTCGGCGCGCCCGCCTACCTGAAGCGCGCCGGCGTGCCGCAGCACCCGGGCGAGCTCGCGCGCCACGCCTGCCTGACGCTGTCGAGCGAGGCGAGCCAGTCGCGCGGCTGGGCGTTCATGCTCGACGGCGCGGTCGAGCACCTGCGGCCGAGCGGGCGGCTCGACTGCAGCGACGGCCAGGTGCTGCACGAATGGTGCCTGGCCGGCCTGGGGCTCGCGTGGCGCAGCACCTGGGAAGTCGCGGCCGACCTCGAGGCCGGCCGGCTGCTCAGCGTGCTCGACGCGTTCGCCGCGCCGCCGAACGGCATCTACGTGCTGTTCCCGCAGGCCAAGCACCTGCCGCTGCGCGTGCGGCTGTGGATCGACTTCCTGAAGGCGGCCTGGGGCAGCGCGCAGTACTGGCAGCGCGGCCGCCCATGAGGCGACGGTCCGCGCGCTGGCCCGCTTACTTCTTCAGGCAGTCCTTCATATAGGCCTGACGCTCGCTGCTTGGCTTGCCGGTGGCCCTGAAGTCGGCGCTGCAGGCCTTCATGCGCTCCTGCGCGCTCATCGCGGACTTGTCGGCCATCGACGCGGCCGGGGCGGCGGCGCTCGCGGCGGCGGCCGGCTTGGCGGCGAGGCATTCCTTCATGAAGGCCTGGCGCTCGGACGTCGGCTTGCCGCTGGCCTTGAAGTCGGCGCTGCAGCTCTTCATGTGGTCCTGCGCGGCGTTCGTCGCGTGGGCGGCGCCCGCGAGCAGGCCCAGGCCGAGGGCAGCGACGCTGATCAAGAGAGTCTTCTTCATGGAGGCAACCTTTCTGCAGGGTGATGGACAAGACAGCTTAGGCGATTCGAGCAGCTCGACGCGGGCCGCGCAAGCCGGGTTCACGAGCTCGATCAAAGAATCCGTCGCGGATGCGCGAGCGCCTCGTGTGCCGAGTGCAGGCGCCGCACGAGCACCTGGATGAAGGCGCGGTCGAAGCGGTGCTGGCATTCGGGGCTCAGGCCCCCGAGCGACTCGGGCGTGAACGAGATCGTCGTGCAGTTCTCGCCGCGCACGCGGATGTCGGTGCTGTGGCGGCGCAGGGCGGGGTTCGGCGAGAGGTAGGCCATCTCGCCGACCGAGGTGCCCTGGCCGAGCTCGGCGACGAGCTTGGCGTCGCGCCAGACCTCGACCTCGCCCTGGGCGATGATGTGGAAGGTATTGCCCTCCTGGCCCTTCTTGTACAGCGCGTGGCCCTCGGGGTAGCGGCGCCAGCGCGCGCGGCGCACGACCTCCCAGAGCTCGACGTCGCCGAACTCGGCGAAGAACTCGAGCGCGCGCAGCATGTTGAAGCGCTCCGAGTCCTTGACCTCGTGCAGGCGCGCGAGCGGCACGAGCTGGCGCGCGACGAGCTCGGAGAGCGCGCGGCCGAAGTCGTCCCAGTCGGCGTAGCGCTCGGTCGGGTGCTTGGCGAGCGCGCGCAGGATCACCGCGTCGAGCTCGGCCGTCACGCCGCCGCGCTGGCCGACCAGCGAGGTCGGCGCCTGGTGGTAGATCTGGTGCATCAGCGCCATCTGGTTCGGCGCGTCGAACGGCGGACGGCCCGCGATCAGGTGGTAGAGCACGGCGCCGAGCGCGTACATGTCGGCGCGGTTGTCGACGTCGCCGCCCTCGATCTGCTCGGGCGGCATGTAGGCGAGCGAGCCGACGCGGTGGACCTGGGTCTGGTCCGACATCAGGTTCAGGGCCGAGCCGAAGTCGCTGACCTTGACGTCGGTTACGTGGCCCTGGTCGTCGAGGACGCCGAGCAGGTTCGCGGGCTTGACGTCGCGGTGGATCACGCCCTGGCGGAACACGTAGCCGAGCGCCATCGCGCACTTGAAGCCGAGCTCGACGATCTGGTCGAGCGGCAGCAGGCGGTCGCTGCGGCAGAAGTTCTTCAGCGTGACGCCGGGCACGTACTCCATGACCAGGTAGGGCGCGTCGTCCTCGGGCACCGCGTCGAGGATCTGCACGACGTTCGGGTGCTGGAGCCGGCCCGCGAGCGCGGCCTCGGCCGAGAAGAAGCGCACGCCGTAGTCGCCGCCCGCGCGGCTCGAGGTCGCCCAGGAGCGCAGGCGCTTGATCGCGACCTCGCCGCCGCCGAACGCGTCGACGGCGAGGAACACGTCGCTCGTCGCGCCCTCGCCGAGCCGGCGCAGGACGCGGTACTTGCCGATCTGGGCCGGCAGGTCGGGCCCAGCCGACGGCAATGTGGAGTCCGGCGCGCTCATCGGCGGAATCATAGCGGCGGCGCTATGCTCGCGGCGCCATGCCCGTCGCCCCGCCTTCCCCGCCCGCCGCCATGGTCCCCGCTACCGCCGCAAGCGCGTTTCGCGACCTGCTCGCCCACCGCAGCTTCATGCGGCTGTGGCTCGCGCGCTTCGCGACCAGCCTCGCGGGCCAGATGCTGCTCGTCGCGATCGGCTGGCAGATGTACGACCTGACCCATAGCGCCTGGGACCTCGGCCTCGTCGGCCTCGTCCAGTTCATGCCCGCGCTCGCGCTCACGCTGCCGGCCGGCCATGTCGTCGACCAGCACCACCGCGGCCGCATCCTGGGCACCTGCCTGTGCGTGCAGACCGTCGTCGCGCTCGTGCTCGCGCTCGCGACGCTCGGCTGGGGGCACGGCCCCTGGGCCTCGCGCGAGGTCCTGCTGCTGCTGTCGGTCGTGCTCGGCGCGGTCCGCGCGTTCCAGATGCCGGCGCTTCAGGCGCTCACGCCGGCGCTGCTGCCCGGCAGCCTGCTCGCGCGCGGCCTCGCGTTCAACGCCTCGGGCGCGCAGGCCGCGATGATCGCGGGCCCGGCGCTCGGCGGCGTGCTCTACGTCGCGGGCGCGCAGGTCGTCTACGGCGTCGCGTTCGTCTGCTTCGGGCTCGCCGCCGCGCTCGCGCTGCGCGTGCGCTACGAACACGCGCCGCGGCGCGCCGAGCCCGTCACGCTGCAGATCCTGTTCGCCGGCGTCGCGTTCGTGTGGGCGAGCCCGGTGATCCTCGGCGCGATCTCGCTCGACCTGTTCGCGGTGCTGCTCGGCGGCGCGACGGCGCTGCTGCCGATGTTCGCGCGCGACATGCTCCACGTCGGCGCCTGGGGCCTGGGCCTGCTGCGCGGCGCGCCGGCGGCCGGCGCGCTCGCGATGTCGATCGTGCTCACGCGCCGGCCGCTGCGCCGTCGCGCGGGCCGGCGCCTGCTCGGCGCGGTCGCGGTGTTCGGCCTGTGCATGATCGTGTTCGGGCTGTCGCGCAGCTTCTGGCTGTCGCTCGCCGTGCTCGCGATCTCGGGCGCGGCCGACATGGTCAGCGTCGTCGTGCGCCAGACCCTCGTACAACTCGAGACGCCCGAGGCGATGCGCGGCCGCGTGAGCGCCGTGAGCTCGATCTTCATCGGCGCGAGCAACCAGCTCGGCGAGTTCGAGTCGGGCGCGACGGCGGCGCTGCTCGGACCGGTCGGCTCGGTCGTCGCGGGCGGCGTCGGCACCCTGCTCGTCGCGGCGCTGTGGCGGCGCTGGTTCCGCCCGCTCGCCGAGCGCAACGCGCTGGAGCGCGAAGGCACGCCGTGAGCCTCGGTGGGGTTTGGCGCCGCGCCCCTAGAATTCGCCCATGATCCAAGCCAAGCAGGACCTGCTCGCCGCCCTCGCCGCGGCGATCCAGGAAATCAGCCCCGGCAGCGCGCTCGACGCTGCCTTCGAATCCCCGAAGCAGGCCGCCCACGGCGACCTCGCGTGCACGGCCGCCATGCAGCTGGCCAAGCCGCTCAAGAAGAACCCGCGCGAGCTCGCCCAGGCGCTGATCGCGGCGCTCGAGGCCAAGCCGGCGTTCCGGCACTGGGTCGACGCGCTCGAGATCGCCGGCCCCGGCTTCATCAATATCCGCCTCAAGGCCGCCGCGAAGCAGGCCGTCGTCGGCGAGGTGCTCGCGGCCGGCGCCGCGTTCGGCCAACAGCCCGCGAACGACCAGCATGTGATGGTCGAGTTCGTGTCGGCCAACCCGACCGGGCCGCTGCACGTCGGCCACGCGCGCCAGGCCGCGCTCGGCGACGCGCTGTGCAATCTGTTCGCGACCCAGGGCGCCCAGGTTACGCGCGAGTTCTATTACAACGACGCGGGCGTGCAGATCGCGACGCTCGCGAACAGCACGCAATGTCGGCTCCAGGGCCTCAAGCCCGGCGACGCGGGCTGGCCCGAGGCCGCCTACAACGGCGACTACATCGCCGACATCGCCGCGGCCTTCCTGCGCAAGGAAACCGTCAAGGCCGACGACCGCGAGTTCACGGCCTCGGGCGACATCGCCGACCTCGACTCGATCCGCCAGTTCGCCGTCGCCTACCTGCGCCACGAGCAGGACCTCGACCTGCAGGCCTTCGGCCTCCGGTTCGACAACTACTTCCTCGAGTCGAGCCTGTACACGCGCGGCCTCGTCGAGGCGGCCGTCGCCAGGCTCGTCGCCTCGGGCAAGACCTTCGAGGAGGGCGGCGCACTGTGGCTGCGCTCGACCGAGTACGGCGACGACAAGGACCGCGTGATGCGCAAGTCCGACGGCGGCTACACCTACTTCGTGCCCGACGTCGCGTACCACATCGACAAGTTCGAGCGCGGCTACACCAAGTGCATCAACGTCCAGGGCACCGACCACCACGGCACGATCGCGCGCGTGCGCGGCGGCCTGCAGGCCGCCGGCGTCGGCATCCCGCCGGGCTTCCCCGACTACGTGCTGCACAAGATGGTCACGGTCATGAAGGGCGGCGAGGAGGTCAAGATCTCCAAGCGCGCGGGCGCCTACGTGACGCTGCGCGACCTCGTCGACTGGACCAGCCGCGACGCCGTGCGCTTCTTCCTGATCAGCCGCAAGGCCGACACCGAGTTCACCTTCGACGTCGACCTCGCGCTCCAGCAGAACGACGAGAACCCGGTCTTCTACGTCCAGTACGCCCACGCGCGGATCAACTCGATCATCCGCAAATGGGTCGATGAATCGGGCGGCGACGAAGCGGCCCTCGCCGGCGCCGAGCTCGGCCAGTTGAGCGCGCCGACCGAGGCCGCGCTGATGCTCAAGCTCGCCGACTACCCGCGCATGCTGGCGGGTGCGGCGGCCGGCCTCGCGCCACACGACGTCGCGTTCTACCTGCGCGATCTGGCCGCCGCGTTCCACAGCTACTATGCGGCCGAGCGCGTGCTCGACCAGGCGCCCGAGCTCACCCGCGCCCGCGTCGCGCTGCTCGCGGCGACGCGCCAGGTGCTGCGCAACGCGCTCGGCGTGCTCGGCGTCAGCGCGCCCGAATCGATGTCCCGAGAAAAGGCAGAGTAAGCATCATGGCCGAAGCAGGCAGCAAGAAGGGTGGCGGCAACGCCAAGGGCGGCGGCGGCAAGAAAAGCAGCGAGCGCGGCGGCTTCGTGCTCGGCCTGATCGTCGGCCTGCTCGTCGGCCTCGCGATCGCGCTCGGCGTGGCGCTCTACATCAGCAAGGTGCCCGTGCCCTTCGTCGACAAGCTGCCGCAGCGCACCGCCGAGCAGGACGCCGAGGAAGCCGCGCACAACAAGAACTGGGACCCGAACGCGCCGCTCGCGAGCGCGCGCGCCGCGAGTGGCGTCGTCACGGCGCCCGCGTCGGCGCCGCCGGCCGCCGCCCCGGTGACGCAGGCGCCTGCGCCGGTCGCCACCGCACCGGCCGCGCAGCCGCCGGCGGCCGCCGTCGCCAAGCCGCCCGCGAGCGCGCCGGCCGCCCAGGCCAGGGCCGCGTCGGCCGCGGCCGACGCCGACACCTTCTTCGTCCAGGCCGGCGCCTACACGCGTCCCGAGGACGCCGAACAGCAGCGCGCCCGCCTGGCCCTGCTCGGCCTGTCGGCCAAGGTCATGGAGAAGGACCAGTCTGGACGCACCGTATACCGCGTGCGCGTCGGCCCCTTCGAGACCCGCGAGGACGCCGAGGCCCAGCAAAAGAAGCTCATCGAGGCCGGCATGGAGGCCTCGCTCGTGCACATGGCGCGATAAGCGCCTTTTAAGCCGGGGCCGGCAAGCTGCCGGCTCTGCCCACCCTCGCCATTAGCGCAACCGGAATCAGCATGCAGCGCCGCGACTTCAATTCCATGCTCGCCCTCACCGGCCTCGCCGCCAGCGGCTCCGTCGCGCTGGCCCAGCCCGCGCCGGCCGCACCGGTGGAGGGGCGCCAGTTCCGCCGCCTGGCGCCGCCGCTCGCGACGCCGCCGGGCAAGGTCGAGGTGATCGAGGTGTTCATGTACACCTGCCCGCATTGCTTCAAGTTCGACACGCCGCTGAGCCAGTGGGCGAAGGCCCACGCGGCCGACGTGACGCTGCGCCGCGTGGCGGTCGGCGCGAACACCATGACCGGCCTGACCCAGCGCATGTTCTTCGCGCTCCAGGCGATGGGCGTCGAGGACGCGCTGCACCAGCCGGTGTTCAGCGCGATCCACGTCGGCGGCGCCGACGTGACGAGCGAGTCGGGCGTGTTCGACCTGGCCGGCCGGCTCGGCGTCGACATGGCCAAGTTCAAGCAGGCCTACAACTCGTTCAGCGTCGTCGGCAAATGCCGCCAGGCGAACCAGTTCATGCAGGACACCGGCATCGACAGCGTGCCGACGCTGATCATCGGCGGCCGCTTCGTGACCTCGCCGAGCATGGCCGGCGCGCCCGGCGCCAGCGAAGTCGAGGACGGCGCGCGCGCGCTGCAGATCGCCGACGTGCTCGTCAAGCGCGCGAGGGGCTGAGCATCATGATGAAGCGACGCAAAATCACGGGCCTGCTGGGCCTGTCGGCGATCGGCGCGGCCGGCCTGGCCGTCGCGCCGGCCTGGGCCCAGGCCGGCACGCCCGTCGAGGGCCACGACTACAAGATCCTGAACCCGCCGGTGCCGACGCCGGCGGGCAAGATCGAGGTCGTCGAGTTCTTCTGGTACGCCTGCCCGCACTGCTATGTGTTCGACCCGGCGCTGCGCCAGTGGCTCGCGCGCCTGCCGGCCGACGCGAGCTTCCGCCGCGAGCATGTCGCGTTCAACGCGCTGCAGCGCCCGCACCAGCGCCTGTTCTACACGCTCGAGGCGATCGGCCAGGAAGCGCGCTGGCACGAGCAGGTCCTCGAGGCCTTCCACCAGCAGCGCGTCAACTACGAGGACCCCGAGGGCGTGCTCAAGCTGATGGCCTCGCTCGGCGCCGACATGGCCAAGGTGCGCCAGGCCTGGGATTCGTTCGGTGTGCAGAGCCGCTGCGCCCAGGCGAACCGCCTGACCCAGGCCTACAACTTCGAGGGCGTGCCGGCGCTGGCCGTCGGCGGACGCTTCGTGACGGCGCCCTATATGGTCCCGGACGCCGGCGACGAGCTGGCCCAGGGGCGCCGCGCGCTCGCGATCGCCGACCACCTGCTCGAACTCGCCCGCGGCAAGGCTTGAGCCTCGGCCCGACGGCGCCGCGACGACGCCGTCGGACGCGGCGTGCGTCGGCGCCACAGTCGGCGCCAAAGTCGGCGGCTAGAATGGTCCGCAAGAACTGTGCCACCGATGACCCACCGCCTCATGCGCCGCCTCCCCGCCCTGCTGCTGATCGCGTCCGCGCTGCTCGCCGCGGCGCCGGTCGAGGCCAGCAAGTCCGACCGCGAGCAAAAGATCGCCTGGACCTCCGACCAGCAAAGCACGGTCGACCTCGGCGGCACGCTGACCGTGGTGTTGCGCGGCAACGTCGTGATCAGCCAGGGCACGATGCGCCTCGAGGCTGCGGTCGTGCGGGTCCAGCAGACACCCGATGGCTACGCCCAGGTCTTCGCCGACGGCATGCCCGAGCGCCAGGTCGCGTTCCACCAGGCGCGCGACGAGCCCGGCGAGTCGATCGAGGGCCAGGCCGACCGCATCGAATACGACACCCACGCCGACACGATCCGCCTGATCGGCCGCGCAACGCTGCGTCAGCTGCGCGGCACGGCCGTCGCGAGCGAGGCGAACGGCGAGCTGATCGTCTACGACAACCGCACCCAGCAGGCGACGCTGGACGGCAACGCGCCGGGCCAGACCTCGGGCGGCCGCGTGCGCGGCGTGCTGATGCCGCGCGCGGCGAGCGCCGCGGCGCCGTCGGCGCCGGCCTCGGGCGTGACCCTGCAGCCGAGCACGGCGCTGCCGCGATCGGGCAAGGGCTCATGAGTCCCGCACGGCCGCCCGAACAGGCTTGTACCCGCACGGCGGGACAGCGCGCAGCGCGAAGGGTGCCGACATGAGCGTCCTGCCGGCGAGCCGCCTCGAAGCCGAGGGTCTGGCCAAGACCTACGGCGTGCGCAAGGTCGTACGCGACGTCCATGTCGACGTGCACAGCGGCGAGGTCGTCGGCCTGCTCGGCCCGAACGGCGCGGGCAAGACGACGAGCTTCTACATGATCGTCGGCCTGGTGCGCGCCGACGCGGGCGAGATCCGCATCGACGGCCAGCCGGTCCAGCGCCTGCCGATCCACCAGCGCGCGCGCCTGGGCCTGTCCTACCTGCCGCAGGAGGCGTCGATCTTCCGCAAGCTCACGGTCGAAGAGAACATCCGCGCCGTGCTCGAGCTGCAGCGCGACGCGAACGGCCGCGCGCTGTCGGCAGCGCGCATCAAGGAAATGCTCGAGCAGCTGCTCCAGGAGCTGTCGATCGAGAAGCTGCGCGCGAGCCCCGCGCCGGCGCTGTCGGGCGGCGAGCGCCGCCGCGTCGAGATCGCGCGCGCGCTCGCGACGCAGCCGCGCTTCATCCTGCTCGACGAGCCCTTCGCCGGCGTCGACCCGATCGCCGTGCTCGAGATCCAGCGCATCATCGGTTTCCTGCGCGAGCGCGGCATCGGCGTGCTGATAACCGACCACAACGTGCGCGAGACGCTCGGCATCTGCGACCGCGCCTACATCATCAGCGAGGGCGCGGTCCTGGCCGAAGGCACGCCCGCCGAGATCGTCGACAACGCCGATGTGCGCAAGGTCTATCTCGGCGAACATTTCCGCATGTAGGAAAAAACTGCAATGAAACCTTCATTGCAGGTCCGGCTCAGCCAGCACCTGGCGCTGACGCCGCAGCTTCAGCAGTCGATCCGGCTGCTCCAGCTGTCGACGCTCGAGCTGCACCAGGAGGTCCAGCAGATGCTCGACCAGAACCCGCTGCTCGAGGCCGACGAGGAGTTCGGCGTGAGCACGCCCGAGCTCGCCGACGCGCGCGAGACCGCGGCGAGCGCCGATGGCGAGTTCGACGCCGGCGACGCGGCGCCCGGCGCCGACGACGGCGCGGGCGAGGAAATGCGCGCCGAGGACTTCGGCACGACCGAGCGCGAGGACTGGGAGAACGGCACCGAGGGCGACGACTTCGACGGCATCCGCGAGCTGCCGAGCCAGGCCCCGGCGGGCGGCGACGACGACGGCGAGCGCGGCGACAGCGACAGCGCCGAGATCGGCCTGCAGGAGCACCTGGTCCAGCAGCTCGCCGGCATGAGCCTGAGCGCGGCCGACCGCGCGGCGCTGCACGTGCTGATCGAATCGCTGAACGAGGACGGCTGGCTCGAGGACAGCCTCGAGGAGATCGCCGAGGCCTTCGCCCCCGACGACGCCGAGGCGCGCGAGGAGCTGCACGACCAGCTGCGCATCGCGCTGCAATGGCTGCAGCACCTGGACCCGGCTGGCGTCGGCGCGCGGTCATTGAGCGAATGCCTGCTGCTGCAGCTGCGCGGCCGGCCGCGCAGCCCGGCGCTCGTGGTCGCGACGCTGATCTGCAAGCAGCACCTCGAGCTGCTCGCCAAGCGCGACCTGCGCCGCCTGATGCAGCTGACCGGCGCCGACGAGGAGCTGCTGCGCGAGGCGCAGGCCCTGATCGCCGCGCTCGAGCCCAAGCCGGGCCGCCGCTTTGCCCAGGGTGCGGCGGCGGCCGTCGTGCCCGACGTGATCGTGCGCCGCGTCGGCCGCGAGCTGCGCGTGCTGCTGAACCCCGACGTCGCGCCGCGCCTGCGCATCAACGAGCTCTACGCGAACGCGCTGCGCGCGACGCGCGGCGGCATCACGAACAGCCCGCTCGGCGGCCAGCTGCAGGAGGCGCGCTGGTTCATCAAGAACATCCAGCAGCGCTTCGAGACCATCCTGCGCGTGTCGCAGGCGATCGTCGAGCGCCAGAAGGGCTTCTTCACGCATGGCGAGCTCGCGATGAAGCCGCTCGTGCTGCGCGAGATCGCCGACGAGCTCGGCCTGCACGAGTCGACGATCTCGCGCGTGACGACGGCCAAGTACATGGCGACCTGCTTCGGCACCTTCGAGCTCAAGTATTTCTTCGGCTCGGGCCTGTCGACCGAGGCCGGCGGCAACGCGTCGAGCACGGCCGTGCGCGCGCTGATCAAGCAGTTCGTCGCGGCCGAGGACCCGGCCAAGCCCTTGTCGGACAGCACCTTGTCGACGATGCTCGAGGAACAGGGCATCCAGGTCGCCCGCCGCACCGTCGCGAAGTACCGCGAGGCGCTCAAGATCGCGCCCGCGAACCAACGCAAATCCCTTTGACGCGCGCCGGCCAATCCCCGCGCGCGCTACCGCCATGAAGTCCGCATCGCTCTATCTATTCGTCGCCTGCCCGGGCGGCGTCGAACCCTGGCTCGCCGAAGAGGTCGCGCGCATCGCGCCGAAGCGCCATGTCGAGGCGCGCCGCGGCGGCGTCGCCGTCAAGGGCGACGCCGAGGCCGCGATGCTGATCAATCTGCACAGCCGGCTCGGCCAGCGCGTGCTCGTCGAGCTCGCCCACGGCCCGTATCGCCACGAGGACGACCTCTACGGCCTCGCGCGCCGCGTCGACTGGCGCGACTGGATCACGCCCGAGCAGACGCTCAAGGTCGACGTGACCGCGCAGCGCGCGCCGCTGAACAGCCTGAACTTCGCGGCGCTGCGCGTGAAGGACGCGATCTGCGACCAGCTGCGCGAACAGCTCGGCGCGCGCCCGAGCGTCGACACGCGCGCCCCCGACCTGCCCGTCGTGCTGCACCTGGGCCCCGAGTTCGCGACGCTCTACGTCGACACCTCGGGCGAGCCGCTGTTCAAGCGCGGCTGGCGCGAGGACAAGGGCGACGCGCCGCTCAAGGAGACGCTCGCCGCGGCGATGCTCGCGGCGGCCGGCTGGGACGGCAGCGCCGCGAGCGGCGCGCTGCTCGACCCCTGCTGCGGCTCGGGCACGATCGCGATCGAGGCCGCGCAGATCGCCTGCGGCATCGCCGCGGGCGGCCAGCGCCGCTTCGCGTTCGAACGCCAGCGGCCGTTCCAGCCGCTGCGCCAACGCTGGGCCGAGCTCAAGCAGGCAGCGAAAGCGGCCGAGCACGAACCGGCCGTGCCCATCTATGCGAGCGACGTCGCGTTCCGCATGGTCGACTTCGCGCGCCGCAACGCCGAGCGCGCGGGCGTCGCCCGGCATATCCAGTTCAACGGCGGCGACGCGCTCGAGCGCCCGGCGCCGCCGCTGCCCGAGGGCTTGGGCGGCGCGATCGTGATGAACCCGCCCTACGGCGAGCGCATCGAGGTGCGCGGCAAGGCAGCGGCGGTGCGCGCGGTCAGCGGCTCCGAGCAGCGCGACGCGGCCGACGACTTCTTCCCGCGCCTCGCCGCGCATTGGAAGCGCGCGTTCACCGAGCAGCCGTGGACCGCATGGATGCTGTGCCCCGACATGAAGCTGCCGAGCAAGATGCGGCTGAAGGAATCGCGCCGCGTGCCGATGTGGAACGGCCCGATCGAATGCCGGTTGTTCCGCTTCGACCTCGTCAAGGGCTCGGCGCGCGGCTGAGCGCTCGTCGGATCACGCGGCGTCGGCCGCTGCGAGGTAGGCGCGCAATGCGCGCAGCAGTTCCTCGCGCAGGGTCGCGACATCGAGCGCGGCCGGGTCGGCCGCCGTCATCAGGCTTTGCGAGATCCAGCCGTAGCTGATCGCGTGGGCCATGCGCGCGGCGCCGGGCGGTGGCGGGTCCGCCGCGCCCGCGAGCAGCTCGCCCCACATCCGTACCCAGGCCTCGTAATGGTCGCGGTAGGCGGCGGGCGTCGAGATCTGGCGCTCGAGCAGGAACAACGCAGCCCACGCACGCGCGTCGGCGCAGATTGCTGCGACGAGCGCGTCGGCGAGCGCCGCGGCGATGCGCGCGCGCGGCTGGCCGGCGAGCGGCGCGGCGGCCGCGCGGCCCGCGCGCTCGGCGCCGCGCACGGCCTCGCTGATGCACTTGGCCGCGAGCGAGCGCATATTGCCGAAGTACTCATAGAAGGTGCCCACGCCGACGCCCGCGACGGCGGCGACCTCGCGGATCGTCGTCTTGGCGTAGCCGCGCTCGAGCAGAACCCGAACAAAGGCCTGCTGCAGCGCCTCGGCGCTCAGGCGCGCGCGCGCCTGGCGCGGGCGGCGCCGCACGACGGCCGGGTCGGCCGGCAGGCCGGCGTCGGGGCCTGGAACCCGAACATGCTTTTGGGCCATCGCGCCTAGACTTTTGCCGATGAAGTCAACGATGCGGCGAGGCTAGCATGCAGACCCACGAGGTATTCAACCAGTTCGACGAACTGCACGACTACAACCTGTTCGTGAGCGACGCGGCGCTGGCGGCGGCCGTCGACACGGCCGGCGCGGGCTGGGCGCGCGCGGCGCTCGACGCGTTCGGCGCCGAGGTCGGCAGCGCCGCGAGCTTCGCCGACGCGGCGAGCGCGAACCGCTACCTGCCCGAGTTCGAGCCCTTCGACGCGCGCGGCCGCCGCGTCGACCGCGTCGAGTTCCACCCGGCCTGGCACGCGCACCTCGCGCGCTACCGCGAGGCCGGCTGGGTCTCGCGCTCGTTCGACACCGAGCGCGAAGGCCGCTGGGCCGCGCAGCTCGCGGCCTTCTACATGCACGCGCAGGTCGAATCGGGCTCGGGCTGCCCGGCGACGATGACCTGGGCCGCGATCCCGCTGCTCAAGCGCGAGCCCGCGCTGTGGGCCGAGCTCGGGCCCAAGCTGTGCGCGACCGAGTACGACGCGCGCGACGTGCCGATCGCGCAGAAGCGCTCGGTCTATATCGGCATGGGCATGACCGAGAAGCAGGGCGGCTCGGACGTGCGCGCGAACACGACGACGGCGACGCCGGACGGCGCGGGCGGGCGCGGCGCGACGTATTTGCTGCGCGGCCACAAGTGGTTCTTCTCGGCGCCGATGTGCGACGCCCATCTCGTCGTCGCGCAGATCGACGGCGTCGGCCCCTCGTGCTTCTTCGTGCCGCGCTGGCGCGCCGACGGCACGAAGAACCCGGTGCAGATCCAGCGGCTCAAGGACAAAGTCGGCAACAAGAGCAATTCGAGCAGCGAGGTCGAGTTTCTCGACGCCGAGGGCGTGCTGATCGGCGAGCTCGGCCGCGGCATCCCGACCATCATCGAGATGGCGAACTACACGCGCCTCGCCTGCGTGACGGCGAGCTCGGCCTTTGTTCGCCAGGCCCTGGTCCAGGGCCTCGCGTACACGCGCCAGCGCCGCGCGTTTGGCCGACCATTGGCCGAGCAGCCGCTGATGCGCGCGGTGCTCGCCGACCTCGCGATCGAGAGCGAGGCCGCGCTCGCGCTGACGATGCGGCTGGCCCAGGCGTTCGAACGCGAGGACGACCCGGTCGAGCGGATCTGGAAGCGCGTGGTCACGCCGGCCGCGAAGTTCTGGGTCTGCAAGCGCGCGGTCGAACTCACGGGCGAGGCGATGGAGGTGTTCGGCGGCAACGGCTACGTGGAGACCGGCGCGATGGGCCGGCTGTTCCGCGAGGCGCCGGTGAACTCGATATGGGAGGGTTCGGGCAACGTGATGTGCCTCGACGTGATCCGCGCGTTCGTGCGCGAGCCTGACGCGGTATTCGCGCTGCTCGATTCGCTCGCGGACGGCGCCGAGCCGGCGCTCGCTCACGCCGTGGCCGAGTTACGCGCGCGCCTGGCCGGTGCGCCCGAGCGGCTCGAAGCCCAGGGCCGCTGGATCGCGCAGCAGCTCGTACTGGTGATCCAGGCCCGCTTGCTGCGGGACACGGCGCCCGCGTTTGTTGCCGATGCGTTTGTCGCGACGCGGCTGGTGGCTGCTGGCTGGGGTCGTGTCGCCGGCGGTTTTGATCCGAGTGGCGTCGACGTCGATGCGCTGTTCGCGCGTGCGTTGCCTTGTTGATTGAAGCCGTACTGCGACGACCGAGCGAGACTGCGGCGACGGGTGTGCCTGGCAGCCCCTACGCCCTCGCCCCTCGCTGCGCGAGGGGTCCCCTGCGGTGCGCGCGTCGCGGGGCCGGCGCAATTCACTTCGCTACGCTCCGTTCAAGCTGCGCCTTAAGTCAGATGTTGATGCGCGCTGCGCGCGCGCCCCGCGCCGCTGTGCTCCTCGGCGAGGGCCAAGGGGCCGCCAGGCACACCCGTCGCCGCAGTCAGGCCACAGTGGTTTACTGAGATGATCCAGGCAGCACCACTGTCGAAGCGCACCGCAACCCATCTTCGGTCGCCCCGGCATAGGCAAGCCGTCGCCTTACATCACGACGGCTCGATTCGGCGGCAGGAGCAGCCGTTCGTGAGTGACCGCTTCGTATGATTTCAGTCATGTGCTTCGTGCCTATGCGCAATGTTGGATCGGTGCGGGCTCATCCTGGCTGTTCATAAGGGTGGCGTACGGCTGCCCGTTGTGAACGCTTTTCCCGACCAGCGAAATCGGGAACGACGTATCACCCCCGTCGACCGAGATCCGTACCTCCAGCGATTGATCTTCAAAGCTCTGCAGCTCTTTGATCAAGCCCGAGATAGTCTTCCCTCTCCCAGCCCATTGCGGCTCAGTCATCGGCAGGTCTCCAGTTGCACATTTCTTGGTGGTCGAAAGCGGAACTGTAGTGCGGATGCTCGCTCAAAAGCGGGCATCGGTCACTGGCGGCTCATGGCAGCTACGCGCCTTCCCGCCAAGGCTACTCGTAGATCTTTCCGAGGTATAGGAAGACGGCCAGGTCTCGCCATGACGGTGCGCCGTCGCTAGTTAGGTACCGAACCCTGTTTAGGCGACATCGCACGGTGCGCCGAGCGCTCGGGACTGCGACAAGGGCGGCGGCTGCGCGCGCGACATCGCGGCAGTAAGCCGCTGTGGCCCGACTGCGGCGACGGGTGTGCCTGGCGGCCCCTTGACCCTCGCCGAGGAGCACAGCGGCGCGGGGCGCGCGCGCAGCGCGCATCAACATCTGACTTAAGGCGCAGCTTGAACGGAGCGTAGCGAAGTGAATTGCGCCGGCCCCGCGACGCGCGCCCCGCAGGGCACCCCTCGCGCAGCGAGGGGCGAGGGCGTAGGGGCCGCCAGGCACACCCGTCGGCGCAGTCTCGCTCGGTCTCAGCAGTACGGACTCGATCAGTCCAACGGCCAGGGCAGCGCTTCGTCCGCGGGATCAGGCTCAGCAGGCAGCGGCCCGCTCTCGATCCCACGCCACCAGGGCACGACAGCCTCCGCATGCGCAGGCTCGACCGCCTCGCCAAGCCGCGGCATCAGCAGCCGCTGACCCCGCGCCGCAGCGCCAGAAAGCAGCGTCTCTGCCGGCTCGTCCCACGCATGCATCGCCAAGGAGAACGTGCCCCAATGCACCGGCAGCAGCAGCCCGTTGCCGAGCCACTCGAAGGCCTGCAGCGCGTTCGCGGGGCCCAGGTGGATGTCGCCCCAGGCCGGGTGGTGCGCGCCGATCTCGAGCATCACGAGGTCGAAAGGGCCGAGCCGCTCGGCGATCGTCTTGAACTGCTCGGTCAGGCCCGTGTCGCCGCTGAAGAACACGGCGTGCCGGTCCGAGCGCATCACGAACGAGGACCACAGCGTCGCGTTGCGGTCCTTCAGGCCGCGCCCCGAGAAATGCTGCGACGGCGCGGCCGTGAACTGCACGCCCGTCCCTGCATGCGTCCAGCTCTCCCACCAGTCGAGCTCGTGGATCCGCTCGGGTGCGACGCCGAAGGCCTCGAGGTGGGCGCCGACGCCGAGCGAGGTCACGAAGGGCACGCCGACATGGGCGAGCGCGCGCACGGTCGGGTAGTCGAGGTGGTCGTAATGGTCGTGCGAGAGCACGACCACGTCGATGGGCGGCAGGTCGCGCAGCGCGACCGGCACCGGCTGGAAGCGCTTCGGGCCCGCGAGCCGCGTCGGCGACGCGCGCGGCCCCCAGACCGGGTCGGTCAGCACGCGCAGCCCGCCGATCTCGACGAGCACCGTCGAATGGCCGAGCCAGCTCACGCGCAGCCCGCTGTCGGGCGCGCGCCGCCAGCGCTCGCGCGGGTCGAGCGCCGGCAGCGGCGCCTTGGGCACGCGGCGCTCGCCGCCGCACAAAAAGTCCCTGATCGACGGCATCGCGACGGCCGGGTCGCGCAGGCCCTCGATCACCGGTTGGGCGTTGCGAAAGCCGCTGCCGCCCCATTGCCTTGATCCCTGCATGCGCTCGAGGCGCAGGCCGGCCGCTCGTTTTCCGAATGATCGCATCGGGCCAGAATACACCGCATGAACGCCCCCGACCTGACCCCTTTGCCGGCCACCCCGACGGGCCGCTACCGCCACTACAAGGGCCGCGACTACGAAGTCGTCGGCGTCGCGCGCCACAGCGAAACGCACGAGCCGCTCGTCGTCTATCGGCCGCTCTACGGCGAGGGCGCGCTGTGGGTGCGGCCGCACGCGATGTTCTTCGAGAGCGTCGTCGTCGACGGCGTCTCGCGGCCGCGCTTCGAGCGCGTGGCCGAGCGTTAAATCCGCCCGCAATTCGCGCGAATCGACCCTGACCACGACCCTAGCGTGGCGCCATCGGCGCAGATGCCGAGGCTACAGTTCAGCAGCTTGCTGCCGCCTGACGGCACGCCAACGGAGGGATGACTAGATGAAATTCGCGACCCGCCTGCTCGTCTGCTTCGCGGTGCCGGCGCTGCTGTTCGCGCTCGCGCTCGGCTATTGCGTGTGGGGCCTCAGCGGCACCGACGCCGCGTTCGAGCGCTACACGACGCGCGACCAGGCGCTCTCGAACGGCTTCCGCGAGCTCTACGCCCAGGGCCTGCAGATGGGCCAGGCGCTGCGCAACATCGTGCTCGACCCGAGCAACACCAAGGCCTACGACAACTTCGACAACGCCAAGGCCGCCTACGCCCAGGCGTCCGACAAGGCCGCGGCGACCGCGCGCGACACCGAGTTCGCCGCCAAGATGACCGAGCTCGAGCCGCTGCGCCGCGCCCAGGCCGACGCCCAGGCCCATGTGCTCGAGCTCGTCAAGACCGACGCCGCGGCCGCGATGAAGGCGCTCAACAGCGAGGAGACGCCGGCCTGGCGGGAGATGCGCGCGCGCCTGCTCGACGACATCAAGGCCTCGCGCGCGATCGCCGACGCGTCGCGCGAGGCGACGCGCGCGAGCTCGAGCCGCACGATCACGGTGTCGCTCGCGCTCGCCGCGGTGGCCATCGCCGTCGCCGCGGCGCTCGCCGTCGCGATGCGCCGCACCGTCGCGCGCGAACTCGGCGCCGACCCGGCGGAGGTCCGCGAGGCGCTGCGCCTGATCGCCGACGGCGACCTCACCCACAGCGGCGCCGCGGGCCGCGCGCTCGCGGTCGGCCTGATGGCCGAGCTCGAGCGTACGCGCGAGCGCCTCGAGCAGCTCGTCGGCGAGGTGCGCATGAGCACCGACAGCATCCGCACCGCGAGCGTCGAGATCGCGACCGGCAATATGGACCTGAGCGCGCGCACCGAGGCCGCCGCGAGCAACCTCCAGCAGACCGCGAGCTCGCTCGAGCACATGACCGGCACGCTGCAGCAGACCGCCGAGGCCGCGGGCCGCGCGAACGGCCTCGTCGCCCAGGCCGCCGAGGTCGCGAAGCGCGGCGGCGACGTCGTCGCCCAGGTCGTCAGCACGATGGGCGAGATCACGTCCAGTTCGCAGCGCATCTCGGACATCATCGGCACGATCGACGGCATCGCGTTCCAGACCAATATCCTCGCGCTGAACGCCGCCGTCGAAGCCGCGCGCGCGGGCGAGCAGGGCCGCGGCTTCGCGGTCGTCGCCGCCGAGGTGCGCACGCTGGCCCAGCGCAGCGCCCAGGCCGCCAGGGAGATCAAGACGCTGATCGGCGCGAGCGTCGACCGCGTCGAGGCCGGCGCCGAGCTCGTCGGCGAGGCCGGCCGCACGATGGGCGACATCGTCGCCTCGGTCAACAAGGTCAGCGACATCATCGGCGACATCAGCATGGCCGCGCGCCAGCAGTCTGACGGCATCGGCCAGGTCAACGCGGCGGTCGGCCAGCTCGACCAGACAACCCAGCAGAACGCCGCGCTCGTCGAGGAATCGACCTCGGCGTCGGAGTCGCTGAAGGATCAGGCCGGCCGCCTCGCCGGCCTCGTCGCGACCTTCCGGCTACGCCGCTGAGCGGCGCGAACTGCCGCTCAAGGCCGGTACCACAGCCGCGCGTCGCCGAGCGGCGTGGCCGCCGACAGCAGCGGGTTCGGCAGCTCGATGCGGGTGCGCCGCGCGAGCTCCGAGCGCCGCAGCGCCGCACCGAAATGGCGCTCGAACAGCGCGTCGAACGAGCCGTCGCGCTGCGCGGCCTGCAGGCCATGCTCGATGTCGGCGGCGAGCCGCGCGTTGTCCTTGCGCACGAAGAAATACATCGCCGCCGGATAGTGCAGCACGAGGTGCGGCTCGACCGCAAAGCCCTCGCCATGGTGGGCCGCGAGCTCGTCCCAGACCTCGACGACCGAGCGCGGGAAATAGTCGATGCGGCCCGCCGCGAGCTTGAGGAACAGGTCGCCGTAGCGCACCGAGGCGTCGACGCCGAGCCCGGCCGCGCGCAGGATCGGCGTGTCGGGCCAGTCGACGCCCTGCCCCGCGCGCAGCGCGCGCAGCTCGGCGAGCTTGTCGAGGCCGGCGAAGCGCGCGAGCGCGGCCTCGCGCACGAGCAGCAGGCGCCAGCCGAGCAGGCCGCAGTCGATCGGGATGCGCACCGGCAGCAGGTCGGCCTCGCGCTCGGCCGAGCTCATGGTCCAGACGACGTCGAGGCCACGACCCGCGGCGAGCTCGGCGAGCGAACGCGCCTGCAGCATGAACAGCCGGTGCGGCTCGAGCGTGTAGCGGCGGCCCGCACGTGCGAGCGCGAGCTCGAGCAGCTCGACCTGATAGTCGTCGCGCCGGTCGGCCTTGGCCTCGGCGCGCGGGTACACGATGCGCGTTGCGTCGTCTGCACGGCCGGTTCGCGCAAGTGCCAGCGCCGGCAGCAGAGCGAGTATGCTGCGCCTCATCCTGCCGATCGGTTCGTTGACTGACTTCATATTCACACTGACAGCGAACGGCGCCGGCCCCTTCGCGACACCTCTGCGGAGACCATGCTCAGGACCCGACGCACCCCCTTGGCGCACCTGATGTTGCGGCGCATGCTCGCCGCATGCCTGAGCCTGTGCCTGTTGTTCGTGGCCGCGCAGGCCGCCTTCGAATACCAGATCCAGCGCGCCCGCATTGTCGACGAACTGCAGGACACGGCCAAGGCCTTCGCGCCGGTGCTCGCGTCGACGGCGTGGGACTACCAGCCCAACGCGGTCGGCGACATCGTCGGCGGCATCGGCCGCAACCCCGTGATTTCGCGCGTGCACATGCAGATGGCGGCGGGTTTCCCGGCAAGCCAGTGGACCGAGGCCGACGCGGGCCGCGAGACGCCCGAGCTCAGCGTGACGATTCCCCTCGAGTTCACGAGCGCCGGCGTGCGCCAGAAGCTCGGCACGCTGACGCTCGCGTCGGACACCTCGATCCTGTGGGCGCGCGTGCGCGAGGCGATGTTCGGCACGGTGCTGTTCAGCGTCGTGCAGCTGGTCCTCGTGGCTCTGCTCGTCGGCAGCCTGCTGCGCCGCCTCGTCGTCACGCCGCTGACCGAGTTCAGCAACCAGCTGCGCGGCTTCGACTCGCGCACGCTGCTGCCGGCGGGCGCGCTGCGGCGCGCCGCGGGCCGCGAGTTCTTCGTGCTGCACACGACCTTCGCGCGCATGGCGCGCCAGGCCGCGCGCTCGCGCGCCGCGCTGCAGCGCAGCCACGACGTGCTCGAGGAACGCGTCGTCGAGCGCACCCGGGAGCTCGCCAGCGCGAACGAGGCGAAGAGCCGCTTCCTCGCAAACATGAGCCACGAGATCCGTACGCCGCTGCACGCCGTGCTCGGCATGCTCGCGCTGCTGCGCCGCACCGTCCTCGACCTGCGCCAGCAGGACCTCGCGGCCAAGGCCGAGAGCGCCGCGCGCACGCTGCTGCAGCTGATCAACGAGGTGCTCGACTTCTCCAAGATCGAAGCCGGCCATGTCGTGCTGCACACGCACGCGTTCGCGCCGACGCGGCTGTTCGAAGACCTCGGCGTCGTGCTCGAGGCCTACCTCGGCCCCAAACCGGTCGCCCTGCGCTTCGAGCTCGACCCGCGCCTGCCGCCCGCGCTGTCCGGCGACGCGATGCACCTGCAGCAGGTGCTCGTGAACCTCGGCGGCAACGCGATCAAGTTCACCGAGCGCGGCGAGGTCTGCATCGGCGCGCAGGTGCTCACGCGCTACGCCGACGCGGTCGACGTGCGCTTCGAGGTGCGCGACAGCGGCATCGGCATCGCGCCCGAGCAGCTCGAGCGCATCTTCAGCGCGTTCAGCCAGGCCGAGGCGAGCACCGCGCGGCGCTTCGGCGGCACCGGCCTGGGCCTCGCGATCAGCCGCTACCTGGTCGAGCTGATGGGCGGCGAGCTCGCCGTCACGAGCACGCCCGGCCAGGGCAGCCGCTTCTTCTTCCGCCTGCACCTGCTGCTCGCCGACCCGAACCTGATCGCGCCGAGCGCGGGCGCCCATGCGAGCGCCGACGCGCCGCGGCTCGACGGCCTCGAGCTGCTCGTCGTCGACGACAGCGCGATGAACCAGCAGGTCGCGCGCGAACTGCTCGAGAGCGAGGGCGCGACGGTGCGCGTCGCGAGCGACGGCCCGAGCGCGATCGCCGAGCTCGGCGTCGCCGGCGCACGCTGCGACCTCGTGCTGATGGACATCCAGATGCCCGGGATGGACGGCTTCGAGGCGAGCCGGCGCATCCGCGCGCTGCCGGGCCGCGAGCGCCAGCCGATCGTCGCGCTGAGCGCGAGCGCGTTCGCGCAGGACCGCGCGCAAAGCCTCGCCGCCGGGCTCGACGACCACCTCGGCAAGCCCTTCGACATCGACACGCTCGTGGCCGTGATCCGCCGCGTCGTCGCCGTTGCGCCGCCGGCCGCCGGCGCGGATGCCGTCGCCGCTTCGGATGCCGCCACTGCCGCGACCGCCCCTGCGCAGCCCGCCCCGCCGCCGCCGACCGCGGCGGCACCGGCCGCCGCGCCACGGGCGGCGCGCCCGATTGTCGAGCCCTCGGCGGCGACGCGCGTCGCCGCCGCAGACGCCGGCGTCGACCTCGACACGGCGCTCGCGCGCATGGGCCGGCGCGCGTCGATCTACGCAGCGACGCTGCGCACCTTTCTCGACGGACTCGACGTTATGCACGCGCGCATGCTCGACGCGACGCTCGGCGCCGAGGAGGCCCTGCGCCTCGCCCACAGCCTCAAGGGCCAGGCCGCGACGCTCGGCGCGATGCCGCTCGCGGTGCAGGCCGGCGCCGTCGAGCTGCTGCTGTTCGACCGCGGCGTACCGCTCGAGGCCGAGGCGCGCGCGCAGCAGATGTGCGACCTCGCCGGGGGCATCGCGGCCAACCGCCCCGCGCTCGCGCGCTTCGCCGCGCTGCTGCAGGCCGACGCCATGGCGCCGGCCCTGGCCGCGCCGCCTGCGTCGGCGGCCGACGGCGCCGCAGGCCGGCGCGCGTTGCACGCGCGCCTGCGCGACCTCGCCGGCGCCCTGCAAGAATCCGACATGCGCGCGACCGACCTGGCCGTCGAACTGCGCGAGCGCTTCGGCGCCGAGCTCGGCACGCGCGCCGCGACGCTCGAGGCGCTCGTCGCGGCGCTGGACTTCCGCGCCGCACTGGACCAGGTGCGCGAACTGATCGAGGAACAGACTGCATGAGCATGGAGCCGCTGGACCTGGCCCCGCCCGGTACCTGCTTTATTTCGCCGCCCGACCCGGCCGCGCCGGACGGCGGCGCGAAGCCGCGCCTGCTCGTCATCGACGACGACGCGGTGACGATCCAGGCGCTCTACCGCGCGTTCGCCGAGGACCACCAGGTGCTGATGGCGACGAGCGGCGCTTTAGGCCTCGAGCTCTGCGCGACGCGGGCGCCAGACCTCGTGCTGCTCGACGTGATGATGCCGGACATCGACGGCTTCGAGGTCTGCCGCCGCCTCAAGGACGACGCGGCGACGCGCGATACCCCGGTGATTTTCGTCACCGGCAGCAACGACACGGCGGCCGAGGCGCGCGGCCTCGAGATGGGCGCGTCGGACTTCATCGCCAAGCCGATCAACCCGCCGGTCGTGCGCGCGCGCGTGCGCAGCCAGCTGATCGTCAAGGCCCACGTCGACCTGCTGCGCCACTTCGCTTACGTCGACGGCCTGACCGGCGTCTACAACCGCCGCCACCTCGACCAGCAGCTCGAGGTCGAGCGCAGCCGCGCGAAGCGCGCGGGGGGCGTGCTCACGGTGCTGCTCGTCGACGTCGACCATTTCAAGCGCTACAACGACCGCTACGGCCACCAGGCCGGCGACGACACGCTGCGCCGCGTCGCGACGGCGCTGCGCACGACGCTCAAGCGCCCGAGCGACCTCGTCGCGCGCTACGGCGGCGAGGAGTTCGCGTGCGTCCTGCCCGGCACCGACCGCGCGGGTGCCGAGGCCGTCGGCGAGCAGCTGCGCGCGGCCGTCGCCGCGCTCGGCATCGAGCACGACGCGTCGCCGAGCGGCACGCACGTGACGATCAGCGTCGGTTCGTGCACCGAGCTGCAGGGCCTCGCCGGCAGCGCATCGGCGCTGCTCCAGCAGGCCGACGCGCAGCTCTACCGCGCGAAGGCCGAGGGCCGCAACCGCGTCTGCGCGACCGAGCTCTAACGCGCCGCGCCGGGGTATTCCGGGCCGAGCGCCGGGCCGCCCCAAGCCGGCCCGACCGAGGCGACCGGCGGCTCAACGCCGCTGGCCGCCTCGACCGGCCCGATCGCGCGAGACGCGATCGGGCCTTCGTCGCGCGTCGGACGGCACGCGGGTGCCGTCCTCGGTCGCTACTCAGCCCCTCGGGGGAGCGAGCCCGCACCGATCGAGCGCCTGCGCGCTCGATCGCGGCTGGCGAGCGCCGAACGGCATGCTTGCCGGTCGGCCGACTGGGCTTGCCCGCGTTCAGCGGGGCAAGACCAGGCGAGGGGCTTCATGTCAGTTTGAACGGCAGCTCGCGAAGCGGCTTGCCGGTCAGCGCCGCGATCGCGTTCGCGTAGGCCGGCGCAAGCGGCGGCAGGCCGGGCTCGCCCATGCCGGTCGGCGCGTCGTCGCTCGGCACGATGTGCACGGCGATCGCGGGCATCTGCGGCATGCGCGCGACCGTGTAGTCGTAGAAGTTCGACTGCTGGACCACCCCGTCCTTGAGCGTGATCGCGGCGCCCGGCAGCGTCGTGCCGATCGCCATCAGCGCCGCGCCCTGGACCTGCGCCTCGACGTTGAGCGGGTTGACCGCGCGGTTGCAGTGCACGCCGGCCGTGACCTGGTGCAGGCGCGGCTGGCCGTCCTCGAGCGAGGCCTCGACGACGTAGGCGACGACCGTGTCGAAGCTCTCGTGCACGGCGACGCCCCAGGCGCGGCCGGCCGGCAGCTTGCGTCGGCCGTAACCCGAGCGCTCGACGGCGAGCTGCAGCGCGGCCTTGTGGCGCGGCTTGTCCGCGCCGAGCAGCTTCAGGCGGTAGGCGACCGGGTCCTGCTTGGTCTGGCGCGCGATCTCGTCGACGAGCGTCTCCATCACGTAGGCCGTGTGGGTGTTGCCGACCGAGCGCCACCACAGCACCGGCACGTTGAGCTTCGGGTGGTGGACGTCGACGCTCATCGGCACTTGGTACGCGGTGTCGGCGACGCCCTCGACCGTCGTCGCGTCGACGCCGTTCTTGACCATGAACTGCTCGAAGGGCGTGCCCGAGACGATCGACTGGCCGACGATGCGGTGCTGCCAGCCGAGCACCTTGCCGCTCGCGTCGAAGCCGATCTCGGCGCGGTGCACGTGCATCGGCCGGTAATAGCCGCCCTTGACGTCGTCCTCGCGCGTCCACACGACGTGCAGCGCCTCCTTGCGGCCCTTTCCGCGCCAGGCCTTGGCGATCTGCGCGGCCTCGAACAGGTAGTCGCTCGTCGGCACCGCGCGCCGGCCGAAACCTCCGCCCGCCATCATCGTGTGCATCACGAGCTGCTCGGGCTTGAGCCCCAGCACGCCGGCCATGGTCGCCTGGTCGATGGTCTGGAACTGGCTGCCGACCCAGACCTCGGCGCCGTCGTCGCGGCACTCGATCGTGCAGTTCAGCGGCTCCATCGGCGCGTGGGCGAGATACGGGAACACGTATTCCGCGCTGATCTTCAGCGGCGCGTTCGCGAGCCCGGAGATGTCGTCCTTGCGCGCGACGTTGCCGGGCTGGCCGGCGAGCTCGCGGTACTGGGCGAGCTGCTTGTCGCTGTCGACCTTCTCGATGCCGTCGAGGTTCCAGTTGACCTGCAGCGCCTCGCGCGCCTGGCGTGCCGGCCAGAAGCCGTCGGCGACGATCGCGACGCCGCTCGCGCCGCGGTCGAGCGGCACCTCGAACAGGTCGACGACGCCGGCCACGGTCTTCGCGCGCGACGCATCGAACGAGCCGACCTTCGCGCCCCAGACCGGCGGGCGCGCGATCAGCACGGTCTTCATGCCGGGCCGCTTGACGTCGAGGCCGAAAGTCTGGCGGCCCGAGGACTTGGCCGCGCCGCTGAGCTGGCGCACCGGGTGGCCGATGATCGCGAACTGCTTCGGGTCCTTGAGCCTGACCGTCGCGGGCACGGCTTCGGCCATCGCGGCCTCGGCGAGCTCGCCGAGGCCCGCCTTGTGCGCGCCCGCGCTCACGACGCCCTTCGCGATCTTGACGCTCGCCGGATCGACCCGCCACTTCTTGGCCGCCGCGGCGACGAACATCGCGCGCGCCCGCGCGCCGAGCTCGCGGTACTGCTGGAACGAGTTCTTGACCGTCGACGAGCCGCCCGTCATCTGGATGCCGAAGCCGGCGTCCTTGTAGGCCTCGCCGGCCGGCGCGAGCTCGCCGCGGATCTGGCCCCAGTCGGCGTCGAGTTCCTCGGCGACGAGCATCGGCAGCACGGTCGCCGCGCCCTGGCCGAAGTCGAGCCGGTTCGCGAGCACGGTGACCTCGCCGGCCGGCGTGATGCGCAGGAAGGCCGCTGGCATCTGGCTCGCCTTGAGCGGGCCCGCCGCCGCGGCGTCGGCCGCGGCGGCCGGCAGCACGCCGAGCGCGAAGCCGCCGCCGGCGCCGAGCACGGCGCCGAACTTCAGGAACATGCGGCGGTCGAGCGCGGGCTGGGTCTCTTGGAAGTGGCGCGCCGCGCGCGCCATCAGGGTCGCGTAGTTCATGCGGGGCTCCTTCAGGCGATCGCGCGGGCGGCGTCGTGGATCGCGGCACGGATGCGCGCGTAGGTGCCGCAGCGGCAGATATTGCCGGCCATCGCACCGTCGATGTCGGCGTCGCTCGGCTTGCGGTTGCCGCGCAGCAGCGCGGTCGCGCTCATGATCTGGCCGCTCTGGCAATAGCCGCACTGGGCGACGTCGTGCCTGACCCACGCGGCCTGCACGGCCTTGCCAACAGGGTCGTCGGCGACGGCCTCGATCGTCGTGATCTTCTGGCCCGCGACGGCCGAGATCGGTGTGATGCACGAGCGCGTCGCCTGGCCGTTGATGTGCACGGTGCACGCGCCGCATTGGGCGACGCCGCAGCCGAACTTGGTGCCCGTCATGTCGAGGTGGTCGCGCAGGGCCCACAGCACCGGCGTGGCGGGGTCGGCGTCGACCGAAGCCGGCTTGCCGTTGACGTTCAGGGTGATCATCGACTTCTCCTTTGAGGGGGCCGATGTTCGATCAGCCGCCCGCAGCGGTCAACCGTTGCCGATGGCAGAGACTGTCCGCAGTCAAGCCCGCGCGATGCGCAGCTCGGCGTAGCCGGTCGCGGCGTCGGGCTCGCGCGTGAGACGCCAGCCCGGCAGCGGCGCGAGCAGCAGCTCGGCCGTCGTGCGGACCGTGCAGCCGCGCCCGACATGGCCGCCCTGCACGGCGCCGCTCGCGTCGGCGACGGCCATGTGCAGGTGCGCGCCGTCGGCGCTCAGCGAGCCCGCCAGCGTGAGGATCTCGAGCGGGCCGTCGAGCGCGAGCTCGGCCGTCGCGCCGGCCAGGCGCAGGCGCGCGCCGCCCAGGCTGCCGATGCCGGCGACGACGAAGAAGGCCTGCCCCTCGGCGCTCGCGAGCGCCTCGAGCGCGCCGCGCAGGTCGGCGCCGGGCTCGAGGCGCAGGGGGCGCAGCAGGTGGCCGTCCATGGCGCCGTCCGGTCGGGGTCCGCGCGTCAGCGCAGCGCGGCCGCGAGCGGGCGCATCGCGGCGTAGCCGGCCTGGTTAGGGTGCACGCCGTCGGGGCTGAACTCGGGCCGCATCGCGCCGTCGGGCGTCGCGAGCCGCGGGTAGTAGTCGACGTAGCGCAGGTGCATGCGCTCGGCGTAGGCGCGCAGCCAGCCGTTCAGGCGCACGATCTGCGCCGCCGGCGCGATCCCGGGACGCCAGCCGAAGCGCGCGGCCGGCGGGATGCTCGCAAGCACGACCTCGATGCCATGGGCCTGCGCGATCTCGACCATCGCCATGATGTTGTTGCGCCAGGCCGCCTCGGAGGTCGGGCCGCCGTTGCCCGCGACGTCGTTGGTGCCGGCCATGATGTGGACGATCTGCGGGTGCAGGTCGACCACGTCGGCGTGCAAGCGCACGAGCATCTGCGCGCTGGTCTGGCCGCTGATGCCGCGGCCGACGACCGTGTCGCCGTCGAACAGCGCGGGTTCGGCCTGGGCCCAGAGCTCGGTGATCGAGTCGCCGAGGAACACGACGCGCGGGTGCTTGCCCGCGGCGAGCAGGCGCGCGTCGTCGGCCGCGTAGCGGCACAGGCCGGCCCAGTCGCCGTGCGCGTCGGGCGGCGTGCCCGCGCAGGGCTGCTCGACCATGCCGAGCGGCGCGGACGCCGGCGCTGCGGACGGCGCGTCGGCGGCCACCGCGCCCAGCGGCACGAGCAGCGCGAGCGCGGCGACGCGCAGGGCCCGGCCCAGGCGGCGGCGCGCGCTCACGGCTTGGCCGCCGAAGCGGCCGCGGCCGTCGGCGGCAGCTTCAGCACGAGCAGGTGGAAGCTGCCGCCGATCACCTCGCGGCGCGCGGCCGACGCAAGCGCCGATGCCGCCGATGCCGGCGCAGGCGCGTCGGCCACCTGCCGATAGTCGGCCGCGGGCATGAACAGCTGGCGCGTCGCGGCGTCGGCGACGATCGTGCGCGCGCCCAGGCCGGTCTTGTAGGTCGCGATGCGATCCCAATGACCGGATTCGTCCTCGGCGACGACGGTCACCGTGCCGTCGGCGCCGTTCGCGCTGTAGGCGCGGCCTTCGAGCCAGGCGACGCCGTCGACGCCCTTGCCGATCGGCGCCTGGCCGAGCAGCTTGCCGCTGGCCGGGTCGCTGACGACCATCAGTTCGTTCGCGCAGACCGAGAACAGCCGGCCCTTGGGGTCGATCGCGAGGCCCGTCGGCGCCTGGCAGGGCGCGAGGCTGTAGCGCTTCTCGATGGCCAGGCTCTGTGCGTCGATCACGAGCAGCTCGGCCTTGTCCTCGATGTTCACGTAGACCTTGCCGGCGCCGTTCGTCACGGCGAACTCGGGCTTGCCGCCGAGCGCGATCGGCTCGACGAGCCGTGCCGCCGCCGCCGCGTCGATCACGGTCAGGTCCTGCGAGCGGCCGTTGAACGCGAACACGCGGTGGGTGTGCGGCTCGTAGACGATCGCGTCGGGGTTGCGCCCGGCCTTGATCGCGGTCTGCAGCGCGCCGGTCTTGAGGTCGAACACGCCGACCTCGCCGGCCGCGCCGTTGCTCGTGAACACGCGGCCCTCGGGCGCGGCGATCGCGATGCCGTGCACGCCGGCCGTCGGTTCGAGCAGGCCGGCCGGGCGGTAGGTCTCGGTGCCGTAGGCGTCGACCTCGCCGCCATGGGCGACGTAGACGCGGTGCGCGGCCGGGTCGACGGCCAGGTAGTCCCAGCGCGTCGCGCCGTCGAGCGGCACGACGGCCAGCTGCGGCTCCTGCGCGCAGGCGAAGGTCGGCAACAGGGCGAGCAGCAAACAGGGCAGGAGCTTGGGCATGGCGGCGGTTGCGGAGTCGGACGGAAGCCCCCAGTGTCGCTCATCGCGACGGCGCGCCGACGGCTTCGTCGCCGTGCCCGGGCCGGACATGCCCCGGGGCCGGCAAGCCCTTTGCGCAGGCGCTAGATTCGCGCCCATGAAGATCGATTTCGTCTCCGACGTCTCCTGCCCCTGGTGCGCGATCGGCCTGAAGTCGCTCGAGCAGGCGCTCGCGCGCGTGCCCGAGCTCCAGGTCGAGCTGCATTTCCAGCCCTTCGAGCTCAACCCCGGCATGGCGCCCGAGGGCGAGGACATCACCGAGCACCTGAGCCGCAAGTACGGCATGCCCGCGGCCCAGCTCGAGGCGAACCGCGCCGCGATCCGCGCACGCGGCGCGAGCGTCGGCTTCGACTTCGCGCAGGGCGCGCGCAGCCGCATCTACAACACCTTCGACGCGCACCGCCTGCTGCACTGGGCCGGCGTCGAGGACGAGCGCCTGGGCGGCCACCGCCAGCGCGACCTCAAGCTCGCGCTGTTGAGCGCGTATTTCAGCGAGGGCAAGGACCCGAGCGATCACGCCCTGCTCGTCGAGCGCGCGGCGGCCGTGGGCCTCGACGCCGACGCGGCGCGCACCCTGCTCGCGGGCGACGCCTACGCGGATGCGGTGCGCGAGGCCGAGGCCTTCTACCAGTCGCACGGCATCCACTCGGTGCCGGCCGTGATCATCAACGACCGGCACCTGATCTCGGGCGGCCAGCCGCCCGAGGTCTTCGAGCAGGCGCTGCGCCGGATCGCGGCCGAAGCCTGACGCGCGGCGCAGCCCGCGTCTCACTTGAACTTCAGCTCCTGGAGCAGCTCGCTGCCCAGGATCTCGCGGATCTCGACGCGGTTGCCCGACTCCTTGACCATCTGCTCGTTGGTCTTCTTGGCCCAGGCCACGTATTCGTCGTTGCGCTTCTCGGCCTCGGGACCGCTCGCCAGGTGGTCGGTGATGGTGATCAGGTAGAGGTCGGCCTCGCCCTTGCGGGGGTTGTTGTTGGACAGGATCACATAGCCCTTGATCCAGCCCTTGGACTTCGCGAACTCGCGCTCGGCCCGCCATTCGCCCGCGAGGAACTTCGCGTAGGCGAACTCGCCGCCATCCTTCAGGTGCACGTCCGTGACCTCCCAGAAATCGCCCACGGCGAGCGGCCAGTCGCCCGCCCAGGCACGCATCGGCAGAGCCGCCGCCGACAAGAGCGCGGCCGCGAACAATCCCCTCATCACAGTCTTCTTCATCTCGTTCTCCTTCAGCCCCCATGGCTGAACCGAAGAAGCTAACAGCGATGTCAGCTGGCGGCATCGGGCCTTGCGCGTGCGCCGGGCGGCCCCGCTGTGCCAAGGCGGGGCAGCCGTTCTTGCGCTCAGCGCAAGTCGAAGCGGTCGAGCTCCATGACCTTGACCCAGGCCGCGACGAAGTCGGCGACGAAGCCGGCCTGCGCGTCGGCGCTCGCGTAGACCTCGGCGAGCGCGCGCAGCTGCGAGTTCGAGCCGAACACGAGGTCGACGACGCTGGCCTGGCCCTTGAGCGCGCCGGTCCTGCGGTCGCGGCCCTCGAGCAGGCCCGGCGTCGTCGCGCGCTGCCAGGCCGTGCCCATGTCGAGCAGCTGGGTGAAGAAGCCGTTCGTCAGCGCGCCGCCGCCCTGGGTGAAGACGCTCTGCGCGCCGACGCTGCCGACACCGAGCGCGCGCAGCCCGCCGACGAGCACCGTCATTTCGGGCGCGCTGAGGGTCAGCAGCTGCGCCTTGTCGATCAGCAGCTCGGCGGCGACGCCCTCGAGGCCCGGCTTCACGTAGTTGCGGAAGCCGTCGGCCTGGGGCTCGAGCACGCCGAAGGACGCGACGTCGGTCTGCGCCTGCGTCGCGTCGGCGCGGCCGGGCCGGAAGGGCACGCTCACGCGGTGGCCGCCGGCCGCCGCGGCCGCCTCGACGGCCGCGCCGCCCGCGAGCACGATCAGGTCGGCGAGCGAGACCTTGCGCGCGCCGCCCGCGTTGAACTCCCGCTGGATCGCCTCGAGCTTGGCCAGCACCGCGGCGAGCTCGGCCGGCTGGTTCGCGGCCCAGTCCTTCTGCGGCGCGAGGCGCAGGCGCGCGCCGTTCGCGCCGCCGCGCTTGTCGCTGCCGCGGTAGGTCGACGCCGAGGCCCAGGCCGTCGCGACGAGCTGGGTGTTGCTGAGCCCGGCCGCGAGCACCTTGGCCTTGAGCGCGGCGACGTCCTGCGCGTTGACGAGCTCGTGCTCGACCGGCGGCAGCGGGTCCTGCCAGATCAGCTCTTCCTTGGGCACGAGCTTGCCGAGGTAGCGCGCGCGCGGACCCATGTCGCGGTGCGTGAGCTTGAACCAGGCGCGCGCGAACGCGTCGGCGAACTCGTCGGGGTGGGCGAGGAAGCGGCGCGAGATCTTCTCGTAGGCCGGGTCGATGCGCAGCGACAGGTCGGTCGTGAGCATGGTCGGCAGGCGCTTGCCCGGGCCGTGCGGGTCGGGGATCACGGCCGTCGCGCCCTTCGCGACCCACTGGTGCGCGCCGGCCGGGCTCTGCGTGAGCGCCCATTCGTTGGCGAACAGGATCTCGAAGAAGTCGTTGCTCCACTGCGTCGGCGTGCGCGTCCACGTGACCTCGAGGCCGCTCGTGATCGCGTCGCTGCCCTTGCCCGTGCCGTGGCTGCTGAGCCAGCCGAGGCCCTGGGCCTCGATCGGCGCGGCCTCGGGCTCGGGGCCGACATGGCTCGCCGGGCCCGCGCCGTGGGTCTTGCCGAAGGTATGGCCGCCGGCGATCAGCGCGACCGTCTCGACGTCGTCCATCGCCATGCGCGCGAAGGTCTCGCGGATGTCGCGCGCCGCGGCGAGCGGGTCGGGGTTGCCGTTCGGGCCCTCGGGGTTCACGTAGATCAGGCCCATCTGCACGGCGCCGAGCGGGTTGGCGAGCTCGCGGTCGCCGCTGTAGCGCTGGTCGCCGAGCCAGGTGCTTTCCGGGCCCCAGTCGGCGTCGGCCTGCGGCTCCCAGATGTCGGGGCGGCCGCCCGCGAAGCCGAAGGTCTTGAAGCCCATCGACTCGAGCGCGACGTTGCCCGCGAGGATCAGCAGGTCGGCCCAGGACAGCTTGCGGCCGTACTTCTGCTTGACCGGCCACAGCAGGCGGCGCGCCTTGTCGAGGTTGCCGTTGTCGGGCCAGCTGTTGAGCGGCGCGAAGCGCTGCGCGCCATGGCCCGCGCCGCCGCGGCCGTCGGCGACGCGGTAGGTGCCGGCCGCGTGCCAGGCCATGCGCACGAACAGCGGGCCGTAGTGGCCGAAGTCGGCCGGCCACCAGTCCTGCGAGTCGGTCATCAGCGCGTGCAGGTCGCGCACGACGGCGTCGAGGTCGAGCGTCGCGAATTCCCGGGCGTAGTCGAAGCCGGGCTCGTAGGGGTTGCCGGCCTGCGGCTGCTGGTGGAGCAGGCTGATGTCGAGCTGCTTCGGCCACCAGTTGCGGTTGCCGCGCGCGCCGGCCTGGGTGTGGCCCGCGAACGGGCACTTGGATTCTTCGGACATGCTTGCCTCCACTGACTTGATCGGGTTGAACGGGACCCGGCCAGTCTAGGAAGCCGCCACGCCGCGGGCAATGCAAGCCTGCCTATGACCCTGATAGCGAGAATTCAGCGGCCGGCTTTACGCGGCTGTCACATGGCGTTCGTAGTAGACGCGGTCGTACCAGACGCCGCCGAGCTCGAAGCTGCGCCGCGAGCGCCCGAACGCCACGAAGCCGTTGCACTCGAGCACCCGGCACGACGCGAGGTTTTCGGCGCGCGCGTTCGCCTCGACGCGCTGCAGGCGCAGCGGCCCGAACGCGAGCGCGAGCAGCTCGCGCACGGCCGCGCTCGCGACGCCGCGGCCGCAGGCCGCCTCGGCGACGCGGTAGCCGAGCTCGGCCGAGTGGAAATGCGCGCGCCGCACGCGCACGAGGTTGACGCGCGCGACGAGCGCGCCGGCCGCGTCGCGCACCAGGTACTGGTAGCCCTGGTCGGACGCCGCGTCGCGCGCGGCGGTCTCGATCGCGGCGGCGACGCCCTCGGGCGAGTAGTAGGCGGCCGGCCGCGAATTCACGCGCGCCTCGAAGAACGCGCGGTTCGCGGTCTCGAATTGCAGCAGCTCGGGGATATCGGCCGGGGTCGGGGGCGCGAGGCTCAGGCGAAGGTCGACGGTCATCGGATCGGGGCGGTACGCAACGGCCTTCATCCTAAGCCGCAAACAGCTGGCCCAGGCGCGTCACGTCGACGTTGCCGCCGCTGATCAGCACGCCGACGCGGCGGCCCTCGAGCGCCTCCTTCAGGCCGCGCGCGCCGGCGAGGCCGAGGCAGCCGGTCGGCTCGACGACGAGCTTCATGCGGCTCGCGAAGAAGCCCATGCAGGCGACCAGCTCGGCGTCGCTCGCGGTCAGCACGTCGTCGACGTCGCGGCGGATGATCTCGAAGGTCAGCGCGCCGAGCTGCTCGGTCTGGGCGCCGTCGGCGATCGTCTTGGGCGTCGCGATGCGCACGCGCGCGCCGCGCCGGAACGACTGCTGGCCGTCGTCGCCGGCGGCCGGCTCGACGCCGTAGAGCTTGCACTGCGGCGCGAGCGCGCGCGTCGCGAGCGCCGTGCCCGACAGCAGGCCGCCGCCGCCGAGCGGCGCGAACAGCGCGTCGAGCGGGCCGACGTCCTCGAACAGTTCGAGCGCGGCCGTGCCCTGGCCCGCGATCACGTCGGCGTGATCGTAGGGCGGGATCAGCGTCAGGCCCTCGCGCTCGGCGAGTTCGCGGCCGATCTGCTCGCGGTCCTGGGTGTAGCGGTCGTAGAGCACGGTGCGGCCGCCGTAGCCGCGCGTCGCGGCGATCTTGGCCGCCGGCGCGTCCTCGGGCATCACGATCGTCGCGGGCATGCCGAGCAGGCGCGCGGCGAGCGCGATCGCCTGCGCGTGGTTGCCCGACGAGAACGCGACGACGCCCGCACGGCGCTGCGCGGCGCTGAAGCGCGCGAGCGCGTTGTACGCGCCGCGGAACTTGAACGCGCCCATGCGCTGGAGGTTCTCGCACTTGAAGAAGACCTCGGCCGAGAGCTCGGCGTCGATCGTGCTGGAGCGCAGCACCGGCGTGCGATGGGCCTGGCCGCGCAGGCGCCCGGCGGCCGCGCGCACGTCGTCGAAGGTCGGGAGTGGCAGCGTCATGATCCGCGCTTCTTTCAGGCTTGCCCGTTCGCGCCGTGCTGGCGGAAACCCGGGCGTTCGAGCAGGCGCTCGAGGTAGGCGGCGACGGCCGGCAGCGCGGGGCGCGGCGCGACGGCGTCGATCGGCGCGACGCGCCAGCGCTGCGCCGCCAGGCCGATCACGATGTCGGCGAGCGTGAACGCGGCGCCGGCCACATGGGCACCCGTGCGCTCGAGCTGGCCCTCGAGGATCTGCATGTGGCGGTGCCAGCTCGCGACGCTCGCGGCGACGGCCGCCGCGTCCTGGTGCTCGGGGCTCTTGCGCACGAGGCCCAGGAACGCGTAGCGCCACGCGTTGTTGAAGTCGCTGGCCTGCCAGTCCATCCACTGCTCTACGCGCGCGCGCTCGCGCGGCGCGGCCGGCAGCAGGTCGGCGCGGCCCTCGCGTGCGGCGAGGTAGCGGCAGATCGCGTTGGACTCCCAGAGCACGAAGTCGCCGTCGACGATCACGGGAACGAGCGCGTTCGGGTTGAGCGCGAGGTAGGCGGCGTCCTGCGTCGGCCGGTAGCCGGCGCCCCATTCCTCGTGCTCGAGCTCGAGGCCGAGTTCGGCGCAGGTCCAGAGCACCTTGCGCACATTGATCGACGGCGACTTGCCGAGCAGCTTCAGCATCGGGGGACTCCCTCGCGGACGGGCGGGCGCACGCTCAGCACAGCGTGCCCTCGAAGTAGAACACGCAGGCGCCTTCGAGCTCGACGCGCTCGCCGCGCAGGCGCACGTCGAGCGCGCCGCCGCGCGCCGAGGCCTGCCACGCGCGCAGGTCGGTGCGGTCGAGCCGCGCCGACCAGAAATCGGCGAGCGAACAATGCGCGCTGCCCGTGACCGGGTCCTCGGGGATGCCCTTGGCCGGCGCGAAGTAGCGGCTCACGATGTCGTAAGGCCCGGCGTCGGCCCGGGCCGTGACGATCACGCCGCGGATCGCGTCGGTGGCGTCGAGCGCCGCGATCGCGTCCAGCGCGGGCACGAGGCCGCGCACGCGCGCCTCGCCGTCGAGGCGCACGACGTAGTTGAAGCCGTCGTGCGCGACCTCGAGCGGCGCGGCGCCGAGCACCGCCGCGAGGCCCTTGGGCGTCGCGACCGGCTTGCAGCGCCGCACCGGGAAGTCCATCGCGTAACGGCCCGGCGCGGCCGCGCGGCGCACCGTCAGCGGCCCGCTCGCGGTGTGGAAGACGACCCGCTCGCGCGCGGGCTCGAGGCGCTCGAGCACGACGGCCGCGCTCGCGAGCGTCGCGTGGCCGCACAGCGGCACCTCGACGCAGGGCGTGAACCAGCGCAGCCGGTAGTCGGCGCCGTCGCGCATGAGGAAGGCCGTCTCGGCAAGGTTGTTCTCGGCCGCGTGGGCCTGCAGCTCGGCGTCGGCGGGGTAGGCGTCGAGCAGGATCACGGCGGCGGGGTTGCCCTCGAAGCGGCGGTTCGCGAAGGCGTCGATCTGGAAGATGGGCTGCGGCATGTTCGGGTCCATAAATTGATTGGCCGTTTATTTGGCGACGGATTGGCGCTATCTTCCATAGCCAATTGCCGAATGGACTTATTCGAGGACCCGCCATGCCCAAGCCCGACCCGCTGCGCTTCAGCCCCGATCCGGACTCGGCCGCGCCGCTGTACCAGCAGCTCGGCGCGGCGCTGCGCGCGGCGATCCGCGCGGGCCGCCTGCGCGTCGGCGACCGCCTGCCCTCGGAGCGCGACTACGCGACCCGGCTCGGCGTGAGCCGCACGACGGTGACCGCGGCCTACCAGGACCTCAAGGACCAGGGCCTGCTGCGCGGCTACGTCGGCCGCGGCGTGATCGTGATGGCAAGCGACGGCGACGTGGCCGGCCCGATCGCGTGGCGCCAGCTCGGCGCGCCGCTGACGCGCCACGCCCCGCCGCCGGGCCCGCGCCGCGCGCCCGGCGACATCCCGCTCGCCGACGGCTGGCTCCACCCCGAGCTGGTGCCGCGCGCGGCGCTGGCGGCGAGCGCCGCGCGCGTCGCGACCCGGCCCGAGCTGCTCGCGAGCGCAGCGCCGCCGCAGGGCCTCGCGGCGCTGCGCGAGGCGCTCGCCGGGCGGCTGCAGGAACGGGGCGCGCGCGTCGCGGCCGACGAAGTGCTCGTGACCGGCGGCGCGCAGCAGGGGCTCAACGTGATCGCGCGCGCGCTGCTCGGGCCCGGCGCCGTCGCGCTCGTCGAGAGCCCCTGCTGGCACGGCGCGTTCCGCGCGTTCCGCGCGGCGGGCGCCGAGGTCGTCGGCGTGCCGATGGACCACGAGGGCGTCGACCCCGACGCGCTCGAGGACGCCCTCGTGCGCGCGCGGCCCAAGCTGATCTACCTGATCCCGACGCTGCAATGCCCGACCGGGCGCGTGATGGGCGTCGAGCGCCGCCGCCGCGTGCTGCAGCTGTGCGAGCGCTTCCGCACGCCGGTCGTCGAGAGCGTGGTCTACGACGAGCTGCTGTTCGACATCGCGCCGCCGCCGTCGCTGAAGAAGCTCGACCCGGCCGGCCTCGTGATCCAGCAGGGCGGCGCGTCCAAGCACATCAGCCCGGCCCTGCGCCTCGGCTGGCTCGCCGCGCCGCGCGAAGCCATGCACCTGCTCGTCGCGGCCAAGGCGAGCCTCGACCTCAGCACCGCGCCGCTGAGCCAGGCGCTGCTCGCCGACTTCCTGGCGAGCGGCGCGCAGGCCCGCCACCTCGCGCGGCTGCGCGGCGAGCTCGAGCGGCGCCGCGACCTGCTCGTGCGCGCACTCGCGCGGCATTGCCCGGGCCTGCGCGTGACGCCGCCGGTCGGCGGCCCCTATGTCTGGGCCGCGCTGCCGCCGGGCCTGAGCGGCGCCGAAGTCGAGGCCGCCGCCGCCGCCGAGGGCGTGTCGGTGCGCGGCGGCGAGTCTTTCCTGCCCGAGCAGGGCGCGTCGGGCCATATCCGCCTGTGCTACGCGTCGCCCGACGCGGACCAACTCGCCGAAGGCGCCGAGCGGCTCGGCCGCGCGCTGCGCAAGCTGCTCGCGCAGCCGGCCGTGACAGGCGACACGGACGCGGGCCTGGCCTGGGCCTGAGCGCCTCTTGACTCTGGAGTGGCTACAGGGTGTCAAATCCGCTTCGAGATCCCTGGAGGTAGGAAGATGACGTCGCACGATCACGGCCACGAGCATGGCCACGAACACCCGCACGACCATGCCGCGCACGGCCATGGCGACCACGGCCATCATGGCCACCATCATCACGGCGACCCCGACCGGCAGCGCAAGGCCTTCGTCGTCGCGATCGTGCTGAACAGCGGCTTTGTCGTCGCGGAGCTCGTCTACGGGCTGATCGCGAACTCGACCGCGCTGATCGCCGACGCCGGGCACAACCTGTCCGACGTGCTGGGCCTGGTGCTCGCGCTGGTCGCCGCGCTATTGGCCCGGCGCGCGCCGAGCGCGCGCTTCACCTACGGCCTGCGCAGCAGCTCGATCCTCGCGGCGCTCGCGAACGCGGTGTTCCTGCTCGTCGCCTGCGGCGGCGTGGCGTGGGAGGCGCTGCAGCGCCTGTCCGAACCGCCGGCGGTGGCCGGCGGCGTCGTGATGTGGGTCGCCGCGGCCGGGATTGCCGTCAACGGCTTCTCGGCCTGGCTGTTCGTCGCGGGACGCAAGCACGACCTGAACGTTCGCGCGGCCTACACGCACATGCTCGCCGACGCCGCGGTCTCGCTGGGCGTCGTCGTGACCGGCGCCGTGATGATGGCGACGGGCTGGTACTGGCTCGACCCGCTCGTCAGCGTCGTGATCGTCGCCGTGATCGTCTGGGGCACCTGGGGCCTGCTGCGCGAGTCGGTGCGGCTCGCCCTGTCCGCCGTGCCCACGGGCATCGACCTCGGCGAGGTCAAAGACTTCCTGAGCGAGCAGGCCGGCGTCGCCGAGGTGCACGACCTGCATGTGTGGGGCATGAGCACGACCGAGTCGGCGCTGACCGCGCACCTGGTCGTGCCGGCCGGCTACCCGGGCGACGCGTTCGTCGAGGCCGTCGCCGCGCAGCTCAAGGCGCGCTTCGGCATCGGCCACAGCACGCTCCAGGTCGAGCAGGGAACGACGGCGCACCGCTGCTCGCTGGACGTCGAGGCGCATGACGGGCACGCGCATCATCACCGCCCGCACGCGGCGCCGTAAGGCCTAGACGACGTCCATGCCGCTCGCGCGCACGAGCGGCAGCGCGATCCGGCAGGCCGCGACGAGGCGCTCGGCGCAGCCGGGCTCGAGCCGGTAGGTGCGGATCTCGATCAGCTTCATGGCCTCTTCCCGAAACGCTACACCTTGCGGCTGTAGGCGAAGAAAACGTCGTCGCGCACCCAGCCCAGCGCTTCGTAGAGCGACTGCGCGGTCTTGTTCGTGCGGGCCGTGGTCAGGTCCAGGCGCGCCCGGCCCTCCGCGATCGCCCTCGCCTCCGCCGCTTGCAGCAGCAGGCGGCCGGCGCCCGCCTTTCTTGCGGCGGGCTGTACGAACAGGTCGTAGAGCGTATAGATCGGCCGGGCCTCGACCGAGCAGAAGCTCGGGTAAAGCTGGCAGAAGCCGACGAGTTCGCCCGGCGCCGATTCGGCCACGAGGATCACCGATTCGCGATTCTCGAGCCGCGCCGCGATGAACTGCTGCGCCAGCGCGAGATCCGCGGGCTGCTCGTAGAACTGGCGATAGCGGTCGAACAAGGCGGCGACGGCCGGCGCGTCGGCGGCCAGCGCTTCACGGATCGCGAGGCTCATGGGGTCTGGTCTCCTGCGGCCTGCGCGGCGAGCTTGCCGAGCAGCCATTGCAGCCCGGCCAGATGCTGCTGGTCGTGGCTGCACAGATAGTGGACGAGGCTGCGCAGCGTCAGCGGGCCGTAGCCCTCGAACACGGCCGTGCGGTCGAACTGCGCCGGCGCGAGGCCGCGCAGCAGGCCGACGGTGTGGCGACGCGCGGCGCGGAACGACGCGAAGACGGCGGTCGCGTCGGCCTGCCCGTAGGCGCGCTCGGCGGCGAGCGCGTCGGTGTCGAGCGAGGCCAGGGTCGGGTGCGTCTCGGCCAGCGTGCGCTCGAAGCGCAGGTGGTAGCCGTCGACCTCGATGTCGCGGACATGGCAGATCTGCTCGATCGCCGTCAGCGGCTCGCTCGGAACGCCGTCCCAGGACGCCGGCGCCCAATGCGTGAACGCGGCGGGAAAGGCCGCGTAATGGGCCTCGAGCTGGTCGGGGAAGGCCTCGAGGGCGGCAAGCGTGATCGGGTTCATCGGACCGCACGATACGCCGCCACGCCGGCACGGCAAGACGTCATGGCCGGCGACGCGCGCACCACCCGCCCGCGCCGGCGATCGCGATCGCCAGCGCGGAGGGGTAGGACACGGGGTACTCGAGCCCCAGGCCACAGGCCCTGCAGTACCGCGAGACCGAGGAGCACGAACGCGCCGAAACGGCAGGGCAGCTTCACCGTGGAACCGAAAAAATGAATAGCCTCCGCCGAATGCGGCAATCGCGCCGGACGACCGCCTAATATCCTGGGTCCGGCCGACCCCCGGCGTTTGTGGCGTCTTTCCCTATGACGCTGAACCTCACCCGAAGCTCGTCCCCATGCGCCCCCTGCGCCAGCCCGCCCTGCCCTGCCTCGCCCTGCTGCGCCACCTTCTGCTCGCCCTGCTCTTCGTCAGCTTGCGCCTGCACGCCGCTCCCACGACAGCGCCGCCGCAGGACGGCGCGCTGCTCAACGGCCAGGCCGAGGTCTTGATCGACGCAAGCGAGCGCCTCGATATCCAGGGCGCGCGAACCGCCGCGTTCGAGCCGCTGCAGGGCCGCACGGCGCTGGGCCTCGTCGACCACCCGGTGTGGCTGCGCGTGCACCTGCCCGCCGACCCGGGCGCGAGCGCAACCGCGGCGTCGCCCTGGTGGCTCGACCTCTCGCCGTTCTCGATGGCCGACGTCCAGGTCTTCGCGCCGGCCGCGAGCGGCTGGCGGGCCCTGCATACCGGCGAGACGCAGCCGTTCGCGACCCGGCCGCTCGCGTGGCGGCAATTCCTCGTGCCGGTGACGCTGCGCGCCGACGCGCCGACAACCATCTACCTGCGCCTGCGCGGCTACAACACGCTCGTCGTGCCGCTGCGCCTGTGGCGGCTCGCGACCTGGGCGCCGCACGCGCTCGGCGACTACCTGGTCGTCGGGGCCTGCCTCGGCGTGATGGCCGGGCTCGCGCTCTACAACCTGCTGCTCGCGCTGCGGCTGCGCCAGCGCATCTTCCTGCTCTATTCGCTGCTCGTGACGAGCTACGCGCTGTTCTCGGCCGACCTGATCGGCCTCGGCTCGCAGTACCTGTGGTCCGATGCGTTCGTCGCGCTGCCCGGCCGCAACCAGGCGCTCGTGTGCCTGTACGGCTGCTTCGGCGCGCTGTTCCCGCTCTACCTGCTCGACTCGGGCTCGGTGTGGCGCGGCTACCGGCGCGTGCTGCACGGCGTCGCCGCGGCCTACGCGGTGTCGACGCTGCTCGCACTCGCCGGCGCCTACGCGTTCGCCGGCGTCGTGATCCAGCTGCTGCCGCTGCTGTGGTTCCCGCTCGTGCTCGGCGTCGCGCTGTACCGCGGCGTCGCCGAGGGCTTCCGGCCGGCCTGGTACTACCTGCTCGGCTACGGCCCGGTCTTCGTCACGCTGACGCTGCTGATCCTGATCGGCCAGAACAAGGTCGCGGCGACGCCGCTGGCGATGAACGCCTTCCTCGTCGCCGGCGCGTTCGAGGCCGTGCTGTTCTCGCAGGCGCTCGCCGAGCGCTTCAACCTCCTGCGCCGCGAGCGCGAGAGCGCGCTCGAGCTCGCCGTCGGCGCCAAGCAGGAACAGCTGCGCGCAGCCGAGGCGCACCAGGCCGAGCTCGAGGACCGCGTCGCGCGGCGCACCCGCGAGCTCGAGGCGAGCCAGCAGGCGCTGCAGCGGCTCGCCTACCAGGACCCGCTGACCGAGCTGCCGAACCGCCTGCTGTTCCGCGACCGCCTCGAGCGCCTGATCGCGGCGTGCCGGCGCGACGGCGCGACGTTCACGCTCGCGATCGTCGACCTCGACGGCTTCAAGCAGGTCAACGACAACCACGGCCACCACGCTGGCGACCACTTGTTGCGCGCGGTCGCCGCGCGCCTCGGCGAGAGCCTGCGCGAGATGGACACGGTCGCGCGCCTCGGCGGCGACGAGTTCGGCATCCTGCTGCCGGGCCTCGCGAGCGCGCAGGTGCGCGAGGGGCCGCTGCTCGGCCGCCTGCACGCGGCCTGCAGCGGGCCGGTGCGCTACGAGGACGCGCTGCTCCAGGTCGGCGGCAGCATCGGCCTCGCGTCCTACGGGCCGGACCTCGCCGACCGCGAAGCGATCTACCGCGCGGCCGACCGCGACATGTACCGCGCGAAGGCGGGCGCGCGGCAGCAGCGCGTCGCGCCGTAGGCGCCCCGGAGCCGGGGGCGCGATCGCGGCCTAGTCGCTCGCGCCGCGCCGACGCCGCATGGCCGCGCCGATGCGCTCGAGCGTCGCCGCGTCGATCAGGCGCTCGGCCATCGGCAGCAGCTCGGCTTCCTCGCGCGCGATATGGCTGCGGTACAGCGACGCGAAGCCGTCGACCTCGGCGCCCGACAGCACGGCCGCCTGGCCGCGCGCGATGCGCTCGAGCGTCGCGTGCAAGCCGGCCCAGCGCCGCTCGAGCTCCTGGTGCTCGGCCGCGAGCGTCGCCGTCATCTCGCGCAGGCAGACCGCGTCGGAGCCGGCCATCGCCTCGAGCAGGGCCGGGAACAGGTCGAGCTCCTCGTCGGCGTGGTGATTGGGTGCGGCGAGCTCGAAGTAGCGGATCACGGCCTGCGCGGCCTCGGCCGCCGCGGCGTCGCTACCCAGCGCGCCGACATGCGGCACGAGGCGCGCGAGCGTGTCGCATTGCGCCTCGATGCGGCGGTGGCATTCGAGCAGCATCGCGAGCGGCGTCGCGAAGCTCGGGCCGGCGGCGGCGCCGGGCCGGCCGATGCGCATCAGTCCTGCCATCTCACACTTTCCTGTCCAGAGCCGGGCCATCCTACGCCGCGGCGATACGGCGCCGGCCGCCAAGCCCATGAAGCCAGCACTCGAAGATCAGGCCTGCGTGTAGCTCGTCTTCACGGTCGTGAAGAACTCGGCCGCGTAGCGGCCCTGCTCGCGCGGGCCGTAGCTCGAGCCCTTGCGGCCGCCGAAGGGCACGTGATAGTCGACGCCCGCGGTCGGCAGGTTCACCATCGTCATGCCGGCCTGGGCGTGGCGCTTGAAATGCGTGGCGTGCTTGAGCGAGCTCGTCGCGATGCCTGCCGCGAGGCCGAACGGCGTGTCGTTGGCGAGCGCGAGCGCCTCTTCGTAGCTCTTCGCGCGCTGCACGCTCACCACGGGGCCGAAGATCTCCTCGCGGTTGATGCGCATCGCCGGCGTCGTGTCGGTGAACAGCGCCGGTTGCATGTAGAAGCCCGGCGCGCCGTCGGCGTTGGTCGCGATCGCGTTGCCGCCCGCGGCGAGCGTCGCACCCTCGGCGCGGCCGATCGCGACGTACTCGAGGTCCTGGGCGAGCTGGCTCGCGTCGACGACCGGGCCGATGTCGGTGCCGGCCCGGCGCGCGTCGCCGACCTTGAGCGCGGCCATGCGCTCGACCACGGCCGCGACGAAGCGGTCGTGGATGCCTTCGGTCACGATCACGCGGCTCGACGCCGTGCAGCGCTGGCCGGTCGAGAAAAAGCCGCTGTTGACGGCGCAACTGACCGCGACGTCGAGGTCGGCGTCGTCGAGCACGACGAAGGGGTTCTTGCCGCCCATCTCGAGCTGGAACTTGGCCAGGCGGGCGACGCAGGCAGCGGCGACCTTGCGACCGGTCGCGAGCGAACCCGTGAAACTGATCGCGTCGACGCGCGGGTCCTCGAGCAGCGCCTGGCCGACGACCGAGCCGCGCCCCATCACGAGGTTGAACACGCCGGCCGGCAGGCCCGCGCGCTGCAGGATGTCGGCGAGCGCCCAGGCCGACGCCGGTACGAGGTCGGCCGGCTTCATCACGACGGCGTTGCCGAACGCGAGCGCGGGCGCGAGCTTCCACGCCGGGATCGCGATCGGGAAATTCCACGGCGTGATCAGGCCGACGACGCCGACCGGCTCGCGCACCACCTCGACGCCGACGCCCGGGCGCACCGAAGCGAGCGCGTCGCCCGACTGGCGCAGCGCCTCGCCGGCGAAGAACTTGAAGATATTGCCGGCGCGCTGGACCTCGCCGATCGCCTCGGGCAGGGTCTTGCCCTCCTCGCGCGCGAGCATGTCGCCAAGTTCGGCCCTGCGCGCCAGGATTTCGGCGCCGGCCGCGTCGAGGATGTCGAAGCGCTGCTGCGGCGTCGACCGCCCCCAGGCCGGCGCCGCGGCGCGCGCGGCGGCTATCGCCGCGTCGACCTGGGCCATGCCGGCCTGCGCGAACTCGCCGATCACGTCGCGCGTGTCCGAGGGGTTGATGTTGCGCGTCGTCGCCGCGCCGTCGACCCATTCGCCGTTGATCAGGTTCCTGTACATCCTCGCTACCTCTTCGTCTTCATTCTGCTGCAAATACGATGCTCAGCGGCGACGCGACGTCGACCGCCTGCCCGGTGGCCTCGAGCCGGCCGCTCGCGGCGTCCACGCGCAGCAGGCTCACCTTGTCGGCCAGCGCGCTCGCGACGAGCAGCCAGCGGCCCGACGCGTCGAGCGTCATGGTGCACGGCGTGGCGCCGGCCGACGCGATGCGCTGCTCGAGCGCGAGCGCGCCGCTCGCCGCGTCGACCGCGTAGACCTGCAGCGCGTTCGCGCCGCGGTTCGCGACGTACAGATGCCGGCCGTCGGCGCCGAGCACGAGTTCGGCGCCGCTCTTCGGGCCGGCGTGGTCCGGGCTCGAGAGCGCGAGCGTCTGCACCGCGGCGAGCCGGCCCGCCGCGGCGTTCCAGCGCAGCACGACGAGGTCGGCGCCAAGCTCGTCGAGCAGGTAGGCGTAGCGGCCGTCGGCGCCGAACACCAGGTGGTGCGGCCCGCTGCCCGGCGGCAGCACGAGCTCGTGCGGCGGCTCGGGCGCCTCGGCTGCGCGGCGCCGGCGCGTCTCCTGGGCGAGGTCGACAGCGGTCGGCACGAGCGCGTGCATCGTGCGGTCGAACGCGTAGACGAACACGCGGTCGGCGCCGAGGTCGGGCACGAGCGCGTAGCGGCCCTCGGGCGCGACGACGACGCCCTGCGCGTGCGGGCCCTGCTGGCGCGGCGCCGGCCCCATGCCGAGGTCCTGGACCGCGCTCGCGCGCGGGCCGAGGCGGCCGTCGGCGTCGATCGCGAAGCTCGTCACCGCGCCGTTGCCGTCATGCGCGGCGAGCAGGGTCTGCGACGGGGCGTCGAGCCACAGCTGCATGGTGCCCGTGCCGCCGGCCGGCGCCTCGTCGAACTTGTCGAGCGCGCCGCTCGCCGCGTCGACGCGGAACGCGACGACGCGGCCGTCCTGGCCGGCCGGGTCGCTCGCGACGTAGAGCTTGCCCGGCGCGGCGACGGCCCAGCGCGGCCGCGCGAGCGCGGCGACCGGGCCGATCGCCTCGAGCCGTCCCGCGCACGCGTCGAGGCGCAGCGCGACGAGCTGGCCGGCCTCGCTGCCGACGTAGGCGAGCGCGGCCGGCTGGCAGTCGGTCCCGGCCAGCACGGCGGCGGGGACCAGCGCGGCGGCGAGCAAGGCGAACATCGACCGCGCGGTCGCGCGGCGCAGGGTGTCAGAAAGGTGTCGGGTCATCGGCAGGGCAGGCGCGGTCATGCCCGCATCATCGCTTCGATGCGGCCGCGCCCAGGGAGTGCATTCTCGAAGCCCTGTCGGCGCTTCGTCCAATGCGGATTGCGCGGGCGGCTATTCCGCACACACGCGGTGGCGGGCGCCGCAGCGCCTCGACAAACTGGCCCGCCAGGGCGCGGCCGCGACGTTCGCGGCGAGACGCCCGCACGAGAGGGGGCTCGGACCATGGATCGGGCCAGCCACACCGCCATCGTTCCGCGACGAGGGCCTGTTCGGCCGGGGCGTGCGGGTCTTCCGCCGCGTCGGCTTTCCGGCCAAGGCGGCCTGCGTCTCGGCGGCCTTCCGGCTGCCGGCGCTGGTCCTGCTCGCGGCGTTCTACCGGGTCTGCGCAGCGTTGACAGGCCCTACTTCAAATTGCCTCGATCAGGCCTGGGCGCTGACCGTGCCGCCGACCGCCGTGGTGCCGCCGCTCGCGTGGTGGTCGTAGCCGAGATCCTGCTGCAGCGTCGTCAGCAGCGTCTGCAGCGTGACCGCGCTCGGGTTCGTCGCCGTCGTCGTGCCCGTCGGCGGTGCGGCCGTCGTCGCGCTGCTGCTCGTGCCGTTGGCCGCCTGCAGGTCGCCGAGCAGCGTGTTGAACGCACTCTGCAGCTGCGTGGGAGCGTTGCCGTTGCTGACCTCGGTGATCAGCGTCGACAGGCCCGACGCGAAGCGGCCGGCATGGCCGCCGGCGGCCGGCGTGCTGCTGCTCGCCGTCGTCACCGAGCTCGTCGACGCGCTGCTCGTCGTCACCGGGGGGGGCGCGGCCGTTGTCGCGGTGGTGGTGCCCGCTGCCGTCGTCGTGGGCGTCGTCGCACTCGTGCCCGTCGTCGCGCTGCTCGACGACGCGTTGTCGAGCGCGTCGTGGATCGCGCCGAACAACGCGTGCACGAAGTCGCGCAGCGCCGTCGCGAGGCTCGAGCCGGCGTCGTCCGAGCTGCTGCTCGACGCGCTCGTGGCGCTGCTCGCGCCCGCGCCGCTGCTGCTCAGGCCCAGCGACTGGAAGGCCTGCTGCAGGGCCTGCAGCAGCTGCCCTCCGCCGCCGCCGTGGTGGTGGTGAACATGTTGCCCGCCATCGTCGCCTTGACCGGTGGCGCCCTGGGTGGGTGCCGTTGCAGGGTTGCTGCTGCCGAATTGAACGGTCAGATCGATGGTCGCGCTGGTAATGGAAGCAATCATGGCGCTCTCCAGTGCTTTGCCGACCTGACGTTCTTCGACCGCTTTCCTGAACACTTGAGCCCGCGCCGCGCGCGACTCGCAAGCTTTACATTCTGCGCTCGAATAACGAGGCACGAGCCCCCGAAAATGCGCGATTCACAACTAGAATTATCATTAATATCAAATAACGGATGATTCGCCCATGATGCGCGCCCGGCGTCGCCTGCCCCTGGTCCTTCTGGCATGCGCCTGCCTCGCGGGCCGGGTCGCGCCGGCCGGCGCGCAGGTCACGCTGCGCGTCGCGACCGACCACAACCCGCCGCTCGCCTACGCGATCGGCGGCGAGCTGTTCTCGGGGCTCGCGATCGACCTGCTCCGGCGCGCCGCGGCCGACGCCGGGGTGAACATCGCGCTCCAGGAAATGCCCTGGCCGCGCGCGTTCGAGACCTACTCGCACCAGCCGAACGCCTGCCTGATCGGCCTCGGCCGCACGCCCGAGCGCGAGGCGCAGTTCGTCTGGGTCGGGCCGTTCGCGCGCGGCGGCGTCGTGCTGTTCGCGCCGGCCGGGCGCCAGCTCGCGCTCAAGAGCGTCGACGACGTGATCAAGCAGGGCCTCGTCGTCGGCGTCGCGGCCGACGACGTCGCCCAGGGCGTCGTCGAACATATCGCGGGCCTGCGCGTCGCAAGCATCTCGCTGCAGGTGACGGCGCCGCGCATGCTCGAGAAGGGCCGCTTCGACCTCTGGGCCTCGGGCGCGATCCTCGGCCGCTACCGCGCGGCCAACCTCGGCGTCGCGGTGCGCGAGGCGCTGCGCCTGCGCGACGTCGACGTCGCGCTCGGCTGCGCGCCGGGCACCGACCCCGACGCGATCAGGAAGCTGCAGGCCGCGCTCGACCGCCTGCGCGCGAAGGGCGTCGCGGCGCGCTACGAGCGCGCCTACCTCGACAACGCGCCGATGACGGCGCTCGAGAAATAGGCCTGCGTCAGTCGGTGCCCGCGCGCACCTGGTTGCGGCCGCCGCGCTTGGCCTCGAACAGCGCCTCGTCGGCGCGCGCGTAGGCGTCCCCGAACGCGCCGCGCGCGCCGGTCCAGCTCGTGCCGAAACTCGCCGTGACGATGCGGCCCGGCAGGCAGTCGAACGGCCGGCCCGCGATGACCTGGCGCATCTGCTCGGCGCGCGCGAGCGCGGCCTCGAAGTCGGTGCCGGGCAGCAGGATCGAGAACTCCTCGCCGCCGACGCGGCCGATCTCGGCGTCGGGCGGCACGGCGCTGCGCAGGCGCGCGACGACCTCGCAGATCACGGCGTCGCCGGCCGGGTGGCCGTACTCGTCGTTGATGCTCTTGAAGAAGTCGATGTCGAGCACGACGAGCGCGAGCGGGCCGCGCTCGAGGTGCACGGCCGCGCGCTCGAAGATCGCGCCGCGGTTCAGCGCGCCGGTCAGCGAGTCGTGGCGCGCCTTGTACTCGAGCTGGGCGGCGAGGCTCTGCAGCTCGTCGTTGAGCACGTTGAGCTCGCGCTCCTCGCGGTCGCTGCGGCGGATCAGGCGCCGGCTCTCGCGCATCAGGCGCTCGAAATGGCCGACCAGGTCGGCGAGCGCGTCGCGGTACTGCGCGGACGTCAGCGTCGCGTCGTGGCGCGCGCGCTGCGCGCGCTCGAGCGCGGCGGACTCCTGCTCGAACAGATCGGGCGTTGCCATCACCGGGGGCTCAGGCACCGACAGCACGGAGCTTGATCTCGAGATTCTGGAAGTCGGCCATCAGCTCTTCGCCGAATTCGCGGATCGTGTCGTCCTCGGGGTCGTGCAGCCAGTGCAGCGAGACACGGCGGCCCGTGCCGGCCGACACGTCGAGCAGGTCGAACAGCGTGAACAGCATCTTCGTGCTCGAGCTGTTGAAGTAGGTCAGCGCGACCTCGACCTGCAGCGTGCGGTCCTGGTCGGGCAGCGCGAGGAACTCGCGCAGCGCCGCGATCACGGGGCCGTAGAAGGCCGCGGCGTTCTCGGGGTAGGACTCGCCACGCAGCGACAGCGCGTGGGCATCGAAGCGGAACTCGACCTCGGGCGAACTGGCCGTCGCGGGGATGTGCAGTGGGTTCATATGCGGACTCCCAGCAATCTTAGATGGTGGTCTTGAGGAAGAACATGGCCGTCGCCGGGTCCTCGGTCGTCTGGAACTCGAACTCGAGCGGTTCGCTCGCGTCGCGCGCCATCGTCAGGAAGCCCAGGCCCGCGCCCTTGCTGTCCTCGGGCGTCTCGGCGCGCAGCGACTCGCGGTAGCTCGCCTTGATCTCCTCGAGCGTCATCGTGCGCAGGGTCTCCAGGCGCTCGCGCAGCGTCTCGGCGAGGTCGACCTGGATCGGATTCGAGCAGAGCAGGAAGTAGCGGCCCTCGGGGTCGGTGCCGATGCACACCGAGCCGTGGCGCAGCTCCTTGTCGTCCTGCGCGGGCGGGGTCAGCGCGTCGGACGAGTAATGGATGATGTTCTGCGCCATCTCGACGAAGCAGGAGAACAGGCGCCGGCGCGTCGGCCCGGCCGCGCCCGACTGCTCGAGGCGCAGGCGCACGGCCTCGGACATCGCCGTGACGATGTTCTGCGAGAAGTAGCCGACGTAGTAGAAGATCACGCGCTTGCGGCGCGCGAGCTCGCAGAACTCGCGGTATTGGTCGTAGGTATTGGGGTCCATGGGGTAGGTCGAGTTCAATTCAGGCGCAGGCCGAACAGCGTGAGGTCGTCGCGACGGCGCTGCTCGCCCTGGTAGGCGGCGAACTCGCGCATCAGCGCTTCGCCGAGCTGGGCCATCGGCAGCTCGCGGTGCTTGAGCAGCGCGTCGCGCAGGCGGCGCTTGCCGAACGCGATGCTGCGCGCGCCGCCGATCTGGTCGATCAGGCCGTCGGTGCAGGCCATCAGGATCGAGCCCGGGCGCAGCTCGAACTGCTTGCAGGTCCAGCGCGCGTCGTCGGGCGTGTCGGTGTAGCCGAGGCCGACGCGGTCGGCGTCGACGATCTCGACGCCGGCCTGGCCCGGCTCGAGCAGCAGCAGCGGCGTGCGCGCGCCCGCGTAGCTGACGCGGCCCGCCGCCGCGTCGTACCAGAGGAAGGCGGCGTCGAGGCCGTCGTTGGACGCCGCGTTCGCCGCGTCCGCCTGGCCCAGCGCGGCCTTGATGCTGCGGCTGACCTCGCCCATCAGGTGGGCCGGGTCCTGCGGGCCGTGCTTGTCGAGGGCCTGGCTCAGCGCCGAGTAGGCGATCAGCGTGAGGAACGCGCCGGGCACGCCGTGGCCCGTGCAGTCGGCGACCGCCGCGAACCAGCCGCCCGGGTAGTCGACGAAGTGATAGAAATCGCCGCCGACCGTATCGCGCGGCTCCCAGATCAGGCTCGCGTCGCTGAGGCGGCGGCCCAGCGCGGCCGCCGAAACGCTGAGCATCGAGCGCTGGATCACGCTCGCGTACTCGATGCTCTGCATCAGCTGGCGATTGCGCTCGGCCTGGACCTCGGCGATCACGCGCATCAGCTCGAGCCCGTAGCCGATGCCCTTGAACTGGCCCTGCTCGACGACGAGGAAGCCGTCGGCGAGCGCCTTCTCGCCCGACTCGACGGTCAGCAGCGCGAGCTGCTCGATCGTCGTCGCGGCCTCGACGATCAGCGGCGCCTTGTCCATGAACGCGATGCAGCTCTTCTTCTCGAACAGCTCCTTGTAGAAGGGCTTGGAGATCTGCGACAGGAACAGCGTGCGGTTGATCAGCCCGATCGGGCGGCCGTCCTCGAGCACCGGCAGGCTGCCGAGATCGCGGTGGCGACCCAGCAGCTCGTAGACCTGCGCGTTGGTGTGCTCGGGCGAGACGGCGACGCAGGCCTGGGCCAGGTCAGCCGCGACGGGCTGGCTGAACCGGACCTCGGGCCGCCAGGGCGGCGCGGCAAGCGCTTCGGTGGACATCACGATGCTGTTCCTGCACGGTTGGAATCAAAGATGAGTCCGCCAGCGTAGGGATACGTTGTGCAACGTATGTGTCGGTTTCTTGACGGACTGCGATGGGCGTGCCGGAGGTCACGAACTTGATGCCCGCTCGCGCCGGCGCGTTGGTTTCCTGCGCAACAGCGGGGGCGGGTCGCGTCCGCCGGCTTGCGTTCGCGTCAACGAATCTGCTGCTGCGCCATCTTGCCGCGGATGTCCTCGGCCTCGCTGGCGTAGCGCACGTCGACAAGGCCCAGCAGCGGGTCGCCGAGCAGCGCGGTGTCGACGCGCGGGCGACTCTGGTAGCGCTTGAGCAGGTCCTCGCCGATCGCGTAGAGCTTGCGGTTCTTGTCCTCGTCGGCGGCCAGCAGCGTCGTGCTGCGCTCGAGCAGCGCGCTCAAGGACCGCGCGGTCTGCAGGCGCTCGGCGCTCTCGCGGCGCGCGGCCTGGAGCTGGCCCTGCAGCTCGGCGACCTGCTGTGCGGCGGCCGCGTCGGCGGCCTTCGCAGCGGCCTGTGCGGCGTCGAGCTGGGCCTGCAGCGCAGCCGCGCGCTGCTCGGCCTGCTGGAGATGTGCGGCGGCGGCCTGGCCGCCGCTGCGCGCGGCCGCGAGCTCGCGGTCGAGGCGGTCCTTGTCCTGGGCCAGCTTGGCCTTGTCGGCCTGCAGGCCGTCGCGCTCCTCGGTCATCGTGCGCAGCGCGCTCTGGGCGCGGCGCAGCGCCTCGCGCTCCTTGGACGCGTGGGCGTCGTCGTCGGCCTGCGCGGCCGTCGCGAGCGCGGCACCGAGCAGCAGGCCGGCGAGCAGTCGCGGCAGCGGGGCGTAACGGGTCTTCATCGATCGTTCCTTAGAAGCGCGCGTTCATTTCGAGCTGCAGCACGTCGATGCGCAGCGGCGCGTTGCTCATCGTGCCGACGCTCGCACCGCTCGGGTCGGTGAAGCGCACGCCGTCGTCGAGGTTGTGCGTGGCGGTCCAGCGTGCGCCGAGCCAGAAGTCGCGGTCGAGCCCGACGTTCAGGCCCAGCGTCCAGCCCTTGTAATTGGTGCCGCCGAGGTTCCAGGTCGTGTCGGTGAAGCCGTCGACCCAGGCGTCGCGCTCGAAGTAGCGGTAGGCCGTGAAGGCCTGCCAGTCGCCGCGCTGATGGATCGCGTCGGCGCCGACGTCGACGCGGAACTGCGCGGCGCGCGTCTTCGGGTAGAGCTGGGTCAGCGTGACGCCCGCGCGCTGCTCGATGTCGGCGAGGTTGAACGCGGTGTTCTTGATGAAGTCGCCGCTGAGCTTGACGAGCACCGGCGCGAACGCGTCGATGTCGACGCCGAGCGTGAGGTCGAACGGGCGGAATTTCGACGCGAGGCCCCAGACCGGCGCGGCCGTGCTCGTCGGGTCGTTCAGCGCGATCAGCGTATTGCCCTTGAGGCGCCAGCTCGGCGCGTACTGGCTGACGAAGTAGGGCACGGTGCCGGCGAGCGCGCCGCTCGGCGGCGGATCGGTTTCGCGGCGGCCCTCGACCTTGCGGAAGTCGTAGAGCGCAACGCCGAACTTGGCCTTGACGCCGCCGGCGATGCGCGCCGCGCCGCCGAGCTGCGCGCCGAGCAGCCACTTGTTCGTCGACGCGCCGAGGCTGCCGTATTCGAGCGGGAACGCGCCGAGCGTCGCGAACAGCCGGTTGTCGCCGCTCGCGCCGAACGGCGCCTTGAGCTTGGTGGCAAGGCCGTCGAACGAGAGGTCGTCGGCCCAGCTCAGGTCGGTGTTGTAGAACGGCGAGGGCATGCGGCCGAGGTCGAGCGCGAGCGCGTCGAGCGGGCGCCAGTCGAGCCACGCGCGGTCGAGCACGAGGCTGTACTTGTTGAAGTCGCTGCCGAGCGTCTGCGAGGTCGAGGTCGGGCCGCTCGTGCTGTTGCCGGTCGAGACGCGGACCGTCGCGTCGAGCTGGTCGCTCAGTTTCGCGGCCACGCCGAGGCGCGCGCGCAGCGTCATGCGGCTCGTGTCCGCCGTCGTGTTCGCGAGATCGGGCGACCAGGCCGGCGAGCTCGTCTGCGCGCGGTAGTCGTAGGCCGGGATGTTGGTGTTCGCGAAGTAGTCGCCCTCGCCGCGCACGCGCAGGTCGCCGGCGATCGTCAGGCGGCCGAGCCAGTCGGGCAAGGCGCCCGGGTCGCCCCAGCGCTCGCTGCGCGCCTGGGCGAGCACCTCGGTGCGGATCTCGTCGGCCATCTGCTTGCGCACGGTCTCGGGCACGTAGGGGATGCGCAGCACCTTCTGCGGCGCGCTCGCCGCGCCTGCGGGTGCCGCAGGCGCCGCCGTGGCCACCGCGGTGTCGGGCGCGGCCTGCTGCGCCGCGGCGGCGCCGGCCGCGCTCGCCTGGGCGAGGATCGCGTCGGCGCGCTCGCGCGTGAGCAGGCCCTGGTTCACGAGCGCCTCGATCAGCGCCTGGGTCGTCGCGCGCAGGCGCGCGAGTTCCTGCTTCTCGCTGTCCTGCGCGTGGGCGGTGCCGGCGAGCAGCGCGCAGCCGAGCGCGGCGACGCTCAGGCGCAGGCGGTGGGTCTTGCAAAGGGTCGGTTTCATGGCGGTCGGGAATTGAGGATCAATCGGGGAGCTGAGCGTCGCGTCAGGCCTGCGGCCGCACGCTGAGCTTGAAGCGCAGCGGCTGCGTGAGCGCCGGCGGCGGCGGCAGCTTGAATTCGTGCATGGTCTCGTCGAGCGCGGCGCGCAGCGCCGCGTCGTTGTGCGGGTTGTCCGAGGGCGTGAGCTCGTAGCGCTCGATCGCGCCGTCCTTCGCGACCCAGATCGCGAAGACCGCGATCAGCTGCGCGTCCTCGCCCTTGAGGCGGCGCTCGATCTCGTCGTGGAGCTGCTGGCGCGCGGTGTTCGCGAAGAAGCGCTCCTGGGCGCGGTCCGAGCCCGTGCCGCTGCCGCCGGTGCCGCCGCTGACGGCCGGGCCGCCCTGGTATTCGTGGTTCACGCCGCCGGCCGCGAAGGCGCTGCTGCCCTGGCCGGCCGCGCCCTCCATCTTGATCGGCTCGGGCGCCTTGGGCGCCTCGACCTGCTTGGGCTGCTCTTGCGGGACCGGCTGCTTGGGCTCCTGCTTGGGCGGCTCGGGCTTCTTCTCTTCCTTGGGCGGCGGGGGCGGCGGCGTGTCGGGCAGCAGCGCGATGCGTGCGACCTGGCGCTTCGGCCCCGCCCCGCCCTTCAGGTGCGACAGCCACCAGCCGCCGCCGGCGAACAGCACGAGCAGCGCGAGCACGACGAGGGCCCCGGGCAGCCAGGACTTCTTGCCCTTCTTGGCTTCAGTACCCATCGTCACGTTCCGATTCTTGAAGTGACCAGGGCCATATTGACCTGGAGCTTGTTGCACAGGTCGACGACCGCGACGACGCCGTCGTAATGCGCGCGCGCGCTGCCCTTGATCGCGACGGTCATCTGCGCGTCGCGGCCATGCGCGGCCTGCAGCTGGCTCTCGAGCTCGGCGATGCTGAGCGCCGCGCCGTTGAGCAGCAGCGCGCCGTCGGGCATGACCTGGACGATGTTGAGCTCGTGGTGCTCGATGCTCGGCTTGTTGCTCGGCTTGGGCAGCGTGATCGACAGGCCCTGGACCGAGGCCGTCGTCATCAGGATGAACACGACGAGCAGCACGTAGGCGAGGTCGAGCATCGGCGTCACGTTGATCGTGTCGTAGGGCTTGGCGTCGGTATTGACTTGCATGGCGGTTCCGGTCGCTTCAGCCCGCGGTCGCGCGCTTGGTCACGAGGCCGATCTCGGTGATGTCGAGCGACTTCACCGTCTCGAGCACTTCCATGACCTTGTCGTACTGGGCCGCCGCGTCGGCCTTGAGCACGACCGGCAGGTTCGGGTTCGCGGCCTTGTACTGCGCCAGCGTCGTGCGCAGCTGCGCCATGTCGACCGGATAGGCGTCGAGGTAGACCGCGCCCTCGGCCGTGATCGTCACCGCGCGCGTCTGCGGCCGCGCGAGGTTGTTCGCCGCCAGCGTGATCGGCGAGCGCACCTTGACGCCCTGCACCGAGGCCGTCGTGAGGATGATGAAGGTCACGAGCAGCACGTAGGCGAGATCGAGCATCGGCGTGATGTTGATGTCGTCGTAGGGCTGGTTGTCGGTCTTGACGTCGGCGGCCACGGCAGCCTCCTTTGCGAAGGCTTGTTAGCGGGCGCCGTAGATCTCGGCGACGCGCGTGATGAATTCGTCGACGAAGATCTGCATGTCGGCCGTCACGTTCTTGATGCGGGCCGCGAGGTAGTTGTAGCCGAACAGCGAGGGGATCGCGACGCCGAGGCCCGCGACGGTCGCGAGCAGCGCCGCGGCGATGCCCGGCGCGATCGCGTTGACGTTGACGTCGCCGGCCGCCGCGATCGCGGCGAAGGTGATCATCACGCCGACGACGGTGCCGAGCAGGCCGAGGAACGGGCCGCCCGAGATCGCGATCGTCAGCAGCACCATCTTCGAGTTCAGGCGGTGGTTCTCGCGCACGAAGTCGGCGTCGACGGCGGCCTTGACGGCGTCGATCGACGCGCCCGACAGCGGCGCGCTGCCGGCCTCGCCGACGCGGCGCTTCGCGAGCTCGCGCACGCCGGCCTCGTAGAGGCGGTACAGCGGCGAGTCGGGGTGGGCGCCGTCGGCGCAGAGCTTGAGCAGGTCTTCCTCGGCCGCGCGGAAGCGCGCGAGGAAGCTGCGGTTGTCCTTGTCGGCGCGGCCGACGAACACGCTCTTGCTGACCATGACCCAGACCGCGATGGCGAACATGATCGCGAGGATCGCGATCACGGCCTTCGCGTCGGGCGTCAGGCTCTTGACGAGGATGCCGATGTAGCCGCCGCCTTCGCCGCTGTCGGCGCTCGCGCTGTCGGCGGTTTCCTTCTGCGACGCGACGAGCTTGCTCTCGGCGCCCTGGGCGCCCGTGCTCACGGCGATCCACTCGGGGCTGCGCAGCGTCGCCGCGACCTCGAGCTCGTCGAGCAGGCCGTGCGCGCCCGCGCCGACGCGCAGGCTCGTGCCGAGCTTCGGCGTCGGCATATCGCCCTGCGCGACCTCGGCGCCGCCGACGTACAGCGTCGCCTTGCCGTTGCCGAGCGTCAGCGCGATGGGCGTCCAGTGCGCGGCGCCGACCGCGCCGCCCGCGACCTCGGCCCGGCCGTCGCCGTGCACGACGAGCTTGCCGTCGGCGAGCGCGACGCTGAGGCCGCCCCACTCGATCAGCGTCGCCTTCGCGACGTCGTCGAGCTTGACCCACAGGCTCAGCGTGAGCTGGCCGCCCGCGGCCGTGACGGCCTTGTCGTCGAGCGGGTACTCGATGCCCTGGCCGTCGAGCTTGGCGGCGCCGCCGAGCAGGCCGTTGGTCTCGAGCGCGACCGGCGCCACGGGCTTGATCGCGCCGCTCGCGCCGGCGGCGGCCGCGTCGCTGTAGTGGAAGGCCGCGACGGTCGCCGCGTCGAAGCCACCGGCCGTGCCCGCGTCGGCCGCGGCCTTGGCGTTGCCGCCGTAGACGTAGAAAACGTTCTTGTCGCTGCCCGGCAGCACGCTCGGCACGTCGACCCACAGCACGGCGAGCTCGTTGACGCTGTCGAAGCGCTCGATCGTGAACTTCAGCGGCGTCTTGTCGTCGGCCGCGACGACGCGCAGGTCGGAGCCGTCCTCCTTGGCCGCCGCGAAGTCGAAGTTGCCCGAGTGCAGGCGCACGGCGACCGCGACATGGGCGGCGGCCTGCTTGGTCTCCAGGCCCTGGGCCGAGGTGTTGAGCGTGATCTTGGCCCGCTCGGTCCAGTCGCCGTTCCACCAGGAGGCATGGGCGACGCCCGGCAGGGCGGCGGCGAGGGCCAGGGCGATGAGAGCTTTGCGCATGGGGTCTCTTCGTTCGGTCAAAAGTGAGGGGGTCAGATGCTGCCGCCGAAGCCGAGGAACTCGAGCAGCAGGTTGCGGTGGGCGCGGCGCTTCTTGCGCGCGTCGTCGTCGCCGTCGGGCGTGGCGACGCCGGCCGCGGTCGCGGCGAGCTGGTTCGCGCCCGGCGCGACGACCGGCACGGCGGCGGCGGCCGGCGGCGGCGCGCCGACGCTGCTGCCGCCGACCGCGAAGTCGTAGGTGTTGACGAAGGTCTTCGCGCCGAAGAACGCGTTGCCGGCCGAGCGGATGCCGGCCTCGCCGGCGCTGATCGCGCCGGACGGCGCGTACAGGTCGAGCGCGCTCGACGCGTCGAGCACGGCGATGCCGCTGCCGCTGAACGAGCCCGAGGTGTCGAAGTACAGGTGGCCGTTCGCGTCGAGGCGCAGCACCGGCGCGGGCGCGCCGACGACGGTCTTGGCGCCGCGGCCCGCGTCGATATTGCCCTCGGACGACCACAGCAGCAGGTCGCCGCTGCCGACCGTGAACACGCGCGACTGGTTGACCGCGAAGTTGTCGGCCACGACGCCCGAGATGTCGCCGCCGGCGAGCGTGACGACGCCGAGCTGGCTCGGGTTCTTGGCCTGGCCGGTCGCGGCGATCTCGCCCGCGTCGACGCCGCCGCCCGGCGTCATCAGCGTGATGGCTGCGTCCTGCACGGTCTTGACCTGGCTCGTCGGCATCGCGATGTCGCCGAGGGGCCGACCGGCGTCCCCGAGCGGGAACAGCAGGTTGATCGCCTGGTAGCCGCGCGCGTAGTCGGCGGCCTGGGTCGCAGCGTCGGTCGCCGCGGCGGCCGCGCGGCCCGCGCTGCGCAACTCGCCGACGAGCATGCCGTTGAGCCACACCGCCTGGCGTTCGAGCGGCAGCGCCTCGAAGGCCTGGGCGGCCTGGGCGTCGCTCAGGCCGGCGTTGCCGGTCACGCTGCGCACGTACTGGCCGAGCGCGGCGAGCTGGGCGCTGCTGGCCCAGCCGTCGAGCGCCGCGTAGCGCGTGGCCGCGGGCAGCGTCGCGAAGGCCTGGCTCAGCAGCGGCACGACGGCCGCGGCCTGCTGGGCCGGGCTCAGCAGCGCGAACGCGGCGAGCGCCTGGGCGGGCGTGAGGCTGCTCCACAGCGGCTGGGTCTGCGCCGTGCTCGCCGCGATCGCTGTGGCGACCTTGGGATCGCTCGGCGTCGTGCCGAGCAGCGCGGCCATGCGGACCGCCTGCTCGGCCGCGTCGGCTCGGGTCGGCAGCGCCTGCGCGTAGGCCGCCAGCGCCGTCGTGTAGGCGCTCGTGCCGAGCAGCTGCTGCACGGCCGCGAGCTGCTGCGTGCCGCTCAAAGCCATGAAGCCGCTCGCGCCGCCGCCGCCGAGCACCGCGTAGAGGTCGCCCGCGTGCGCGGCGAGGCCGCTGACGCCGAGCAGCGCAAAGCCCTGGCGGGTCGCGTTCACATAGTCCTGGCCGTCGGCGCGCAGGCCGGCGACCATGGTGATGTTCGCGCCCTGGTTGGGCAGCAGGATGCTGGGCGAGGGTCCCGCGGTGTTCGGGTTGCTGCCGGTGTTCGCGGTCGAGACGATGCCGTAGCCGACGCCGAGGTCGATGTTGCGGCCCGCGAGGACGACGAGGTCGCCGGGGCCGGCCACCGTGATCCCGCTGATCGTCGCGTTGTTGCCGGTGCCGAGCACGATGTCGCGGCCGGCTTGCACGAGCGTGAGTTCGGACAGGTTCGCGACCAGCGCGCCGGTGCTCGACAGCTGTTGGGGCTGCTGCTGGACGTCGAGGAAGCCTCCGTTGTTGAAGTCGATGTCGGTGCCGGCAATCATGCGTACCGGTCGCGCGCTGCTGACACCGCCGCCGACGCTGAGGTCGCCGCTGCCGGCCACCAGCTCGACCGCGCTGCGGTTGCTCGTGTCGAGCTGCCCCGCGCTGTTGGTCACGGTGTTGCTCGGATTTCCCTGTCCAGCTTCGAAGCTCGCCATCAGCATTGCGGCCGGGCCCGGCGCGGTGCCGGCCGCGGTGACATTGACGAATTCGACGCTCAGGCTCTGCCCGGCTAGCGCCGCAAAGCCGCCGCTTTGCGTCGAGAGCTGCGTGACGGTCCCCGTCACGCCGACCGACCCCTCCGGTGCGAGGAACTGGGCCTGGCCTGGCAGCAACGCGCCGCCAGGCCCTGCCTGACCGGTCGTGCTGACCATCGGCTGGCTCGCGTTCAGGTAGTCGACATTGCCAGCCGTCGACTGCAGACTCACGGACGCGTCGTTGCCGAGGCCCGTCATCGTGTACTTCGCTGCGCTCAGACCATTGCTGGTTTCGGCAGCCAGGTTAGCCAGGCTCGATACATAGGCGACCGTCAAGTCCTGCGCAGCGCTGACGCGCACCGCACCGTCTTGATAGACCAGCTGCAGACCCGGGTCGGTCGACACACTTTGACTCGCGTCGGACTCGATTTGCCCGCCCGCGCGCATCTGGAGCGCGGCACCGCTCGCATAGGCCGAGCCGTTGACGATGTCGTGGCCGGCCGTTTCGTAGACCGAGCCGCCACCGAATTGCTGGACTTGAGCTGGCGTCGTGGCCGTCGCGTTGATGATCCAGCCGTTATTCGCCGCGGCCGTGCGCACGTTCAACAAGTCGTGGCCGGCCGCCACGTGGACGTCGCCACCACCAAAGGTCGCGATGCCCTGATTGAACAGGTCATAGCGACTGAACCAGGCGAGCTGCGTCGTGGTGCCGGGCACCACGGCACGATAGGCCCAGGTCGTCACGCTGGCCGCCGTGCTCGACGTTGCACCGATCACGTCGTGCCCGGCCGTGACGTTGATCGCACCGCCACTGTCGAGGAACGGTGTCGTCGTGCCGGGCGCGATCAACTTCTGGTTCTTCAGCACCGCCAGGTTGACAGGCAGGCTGGCCGACGGGAAGGGATCGGGCGTCGGCGTCGGTGCGGGGGTCTGGGCCGGCGCAGGCGCCGGTGCCGGGCTTGGGGCAGGTGCGGGGCTCGGCGAAGGGGCCGGACCCGGTGCCGGTGCGGGCGAAGGTGCGTTACCCGTCCCGAGAGGCGGTGCGGGCGGCAAGGTCGTGCTCGCCGTGCCGTTC